>Ga0316206_1000018_pt1 | contig 421197 bp, 368 predicted proteins | sample 6monthpyrite_MG_FD_204942 | JGI IMG/M metagenome (GOLD analysis project Ga0316206, IMG submission 204942) | Microbial mat bacterial communities from mineral coupon in-situ incubated in ocean water Damariscotta River, Maine, United States -... | ecosystem: Environmental > Aquatic > Marine >...
ACTCGTTGTTTCATACCACCTGAAAGCATCCCTGGATAACTATCTAAATATGAACTCAGCCCGACCATTTCTATAAAACTTCGTGCAATACTGCGTGCTTCGTCTTTCCCTTTATTGGCCATCAAGGGACCAAAAGCCACATTGTCGCAAACACTTTTCCATGGAAATAATGAATGCTGCTGAAATACCATGCCACGATCCAGACCGGGCTTTGTGACTTTTTCACCATCCAGTGACACAGTGCCTGTCGTTGGCTTAACAAAAGAAGCAACTGTATTCATAAGTGTTGATTTGCCACAACCGGAAGGGCCAAGCAAACATACAAACTCGCCTGGCTTGATCTCTAACGATGCGTTTTGTACTGCAACCACATCTTTACCAAAAATCACACTCACATCATCAATTACGATATGGCCTTTTAATACAGGATTTTTTTGTGTGCGGGTTGCGCCTAACGAAGGTAAATCTATTTCGCTACTTTGATCTGGACCATTATTTTTTATCATCGCGTTCACAGACTCACTCATTTTAAATACCTACATTGCAATTAACTAACATCATTAAGCTCTTATCTTATGTTTTGCTGAAGACTTCATTTTCAATTTTCTTTAACTGAACGACAATAATCCATATCATCAACACCAATCCCCCGACTGATAAAAGACTGCCTAAGGGTTCAAGCCACAGCGCCAACGACGAACTCATACCCAACATCGCCAGTGCAACAACCCATGACGGCGTGGCACAACAAACAACCCAGGTTAATGTTGCACTGGTTAAACTAATTAATACCGAGCCCATACCCGCAGCTGCAAAAAGCCGTTTATCTGTTTTAACTGTACAAGCTACATTGCGCGAATAACTCACCAGCACTGCAAAAATTCCCAGTAATATTCCCATTACAAAAACAAGCAACATTTTTGGCGGAATCAACATAAAACTCCAGGTTGCAACACCATAGTAATCCGGATTTTTATAACCTGCTTCAAACCAGGGTTCTGCTACCAGAATAGGCAAGGCATCCTGTAAAGAAGGTGTACCTTCAAAAATTAAACGATACGTACCGATAACATCATAGAACTCAACATAATTCGGTATCTCGCCAAAACGTAACATTGTTACTAATAACAACCCAACGTAATATAAAATGAGAAAACCAAAGCTTGTCAGCAACAAGATATTCCAGCGATGCTTTACGGCGTGACTTAATAATTTAAAGTAAGGTAATTTTAAATACGTATCCATTAGTCGCTATGCTCCTGCCAACGTAGTGCCGGAACAGAGGCTTTTTTTACCAACCAGGTCGATAAAGTTCCCAAACCACCGATGGTTAACATCCCGATAATAATATTTGGATACTCAACTAAGGTATATGAATTCCAGGTGAAATAGCCTATGCCGTATTGGCCACTTATAATTTCACCGGCTAATAAAGAAAACCATGCCACACCCATTCCAATGGCCAGGCCTGCCATAATACTGGGTAATGCGCCAGGTAAAATGACATGCCACATAATGGCGCGCTTACCTGCACCTAATGATTCTGCTGCTCTAACAAGTGAGTCAGGTGTTTGCTCAACACCATGAACAGTATTTAGTACCACGGGGAAAAATGCTCCGAGGAAAGTGATATAAATAATGCTCGACTCTTCAGTTGGCATCATCAAAATAGCAAGAGGAATCCAGGCAACGGCAGGAATCGGTCTGAGGATTTCTATGTAAGGAAGCATAATGACTCTGAATATTCGCGAGCGCCCCATGAAGATTCCAATAACAACGCCTAGAACTGATGCCATAAAAAATGCGATACCGATGCGTTGCAAACTTGCACCGATATGTTTGTAAAATTCTTCTGTTCCAATCAGCTTAAGAAATTGCTCACCAACAATAAGCGGCGTAGGAATATTCTCGAAACTAAGGATAAATTTGACTTGATAAAAGGACAATAACTGCCAGGCAATCAAAGCACCCAGAATTGCAAGCGAACCAATCATAAAACTATCCCAGGGAAGTGCTTTAACACTATCCAGAATGGTTGTTCTGGAGTAGCGGGATGGTGTCGGAAATTTTGTTACGCTATTATTACTCATCGAGTCAGCAGATTTATTTGAAGTGGCATCGTTCTCATTCGATACAACAGATTTTTTCTCATCCTCTGCATCAATATTGCTTAACGTTTTTACCGGTTCAAAGTTCATCGTGCTCTCCACTGGTTAAAATCTAAACTACTTAAGTAAGCGGTCGGCACCTGCGTACCGACCGTACTTCCTTTACTAATTAACTAAAGCAACTTCCATAACACTACTGCCCAGTATGAAATCATTTGCTGCCATTATTTTTCCACCATTAGAGGTTGAGAATTTTTCAGCATCAGACTTTCTCATGAAGGTAGTGATTACGCCGTCTTTACCTTCTACATACGTTGCCGTTTTGCCAAAGATCTTCAAGCCAGTCGTGTTGTCATATACATACGAAGAACGCAGCATTCCTTGTTCCTTAAATTTTTTGGAGTCCTTAACCATCGCTGCAACTGTTGTGTAAGTGATAATGCCTTTATCCTTATGCCAGATTTCAGCAGGAGGAAGTTTCATATTTTCATCTTTAGCAACCCGTGTGTAACCAAGATCTTTTTCATAATCCAGACCCAGTTCACTGTAGGCTTTACGAATATAACCATCGTAAATCCATTTATTAAAATCTAATGGTGGAATCGCTTTTTCTTTTACTAGCACTTTATGATCAATCTTTAACGCTTCTACCCATTCTTGTTTAAGGGTTGGATCAAGCGTTAGAGCACCACCTTTACTAAAGTACAGGTATTGAACTTCACGTTCTACACCGGTCCATTTTTCTAGTTTAGTAGCTGCAATAACGGGATCTTTTCGGACCCACTCACCCGCTTCTATCACTGCTTTCAGGAAAGCAACAACAACTTCCGGATATTTTTCGGCATAATCTTTTCGCACTACGACACCGTGTAAATAAGCGACGCCGGCTTCACTGCCATCAAATATTTTTCGTCCTGTACCACGGAACTCCATAATCTCAGACCAGGGACAAAAATCGCCATGTGCGGCAATTTTATTTTGTGCAATGTTTGCAGCACCTACAGGTGGGCTCTGGTTTTTAATGGTTACCTGATCTCTAATACCAGCATCTTGCAAGGCTTTAAGTGTCATACCCCATGCGGCACTACCAACCGGCACAGAAATTTCTTTGCCTTTAAGATCAGAAAGTGTTTGCACATCGGAATTAACCGGTACAACAATCGCATTACCGGAGCCTCTTTGGTTATAACCTGTTCCTGATACATACAAAGTTTCTAAACTTTTCGTTGCCTGAAATTTTGCACCGTTTACGATTAACGGGTAATCACCCATTACACCAAAATCCAGTTTATTGGCCATCATCTGATTAGTAATGGGAGATCCTGAAGTATAATCTTTCCAGTCAAACTCATATTTAACGTCTTTATATTTCCCATCTTTCGGTAAATACTTTTGAATAAGTTTCAGTTCCTTAAGAATAATCCCGGCAGAGTAGGTATCAGTACACTTGCTCTGGTGCCCTACTGCTATTCGAATAGTCTCTGCACTAACAGCACTTGAAACACCAAGTGTTATTGTGAGAGCTGCTACCAACTTATATGCTTCTTTCATTGCTACCTCTCCATTACTAATATTTAATTAACCGTTGTTATATGCTGTAATTTAAAACTTGTTATAACGTGTCATATCTACACAGTTATACTATTGCATCTGCTGTGCCATAACGGGTGAAACGAACTTATGAAGAGGTAAGCCTTTATTATTTATAATGAAAATAAAAGTTGTACTACTACCAACGAAAAACGCAACCCAGTAGAAAGTGTACTGTTTTAGTGCAGCCGTAAATTTAGTGCACCATAAAAAAACCTTAATCACTGGCTTAGCAATAAAATGTAAGACAAGTACAACAGGTACTAAACAGTAGTAGTTAAGGGGGTAGTAATATTAAAGAAGTGAATTTTTCTGACAGGATAGTTGTAATACTAAATAGTAACTCTAATTAGGTGTAGAGGTCGAAACAGAAGCAGTGATAGGCCTGTAAATTTCAATACGATCGCCATCTGATAATAATTCAGTAAGTGACTTGATCACGCCATGAATACCAACTTTGTTATCATTGAGTTTTATATCCGTACACTTATCCAATATACCGGATAAGACAATACCATCTTCAATAGTTGCACCACGTGACAACTGTACCTCATTGATAAACTGTTCATCTTTGATTGCATAAACAACCTCAACCGTAACTTGCATCGGATCACTGAGGTTTGTCATGAGTAACTGGAAATCTTGCTCAGAAAGATTTTCATAATCTTCCCCTCTTTCATCTAACTTGATTTTAATCTCTGCATCAAGCATTTCGATTTGTTTTTTTACTCCAACTTCTTGTGCTTGCAGCGTTTTTAGTTGTTCATATAAATCATGCGATTTATTTATTAAGTCATATAATTCCATTGTACTTACCCTTTCATTTTTGTTTAACTTACGCATTATTAAAATAAATGTTAGCTCGCTAAAGTAATATTACGCTAACAACATTGCCACACCAACACTGCCTACAACGACTAATGTTACAGACCTGAAAAAAGATTCGGATACTTTGCCAAATAAATGCCCACCAATCCAAATGGCAACCATAAAAAACGGTGCTAACCATGCGGTACGTAACACAACGTCGGATGTCACAATGCCATGACTTAGATATGTCACAACTGAAACCAACGTTGTAACAACAAGGAAAACAACAATACTGGCGCGCGTCACTGCCGTAGTATTTTTACCCGATAAATAATATAAAATAACAGGTAAGCCACCCAAACTGGTTGCACCACCGATCAAGCCACTCGTAAAACCGGTTGCCGATGATTCTCGCAAAGTATATTCCCCTTTATAACGCCAACCCGTAGCTAAAACCAAAACACAAAGTAGCACCAGGATTGAAATACTTGTACGCATAACATTCGCATCCGTAGACACAAGTATAAAAGAACCTAATGGGATCGTTATAACCGCAGCTAAAGACATAGGCATCACAGAACGCCATTCGCATTTTGAAATAGCATTTGGCAATAACTGAATTGAAGGAATAATTTCCAAAAGCACGACAGTAACAACCGCTATTATTGGGCTATATAACAAACTCAAACTCGGTACCAGCACCATACCTGCTCCAAAACCAGAAAAACCACGCAAAACACCCGCAATTAATACCGCTATTATCGCCATGTACATTTCAGCCGAAAAAGGCATAGATCCTCACTTTTAATCACAATTTGTTGCCACTCATATTTATTATAACATGTTATAATAAGCAGTCTACTCCATACATAACTTATCTTTTAGGGTATGTTAACTATCTGAAAACACTCGGTATTCAGGAATCGCTACATTTCACTGATGTGTTCCTGGGAAACTTCGCCCCAATATTCGTATTGGGCCAACGTGAATGAGCATGATATTAAGTAATTGGATGTAAAAAAATTAGTATGTAAAACATTGATTCTAAACAGGATCGTTTACGCCTTCCGATGGAAGATGACAGTAGTTCTAATCGGCTCTGGAAAGCCATTTTCAACTAGTATACTTTTAGTTTTTAGAAATAACTTGACAATTGCCCAATATTTTACTAATTTCTGTAATAACAGAAATAAATGAAATAGGTCGTGTATGAAACTAACAGAAACAATGGAAAAGTTTATCCTTCACTGGGGTGAAATGGGTACACGTTGGGGGGTTAACCGTACCGTAGCGCAGATACATGCCCTGCTTTACCTGTCTGAGGAACCGATGGATGCAGAAACTATTACTGAAACATTAGGTGTTGCCCGCTCCAATGTAAGTAATAGTATCAAAGAGCTTCAATCCTGGGGGCTTGTTACAACCGTGCACGTCTTAGGTGATCGTCGGGATCACTTTAACTCACACAAAGACTTGTGGGAGATTACCCGCATTATCATGAACGAACGCAAAAAACGTGAAATCGATCCAACCATTACGATGTTACGTCAGTGCGTGATGGAAAGCGGTGACGACAAGAAAACCACTACCGTCGTTAAACAACGTATTGAAGATACATTAGAATTTATGGAAATGATGAGTAATTGGTATGACCAAATGAAGAATGTTCCAACACCAACACTTACGAAGCTAATGAAAACCGGCGCGAAAATAACAAGTTTTTTAACACGTAATAAGAAGTAAGCATTTTTTTACCTGGTTATTTCTGTCTATACAGAAATAACTGAAACAACAACACAACAGAGGACTTTACTATGAATGAATTATCACTTTTTGGATTACAAATGGTTATCGCTCTTTCTATAAGTATATTTGTACTGTCGCTTATAAAGCCTTACTTGAAAGAGGTATTAAAAGACACCTGTGGTACGGAGCACAGTGCAGAGTTTTGGGTACGCTTTACGCAACTCATGATGATCTTCACGCCACTGGTCATTGTTATATTTTTTGCAGGTCTTAGTACAAATGACCAATCAATTATGCATCTAGCGTATGTGCTTAAACAAACATTACTGCAAACACTGGTGGGGGAATTAATTGGTCTCGCGTTTGTTGGACGGATTATATATCGCGCAATTAATATCACATTAGAACTCGCGCGAGCAGAATTACAACTGCAAAAACATTCAACCAATACTATCGCGAAGGCTTAAGCAACATGCGTATTCTGATAACAGGTGCCAATGGATTTATAGGACAATACCTTGTAAGCGCCCTGACGGAACAGGACCATCAGATTAGCGCATGTGTACGTGATGCATCTACCTATACACAAGACCACCATTTCATTGACGTTATTCATTGTGATTACAATAACGATACACATGTGGATGACTGGCTCCCACGATTACGTAATATTGATGTCGTCATTAATGCGGTAGGAATAATTAAACAAACGAAATACCAAAAATTTAACCTGCTTCATCGAGACACACCCATTGCCTTATTCAAAGCATGTGAACATATGGGTATTTCTAAAGTCATTCAGGTTTCAGCACTGGGTGCTGATGAGACTGCTTTTAGTCAGTACCATCTTTCTAAAAAGGCCGCTGATGATTACTTAATGACGCTTGATCTCAACTGGATCATTGTTATGCCTTCTATCGTATACGGTCCAGGTGCAAAAAGTATGTCGCTATTTACAACTATGGCAGCCCTTCCTGTAACACCCATCATCAATACAGGTAATCAAGCAATACAACCGATTCATATTAATGATGTATGTTTAGCTATCAATGAATTAGTACATGATGGGGCAGTAACAAGTATAAGGATCCCATTTATTGGCCCTACTTCCATCACCATGAAAGAATTGTATATACAGCTAAAGCAGTGGCTAGGTTTAAAAAAATATCGATTTATGAGCGTGCCATTTAATATCGCAATGATAATGGCGTGGTTTACGCAGTTTATTCCAAAAAATTTAGTTACACCTGAATCTATAAAAATGCTCAATAAGGGCAATACACATGACGTATCTCCCTTTATTCGTATCTTTGATTTTACTCCCATCAGTATCACTGAATCATTGAATCAAAACCCGGCACAACAAACAGACCTATGGCATGCAAAATTAACGGTATTGCGTCCTTTACTCAAGTTAAGTATCGCCTTTGTCTGGTTATACTCTGGTTTTGTATCTCTATTCATCTATCCAGTCGAATCAAGTTTCAATCTCCTGGAACAAGTAGGCATTACGTCGCCGTTGAATCAATTCGTTCTTTACGCAGCAGCATCACTTGATTTCATTATCGGCTTAACGATATTAGTTAATTATCATGTAAAAGCGATTGGAAAATTCCAAATAGCATTGATACTCGGCTATACCGTATTAATTTCACTATTTTTAGTAGAGCAATGGGCACATCCTTTTGGTCCTGTTAGTAAGAACATACCACTTCTTGTGGCTATTTTAATAATGATTTCGTTGGAAGATAAATAATGGACTTTCTACTTATTAAATGGATTCATATTATGAGCTCCACTCTACTATTTGGCACAGGACTGGGCAGTGCTTTTTATAAGTACATGGCTGATAAAAGCCATAATATAGAAACCATAGCCCATACCAATAAAAATGTGGTATTAGCAGATTGGCTATTCACAACCCCGACCATCATTATTCAACCCTTATCGGGTGTTTTACTGGCTTCGATGGCGGGCTATTCACTGACTGAATCCTGGCTACTGGTCTCAATTGCTTTGTATCTCATAGCAGGTGCATGTTGGTTGCCTGTTGTTTGGCTACAGATACAAATGCGCAATTTATCAAGCCAATCCTCTGCATCACAATCAACCTTACCCGCTCTATATTGGAAACAGGCTACTGTTTGGTTTTGGTTAGGCATACCAGCCTTTTTATCCATGGTTTCAGTTTTTTTTCTTATGACAAACAAACCAGTATTATTTTAGGAGTAGATCGTATGTCACAAACTATACTGCATAACCAAAGCCGTATTATTATTTTTGACGGTGTTTGTAATTTCTGCTCATCATCATTGATGTTTGTCTACAAACGTGACAAAGCAGGCCTGTTTAAATTCTCGACAATCCAGTCAGCCAAAGGAAAAAGCTTGTTGCAGTTATATGACTTGCCAACCGATTATAATGAATCACTAGTCTATATCGATTACGGTCAACCTTATTTTAAATCGGATGCCATTTTAAAAATCGCCAGCTATCTACCCTGGCCATGGCCAGCAGCCAGAATTTTGAAAGTGATACCCAGGATTATTCGTGACAGTTGTTATGACGTAATAGCAAAAAATAGATATAAGATACGAGGAAAACGAAAAACATGCATGCTTCCAACTGGCGATTTAATTAATCGATTTATTTAACACATCAAGTTACGTATAAGAGGAATTAACATGACTAAACAGCATTACCCAATATTCAAACAAATTCTCGGTTCGCAATGGGATGATTTAGCTATAGTTATTCAAAATCATTATTCCCTTAAACCTTATTCTAATGACTATATATGTGTTAAAGGTGAAATGGATGAAATTTATCATTCACTACTAGCCAAGCTCCTCATACCCTTCGGTTTATTATTCGGAGCAATTATTCCCTATAATAAAAAGAATGTACCCATTGATGTACACTACAACTCAAGCCCTGAAAATTCAAATCTCTATTGGGACAGAGTATTTAAATTAACGCCGACTAAAAATTTCCACTTTAAATCGCATATGGAACAGCAAGCAGGTAATGAAGTTATTGAATATGTACGATTTGGTGTTGGTTTGAAATTACTCGTCACCACTGAAGAGGGTGCTCTTATATTTAGAGACAATGGATACGTATGGAAAATATTCGGAGTAAACATTCCCATCCCGATAAATTTGATATTTGGCAAAGCCTATATCGAAGAGCGCCTATTGGATGATGAAAATTTTTCAATGAAGATGTCCATTAAACATCCATTGTTCGGTGAGTTATTTCGATATAGTGGAAAGTTTACATTTACACCAATAAAGTCTAATTAATATTTGATACACCTCGGACTTGACTATATAAACTGACGTATTTTATGGAACACATTTGGCGTTCCAACATTAACAATATACATTAAACGATTAAGTGTAAATGGAACGTTAGTTACTTATTGATACGATATTCTGCATTATTGAATAGATAGACTCTATTTTGTATCAAAACAAGTCATTGCGAGCGACAGGTCGTGTAATCGGATCGCATTCCGAACTGAAACCTAAACTATTTTTTGCCTTTATCTAAAAAGCCAAACAAGTTTTTCTTTTTTCTGGCTTCTTCAGCATCTAGTTCTTTTTGTTTTTTCTCGATTTCTAGAATTTCCAGTTTGCGACGCATTTCTTCCTGACGAATTTTTTGTTGCAGACGCTTTTTGTCCTGTTCCGGTAAATCCAGTTTCATAAAATTATACGATTCACGAATAAGATATTTACCCATCTCATCGAGAAATTCATCAGTGACTTGCTCAGCCTGTATATCTCGCTTTAACAAGCCTAAACCCTGAAAGTTATTAAATTTAAGGTGAATACATGAATTCTGAATATCGCCTTCAATAACGATAGTGACTTTAACTCTACTCTGAAGATTGAATTTTGCAAAGGATACTTCATGCAAATCGTCCTTGTATTTCTGGGTAGTAAATTGAAGGTTATAACGTTGTAAATACTCTATATGTTTTTCAATGTTCTTTTTATTATCAACTTCAAACTCAACATTTTCTTCATCGGAACAATGAAAGGTTAAGATGATTTGCTTCATTTCATCCGAACTGTCCGTTACGATTTTATAACCACTTTGTTTTAAATTACGTTTAATCGCGGATGCGGTTAGTGTATACGGCGCAGTGATGGCTGGCTTTACAAAGTTTAAATGTTCAATAAGTTCGTTGACATGCGTGTAAATCGATGTCATCGCAGGATGTATTTTTGTTTTGTAGAATTCTAATAACTCAGCCTGTCTCGCTGCGTCACTTGCATGAGAATTTTTTAAATCAGTACTTTGTTTGCGTAAATCGTCCAACAACCCCATAGTCAATCTTCCAGGCTTAATTATGTATTAATGGGTTAACGGCAAAAGTTATAATTTTTGAAGGGTATCTTTCCAGTTTTTATTACTTGTTTCTTCTTTTAACAGTATTTTCATACCATTATTCTGGTTTTCCCACACACTCTCGCCAATGACAGGTTCAATCTCAAAACCCCACCATACGCCATCTTCATTTTGCGCAATCCAGTTCAGTTTTCTTGAAACCGTGGTAGAGGCCGTCTTTCCGGATTTAAGTTGCTCGATTCGTTCCAATAAATGCTGCATTTCACCACGACTTATTGTTGTGGTGGGGTCAACGTCATCGGTCAATGGTTCAGCACTATCAGCAAAGAAAGAAATGGTTAATTTTCCAATAACAATGACATCATCATCATTTAATTTATGTCTATCAACGACCGTTCCATTTACGTAAGTGCCATTGGTACTCCCACAGTCGCGAATAAACACTTCAGCTGGAGATTGGATAATTTCTGCATGGTGGCTGCTCACTGTAGCATCATCCAGACGGATGTCATTATCTGCGCTACGGCCAATTTTTAATCTTTCATGCGAAACATACATTTCATCAAGTTTATTTTTATTATCGCGGATGGTTAGCTTATACATATGTCTGTTTGGCTTCTATATACATGATTTTATTTAGTATAACAGTTATTTTGTGAAGTCAAAGTCATATCTATATACCGTTTCAGAAGAAGTTCACAATCATCGTTTACACAAGCCTGATATGTCATTACCTTAAATAAATATCTCCAGGATAACTTCTGGATTAGACGAAAAATACAGGTGTAAATAGGTTGCCAACAAGCCATTTGATCGCACAATGGCTTCACCGGGTGCTGGATGACGTAAGCGGCGACCGAAAGCGATAGGTTCCAGGGTATTTTCCGAACGCGAACGATGGTGGGCATGGGCTTTAACTTCTCCCGCTGGATTATCGTTTCCTAGTATAGGAGCGTATTGCATACCCTGGCAGCCGCCACGGTCACGCATGACGCCATCACCAGGAATAATACCTACCATATCAAATTTCTGACCATTCAAATTAGTGAGCGTATTTTGTAAATACAACATTCCACCACATTCTGCCAAAATTTTATTTCCAGCACTAAAAAAATCCTCAATACTTGCTTTCATACTTAAATTATTTTGCAGCGTTTCCATATGCAGCTCGGGATAACCACCTGGAAACCAGAGTGCATCAACATCGGGTAAGGTTTTATCCTTAAGTGGTGAAAAATAAATCAATTCAGCACCCATTTGATGCAAAAAGCGTTCATTGGCCGCATAGATGAAGGTAAATGCCGCGTCTTTGGCAATACCAATTTTCTTGCCGGCTAATTTCCCATTAATGAGTTCAGCAGGATACGGTTCAATCTCCGCTGGCTGGAATTCAACTTTGTCAGGTAATGAACATAAATTCGTTGTACCGATAACCTTTGCAATTGCATCCAGCCGTTGGTCGATATCGGCAACTTCTTGGGGAAAAACTAAACCAAGATGCCGTTCAGGCAGCATCAGGGTATCGTCACGTTGTAAGCAAGCGAGTAACACTACATTTTCAGGCATCGAATCAGTAATTAACTCCGCATGCCGTTCACTACCCACCTTATTAGCAATCACACCGGCAAATTTTAAGTTACAACCGTTATTATCCTGATAAGTAGACACCGGTTTATACGTTGCGAGTCCATAAGCCACTGCACCAAAGGTTTGTGCCATTGCGCGGGCATCAATGATGGCGACAACCGGAATACCAAAGTATTGCGCCATATCTGCACCACTCGGATTGCCATCAAACATTCCCATGACACCCTCGATTAAGATTAAGTCTGCCTCAAGTGCCGCTTCATATAGATAGTGTTTACAGGTTTCGGTGCCGACCATCCATAAATCAAGCTGTGTGACCGGGTTGCCAGAAGCTTGCGCTAAAATAAGTGGGTCTAAATAATCCGGGCCCGTTTTAAAGACCCGCACATCCAGACCTTTATTTTTATGATAGCGAGCAATACCCGCAGTGATGGTTGTTTTACCCTGCCCCGAAGCCGGTGCACAAAAAAATAATGCCGGACACATTGCAGCGCTCTGGCTTTTAGGTTGTTGTAGATTATTCATAAATAAGCTCAAACATTACCATTCGATACCGGGCTGTGCTTTTACGCCAAGTCGAAAGGCATGTTGTACATCCTGCACATCACTTATGGTATCGGCAATTTTTTGTAATGCCTTATGCATTGTGCGCCCGGTAATCATGACGTTCTGATTTTTGGGTCTTGCAATTAGATCTTTCACGCATTCATCTACATCAAGATATTTATACTTAAACATATAAGACAGTTCATCGAAGATAAGAATATTATAAGCTTCGTCCTGCAACATTTTTTTGGCAATATCCCAGGCTTTTTTAGCAGCAGCAATATCCTGATTAATATCCTGTGTTTCCCAGGTGAAGCCATGCCCCATTACGTGAAAATCGACCATGGGATGGTCTTTAAAGAAAATATGCTCGCCGGTTTCCTGGCGCCCTTTTATAAATTGAATAACCCCTGCTTTTTGGCCATGTCCTAGTGAACGGGCCATGGTTCCAAAAGTTGACGAACTCTTACCCTTGCCGTTACCTTTTAACAGGATCAACACGCCCCGCTCTTCGGTAGCCTGGGCGATACGGTCGTCGACTATTTTTTTCTTCTTCGCCATTTTTTTCTGGTGCTTTTCTTCAACAGATAAATTTTCTTCAGTAGACATTATATTTCCTGGATAAGTAACTTAATCAAAATTAAAAATATTTTTACAAAAGCACATACTGAGCATTTAAACTGTTCGCTAACGCTTTACCTAAACCCAGTTTAACGACTGAATTCTCAGTATCAACCAGCATTACATCACAGCCAATCGTTAGATTAGAGATAGACTCCCGTGTACGACCATCTGTAAATAAATACAATTTACATTTTTCGTACTGATAAGATTGTTTGCGAATAAATTCACTTATCTGGATTAAAGCCCTACGCAGTGGTGTTCCACCTCCGGCATTGATACTTTCGAGTAACACCATTATATTTTTGGGTGCCCGTTGCGGATGTAGCATTACCTCAATACGTTCGTTACCAAAAGTCATTAGACACAATGATTGTCTCTTTACATACGCTTCTTCACTTAGTTTTTTAATCTCTGCTTTTGCATTTTCTAAACTGTTCCGACCTAAGGTCGATGCCGATGTATCTAATAAAGCAATGATTAATTCAGTTTGTTTTTTAAGCGGCTTTAAGAAATGTAGTTTACGCCCGCCATTATCAAGTGATGCGAGTGATGTAAACCAGTGGATTTTTTTAACCGAATCCGTCATCTTTGCCGGACGGACAAAACGACGGTTAAAACTATTGCCCGAATACTTTTGCGCGGAGCTCACTACTCGATTTTGATTAAATGATTTTATGCTGGCTTTTTTTTTAGAGCACTTTCAGATTTTAATTCGGGCAGTCCATTACCATCCCCTACAGGAACAGCCTGGGCTTGCATTGCTCCCCAACTACCTTGAATGGATGAGCCATTCGAATCTTGTTGTGGAGATTGAACAGTAGTGCCCTGAGGATGGTTAATGTCAGGTGTACTTGCTGTATTTTGAGAATTCGGAGGAATAACATTGCGACGGTGCGCCAGTACAAATTCTTTTACTGTATCAACATCTTTGGTTGTAACTTCATTTCGCTGTTGCAAAGCAGCATAAGCACGTGCGGCCCGATATAAGGTGATATCGGCACGTAAGCCTTCCGCATTGGCAGTACTGCAGATTTCAGCAATCACAGTTTGTATTTCTGGAGATACGACAACCTTCGATAAATTTTTCCTTGCCGATTCTATTTGCGCAATGATGTTGTGTTGTTGTTCTTTGAACTGTTTACAAAACTGTTCTGCGTGCTCATCAAAAGCTAATCGGTGCTGCATAATTTGTTGGCGTTCTTCAATCGCATACTGATTGTTTAAACTCACCATTAAACCAAAACGATCCAGCAACTGGGGTCGCAACTCACCTTCATCGGGATTCATTGTGCCGATTAATAAAAATTCTGCTGCATGTTGATGGCTAATGCCATCACGCTCTATTTGATTCACACCTGATACCGCAGTATCTAATAATACATCCACTAAATGATCGGCTAATAGATTGACTTCATCTACATACAAAACACCTTGATGTGCTTTTGCCAATAACCCGTCAGAAAAAGCAACTTCGTTATTATTTAAGGCTTTATCCAAATCTAAACTACCAATAAGTTTTTCTTCACTTGCACCCAAGGGCAAGTTAACAAACACATGTCCTGGGATTAAATCGGCCAGGCTACGCGCGATAGTTGATTTTGCCGATCCACGTGGCCCGCTGATTAACACTCCACCCATTCGTGGATCGACAGCCGAAATCAGTAATGCAGTTTTTAAACTGTGTTGACCGATAATAGCGGTAAATGGGTAGTTATTTTTTTTCACACTATTTTATACCGGTTGTAATTCCAAATTTATATACTTTTTCACTGCAAACCCTGAGCCGGCACCGAGAATAATGAAGAATAAAGCGGTGCCAATAGCGGCCATCGAATAAAACTGCTGGCCAAGTTCATTTAAAGCAGCAACGGCAACAGGGTCAGTATTTTCAAAACTAAGTTGTGCATGTAAAGACGAAGCCGCCATTTGCGGGAGCAGTATTATCGCTATACCAATAGCTTTTAATTTTAATGGCGCATAATATAAAACTGCAGCACCTAGCACGGTAGCAACAACAGCAAATAGCCACCAGGTCTGCCGATGCTCTAATGCTGCTGCAACCGTCCCCGGCACTTCTGGCTGCAGGCCAATTAATGCAGGTGCCACAAAAATCGCCAACAAACCAACCGCTCCCCATCCTATGCCTTGCACTGCATCTACTTTTGGCTTGTTAGATTTTAAATTATGAACCGTCATTAAAGATATCATTACCAGGGCAAAACTAATGCCAGTTAGTATATTGGCGAACAGTGTCCAAACAATTCGTTCAGTACCATTTTCTGGAGACCAGGCTATTTGAGTAATGGGGTCATGATGATCTACGGCTTCATTATTCACTTCAAATTTTTCAGCGGCATAAATTATCGGACTGAGTTGTATTTGTTGAAACACACCATAAATCAGGCCGGAAACAACACCAACCAGAATAGCTGCGAAAATAATATTTCTAAAAATCATTTAACCATTCCAATATTAATTTTTCACCTGATTACATTTCATTTTAATAAAATGATCTTACAGGTTAAGCAAGATAAATTCTTTTTTAAAACCAAAAAATTTTAAAAAATTATTATAAAAGCTTGTTCGAAATTAATGACAAGGAAAAGCAAAGGTATGACGAGAATCGTGTGCGGCGTTATGCGCTACGTCAGAAGAAGCAAAGCCGACTCCATAGAGTAACACTGCACCTAAAATGATGGCTGCGGTAATTTGTAAACCGGCTGACAGAGTTAAAGCAGAAGTTCGTGTTGTAGATAAGCTAGTTGTTTGCATTGTTGTCTCTCTTAGTACACACACCCGTGTACGAATGATGATGATATAAAATCTTAAGTAGGTCAGCTTTTATAATTTTAAAAAGCTGCAGTCATTATCAGGGCAGGTTCCGGGCTTAAGGCACATAGTGTGTCAATTACCGTTGCGGGGGCAGCGTAGGCTTAAAGATGGACTCCGTACCTAACTTCCCATTTACTCATTACATCCCAATTAGATTACAGTTGGCTTGTAATAACTCCCTAATAAGTGGTTGTATACGATACAGGAATTCAGACTCTGAGAAAAGGTAAAAGTTAAACGGGGCGCGATAAAGTTTTTCCACCAGATAAGCTAAGATGTTGATTTAGCTCACGACTAGTCGACTGGAATCGTTCCATTGCGCCCGCCTGTGATTTACTGTTATTGAGCGGACACAAACCAAATCGAATAATGGCTTCATAGCCGAAATTTGCAGCCGATAAATCGATTAGCCGGACTAAAATCCCACGCTGGCCGTAAAAATCTTTAATATACCGCGCCAACTCCAGGGTTGTGCGATAGCTCACGAAGTAATCGGTTGAGGTTAAAGCTAAATTTACAGGCTTGAGTAAAGGCTCAACACCCAATATTTCTTCCAAAAACTGCGCTTGCGAGACTGCCATAGATTTCAGTTGCTTATGCGCTTGCTGTTGCCAGCTAAAATCCGCCAGGCATTGTGTTGCCATCCATAAACTCGGCCCATTCATTGCCCATGAACCCAAATACTCTTCTATTTGCTCGCGCCAGTGCTGAGCCGCTTTAACAAAACCCACCCGAATACCGGGTAAACCAAAAAACTTGCCCAAAGACCGTAGGACTATCAGGTTATCGGAGTCTATCCCCATTAAGCTTTTATCGGGGTAGGTATCTAAAAACGCTTCATCGACAATTAACAGACCATTGTCTTTTTCTAATAAGCTTAATACGTCCAGTAGCGCTTGTTTATCATGCAGGCGACACGACGGGTTATTAGGGTTAATCACCACCACTACATCTGGTTTATGCTGAGTGACCCACTCTACTAAATTTACCGTATCAGGATTATAAGTGAGGCATTTATGCTGGTTTTGTTGCCAGTGATATAAATGCTCTTCATAACCGGGTACCGGCAAGGCGACTTTCTTATTGTTTAATATGCGCGGAATAGATTGAATGGCTGCCTGACTACCAGGAACTGCTAGCAAGTTCTTCGATTTATAATAGCGACTGGCAACACTATAAAATGCCGCATCGGGGTGTGGCAATTTCTGATAGTAACTTTCAGGAATGGGTTCTTCTAACGTCCATGGATGTGGGTTTAAGCCCGTCGATAAATCCAGCCATTCGTCGTTAGCAATACCATACTTAATGGCTGCTTCGTCAATGTTACCGCCATGTTTAATCATTGGTATTAATTTCCACTTCAGATTCGATCCAGGTATTCTCATACACCAGGTTTTCAACCTCCGTTTTAGTTGTCCACTTTTCAGAAATTAACATTGGTTCAGCATAAAACGAATCAACATGCCCGATACATAATATTGCGATGGGTTCACTCCCCTCTGGCATATTCAGTAAACTTGCTAATTCATTTGGTTCAAATATTGATACCCAACCCATTCCTATGCCTTCAGCACGTGCGGCTAACCACATGTTTTGAATCGCACATGCAGTTGAAGCCAGATCCATTTGTGGCATGGTGCGTCGGCCAAAAATATGTTGCTCTCTATCGTCGGGTAAGGCAACGACAACCAATTCTCCACATTCAAGAATACCTTCAACTTTAAGTTTCATGAATTCATCTGCACGTTTATTGAGCGCTTTTGCAGTGAGAATTCTTTCTTTATCAACAATCTTATAAATATCCTTTCGTATATCAGGATTAGTTATACGAATAAAACGCCACGGTTGCATTAGACCGACACTGGGGGCCTGATTAGCAACGTGAAAAATTTTATGTAGAGTTTCTGGTGCAACAGGTGTATTGAGAAAGTGGCGCATGTCACGCCGTTCAGCAATCACCCGATAAATAGCGTCTTTTTCTATATCTGAATACATATTGTGTCTTATAAGATTATTGTTGCGGTGCTTTGTTTGGATTCTAATTCTGAGTTTGACTCTGCTCTGATTCTAATTCAAGGCTTTCATCAATTTCCAATAATACATCAGTAATCGATTGTTTATAGTCTTGTGGATTCTGCCACAAACCACGTTGTTGTGCTTCAAGTAATCGCTCTGCCATTTCTTTCATGGCATGCAGATTATGCTGCTTTAAAAATTGTTTATTGGCTTCGTCCAACAGTAAAGCATCACTTACCATTTCATATTGGTAATCATCAATAAAGCCAGTCGTGGCATCATAGGCAAACAGGTAATCTACCGAAGCTGCCATTTCAAATGCACCTTTATAACCGTGTTGCTGCATTGCCTTTATCCATTTTGGATTCACCACACGTGAACGTATGACTTTATTTAGCTCTTCTTTCAAGGTTTTAATTTTCGGTGCTGCCGGATTGGAGTGATCGCCATGATACACCTCGGGCATCTCGCCTTTTAATACCCGAATCGCATTAGTCATGCCACCCTGAAATTGATAGTAATCATCGGAATCTAAAATATCATGTTCACGATTATCCTGATTTTGCACCACGACATCGAGCTGGGTTAAGCGTTGTTCGAATTCCTGAAAGGCTTCACCACCAAAATTATCCTGTGAATAAACATAACCACCCCAGTTTACATAAGCCCTGGCGAGATCCGCCTGGTTATCCCATACTCGTTCATCAATCAAACCTTGCAAGCCCGCCCCATAGGCACCAGGCTTGGAACCAAACACCCGCCACTGCGATTGTTGTTGTGCCTGTTCGTCATTACAACCTTGTTCAATTAATTTTTGTTTGTCATTTTCTATGTGTTGTCGAATTGTATTACTGTTACCCGGTTCGTCATAACTCGCCAGGGCTTTTACTGCGGTATCAAATAATTTAGCCACATTCGGAAACGCATCGCGAAAGAAACCTGAAATTCTTAACGTTACATCAACGCGTGGTCGGCCCAATTGCATCGCTGGAATGATTTCAATATCAACGACACGATTGGATGCTTCGGCCCATACCGGCCGCACACCCATTAAGGCAAAGGCTTGCGCAATATCATCACCACCAGTGCGCATGGTTGAGGTGCCCCACACCGAGATACCGAGTTGTTGTGGATAGTCACCGTGTTCTTGCATATAGCGTTGGACTAATAACTCTGCTGATTGTTGTCCTAAATCCCAGGCACTGCGGGTTGGTATGGCACGGTTATCAATCGAATAAAAATTTCGCCCGGTTGGTAAAACGTCCAGGCGTCCGCGTGTGGGTGCACCACTGGGACCAGGTGGAACAAACTGGCCATTAAGCGCACCAGTGAAGTTTTTAATTTCATCTTGCGCCGATTGATTCACGGCTTTCAATACAACGTCACGCGTGTACTTTAATAACAAAGATGTTTTAGGTAACTGTTCAGGGTAATGATTTTTCTCTAATACATTGAAAATAAGGTGTTGAGCATATAGTTCCAGGCGTTCACGTGTATCGGCACAGCTGCGCCAGTTTAGATCGCTCACAGCCTTTAAACACTCAGGCTGGTCACTTTGCCATAGGCTACTGGCTTCAAAGCTTAATGGATCGAATAATAATTCGCTAGATACGTAAAGTTGTAAATCATCAACTAGGGCGTGCAGAATGCCCTGATCAATTTTTGTATCACCACGCGGTAAGCGCATTAGCGCAACCAGGGTTTCTTCTAATGTTTCACCCGTTGCGAGTTGACCATACACATGCAGGCCGTTCCGAATTTGCGCTTCTTTTAATTCACATAAATACGCATCCACTTCATTCAGTAATACCTGTTCTTCTGCATCTGCATCTAATTGCAATTCAGCTTGTAAATTGATTTCGCTTATCATACCTAGAATTTTTTTACGTAAATACTCTTCACGCCGAGGGTCGACGCCCAATGCCTGATAAAACTCATCGACATAATTTTCGAGTTCTAACAATTCACCATAGGTTTCAGCGCGCGCCATGGGTGGCATTAAGTGGTCGAGTATTACTGCCTGGGTGCGGCGTTTGGCTTGCGCCCCTTCACCGGGGTCATTAACGATGAACGGATAAAGATGTGGCATAGGGCCTAATAATAAATCCGGCCAACAGGTTTCACTTAAAGCAACACTCTTGCCCGGCAACCATTCAAGATTACCATGCTTGCCAATATGCGCAATGGCATCGGCCTGATACACATGGCGCAACCAGAAGTAAAAAGCCAGGTAACTGTGTGGCGGTACTAAATCCGGATCATGGTAATTCGCAACCAGATCAACATTAAAGCCGCGCGCAGGCTGAATACCTACAAAGATTAATCCCAGACGGATACCGGCAATCATAATGCGACCATTGCGGAATTTAGGATCGTCCTCAGCATGTCCCCAGCGACTCAAGATTGCATCCTGATTTTGTTGTGGCAGTGCCAGAAAATATTTTTGGTAGTCTTCAAGAGCGATACTTTGCAAACACGCTTTGTTGTTGATGGTATCCAGGTCATTAGTGACCTTACTCAGTAATAATTTTATTAAATCATCACCCTGCTCTGGAATAGTTTCAACAGGATAATTTTGTTCAGCCAATGCCATTAGTATATTAATAACCGAAGCAGGCGTATCCAGACCAACCCCGTTACCGATGCGTCCATCCCTGGTTGGGTAATTCGCTAGAATCAAACCGATACGTTTATCGATATTAGATTTGGATGTTAAGCTGGACCAACGCTGTGCTAACTGTGCTACATATTCAGCACGTTCAGGATGAATTTTATAGCGCACCAGATCAATCTGGGTACGTTCGGAGCGTTTGAGTATTTCTTTAAAGCTAATCGCCCGGCTGATGATGCGTCCATCATATTCAGGTAAGGCAATATTCATTGCAATATCCCGTGCACGCAGACCTTGTGCGTTCGCTTGCCAATCATCACGTGAGTTGGCTGCCATAATCGCCTGTATCACCGGCACATCCAGTTCAAAACAACGACTATCATCTAATTGTGGTGACGAGGACAAAGACGCATTGCCGTGGGCGAGTTGAGAAAAACTGGTGGTATTGATAATAACACTACACTGCGCGCGCTGACTTAAATCATCTACGACCTGTAGACATTCCGAATTTTTTAGCGAACTGGTCGCTATCGCTAATACGTTCAGACAATTTTTGTTGAGAATAGTAATGAAATCATCAAAAGCCTGAGTGTTACCCGTTTGTAAATGGCTTCGGTAAAAAAGTAGTAACGCTGTTTGAAAATCCGGGTTAATGGATTTCTGCCATTCTTCAAACGTTATATCATTCTTGTGTTCAGAATAGATTAATGTATGTGGCAGTGGTCGTGGCTCTTGCCATGTAGTTTCATCTGGATTAAAAAACTTATTATTCAGATATAAAAATAAATTTCGGGTATTGCGCTGCCCGCCTTCTCGTAGATAGCGCCACACTCGAACACACGATTGCTGGTTTATGGTTGAACTGGAAAACAGTTCTTCATCAACCTCATCATCACCGGGTAGTAAAATAAGTTGTAGATTTTGTTTTTTTGCCAGCGCAACAAGTTGCTCTACACCATAAGGCCAATAGTTTTTACCGCCGAGCAGCGATACCACTATTAATTTGGCGTGTTGTAAGACTGAATGCTCGTATAGGTCATACGCAGTCGGTTTATTCAAATTTATAAGGTTTGCCAGACGTAGCGAAGGGTATGAATCAGGTAACGTTTCGGCCACATCCGCTAATAAACCGAGTGACGTATCCTGTGCCGATAAAATAACAATCTCGGCCGGTGTTTGTTGAAGATCAATAATACCCTCTTCATCATTAAATCCACCGGGTTTTGCTGCTAGTAAATGCATAGGACAGTCTCAGACAATTCCATAAATATGAACAGGAATAGAATTAAACACAAGCCGCGGCTAAACAGGTTTTAATTTTTTGTTCGTCCAACTCTTTACCGATAAACACCAAACGACTGGTACGGGTTTCATCTTCATGCCACATGCGATCAAAGTATTGTTCTATACGTGTTCCAACACCTTGTAGAATCTGGCGCATTGGTTTGTTTGGCAAAGCTAAAAATCCTTTAACCCGGTAAATGGTATTTGTTGCAATAAGTTGCTGAATCAGCTCTACCGTTTTATCAGCATCCAGTTCACCCAACTCTAAAGATACCGAATTAAAATGGTCATGCGCATGATGATGATCATCGCCATGTTCATGGTGATGATCATGATGAGAATGTACTGCTTCTATTCGGTCTTCTGTTGCCGAACCCAAACCCATAATAAGTTGACTGGCGATTTCACCTTTGGATACATTCAAGGCTTTAATCTCATCTTTAACATGAGCCCGCACAATACTATCGACTCTAGTTCGCTGCTCATCATTTAGTAAATCTGTTTTACTGATAATAACTAAATCTGCAGAACCAAGTTGATCTTCTAATAATTCCTGTAACGTTGGGTCGTGGTCAAGACTTTCATCCTGTAAGCGTTGCTGTTGTATCTGCTCAGGGTTATTCGCGATACGGCCATCGGCTACAGCAGGGCCGTCCAGTACAGTAATCACTGCGTCAACCGTACAAAATTGCTTCACCTCTGGCCAATTAAACGCTTGCACCAATGGCTTGGGTAAGGCTAAACCTGAGGTTTCAATTAAAATATGGTCTATATTTTCTCTGCGCTCTAATAATTTTTTCATTACCGGTAAAAATTCTTCTTCTACCGTGCAACAGATACAACCATTTGCTAATTCGTACACACCACTTTCCTGTTCGGCCAAGGAGGTTGTTTTTCCGGCCGCATCATCACAACCATCTATAGGACAGTTACGTAACAGGTCGGCGTCGATATCCAATTCACCAAACTCATTCACGATAACCGCAATACGTTTGCCGTTAGCCTGTTTAATGATGTTCGATAATAGCGTTGTTTTACCACTACCAAGAAAGCCGGTTACAATCGTGGCGGGGATTTTTTTAAGCTGCATATTTTTTACCTTATTCAATTGAACGTTTAACATTTCGTGGGGTGGTTTGCTTAACCTTTGGACGATAGATATGTGCCTTTTCGGTATCGTAAAGATAAGAGTCATTAAACGATTCTGGATTTAACACATGACCCACAAGAATGAGCGCGGTACGGGTAATTTTTTTGTCACGGACTTTCTTTACAATATCCGCAAGGGTTCCTTCAACTTTATCCTGCTCTGGCCAGCTGGTTCGGTAACACACTGCAACCGGGCACTCAGCGCCATAGTGAGGAATTAACTCAGCGACTATTTTATGGATATGACTTATACCAAGGTGAATAGCCAATGTCGCACCATGTTGTGCTAAAGAAGAAAGACTTTCTTTTTCAGGCATCGGCGTTTTGGCAGCGTAGCGTGTGTAGATAACGGTTTGGGTAACACCCGACAAGGTAAATTCTTTTTTCAACCAGGCCGCCGATGCACTCGCGGCTGTTACTCCTGGAATAACTTCGTAGTCGATATCCAACTCATCCAGATGGCGCATTTGCTCGCCAATGGCACCATATATGGACGGATCACCTGAGTGAACCCGTGCAACATCTTTACCCTCGCTAGTCGCCAGTTTTAGATGTTCGATAATTTCAGGTAAAGCCAGTGAGGCGCTATTAATTATTTCGGCATCGACTTTAGCACACGATAATATTTCTTCTGGTACTAAAGAGCCGGCGTATATAACAACCGGGCAGCGTTTAATTAAATTCAAGGCCTTAACCGTAATTAATTCCGGATCACCCGGTCCTGCACCAATAAAATAAACTGTCATTCTTTTTTACTCTCAACTCTTATTTATTTACTACTAAAGTTTTTTGGAATAGCCACGTGGGGTGTATACCCACTCTTTGTTGCCATTCATAATATGTCGGGATTCACTGTTACCAACACTCACCAGGGTAAACATATCAACATCTTTTGCATCAAGTTTATCGAGTGTGGTAATAACGATATTTTCATCTTCCCGAGTTAATTGCCGACCGATTAATACCGGTGTCGACGCAGGACGATACTCTAATAAAATATCGCGCGCCGTATTCAATTGCCAGTCGCGCTTTTTCGATACCGGATTATAAAACGATACGACAAAGTCACCCTGCCCGGCACTGTGTATTCTTTTTTCTATGGTTTGCCACGGGGTTAAAAGATCGGATAAGGATATAGTACAAAAATCGTGACCAAGCAGCGCACCTACTCGGCTTGCACCGGCTTGCATTGCGGAGATACCGGGTATTACTTCAATATCCACATCCAGCCATTTGTTACTATGTACTGAACCTGTTTCTTTTCCTTGTAGTTCCAGATCAAGCAACTCAAACACCAGCGTTGCCATGGCATAAATCCCAATGTCACCACTGGATATCAACGCTACTGTTTTTCCGCTCGCTGCCAAATCTAACGCCAAACGAGCACGACCTATTTCTTCTCCAAGCGGAAGGTCATGGTGAATTTTACCTTTGCACAGTTCGCCCAATAGATCGAGGTACAAACCATAGGCGACTAAATCCGTGCTGACAGCAATCGATTTTTTTGCCTTGGGTGTCAAGTATTCAAGGTCACCCGGGCCGGTTCCAACTACAAATAATTTCTTCATGTTATTACCACTATTTTACTTCAAATCGTCATTCCCGCGGAGGCGGGAATCCAGTTATTCCTAACTTTAGGTTAGGAAAGAAAATAAAATATCGTTTCAGTTACAATCGTAACTTTTATAATATTTAACTTGTAAATACATTGAATCACTCTGTTAGCCTCTGGATTCCCGCCTCCGCGGTAATGACGGCCTGTTAATAATAGCTTTTGGCAATAGCCAAAGTCGCACGTTTGTTTTTGATTTTAGTTAAAACTAATTCAGCGGGATTACCGGTTAATTCACTTGCCGCAATCAGTGCGGCAGCTTCTGCTACGCCATAACAACCGACTTCTTTAAATACAATATCAGACTTCACACTGAGTTGATCTTCTACCTGGCGTAATTTTTCAGCTGAATAATATTTAAATGGCAAATTCAGATCGTTCGCCAGGGCGATCAGTCCGGGTTCATTCTGTTTAAGGTCAATAGACGCTACGGCAGAAGAAATGATTCCATCTTTCAGTTCTACTGTCGCGGTTTCTAGTAATTCCAATAATAAGTTTTGCGGACAGCCTTTATCACAGCCTATCCCTATGACATAAACAGCTTTGGTGTAATCGGCGGCAGAAGTAATAACTAGTTGAGCATTAAGATAATCTGCGACTTCGGATCCCAAGGCATTTGCCCCACCTTCATGGCCTGATAGCAAAGGTATCACAAACTGGCCTTTCTCATCTAAAACCAGTACCGCCGGATCAGTATATTTATCGTGCAAGACTGACGCGAGTGCACGTACCACTATCCCCGTTGCACAAATAAAAATACAGCGCTCGCCATTTAAAAAATGTTGCTGTGCAGTTTTAATGAAATTGACAGGCTTATGTAAATGCTCTGCATCATTGATCTGTGATTTAAGTTTCTGCGCCAGCGCATTCCCTTCATCGGTTAGTGAAAAAATAGTTATTTTTAAATCCGTATCCAACTTAAGCATGTTAGCGATAATCCCGACGACTATTAATCAAAAATAATGAAAAATAAGGTCCTGACTCCTCACCGAATTGAGTGATATCCGTTACAATTTTCTGTTCAGTTTGACTGGCGTATTCAACGTAACAGGTTTCATTAACCCGACCGGCCTGTTCAATTAAATCAATCAACTCGGCTCGAACCCGTCCAGCTTTTAGGATAACCACATTTTCAAACGTCGCTAAGGCATTCAGAATTTCAGGATTGGAATGCCGTCCTGAAAATATTGCAATACGTTCTGACAATAAACCCAAGGGTACTTTACATGCCGCCGCGGCAGCATGCACCGAACAAATTCCGGGGATAACTTCAATAGCATGTTTTTCTAACCGTGCTAACAAATAAGCGAACGAGCCAAAAAACATTGGATCACCTTCACATAAAAAGGCAACACTTTTACCCTGTTCTAAATAAGCTGCAATTGAGACGGCAGCATTGTCATACATTTGATTAATTGCCGTTCTATCAGTACTCATAGTGAGGGTTATCGATAATTCTTCATAATTGGCAACGACTTTTTTATCAATTGAATTCTGTGAAATACTTTTTGCTAATGAATGACCGGCATCATTTGCAATGTATGCAATAACATCAGCCTGGCCAATCACCGCATCCGCTTTCAGAGTGAGCAACATCGGATCACCAGGACCAACGCCGACACCGTATAAGATGCCTTCAGCCTTTTTTACATCACTATTCATAATAGACTACAAACCATATACTTTTGCTGCACGATCAAATTGTAAAAAAATTTTGTCGTTGCGAGAAGGTACAGAATAACAACCGTTATTCTGTACTGACGTGGCAATCTTCTTGTTCAAACCACGGCTCATCAAGATTGCTTCACTCACGTTGTTCATTCGCAATGACATTTAGTTTTTCACCACTTTTAAAAGTGTAATGGGCTGCAACTCATTTAAATTATCAATCTCAGAAAGTAAACTTGTTTTACTGACCTGAATTTGAATCCACTCACCTTTTTGCTGTTGATACTTATTGGCAAACTCGTGCAAGGCTTGAACACTATTCTGCATAACAGCAGAAGCCACCAGTCGCCCTCCTTGCTGAAGTGACGAAAAACTGAATTCTAGTAACGCTAATAAGTTGCCACCATTGCCACCAACAAAAACTACATCCGGCACTGGTAAATCGGTACAACCATCAGGTGCTGTTCCTAAAAGCGTTTTTAAATTTAATTCAGTACCGAATTTTTTATTATTGGTTTTCAAATAATCCATGCGTTGCTGGTTGTTTTCTATTGCGTAAATTGTTCCACTCTTGTTTTGCAAAGCCCATTCTATGCTTACACTGCCACAACCAGCGCCAATATCCCAGGCCACATCGTTTGGGTGACATTCCATTAAACTCAGAATGGATACGCGTACTTCCCGTTTAGTAATCATCCCTTTACCGGGAACAGCACCTGTTTCAAAACACTCATCCGCTATGCCTGAAACACCGTTCAGGCAATTGTTCTGCCCGCTACATTTTACAATGCATATATTTAATTGAGAAAATGTGTGTTTCTTACTATCAGCTGATAGTAAGTCACTGGCTTTGTATTGTGTAATGCGTTCATCATCTGTTCCCAGTGCTTCACACACCCATAACTCAGACTCGCCAAAGCCTTGTTGGCTTAACTGCTCGGCAATGGCAACCGGGTTTGATATTTCATCAGTAAACAGCCCAAGCGTTATGCCATTTTGGAGTCGACTATTGAGTGAATTTAATGGCCGGCCATGTAAGGAATGAATCACGGCACTCTGCCATGCTAATCCTATGCGATGGAAAGCTACCTGCATAGAGGATACATTCGGATGAAAAACAAGATGTTCCCGGCCGATATTCTTAGCAAGCCATACACCGACGCCATAAAAGAGCGCATCACCCGATGCGAGTATAGTTATCGCTTTATTTTTATTTTGCTCTATAGTTTGAGCGAGTTCATTAAAGGGCGAAGGGAATAGAACTTTTTTAATATTACTATTTTCTTCAAGCTTGTTATTTTTGTACAAGAGACTATCTACGGTTTCCATATGATGTTTTGCACCAATGATAATTTCAGCAGACTTAATCGCCTGAAGCGCCTCTTTACCTAAAGTATCAATTTCACCAATACCTAAGCTTATAACCTGAATTTTTTGTCCGTTCCACTGCATGCGATTTTCTACGTTTAAAAACGTAAGCCTCGTTGCAAGCGAACCAGGGTATTAAATGCACCTGCAGCCAATGCACTACCACCGGTACGCCCAAGAACAGTAATACATTCGATTCCCAGCTCTTTATGCATTTGCCATAAATAATCTTTCGATTCTGCGGCACCAATAAATCCAACGGGAATACCCATAATTAAAGCAGGTTTGGGTTGTCCTTGTTGAATATTTTCAAGTAACCGGTAGAGTGCCGTAGGGGCATTACCAATAATCGCAATGCCATCTTTTATTCCTTCACCCCAATATTCCAGTGCCGTCATAGTGCGGGTTTCATTATTGGCTTTTGCTTTTTCAACAACGCTGCTGTGATTTAAAAAACATTGTGGTTCGACTTCCAGAAAGCGTTTGGTTAAGCCTTGCTTAACCATTTCCACATCACAATAAATCGCACGTTTATTTTCCAAAGCGGTTATACCTGTTTGAATTGCAGCCACACTGATTTTAACCTGTTGTGCCACTTCCGGGTTGCCACAAGTATGCACAAGGCGCATCACGACTTGTTGTTCTAACTCATCAAAGCCCGACAAATCAGTTAACGCTTTTATTTTCTTAAACGATTCTTCCTCAATGCGTACGGGATTTTTTATATATTCTGGCATAGCGAGTTTCTATCAACCGATGCTATTAATGTTCGTGACTGTCATTATCATCATGGGCATTATCATCATGGCTATGATGATGGCTGTGAGAATGACCGTGATCATGGTCATCATCCGTTCCTGAACCACGCACATGATGATGATGACCTTGCTGTGGTGTTCCCACTTTATTTTCTGAACCGACTATTTGCACACGATACTGGCATAGCTGGCAATTCATATTGCCGGTGCCATTTTCGGTTTCTAACATGCGCTCTACAAACGTATCAATCACCAGTTCATGGTCATTCAAATACGGGGCTTTAACAACCTGTACATCAGTGTGTGCTGCAGCATAGTCGTCTGCCCAGGCATAAATCTTTTTCACTAAACGACCGGTAAATAAAAAGTACGGAAATACAATAACCTTTTTAAATCCCAGTCCATGTGCTTTTTCGAGTGCCACATCAACCAATGGTGATGTCACACCACTAAAACAGGTAATTCCCCAACCAAAGCCCATACCCTCTTCTAACATGCGAGTAATTTTACAAATATTCGAATTGGCATCACTATCGGATGCACCGCGACCCACAACAACTAATAAACACTCTTCACGTTTAAAATCATCACCAAACTCGGCTTCCGCTTCTGTAATACGTGCTTCGGCAGCTTTTAACATTTTAGGGTGAACCCCTAAATCTCTGCCGTAGCTAAAATGCACGCCATTCTCTTTGTAATGGGCATTTAATTCGTTTATTTCACTTGGGATGTCATTTTTGGCATGACCTGCGGCCATTAACATACCGGGAATGGCGGTAATATTTTTCGCGCCTTGTTCAACGAGTTTATCTGCGCCGGTTGCGATCATTGGTTTGGCGAATTCAAGAAATCCACTTTCACATAATCTGTCGGGAAAGCGCTTTTTCATATGAGCAGCTAATTGATCAAACTCTCTCACTGCATCGACATCACGCGAACCGTGACCACAGATTAAAATTGCGGGTTTTTGTGCTTCAGACATAGGGTATACCTTAATATATGGATCGATTACTTACGGGGTGTGTAGGTTACCGTAATCTCACAAAGAGATCAGCGATTTTAGCGGGTGATTTAGTTATTTAATGGTGTGAACTGGCTATTAATTTGCTCAACTAGAGCCTGTTTTGAAGAGAAACACTGGTCTGCCACGGCTTTTACTGGCCTGGTTAGAAGAAATACTGGAATACCTAATAACTGTGCGGCTTCTAGCTTAGCAGCTACCGCTTCACCCCCGCTGTTTTTGCTGATGAGTGCATCTACCCCATGGGATTTTAATAGAAAGAGCTCATTTTCAAGCACAAAAGGGCCAATGTCTTTAAGCTCGGTAACCTCGGGGATATTGGCACCCTCCACCCCGGCGGAACGCACCAGCCAGTGTTGGCCAGGCTCGCGTGAATCAATTTTAGAAAATACTTCACGCCCCACTGTAAAAAAGGGCGTTTGATAAGGTTTAAGCTGGGTAATTATCTCATCCAGTGAAGCAAACTCTAACCAATTGCTCTGTTCCGGTTTTTGCCAGGGCGCGCGTAAATATCGCCACGTCGGCACACCAACTTGCTTAGCTGCCAGCACAATATTATTACTAATTTGCACAGCATAAGGATGGGTTGCATCAACAACTAAATCATATGATTCTTCTTCTAAATGCCACTGCAATCCCTGGGCACCATTATCGAAATGCTTTTCACCACTTGTGGTTTGTAGCGTACGAAAACCACCGGACAAAATTCGGCAATCCAGTTTTGGCTGACGTACAATACCGGCAATGCTGTAAGTAACATTATTCCCCGCATCAATAAGTGATTGTGCAATTGAAAGTGCATCACCAGTGCCGCCCAGAATTAGAATTTTCATTTACTGCAATCCCAGTTAACTGTCCGACGTCATTCCCGCGAAGGCGGGAATCCAGAACTGTAAAATAGTCTTTTTAAGCAGATTCGCCAACACTCTCACCTTGTTTATTAATTGCAACCACATCAACGCTACAACTTGATGGCACAACTTTTCTTGCAACACTTTTCGCTAACAAACAGATTTGGTTTCCTAACGCAGGACACAAACTTAACGCTTCAATGCTGGTATTGGCCTTTAATATTTGTTCTTGAATGGCTTTATCCGCACCAACAATACCTGCCTGCGTGGCAAGAAATTCAAAATCAATGCTGGATACCCGACTATGTAAATCTTTATGTCCTGCGGCTAATTTTGAAATCTTGCCAAAGCCACCGCATATCGTTAAATGTTGCATCGGTACTTTTCTTAAATGCTTTAACACCGCACCGATAAAGTCTCCCATTTCAATCAAAGCCATTTCTGACAAGTTTAGTTTAGACTTAATAAAATCTTCACTACTAGAACCGGTACATGCCGCTATGTGGCTAATACCATTTGCATACGCAACATCAATCCCCTGATTGATCGATGCGATATAGGCCGAGCAGGAAAAGGGTCTAACAATACCGGTGGTACCTAAGATAGATAAGCCATCTAGAATACCTAAACGTGGATTCATCGTTTGTTTGGCTAGCTCTTCGCCATTGACGACGCCTATATAGACTTCAAAGCCACCTGCGTAAGAACACTCGTTCGCTAACCGGGTTAAATGTTCGGTTATCATTTTTCGTGGTACAGGATTAATCGCTGGTTCACCTTTTGGAATGGGTAAACCATCACGGGTTACTTTGCCTACGCCTTGTGCAGCAAAAAAACGGATGCCTTTATTCTCGGATAATTTCACACAGGAGAAAACGGTAGCTTTATGAGTAACGTCCGGATCATCACCGGCGTCTTTTATGGTACTCGCCCGTGCTTCAACATCGTTGAGTTGCTCACAGGTTTGTAAATGAAATTCTACGTGCTGACCTTTCGGCAAGGTAATCGATAAAACCTTAGAGAGTTGTTGTTTTAATAATAACGTTGCAGCCGCTAAAGACGTTACGGTGGCGCAGGCACCAGTAGTAAAACCACTACGGAGTTTTTTATTGGCTTCTGGAGTTTCTTCACGCATTGTAATCAGTGGTTACACTAGTCGCTACTTGGTGGTTACAACTTAAGAGGCAAATAACCAATACCCACCAAAACCAATCGACAATGATGCCAACGCTAAACGACTAACATCAAATAAACGACGACTGTAATTTTGCAAGCTGTTTTGAAATTTATTAAAAAACAAGCCAAACACCAGCATGGTTGAGACAACACCAAGTGAAAACATTGCAACATACATTAACCCAAACCAACCTTGGCCAGAATCAATCAAGGGTATAATAGCGAGTACAGGAGCACTACCGGCCAAGCCATGGGTAATACCGACAAGCACGGGGCGATGATCATGGTGTGACGACTTATTTAATCCATGTCGCGTTTTTTCATCTATTCGCTCTAAAGAAGTATTATCCAGATGCACATGGGTTAAACCTTCGTGACTATGCACACGTAGGTGTAATCTTTTTTGATAAAATTGCCAGAATATCCACAAACCTAAGCTAATTAAAATGATACCGACAGCCTTCTCGGCCCATGCTGAAACCTGTTCGGGGATAGCGACACCGGCAAATAACACTAAAGTGCCTAATAAAAGTAATATTCCACCATGACCGACTGCCCACTGGATACAAAAGCGCACCGTCTGACCCCGACTGCGTTCCACCGCGTCTATATCGGAACCCGATTTACTAAAGGCAAGCGAAGAAACAGCCATAATATGGTCAGCATCCAGCGCATGAAGGAGACCTAGACCAAACCCGAGGCTTAGTAAGGCCAGTGAACTTTCTTGCATATTCTTCTCTTTATAGTAGTAGAACAATTATAAAGGGATGGTTAAACTGATGTCATCCTAATTTACTGATTAATGACCTTTAATAACCATGCCCGCCGTATCCTGCCCAGCTTTAATGATTGCCTCGCCCTCTTCAGGGCAAGGAAAGACCACCTTCACCGCGGCATTGGCAAGAACACACAGAAAACAAGGACTTAAAGTTGCGGTCTTCAAAATGGGCCCCGATTATTTAGACCCGATGATTCATGAAGTGGCCAGCGGCCAAACGGTCTATAACCTCGATTTATGGATGATGGGCGAACAACACTGCAAAGAATTGCTATTTAATGCCGCAAAAAACAACGATCTGATACTAATTGAGAGCTTGATGGGCTTGCACGATAACCAGCCCTCATCCGCCGAATTTGCAAAACGGTTTAATATCCCGGTACTGTTATTAATGAATGTTGCCAAGTATGCACAAACTGCTGCGGCAATTGTGCATGGTTTACATAACTATCCAACGGCTTCAACTCAACCCTTTACTCTCTATGGCGTTGTGGGAAACCGTGTTGGCAGTGACAACCATCACCGTATATTAGAAGAAACATTAGGCAAACTGTATCTAGGGAGTATTAAGCGCGACGATAATCTACAACTTCCGCAACGCCACCTCGGTTTAATCCAGGCACAAGAACTCGACAACCTGGAGCAAATGCTAAACCATGCTGCCGAACAAATTGTTAACGATGCGTTATCCTCAAAAAATCTTTTACAAATACCTCCAGCTATTGAATTCATACAACCAGAAGCTAGCAGCATAACCAGGCACTTTACAAATAAAACCATTGCCATCGCGAAAGATGCGGCCTTTAGTTTTATTTATCCGGCTAATATCAATTACTTACTAAAAAATGGCGCTACTGTTAAATATTTTTCACCCTTGAAAAACGAAGCCGTGCCAGACGCCGATATGCTCTGGTTACCGGGTGGTTATCCGGAATTACATTTAGAATCCCTTACTCTGAATTCAAGAACAAAACAAAGCATCCAGGAATTCTGCGCTGCGAATAAACCTGTATTAGCAGAGTGCGGTGGTTTTATTTACTTGCTCGATTCTATTGAAGATAAGCAAGAAAACATCGCAACTATGTGCAGTACTATCCCTGGTAAAGCAACATTAGAAAAACGTTTCCAGGGACTGGGTCTGCAAAGCAGAACAAACAAAAATGCAGAATATCGCGGACACAGTTTTCATCACACCATTGTTTCAACTCCACTAGAACCAACGTGTTATTCCAGTAAACAAAATGGAGAGCAAGCTGAAGCGGTTTATCGTTATAAAAATATTACGGCGAGCTACCTGCACCATTACTTTTCTTCATGTGCAGATTTTTTCTGGTAACTATATATTAAATTAAACATATCTTTTAGTAAGTAAAATCCAGAAACTTATCCATAACCATTATCACATTCCCATTGCAACTATTTCGTCTTTCTTTATATATGCTACAGATCTATTTTTTTATTTAAATACTTAAGCATTTTCTATATGACAAACCTCTAATTCACGCTATATTAAGTTAATAACTTTCCAGCGAACTGTAATTATGCAACAAAAAGCACTCATCATTGAATCGACCCGCCTGTTTCAAAATGTAATTGAACAAATCATGCATAGTGCAGGAGTCGAATGTTTTATATATTCATCCGGCAAAGAAGCATTAGAAGCATCACATCAAGAATACACTTTTATTCTGGTATCAAGAACCTTAAAAGATATTTCTGGGGAAGTTTTTCTGCAGCTTTATGGCGTTAAATATGGCCTGGGAATGCGCTCACCATTATGCTGACCTCCGAAAAAACGGAAGGAACCTTGCTTGAGGCTAATAAAGCAGGCTATAAACTTGTATTTAATAAAAAAGATATACTTTCATTAGAAGAATTTATTGTACGTATTGTTAATTCTCGCACACTTGAACTTGAAGCCAACATTCTTTTAATAGAAGACTCTCAAAGTGTTGCTAATTTAATCATGAGTTTATTCAAAGCGAATAAAAGTTCCATTCACCACGTCATGCAGTTAAGTGAAATGCAAACCGCATTCCAAGAAGCCAACTTTGATCTTGTAATAACCGATTATTACTTACAAGAAAAAGAAACAGGGGACGATGTTATTACCTTTATCCGCCAGTTTGATGATACAGATAAGTCGACTACCCCTATTCTGGTTATTTCAGGGGAAACCAACCAGCAAAAACGCACCTCGTTCCTTAGAAATGGTGCCAATGACTTTATCTTAAAACCCTATGATGATGATGAACTTCTGGTGCGTTCATCAAACTTAATTACGAATCACCGCCTCCTGAAACAATCTAAACAACAACAGCATCAACTCATGAAACTCGCCCTGACAGACCAGTTAACAGGTTTGTATAATCGCCATAGTTTGAATGATTTAGGACCTAAATTTATTAGTAATGCACACAGGCATAAACTGCCTTTATCACTATTCGTTATCGATTTAGATCACTTTAAAAATGTAAATGACACCTATGGTCACGCTGTAGGAGATCTTGTTCTAAAAGCTATCGCCGCCGTCTTATATGATACCTGCCGAACCGAAGACATCGTTGCACGCTTTGGTGGTGAAGAGTTTATTATGATGCTCACAAATTGTGATCTTACTAAAGCTCTGGAAAAAGGCGAGCTCTTAAGAGCCGCAATAGAAAGCTGCAAACCAGAAGACCTCATTATAACTGCAAGCATTGGTGCCACTGAACTCATCACAGATGATACCTTCGATACATTATTTAACCGAGCAGATAAAGCAGTTTATGAAGCAAAAGAAACGGGCAGAAATAAGGTCGTTGCAGCTGAAGCAAGCTAAGTAGTTTTTTTTTATTTGTTTATGTGATAAATCACTTTATCCAGTCTGCGCAAATGAATGAATACCCCCGAATTCAACACGTTCTTCTTTTTCAAAACTCCAGCGAGCTAAACTGGACTTCTATACTCATAATCAGCAGTATTTCCCTCTGATCTTTTGAAAATAGCTAAAGTTTCATGATTATCATCCGATTAAACAAACATACTGTATTTAATTTTTAAATTATTAAATGGCTCATGTCAGGAATGGCTGAATTACAATATTTTTCCAGAACTGAACGAGACCGTATCGTAATTAATCAATTCAACATGAACCAGGATATTTCCGAATCATTGTCAAACAGATACCAAGAATAGCCCGCCAACGCGGTATTACAGTAAAATGGTTAAAATTAACTTATACTCTACCGATAGCTACTGTCACGGAGCCAGCCACTGACTAATAAAATGAAGTTCGAATTAAAAATATGCATTGCAATTATCAAACGGATTGAAAGTTTCTGGAATTGTCGATAGCATTAATTATGCTGTAAAAATTTAGGTTGGAATAATTTTTGGACCGAATTATAAGGTTCAGTAACGGAGACAAAATGTCAATCGAACAGCAATGGGTTAGCCAGACTAGCGAATTATTTAGCTTACCTGAAGCTTATCTGCAGCTCAAACAGCTTATTGATGATACCGATTCGTCTATGCAGCAGTTCGCCGCAATAATCTCCTCAGATCCGGCGTTGACGATCAATATATTGCATATGGTCAACAGTGCCTATTTTAACTTAGGGCACAAAATAGGAACCGTTAGTCTCGCCCTCAATATGCTCGGTACTCAGCAGGTTCATGACTTAGCCCTGGCAACATCGGTTACCAGTGCGTTCGATAAGATTCCTGAAGAAGTGACTAATATGACCCAGTTTTGGCACAAAAGCATACATTGCGGTGTACTGGCTCAATTATTAGCCAGACGTTGTAATGTACTTGATAGCGAACGATTGTTTATTGCCGGACTGCTACATGATATTGGACATCTTATAATGTACCAGAATATCCCCGAGAAGATGAACCTGGCACTACAGCTCTCTAAACAGAAAGGTATTCCATTACACCTTGTCGAGCAGAAACTCGTTAACAGTGATTACGCCAAAGTTGGTAGTGAACTGATGCAAGTATGGGGCCTACCGAAAAGTATAATAATCACTACCCAATGCCAATTGATGCCGACTAAGACTACGGAATATAAACTACAATCGGCGATAATCCATATCGCTGCGACCATCGCCAATGCCAGTGCCAATCCAGGCCAGGAAAATTTACAATTTACGGAAGCAGATCTATTTATTGATCCAGTAATCTGGCAGATTACCGGACTTTCACCAGAAAGCATTGAGCCAATTTATAAAGAAGTTGATGAGCAGCTTGCACTGGCGATAAGCATACTTTTTCCAAGAGCACGCGCTTCTGTAAGCCAGTAAGGATTAGGAATTTTTTCATTATGCTATAATTTTTTCACTCGATAATATAAGAATATTTACCCACACCCAGGCAATCGCCGCCTTTATGATTAGATTAGATAAAACTCATTACAGTTTCAACATTCAAAATGAGCCATTGAGCAGATTGTAAATATTTTTAGTTCTTACACATATATTCCAGAGTTAAAGTTAACTGATAGAAGCTTTACTCTACTTTATATCCTCACCCATCACAAAAAAATACTTAAAATCAATATTAAACATCACTGCTGTCCCGTTAATTTTAAAACCATGCTTTGAATATAGAAAGCCTGGTCATTGCGAGTGATAACGCGGCAATCTTATTTATAAGGGGTATATTTAGCAAGATTGCCGCGTTATCACTCGCTACGACAAACTCACACCTATTTCATGTCTATGAAGTAATAGCTGACTTTACTGCTAAAATAAACCTCATAAACATATCTTGCTCATAAGTTAACGGGACAGCAGTGATTAAACATATCAATGCGAAAATCGTCGCCGGGAATATTGCTGATGAAAACATCTGGTCGGTCGTTATATAAGCAATAATCTATTATGTTGTTGGAAAATTTAAACTTCCGGTTTTTGTAAACCGTTAGACTAAATAAGGAATGGACATTAGGTTTGAAGGCTTTTATTCTTAGTGTTCCCCTTAAAATAATTAGTATATGAATTTTAAAGAATAATTATAATAACGAGGTATTCGAGATGGGATATGAAGACACTAATACAGATAACACAATCACTAATGAACCGTTTGAATTCACGGGCAAGGCAAGTGAATATTTTTCCATATGGATTGTGAATGTGACACTCACAATTTTAACATTGGGTATCTATTCTGCATGGGCTAAAGTACGAACCAATCAATACTTTTATAGCAATACGTTACTAGATGGTGCATCGTTCAGATACACTGCAAGGCCTATTCAAATCCTTAAAGGACGTATTATAGCCTTTATTGTGTTCATGGGGTATTACGCCTCTTCACTCGTAAGTGTAAAAGGTACTGCGATCAGTATTGTTGTGATTATGTTATTAGTGCCGGCTTTTGTGGTGATGTCGATGGCCTTTCGTATGAGAAATTCTGTTTATCGCAATGTGCGCTTTAATTTTGACAAGAATTATAAACGTGCCTATCTGGTGTTTTCTATTCCGGTTTTATTCATTGGCACCTATTTGTTTCTTGCTGCGCAAATCCAGACGGCAAACACCGCTACTCCAACTGTAGACCCAACACTTTCTATTCTCGTTCTTGTTCTCCTATTAGCAATATTTTTAATGGTGCCCTGGTGGGAATACATGATTACCCAATTCAAAGTAGTACATGGAAAATTTGGCGATGCTAACTTTTCTTTTTCGGCTACTTTAAAGAATTACTTTGCGATGTACGCCAAGGGCTATGGATTATCAATATTAATTTTTGCACTACTTGGTATTGTTATGGCCATAGTAATTCCAATGTTATCAACAAAAGACGCTCAAAATCCTATGGCCGGTATCATGCCCGGATTGGTTATTGTATTGATCCTCCCTGTTTACTTGTGGATATTCGCCTATTTTCAAACCAAACGTACCAACCTTATTTTTGGTAATCTGGAAGTTCAAGGCCATAAAGTAAAGGCCGATTTAAAAACAGGCTATATGATGTACCTTTACCTGACCAACACCTTGGCAATTATGCTAACAATAGGTTTATTAATGCCCTGGGCAAAAATACGAACCGTTAAATATAAAGCGTCGGTAATGTCGATTGATATTGCTGGAGACTTAAATCAGTTTATAACCTCTCAAGCTGAGCAGCAATCTGCATTGGGCGAAGAAATTGGCGAGATGTTTGATATGGATCTTGGTTTTTAAAGCTCATGATAGAAGGGATATTTTTTGACGGGGAAACATCGACTAAGAAAGCGAGTGTGTTGCACTATGATGAACAGGGTTACATCAGTTTTACCGACCTGGATATTGAAAAAATACATATTAATTTAATTAAAATATCAACTCGTCTGGCTAACACACCTCGCTATCTAAATTTTCCGGATGGCTCTCTGTTTGAAACCAATAATAATGATGCTATTGATGAAATGGTACAAACTTTTAAACCATCATTTTTTAATGGTCTATTGCATAGTCTTGAATCTGCTAAAACGGTGGTCATCGCGTCTATCGCAATAGTCGTTCTATCGGGCTGGCTCCTCATTAAATATGGCATACCCTATTTCAGTAATGAAATAGCTGCCATGGTTCCAGCCGACGCATCAAAATATATGGGCCAGGGTGTACTGGATATAATGGATAAGAACTGGTTTGAAAAAACCAGGTTATCTGCCGAGAAACAAGCCGAACTACGCTTATTGTTTAAAAAATTAATAAAAGATATCGACGGTGGTGAAAACTATAAACTGGAGTTTCGACAAGGTGGCGTCATACAAGCGAATGCTTTTGCACTGCCTAACGGAACAATTGTCTTTACGGACGAGTTAATAAATCTTGCCGCTAATAATATGGAAGTTGCTTCGATAATGTTACATGAAGCCGGACACCTCAAGCACCGACACAGTTTACGCTCAACTGTTCAACAATTTAGTCTGGCGATGTTTGTAATGGTCATCAGTGGTGATGTATCCACTAGCAGCTCGATTGTGACTGCGATTCCATTGATGCTGGTTGAGTCTGGCTTCTCACAAGAAATGGAATCCGAAGCAGACACATTTTCTTTAGACTATATGCTCAAGCATAATATAAGTCCGAAATATTTTGTGACTATGATGGAAAAACTCGAAGCAAGTTACTCGGATGCATATACCAAGTGCCTGAAGGAATCTCCTAAAGACGTTGATAAGAACAAATGCATTGAGAAATCTATCGTTGCGAAAAAAGGTTCTGGCGACACTAAAAAAATTACCGACTATTTTTCTACCCACCCGAATGTAAAAGAACGCATCAAGAGATTCCGTGAAGCGAGTTGACACATCCACTACGCTCCTCAATAAATCAGAAGTTAATTTATACTTTACAGCTTAGGATATAACTAAAGCGTCTTGATAAAAATTTTTTAATGATTAAAAGGTATCAAATGATATCGTTCTCCACGAATATGCCAGGAAACATATACATGCTGATTATTTTTTAATACAAAAGGATAATCGGCTGCCTTCGAGGTAGTAGATAAAAGTTGAGGATACGTCCAACTCTTGCCATTGTTAGTTGAATACATGATATCTAGTTGATAGCGAGATTTTTTAATTTCCTGCCATACGATATAAACCGAGTTCCCTACTGTGACAATATCGGCGTAACTGGCTTGATTCTTATATTGCCCAACCTCTATCGGTTGACTGAAAGATTCTCCTGCATTACTACTATTCGCATAAAAAACACCATGATTTTGTTTTGCGTCGTTAAACCATACTGCGTGGTAAATATTAGCATCACTAATATATTCCAAGATTAAAGTTATCTGATAGAAGCTTTACTCTACTTTATATTCCCACCCATCACGAAAAAATACTGAGAATCAATGTAAACGTATCAATGCGACAATTTGTCACGCGGCATTATGCCGCATACCGCAGGGTTTTTATAATTGATAGTATATCTCAACTTTTAACAAAATTGGGGGGAGATATAATGCGAAATACAATAATCACTAAAAATACATTTCAAATTATTCATATTTTACTTTTATTCATCGTTATAAGCAATGTGAATGCATACGTAGGTATGTGTTGCGCTAAATGTGGTGGTAATATGCCAATGAATATTCCAGGTGGCGGAATACCTGAAACAAATGAATACCGGGTTAAAATTAGCACTATGCAAATGCACATGGATGGGTTGCGTGATGGCACAAATGCTGTTGATGGCGATAGTTTATTAGGAATGCCCGTTATGATGGGTAGCCCAACTGGAAAGTTTATGGCTGTACCCACAACGATGGACATGGATATGCTCAATGTCACTACAGGTTATAGTTTCAGTGATAAATTTTTTGCAGGGCTAATGCTAATGTACAAACAAAATAGTATGGATATGAAGTTTAATTCCGCTATGCAGTCAATGACAGGGCAAGATGGTTTCACCATGGAATCTGAGGGTCTTGCTGATACGATGTTAATGGCAAAATATCGATTGTTTGCTGATGATCCCTTAATACCTACCAATCAGGCTTCCTTAATGTTTGGCCTAAGCATTCCCACAGGTTCAATAGATGAAAGAAATACTCAACACCCGCTAGCTGCCAGAAAAAAAGAACTTTTACCTTATAGTATGCAATTAGGTTCTGGCACATTTGACCCAAGCATTGGTTACTTATACCAATCATCTCATTCACCTTATTGGTGGGGCGTTAATACAACATATACTGCGCGGCTATATGACAATGATCGTGATTATCGTTTAGGTAATGAAGCTCGACTGGATTTATATGGTATGTATCAATTCAAATATAATTGGCTCGCTCAAGTCCAGTTAAATTTACATCATCAAGGTTCTATTCGAGGTGAAGCAAATGAATCCGTTAGTGGAGCATCTGGCCATGTTACACAGAATAATGCAGGTTCACCCTATGCAACACCATTATGGGAAACATCCAATTATGGGGGCACTCAGGCATTTGTAACATTAGGTCTTCAATGGCAACCTGCCCCTCTACATATTGTAGACTTTAGTATTGGTTTGCCTTTGTATCGTGATTTAAATGGCCCTCAACTTGAGCAGGATTACCGTATTATGTTGACCTGGTATATTGAAATACCCACAACAAAAAGTATCCGCTATAAGTTTAGTAAAGGCTCTGATAATAGTCAGCTAGGTTTTTAAAATGAAAAAATACTTTAGTCTATTTATTATTGGAATAACAGCATTCATTACTTCTTGCAGTGGGGTATATTCAGCACAAACAACAGCTATCCCCGAAGCAAACAGTCATAAAGGAGAAATATATACTAAGCATTGTGGTAGTTGTCATGCCGTGCCTCATCCAAAACGTTTAACATTTGAAGGATGGAAAGGTCTCTTGCCCGTAATGGAAATGAGAATAAAAGAAAAAGGAATGAATAAACTAAAAGATGATGATAGAAAACTAATATTACTTTATCTTAAAACACATGCGCAATAACACAGGATGACTGTTTATAATGCTTAAAGTCCTTCTTTGTGGTTTAGTTATACTGAGTTTTTCCGCTAACGCAGAAACACTACCACTCCCAGAGACGAAATTGCATTTAACCTTTCCCAAAGAAAAAAAAGTCGCACCCGATTTTAGCTTACCATTATTAAATGGCACCTCAGTATCATTAGCCGATTTAAAAGGACACGTTGTATTGTTAAACTTTTGGGCAACATTCTGTCACCCATGCCGAGAAGAAATGCCCGCCTTACAATCATTATGGGAACGTTATAAAGATCAAGGATTGATGGTTATTGCTGTTTCTGTTGATTACACAAATATAAAATTCATTCAAAAATATATGGGAAATAATAAATTAACTTTTCCTGCAGGATTGGATGTTAATAAAAATATACGAAAAAAATACGAAATTAAAGTATTACCAACAACGTATATTATAGGCCGGGACGGGAAGTTTCTTGCCCGAACCAGGGGAGAGCGAAACTGGGCAAGTACTGAAAGTTTTTCATACTTTAAAAATCTGCTTGAACCCTGAGGGATCCCTACAAAATTTACCATTACCAGTCATTGCGAGGATGTACTGAAAAACGCTTTTTTTCAGTACTGACGCGGCAATCTGCTTGTGAATATCTCTTCTCCTTCAGATTGCCGCGCTCACTTTGTTCACTCGCAAAGACACCCTTTTTTCTAAACTATTGTTTTTGATCGTTTTTATTCTTAATTTTGTGGGGATACCCTCAGACTTGAACCTGAAAAATAGGTTCTATAAGAGAACATCATGATTTATACCATAAGCCTATGTTGCGACTTTTTTACAAGCCTTTATACAATCACGGCATGATTCTGCACATGCTTTACATTCAGCATGTTTCTTCTCATGTTTCCGACATTCTTTTTCACAATCTTCACAGACGGAAATACAAACTTTTGCAAACGCAGGTAAATGCAAAGACCGATATGACGCCATTTGTGTGAGTGCTGTACAGGTTGCCAACATTTCTGACACAGAATCCATGCAATCAGCAATCGATGTATCACCACTCTTGACTAGCTCAATACAGTGATCGTTACAAGCTTGTCCTGCTTTAACACAACCGAACGCAGAATCAATTAAGCCAGTATTACTGTTTTTTTTATGATGGTGCTCTGTCGCAGAAAAAGCAGAACCCGATGCAAGTGTAGTTGCTACCGCTGCAGCACCAATTAATATATTTCTACGCCCTTTGTTTTCAATCAAAGTCGAGTCTTGAGTAGTTCCCATATTTTAAATCCTTAAATTTATTTTAAAAGATAACAATAGAACAATTACACTAATAGTAAAGGCGAGCCATCAAAAGTATCAGAATTTAAGCTTTAGATGGAAATATAAGAACAAAGCAACCTCTTCCATATTTCACTTTGATACAGGTATCAACTGATAGTGGATGCCTGGAATATGCCAGGAAACATAGATCTGTTTCTTATCTTTTACGATAAATGGATAATCTGGCGTTTTTGAAGTAACGGATAATACTTTAGCTTTAGACCAACTTTTACCATTATCAACTGACTGCATGATATATAACTGATAACGAGATTCACTAAATTCCTGCCAGGCGATGTAAACCGAATTCCCCAACGTTACAATATCGGCGTGACTGGCTTGATTCTTATATTGCCCAACCTCTATCGGTTGACTGAAAGATTCTCCGGCATTACTACTACTCGCATAAAAAACACCATGATTTTGTTTTGCGTCGTTAAACCATACTGCATGGTAAATATTAGCATCACTAATACTTAATGATGGCCCGTGATGCGGGCAGCCATTCAATTTCCAGTTGTCATGACTTAACCTATCAGGCTTGCGTGGCTTAAGTCTGTTTTCAAAGCTAACAATACTGTGATCACGAATATTATCGCCATAAATGTTTCGCCAGGTAATAACCGGAAAATCTCGTTGATCAAAATCCATTGCCATACGGCAACATTCACAACTGTTATCGGCAATTTTAATATTCGGGCTAAAGTTCTTTCCTTCATCCACTGAAACCGCAAAATAGGCTGCAGCACCATTGTATTTTTTACCTGATTTTATAGCCTGTTGCTTATCGCGTTTATCAAGCCAGCTAATATATATGTCACCGCTTTTATTGACACCAAGCTCATCAAAGCGATGACTTATAATATCCCGGTTATCATTAACCGTTAGCGGCTGACTGAACGTTTTACCTTCATCAATTGATTTGCTAAAGCGAATATCACCAGTGAAGCGTTTTTTTAAACTCCGAGTCCAGCTTAAATAGATATTGCCGTTAACAGATACTTTAATCTTTGGGCGATACTCATGCCCTGCGGCAATTTTTTCTGCCAGTGGATTCACTTTTACGCCAGGGCTAAATGTTTTGCCTTTGTCATCCGAGAAATTAACATATAAATATTCGCCATTCGACCACGCCGACCATAAACGACCTTTTGAATCGAAGTGACTGGAGATGGTTTTTGCGCATTCCTGGATAGCATCAACATTCGCTAAACCGGCTGATTTGCATAAACCAGCGTCATTGCTTTCAACAGGATGAACGTGTACAGCATTTGCAGTACTCATGTACAATGCCATAAAAAAACTATTACCTACAATTAATAATCTAACTATTATTTTTTTCATACTAATTTCTGTTCAACCCTTAAATAAAATCTACGTTAACTAAACTATTTAATCACAAGCATGAACGTTGCTAGTGCAGCGGCTCGGTCACAAACCCCAGTTTCAGGATTCCCGCGCGTTGCACCGACGCCATGACTTTAACGACATGCTCATAATCAACCCGGCGATCACCGCGCAGCTGTATTTCCGGTTGCGTTGTTTGTTGTGCGGCTAGTTGTAAGCGTTCGGCTAAAACCTTTTCCGTAATCGGTTGCTCGTTCCAGTGAATCTCGCCTGCCGCGGTTACCGATAGGGTTACCGTTTCAGGTTTTATTTTATTCGCTATATTATCTGCTTGCGGCAAATCAATTTTCACAGCGTGATTCAGCAACGGCATGGTAATCATAAAAATAACCAGTAACACCAACATAACATCCACCAACGGCGTCATGTTGATCTCACTCATTATCTCATCGGTATTATCGAGTCCATTATCAAAATTCATTAAGAGGCCCCAACGTTAGGATTCAAAGGACGTACTTTCGCCGCCGTTTTTCTAACCGGCGAGGTTCCTGTTAAAAAGTAGACATGTAATTGCTGCGCAAAACGATTTAGTTTCCCTAATACACTTTTATTGCCACGCGTTAATGCGTTGTAACCCAACACTGCTGGTATTGCGACAGCCAATCCAAAAGCTGTCATGATAAGCGCTTCACCCACAGGACCGGCAACTTTATCGATACTCGCCTGTCCTGAAACACCAATAGTAACTAACGCATGATAGATGCCCCATACTGTACCGAAGAGTCCAACAAAAGGAGCTGTTGCTCCCACTGACGCAAGTATTGATAACCCGCTTTGCATGCGTTCGGTACTTTCATCAATGGCACTACGCAAGCTTGAGGTTAACCAGTCTGACAGGGGTAATTTACCTTGTAATTCTTCTTTATGAATTTGATGGTGAAGCATCGCAGATTTACCTTCTTGAGCAAGATGACGAAAAAGATTGTGCGAATGATTAGATCCAAGCTGCTTCAAACCTTCATTAAAGTCCTGCGTATGCCAAAAATCGACAAGCTTATCTTTAGTCTTCCTTAACTTCCACAATCGACATGTACGCACAAGAATAATGGTCCAGGAAGCTATGGACATGATCAATAGAAGCAAGGCAACACTTTTTATCACCAGATCGCCCTGCTGCAACATTGCTTCAACGCCATAGGGGTTATTTTGCATACTTAAAATTCCTTATCTTTATAAATAAAAATTTATTTTCGCATTGAAAATACGAGTGGTTGTTGATACCAAAAATCAATCGCTTTATTACTCTGCCTTGCAGGTACATAATGCCAATGCCTTACTGCTTTTAAGGCCGCATTGTCTAATCGTTGATAACCACTGGATTCTTTCACTCTCACACTACCTACCGTGCCATCGGCTCGAACTAACAATTCCAATATAACTGTCCCCTCCTCATGCCGGCGTAGAGATGCTCGAGGATATACTGGTGCTCGATTATTTAAGTGTGAGGCATCGGATCGAGGTAACACGATTGGCGCTTGCTGCTCTTTGGCTGGCTCCTCTAAACGCTCTGGTTCCGCAATACTTTCAGGCAAAGTAATAGCTTTGTCAGACTCAACTACTTTTTTTGCAGGCAGAACTAATTTCTTAGGTACTGGTACTGGTACTGGTTTTGGTTTTACTTTAGCCTTGCGTTTAATAGTTTTTTTTCTAAATGCTTTTACTAATTTAGTTGACGTCTGTTGAATCAATACACCAACAATTGTTGGTGGAGAAATTTTTTCAATCACAACAGAAGAATGGTGTAGCATTAGCAACAGTGCTGCGCTATGTAAACAAGCAACTATTAATATTACGATTGCAACCAAATATTGTTTTTCTGAAACAGGTAACTTTAGTACATCAGCACAATAATTATGCGATGAAGCATCTAAAACCTGACTATCACAATTTGTCTGTAAATGATTTTGGTTAATCAAAATTACATTCCCAGTTATTTTTTTAAAGAATTGTCATCTATTGATTCGATAATACTTTCTTCGAGAATCTTACGAAGTTTGCAAACCCAACCATTTACGTGACGGTTCAATTCGTTTTAGTACAAACCATTCAACTAACAGAATCACGAGTATTGAAATAGCCAACAATGGTAAAACTGCTGCCAGCAGCAACGTAATCATCACCACTATTTTGCCTACGCGAACATTGGGGAGTAACGGAGGTGCTCCAAGGCTGCCAACAGGTTTACGTCGTTGCCACAACACAAAACCACTAATGCTCATAAGCACTAATCCTAGCGCGGTAATAACACCGAGTAGTTGATTAAACCAACCGAATAGTTGGCCTTCGTGAGCAGCGACTCCAATACCAATTACACGGTCTATTACTGGCCGTTCATTAAAAGATTCTTTACGAATAATTTCACCCGTTTCTCCGTTGAGCCAGGCTTCTATACGCAATGGTCGATTCTGATGACGCGATTTAAGTTTCCAGATATTTGAATCCTTTCGTGAAACCGATAATAAGGCTGGCGGTGCAACATTTAATACCATAGATCGCGCCAGTAAGGTTTCACTCAGATTCGGTCGTGCAACTGACATTTTTACAGTATTTGTGTTTTCTTCCGCACGACTCAATGTCCAATCCTGCTTCACTATCGGCACATTCCATTGTCGTAATTCTTTAAAAGCACTGCCCCACACCAACGTCCAGGGTAAACCTGTAATTAATAAAAACAACACCATGGATGATATCCAGATAGCAATAACAGCATGAAGATCGCGCCAGAATACCCGACGCCCCTGTCGTAATCGAGGATAGACCACACCGGCTAAAGTTCGAGATGAACGTGGCCACCAAAGATAAAGCCCCGTCAGTATAAGAACAATCGCCCAACATGCAGCCAACTCAACGATTACCGAGCCAACATCGCCAGCCAATAGCTCACCATGAAAGGTCCGTACCATACGAATAAACTGATCCTCGTAATCAATCTTTTTCAGTACTTGCAGATTGTATGGATTGACATAGACCAACATACGTCTGCCATGATAAAGCAGATGAACAACCACCGCCTGTTGCGCATGCTCTGGCAATTGATAGCTTGAGAACCTGGAACCTGGCAAGGCCATCAGCGCAGCATTAATCTGCTGATTTGCTGTAGAGCGTTTAGCGGTAACAGCTAAATTCTGATATGGAGCATCTATCCATGAATCAATTTGAGGCTTAAAAAGATAAATTCCCCCTGATATTGCCAATGTGATTATCAGTGGAATACACAACAATCCTGCATAAAAATGCCAACGCCAAATGATACAATACAAACCCTTATTTAGATTTGACTTTGGTTGTTTAACGTTGGCACTAGCCATGATATAGCTTTTCCTATTTACCTAAATTGCGCTTTACATATCGTAAGAGGCATTTAAGTAAACCGTACGACCCGGCCAAGGATGATAAACGTAGGCAATTTCATTGGTAAGGTTATCGATACCCATTCCGACACTTGCGTTTTTATTAAGCTGATAGGTCGTTTTCAAACCCAATCGGGTATAACTATCTTGTGCACCGTATACATTATCTTCAGTATCAGTATTATCAAGTCGTCCGAAACTATCACTTGCATGCTGAACACTACCGCTAATATCCCAAACATTGGACATATGATAAGTTGCTAACAAATTACTGCGCCACTCAGGCATCCGAGGGAAGCGATTACCTTCTATTGAACGATCAGCTGCATTACTGATAATTTCCGAATCGGTATAAGCGACATTAAAACGAATATCCAAGGCATCAATGAGTACTTTTTTAACATTAGCAATAAACTCGATGCCTGTTGTTTGTACTTCATCAACTGGAATGAAAGTGCGTAATGATCCACCGCCATCCAGAATGGTTGACTGCGACTCAATAACATTTTTAATATTTTCTTTGTACACATTCACACGTAGATAGCCTCGTTCCAGACCACGTTCGAACATAATGTTGTGATGCAAACCATCCTCCGGTTTTAAACCTGGATTCGCTACACTCTTTGCAGTATAAGCTTCATACTGGCTATAAAGTTCTTCCACAATAGGAAAACGATAGGCTTTAGCGAGAGAGTAACGTACTATCCAGTCATCGGCTGGCTTTAAACCTATAGAGAATTTAGGCGAAACACGGTTTTCAGATCGAGACGGTGTCTGAACCAAATCCAACTGCGGTGTCGCAGCATCATCATCAGCGTAGTAACCATTATTGCTCTTCCACGATTCGTAACGAATCCCAAACGAGCTGTCCCAGCGTTCATTAATTTCCAGATTAAATTGGGCAAAGGCTGCGGTAATGCTAGTCTCTCCGCCACTACTATCTTTTAACTTCGTTTTACTGCCTTGTGCATAATTATCTGAATTATACACATCAATATTAAGCTTATAGGCCTCATGGCGAACACCAGTCACCAGACTCAAGCCTTCTACGCCAAGTTCATCCAACGTCCACTTAGCTTCAGCGGTTTGCCAACCGGTATCACCATAATCTTTAATCTCACCCGAACCGGTAAAGCTAGAATCCTGAGGGTTAACAGACGAAGAACGTGTTTGATCTTTCAGTACGTCGAACGAGCTAATGTTGACTTCCATTTGAGTCGTTGCGCTTAAGTCACCTTTTAAACGTAATCCCAGATTTAAACTATCTCGTTCTAACTCACTGGCTTTTAAACTGCTTGACTTAATAGTATAGGTTTGCCCATTCACATTGGTCGCACTACCACTCCACAAGGTGTTACCAGAAGCATCGCGCACATAGGAGTTACCGACATTCTCAGAATTACGATCTTCGTAAGCCACGTTGAGTAATGCAGACCAGTTACCAAAGTCGTAACCTAATTTAACTTTATAATTATTAGTAGTGGTTTCAACCACGCCTGTGTCACCGTAAACCATTTTTGTGACACCTTGCGAGTCATTAGCTACAATACCACCACTATCTGTACCCAGTGCAGCTGAACTGATTGTGTTGTAGTTAAACGATTGCGGTTGCGATTCATTATCCAGATGATTGTAGGACATATACATACTTAAGTTGCCAATCTTATCTCCATAAGACATAAAACCTTTGAAACCGTTGACGTCATCATCAAAGCCGTAAGCTTTAAACGATTGCGAAAAAAACATGCCATCAATATGAAACTCTTGCTTTTGAGGAATTTTTGTTTCAATAAGAACGACACCGCCCATAGAGTTACCGCTGTACTCTGCTGAAAAAGGACCATAAACAACATCCACTTGTGCAATTTCACTTGATGAAACCATTGTCCAACGCGGTGCCCCGTTATAACGTGATTGCAACAAATAATGCAGCGGCACTCCATCGGCAAAGACCATTGATCTCGATGTTTGAAACATATTGGAACCACGCATACCGAGAGTACCGTTAGAATCTCCGATAAAGCGACGACGAATAACAACACTGGGTTCGTACTTCACAGCGTCCTCAGTTGTTGCCATGTTGATGCTCTTCAGGTCTTCCGGTTTCAGTGTGCTAACCGGGCTGGTGTAGCCTGCCTGTTCACTCTGTTTTTGTTCACCCCAGATAACAACTGCATCCATCGCTGGTGCTTCCGTTACAACATCTTTATCCGCAGCGCTAACGCTACTCAAACCCGTGGAAACAAACAATGTTAATGAAATAGCTACCGATATATTGCTATATCTCAATGTCGGTTTATCGTTAGTGTTCTTTTTATGGTTAATGTATAGCAATGCAACATCCTCTAGAAATTAAATTCAGCTATGATATAAAGTTCAATCAAAAACTAATTCTAGATTTAGCAACACATGTTCAACAAGTGACGAATTGTCGCGCGACAAGTTGTCGCAGCCTGAGTAATATATTTTAAAATGCACATAAAAAAAGTGAAGCAAATTAATATCGATGAGGGTCGAATCAACTTACTTCACTTTAGAGGTGTACGTCAGTAGTACGGAAAGAATAATAATTGATTAGTTAATAATTTGGAATGTGGCATAGTGTCGCATGACAATTTGTCACACTAAATATTATATGGATAATATAGTGACCAACAAAGTATCGTTAGAATCATTTGTACATATAATTTGAGTTAAAAAAGTGAGATGAATTAATAACGAGGGGGACGTATTAATTTATTTCACTCAAGAGGGGATTGTACGTCAGTACGCGAAAAATCATAGCCATATAACTTTTATATATGGAATGTGGCAAATTGTCGCACCCTTGTCGGTGCTAATTATGTTAAAATATTCCAAGATGCTTCTTATAATGTTTTCATGCGTAATTTTTGGGTGAGTGGTTTATTTCATGTTTGAATCTGCTAACAATATCCACCTGCAAAGGCTGTTTCGTTTACGCAATCTAGCCATCATAGGCCAATTCACCGCTGTTGCCGTCACCGAATATACTCTAGACATCGTTTTACCCTTGCGTGATATTGGTTATGTTATTTTACTGATAACTCTATTCAATATTTTTGTTTGGCTGCGTCTGCGTCAAGCTAAAGTAGTCACTGAAAATGAAATCTTTATTCATCTTGCTATCGATGTATTAGCACTTTCCTTGTTATTATATTTTACAGGCGGTGCAACCAATCCCTTTGTATTGCTGTTTTTGTTTCCATTAACCATAACAGTTACTATTTTACCGGCACGCTTTGCCTGGTTTCTCGCGGTGTTGACGGTTATCTGTTATAGCTTACTGATGTTTTATTATATGCCCCTACCTATAGGACATAACATGCATGAACATTCTCCTTCCAGTGAATATAATCTTCATCTAATCGGTATGTGGATAGCTTTCATACTCAATGCCTGCCTGATTACTTATTATGTATATGGTATGGGTAATACATTACGCCGCCAGCAGAAACAACTCGGCATAGCGCGTGAACAATCTATTCGGGATGAGCAACTGGTGCTCCTGGGAACATTAGCCGCCAGTACGGCCCATGAATTAGGTACTCCTCTCGGTACCATGTCATTACTCGTGAATGAACTTGAACAGGAATTAACGGGGCAAAATAAATCAGTCACTTCCGATCTGGCTAATTTAAAAAAGCAAATAGTGCGCTGCAAAACTTCTTTAAGTGATTTATCGGCATCCGTTGGTGCTTCATCGGATTTATTTAGTAATAAACAACAAGCTGTATGTGAATATTTTAAACAGTTAATTGCAGAGATCCGTGAAGCACATCCTACAGCGATACTCTCTTTGAAATGTAATACAACCCACTCCAACTCTATTTATACCGACAGAACATTAAGCTTGTCGTTAATAAATATTATTGAAAATGCAATTGAAGTATCGCTGGATTATATCGATATAAAAGTGAGCTTAATCCAGGATGCTGTTAAGATTATCATTACCGACAAGGGCCCGGGACTAACAGAAGAAGCCCAGGAAAAAATTGGCAACCAGCCTTTCAGTGACAAGGAACTTGGACTAGGCCTGGGTTTATACCTGGCTCATGCTGCAATACGCCACAGACAAGGTAAAATATCTCAAACGAATAATATTAATCAAGGTAGTATAACGACCATTATTTTACCTTTATCAAACCAACATTTGAATACACACTAGATACACACATGACACAACCAGCATCGAATAACTTACTCCTCCTCGATGATGACGAAAGCTTCTGCGAAGTACTGTCCAGAGCATTAACACGTCACAACTTTAAAATATTTATAGCCCATTCAATCGAGTCTGCATGCAACCATGCAAGAAAAAATCAACTCGACTATGCCGTAATCGATTTACGCATCGGACAAGAATCGGGGCTCGAAGCGGTTAGTAAAATAATCAGCCACCATCCAGACATAAAGATAGTGGTACTTACCGGTTATGCAAGTATTGCAACGGCCGTTGAAGCAATTAAACTGGGCGCCAAGCACTACCTCACAAAACCAGCAGAAGTCGGTGAGATTATTGAGGGGTTTGGAAAGAATGAAGGTGACAGTCAGATACAACTTGCAGAAAATCCAATGTCGGTAAAAAGGCTGGAATGGGAACACTTACAAAAAGTATTACAAGAACACGATGGTAATATTTCGGCTGCCGCCAGGGCACTCGATATGCACCGCCGAACCTTGCAACGTAAACTTCAAAAAAAACCTGTGAAAAATTAAGTTCATTTTCGATCCAGTTTAGCTCTAACTAATATAGAGTTTAGCCTTCATCTAACAATTCAATCCAGTGCTTAACGGGAATATCCGCTTTGCTTTCTAAATGTAATTGACAGCCAATGTTGGCGGTTACTATACAGTCCGGTTTGTTCTTTTGTAGAAAACCGAGTTTGTTTTTTAATAACTGCTGTGACAGTGTGGCCTGTAAAATTGAATAGGTTCCGGCGGAGCCACAGCAAAGATGGCTATCGCCCACCTTTATTAACGTGTAGCCAGCTTGTTCTAAAATAGTTTCGACTGTTCCGGTTATTTGTTGTGCGTGTTGTAAGGTACAAGGGGAATGGAAAGCAACCGTCTTTATTTTATTATCAGGATTGGTTTTAGTGAGTATGAATAAATCTTCAACTGCTAAGATTTCACTAATATCTTTACATAAGGTGCTAACGCGTTTTGCCTTTTCTGCATAGAGTGAGTCATGCGCGAGTAATTCAGCGTACTCTTTAACCATTGCCCCGCAACCGCTGGCGGTCATGATAATCGCTTCGGCAGATACTCCTTGAGTGTTACCAATATAAGGCCACCAGGCATCAATGTTTCTACGCATAGCACTTAAGGCTTCTTCATGAGCTGATAAATGATGACTGACTGCGCCACAACACCCTGCGCGGTCTGCGCGAACCACCGCTATGCCGAGTCGACGTAATACTCTTGCTGTCGCGGCGTTAGTATTCGGAGACGTTGCCGGTTGGGCACAGCCTTCCAGAATTAACATGATTCGTGCAGATTTCGTATCCATAGGCCATAGTGTGACAGGCCTGCGTGGTGGAATTTTTTTCTTCAGACTCGCTGGCAATATCAAAGCCGTGCCCTGACCGAGTCGCAATAAAATTGTAAATAATTTTGTAGACGGCAATATAAAACGTAATAGCCGGCGCATAATTATTTCTCGTAGGGGACGTTGTATTTTTTTCTCTACAATATTACGGCCAATATCCAATAATCGTGAATAGCGCACACCTGATGGGCAGGTTGTTTCACAAGCGCGACACGTAAGACAACGATCAAGATGCAGTTGGGTTTTCCGGGTTACTTCATTTCCTTCGAGTACTTGTTTTATAAGATAGATGCGGCCACGCGGGCTATCCAGCTCGTCACCGAGTAACTGATAAGTTGGACAGGTCGCGGTACAAAAACCACAGTGTACACAGCTACGTAAAATTGAATTGGCTTCCTGGCCTTCGGCTGTACTAGCATAACGGCTATGAATTGATGTCTGCATAATATTTTAAAACTCTTTGTACAGTCGGCCAGGATTTAAAATGCCTTTAGGATCAAAAGCATTTTTAAGATTGCGATGTAACGCCATTAATTTTGGTTGCAGAGGATGAAAGACGTCTTGATTACGATCACCATTTCTAAACAAACAGGCATGTCCATCAAGTTTTTGAACGCTTGCGCGAATTTTTTCTGCCGGCAACTCACTCAGCAACCAGCGTTGCGCTCCGCCCCAGTCCAATAATGACTTACCTTCTAGTGCCAAAGGAGGTGTGTAAGGTGCTAACGACAAACGCCATAACGGTAACCTCGAATCAAAAAAAGCATGTTTGTGCTCATTAACCTTATGCCAGAATTTATTATTCGTTGACAGTTCCTCGCCACCCAATTTTTTTTGTGCCGCAGAGACACTACGAGCGGTTCCACATAAACGCAGGTAAAGACGATTGCCATCATAAAGTGAAGCAGACAACGGCAGTGCATCATTGGAGAGTCTTGCAATCGTTTCGATGGCCGATTCTTCATCCAGCTCTTTAACCAGAGTACATTCATTCTCTGACTTAGGTAAAACTTTTAAGGAGACTTCCAATAAGACTCCCAGCGTACCTAATGCTCCACACATTAACCGGGAAACATCATAACCGGCGACATTTTTCATGACCTCACCACCAAAGGAAAGAATTTCACCTTTACCATTGAGTAATTTTATCCCGAGTACATAGTCACGTGCCGCGCCTGCATAAGGTCGGCGTGAACCGGACAAATTACAGGCAATGGTCCCACCCAATGTAGCGGTATCACTATAATGTGGTGGTTCAAAAGGTAGCATCTGATTATTTTCGGCAAGTATTTTTTCTATTTCACTTAGTGGTGTTCCACCACGCGCAGTGATGATTAATTCGGTCGGCTCATAATTTATAATTCCCACATTGCCAGTCACCTTGAGTTTATCGCCGCCAGGTGCACGACCATAAAAATCTTTACTGTTACCGCCAACAATTTGTAAAGCAAGATTATTCTCATTGGCATGAATTATTTTTTCTTGTAACACTGCAGACATATCAATCATGGAATTTAATCAGTCCGACTATAGTTAGAAACGTTCAAGTTCAGGGAAAGGGAGTTCACCCTTGTGAACATGCATGGCACCAAACTCGGCACAACGATGTAAGGTTGGCACAGCTTTACCAGGATTAAGTAAACCCTTTTCATCAAACGCAGCTTTAACCGCATGAAACTGTTCAAGCTCCAGAGTTTTAAATTGCACACACATTTGATTGATCTTTTCGATGCCAACGCCGTGTTCACCGGTAATGGTGCCGCCAACGGCAACGCAGAGTTCCAGAATTTTTCCACCGAACTCTTCAGTACGTTCAAGTTCACCGGGCTTGTTTGCATCGTATAAAATAAGTGGATGCAAATTTCCATCACCGGCATGAAATACATTAGCAACAGGGAGATCATATTCTTTGGACATGTCAGTAATGCTTTTTAAAACTTCAGGCAAACGCTTTCTTGGTATAGTGCCATCCATACAATAATAATCTGGCGAGATACGTCCAACCGCAGGGAAAGCAGCTTTACGCCCTTTCCAGAAATTCATCCGTTCCTGTTCATCTTTTGCTGTACGTATTTCGTAAGCACCACTTTGTTTCAGGATCTGTCGAACCGTTAGAACATGTTCTGATACGTCTTCATTGGTCCCATCCAGTTCACACAGTAAGATGGCTGCTGCATCGACCGGATAACCAGCATGCACAAAATCTTCGGCTGCTTGTATGGCCAGCGTGTCCATCATTTCCAGACCGGCGGGAATAATACCCGCAGCAATAATATTACCCACTGCTTCACCGGCTTTTTCAATATCATCAAAGGCGGCCAGAATAACCTGAGCGCGTTGCGGAATCGGTAATAGTTTCACAGTGACTTCGACAATAATTCCTAACATACCTTCGGAACCGGTCATCAAGGCGAGCAAATCAAATCCTGGAGAATCAAGGCCACTGCCACCAATGGTAACGAGCTCACCATCCATGGTAATAATTTTAAGTTGCTGAATGTTGTGAACCGTTAAGCCATATTTAAGACAATGTACCCCGCCCGAGTTTTCGGCAACATTACCACCAATAGTACAGGCAATTTGGGAAGAAGGATCCGGCGCATAATATAAATTATATTCCGCACAGGCTTGTGATATCGCAAGGTTACGTACACCGGGTTGCACTCGAGCAACCCGGTTATTTTTATCGATCTCGAGAATATCTTTAAACTTAGCCAGACTGAGTAATATTCCGTTATCCAATGGTAATGCACCACCTGATAAACCGGTTCCTGCGCCACGTGCTACTACAGGGACTTCACGCTCATAACATAAGCGCAGAATCAACTGTACTTGTTCGATCGTACTGGGGAGTAAAACAATCAAAGGAACGCATCGATACGCCGAAAGCCCGTCACATTCATACGGATGTAAATCTTCTGCTGCATGCAGGACGGCATTATCGGGGAGTATCTTAAGAAATTCAGTCAGCAGGGATGCTTTGTCGAATCCAGGCTTAGTGTTATCACCTTGTGATGCTGGCTTAAAGTTAGTATTAAAATTCATTTTTATATTTTATCAGATTATAAGTATCTATTTTTAAGTAAATACGTGTAAACATAATTTACTGCAATACACACACGATTTACCAGAGAAAATCCAACGACCTTCACTCTCTCTATTTCATAAATTAGTCTTTTGCCGTTAATCGCTTGTAGGCCGTGGTTAAGGCATTTTCATCACCTACGTTACCGGGGAAAATAACAACAGGCATGTCCGCAAATTGTGGATGATTATCCGGGCAACAGACAACAGAGCAACCCGGCAGAATTTGCCCTACAACGCGCGACATACGCAATGATAAACCACTGCTTAAAACATCATTTGAGGTGATGCCACCTTTGCTTATGAGATAACCAAGTGTTTCAGGCAAGTTGCGAACTAGATCCATAAGAAAAGCGGATACCTGTTCACCAAAGTCTAAACGTGTTTTTTGATCAGCAAACACTTTTTCGACACGACTGGTATAAATAACGAAACTTAAATTTTTAGCATGAGCATCACGTGCCTTATTTAATAACTCTTCCAGAAGAGACGAACGATCAGATTGAATACGTTCAACATCAACTTCTAACGGGACAACATCCGTTTGCTTGAGCAACTGCTCAAGTTGTTGAGTTGTTTTTTTAACGTGAGAACCAACAACAATTGCACCTGCTTTACCATTTCGTACATAGGTATGCATGGCATCAGCAGTAACAGGTTGAGGCGGTAAATTTGCGAGTGATGTTAATAAGCTCGCTCCACTACGGAACAAGAAACGTTTACCTTGCATTGCTGCGTCTTTAAGTTGATCAGAAAAATGATCAAGATCAGCCTGTGTTTCACAATCCACTGCACAACATACATTATTTTTCAACGTTAATAAGTGACTGATACAGTTGCCACGTACTTCATCAAGTAAAAACCGTTCAACCTGGCCGGCCTTGATTCTTCCCTGGGTTTTTTCTTCAACATAATCGGGGAGGTAACTGTGCTTATAAGAAAAGACTGAGTCGTTTGCAAATTCAGTTTCATGAACGGGTATTTCTTTTCCATCAACAACCAGATAATGAATACTGTCACGCGTGATCCGCTCACCTTCAAAAAATGCAGGCACAAGAAAATGTGCATCAAAAGGGCCTAATTCAGCGGCGATGACATCTGTTTCAATGGGATAATGTCCACGCAAAGTAGAATCTGAACGACTAACCAGAATGGGATTTATATTATGTTCATGTTTTTTTAATTCATCTAATGCCTGTTTGATATTCTCGCAAACTTCACGCGTAATATCAGCAGCACGTTTTGCATCCATACCACGGGTATTTGTCAGAATAAAAAATAACGGGGCCGTATCTAGCATGGCCTCACGTAATGTTTTGACATCCCATTGAGTTAATAACAAACAGCTATGGACTGTTTGTGATCCTGTTGGGTCGTCATCTAGAACAATTATTTTTGTGTATGTCATTTTTTAATCTTTTAAATAATTAGAAAACCGTGCAAAGGTTTACAAGGATAAACACGCAAAATGTGTTTGGGGGGGACGACATAGCCCTTGCACGGTAAAAAGTTTACTTAGTTAACGTTTTAACTCGTTCAGTCATTGCTTCAGCGGTAATACCATTGAAGCTCATGAGTTCACCCGCCGAGGCAGTCGTTTCACCCCGCTTCCAGGCAAATGTGTCACGTTTTGCTGCGCGAGTACGTAACAGTACTGGTTCAAGTGGTGCACTTGGTCCACCACTAACGGCAATCAATACATCCGCATCAAACAAAGCATTAAAGTGATCATCATCCATAAACTTGTTATCGGGTTCAGATACCGTATCCCATGCAACATCAGTAGGACGGTATAGGCGACGAGGATTAACCACCGCGACAATGTGTACGCAATAACCTTCTGCTTCAAGTTTATCTTTTGCTTCAAAAACCGGCAAGAAGACCATGTCACCCGTTACAGCAAATACAACCGTACCTTTATCACCCGATTTACTTTTATAAATGCTAGCCGCACCTTCTTCAATCGCATGTTCCGCTTCTGCAACCGACATGTAAACCGGCAAAGGACTTTTAGACGCTATTATGACCATGCCTTTATTAAAAGTGTTCGTTGCCCATTCATAAGAAACCTGAATGGTATTCGCATCACAAGGAAATAATAGGTAGACGTTTCCGTTACGCATCATGCCGGCAAAATAGTTTTCTATCTCGGGGCGTTGATGAGTCCAGCCATTACGACCTTGCTCTAATGCACCTGCGGTAAACATAGTAACAATCGAAGGTGTTTTACGCCGTAGCTCAGCCATTGCCTGTGTGACGGTTTGCACAATCGGCCAACCGTTAATGGCAAAACTTTCATACGATAACCATAAAGCACGTGAACCAAACAATGCCAGACCAGCCGCAAGACCGGCACAGGCATCTTCGTTTAACGGCTCATAAACCTGACCATTGGGTTCCTGGTTATAAAGAGGATCAACAGTGGGGTGACGAATCTTTAAAGCATCATTAATATTTTTCATTGCTGAAGCTTCATTACCATCCGCATTCGTTACCATAAAACGTTTATCCGCTTTACCAACGGCGGCTACCAGGGCACCCATTGCTGTCGAGGGTACGGCTTTTTCGTCTTTACTGAATTCATGAACAGGTAACTTACCCAGTGGAGCAAGATCCAGAACATGTTCGGTTACCGATGTTTTAACCGCCGGTCCGCCGCCGGCACGAGAGAAATTATCACGCACAATTTGCCATGCTTCCGGGTTTAATGCCCGACGTTGCAAACCGGCAATAATGTGCGGTTGATCTAACGTATCAGCAGGATACAAGTTATGTGATTTAGCACCCACAGCGTGAACGCCTGCACCTTTCATTTGTTTAATAATGAATACGGTTAGTGTGCCAGCTAATGCAGATTTAGCGGCTTTATCCATTCCTTCAAGAACGGCCCGGGTAAACTTAAGACGATTATCAAAAGAAAAATGTGTACTATCGATGTAAGCACCCTCTTGAGCTGAATCATCAAAGTCTTTTGCATCAATGAGGACAACTTCTTTAAAGCCATGGCCTTTCCAGTAGTTTGTCATTTCTTCATTGGTCATGCGTGACACCATTGAATGATGTTCCTGACTGTATCCATTCCATACTAAGGTCGGCAGGAAGTTAGTTGAATCTGGAAAAGCCGTATTGAAATGCATCATCGCTGAAAGAATGTAAGGTTCACCCATACCACCGTCACCCATAGTGAATGGGAACAATTTATCAGGATGTAATAACGCACCCGACATTGCAAAGTGTTGGCCCTGACCTAATGGACCCGCCGGTGCAAGTAAACCTGGAATAGCACCGGACAAATGACCAAGCAAACCTTCTCGTTCACGAAAGCGTGCGTGCATATCGTTAACAGTGTTAATACCCATTTCTTCAAGTGACGTATCCAAAAACATAGCACTATAAAAACCCGGTGCATGATGCCCTACTTCGGTAACGATATTGGTATGACCCAACATCACCAACGCCGCATAAGCATCCGCACTGGATGCAAAACCACCTGGATGGCCCGAGCCTTTTGAACCACACACCTGCAATGTAAGATAACGTAACGCATCCGCCATGAGCTGTGTTTGAAACACTGAATTGGCACTACCACAATCGTGGATAGCACTCTGACCTTCTTCTATAACAGCCAAAGCGGCTTTAACATTATATTCTGGCCAGGCATCACCATAGTGTTGGATACCGTCACAAAATGAAGGTGTGTTTGATGGGTGTAATTCTTCGGCTGTACTCATTGCGGTGCTCTCCTAAAAATACGATCTAGTCGCCTTAACTTAACAGTGTCATGTCATTTATTTATGAACTGTAATAACTGTAGAGCAATTCTATATATTTCACAATACATAATCGTTTTCGCATTATGAAATTTAAGCAACTAAAACACCCTTAAATGCCATTAAACACTGGTGAAACAACGGTGTATGCTCTAATATGCCGCTATAAACAATCGTTTTCATAATATGAAAAGAGGTAAAGATGGTCGATAAATCATCAATCCAGGTAATTGATCGAATGGCGTTATTACTGAATATCATGGCTCGATATGATGAAGCGGTAAGCCTTAAAATTCTTTCTGCTGAAAGTGAACTACATCCCTCAACTACTTTCCGAATTCTTTCTTCATTAACGCATCACCAGTTTGTTGAACGTGATGAATCGGGATATTACCGATTAGGTATAAAATTATTTCACCTTGGTAGCCATGTGAGTGAACATGTTGATCTTCGCCAACAGGCAAAACCGATTATGCGAATGTTACGGGATCAACTAGGTGAATCTATCAATCTAACCATAAGAGAAAAGGACGAAATTGTTTATGTTGAGCGTGCTATTAGTGGCCAAATGATGCGTGTTGAGCAAGTTATTGGTAGTCGTGCCCCGCTACACGTGACGGCGATTGGAAAATTGATGCTGGCTGAATTAGGCGAAGAAAAATGCCGCCAATATGCACAGAGAACCGGATTACCTGAATATACTATAAACACCATTACGGATATTGATATGTTAATTAGCAAAACGAAACAGGCGCTACGTAATGGTTTTGCTTATGATGATGAAGAAGCTGAATTAGGTGTAGGTTGTATCGGGGTTTTAATTTACAACAATACCGGTGATGTTGCTGGAGGCTTATCACTATCAGCGCCTATTGAACGACGCAAAGAAGAATGGGTTCCCATTGTTATAGATGCTGCCAAACGACTCTCTGAAAGCATGGGTTACTTTGGCCATAATCAATAATCACTATTTTTAGTCCTCAATAATAATTTTCTAAAATAATGTCATGTAAACGCAACGTATCAAGCGCACCAGAGTTTTTCTTCTTAATAAAAACAGCTATTAATTACAAGCGCGTACGCTGATGCCTGGTTATTTCTAAAACCACCTCTTTTTTCACGCCAGCATCCTTTGCATGTTCCGGCCATTTATCAACAGCACTAATAACATCATTAATTACTTCATCGACTCGGGGTAAACTAATGGACTCGCCTAAAGTAATAAGATCGTCTTTACTAAAATTATCACGTTTGCCATTTAAACTCATTTGATGTTGGTTGGTCCACTTGCCGGCTGGATTGTGTGAATACGTAACATCGTATGCCGGTGATAACATCCATTTATCCTCGTGGTTCATGATAAAAGAAATATTCTTGGTATGGTCATCCAGATTGCGTGCAACAACATTAAACACCATACGCCGAAATTGTTGGGCGGCTTCTGCTTTACTCAAGCGTAACTTGCGCATCACAGCAAAGGCTTGTTCATAACTGTATGCGCCGGCCATATTAAAATCGTAATGCGCGATACCGCATAGCGATTGCATATGTTGTTTTATGCCGTTAATCCGGTCAAAACGTTGCGTCATAAAATGTGCGCGACCATTTTCCTCTAACAACTTACACGGTGTCATCTTAATGCCGGCTGCCTCCGCCATTAAGTAATAGGCATATTCAATTCGTCCATAACCTCCTGGTTCACCTAATTCCAGATCGGTAACCCCGTCAAATTTCAGAATCCAGTAATCATATCCTGTTGGTGCTTCAGCCTGGCCAGACATAACGTTCCCGCTGGCATCCATTGCAATAACCGCTTTCGGTCGCGCACCACCAGCGGAGGTACCGACGCGTAGAATATCTAAAACCGCATCGGCATTATCTTTTTCTGATTCATCTAATTGAGTAGCAAGCCCTTTGCGTTGGCGCATTATTTGTTGCGTCAACTCAACCAGTTCAGAGACTTCAACAGCAACGGATGCATCGTATTTATCGATAATAGCTGGCGAAAACTCTAAAGCGCCCATACCGCGTTTGCCGGTATAACACAGTCGCTCAACCGGACTAAAATTGGAACTGCCTCGACCATTACGCAACAACCAGGTATCAATAATACTATTACCAAATTTATCGGGTAGTGCGTCAGCCAATAATCCTGGCAGGCCAAGAAAGGTTTCTTTATTTAATGATGGAAATGAAAATATTGCACCGCCCTTACGCGCAGCATCTAAACTCATGTGAATCGGAGAAACGTCAATTTCCTTTTTAAGAAAATCCCGATCATATTCAAAAACCGCGTAACCACGATCATCCAGCCACGATACTGCGCCTATGGTGTTGCCCCATAGTTTCACAATAGCAGTGTCCACTTTCTTTACCATTCGGATTCAACTTTAGGTCTGTCATCAGCCGCCGGATTGTTTCGTCCACGCTCGCCTGTCGCACGCTCTCTAATCTTGCCCTGCCTTTTAGCTAACTGAATTGGGCTTATTGATACTTCGGGTATGAAATTATCTAGATTATCTAACGCTCCCAACTCCCTTAGAACGGCAATGATGGTCGATAGCTTGCCGCGACCTGACTCAAGCGCTTTAATCGAGTTAAGCGACAACATGGTTGCCTCAGCTAAATCTTTTTGAGTGATATTATTACGCAGGCGCAGCGCTTTGACTCGATTACCAAGCTCCTGCTCAATACCTTTATCAGATAAACCATAAAAATCCATAAGAATCCTAAATAAGACTATAATTGGTTTTAATTTCACATAAAAGCTTTAATATAGAATATTATAGTTTTAATTTCCAAAATATCAATAAATAAATTCATATATAACAGATTATAATAAAGCTATTAATAGACTTTAATAGTAATTATAGGCTATTTTAAAGCTATTAAATAAATTATGGGGATAAAACCAAAAATGGGGCTAAAATAGACCAAACTCTACTATCCTGCAGCAGAAATAAAAAAAGCCTAGGTTAGTGTAAGCCTCTGATTTTATGACACAACTGAAGCTGTTCGAATTCCCGATGTCTGGCTCGCAGCAAATAATCATTCAAAGTATTCTAGAGTTACTCTGACCATGGCACGAGTCCAGGCAACATATACCCAGAGCCTCAAAAGCACCAATGCAAAGATCTTACTGAGAATGTGCTTCATGAACGTATGGAATTAAACCACGCTCTCACAGTAAACGAGCGCACTTAGAAAGAATATGAATGAATACCAGGCAAAGTATCCTATTCTCAACGCCAATTTAATATTTATCACTAGAGACTCATTCAATATGAATAATAACCGAGAATAATAATGTATCGCTGATTCTGGGGGAAATTGACTAGCAACCTACTTTCCTCACAATTGATTTATGTAATCATGAATTGTGCCGATAAACTAATTAATTCAAAGCATTCGGATAAAGTGCTGCTATTAATGATTAAATCTTTATACAAAAATTCCCTTTTTATGGCCATTGTACTGTCAATTTTAGCAGTACTCGGTAACGTCTTCTCTTACCCTCTATTTTTTAGCATTGACTTAATCTTCGGCTCTATAGCCACAATGTATGCAGCGTTGACGCTTGGTCGGTATCATGTGCTTATCATTGCGTTAATTGGCAGCCTCTATACCTATTACCTCTGGGGCCACCCATATGCCGCTATCATTTTTACTTTGGAGGCGTTCTGGGTTGCATGGTTTTTGCGGCGCGGGGATCGTCAAATAATACTGGTTGATGCCGCTTACTGGATGGCTGTGGGCATTCCGCTAGTGTTCATTTTTTATACCCAATTTATTGGTTTGAATGCAGATGCAGCAGGTTTGATTGCATTGAAGCAAACCTTGAACGGTATATTCAATGCGCTTATTGCGAGCTTTATATTTTTAGGCACACATAGCTTACTGAAAAAGCAGAGTGACATCAGTATTCAACCGCTGTTATTTAATATCATCCTATTAGTTACATTAATCGCTGGCACGATCCCTTCAGTAATGAGCAGTTACCAAACGAGTGTTATCTATGAACATCAAACTGAAAATGAATTAAAACAAATTGCTCAACAAATAAAACGCAGATTAACGGTTAATTCTAAAAAATTAAAAAACAACGAACAACTTTCTCAATTTGAATCGTTTAATCTAACAGACGATATTTCGTATGCAATTTTAAACAATAATAAAATAATTTTACAACATGGAGAAATTAAAAGTCTTGATAAAACAAATGGAGAAATAATTACCAAAAAAAATAGAACAAAAATCTGGTTACCAAACTCAAGATTGGCTGCAATGAAGCGCTGGCAGTTAGGGCATTACTTAACATACTTAAATGTTACAGATATACCAAATGTAGAGACTATTCTGGTTGAAAAAAATGCTTATAATACCGTCGATAAGGTTAATAATTTAAAAACAAAACTATTCTTAATTTTAGCCATACTGATGTTTGTTGCAATCCTACTTTCATATTATATTAGCCGCTGGTTAACCCACCCTATAAACATTTTAGACAAAGCCAGCCAGGAACTGGTTTCCAATATCACCAGGGGTAAAACCATTAACCTGCCGACAAGTTTAATAAGCGAATACAATAATCTTTCCAATACCCTACTATCCATGGCTTCACAGGTATCAAATAAATATCAAAACCTGACGACAGAAAAGAAAAATCTTGTAACTATCGTTGATGAGAATACTGCTGAATTAAAGCGATTATCTATGGTGGCAAGCCGCACAACAAATGGCGTTGTGATAACTGACGTAAACGGAAACACGGAATGGGTTAATGATGCATTTACTAAATTAACGGGATACTCCCTTGCTAATGTGATTGGCAAAAACCCTGGCACGTTACTCCAGGGCCCGGATACCAGTCATGAAACAATTGAAAGAATATCAAGTAAGATAAAAAACGGGGAAGGTTTTTCTGAAGAACTGATTAATTACACGCATGATGGTGAACCTTATTGGGTACATATTGATTGTGACCCACTCAAGAATAATGATGAACTGTTGGGCTATATCGCCATTGAATCCGATATTACACAAAGAAAAATTGCTGAAGAGACCTTAATAAAACGAACAGCAGAACTTAATGCTCTCTTTAATGCCGCAACTGAAATTTCAATTATTACCACAGATATAAATGGATGGATAACCATTTTTAACCCCGGCTCTGAAAAAATGCTGGGGTATAAGTCTAATGAAATGGTTGGCAAACAAACGCCCGCCATACTTCATCTCTCATCTGAAGTTGAACAACGTGGGCTTGAATTATCTCAACTATTAAAAACTGAAATAAATGGCTTTAAAGTGTTTGTCATTATTCCGGAAGATCAGGGTTCTGAAACGCGTGAATGGACGTATGTTAAAAAAGATGGCTCACAGATTACGGTACTACTCAGTGTTACCGTCATACAGTCACCTGAAGGTAAAATTGAAGGGTATCTAGGTATCGCTCAGGATATTTCCGAACGCAAGCGTCTTGAAAATATGAAAAATGAATTTGTTTCTACCGTAAGTCATGAACTCAGAACACCGCTTACTTCTATTAACGGTACTCTGGGTTTAATTGCGGGTGGTGCCGTTGGCGAGGTACCTGATAAGGTTATGGAAATGCTTACTATAGCGACCTCAAATACCAAACGCTTGACAGTATTGATAAACGACTTGCTTGATATGGAAAAAATCGCAAGTGGCAATATGCAATTTGATCTTATCCGACAACCGCTTATGCCGCTCATTGAACAATCATTAACAATGAACAAAGCCTATGCCGACAAATATGATGTCGAACTAAAAATAGTCGCTCAGTGTGATGATGCAATCGTTGAAATAGATTCTAGTCGCCTACTCCAGGTGATGGCAAATTTCTTATCCAATGCTGCCAAGTTCTCGCACCCCGGTGGACATGTCGATATTATTGTTACTGCAAATGAAGGAAAAGCAAAGGTTTCCATACAGGACTATGGCACAGGTATAGAAGACAAGTTTTGTAATCGAATCTTCACCAAGTTTTCTCAGGCAGACTCATCAGATACACGCTCGCAAGGTGGAACCGGTCTTGGTTTGGCTATAACAAAAGAATTGATTAGCAAGATGCATGGCAGTGTAGGGTTTCAATCTGAAATAGGAAAAGGCAGTGTTTTCTGGTTTGAGTTTCCTTTGGTTTAAACACTCACTAAAGCCATAACTCTAGTCCGTATTTAGAATAAAACGAAACAAAAAAGCAGCGACCGAATAATCGGTAACGGCTTGGTTGATAAATCTAATATGGCGCGCCTGGAGCGATTCGAACGCCCGACCGCCTGGTTCGTAGTGGACAATAGTATCATTTAACCTTTAAATTCAATAATTTAAAATGCTCGCCCTCACCCTACATTCCGCTGAAACTCGCTGATACCCATAGAGAGTTTTTAGCTCTACAAAATTCTCCTATATTGTCTACCAACAACACAATGTCACCTGTTAGAAAAAGCCTTTATAGAATAAAAATCAATTCATACCAATCATGCTATATTGTTTTCGTAGGGTACAATGTCTATGTGAAATAAAATAAATATAAGAGTTTGTAATATCAGCTAAATCAGGTGTTATGCATATGCTCACATAACAAGACCAAAAGGCGTATATACGTCTATATTACTGCCAGCTGGATCAAGGGAAGGTGGTCGGGGCACTGTCAGATCGATTTACCACCCGAAAGTGTCGGACTCACAGGGAGTTTATGTATGTGGAGGGTTGTTTCTAAGAATTGGACGTCTGGCACTGGTGGGGATGCCAGGCGTGACGAATGTTCACACTCGACAGGGAGGCAAGTTCCGATGACCGACATCGATGTTCTTCTTTGCTATCGCGGGCGTTTCCTGAAGCAGGTCACACGGCTTGATGAATTGCTGACACAGCATGGTCTGGCCGTGACGTTTGATCGCGAGATTCTTCAGCCGGGCGTGGAGTATGGCGATGCCGAGATCGAGTGGTTATCGCTGAGTGATGACGATGAGGATGATAATAATTCCTGGTGTGGTCCACTTAGCGCGGCGGTCAATCGCAGTAAACTCATCGTGTTCCTGATCGATACGCAGGATCCGTCCGTGAATGTGATCAACGAGATTGCCTGGACGGCCCGTTCGAGCAAGGCGCTCTTTGTGGTGTTCAACACACAGGGCGAGGGTCATTCGCTGGAGTGGGAGGGCATCCAGGTTGGCATGATCCAGGCCTTGTACGGCATTACTGCATTGGATCCGGAGGTACCCGCTTTTGGTTATCACTTTGTGACACATGAGACGGACGAAGGTCTGGATGAACGGCTCACGATTCTCGCCAACCGCATCATCAGTTATTTCGACAAAGTGCAACGCGGCGAAGTCGAGACGATTCGCATTGATAACGAAACAACCTTATCAGACGTCGAGAACGCGCCGCCCGCAAGAGCACGGCATCGCTTGCACGATGTGCAACAGCGAATTGCGCAGGTGCTTAACATCGAAGCCCCTTTGGTTGAAGGAGATCAGCTACAGAATGCGTTGGCCAGTGCACACCAGCGTGAGCAGGATGGTGAGGTTCGTGATGGCCGGATCTATCCGAAGAACTCACCGTTTACGTATCCGGAAGCGTCCGAGCGCGAGCGTTACCGGCGCACCGAAGAACTGATTGAAAGCATTCGTCCCGGCCCATTCGAGAATCCCTATTTTCTTGAGATGCTTGCGCGCGAACTCGTGTCCGTTGAAATGGTGCTCGACGAACCCATGTCGCGCTCGGTCTTGTTGGGCACGATCCCCTCGACACCGTCCGATGTGCCAGGTGATGTCATCATTGAACCGGACTACGCCGTGCTGATTATCGATGCGACGTTGCAGGACTTTGTTTATCAGATGCTGAAGGTGACCGTGATGTCCTGGAAGATTACCACGCCACCCGGTGTGCTACCGGTGTCGATGAGTTCCAAAGTCGAGGACACGCGTGAAGTGATTACGGAAAAGCCGGAACTGATTTTGGGTTTCGTGCGTAGTCTTGTCTTTATGTTGAACGAAGGCAAGCCGGCTTCCAGCACGGATGACATACCGCCTCAGGAATACCATCCGGCGTTGTCGATGCTGGGGGTGTACCAGAAACGTTTCACCATCGCAGTTGCGCTCGCGCGCATGACCTCGCTCGATATGATGCTGGCAAAGGCCGCTCGTGAGGGGGTACACCCGCCTGCGATGCCGTCGGAGGAGTGGATTCTCGCGGCTGATCTGATGGCGGCAAGTTGGGTGTTCGACAGCGCCAACGTTCTTGATGGTGTTGATCCCACGATCGCATTACACGGAATCTCGCTCGCGCTCGCATCCTATGATCTCATCGAGCGCTCGCTGACGGGCTTTCGGCCACCGGAGCTAATCCCTGCATCGACCCGATTGCAAAACATTGAGGCCTTCTTTGAGGAATATCTCGTGGTTCGACAAGTGCCACGTGACGAAGCGAAACAGCGCCGGGACAGCGTCAAGAAGATCGTCGTGGCACTTGATTTCCTCTTGCAGGAGGCTACAGAGTCCGGCGTACTTGATATAGATAATCTTGAGCCTTCGCCCAGATGGAAGCGGCATATTAGGCTGGGATCTGGGAACGGCGCGAATGGGGGTGGTATTCGTCGGGATTCGGACGGTGCATAGCCGACTACGTGTTGGGCTTGTGATCGTTTGGTTTATGCCGCAAGTTTCCTTTAGCGCGCAAAGCCCCCATCTCAACAAAACTTGGCCGTGTTGACAACAATGATAACGGCTTTAGGGAGGCTCGGAGGAAAGACGGTAAAAAAGCGAATCCAAAAGAAGTTAAGTTTACTTTAACCATTGGTGGGCTTACATCGCATGGAAAAGATAAATCGGGCGATCATCCGCGTTGGGTAGAAAACGAAAAATTACAAATTGGTGATGAAATAATAGTGGAAGTAATTGAAGTAGAAACGGTGGATGCTCCCAATCGAAATTCGTATTCCTACGCAAAAGCTTTTAACAAGAGATCTGAATCTATAGCAGAAAAAGTTAAAATCTATGACACATAGCAGTACTAGATCAGGTTAGAGAAAGAATCTAAAACTTCACCTAACGAATGATAGTGAAGTTGAAAAGTAATATATCCTTACTATGTCAATACATACTGACAGATGATCAACTCTAAAGCTAGCCCAAAGAGACAACTAACCATGGTGGTGAAAATGTTCGATCTTGAAAAAAAATCCAGAAAAACATCAAATTTAACAAACGGCTAAGAAATAATCTTGAAAAGGAATTAAGAAGCGAAATTTTATTCACAAAAATTTTTCATGCCGATAAAGAAAAATCAGAACTTCTACTAAATGTTCTGCAATCTAATTATCTTGAAGATTTATTAACGCACGTGCATACCACACTACCTTTTGCTCTTTACTTAAGAGGATTCTCGATTGAGAAAGAATCGACAATAGGTCATATCTTATCAGACGGAACTTTTTTCAATGATTACCCTGGTGAGAAAAGAAATAGTGATTCTCTTAAATGGTTACCTTCTGGGCTAGCTGTTTTTTCATTCTACAATAATATGAATTTAATACCATCGAGTGACGTACGTTATATATACATACATGAAAACTACTGGCCTTTTTTTGAAGATGTTGCAAAGAATGCACCCCTTATCATTTATAGATCAGACTGCTGTCCCGGAAAGGAACTAAAAAAAGAATTAGAATGGATATCTAAATACTTACCGGATAAACTGTAATCATTGGCACTTCGAAAAATCAAAAGCCGCAGCAGGTAAAATGGTTCGTGAAAGAGATGTGGCAACCAAATATTCCCGAAGGTCTTAAATCATATATCAGTAAGATTAAAACTTCTTAATAAATAATATTAAAGAACACTCTAGCCAGCGAACACAATCACTACTAGCCTATTCCATTAAAGGAAACATCAAGGCTTGAAGCGAAATTGAGTCAAGCTGAACTACCCAATGATATTAATCGGTTCAAAGTTCGTCTAAAGAGCAAGAAGTATCATGAGATAAGGTTATTTACTAAAACAATAATTTAATCGAAATAAACATAATTGATACCATAGAAATATGTCAAATCAAGTTAGAACGACTTTAACTTAAGCTTAGTGTAATTAAGCCTAATTTGTCGGGTAACAACTTATATAAAGTTTCATATATCTCTTCCTTACTAAATTTAGTATCGAACTTATAATACAACTCTCTAATTGTTGTCTTTCCATCACACGCAACAAGTAACTCCTCAGCACATGCAGGCAATTGCCAAAATGATTGTGTATTTCCGGTTTTATTTACATTACCAATAATTTTGTTTTCTTTAATCTTGTACGTATTAGCTGATTCTGATTTTATAAAACTTCCAGAATCGAAACATACTGTCTGAGTGCTAGAGTTAAACAAAACAGGCATATCAATTAACTCAGACTCCGAATAGGGTTTAGATTTAGGCAGATCAACATGCTCGACTAAAAAAGAAAACATCGGGCTCGCATATCCTGCGAGATTATAAATTGCCTTATATTTTGAAATATTATCCAGTTTCTTGAATCGAGATAATAATTCCTTATTCGTTGTATACGTACTTAATTCCCATAATCTTGGCTCTAACCATGCTGAATGTTTGAAACCTGAAGATTCAATCAGTTTAAATAATTCATCTATGTCAAAGCTAATTTCACGAGGCTGTAATAACGCATCGGCTACTAATGACTTATCTTTATTGTAGACTTCTAATAAATTATCCAGAGTAGAGCTTAGGGAAGGCTCAAAATTAAGTGGTGGCTGGAGTTTGTCTGACTGGGATAATTCTTCTAGCATGGTAATTGCCAAATCATAGCGACTACTTTCATTTTCATTATCTTGACTTAGTAGCTTGTGAGCATCACGAAAAATTTTCAAAGGTTCGCGATGCATACGATTATATAGCATTATTAGTGCGGCACCGTTTCTTTTTAATGCCGTTCGAACATTTACTAGCCCACTTTCAGGAGATGAAATATGATGTAAAACACCAGTGCATATAATGAGATCAAAATCGTTTTTAAAACATTGTTGTCCAATATCTAGTAATTCAAATTTAATGTTATCTACATTGAGTTGCTGAGCAAAACTTTCTGCAATTTTTAGTGCTGTTTTAGAAATGTCTGTGGCAATTATTCGTGCTTTTGGGAAGCACATAGCCCAGTGCAAAGCTTGCTGTGTCCCACAGCCAGCAATCCATATATCAATATCACCAGCCAACCAGTTTTTTTCTCGACGGCTGAGTAAGAAGTTTAGTGAGTCACCTTTGAAACGACATGGCTGTGGTACTGTAAAGCTTTTCACTGTGGGAAATGGAAATCTATTATAATGAGAAGCGACTGGGTCTAGTTTATCTGGCATACATCTAATCCTGACTCTATTTCCTGTATTTTAAATAGTTTACACTATACTATATTGCAAGGTTGTCATGATAATGACGTTTAAGCATATCGATTTGCTCATAAGACTCTATATTAAATGGAAAAAGCGAGCGAAATTGGTATACTTAGTAAGTAAAAAGCAGCAGTTATGTAAATTGCAATAAAATGAAACTGCCTAATTAATTTGAATGAGGAGAGTTAATTATGACTAAACATTGGACAACTACTAAAGAAACTAAAAAGATATATCTTACGTCAAATACCGCAATACCAGAGACTTTAGATCTGAAGATAATTGAAAAATCAATAGACAATTCTCCAACCGATAATGCCATTTTGGCAAATCATGAATATATTCTCTCAAATCATGAAAGTATCTGATTACATTTTACGATACACAAACTGTAAGCATGTAACTTTTTAAAAGCCATTTTTTGAAAATATATTAATATTTAGACCTAGGGTTGGTGAGGAGATCAACTCAATATAATTAGCCACTCGTTCATGTCAATGTGATAAATTATATAAATACTACTCTTACTCATATAAAAGAGTGAGGACATAAATGCTGTTGTACTAAATTTTACAAAACTTAATTTTTTGACTGCCAATTAACCTCTATAGCTTGTAATTGATTATGCAAATCATTTTTTAGTCTGTCTCTATTTAATTTTAAATCCGTACCAATTCGCACAACAGTAATTATTCTATTACCCTGTAAATCGAAAGGAATAGTACCAGAATTTTCTTCTCGAATAAGTATGACAGCCTTAAGCGGTGTAGTTTGAGTTTCTTTAATTCCATCTAAAAGACCAGCCTCGTATAAGGTGTTAGGGTTGTCAACAAATTCTCCTCGAGTATCTTTTTCTTGGGATAGGTAAACAACAGCTAATGTAGCTTTGAGAGCATTCTCTCTCACAAACTGCATTATATTTCCTGGGTTTTGGGCATATTGCCAATTCCTCACTTCAAAATGATTGTCATATCTATCCAGAACATCCTGAACTTCAGCCTTAACGTCAGTGCAACCATCTTGAGGACTAAATAATACGACAAAAGGAGTTCCTATAGATATCTGAGGATTGGATTCACCTAATGTACTAATAATGGATTCAGTCGCACTACATTGCATAGAGTATATTTTCCTGCACTGATATAAAATTTGAAATGCTTCTGCTAATAAATTAAATTCCTTTATCCATTCTTCATTCGGCTCAATATATTCTTTAAATTCAAAGTTAATTATTCCATATATACTGCCTTCGTTCCTCAAGGGAATAATTATGCTTGTTTTAAATTCTTCTCCTAACGCAGCGGCAAATTTTGGAATGGATTCATTTCTATCCCCTAACTCAATTGGATAATTACCTAATAAATCAACATAGTCGGTGCTCTGATTTAGAATGTTTTTTTCTCGTGTAACAAACCAACCTGGTTTGTTATTAACCAAAACATAAGAACTATGTCCATAATATGTGCCGTCATCGTTGTAAATATTATGTTCCCAATACGTATCGGGGCCATTAACTTTAGGCCATGCCCCAAATAGGCCAGGTTTTCCTTCTTTTACATATTGAACGGCTATGATTATCTGTTCAATAGGAGAAAGCTTTTTATTTAAATAGGTCACGGTATGCTGTGCGATCCTTTCAAAGCTTTGGTCTGATATAATGTCAGCGGACAATGCAAAGTCTTTTAAACGCTTTCCAAATGTTGCCATTTTATTCTCTTCCTATTTTGAGATTATTTGCATTTAAGTAATTATAAGTTATGATTTCTAAAGGTAATGTATAGTCAGTCCACCCAGCATAACAACTCTAAAGCATCAATATTAATCAGTACTTTAATGTCTGATTCAATCTTTACAAGTATAACATGAGTAATATACTTGCAATAAAATCACTGATCTTGTTATTTGCCGTTACTTTTCACTGATACCAACTCAAATACTAAATGTTTTTAGTTATAAAAACACAGTAACTTAAAATAGTAATACAAGTTTACATAGATGTTAATACAACACTAAATTTAATAAACTGTATTTAACTTAAAAATATTGTTAATCTGTAGAAAAAATTAAACACTAAATAATTTAATAGTACTCTTCTTGATAAAAATATATAAGCAGTTTTTTGGATGCTTATTTAATAACCATTTTAAAAGTGAAAACTATGGCTTTACATGTGTTTGTCGCAATGCCATTTAATACTAAAAAGTCGAATGATGGCAAAGAGAATATTGATTTTAATCAAGTTTATTCTCAATATATCAAATCAGCTTTAGAAGCTACTGAAATAAAAGGTGAACGTTTCGAACCTTTTGAAGTATTTCGTGCAGATGAAGAAATGACTGCCGGCAACATTCACACTAACATGTTCCATGAATTATTACTGGCTGATTTAGTGATAGCTGATCTGTCCATTGACAATCCTAATGTTTGGTATGAGCTAGGTGTACGTCATGGCTTACGTGCGCGAGGTGTGATTCAGGTCTTGAGCCGAAGTGATTCAAAACCATTTGATGTTTACACTGATCGTTCTTTACGCTATCACCTTAAAAATGGTGTTCCTGATTCTGAGTTACTCGAGCAAGATTGTTTAGCTTTAGCTCGTATGGCCAAAGAAACCATGGCTTCATGGCATAAGCACAAAATTAGCCCTGTGTATCACCTACTTCCTTATATCAAGGAACCCGACTGGAAAGATTTATTAGCGGGCGAAACAGAATATGGTAATAAATATGAAATTTGGCAAGGCAGAATTAAAACTGCCACCCGTAAAGGCCGGCCTGGTGATATTCTGGTATTAGCATCCGAAGTCCCACTTAGTGCGTTACGAGTTGAAGTTTATCGTAGTGCCGGTAAGGCTCTAGTCAATCTTAAACAATATAAGTTTGCCTTAGAACAATTTAATCTAGCTCTGAAGTACGATCCGGATGATGTGGTGAGTCAGCAACAAAAAGGTCTCATCCTTGGCCGTATGGGAGACCACCAAGAGGCTAAAATATGGTTAGAACGTTTAGCTAGTAAAGAAGCAGGTGGGAGTTCGGAAACTCTTGGCCTTTTAGGACGCGTGGATAAAATGGCCTGGGTGAAAAGTTGGCAACAAGATGGATATGACGATACCCAAAAACGTGAAATAGCTATCGATGAGGATGCCCTGCTCCGTAATGCAATAAAACGTTATCAACAAGCAATCTTAAAAAATCCAACAGACTATTACCCAGGTATTAATGCATTGGCTTTGCTTTATTTATTAGAGTATCTAACTCAAGATAGCAGTGGCAGCGAACAACGAAGTTTAATGGAAGCTGGCATTCGCTGGGCTATACACTGTGAAATTAAATTGGAAAAACCGGGTACACAAAACTACTGGGCTCATGTCAGCCTTGGCGATCTTGAAGTATTATCTGGTGACACAAAAACTATTGAACGTGCCTATAAAGATGCAACCGCAATTGCAGTTAGTGAAAAAGACTGGTTTGCATTGGATTCTGCTAGGCAACAGTTAATAATTTATCAACACTTAGGATTTCGCCCCGAACAAGTAAACGCGGCGCTAAATATATTTGAAAAAGCAATACATAAAATTAAAGCACCTTTCATTCCAAATAAAGTTTTTTTATTTAGTGGTCACATGATTGATCGATTTGATCGAAAAATCGCTCGTTTCCCTGCTGCGATGGTTGATAAAGTCACCATTGAAATTCGAGAGAAATTGCATGAGATGGAAGCTGGCCCTAATGACATTGCCCTGTGCGGTGGAGCCTGTGGTGGCGATATTATTTTTTCTGAAATTTGTCTTGAACTTGGATTGCAGTTACACATTCATATTCCCTTACCTGAACCGGAATTCATTAAACACTCTGTAAGCTTTGCCGGTGAAGAATGGGTAATACGCTATAAAAAAATTAAATCCCACCCGAATACTAAATTATTTATTGCCACTAAGGAATTAGGTATTCCACCAAAAAAAGTTAATGTTTATGAACGTAATAATTACTGGCAACTTTACACAGCTTTATCCTGGGGCGCTGAAAAAATAAATTGTATTTGTTTATGGGATGGGGGAACTGGCGATGGACTCGGCGGAACCCAACATATGTATCAAGAAGTAGAAGCAAGAGCTGGTTACGCATCTATTATTAAAACAACGAATATTTTAAATGAAATGCAAGGAACGGAGCGTTAAACATGAATCATTTAGATCCATTAATTAAAAACGATAGCCAAAAGAAAATACTGGCTTTGGATGGCGGAGGTATACGGGGAATTATAACCCTTGAAATACTTGCTGAAATAGAAAATTTATTACGTAAAAAATCTGAAAATACAGAACAGTTTGTACTAGCTAATTACTTTGACTTTGTTAGCGGTACAAGTACTGGCGCTATAATAGCCGCGTGTATTTCTGCAGGCATGTCAGTAAAAAACATCACCAAATTTTATGAAAAAAGTGGCGAGCAAATGTTTGACAAGGCATTTGTACTAAATAGATTTCGCTACAAATATGACGATGATAATCTCGCCGTTTTATTACAAGACGTCATGCACAAAGAACTAAAAGGAGATACAACATTAGGCAGCAAACATCTTAAAACCTTATTAATGATGGTAATGCGCAATGCAACAACAGATTCACCTTGGTCTATTTGGAATAACCCCTATGCAAAATATAACGATCGAAGTCGAGACGACTGCAATCTAAATCTACCAATGTGGCAGTTGATTCGTGCTAGCACTGCCGCACCGACGTATTTCCCGCCTCAGGTTGTAAAAATTGGTCCAAAAGAAGATAAAGAATTTATTTTTGTTGACGGTGGTATTACGCCCTATAACAACCCTGCATTTCAAACATTTCTAATGGCAACCATAGAACCGCATAAGCTACAGTGGGCTACTGGAGAAGATAAAATGCTTATTGTATCTGTAGGTACCGGCACCAGTCCAGATGCTAATAAGAATCTTGCTCCATCCGAAATGAACCTTATGTACAACGCCACTTCATTACCGTCCGCATTAATGTTTGCTGCATTAAATGAACAAGATACGTTATGCAGAATTTTTGGGAAATGTTTAGTTGGTGAGCCTCTCGATAATGACATAGGCACATTAATCAACAGCAAAGGTCCAATTGACAAAAAAATGTTCACATATATACGCTATAACGCCGAATTAAGTACCGAAGGTTTAAACAACCTGGGACTCAATGATATTAACCCAAAAGATGTACAAAAATTAGATGCCGTTGAACATATTGAGAAACTCAAAAAAGTGGGCAAAGCTGTAGCTGAAAAGCAAATAAACATTAAACATTTTGAATCATTCTAAATAAAGCCATATCGAAAATTAACTCACCTCTTTTATGTTTACATAATGGTCTGATGTTAGGAATGATACTATTCGAATTAGAATTTAATTCAATTGAAGAAGAACAACGAAACAACCAATTTTCTAGAATTGATGAATTATTTATTGAGATTGATATTAATCTTTGCCACAAGGAAGCATATAAAGAAGTTGATGAATACCAAAATATTATTTTAAAAAAAATTTCTCAAGAAAATACCGACTTATGGAGGTTTGCTATTGATGATATAAAATGTGGTTTCTCGCAGAGAAAGCCAGGATATGGCATGAAGGATCAATTTAACAATACATTTAAAAATTTATAACTATTAGAATAATTTATTTTTACGTAAGACAAATAATTATTTACTTAATTCTGAGTTACTCTGAAAAAATCAAATATCGAATGATTACATTTTTACATGTACCAGTTCCAACCAAAATATAGATCGAATTCATTGTTCTCTACCGACTTGTTGCCAATTATTCTTAAAGCAAGCCGCTCTGCGTATCCAGCTTCTTGATCGATACCGGTATTGAGGTCTTTAACTCCTGCGCGTACAGGGACACCCGCATTTCTTCCATCATCCAACGATAACGCTCCCACTCCAGACCAAGCCTTTGTTTTGGTTCAGAGATGATGTGCTGATAAATTCTGTTCCAGTGCTTCTGTCCTTCTGCCTGTCGTTTCTTATCGGCATCCAGTGATCGTTCCAGTTTATCCAGTCGTAGGTTAATGGCCTCAAGATAACGTGGCAGGTGTTTCAGCCATTGACGTGGTGTGTCGCTAATAAACCCTTCATAGACCAGGCACCCCAGTTGTTGGCGGATATCCTTGACCGCATCAAACCAGGGCAGGGGAACATTTCCCTGCAGGCGCTTGGCGACTTTATGATGTTGCATGAGAGTAAGATGGATCATGTCACAGATTTCATTCGCGACTTTCTGCAGTGTCTTTCGCGCCTCATCGGCAAGTTTAGTAAAAGCCTCTTCTGAACGGATATCATCAACATCGGCAAACAGTACATGGTCAATGATGGCATCCTCCAGATCCTGAAGCAGGCTTTGCTTATTTCCGATGGAGGCATAATACAATTGTATTTTATCCAGATGGTGCAGGTTCTTGCGCATGTACTTCATTTCCTGGCGTGCCACCAGCCTGAATAGGCGGCGCAAACCGGGGCGCATCTGTTGCCGCGCCTGTTCTTCATCGGTGAACAAGCGCACGGCAACACTCTCGCCCGCCTCACTATCATCAACAATGGCCGGGTAAGTACGAATCACCAACCCATGTTGTTCCAGCTCCACGACTTCGGGCAGGTCACCGAAATCCCATTCGGTAATACTTTCCCTTTCTATATCTGAAGTGGGTAATGCCGACATGAGCGTCGCACTCTTGCCTGAGAGTTCCTGCTGCAAGGCCAACAGATCTCGGCCCACGCCCAGTACTTTGTTATCCTGATCAATCACCCGAAAGTTCATGCGATAAAACTCTGGCAGGTTATCCAACTGCCAGTCGTCTCTGGTTATAGAAGTACGACTAATTTTTTGCATATGCGCAGCCAAACTTTCAATTAAAGGTAAGGTACGGTCACAGCCTGCTGCAAGAAAGGCATCGGCGTAGTTAGGCACCGGCACAAACAACTTGCGTAGTGTCTTCGGCAGGCACTTGATCAGGGCAATAATTTTGTCGCGCAACAAGCCAGGCACCAGGTAGTCAAACGACTGTTCATAAAACTGACCCAGTATGGCCAGTGGCACGACGACCGTCACACCATCTTCGGCATGCCCCGGTTCAAAATGATAATCCAGTTGGAGTGTGACCCCATTAAGCTCCATCGTGCCGGGGAACTGCCCTTCGCTAATATGCTCGGCCTCATGGCGCATCAATTCTTCTTTTTGCAAATACAATAATTCAGGGTTGGATTGCTGCACGGACTTGAGCCATTTTTCAAACGCCTTGCCGTTGTAAATATCCGCGGGGATGCGTTCATCGTAAAACTGAAACAGCGCCTGTTCATCCACCAGGATATCGCGGCGTCTGCCCTTCGCCTCCATGTCTTCAATCTCTGCTATTACCGACTGGTTATATTTAAAGAAACTCGCCCGGGTATTAAAATCACCCAGCACCAGCGCGTCGCGAATAAACAGCTCGCGCGACAATTCCGGGTCGATGGGCCCATAGTTGATACGCCGTTTCGCACACAGGGTAATGCCGTACAAAGTCGTGCGCTCATAGGCAGAGACCTGTGCCGGCCCCTTCTGCCAATGCGGCTCCGAGTAATTACGTTTAATAAGATGCCCGGCGAGTTCTTCAATCCACTCCGGACTGATCTGCGCCACCATGCGCCCATACAAGCGCGTGGTTTCAACCAGCTCGGCACACATCACCCACTTGGGTGGTTTCTTTGCCTGCCAGGATCCGGGATGGATATTAAAACGGATGTTGCGTGGGCCGAGGAATTCATTGTTCTCTAGCGACTTGTTGCCAATGTTGCCCAGCAAGCCAGACAACAGCGCCTGATGCATCACGTCATTGCTGGGATCACGGTTGGCATCAGTGGTATTGAGCTTAACGCCCTGCTCTTTAAACAACGTGAAGATCTGCTGATAAATATCTCGCCACTCCTGCATGCGGTTGTAAGATAAAAAATGTTCCTTGCAAAACTTGCGCAGCTTATTCTGGCTAAGGTGTTTGCGCTTAACTTCATAGAGGTGCCACAGCTTGAGGTAAAACAAAAAGTCGGACTTAATCTTTTCCTTCTTGTCCCCATTTCCAGCTTCGTCTGCAACTTCAACCGCTACACCCTCCTTGTCATAAGTTGTTTCATTAATGAGCCGGTGTTTTTCATCGGCCTTTTGTTGCTTATCGATCGGTCGTTCGCGCGGGTCCTGCACACTCAGGGCACTGCCAATAATTAACAACTCCTGCAGGCAATTAAACTCCTTTGCGGCAATTAACATACGGCCAATCTTCGGGTCGACCGGCAGGTGGGCGATCTCTTTGCCCATCGGCGTGACAGTGTTGCGTTCGTCCACCGCTCGCAGTTCATGTAATAACTTGTAACCATCCTTAATGTAGCGTGAATCAGGTGGCTCAATAAAAGGAAAATCTTCAATGTGCCCGAGACGCAGAGACTCCATATGCAAAATAACCGAGGCCAGGTTAGTACGTTTGATCTCCGGTTCAGTAAACTCGGGGCGGTTGTTAAAATCCTCTTCCGAGTACAGGCGAATACACACGCCTTCACTGATTCGACCACAACGACCCTTACGTTGATTGGCGCTGGACCGGGAAATGGGTTCAATCGGCAGGCGCTGGATCTTGCTGCGATAACTGTAACGGCTGATCCTGACCAAGCCGGTATCAATCACATAATGAATGCCGGGCACCGTCAACGAGGTCTCGGCCACATTGGTGGCAAGAATAATGCGGCGGTGCTTTGCCTGGCTAAAGACGCGATTTTGTTCCGCCGCACTCAGGCGGGCAAATAGCGGCAGGATCTCGGTCTGAGGCGGGTGGTGTTTGCGCAATGATTCGGCCGCCTCACGAATCTCGCGTTCGCCACTAAAAAATATCAGGATATGCCCCGGACTTTTACCTTGTGCAGTGTCAATCGTTGAGAGCTCATCCACCGCTTCAAGGATCGCCTGTTGTGCATCCCGCGGCGTTGAGTCCGTGTCATCGTTGTTTTTATCTTCAAGCAGCGGCCGGTAACGCACTTCCACCGGATAAGTCCGGCCGGTTACTTCGATCACCGGTGCCTTATCAAAATGGCGGGAAAAGCGTTGCGTATCAATCGTTGCCGAGGTGATAATCAACTTCAGGTCAGGCCGTTTCGGTAACACCTGTTTGAAATACCCTAGCAGAAAATCAATATTAAGGCTGCGTTCGTGGGCCTCATCAATAATCAGAGTGTCATAATCATTGAGGTAACGATCGCCCTGTATCTCGGCCAGCAAGATTCCGTCCGTCATCAGTTTCAAATACGATTTAGGACCCACCTGATCCTTAAAACGAACCTTATAACCCACCGCACCACCGACCTCGGCCTGCAATTCCTCCGCAATCCGGTTAGCGATGCTCCGCGCCGCCAGCCGTCGCGGCTGGGTGTGGCCAATGAGACCCGCCACACCACGCCCCAGTTCCATGCAGATCTTCGGCAGCTGGGTCGTCTTCCCGGAGCCCGTTTCACCGGCAATAATAACCACCTGGTGATTCTTAATCGCCGCACTGATCTCATCACGGCGCTCGGAGACGGGTAAGTTCTCTGGAAAGGTTGGCACAGGTAAACTCGCCAAACGCTCGGCGCGCAGCAAGGCAGAAGCCTGAATATCACGCTCCAGCCTTGCCAACTTCTGAGCATGCTCAGTCTGGTTCTTCTGCTGTTGTAACTGGGTAAAACGACGGCGAAATCGAAATTGATCGCGCAACATGCTGTTGGCAATCAGGTCAAAAAGAGAGTTGGGAGGAGTGCTCATCCGGGATAATTTTACAGCAAACTGACGATAAGTTGAAACTAACACTCGAAGAGTGACTTGCCTGTAATTTAATATCAGTTAAGCTATGCACAGACCAAACTTAGTATAGTTTAGCTCAGCTCAGTCTATCCCCGAAAAGGGGGAGAAGCTTAGCATTAAGTTTTTAAGAATAATCTGTTGTGTCTAGAAACTAACTGAATAATGAACAAAGCTACACGCAATGAGTAAGTGTGGACTTCCGTTTCAGTGAAGGACGTCCAGTTTGATCCTGACGAATCCCCATTCAAAAATTGAATTTAAATTTTGTAACTATTGAATTTGTGACTATCATTAGTCATTAGTTTAATCAGTTTTGGATGAACAAATAATTTTTCTTTTCCTTCTTGAATTTCTTTCAGGACGCCAATTTCACATAGTTTTTTTAAATAAACTGATGCTGTTTGTCTTTTGGCTATATCACTTTCAACTAAGTTACCAATTCGACAATAAGGTTGTTCAAAAATAATTTGAACTAATTCATGACTATATATTTTAGGTAACTTTTCTCTAATGAATTCTGTAGTGTGTTCAATAAGGTTTCTTACTGCTTCTATTTTTCGAGTTGTCCAAATTGATGTTTCTTCTACTCCTTTGAGTATATATAAAACCCATTCTTCCCACTCACCTGTTCTCGTTACTGTATTAAGAAGACGATAGTAATCTTGCTTGTTCTGCACGATAAATCGACTTAGATACAAAATAGGCAATGTCAGCAAACCAACATCAATTAAATACAAAATATTTAATACACGGCCGGTTCTTCCGTTGCCATCAAGAAATGGATGAATAGCTTCAAACTGATAGTGAGCAACTGCCATTTTAATTAAAGGATCGATCTCATCATCCTGGTGTATAAAACGTTCCCAATCTGAAAGTAATTTTCTCAGAACTTCCTCACCCTCTGGTGGCGTGTAGATAACTTCACCTGTGTGTTTGTTTGATAATGTGGTTCCAGGTACTTTCCGCACATCCATTTGCAACCCTTTTATGGTGCTACAAATATCAGTTGCTGTATTAGTACACAAAGGTTTTGCTTCTAATTCTTGATATCCAGTATTTAATGCCGTTCTATAACGAAGTGCTTCTTTCGTCATTGGATCTGCAAGACTATCTTCAGACGCGAATTGGAATAATTTATCTGTAGTCGTAACGATATTTTCGATTTCGGAACTGTCTTTCGCTTCTAATAATGGCAATAAGTTGATTAATAAACCCTGATTAGGCAGTAATTGCCCCGCTTGCTTTAGCTCTGCCAAGGCGGCGCGCGCAGGGATACAAGCTCTTAATATAGCGACCGAGTCTAGATTTACCTCTGGAGGCAATGGTGGCAAATCATTGAATGGTTTGTCGGGAAGCCAAGCCATGTTTAAATTTCTCTATTATTTCGACATGTTATGAGGATATGTCGATTGTATCGACATGTAAAGTCTATATGTCGATTTATTTTAATTATTTCGACACGTAATTATCTCATGTCGATGCGCTCGATATAAACAGGCCAATTAACTGGCTTCCCATAAATGCTCTCGCAACTCACCAGGAACACTATCTAACTGATTATTAAGTACTTTTTATAGCTGTTTCACTCCGCCTGTGAAAGCAGGCAAATCATTGATAAATTGTTCGTCAATCACAACTTCATGAACCAGCTGTTTGGCTAAACGATCCAGCCATTTAGGTTGTGTGGGTGTCCAGCTATACCTATAAAATCAGCCTGTATCCACAGAGTTACGATCATACGAGACAAAATGTCACCACTTATGAATATCTGGTAACAATTTGTCTGATTTAACTCCTTTCAGATTAGGCAATAAATACAACGGAGTAAGCCAAGAGTTGTTCTATCCAGTTTCTTAAAACTCAGGTACTTATCAATATCTACCTAGGTTTTAAGTAACCTTCTTTTCTTATTATAACTTTAATCGTGATTCAGATTTAATATGGTGATGCAAACTTCGTAATTTAATAATGTTGTCATAGTATTTTTCGTTAGAAGTTCTAACTCTTAACTTAAGAACCGCTTCACGTTCAACTAAGCAGGGTCCGTTAATTCTAGATTTAATTTTCTTATGATTTTTCTCTGGATCTGAAAATACCAAATAAAACAATTCATGTTTTTTCTTTTTCCCGCATTTGTTATTTAGTGCATTCATATCGATAACATTAACGCCAACAACATCATTAATATCAAACTCAACTGTAATATTGTTTACCGGTTCAATTCCCATCATCGTGCCATAGTAATGGCGTTGTAGACTATCCGGATTCGCAGGGTCGCCAGTGATCCGTAATTTATCACTTCGAATATACTCGACCGCATTTGCATGAAGCGATAATGTAAAAAGTAACATTATCGTAACGATTATATATTTCATAGAGCATCCTTATCGTTGAGCTTAACCATCACACGTGGGTCGTATTTACTAACTGACCATTGAAGGGGAAGGCTTTTACCTGTAATAATATTAATTGTCCTGGAACCATTATAGTAAACATAACGTGGTTCATATCTATCACCGCCTCTTTTTAGCCGCACTGGATTCTCGGCTTTTCTCACAGCCCACAGTTCATCCCTAATAGTGATACCCTTAGCTTGAGGTAATATCGCATGTACAAATTCATGATGAATAATAGCAAGATCGTAAATTTTTTGACCACCAATTTTAAAACGAGAACCGTTCGGAAATTTTTCTGGTAAATATATAATCAAATAATCTCCTTTTGCATGTAAACCCCGTCCTTGTTCAACACTGAAGCCTTTGTATCTTTTAGGATGAGAGACTATTTCTTTAATTACAGCTGAACCATAATCTGTTTTTGCGTAGCGCTCTAACGCCTTATACCTCATAGAGCTAGCCTTTAAACCAATTGGACTTATAGTGTTAGACCATTCATCATTATTACCACTATTGCCTTTGTATAGATACAAACCAACAAAAGTTTTGAAGTTTTTACTGCGGTTACTTTCATTAGCGGGTATTAAAACTGCATTATTGATAGTGAGAAAAACTGAAGGTACTCCACCGACAACATGCTTTTTATAGATAGCAATACGCTTGTTTCTCAACGCGGCTTGCGAGTATTGCGTTGTTACGGGTACTTCTTTGGTGGCTGTAGACATCTAAAACTCCTTCCCTGAGATCTAAGATTAAGTATTAACAACTAGAAATGTAAATATACGCGCACAAACTATAAAATCAAAGGCGAATATCCACAGTTAGAACAATGAGGTATTAGTTTAGTGTGTTTTGCCTCTCATCCTTAAAGTAGTCATTTGGAGTGTAAAATAATCGTTCTAAGCCTTAATATTGGCCTTTTTTATAACTTTATACAATGTCTTTCAGTGAGTTAGGTTGGTCAAACCCGCCGTGATTTCGAATCTGCTTTATCGTCACTACTTACCACCCATATATAGCTTAATTAAAATTATACAGCCACATATATATCGTCTATAAAAGATTGAAGTGCAATATAAATATAGCTGTTTACACCCACCAAGATCTCAGCCTTGTCTTTCATGTATGACTTTCTTACAAGACAAAATGTCACCACTTATGAATATCAGGTGACAGATTATCGGATTTAATCCTCTTGGATTTAGACAGTAACACTACGGATTAAGACAAAACTTGCTATACCAGAATAACTAAAACCCAGGTCTTTATTAATATATACCCAGGTTTTAATTATTTCGTGTTCAGCATTAATGTAAACAACACTTTTTATATTTTTTACCACTGCCACAGGGACAAGGATCATTACGTCCCACATGTGACTCACTGCGCTTGACCGGCATATTCGCAGGGGATAAATCTTGCCTGCGGGCCAGCCAGTAAGCATGAATTTCCTGCACGTTTGGGGTGATGGCATTTTGCAGATTCATAATCTCATCAGGACCGAATTCATTATGAGTCTTCAAAGCCTGCTCCCCCTGAAACGCCAGAATGGGTGCAACTAAAATCTGTATTTCCATGTCATCCAGCATCCAGTCCTCGGCCGCAAGAACAACACCGCGCATATAACCCTCACACCACTCATCCACAATGGTATAAGTGGTTTCTTCCTCTACTCTTTGCAAAAACAGCGGTTCAAAGGTATCCGGCTCATTCATCAAATGACTGGCAATACTATTCATATGCCGCATCAGCAAAGTAAATATATGCTCAAAGTCTTTCTCGGTTTCCCAAACAGGTTCAAAGTTACCCCAGAGCGAAGTCATCCACTGTGAAGGTACAATCGTTACCGGGCCACTGACAATGGCGGTAAAAAACCCATCGAGTTCAGATACATCGATAACTCCCTCATCCTTGTCGAAATCATCCGTTTCCTCGTCGATGCGATTGATAAGAAATTCATCGAGTTGTTCGAGCTCGCTATCAGTCAATGGGGTAAAAAGATCAGTCATAATTTTTCTCAAGCTTACCTATAAGTTGCCCGCACCATTTCACCCGGTATAGTCTAGCGGGAACTCCGTATTAAATGAATCAACTTTCACGGCGATCTACTTTATTTTTTATCAAGCTAACCAAAACTCTGTGCCCATTCAGAAACAATAACTTAATCATAAAATATTTTTAAAGTTTCAAGATATTTTTCAGTAACTTTCATTCTATGTCACTATTAACTGCCAACACGTCTTCCACACTTATAAACTCTTCAAGTTCTGCTTCAGGTTGCTCAACAATTTCTGATGCGCTCATAACTATCCTAATAAATTGTATCTACTAAATAACCACGTCTTCCTGAACAAGGATATCCATCTTTATTTTTATGTTCTTTTATTGTTGTACTGTTTGTTTTTCTTCTAAACTTCTTTCCACAATAGGAACACTCCACGACATAAGCTGGGCCTGTACCACTTCTATTGTGTATCCCAGTAAAACGACTCATGCGATGAGTTGATGTACGTTCTGTTTCAGGTGCACGCAATGGCCCTGAAGCAGTCAATTCAATTGCATATCGAGGACTGAATGAAACATTCGTTGCTGATGCGCCTTGAATTCTATCCACTCGGTAAGAGCGTGGTTGCCCATCTTCATGCCGAACAGCATGTAATAATATATTGCCTTCTCTAGTTTTTCTTAGCGAGTAAGGCTCGATTAATCGATGTTCATTACCATACTCAAGGTCAACACAAAGTCTGTTTGCAGCAGCAAAGCGAACTATTTCAAGCGGCACCTCAGTATGCCATGCTTGCGCCATTGATGGTGGTCTCCACGAGTCATCAATAGCACCGCTTCCAAAAGTGGGTACGCTAGCTAAAACTACTTTTTCCCTGGTCTCATGTAACCAGTCGAAGACGTCTGATAATTCATCCCAAAATTGTTGAAAGGCAGGGAGTACTGGTAATTGATGGGCTAACATCGTTTCCCAATCTATCTCAAGATCTTGCCTTTGTGGTTGATTGGTAAGACTCGCCATAGTAGGAACATTAATATTTTTAAATTCACATTTCTTTGCCAAGGTATCTAATATTAACGCACGATCAGGGTTTAATCCCTCTCGTCTATACAAATGAACAACATCATATAAATCTCTTGGTCTCTCTCGCTCAGCTAAAGCACGCATTTTTTCAGCAAAGACTTCTTCAAAACCATAACAAAGAACATGTATTCCCTCCTCTGGTCGATCTGAATAGGGGTGATGCACTTCACGCATAATAGGCTCTAATACTAATATTTCATCATCGGTTAAATCTAACTTAATTCTTGGTGCATCACCTCGCCTTTGCATTGGGCCACGATAACCCACACGACCTTGAACAGAATTTTTTCCACGAGGATTTTCATATATATCAAAACGAATCGTATCTGCGGGTATTTCTATACCGGAGTTATCATATACCCAGCTGGAAACTTGCTTAAAAGTCTCTAACAAAAATTCATCCGTAAGGTGTCCTGGATTCGTTAATGTAAAATCCAGGTCTTCTGAAAATCGATAGGTTTCAAAATAACATTTTTTAAGACACGTACCACCTTTAAAGGCCCAGCACTTACCGATTTCTGGATGCGCAGAGATACCCGCAAGCAACCAGCCTAATGTAAAATCCTTTTCAATAACCTGCGGTGAGAGCCCGAACTCACGCGCAAAATTCATAACTTCCTGTTTATTGATCAAAGTATTACTCCTTTACCCATCTCTCTGGCACCCATAGTCGCCAACGCGTTATTAATCTTTCTGTCTTTAATGATGGATCAAGCTTAGTATTACCTGCCGTTAACCTATCACTACACTGCTCAATAAAGCCCTGTTCATTTTCAGCATATTTTTCTAGCAAAAAACCAAGCCGTTTAAAAACAGCACCATTACCCAATTGATCTGCATATTTAATAAGTAAGCTTAAATCTTTTTTTTCTGAAGTAAGATAATTTCTAAACATGTCTACGGTTGAACGCAGACCACCCGCCAGTAATGGGTCACTTAACATATCAAGAATTGTACGAGTAGGATCAGACACATTAACTTTTATCTGGCCTCGCCAAACATTTTTTAAACCAAACATCGCTTTATCCGGTACTGTCCTTAGTAAAAACTCTGTGCCATTTATTATTGGTTTACGATCTCTAGGACGCTGACCTGTTAAAACAATTACCGTACGAAATATCTGCTCAGTTAAATCCCAATATTCAGCAGCACTCCAACCACCAATATAACAAGGATTAAAAAGCTTATCGGCAATTATCCAAGCATCTTCCAAAGGAATATCTGCCGTTGATGACTCCAAGGGAACAGGAATATATAAACCTCGCCGCACACGAGATAACCAGCCTTTTTTTGCCCAGCGCGACAATAACTTCGCCGTGCTGTTACTTGGCATTTCCAGAATATTAGTAGCCTCTGCAACCGAAATCGTGCCTTTAGTACCGCGCAACACTGCAGATAAGCGTTCTCGGTCAGCTTTTCCTAGTCCATACATAGATTTCAAAGTATATCCTGAGCGTATTAATTCATATAGTAAATGAAGTATTACATTAATAATATACTATGAATCACATAAAAACTATATTAAAAGCGCTTTAATTCACACTTAAGGTGAATTAGTACGTCTTAGATAGACTCTTTAGCCAATTCCGCTTCAAATAACCAGAGTAACCAGTTTTGGCGGTCTTTAGAAAACTTCAATAGAAATTCTTGTTGATAACAACGGTGTGTTATATGCCACACATGCCTCGGGAGATAATGTCGATTCGCTCTTGCCGTGTTACTTCATCCTTAAAGTAGCCATTTGGAGATTAAAATAGTCGTTCTAAGCCTTAATATTAGCCTCTTATATGACATTATAAAATATTTTTCAGTTAGTTAGGTTGGTGTCCGGCGACGAATTTTGTAACGAAGACAGGCATTGAAAACTTTCGTTTTCATGATCTGCGACATACATAGGCTAGCTGGCATGTAATGAACGGAACCAGTCTTCAAGAGCTAATGGAGCTTGGTGGTTGGAAATCGTATGAGATGGTTTTACGGTACGCCCACTTAGCCCCCTGAACATTTAGCACTAGCGGCTGCACGAATTGAATGTTCGTGGGAAACAATAGAGCCAAACTCTACAATTTCCCTACAGTAGAAACAAGAAAAGCCTACACATTAGTGTAAGCCTTTGTTCTATATGGCGCGCCTGGAGCGATTCGAACGCCCGACCGCCTGGTTCGTAGCCAGGTACTCTATCCAACTGAGCTACAGGCGCTTAAGAGCGGCGAATTATCCTTGCATAAGCCTCTGTTGTCAAGAAATTGACCGGTTTATATATGCCCATTAAAAAAAATAGATAAACGTCATAAGCGCCCGTAACGAAGAAAAACGGGCTAGTAATATTTGGGGGAGTCTGGCTGAAAAACATCATAAGTGCCTGTAACGAAGAAAAACGGGCTAGTAATATTTGGGGGAGTCTGGCTGAAAAACATCATAAGTGCCCGTAACGAAGAAAAACGGGCACTAAAAAACCCGCAATCTGCGGGTTTCTAAATATGGCGGAGAGCGAGGGATTCGAACCCTCGATAGGTTTAACCCTATACGCCCTTAGCAGGGGCGCGCCTTCAGCCGCTCGGCCAGCTCTCCAAATATGAATTTAATGGGTTCTTTAAATTACAAATCCCCAAGTCATTTCCACTCTAAATGTGGTTATGAGTTGGGGATGCAAAGGATACTAGGGCTACCCTTTAAGGTAAAGTAAAATAGAAAAAAACTTTAAAATCTAGACGTTCCCGTTCGGATCATTAGGTTCCACTGGAACATCTTCAACTGGTTCAGCAGGTTCAGGAGCAGTACCCGCATTTTTTTCATTCTTAATCCGTTCGTAAATTTCTTCACGGTGAACTGATATATCTTTTGGTGCATTAACACCAATTCGAACCTGGTTACCCTTTACGCCGAGCACTGTTACGGTAACTTCGTCACCAATCATTAATGTTTCGCCGACCCGTCTTGTTAATATAAGCATTTAAGTTGTCTCCTTAATCCTGTCTGTTCACCTGCACGAGCGCTGCGTTCCATGCCGCAACTTAGTTCGCTTTCCATCTATATCGTCAGGTTCATAAAAAACTTTAAAAATTTTTACTAATCCCTTTAAAATAATATAAAAATCATGTATTTGGGGCTTCGGCAAGTCCAAATGCCGTATGAAGAGTCCGCACCCCTAACTCTAAATATTTTTCGTCAACAACGACTGAAATCTTAATCTCAGAAGTTGAAATCATGCGTATGTTAATGCCTTCATCCGATAAGGCTTTGAACATCTTGCTGGCGATACCCGCATGTGAACGCATACCCACACCAACAATCGATATTTTCACAATAACATTATCACCAATAACTTCGCGTGCACCGAGAGATGCTGAAATGTCGTTTAAAATCTTTAATGCTTTGTCGTAGTCATTTCTGTGAACGGTAAAGGTAAAATCAGTTGTGCTATCGGCGCCCACATTCTGAATTATCATGTCGACTTCGATATTTGCGTCACTGATTGGACCCAAAATTTGGTAAGCCACACCCGGTGTGTCGGGGACCCCTAAAATTGTGAGTTTCGCTTCATCACGGTTAAATGCGATACCTGAAATGACAGGCTGTTCCATTTTTTTACCCTCAGTTCTTTGTTCATAGCTAATTAATGTACCCGGACCATCTTCAAATGAAGAAAGAACTCTTAGTGGGACATTATATTTACCCGCAAATTCAACGGCTCGAATCTGCAATACCTTCGAACCTAAGCTGGCCATTTCCAGCATTTCTTCAAAGGTTATTCGATCTAAACGACGTGCATTGGGTTCAACCCTTGGGTCTGTAGTGTAAACCCCGTCCACATCGGTAAAAATTTGGCATTCATCGGCTTTTAATGCGGCCGCTAAAGCAACGGCAGTAGTGTCTGAACCACCTCGACCTAAGGTGGTAATGTTTCCATTTTGATCAACCCCCTGAAAACCGGCAACCACGATAATTCGGCCCTGTTCCAGGTCTGTCTTCATTGCCGCATCATCGATTTCCATAATGCGTGCTTTGGTATGTGAATCATCGGTTAAAATTTTAACCTGTGCACCTGTATAAGAGCGCGCATCCACCCCACGTGCATGGATAGCCATGGTTAATAATGCAATGGTGACTTGTTCACCGGTTGAAACCAATACGTCAAATTCACGTCCATTGGGTTCAGGTGTAATATGTTTTGCTAGTTCAATAAGACGGTTGGTTTCACCACTCATAGCCGAGACCACAGCAACAATGCTGTTACCGGCTTTTTGTGACGCAATCAGTTTATCGGCGATTTTTTCGATTTTTTCAACCGTGCCGACAGACGTCCCGCCAAATTTTTGCACTAATAAAACCATGCTCCTCTCCTGAAAAGGCGCAAATCAAATACTACTTTAATGAAATTAAAGATGAAGACGGCGCATTCTACCGATTATGGTGAAATAATGCACTATTAACCCCATTGTTACTCAAGATAGCCGTAAATTAGACGAATATCCCTTCTATTTCCCTAACTTTTCCCTAACCCAATCCGGTACTAGTTTTAATGCTGCATCCAAACCTGCTGGATTTGTGCCTCCAGCTTGTGCCATGTCGGGTCTCCCACCACCACGACCACCTACTTTTTCGGCAACAACATTAACCAGGTCACCGGCTTTTATTATATCTGTTTTACTTTTAGATACGCCAGCGACAATGCTGACTTTATCGCCCTCTACAGCCGCTAAAACCACTGCTGAGTCACCTAATTTGTTTTTAAGTTGGTCAAGTGTTTCACGCAATACCTTCACATCAGCACCTTCTAACTTGACGGCAAGTACTTTGATTCCACCAATATCTTCTGCCTGACTGGCTAAATCGCTGCCCTGGCTGCTGGCCATTTTTCCTTTTAATTTATCGAGTTCTTTTTCAAGTTTTCGATTCTGTGCCAGGATCTGCTCAATTTTTTGCGCAACGTCCTCACGTTTCCCTTTTACTAAGGTAGCAACGTTAGTTAATACTTCCTCACCTTGCTCAACCCATTCCAGTGCCTTTGCGCCGGCAACGGCTTCGATTCGACGAACCCCTGCGGCAACACCGGTTTCACTGATAATTTTAAATATTCCCAGGTCACCGGTACGTTGCACATGGGTACCTCCACATAATTCTATCGAGAAACCGCCCATATCGAGAACTCGAACTTTGTCGCCGTATTTTTCACCAAACAGCGCCATGGCACCAGAAGCAATGGCTTCGTCTTGCGACATAACCTTGGTCTCAACATCGTGGTTACAACGAATATGTGTATTCACCAGTGACTCAATTTGGCTTAATTGCTCTGTTGTTATGGGTTCAAAATGTGAAAAGTCAAAGCGTAAACGTTCTGCATCCACTTGCGAGCCTTTTTGTTGTACATGCTCACCGAGTACGTCACGCAATGCGGCATGCATTAAATGCGTTGCAGAATGATGCTCAGCGATTTGTTGGCGTTCAGATTCATCAACACAAGCGTCGTATTCATTGCCGACTTTAATGGTACCTGTTGCAACAGTCCCAATATGGGCAAACACGTCACCCTGTTTTTGAGTATCGGTTACTGTAAAAACACCACCATCGGAAACTAATTCACCATGGTCGCCAACCTGACCACCTGACTCGGCATAAAAAGGTGTTTGATCTAAAACCAACATGCCTTGTTCGCCTGCGTTTATTTGTTTAACCGCTTCACCTTCTTTAAACAAGGCAACAACATGGCCTTTATCTTTTAGTAAAGAGTAACCGGTAAACTCTGTTGAACCTTCTATCTTAAGTGATTTTGCATAGCCTGCCGAAAATGATTTAACCGATCGTGCACGGTCACGTTGCGCGTCCATGGCTTTATCAAAACCGTTTTTATCAACCGTTAAATTTCGTTCACGCGCAATATCGGCCGTTAAATCAAAAGGAAAACCATAGGTATCATACAATTTAAATACCGTTTCACCCGGAATTTCGGAACCCGACAACTCACTAATGGCCTGTTCTAATATAATCATGCCTGAATCTAAGGTTTCAGCAAAACGTAACTCTTCTTGTTTTAAAACTTTCTCAACCTGAGCTTGCATCCTGGTCAATTCAGGATAAGCCTCACCCATTTGTTCTACGAGTGTGGCAGCGACTTTATAAAAGAAGGCATCACGGATACCAAGCTTATGGCCATGACGAATCGCACGACGAATAATACGGCGCAATACATAGCCCCGCCCTTCATTAGATGGAATAACACCATCGACAATCATAAAACTACAGGAACGAATATGGTCGGCAATAACTTTCAAAGAGTTATTTTGCAAGTCTTTGCTACCTGCTATAACGGCAACGGCTTTTATTAGGGCCTGGAATAAATCAATATCATAATTACTATGGCCATTTTGTAAAATGGCGGCAAGACGCTCAAGCCCCATACCGGTATCCACAGACGGCTTGGGTAAAGGGTTTAAGGTACCGCTTGCATCACGATCATATTGCATAAAGACCAAATTCCAGATCTCGATGTATCGATCCCCGTCTTCTTCAGGTGTACCCGGTGGACCACCCGGTATCGCGTCACCATGGTCATAAAATATTTCCGAGCACGGTCCGCACGGGCCCGTATCGCCCATTGACCAAAAATTATCTTTTGCGCCTATTCGACTAAACCGCTCAGGTGAAACATGCATTTCTTTTAACCAAATATCAGCCGTCTCATCATCTTCTTCAAAAACAGTGATCCAGAGTTTTTCTTCTGGAAGGTTTAAAACCTTCGTTAGAAATTCCCATGCATATTGAATTGCCTCACGCTTAAAGTAATCCCCAAAACTAAAATTACCTAACATTTCAAAAAAAGTATGGTGACGAGCAGTATAACCTACATTTTCTAAATCATTGTGCTTGCCACCCGCTCGAACACAGCGTTGGGAGGTTGTTGCGCGAGTATAGTTACGCTTTTCCTGACCTAAAAACACGTCCTTAAACTGAACCATGCCGGCATTTGTAAATAATAAGGTGGGGTCATTTCCTGGCACCAAAGAACTTGATGCAACAATTTCATGTTGGTTATCGTGAAAATAATCAAGAAATGCTTTTCTAATTTCGGCGCTTGTTTTCATACTTTTCGTTTTATTTAGTTATTAATTTCAATAATTTGGGTGAACAATCAGACAGCAATTATATTCTAAAATTGCAAGGTGAAACAGCGCTATATGAAAGGAAATCTTTAAGTATAAGGAGAAAAAGTAGGGACAATAGCTCTTTTTAGTTTAAGACATTCACCAAACCCAGACGAAGAGCTTCCATAGTCGCTTCAGCTCGAGTAGAAACACTGAGTTTGTTATAAATACGCTTTAGATGTGCCGCAACCGTATTCGGGCTCAATTCAAGTAACGCCGCCACTTCATTTCTTTTTAAGCCTTTGGCAATGAAAGTTAATATTTCTTTTTCGCGTTCTGAAAGTTTAGATGTTTTATCAACAACCTCGTCCTCGGCAAAATAAGCCATCATTTTACGTGCAATAGCCGGCGACAACGGTGGATCACTGTTAAGAATACCTTGTAACGCTGCAATGAATTCATTGGTGCTTTGTTCTTTTAGTAAATAGCCCTGTGCGCCGGCTTTTAATGCGGGGAAGATATGTGCATCGTCATCATAGATGGTGGCCATAACACAATATGTTTCAGGAGAAACCTTCATAACATCTTTAACAAAATCAACACCGTTACCGTCGGGTAAATTGATATCGATTAAGGCTAAGTCTATTCTCTGGTTTTTTATTACGGCTCTTGCCTGTTCTAGAGTGGCGGCTTCAAAAATCTCAATTTCATCAAAGGCAGCGCGCACAATGCAAGCTAACCACGTACGCGTTTCTTCATAATCTTCCAGGAGTAAAGCAGTTTTCATTAGCAATCCTTTATTTTAACAACCCAATTCAATTCACTAAATAGGTATACTTATTTCAACACAAGTACCCACTAATCTTTCTTCAGCAATACGTTGATTCCAACGCACTGTACCGCCTAACTCTTTAACCCGGGTACGAATATTATTTACGCCACGGCCATTTACCCAGTCATTCATTAACTTGGTAGCGCCATCATCACACACTGACAGAATAAATATACCCTCAATAAGATTCGTTTCAATATTAACTATATTCGCATTTGCATGCTTGAGGATATTGGTAATAATTTCCTGACTAACACGCTTAAAGTTAGTCGCCTGCCGGGAGGTAAATGTTTTCTTATATACCTGGCGGTCTTGTTCCCAGTATAACTCAATATTCGTCGCGCCCAACCTAAATTTGATATCAACCTGTAATTCACGTAATACATCATCCAGAGATTGTTCTTGCTGCCCACCCAGTGAATTAATAGATTCTCTTAACGTAATCAGTGCTTCTCTTGCAAGAGGTTCTTGCGGCGTACCTTCGCTTTTGTGGATCAATGTTAATAGTCGTGCCGCCACATCATCGTGCAAATCGCGGGCTATGCGTGTACGTTCTTCATGTACACCTTGCTCGTAAGCACCTTTAAATTGCTGTGCATTTCTAAATAACGTCATTATGCTTGTCAAAAAACTGACATCATTGGCATTAAATAATCGACTACCCCTTTCTACACCGGCTAACGCGAGTGCTGGAATATCATCAAATTCAGGCACGTGTAAGACCGCACCACTTTCTTTTATTATGGCCTCGTCACCATCATCATCTGTTTCATGCATAACCAGCACAGGTTCAAAGACCTGGCGTAATAAAAATTCCCACTGCTCTTTATTACTTCTAACGGCTTTAGGCGAAAGAATCGTTTCTAATAGTTCTGGGAGACGTTCCTGATAATGAGTTCGATTAAAGCCAAATGCATAATTCGCCCATAACCACTGACGCAAAGGAAAATACAACCAACCAACGACCAGGGCGGAAAACAACAATGCAACAACCGAGCTTATTTTTAAAACAAGTATTAACAATACAGCAACACCCAAAACAACCAATCCACCAAACATCCAGACCCAGGAATACAGAGCCCATAACTCTAATTTAAATAATTTATATTTTCGAATTCCTAATGCGACACCAATATACGCGCAAAGTAATACAATCCAATAAAAAAATTGTTTATGTATTAACTCGGTATTTGTAACAAGAGGGATAATACTAATAATAAAGAAAAGTACATCGCCAGAGATTAGGGCATAAACCAGCCATCGCAATGAAGCACGTTCGACAATGAGTCCCCGTGTATACTTGTATTGCAAAATAATAAAAAGTAGTCCCAGTGCACCAATGACATAGAATAATGCGTAAACACTCAGCGCTATTGATTCAAATACCTGGAAAATATGTAACAGTGAAAACCCGCATAACCCGAGCAGTAACATCATAAAAATCTTAAGTTCTTTAATACGAATAGGATAAAAACAAAAGATTAATACAAAAAAGGCAGCAAAGGATAAAGATGCGTAATACTTAATCATTGCAAGCATAGAAAAAATACTTCCATCCACTGCTATCTCACGACTTACATATATTGCACTTACGCTAGTAATAATTAAAAAACTCAACCCGGCAAGAGCAAAGCAAACATTTACTGCGGGAACCTCTTTTGAGCCATAAGCCAAAACACTCATACCGATAAAAAAGAAAGCCCCGCCAAGAAATAATTGCAACCAGAACATCACAGGTAAAGATTTAATTGGACGGGATGTTTTTGGAGTAATTTCGATAAACGTGTGCTCATTCAGTTCGAGCACAACTTTGCCCTCACTTAATATACTGAATGCTTGTGTTTGAACTCTAAAAAAGTGGTTGAAATCCAGATAAGTCTTAAAATCGAAAGGCATGCCATTTAATAATTCTTTACTTAAGGCAACACTGTTACCATTACCGTGTATCGCTACAACGGTTTCACCGGGGGAGAGAATATTAAAAGTAGCACTTTTACTATCAATTGATTCAACACTAACGTTTCCAGTGAGTGAATCCACACTAAACCCAACACCTAACCAGGGTGCCAGAGTAACAAGCTTGATACTGACTAATACCACCAGTGCATACAATATCGAGCCACTAATAAAGACTAGTTTGGGTGATAAAGTTTTTTTCATTTAATCATCAAAGACATTCGTTTTAATTACACTCATGATTTGTTTTTGGGTGAACCCTCGTTGCTGCAAAAAACGCATTTGTTTTGCTTTTTCATTTGCTTCAACGGGTAAACTTTCACCAAACCGTTTGCTGCGCACTTCGATGGCACATTCAAACCAATCTGGTTGATTAAAATCAAGATACTCATCTATCAGTGATGAGTCAACACTACGTTGCTGTAATTCTAACTGAATTTTTATTGGCCCAATGCCTCGCTTGCTTTTAGAGAGAACAAAAGTTTCAGCAAATCGAGCATCATCAAGGTATTTGTCTTTAAGAAGCCGGTCAATAACCTCTTCTATGTCTTCTGTACTGTGGCCTTTATTTTTAAGTTTTGTTTTTAACTCAAAGCAAGAATGCTCGCGGGACACGAGCATTCTTATTGACGAGTCGTAAATCTTATCGTCCATAACGTTTATTTAAGCTTTTTTAAGTTCAGCTTCTTCTGCGATATCAAGCTCATCTTCTACTTCTTCCCCAGCTTTTAACTCAGCAGCAATTGTTGCTGGATCAGGTAACAAGATAGCTCGAATTTTCGTTTCAAGATCGATAGCAATAGCTGGATTTTCTTTTAAGAAATTACGCACATTATCTTTACCCTGGCCGATTCGATCACCATTGTAGCTATACCAGGAGCCGGCTTTATCAATTAAATCATGTGCTACACCGAGCTCAATGATCTCACCTTCACGCGATATGCCTTCACCATATAGAAGGTCAAACACGACTTGTTTAAACGGTGGCGCGACTTTATTTTTAACGACTTTAACACGTGTTTCATTACCGAGTATTTCATCGCCTTTCTTGATAGCGCCAATTCGACGAATATCCAAACGCACGGATGAATAAAACTTTAACGCATTACCACCGGTTGTTGTTTCAGGATTTCCAAACATCACACCAATTTTCATCCGTAACTGGTTAATAAAAATAACCATCGTGTTGGATTTTTTAATATTCGCGGTTAATTTACGTAGTGCCTGACTTAAAAGCCGCGCTTGCAGCCCCATGTGCGAGTCACCCATGTCCCCTTCTATTTCAGCTCGTGGTGTTAAAGCCGCTACCGAGTCAATGACGATAACGCTTACGGCGCTGGAACGAACTAACATGTCGGTAATTTCTAATGCTTGCTCACCGGTATCCGGCTGTGAAACCAATAACTCATCAACATCCACACCTAGTTTTTCAGCATAAGTCGGGTCAAGTGCATGTTCGGCATCGACAAACGCAGCCGTACCGCCTAGTTTTTGACATTCGGCAATAACTTGTAATGTTAAGGTTGTTTTACCTGATGATTCAGGGCCGTATATTTCTATTACGCGTCCTTTAGGTAAACCACCTACACCGAGTGCAACATCTAAACCTAATGAACCTGTTGAGATGGTTTCGATATTACGCATACCGACTGAATCACCTAAGCGCATCACACTGCCTTTACCAAACTGCTTATCAATTTGTGCTAAAGCATTTACAAGTGCTTGTTGCTTTTGAGTATCACCTTTTTTGTCAGCCATTTGTATTTCTCCCGTGTAGTTGTATTTCTATTATTCGTTTTCGTTAAATTTACTGCTTTGAATCACTCTGGTAGTCGTTTTAATGTCGAAGAACATCTGCCATCGCGTCACCGTGGAAGAACAATAGCCTATACATTCATTACTGTCAATACTTTTTACTACCTAGCTATATTTTACTTGATGATAGTTTTTATTGATAAGTTATATTGTATTTAGGTATACTCTAAGTCTATAAAAGATAAGGTTTAATTCTGGTGGATACTCAAGCACAGGCAATAAAGCATCTCAAGTGGGCAAACCGGCAACGGTTGCAATACATTGAAATTATGGCTTTTTATACTGGAGTTGTGACCCGCAGCGATATCGCGAGGACTTTTGGCCTATCCGATGCGGCTGCAACAAAAGACATTAATCTATACAACCAGATAGCGCCCAAGAACCTCATCTATAAGCACAGTGTCTTTGGTTTCATTCCCAGCGAGCATTTTAAAGCGGTTATTGCCAACTTATCGCCCAGGATCACGTTACCGATGATCGCAAATAATTTAACCATGGTTGGCGGTGCTAACCAGGCGCATTTGGTATATGGGATACCGGTTGAGCCTCTACCACTGCCGACGCGTCTACCAACGAAAGAGATCCTGGCGGAAATTATCCGCGCAACCAAGCACCACAAGAAGCTACAAGTCGAATACTTATCGTTATCGGATCGACATGACGCTGCTCCGAATAGCCACGGCAACAATGACAACCAACGCATCATTGAGCCCCACGCTTTAATTAATACCGGGTTACGCTGGCATGTTCGAGCATATAACAATGATACCTTCGACTTTAGGGATTTTGTGCTCTCCCGTATTAGTGCAGCAACGATGTTGGATATTAAGGCTGAATCCAGTCCTGAATTTGATGATGACTGGGTCGATTTAATCACCGTGAAACTGACGCCTCATCCCAAACTAAGCGAGCGTAAACGTAAAAGTTTACTTCTAGACTACGATGCTAAAGACGAGATTATTGAGCTAACAGTCCGTGGATCGTTGTTAGGCTATTTATTGCAGAAACTATCGGTTGATACGAGTGCAGATTTTTCGATGAACCCCAATGCTTACCAATTGGTTATTGTAAATCGAGATGAGATTGAACCCTTTGCTGAGTGGATTTTTAACTAACCATGAGCAGAATAATAGATTAAAAAGTATTAACTGTGACAACAAGGTGAATACAGCGCAAATAAAAAAATCCTGTCATTGCGAGCGCAGCGCGGCAATCTTATTGACTGATCCCAATATTCATTTAGATTGCCGCGCTGCGCTCGCAATGACAAAAGTTATAGTTATGAAAGGTATATCAATCAACCTGAGAATTTAAAACGTTTAAGTAATTTAATAATTTTTCAATAGCCGCAACCACCGCTTGCTGACGTATGGCATCGCGCTCGCCCGCAAAAACTTCCGAGTAGGTTTTAACTTGTCCATTAATACACCAGGCAAACCAAACTAATCCAACAGGCTTATCTTCGCTCCCCCCCGTCGGCCCCGCAATCCCGGAAATGGCAAGACTCACTTCCGTCTTTGCCTTTTTACATGCACCAACGGCCATTTCTTTAACGACAATTTCACTCACCGCACCAAACTCATGCAAGCTTTGTTCTGAAACACCGAGCATTTCCTGTTTTGATTGATTCGAATAACTAACATAACCACGTTCAAACCAGCTTGAGCTACCAGCTAGGTCGGTAAACAATTTTGCGACCCAACCTCCAGTACACGATTCCGCACAGGTAATATGCCAGTCTAAATTGGTTAAAATTTGGCTAAGTTGTTCAATTTTATAAGATATTGTGTCTTTTTCTATTAACATATCATTTTTTCTGTGAACTATAACAGGCAACAAAGTTGAATTATGAGTAACATCATCTACCTTAACTTGATGCTTGGCATTATTTCTCTCTTTTATTTAGGAACTCGTGACTTTAAGTTCGCGTACATTATATGGAAATAAATAACCGTTCACATGCTACTAACCATGATGCTTACTTTCAAAAACAGCAAGCGAATAATGCTGGGCAATATTTCGTCTCACCATCAGAGCATATAAAAGAAGAGCAAGAAGATAAACAAAAATCATCTAAATCAACAGTGCTATCCACCACTAAAGATAGCGAAGCTGCATCAGCTAAAACTGAACAAAGTCATGAACCACAATCACTAGCATTGTTGGAGCCAATAAACTTAACCAGAGCACGTAAAGACAGTGGCAGTCAGAATAATAGAATGGAATATAAGGTAGCGGTACACGAGGAACTACTCGCCCACCAGGTAGAAAAAGCTATAAACTCCTATCATGTGATAGAAAATAGCCAGTATGGCCAGGAATTAGTAAATAGAATTGAATTAATCGTTTAGTCGGATTGTTGTTAATTTAGCCTAGTCGTCAAGCATTGATTGAATAACGCCACCCACTTCGTATCCTTCTCCATGACGCTGTTTAATCACTCGAACAACCTTAACTCTGGCATGTAAAGGCCTGGTCAAATCGTTTGAAGGTACTACTTTAATATCAATTAAAGACTCCTTAACAACTTCATTATCAGCAATAAACATTAAACCACGACCACTTAAATTTTTAAGTATCGCCTTTTGATCTAACAACGTTTCTACAGTAATTTCTTCATCCGCGTCATCCAACATTCCATAGCTTATGACGCTATCCAATTCCACCCGAACAAAATCACGTTTTTCATCATAACTTCGCAATATATTCTCCTCCAATTTATTTTTTTATTTACTATGAAGTATAGTACGCTAATCTGAAACAGTCTTTGTTTTAATCTTTTTTAAGTGTTTAATTTCAGCTTACTATCCAGTCACATTCATCAATATACTACTATGTTTTTACCAAAACGATATAGTTTTCTCATATAAGAATTTTGATAAAGAAACCATCGCTAAATACATGTATATTATGTGCATATTCAGAGCAACATTGACAATAAAGAGATGAATTTAGAACAACAGAGCCCGATGATGCAGCAATATTTACGCATTAAGACAGAACCACCCCGACATTTTACTTTTTAGCGCATGGGCAATTTTTATGAGTTGTTTTTTGATGATGCACGCAGGGCTAAAATAAATTCATGGATAGCATTACACCATGATTAGTTTAAATAAAATAACTGATCTGCTGTTAGGGGATTGTATTCGAACGATTGAGTCCGATGAGAAAAGCATTTATTTAACCTTTGACGACGATCCAAATACCTACTGCACACCGTTGGTGTTAAATATTTTACAAAAATACAGTGCAAAAGCGACGTTTTTTGTTATTACAAACAACATTGCAACAAACATCAAAGTATTTAATAGGATTTATGAGGAAAACCATTCGATTGGGAATCACTCACCCGATCACAACACAATAATTTATTTCAAAGGTAAAAAGTCGTTAAAAACATGGATTAATATGGGTGAGTCGATTATTTCACAACATATTAACAAACCCTCTATTGGCTTCAGACCACCGGCTGGTTTACGCACACCTGAACTAAGACGGATAATGAAAGAGCAAAATAAAAAGCCGATTATGTGGCAACACCGGTTTTTTGATACCGTGTTTGCATTTAACAATGCATCCTGGGAGCGGAAGTTTCTAAAAATGAAAAGTGGCGATATTATACTTCTCCACGACACCCATAAAAAACCACAACAATTTTTAGCCAGTTTGGAAAAACTTATACAGAAACTTACTGAGAATGGCTTTCAACTTAAAGCTCTACAGTACCAGCGATAATCTTTGAGAGACATTTAGTAAAATATTTCAATCACAACACACCATACTAATTTAATAATTAGCCCTCTTTTTATTGCATTCCTCCAGACAGCACTACTATGTTTATTATAAACTGGCCTAAAAATAAGACAGATATATAATATATGAACTCACAGCAACATACCCCCATGATGCAGCAATATTTACGCATTAAGGCAGAACACCCCGATATTCTTCTTTTTTACCGCATGGGTGACTTTTATGAATTATTTTTTGATGATGCGCGCAAAGCTGCGAATCTTTTAGATATTACCCTTACTGCTCGTGGCCGCGCCAATGGTGAACCCATTCCAATGGCAGGGGTTCCTTATCACGCTGCGGATAATTACCTGGCAAAACTAGTTAAGCAAGGACAATCTATTGCAATTTGCGAACAGATTGGTGACCCGAAAACAAGTAAAGGCCCGGTTGCTCGTGAGGTGGTACGCATAATTACCCCAGGCACCTTAACCGAAGATTCGTTGCTTGATGAAAAACAAATAAATTTACTATGCTCGGTTCATGTTGACTCAAAAAATATTAATAAAAGTTCCCAACTGCAATTCGGAATTGCAAGTATAGAGTTGAGTAGTGGACATTTTAATATTTGCCAGGTAGTGGGCCTCGAAAATTTAAAAAGCGAACTCACTCGATTACATCCTGCTGAAATATTATTAAACGAAACCGATCCACTCAACTTACAAAATGAATTACAACAAAATTACCCTATTTGCTTTAAGCAACAATATGACTGGTTGTTTAATTTAGCCCATGCAGAAAAAATCTTGACCGAACAATATTCGCTGCGCAATCTTTCCAGTTTTAGTTGTGATGATGTTCCACTTGCCACCATTGCAGCGGGTTGTATTATTGAATACCTTAAAACAACACAACGCAGTGCGTTACCACATATCCAGCGTTTCAAAATTGACCGACCAACAGACTACATTTTAATTGATGCAAGTACCCGGCGTAACCTGGAACTTGAATATCATATTGGTGGGCATCATAACCATACCTTAGCGGGTATTTTAGATTACACCGCAACGCCGATGGGCAGTCGATTACTGCGTCGCTGGATAAATCATCCACTACGCGACAAAGATATATTAACCCAACGTACTCAACTTATTGATGAGTTTATAAAACAACAATGTTATCCACAAATCGAAACCATCTTAAAACAGGTTGGCGATGCCGAACGTATCTTAAGCCGTGTAGCATTACGTAGCGCAAGTCCGAGAGATTTGGCCAAGCTACGTACAACACTTTTTGTTTTACCTGAGTTGCAACAAAACTTGGCTAACGTCAAATCAAGCTTATTACAGCAACTTTCTCAACAAATTAGTCAGCATCCAATAACATTAGAACTATTAAGCACGGCTATTGTAGAAAACCCGCCGGTTGTTATTCGCGACGGGCATTTTATTGCTAAAGGATATGACTCTGAACTCGATGAGTTACTAAGTTTACAAGATAATGCCAGTGAATTTCTTTCTAACCTGGAAGCACGTGAAAAACAGCGCACCGGACTAAATACATTAAAGGTAGGTTATAACCGGGTACACGGTTATTACATTGAGGTGAGTCGCAATCAATCGGATAAAATGCCCGATGATTATCAACGCCGTCAAACGTTAAAGTCCAGTGAACGTTTTATTACTCCGGAATTAAAAGAACTCGAAGATAAAGTACTCAGTGCCAATGAACGCGCGTTGGCGCGTGAGAAAAAATTATACGCCGACATTCTGGAAAAGTTAAATACTCAACTACAACCATTACAACAAACTGCCCACGCTTTGGCGGAGCTGGATGTTTTAAATAATCTAGCCGAACGTGCAGAAACCAATCACTACTGTATGCCAACGTTTAACGAGGGCGATTCAACAACTGACTCGCATAAGGGAGGTATTACAATTAAAGCCGGGCGCCATCCCGTGATTGAGCATGTGCAAAGCCAGCCCTTTAGCCCAAATGACATTACTCTTAATAGCACACAACACATGTTTATTATTACCGGCCCCAATATGGGCGGTAAATCAACTTACATGCGCCAAATTGCCTTGATTGTAATCATGGCACACATTGGTAGCTTTGTTCCGGCGACCGAAGCCTGTCTTGGCTATACCGATCAAATTTTTACCCGCATCGGGGCATCTGATGATTTATCCAGTGGCCGTTCGACCTTTATGGTTGAGATGACTGAAACAGCCAATATTTTGCATAACGCAACCGCTAACAGCCTGGTGTTAATGGACGAAGTTGGCCGTGGCACTGGCACTCTGGATGGTATGTCACTCGCATGGGCGAGTGCCTGGTACCTTGCGGATAACATTAAAGCCGCTACTCTCTTCGCGACCCATTACTTTCATTTAACCAAATTACCTGAAATGCTCAAGGGCTGTGTGAACGTACATCTTGATGCAGTCGAACATAACGATCAGCTGGTTTTCTTACATCAGGTTAAACAGGGCCCAACCGACAAAAGTTATGGGATTCAAGTCGCTGCACTGGCTGGTTTACCAAAATCTGTAATTGACCTTGCTAATCAAACGTTGTTATCCCTTGTTAAAGATCAACAACCTGAATTAAAGACCATACCAAAAATACCAGATAAGGATGCAGCTTTACTTTTACACATCCAGCAGGCACTCGAAAACATTGATATAAATCAAACAACTCCACTTGAAGCACTAAAGGCATTAGAACAGCTTAAAAAATTGCTCTAAGTACTCGCAACACGAGACTTTTGGCATTAGAATACGCTCAAATTAAAGCCTTTTCGTATTCAGGAGTTCCCATGACTTATATCGTGACAGACAATTGCATTTTGTGTAAATACACGGACTGTGTAGAAGTTTGCCCAGTAGATTGCTTTCACGAAGGCCCAAACTTTCTGGTTATCGACCCGGATGAATGTATTGATTGCACTTTATGTGAACCTGAATGCCCTGCTGGCGCAATTTTCTCTGAAGATGATGTACCCGATGGTATGGAACACTATCTCGAATTGAATGCGGAGTTATCGCGTGAGTGGCCGGTTATTACTGAAATGAAACCGGGTCTACCTGAAGCTGAGCAATGGGACGGTAAAAAAGATAAGTTACAATACCTGGAACGCTAACAGCGACTATAGGTATCTATGTCCGCAATTAATCTTTATTTAACTTCTTTTGCGGACAATCCGATTGAAACTGTTGCACAGCAAATCATTGCGCAACAGAAAAATTCCTTACCCCTTCTAACCAATACCATTGTCTTTACCCGAGACACAAGTATTGCAGCCGAACTACGCTTTATGTTGCTTACTGCGGCAAATCAACAAAATCATTCCGCTTTACTTGGCCCTCTCATTACACCGCTACAACAGTGGTTACGGCAGTATCAACCAAATGAATTAAAAGTTGTTAACTCGACCTCACAGGAATTAATTTTAGTTGAAGCACTGCTTCAACATAAAAGCGTATTTGAGTCTGCGGATTCTATGTCAAGTAATCCGGAAACAGATAATCCCTGGATCTATTCCCATAGTCTATGGGAACTGTTTCAGGAGCTAACGGCTAATAAAGTACAGCTACCCGTTAACGAAGCTGACTTTATAAATCAGATCAGTCTTGCGTATGGATTACAAAGTAGTGACTTACACTCAGAGTCCGGTATAGAAGCATTAAGTCGTGAAGCACACTTTGTTTTCACTTTATGGTATGCATGGCACAACCAACTGGATGCTTATAACGTTGTTGATTCAACAACCGCTCAACTGCTTAGCATGCAACATGCCTTGCAACACCTGACAAGCCAAAGAGATATTGGCCAATCAACAACAAAAATCGATTTTTATTTATTAGGCTATGAACGCTTAACCAAAACCGAATCACAGTGGTTGGAGCAAATAAGCCAACTGCATAATGTGCATTGTTTTTTACAGGGAAAAAATGCCGAACAAAATAAAGAGTTACCGCCGTATCACCCCAATAGATATATCACCGATCGCATTACTCAATTTCCACGCGCCAACGTTATTAGTGTACCGAACAATAGTTTAAACAAAAATAGTTTGGCTAAGACTAGCTTTATAAATACCGTTTACGATATTCAAACTGCCCCACTTCTAGAACGGACTAAACAATATAAAGAGACTCAATCAAGCCCGCTAAATACTGTACATGTATTTTCTGCTAACGATGACGAACAGGAAGCACGCGCCATCGACATCCAGTTACGCCGTTGGTTATTAGAAGGCAAAACAAAACTGGCAATCGTTACCGAGAACCGTCGTCTGGCTCGCCGTGTACGAGCCTTACTTGAACGCAGTGGCGTCTTCTTACAAGATGCTGCCGGCTGGGCATTATCAACCACACGTGCTGCCGCAACACTTGAACGTTGGCTGGAATGTATCGAGCAAGACTTTCACTATCTTTCATTACTTGATCTATTAAAGTCACCCTTTACTTTTCCCGACCTTAATCGAGAGACGTTACATTATGCGGTTTATCGCCTGGAACAAGATATTATTCGTCACGAAAACATCAACCAAAATCTTAATGCGTATCGCGCCGGCATTATAAAACGCGAACAACGCCTACCCGACTGGCTTAACGAAACGCACTCAATCCTAAGCGACGTACTTGGACAATTAGAATTAGCAGCCGAACCGTTAATCCTGCTCAGTAATAAGGAAAGTTTTACACCACAAGAATTTATCAGTGTACTTTCAGGTTCATTAAAGTCGTTAGGCTTAGATAGCTCGCTTGAGGCGGATGCTGCCGGTATTAAAATAATAAACTTACTTGATACTCTGCAAGTAGAGTCTGATTTAGTTAACTTAACCTTTAACTGGTCAGAGGCGCGAGCATGGTTAGCGATGCAATTAGAACGCAGTCGATTTATGCCGCCGGCAAGCACTACCCAGGTACAGCTCATCGGTTTATCCCAAAGCCAGTTTCAAAAATTCGACGGGCTCATTATTGCGGCAGTAGAGGAAGAGTTCTTACCCGGCTCACCGACACCTTCCGCCTTTTTTAATGATGCGGTTAAGTATGAGCTCGGTTTAAATACTTCCTTACAAGATAAGAACGAACGCTTTTATCATTTTGTTCGCTTACTGAACTCAAGTGACAATATCTTACTCAGTTACCGCAACCAGGGTGATAATGGCGAAGCAATAAAACCCAGTGCCTGGCTCGCGTTACTCGAACAGTTCCACACATTAGCGTTTGATACTGACCTGGAAGACCAGACATTACAACAACTTGTCAATGCACCTGAAAATACTTTCACTCATACAGCCAAACAACTTGCAACGAAATCGCACCAACCAACACCGTCGATTCCAGAGAACTTAATCCCTAAAAAAATATCGGCATCTCAATATCAAGAACTTATCAATTGCCCGTATTTATTTTATGCTGCACGCTGTTTAAAACTCGATGCTACTGATGAAATGCGCGAAGCTCTTTCAAAAGCAGATTACGGCGAACGTATCCATCAATGTCTGGAAGCATTCCATCATCAGGTCGAAGGCCTGCCCGGGCCGTTTTTAAGCAATGTATCCGAAAGTAATCGCGATGCAGCAGAAAAATTATTAAACGACATTATTAAAAGTGTATTCAGTTCTGACTTGCACGATAACTACGAACATCAAGCCTGGTATTCACAAGCGAAAAAAATTACGCCACATTACATCAACTGGCAAATTACACATAATAAAGACTGGAGTGTCTACAAGGTCGAAAAACATATTATTAAAGAACTCGATATTAATAATTCCAGCATTCCATTGAAATTATCGGGCCGACTCGACCGTGTCGATAAAAATACAGATGGATTGGATGTTATCGACTACAAAACCGGAGCGATCAGTTCAAATAAAGATGTTGAGTCTGGTGAACAAGTTCAACTGCCCTTCTACCACACCTTATTACATGATGAAGATAGTCACGTGACACAAGTACAATACCTGGAAGTAAAAAGTGATAATGTAAAAACACGCGCAAAACTCAGTGGCGATAAACTTGATGCTATCGCAGAAGAGTCTGCAGATCGATTAAGGGAAATTTTCAGCCAACTCCATACACAAGCAAACTTACCCGCCTGGGGTGATGAGAAAACCTGTAGCCGCTGTGATATGCAGGGTATTTGTCGTAAGCAAATGTGGCAAGATTCGCTATAATTATCAGACCACAATAATTAAAATTTAAAAATAAACTAAACGCATTCAAGTCTATATCATTAAGTTGTCTATTGTTACAAAACAGTCATTAATACAATTGTATTAGAGTTACTACTATCACCACTATACAGCCTTAAAGAAATAGCACTAAAGACATACTTTTAGATAGTTATTCTTTACCCTTCACCGCGCTCACCGCTTTTATCTTTGGCTATTAATACGTACAAAGACGGTACTACGAAAAGTGTAAATAGGGTGCCGATTGCCATACCGCCTACCAGTACCAGTCCGATGGAGTTTCTGGCTGCAGCTCCTGCACCTGTAACTAATACTAAGGGGAAGTGTCCGGCAATGGTCGCAACGCTGGTCATCAACACGGGACGTAGACGTGTCATTGCGGCATTGTGTATTGCGTCAAGCTTGTTCGCTCCTTGCAGTTGTAATTTATTAGCAAATTCAACAATAAGAATGCCGTTCTTGGCAATTAGACCAACAAGTGTAACCAGACCTACTTCGGCGTAGATGTTCATGGTGGTTGTCCAGCCGTTGGTCCAATAGGGTGTGTTGGGATCAGGGATTTTTAATACTGTGAAAATTAATGCACCAAACATAGCTAACGGCACTGAACCGGCGAGGATTACAAACGGATCACGAAATGAATTAAACTGCACGGCCAATACTAAAAAGATTAACAGTATGGCCAATGAAAAAGCGGGGAGAAATTTATTACCTTCTGTACGTAATTGGCGAGACTCGCCGGTATAGTCGAAGCTGTAACCGGGTGGCAATATTTCTCTTGCCGTTTCTTCCATAAAAGTAAGCGCATCATCCAATGTGCGTGCACTAACACCCGATAGTTTTACTGAGTTTAGTTGCTGAAAGCGATTGAGTGAACGAGCAACAACGTTATGTTCTATATGAGTAACCGATGATAAGGGCACCATCTGACCGTCTGCGGTGGGAATATTTATTTCACCTAACAGTTCACTGTTTAGGCGGTCAGCACGCTGGATTTGCGGAATAACTTTGTAACTGCGGCCGTCCATATTGAAGCGGTTAACAAAATTTCCGCCGGTAGCAACACCCAAATCAGCACCCACTTGTGACAGGTTTAAGCCTAACGCAGCTACCTTGTCACGATCGAAGACAATAGTTGCCTGTGGCTGGTCAAGTTTCATATCAATAATAGGTGGAAAGAAAAACAACCCGCTTTGTGCTGCTTTTTGTTGTATAGCCTGGGCAAATTCGAGTAGTTGTTTGGAGTCTGCAGTCGAGGTAATTAAAAATTCAACCGGAAAGTTGCTGCCACCCGGCAGTGCTGGCGGCGTTGTCATGAACATTTGAATGCCGGGAATTTTTGAAACTTCGGCTTGAACTTCTGGTAAAATTTGATTAACTGTTCGTTCGCGTTTAGCCCAGGGCTTTACTACCATACCAGCAAAACCGTCCGCGCCAATAGTTGCACCCACAGAGGGTGGAAACAGGAGCTGAAAAGTAAGTTCCGTTTCCGGTACTTTAAGCATGACCTCTTCGGCCGCTTTTGAATAAACCGCATTTTGATCAGTAGTAGCATTGGCAGAAGTATTGATGATGCCAAACAATACACTTTGATCTTCGGATGGCGCCAGTTCTTTAGGCGACATCATAAACATGGGCACGGTGCAAAGGCTAACGATAATCCACACCAGATATATCGCAGGACGAGCAGCCAGTGTAGATCCAAGTGCCTGCCCATAAGTAATCCGCAAACGGTCGAAATGGTGATTGAGCCAGCCAGTTAATCCTTTTTCTTCATCTGCTGCACTGCGCAGCATTTTTGCAGACATCGTTGGCGACAACGTTAAAGCCACAATGCCGGAGATGGTTACAGCACCGGCCAGGGTAAAGGTGAACTCGCGAAACAGTGCGCCAGTTAAACCACCTTGTAAGCCAATCGGTATATATACCGCAACCAACGTGACGGTCATGGCGATAACCGGCGAGACTAATTCACGTGCACCGAGCATGGCGGCTTCGCGTGGTGTGCGACCTTCTCGCAAATGCCGCTCAACATTTTCAACTACAACAATTGCATCATCAACAACAAGACCAACAGATAAAACGATGGCAAGTAAGGTTAACAGGTTGAGCGTAAAACCAAACATTTGCATTAAAAAAATGGCACCAATGAGTGACACGGGAATCGCCATCACCGGAATTAAAACAGAACGAAATGAGCCAAGAAACAAGAAGATAACTATAATGACAATCAGTAAAGTATCTATCAACGTTACTGACACTTCGTGTACGGCATCACTGACATAGGCTGAAGCATCGTAACCAATACTTGCATCAAGCCCTGCAGGCAGATCACGCTCGAGTCGTTCAAGTTCGGTGCGTACTTTGTTAATCACTTCAATGATGTTGGCATTAGGTTGCGGGAATACGCCAGCAAAAACTGCGGTGTGCCCCGAGTAACGCACCAACGTGTCGTAATCTTCTGAGCCTAATTCAACATTTGCAATATCCTGTAGACGAACGATAACATCGTCTTTTTGATAGATAACCAGGCGACGAAATTCTTCGGCGCTATGCAAATCGGTGTTTGCCGTTAGTTCAGTTTGAACCAGTGCCCCCTTGGTGCTACCGATGGCGGCCAGATAATTATTGGCAAGCAATGCTTTTTGCACTTGCGTTGGGCTAATTCCCAACGCCGCCATACGTTTAGGTTTTAGCCATATACGCATAGCAAAAGTACGCGCCCCGAAAATTTCGATACGTTGCACACCAGTGATTGCAGCGAGGCGGGGTTGTACCACACGTGCAAGATAATCAGTAATTTGTTCTTGAGATAAAATATCAGATGAGAAGCTCAGATAGGCCGCAGCAAATTGTGAATCGGCCGACTGTACGCTAATTGCAGGAACTTGTGCCTCTATGGGTAAGTCATTACGCACTTGATCAACTTTGGATGAGATATCGGCAAGCGCTTTAGTGGAATCGTAGTTAAGCTTGAGCCGAGCCGTAATAATGGAAATACCTTGCAGGCTTTTGGATTCGACGTAATCAATACCTTCTGCAGAACCGATTGCTCGCTCTAGCGGGGTAGTAATAAAACCACGTACTAACTCGGCGCTGGCGCCGACGTATATAGTCGCAATTTGAACGGAAGCATTTTCACTGAGTGGATACTGGCGTACGCTAAGTGAGTTCCAGGCATTAATTCCCGCAATAATAATGATCAGGTTGACGACTATAGCCAGTACGGGACGACGAATAAATATATCGGTAAAGCTATTACTCATAATATCGAGTCTCAATAACGTGATTTAAGAATCCGACGGTGTAGGATTAAGACCAGGCTTGGGAGCCAGTGTGTTATCGATAACCACCTTCATGCCACTACGTAATTTAAATACACCACTGGTGACCACTGTTTCGCCAGCTTTCAAACCTTCAATAACGTCAACAAAATCACCCCGCCTTTGTCCTAACTGAACAAACTGTTGGCGAAGTACTTGTTCTGTTTGGCCAGATTGTTCGTTGGTCTTTTTTTCGATGACAAATACCGAATCGCCGAAGGTGGCAAAGGCAATTGCAGTAGACGCGACGGCTAGCACGGTTTTTTTGTCAGGCATCACTACACTGGCATTGGCAAACATTCCAGCGCGCAGTACTTCATCAGGGTTCGTTATCATTGCTCGAACGCGAACGCTGCGTATGACAGGATCAACCTCGGGATTGCTGGCAAGTATCTTGCCGACAAAAATATCTTCAGGCGCGGCATCAACAGTAACGCGTACTTCAAGACCGGGTTTTAAACGCGACAATTCTTTTTGAGAAATCGAGAAATCTACGTAAATTGGGTCAAGGGTTTGCAAGGATACGATGGCATCACCTTCGCCTAAAATTTGTCCCAGGTTAACCTGTCGTAACCCCAGTCGTCCCGTAAACGGTGCCTTAATAATTTTCTTCGCAATTAAAGCACGTACGTTATTAATTTGTGCCACAGTTTCTTTCACTTTAGCTTCGGCGCCGTCGAGTACATCTTGAGAAGCCAATTTTTGCTTATTGAGTTTTTTGGAGCGAATAAGGTTGGTCTCCGCAAGAGTTGCTGCGGCCTTTGCTGAAGCAAGCTGTGCATTTTCACTTGCGATATTCAGTTCAACTATTGTCGTGCCTTGCTTTACAAAAGCGCCAGATTGAAAATTAATTTTTGATACCCTGCCACTGATTTCAGCGCTAACCTTTACACCTTGTACGGCTGTCACAGTAGCAGTAGCATTGATGAATTCCTCCCATTGTGTATTTTCTACCAGCATGGCAGTAACCGTTTCAGCTGGCATCACCATATTTTTGGCAGCTTCACCCATTGCCGAAAATTGCCCGAGCTTAGCGAAGACGATAGCCCCCACTATAAGAGATACAGCAACGGCAGCGAAGAGTATTTTTTTCAACATAAAAGTTTCACTTTGATAAGAATTGAATAACTGTAATGTTACACCAATGTAATTCTATGGAGAACGAAAGTCTGGTTTTTGTTGAGCGTATCCATGCTATATGTCCTTTAAAAAAGGTATGAACAGAACACTTTTTATGGCAATAAGATTCCACCCACAATTTAAGACCAGAAACTGTAAATCATATCCAGTTTAATTAACTTACCACGAGTCGTATGAAAGTCAATATCAGTATCACATTTATAAAAATCAAGAGCATAATTTGAGAACATACAGTACTACCGATGCTGCTAATGGAAATGCACGGGTGTATATAAAGTTGATAAAAGTATAACAATTGAGCTCAGTATTAATAAGAAAATAACAAGACCCGTACCTGACAGTAAAAAGTGATAACGTAAATACGATCAAATCTCAGTGGCGATAAACTTGAAGCCATCGCAGAAGAATCCACAAATCAATCAAAAGAAACCTTCAGCCAACTCCATACACAAGCAAACCTACTTACATGGGGAAATGAAAAAGACAATAGCTGCTAATATGGTAGGATTCAATTCAATAAATAATTATAGTTGATTGATTACGTACTCTCATTACCGCAGCGCTATACAGATAACAGACTCCCCTGCTCAAAATCTGCGACTGACCTAAAATTATTATTTATAATATGTATCCAACATTTATAATTCACCAATTCATTAGTGACATAGCAATTGAACTTAAAAGTTCGCCTCCTAACGCTTCAACAGCTCGGCCATTTTCAGAATAAGTTTTTTACTATCAATCGGCTTACCAAAAAAGCTGACATCCAACTCTTCCGCAACTTCAACATTAACTTTGTCACTGTAACCACTACAAAGAATAACTGCTAGCTGAGGGCGGATCGCCTTCAATTGTTCAACCAACTCTATTCCGGTCATTCTAGGCATTGTTTGGTCTGTAATAAGCATAGCGAAACGGTCCGGCTCTTTTTGAAATAATGCCAGTGCTTCGGTACTGTCTGTTACAGCAAGCGATTTGTAGCCATGGTTTTTGACTAATTCAGCAATATAGGTTGCCAGACTCAATTCATCATCAACCACCAGTATCTCAGAATCATTTCCCCCAGGAAGCTCAATCGTACTTTGATCAGCTTGAATTACTTCGTTATTTATCCCAAGGATAGGCGCAAAAAGAATTCTGAATATACTGCCCTTACCAGGTTCACTTGTCAGCAATATGTGTCCTTTATGATTTTCCATAATTCCGTAGATAACCGCCAATCCCATACCGGTACCCTTACCAACTTGTTTGGTGGTAAAGAATGGATTAAAAATACTGTTAATCATTTCTTCATCGATACCGCTACCGCTATCACTCACGCTTAGTTCAAGCCAATCGCCTTTAACCGGTTTATGCGAAATAGTGGATATCGTATCGAGGTCACGAGCCCAAGCTAGCTTAATATTCAATTGCCCACTGCCCTGCATTGCATCACGTGCATTGATAACCAGGTTCATTAGTATTTGGTGCAGTTGAATTGGGTTTATTAATATATCAGGAAGATCCGGTTCAATCTCAATTTTAAATTCGATGGTGCTGGGTAAAGTTGCCCGTAGCATCTTTACATCTTCCCTGAGTAATGGTGCAAGCTGTACCGCTACATCTTCAGCCTGATCATTTCGACTGAAGGCAAGCATCTGAGCAACCAGTTTAGCGGCGCGATCGCCTGCTTGTTTTATATGCTTAACATATTTTGCTATTTTATCCTCTTGTTGATTAGCATACATATCATGTATTAAGTTTGCGTAGCCATTAATTATCCCTAACAGGTTATTAAAGTCGTGTGCTATACCACCGCTTAACTGCCCAAGGGAGTCCATTTTATGTGCTTGCTGCAGCTCATTCTGCAACCGTTGGCGTTCAGCTTCAGCCTTTTTCATTTCTGAAATATCGTAACCCATTGCAACAATATGACTGATATTACTGTCTTTATCGCGCAATATTGAGTTATGCCACTGAAGCAGGCAGCGCCCACCACCGCGAGTCAGCCATTCATTTTGATACTGGTTTGAAATCGGGCTATCACCCTTGCGTAGATTATTAAACACATTTTTTACAGCGCTTCTCTGCTCATCGGGAATCACGAGTTCCCAAACAGTTTTACCCAATACCTCTTCACTCGAGTATCCGGTGAGTTCTTCCGCTGCACGGTTGAAACGTACAAATCGACCTTTTAGATCGAGTACAATAATAATATTACTGGCTGCTTCAAGTACGGTATCGGTAAAATCACGCTGAGCCTTTATTTCAGATTCATTTAGTATGCGCTGAGTAATATCACGATCGATACCACGGTACCCTAATAGGTCACCTGAGTCATTAAGCACCGGAGTACCACTGGTTTCCAGTACCACTACTTGACCATTTTTATGTAGGTTGGCATTTTCCAAATTATAAAAAGAGCGCTCGCTTGCAAGTATACCATTAAATATATTACCAAATCGCTCAGCATCAAGCGGTGTCATCAGATCAAAGGGCGTTTTACCTACTACCTCAGCGGGCTGATAACCTAATAGTTCATACACCCTTGGGCTGGCATATGTGTAGATCCCACGAGAATCTAGCTCCCAAACCCAATCAGGACTAGAATCAACAAGAGAACGATATCGTTTCTCGCTTTCTTGCAGGGCTGCATCGATGGACTCTCGTTCAGTGATTTCACGGTAGAGTCTATCGTGCGAGCTTTTCATCTTTGCTGCATAGCGTGTACTGGTAAAGAAATAGAGCGTCAATAAGAAGGTAATTAACACACCAGCTAAGAGCAATACCCAAGCGGTCCACGATTGATACTTTGCCAGAAATGCCGGAGCCGGTGTAAACAGAAATGACCACTCTCGACCTAAAACATTAATGGTGGTACGCCAATGCAAACCCGTTTCAAGCTTTTCAAGCTCTTGCGGCGCTGGTTTAAATATTTCATTACGCGTTCGTGAAGAATGAAAGTATAAAAACTGTTTATCAAAGGGTGCCGACTCATCCTGTATCAAGACATCCATTCCACTGGGCTGAAGAGACTGTATTGCGGAAGGAATCCAGCCACTGAAACGAAAAACCCCTGATGATAAGCCAATAAAATGTTTACGCCGCTGAGCGACTGTATCAATAACTTCACCTGGAGTATAAATTGGATGCAATAGCAGATAACCAAAACTCGCTTGCTGCTCCTGCACCAAACTAATTCTCTCGGTAATAACAGATTGTCCCGTATCACGCGCTTGATTAATGGCTTGCAATCGAATGGAGTCAGAAGCGATATTGAATCCAAGTGCCTTCTCGTTTCCTGAATAAGGTTCGATGTAATAAACCGCTAAATAGCTATCCCGAACCGGTTCAGTAACGATGTTACCCTGAGTATCTCTTTCTGTAATTTGGAAATGATCTAATCCTTCCAAATGGGCTTTTTTAGTATATTCTTTTCGTTCGATGTTATTAATCAATGGAACCCAACCTATTCCTTGAATACTCGGTCGGCCCGTAAGGATCTTTTGTGTGAAGGAGTGAAATTCTTTGCGAGTGACAATCTTAGACGAAGAAAATAAACTTGTTATGGAGATAACAGCATCTTCATTGCGAAGGATGTCAGTTTGAAGAGCCGATAAATGTTTACGCGCATTAAACTCAAATAAACTCTGACGTTCTGATTTCTCCCCGTCTCTTACCAGAGAGAAAATGCTGATGGATAATATAACACCTAAAATGAAGGTTAGGACTGGGCCATAAGTTTGTGAGAAACCGGTGAAATTTCCTTCACTGTCTGGCTTGACTGTACCATTTTTCATAATATGCTTTAATTTTCCATCTACTGGTACTATATGAAATTTAAGATATAAATTAAGGATATAGCGGCTTACTATGGTCAACTTTAGCAAAACATATCATTGAATGACAGTTATATAGTATTGGGAAAATTTTTGTAAATAAATATAGCGAAGCTGATGGGATCCTTAGCAGATTAATCGACCAACCATCTAAAAAAAATATTCAGTCAACTCCATACAGAAGCAAACCTACCCGCCTGGGGTGATGAAAAAACTTGTAGTCGTTGTGGTATGCAAGGTATTTGTCGTAAGCAAATGTGGCAAGATTCACTATAACCTGACAACTCGTTATTTTTGTAAACATTTCACAGATAGTGACACACCATCGTGCAAGGCAAAACATAACGCGAAAAACATCTGAAAATAATATAATACCCGTATGGTTAAAGAAACGGGTACTAAATAAGTGCCAGTAAAGATAAAGAAACTGGCACTAAAAAAACGAAGCATACATTAATATGTGGAATTTTAAGGAAGATTCTCAGCTATAAAACTATATAATCTCATACTGCTCTAGCCAGGTAATATATTCTTCTAATGGCACAGGTTTTGCGAAATAGTATCCTTGTACTACATCGCAACCCAATTCCCGTAACATATCATAAGTTTCTTTATCTTCTACACCTTCAGCGACTACAGTTAAACTCATATGATGAGCAAGAACCAGTACCGCGCGGACTATCGCCTCATTATCAGAATCTTTTTTTATGCCAAGAATAAATGATTTATCGATTTTTAATTCATCTACAGGCAGTTCTTTTATATACGCCAGTGAGGAATGTCCTGTACCAAAATCATCAATAGACAGGATAACACCCATTGCATCCAGCTTGTTTAATATCGAAACAGCAAACTCAGGATCGGACATGATACAACTTTCGGTTAGTTCAAGAGTAAGAGATTCTGGTGGCACAGACCATTTTCCCAGTGCACTGGCAATGGTTAAAGAGATTCTTTCATCACGTAGATTTATCGCAGATAAATTAACTGAAATACTTAAAGGTTTTCCAGCTAATCTACATTTCGAATAGTCTTCGAGTGCCTTATTTAAAACCCATTCTGTAAGAGGTTGAATTAAACCGGTCTGTTCCGCCATAGGAATAAAGTCATCAGGTGGAATTAAACCATGAATGGGATGTTGCCAACGGATAAGAACCTCCGAACCAACTACCGTTTGATCAATTACTGATATTTTAGGCTGGTAATACAATAACAGTTCATTATTATTAATACTTGCAAACAGATCTTGTTCCAATTTTAAAGTATGCAGACTGTGCTTATTCTGGGCTGAGTCATATATAGAAAATCCACAATTTCTATTTTTAGCATCATACATAGCAACATCAGCATGACTCACCAGGGCATGCATATCATTACCATGTTCAGGGTACATAGCAATACCAATACTCAAACCAATGGTGAGTTGATGTTCCTTTACTATAAAGGGGCGCTCCATTGCTCGAATCAGTTTGCGTGCCACAATTATTGAATCATCAATCGTACGTATACTGGCAAGAATTGCAGAAAACTCATCTCCTCCTAAACGCGCAACCACATCGTCATTAAGTTGAACAATATCTTCGTTGTCCAATTTACAAACTACATCATCATCACGAAGCACGTTATGTAAACGTAAGCTGACTGCTTTTAATAATTCATCACCGATATGATGTCCCAGAGTATCATTTACGCCTTTAAAGCGGTCCAAATCCATCAGGAATAATGCAAAAGGCTTGCTGATTTGCTTATGTAGCTCAATAAAATGTTTTAGAGATTGTTGGAATTGATTTCGGTTAGGTAATTTTGTTAATGAATCAGTATAGGCCATGCGCTCTAATGAGTGGTATAGGTTACTCAGTCTAAGGGACATATCATTAAATCCTTTAGTGATCGCATGAATCTCTTTTGTTCCAGTCACTTCAAGTTGATCGCCTATACTCGACTGATCATTATGCAAAGCATGCAATTTATTAGTAAGCCTATCCAGTGGATTGAGCATTGTCTTGCGCATAATGAAAATTGCCAATACTGCAATAAAAAATGTTCCAAAACCAGTAATCAAAAAAACATTGAACCCTGCCCGTTGCAGTGACCGGGATAACTCGCTTATATTCTGAGCTGTTAAAATAGACAGTATCGGTTTTTCAGTTGAGTCTTTAAGTTTATAGCTCGAAACAAGAGAATGACTTTTATTATCTGGCCATTTCAAAGATTGAAAAATTGTTTCACTATTCGTTAGACGTAAACTGATAGGCATTCCCAGATTTGATTCCAGTGCCAGTAAATTGTGCGTGGGATCAGTTACGATCATAATGTAACCTTTTAACCTTAAACCACCAACCGGTACGACTACTGCATATACCGGACGATTAGCATAAATACAAAAGTCATGTAATATCTGGAGGCGTTGAACTCCGGTACGCAGTCGTGCGTGCTTATATAAACCAGGACAGACCGTTTCTTCAAGCCCTTCAAAAAATACTGAACCTTCAGTTGATTCCAGCAACATCGAAAAATTTTTATCCCAAAGAATAAGTTGTTCAAGTTTAACAACCTCAGCGGTTACGAAATATTGGTGGAACTGATTATTGAGCAGTTTTAGCAATTCTGCCTTATCACCATCATTTAGCGCGTCTCTGAATGCAGTTTCACTTTGTAGTGCAAGACCGAGATCCTGGGATATATCTGTTAAATCACCTAAACGTTCTTTCACAGCAACGCCGATCACTTCTTCCATCATTGTTTGTTGGTTGTGAAAAATTAAATCTCGATGGATGGAGCCGCTAACCCAGGCTAGTGCTAACGCCAGAAGCCCCATCATCGCAATAATAAAACCGAGAATAGTGCGGATTGAAAAAATAGAGATATTCATAGACGATCTAAATAGAAACTATTTTTTTATGAAGGGCAGATGCTTAGTCTTCCATTCTTCAAAACCACCTCTAAACCAGTATATATTATGATAACCGCATTTGAGGGCTATTTTGGAAGACGTTACGCTACGGCCACATTTCACTCCATTACAATAAAATAGTACCGGTGCTGTTTTCTGCGGGATCACCTTGGCTAAGCTTGCACAATTGGTCTCGATATCCGGTAGACTGATAGAACCTTCGATATAACCTTGTTTGCGATCACTTCGGATACGTGCATCAATAATTAAAAGGTTCGGAATTTTTTCGGCAAGATCTAATAAATCTTCTGCAAAAACTTTATTTGTGCCAGGGATCAACAGCGGTGCATCTTTAACTTCAGCTGCATAACTCGCATTAATGCTCACTGTAATTAAGACAATAGTAATATACCAATATCGTAGTAGTCCGGTTGAACAACTCATTCCCTATCTCCTTGAAACATTGCTAATAGTTACTGGAAAAATATACTCTGGTTTATTAACTCTATATTTGTATGTGTATTTTTCGAGCCTTTCATTAGATAGCGACAAGCAACCGGGATACTTTAACGATAAAACATTACAAATACTAAGTATTTAACAAATAGAAAATTGTTTCCAACTAGACATATTCGGCTTTTATGTTAATTGTGATTCTGATGAAGGAAAGGTATGGAGAGCTTTTACAAAATAACGCCCTACCCGAGACCGGTTAAAGCACCCGATAATAAGACCGAAGAAATGTCCGGGTTAAAGCAATCCGTATAGCTCACATTTAAAATAAAGGGTCAACGCCGCAATCTGGCCTACTCGTTATTTTTGTAAACATTTCACAGATAACGAGACGCCAAAGTGCAAGGCAATAGCTGACGCGGCAAACAACATAAGTGCCAGTAAAATGGAGAAACTCGCTCGAGGGTTTGGGGGTAGCCTGTTAGAAAAACAACATAAGTGCCAGTAAAGATAAAGAAACTGGCACTAAAAAAAAGACGGCTTTCGCCGTCTATATATTAGTAGGTCCCTTCAGGCAATCCAGCCCATATTTATTCTCGTGCAGTAACGAGTGCTTAGAAGATAAATCCCCTGATTTCCATATCCTGCTTTTATGCTTCCTTTTAGGCAATCCCGCCTAGTTTCACGACTCCATGTGAGTAGTTCCTATACCAAATCTTGTTAAAGTATTACTTGAGAATGATATGAGTTTCTCCCCCTTACACATCCGATTTTGTTAAAGTATCACATGACGCTTATTTTATACTTGTAAGAATACAAAAGTGTGACATAACTCACCTTTTTAATATTAGTCCACCTATAACAAAGGTTAATCAGTCTAAGCCTATGATAAATATACCTTTATGAGTGTTGCATTCGTAACCAAGAGCCTGACTATAGAGGCTTCAGCAGGTAGTGGTAAAACATATCAGCTCATTAATCGACTGGTTCAACTTCTTCTTGGTGGTGCGAACCCAGCTCATATTGTTGCGATTACTTTTACCCGTAAAGCGGCCGCTGAGATGCAGGTACGTTTGCAAGAACGCTTATATGACTTAGCCACCTTTGATGAAGAGAAGTTACTAAGCGAACTCGCCTCTATTATTGGAAGTAAACCTACTCCTTCGCTGATAAGCAAAGCTCGTTCTTTGTACGAAGACGTTATCTTCAGCCCGCAAACAGTCCGCTGTACGACATTCCATTCTTTTTGTCAGGAAATTTTAAAGCGTTTCCCCTTCGAAGCTGAAGTACCACCAGGTTTTGAGCTTTCAGAGCAGACAACGATATATCGACAGCAAGCATGGCAAGCACTCATGGCAGAGAGTGCCCAAAAAGATAATTCAAATATTAGCAATGCTATAGCGTTCTTATTTGAAGAGTTTGGACTAAATAACACCCAGGAGATTCTTAAGAGTTTTTTAGACCAACGTAGCGACTGGTGGGCCTGGACACAGCGAGCAAAAAATCCGGTGGGTTTTGCTATTAAACGAATGCAAGACTGTTTAAAGGTAGTTCCAAATTCAGATCCCCTTACAGACTTTTTTAACCTAACCGATTTAGAAACTCAGTTAGCTCAATTTTGTAGTTGTCTTGCTAAACTAAAAGCAGATAAATTTCAGAAATTATTAACTTCAATCAGTTATGTGCGTGACACCAGCCTCAATCACAATGAGCGGCTTAATCACATACAATCGGCTTTCTTGACCGATAAAGGCGAACCAAGATCACTAAAAGTTACAAAAGAAATGATTAAACTTTTTGGTGCAACTGCGGCGGATGACTTTATCCAAATTCATATACAAATATGCGATGAACTGGAAAGATTAAACAATGAGTTAAACTTGCTCAATAGTTATAAAATCAATAAACATTGGTATATTGCTGGCGAAGCCTACTTAAAACACTATCAGAAGATTAAATTTTCTCTACGTCAATTGGATTTCACCGATCTTGAATGGCAAACTTATTGCCTACTCACCAAGAGCCAACATGCTTTGTGGATACAATACAAACTCGATTCAAGAATAAATCATTTGCTCATTGATGAGTTCCAGGATACCAACCCGATACAGTGGCGACTTCTTCAGCCGCTTATTGAAGAATTTAGTCAACACCAACAAAACGAAACAGATGCTAAGGATGGTCGCAGTGTGTTGCTGGTTGGTGATACAAAACAATCCATTTATCGATTCAGACGCGCAGAACCAAAATTATTCCCCATTGCAAGTGATTTTATTGAGCAACAATTTAATAGCTCGCGTATGCAACTTAATGCTTCATGGCGTTCATCACCGGCAATTATTAATTTCGTAAATAAAGTATTTCAGGACACAACCCTTAGCAAGGTTATCGACGATTTTCCTGAACACAAAACCGAACTCAGCAACCTGCCTGGCAGTGTTACTTTACTCGACTACCCTGTTATTGTGAAAGACAATGGCCCTGAAAAAAATATCGAACATAAAGTAGCCTTTCGTAATCCGCTATTAGAACCACGAGTAGAAAAACAAAGTGAGCATCAACTTGAAGCTGAAAATATTGCTAATAAAATAGTATCTCTTATTGAAAACAAACAATCAGTTACACTAAATGGTATAACACGCGCCTTACAATACCAGGATATTATAATTCTATTACGCAATCGAACCAATGCAGCCTATTACGAAAAAGCGCTGCATCAACAAAATATTCCATTCGTTGGTTCAGAACGAGGTACTCTTCTGGAATGTTTAGAGGTGAGTGATATTATGATGTTGCTTAATTGGTTGATTACTCCTTTTAACAATATTGCCTTAATCAGTATACTTCGCAGCCCGCTATTTTCGGTTTCCGACCATACGTTAATTCAACTTGCACAAATTCATTCTAAAGACATTGGCAATGCTAACTGGTTTAATAAAATCGAAATATTACTTACGCAAGATGGAGCTAATTTACATATCGATTTAAGAAATGCTTTTACACTGTTGCAACGCTGGCAGACCATTGCCATTCAGATTCCTGTACATGATTTACTCGATGTTATATATAATGAAGCCGATGTTCTTGCACAATATCAGCATGCCTACCCTGCTCACTTAAAGTCAAGAACTCGCACCAATCTAACCCGATTAATCGAACTCGCCCTTGAAGTAGATAGTGGCCGATATCCAAGCTTGCAACAATTTATAGCCCATATAGAACGTATAAAAAATTCAGCCGATGAAGCACCCGATACACCCTCTGCAAGTGCTGATAAAAACAGGGTACAGGTTATGACGATTCATGCTTCTAAAGGTTTAGAAGCACCGGTAATCTTTTTAGCGAATGCAGACACTGAAGGTAAACCCAAATACACATACAAAACCATTGTCGATTGGCCGGCACAACAACAAACTCCCAACATGATGTTGCTTTCGAATACCAGCAAGAGTCGCGATAATGTGACGGCAGCCTTTATTGATAATGACACTCTGGCACAACAGCGTGAAACGGCAAATCTTTTTTATGTTGCGATTACACGAGCCAGACAATATCTCTATATATCGGCAGCAAAACCAACCAAAGACAATACAGACTGGTATACACTAATTCAGAAGTGTTATGGCGTGCAAACAACCGATTTAAATGAAACGACTCTGGAGGCTCATTTATTAGTGATGGATTCTCAGCATATTTCTATGCTAGCCTCTGAGATAGAAAAGCCGGCGTTTATTACAAAAATTGATAAAAATTTGAATGAGACAATTAAAATAAAAACAGTTTACCAGGATATTCAGAAAACCGTATCACCGAGTAGTTTATCATCAAACAATGTGTCATTCGGTAGGTTGCCACTGGGCCAACCACCGGTTGAGTCTAAAACCTATACTAAACCAAAACCAAATAGCCACGAGCAAACTAATACTGATGCGACAAATCGAGGTGTCTTAATCCATTCCATTTTGGAGGCTATCTGCAATTCAAGAGACATTTCTAAAACAGAATGCCAAAACAAACTAGGCCAAGATATATCAGCGTCACGCTGGGATGAGTACTGGGATGAAGCTGTCCATGTGATACACGATGATAAATTTTCTATTTTTTTCTCACCGGAGATCGAAGCTTATAACGAAATTTCGATTAGCTACCTGGATAATGGAGCGACAGTCTACGGAATCATTGATCGTGTTGTAATAACCAATAACACTGTCCATATTTTAGATTACAAAACACATCAAGCTGTAAACACTAATAATATATTGGAATATGCTAATTATTATCAACCCCAACTAATGCATTACCAGAAAGCAGCTCAACTTATCTGGCCAGAACATGCCATACAAAGTTATTTATTATTCACAAATAGTTGTTTGTTACATGAATATACAATATCACCTGCAATACAATTGCAGCTTATTTAAATATAATAGGTATTGAAGCATTAACGACTTACACTACTCTTTCGCAAAGCTAACTAACCAACGTTAAATAAGGAATAATTAATTTTGCAGCCTTTCTCCACTCCAGGTTAAAATGTCTGTAAATATAGCAATATCCATACAAACACTAATAAACAGGATCCACACATGACAGAAACTGTCTTTGACGTTACAGCCGAAACATTCCAAACACAAGTTATGGAAACATCTACTCAAAGACTGGTGTTACTTGATTTTTGGGCTACGTGGTGTAATCCCTGTAAACAGCTTGTACCAACTTTGATTAAAATTGCGAACGAATATGAGGGAAAATTCGTATTGGCAAAAGTTGATATTGATCAAAACAAACAACTCGCTGAACACTTTCAGGTACGCAGCGTACCGACGGTTAAGTTTATCCTTAATGGTGAAATTGTCGATGAATTCTCCGGAATACTATCTGAAGCTGAAATCAGAGGTAAACTCAGTAATTATATCGAGCAAGAATCGGATTCAAAGTATCAGCAAGCACTGGAAAAACTTCAACAAGGTGACGATAGTGCAATTGTTCAAATGCAGGAAATTTGCTTAAACGATACAGATAATCAAAAAATATCGATTCACTTTGCAAGCATTTTAGCTCAAACCCAGCAGTTCGAGTTGGCCAAATCTTTTATTGCTGCGTTACCGGATGTTTTACAAACAAAGGATGAACTAAAAAGTATTGCGGCTCAAATTGATATTGCGGAATCAGCAAAAGACTTACCCGATGTCGATATATTAATGAAGGCTATAGAAAAAAATCCTGATGATTTAAAAGCACGCCATCAAATTAGCCAGCACCTTGTTCTACAAGGTGACGTTGCCGCAGCCATGGATCAATTGTTAGAAATACTAAAACGAGATCGTAAATTTGAAGATGATTTAGGACGAAAAGAATTAATTAAACTCTTTGATATCATTAGCACCCAAGGTGAACAAGGTGCTCAAATCGTAAGTGATTATCGGCGTAAGCTAGCACTTTATCTTAATTAGAATATATATTTATCAGCACCCATTTTAATATGGGTACTGATAAATACGTTTATTGCTTTGTACCGCTCTTACCACGATCTAAAGCTTCACTTAAACGTGCTGCAGGAACATAGCCAGGATATAACTGGCCATTTTCTAACAACAATGCAGGCGTTCCACGCACGCCTAACAAATTACCTAAAGCAAAATGTTTATCTACCGGATGATCACACTTCAATGGTTCTAATTTCTCACCGTTCTTCGCTTTGGTTAACGCGGCTTTCTGATCTTTAGAACACCACACTGTAACGGCCTTGTCATAAGACGGTGTATGCAAACCCTGGCGAGGATACGCGAGGTAACGTACTTCAATCCCCAAACGATTATACTCAGCCATTTCTTTATGTAATTTTTGGCAGTAAAAACAATCCATGTCAGTAAAGACCGAAATGGTATGTTTAATTTTATCTTTTGGTGGAGAGAATATAATCATAGTATCTTTTACAGCATCCACCGCTGCGAAACGGGATGCATTCCGAAAAGCTTCTGTGTGGTTTTCACCGGTACTGATATTTGTTACATCACCATCAATAATATATTTTGCATCTTCAGAAATATACATAACGCGAGGCGGCGCAATAACAAGGTACAGTCCCGGAATAGGTGAAGGTTGTACATCAAACTTACCTATATCGTCAACATGAGCAATAATGGCCTTTTTAATATTATCTAAATTTTTAATTTCTGGCTTCGCCATCACATTCGCACTGAGAACGACCCCCAAAATAATACTTAGAGAAAGACCAAACCTTGATACTCTATTATAAAAATTCATAAGAAACCTATGTTAAATTAAATGTATATAACCTGCAGAATATCATTATCCCTGCTATTTAAGTTCACCATGCCAACAACCAGAAAAGGCCGTTTAGCGCATAATGAACCGTATATTTTACACGATAACCCCCCAATGGGCGCTAATCATTACTGAATCCATCACACTTACGAGTAGACAGTATATATAGCTATAAATTCAGTGTTTATCCGCGAGGATGATGCTCTGCATGGATGTTATCAAGGCGTGCCTGCGCAATATGGGTATAAATCTGGGTTGTCGAAATATCACTATGCCCCAGTAACATTTGTACCACGCGCAAATCAGCACCATGATTGAGTAAATGGGTTGCAAACGCATGTCTTAATGTATGAGGTGAGAGTTCCGTGTTAATTCCAGCCTGGAAAGCATATTTTTTTATTAAATGCCAGAAGGCCTGGCGGGTCATCAATTTTTTCCGATTGGTTACAAACAGGCTATCGGATTGTGTCTGTTTTAATAATTCGCCACGGCTCTCGGTAAGGTACTTTTCTAGCCATTCAGAGGCTTGTTCTCCAAAAGGAACCAGACGTTGTTTATCTCCCTTGCCTTGAACCCGCACTACGCCCTGCCGCAAATTTAACTGACTTAATTGTAATTCCACCAACTCAGATACCCTTAAACCGCTGGCATAGATTATTTCTAACATTGCCCGGTCCCGAAGACCTAAAACCGTTGCGGTGTCGGGAGCATTAATTAATGCATCTACATCTTTTTCTGATAAATATTTAGGCAATAATCGCCCGACCTTTGGTAATGGAATAAGCGCGGTTGGGTCAGATGTAATAAATTGTTCGCGGATTAAATATATATAAAGTTGCCTTAAACAGGAAAGCAATCGGGCCTGGCTACGAGCACTTCGACCCGTTTCGGCTAGAAACACCAGGTATCTATTTATATGCTCGGGTAAGACCTGTAGTACTGTTAAGCTATTTGTCTCTACCCACCTGGAAAAGGCCCTTAAATCAGAGCGGTAAGCCTTTAGGGTATTGTCACTGAGCCCTTTTTCCAGCCACAAGCCATCCAGAAATGTCGAGATAATCGCTTCTGCTTTTGAGTTTGGTTTAATCGGCATTGCCATATCTACCTGGTTTTATCTTAAGCTCATGGCTGGCGTCTGCGCCGGCCTTATATCTGATCCCGCTCTCCCCTGCTTAACTTGGCAGGACTTTTCATGTTCAAGTAACCAGTATTTTATGTTGATATTATTTCCTTCGCGTTCACCGGCAAAGCCACCAATTCCGGACTTTGAAACAATACGGTGGCATGGAACAATAATAGGAACCGGATTGGCACGGCAAGCATTTCCAACCGCGCGTGGTGAACTATCTAGTTGCCTGGCAACATCGCTATAGGTTAGTGTTTCGCCCACTTTAACTGAACTAATAACATCCCAAACTGAACGCTGAAATGGCGTTCCTTTAACTTGAATATCCGCATCAAAACCCACTAAGGCATTGGAAAAATACTCTAGAAGTTGACGTTTAACCCTTGAGGCAAACGAACTCATTGATTTTTCTGTAGTTTTTAAGTGTGGGGGGAAGCTCTTCTCATCATCTATGCCTAAATCAAGTTCTGTGATTTTATTCTGATGACAAAAAACCTGAATCTGGCCGATGGGCGTTGATAAATAAAAGGATTCTGTCTGCATTTCTTGTTCCCTGCCTGATAACACCGTAGTAAACGCTATACTGAGTGAATTCACTATAACAGTTTGATTAATAATTAATTAAAGATTTCTCATTGAAAACCGATATCTTATGAAGAGTTCATAATATGAACTTTCTCCACAGCCATTATTCTCGAGGATTAAATATGAAAACCGTATCAATGATCAAGTTGTCTATCTTCTTGTTGATATTCAGTAGCCATAACATCGCTAATGCTTCAGGAGGTGGTGGTGGAGCTGCATCAAAATATTATCAGCTCTCCCCTGCAATGGTTGTCAATGTCACTGATCAGGGAAAAGTAAGACATCTACAAATTGATATCCAGTTGCGTCTGGCAAATCCGGCCGACAACACTATAGTGAATGAACATAAACCGGCTATTCAACATGAATTAGTAATGCTGCTCAGTGGTCGTGAGGCAAAAGATGTACGTACAACACATGGAAAGGAAGCGCTACGTGCAGAAGCGACTAAAAGACTAAAAACAGTTATCGAAAAAAATACCGGTCGCCCAATCATTACGGATGTTTATTTTACCTCTTTTGTTATTCAGTAACCGTAGTATTAACGAATAAAACTGATAGCGATATATAATCCTAAGCCATTTAATTTATAGTATGGATTGGGTTTGTCGGTGTTTGATTTTCTAATAACCACAATTGTTGCAGCTCGTGCTTGAGTAATTTAATACGGCTCTCTTCCTTGGTGACTTTCAGCAAGTGTGTATATAAAGCACGAGCATCGTCCACCATGCCGGCTTTTGCTAAATTATGTGCAGCCTGATAGCGAGCGGTTTGTCCCCATGGATCTAAACTGGCATCAAGACTAGCATCTAAACTGGCATCTACACCGGGCTCTAAAGTTGAATCCGTTATGTTCTCTTTAGCGAGCATCGCTGACTTAAGATATAAGCCAGCAGCTTCCGCATACTGCTTTAACGCTTTCTTGGAATCGGCCATCCAGTAATATATTTCGCGTTGACGTTGTATATCTTCAACCTGATGAACAACTTTTTCGAATACAGCATAGGCTTGTTGATGCGCATTGACTGTTTGTAAGTCAAATACAACCTGAATTAACTTATCAAGATCCTCAATAGGCATGTGTTGAGACTCGGTAAGCATCTGAATAAGTGCATTAGCGCTTTGCTCAGGATGACCACCCATTACCAACACACGAGCCCGACGCAGTGACCACATGAATTTATCGGCCCCTTGCGGCGATGTTTTTATACTCGACATAAGATCCGAGGCCAGGCGAATATTTGTCTTACTGATTGCGTCATCTACCATAAAATGGCGAACCACTATGGGAATTAATTCTTTTGATTTGAATTTACCCGAGTTTAAAAACAATTGATTGACCAACTCATTGCCCTTTTTAGTTTTTGATACGGATTTTAAAAATAGTTTTATTGCTTGCTCTCTTACTTCTTTGTTTTGCCCACGAAGAATTAAAAAAGCACAAAGCGAGCGAGTATTAATAGGCTGTTTTTTTTGTTGTGCTTGCGCTGCCTTGAACCAAACCGGGTCATCACCAATTAAATACTGGGCTTTATTACCAATTTTAACTGCATTATCAATATAGGCATTCCAGAGATCATCCACACTTAAATTAAAAAGTCCTTTTGGCAAGAGTTCTTTATTTTTATCTGCAAAAATAAATTCCATCGCTTTGATACCAGATAATTTATCTTCACTACGTTGGGCGGCTTCAGCAACAATTGACCATAAATAAATTTTTAGTTCTGGATGAACCCACTCACCTTGCATTTGACGTAAGCTAGCTTGCAATATTTTTCGCGGTGAACGCGCCTCTTTTCGAAGTTGCGCCAGCAAGTGCAACATCCCTGCTTCCGGGTTATTAGTGAACCCCGATAAACTATTTAATGCTTCATCCGCAAGATTGTTCATTAATAACACACGTGCATATAGAATTACGTCATTAATATCCCCCTGACCATAATCTTGTCTGAAGCGAGCAATTGAAATATGCGCATCTTTCAATAAACCTTGATTTAAATAACTATGGATTATGATACGTCGCCATTGGGGCAGCCATTTATTAAGAAATTCCGAGTCCTGTTCATTATCCGTCCAAATAAGCTGACTTAATACTTGTCGTACCTTGTTATATTCTTGAAGATTAAGATATGCAGATGCTTGTTGGGTTTTTGCCCAATACAAAAAAGACTTGGGAACACTTTCGGGTAAGGCGTTTAAACGTTTAACTAAAACCGCATTCTGCTGACTTGATTTGAGTAAACTAATCCGTTCACGTTCCCAATTTAACCAGCGTGCATGATCTTCGTCATAAGCAGGTTGCTGCTTATCCAAATTTATCAAAGCAAGATGTAATGCACCAGTGTGCGCAACGGCTTGAATGCTATTTAAACTTACATCCCGAGGTATTGATGTGATGTTGGCAGTAGATTGCTTTGCACTATCTGATGCAGCTACTTTTTTGGCCGGTGATGCCTTTTCTAATAGGCTACTTTTAGCTGGTATTATTTTTGATTCTTTAACTAAAACTTGTTTAGTCGAAGGTGATGATGCTAGCTCCGCATTCGTCGCTGCGGTTATACATGTAAAAATAAAAAACAATAAAAAACGAGTAGCATCAATGAATGCTACTCGTTTTTTTATATCTAAACAGACTCTCATAAACCAACCGATTCTTATAAACCAACTGGATAAATAGTTGCGATCCTTTGCAACAAAATCATTATCTAGATAATTTTTCCTTAATACGTGCAGATTTACCAGAAAGCTCACGTAGGTAATATAATTTCGCACGACGTACAGCACCGCGACGTTTCACAGTAACTGAATCAATCATTGGGCTATGAGATTGGAATACACGTTCAACACCTTCACCATGAGAAATTTTACGCACTGTAAATGAAGAGTTTAAACCAGAATTTGATTTAGCTATCACTACACCTTCATAAGCCTGTAAACGCTCACGTGTACCTTCTATTACTTTTACTTGAACGACAACGGTATCACCTGAGCTAAAATCAGGAATCGTTTTTAACTGTTCAGTTTCTAATTCTTTAATGATGTTACTCATAACTAACTCCAACGCTTATAGTCTTAATTTAATCAGTATTATATTCGCGAATAAATTCGTCGAGTAAATGCTGTTGTTCTTCATCCAGATTTATTTTTTCTAATAAATCGGGACGTCTTAACCAAGTTCGTCCTAAGGCCTGCTTATTCCGCCAGCGATCAATTTTTTTATGATCACCACTTAATAAAACACTTGGCACCGTTAACTTAACCGAATCTATACCAGAATCCATACTACCAGGTACAATTTCAGGTCGAGTATAATGTGGATAATCTAATAAACCATCCGCAAACGAATCCTGTTGCGCAGAATCGGCATGCCCTAGAGCATCGGGTAATAATCGAATAATGCCGTCTATCATTACCATCGCAGCCAATTCGCCGCCACTCAGTACATAGTCACCAACCGACCATTCTTCGTCAATTTCGGACTCTATGAGGCGTTCATCAACACCTTCATAACGACCACATACTAATATTAAATCTTTTCTCGCTGCCAGTGTTTGCAAACCCTGTTGATCCAGTTTGCGTCCCTGTGGCGACAAGTATGCAACTTTAGTCTCTTGACTACACTTGCTTCGTGCCGCTTGTATCGCTTTTTTCAATGGCTGGTGCATCATCACCATGCCGGGACCACCACCATATGGTCGGTCATCCACCGTATTATTTCTATCTTCCGCAAAATCCCGCGGATTGACTGTTGCCAACGTGGCGATGTCTTTTTGAATGGCCCGGCCTGTTATGCCGTAGTCACTCAAAGCCGCAAACATTTGCGGAAATAAGGTAATGACCTCTATATGCATTGGGCCACTCCTTTTATATTAATCATTCTTAATCGGTGTTATTACCAAACTAATCGTTTAAGTAGTCTGGTTCCCAATCGACCTCAATCAAACCTGCATCGAGATCCACCTTCAAAATAACGCTTTCCCATATAAAAGGAATTAAATATTCCTCGGGTTTGTTAGTCGACTCTTTTTGTTCCTTAGAGTGAATAACCAATACGTCATTGGCACCGGTTTCTAAAATATCGACCACTAGGCCAAATTCGTAACCTGCCTGATTTAAAACCCGTAACCCTTTTAAATCATGCCAGTAAAATTCATTTTCGCCAGTTTCGGCTAGCTGCGATGGATCAATGGCAATCCGAGCGCGCTTTAACGCTTCAGCCTGGTTGCGATCATTAATGCCTTCCAACTGCACAATGACTGCTTTACCGTGTCTTTTGCCGTCTACCAGCTTAAACGCCTGCCATTGCTTGTTAACTTCAACATACCATGGCGAATAACTGAGTATATTCTCCAGAGGATCAGTTTCCGAAAAGACCTTTAGCCAGCCCTTTACACCGAACACCCCTGAAATTCCCCCCAATACCAGCATTCCGCTATCGGATGAGGAGATGTTTGAGTTTTTAGACATACTTACGATGCCCTATCAATTTTGAAGCTCAAACTTAAAAATACCAACTACTTACGCAGCAGCACTTTCTTTCATAAGTGCATTTACACGGTCACTAGCTTTTGCGCCTAACTTAACCCAATGATCAATACGGTCACTGTTTAAATTTAAACGGACTTCATCACCTTTGGCGCTGGGATTAAAAAATCCAATACGTTCAATATAACGACCATCACGCTTGTTCCGAGCGTCTGTTACGACAATATGATAAAAAGGACGTTTCTTTTGACCGCCACGTGCTAAACGAATGACTACCATTCTTCTTCCTCGATTAAAAATAAAAATGGAAAATCCTTGCGCAGACCACATCTCTACACAATCGAATTTTCGAACAGACGCGCATTGTACTTGAAATTAATGGAAAGTGAAGGGCTTTTTAGCATTAAAGCTCATAAATTCAGTCGAAATCACCATACAAGCTGGAAGACTATGACTCCCGTGAATACCTAAAATAGCCATGAGAAAATTTCACAAATTTGGATGCAATCCACGACTGATAAACAGAATGCAATTTGGCCATTATAAAACTCACTGCAATAGAGCTAATATAAGCTCTTTAAATCAACCTTTCAACTAGGTATGCAAACCTACCTCATACCAAACAAATTAGTATAGCGATACCCTCAGTTCGTTAAATTGGATTTAATGGGAAATAAACACAATTATTGCTTGTGAAATGATCAAAATAAGAATAGTTTAGACGATACAAAATAACCCACTATATTTTAGTCGGTCTTTTGTTGAAAGAAGAAGTTGTACTGTAGGTACCTGGTCTTGGGGGGTATTGTGACCCCAAATTGCCATTCACCGAACGGAGTTATTGATAGAGTCGGGCAAATTTAATGGTCTTGAGGAAAGAAGAAGCCCCCAACTTGCCATATAAATAAGGTGGTAGCACACCTTATCTTGCTCCGGCTCCTGCTCTTATTTTATCGAACAGTTTTAATATACCCCTTAGCAAACTATTTTGTAAATAAAAATTTAACTAATAGTCTGTACGTAACTCTCGTTAGCTAATAATGATTTTATTGGCTTGCATTTATCACGGATAGCGAGAAGTTCGAGTACAAGGCAAAATTCAACGACAAAAGCGGAGTTTACAATTGTAAATGAGCATTTTGGCGTTGGATTTTAACGCGGTAATCGGGCTTCTCGCTATTTGGTAACCTGCTAATCCACTATCAAGTTACCATTGGCTAACAAGCCATCGAGTATTTGCTGGTCGGTGGTCAGTGACCCACCAAAAGAGACATCAACACCGCTCAGGGTTATTTGCTGGGAGGCTTCAAATACACCGCCGCCATCGGCATCAACATTAATTACAGTGTTGCCGCTACCATCAATTTGAAAATGGAGATAATCCGTTAAATTGCCGGTGTTTTCACCTTGAAGCATGTCCGCCAGATTTAAGACATCACCGCCAGCACCTAAAGTGAAATCAGTAACGATATCTTTAGCCGGTACTGTGATAGAACCTTCATCACCACTTTTCCAGACAAAGGTGTCCTGACCGCTGCCGCCAGTAAGAGTATCGTTACCAGCGCCACCGGTGAGAATGTCGATGCCAGAACCACCAAGCAAGGAGTCATCACCCAGGCCACCCGATAACGTATTGTTAGCTCGCGCACCTATTAAGATATCATCACTATCACCGCCAGTAAGAGTATTACTATTAACGACAGTTACATCGACTTTCGTAGTATCAGAGACCGAGCCATCCGAAACATCGTAGCTAAACGAATCACCATCGACTACGTTGTTAATCGTGACCGAATCACTATTGGGCGTAACAGAGGTCGTATCAGTCGCGACGACGTTTGAAACACTCATAGTGCTAGAGACAACGTCATTCGCCAGTAAGGCAGTATGATCAATATCAATACTATCGCCAGTGGTGGCATTGGTGAAAACATGATCGCGGTTGGCATCTATATTGGCAACGTAATCAAGGTTAATCACCAGGTCAATTGCCTTGGTGTCACCGTCACCATCAACACCGATTATTTTAAATGTTTCTTGCTCGCCCGAGACCGTTTTCTTGGGGTTGATAGTATAGATATACTCACCCGTTTCGTAGTTGATCTCCATGGTTCCGCCACGCGTCGTTGTAATTGTCTCGCTAACATTACTGGTTGAGTTATAACTGTGCAGTACACCGTCAATCGTAATGGATTCTATATGACCTCCATCCGCACCCAGGACTATGCCTGAAGCGCCCGATCCACTCAGTACGGAAGAGTCTCCCTGCACAATACCTTCGGAAACAGTATTTAATAATGTCTGCTTCAAATCAACAGCATCAAGTACCTGAATTGCGTAAGGATTAGCATCACCATTAGCGTTGCTATCAGGGAAAGCAATAGGTTGTAGTGAACTAAGATTGACACTATCTGTAATACCGATACCGTAAGAAATATCAATATTATTGTTTTGAACAAAGCTTTCCCAGTTAGCTTCTAAAGTGGCATCAACGGCATGACCACTTGTTGGCTCGCCATCAGATATAAAATAAACCAGCGTAGTATCTGCCGTTGGCGGCGTATAACCGTTCATCGTCGCATTCAATGCCGTGTCATAATAAGTACTGCCACTTGGCGTTACACCATCAAGGTAGCTATTCGCACCACTCTTGTCGTCTACATACCATTGCGATTCATTTACAGAACTGGAGAAGTCAACAAACTTGATATTCACATTTCCCAAATCATCAAAAGAATCGAACATGGCTTGTAGTGCATCTTTAGCGATGTCCATACGCACCTGGCTAGCATTGAAGTTACTATTACCGGGTCGGTCACCTTCTAGATCCCAGGCCATACTACCGGAGCGATCCAGGACTATAACCAGATTGGTAGTTTGAGTCGCTGCGGAGCTATCTTCTATATTCGCGGTGACATCCGTTCCAATTGGCGCATCATCCACGATATTAATTGCCAGAGAGCCCGTTGTTTTCGTACCAATACCATTATCGATAGTATAAATAAACTGATCGGTATCACTTTGTCCTTCAGTGGTTGAATTTTTTAACGTGTAGCTATAATCACCGGCATTATGACTAACACCGTTATAAGTACCGGCTAGTGTAAATACTTCGAGGGTTCCGGTAGCACTTTGTATCGTAATAACACCTCCGACTGCCGTTTTACCATCGACTTCGACAAGGTCACTACCCGCTTGCCCCTGCAACAAATTACCGCTGGTGGTTAGCAGACTCGTATCGGGTGCGGTACCATCCGCGAGTGCAGATTCCTTAACACTGTCAACAACATCCAGTGCAACCGGTGCGTTAACACTAATCACTTCGATGTCGAGAGTTTGTATGCTTGATGCATTAGAGCTGTTACTTTGTTCGGTGCTGGTTGAAGTAACAGTAAGTGAATGATTACCATCTGCCAGACCGTTAATGCTCAAACTCTTTTGATTCCAGTTGCTGATATCAATGGATGTTATTCCAGTAGTAGCCGTAAAACTATTTGTTCCATCACTCAGTGTGGCACCAACAGTAATACCAGAAACAACCGTACTGATAACTTCAGAGCCATCAAGATCAGTTAGAGCGGCTGTAATTTTAAAGTCGAGCGGCACACCTTCATAGGCAATAACATCAGTATTGCCATCCGCTAGTGCGGTGACTCTGACATTGTCATAAGTTACTCCGTCATCATTATTGTCTGTCCATAAACCAAAGGTAGCTATGGCAGGCTTTTCAGTTGTCGAACTTAGCTTTTGTGTACCATCGACATAAACCTGAACACCACCAGACTGGGTTACTGAAACATTTAAATTAAATGAGACCGGAAGTTGTTGTTGATTCAACATATCGAGAACGGTCGCGGTACCACCAACAACTTTTACCAACTCGAAATCACGATAGCTTGAATTATCTGAACTTTTGCTACCTAAATCATTCCAGCGAACCATGTAATAATTATTGGTATCGGAATAGCCGAAGATGAAACCCACTGCATCATTACCCGATGATGAACCATTCGGAGCCGTTCCTACATCAGCCGAGATTGAATAATTATCAAGAGCATCCAGACCTGTGCCGGCATCGTTAGTGTCGTATGCTAAAAATCCACGGGCTTTATTACTTTCTTCAGTAAGGGTTCCATTACTAACGTTCCACGAAGACGAACTGTTATTAAAGCCAATATAATTCCAGCCATCTGCGTTACCATCGTTAAAGTTATCATTAAAAATAACCTTATCCGCCGATTCATTAAGTGCAACCTGAAGATTCGGGGAATCCGCTACAGCGGTAACATTAATCGTAGCAGTAGCCGGTGTAGCGTCGACCAATCCGTTTGCATCTTTGGCGCTGTATTGGAAGTTAGTACTGCCACTCCAATCCGCCGTAGGCACAAAGTAAAGTGTCACTTGATCACCCGTGGCAGTGTAGTCCACACCCGCAGAGGCAAGTGTTGTTAAAGCACTATCGGTATAGAGTGAACCATTAGTCGGTAATCCATTTAAATTAAAGCTTGCGACACTACCATTATCATCACTTCCACTTAGCATAATTGAGATACTCGTTGCATCTTCTAGTCCACTACCGGTAACTGCATTCGTTTCAGCTGCAGTGGTATCAAGTGTGCTAATGTTACGCGTTGCCTGTACTGCCGTGTTGCCTGCAACGTCACTTACATCGGCCTTCACTGTATAACTGGCACCGTCAGGTATAGCGCTTAAGTCAATATTACTTACACTCCAGCGACCGTTAGCTAAAACTAAACCCGTTCCTGTATAAACACTGGTGCCACTCGTATTCACTATTGAAATGGTAACGGTTTGGTTTGCTTCAGCGTACGTTGTTGTACCGCTAACCGTAACATTATTATCTTCACTATCGTCAACCACATCATTGCCTGCAATAGTGTTAATACTAATAGTCGGGACAGTATCGTTCACGTTTGCAACATTGATCGTATACGTTTCGGTTTTAACCGAACCATCACTACTCGTGGCAGTGATACCAATGTCGTGACTGATTGCCGTTTCATAATCCAGAAGAGTGCCATCCGCAACCGTCACCACACCGGTTGTTGCATTAATCGCAAAACGACCGCCAGCCGTATCGGCAAGACTGTAAGTGATAGTCGTAGCACCATCAGCATCGCTGCCTAATCCGGTGACACCCACAGTGGTACCCGTTGCTGAATTTTCGTTAACTTGATTAGCCGAGCTATCGTTATCAATTAGCACAACAGGATTATCATTCACCCGCGTGATGTTACTCACATCACTACCGTTAGTCGTATTCGTGCCGTCACTCGCTTGCACGGTGATGGTGAGGTTTGATAAGTTCAGCGTATCATTGTTGATCGCCGCGACACCGGCCGCAGTGAGTTCAACATTGTTGCCGTTGATTTGGAAATAGTTATTTGGATCGTTCACCAATGAATGACTTAAGGTATCGCCATCGGGATCGGATGAGGTAAATGAAGCAATAACCTGATTCACCGCAACCGATTCTTCTGTCACGTCGTTGGCGGTTACGGTGATAACGGGGGCATTATCATTAACCCGAGTAATATTACTCACGTCGCTACCAGTCGTGGCGTTAGTACCGTCGCTGGCTTGAACGGTGATCGTTAGGTTCGATAAGTTCAGCGTATCATTGTTGATCGCCGCGACACCGGCCGCAGTGAGTTCAACATTGTTACCATTGATTTGAAAATAGTTATTAGGATCGTTTACTAAACTATGTGTCAGTGTATCCCCATCCGGATCGGACGAAGTAAATGAAGCGATCACCTGATTCACCGCAACCGATTCTTCTGTCACGTCGTTGGCGGTTACGGTGATAACGGGGGCGTTATCGTTAACACGCGTGATGTTACTCACGTCGCTACCAGTCGTGGCGTTAGTACCGTCGCTGGCTTGAACGGTAATGGTGAGGTTCGATAAGTTCAGCGTATCATTGTTGATCGCCGCGACACCGGCCGCAGTGAGTTCAACATTGTTACCATTGATTTGAAAATAGTTATTGGGGTCGTTCACTAAACTATGTGTCAGTGTATCGCCATCGGGATCACTGGACGTGAAGCTCGCAATGACCTGATTCACCGCAACCGACTCCTCCGTTACATCATTCGCGGTAACATTGATCACAGGCGCATTATCATTCACGCGGGTGATGTTACTCACATCACTGCCGTTAGTGCTGTTAGTACCATCGCTCGCTTGAACCGTAATCGTCACTGACGATAAGTTTAAACTGTCATTGTTGATCGCCGCGACACCGGCGGTCGTCAGTTCAACATTTGTTCCATTCAATTGGAAGTAACCGTTCGGATCGTTTTGTAGTGTATGCATGAGCGTATCGCCATCCGGATCGGACGAAGTAAATGAAGCGATCACCTGATTCACCGCAACCGATTCTTCTGTCACGTCGTTGGCGGTTACGGTGATAACGGGGGCGTTATCATTAACCCGAGTAATATTACTCACGTCGCTACCAGTCGTGGCGTTAGTACCATCGCTCGCTTGAACCGTAATCGTCACTGACGATAAGTTTAAACTGTCATTGTTGATCGCCGCGACACCGGCGGTCGTCAGTTCAACATTTGTTCCATTCAATTGGAAGTAACCGTTCGGATCGTTTTGTAGTGTATGCGTGAGCGTGTCACCATCCGGATCGGACGAAGTAAACGAGGCAATAACTTGATTTACAGTGACAGATTCTTCCGTTACATCATTCGCAGTCACCGTAATCACCGGTGCATTATCATTGATGCGCGTAATGTTGCTCACATCACTACCGTTAGTGGTGTTGGTGCCATCACTGGCTTGTACGGTAATGGTGAGGTTCGATAAGTTCAGCGTATCATTGTTGATCGCCGCCACACCGGCTGCAGTGAGTTCAACATTGTTACCATTGATTTGAAAATAGTTATTAGGATCGTTTACTAAGCTATGTGTCAGTGTATCGCCATCGGGATCACTGGACGTGAAGCTCGCAATAACCTGGTTTACCGCAACCGACTCTTCAGTGATATCGTTCGCGGTAACGTTGATCACCGGTGCATTATCATTGATGCGCGTAATGTTGCTCACATCACTACCGTTAGTGGTGTTGGTGCCATCACTGGCTTGTACGGTAATGGTGAGGTTCGATAAGTTCAGCGTATCATTGTTGATCGCCGCCACACCGGCTGCAGTGAGTTCAACATTGTTACCATTGATTTGAAAATAGTTATTAGGATCGTTTACTAAGCTATGTGTCAGTGTATCGCCATCGGGATCACTGGACGTGAAGCTCGCAATAACCTGGTTTACCGCAACCGACTCTTCAGTGATATCGTTCGCGGTAACGTTGATCACCGGTGCATTATCATTAACCCGAGTAATATTACTCACATCGCTACCAGTAGTGGCGTTGGTGCCATCACTGGCTTGAACGGTAATGGTGAGGTTCGATAAGTTCAGCGTATCATTGTTGATCGCCGCGACACCGGCCGCAGTCAACTCAACATTGTTGCCGTTGATTTGGAAATAGTTATTAGTGTCGTTCATTAAACTATGCGTAAGCGTGTCACCATCAGGATCGCTAGACGTAAAGCTGGCTATCACTTGATTTACGACTACAGATTCTTCCGTCACATCATTGGCTGTTACGGTGATGACTGGTGCATTATCATTAACGCGGGTGATGTTACTCACATCACTACCATTGGTGGTGTTGGTGCCATCGCTCGCTTGAACGGTGATGGTGAGGTTCGATAAGTTCAGCGTATCATTGTTGATCGCCGCCACACCGGCCGCAGTCAACTCAACATTGTTGCCGTTGATTTGGAAATAGTTATTAGTGTCGTTCATTAAACTATGCGTAAGCGTGTCACCATCAGGATCGCTAGACGTAAAGCTGGCTATCACTTGATTTACGACTACAGATTCTTCCGTCACATCATTGGCTGTTACGGTGATGACTGGTGCATTATCATTAACGCGGGTGATGTTACTCACATCACTACCATTGGTGGTGTTGGTGCCATCACTGGCTTGAACGGTGATGGTGAGGTTCGATAAGTTCAGCGTATCATTGTTGATCGCCGCGACACCGGCGGTAGTTAACTCAACATTGTTACCGTTGATTTGGAAGTAACCGTTCGGATCGTTTTGGAGTGTATGCGTGAGCGTATCGCCATCCTGATCACTGGATGTAAAGCTCGCAATGACCTGGTTAACCGCAACCGACTCTTCCGTCACATCATTGGCGGTGACCGTAATCACCGGTGCGTTATCATTCACACGCGTGATGTTGCTCACATCACTGCCATTCGTGCTGTTAGTACCATCGCTGGCTTGAACGGTGATGGTGAGGTTTAATAAATTCAGCGTATCATTATTGATCGCCGCGACACCGGCCGCAGTCAACTCAACATTGTTGCCGTTGATTTGAAAATAGTTATTAGTGTCGTTCACTAAACTATGCGTAAGCGTGTCACCATCAGGATCGCTAGACGTAAAGCTGGCTATCACTTGATTTACGACTACAGATTCTTCGGTCACATCATTGGCGGTGACCGTAATCATCGGTGCGTTATCATTCACACGCGTGATGTTGCTCACATCACTGCCATTCGTGGTGTTGGTACCATCACTGGCTTGTACGGTAATGGTGAGGTTTGATAAGTTCAGCGTATCATTGTTGATCGCCGCGACACCGGCCGCAGTTAACTCAACATTGTTACCGTTGATTTGGAAATAGTTATTAGTGTCGTTCACTAAACTATGCGTAAGCGTGTCGCCATCGGGATCGGATGAGGTAAATGAAGCGATCACTTGATTTGCAGTGACCGACTCTTCCGTTACGTCATTCGCCGTTACCGTAATCACCGGTGCGTTATCATTCACACGCGTGATGTTGCTCACATCACTGCCATTCGTGGTGTTGGTACCATCACTGGCTTGGACGGTGATGGTGAGGTTCGATAAGTTTAAGCTGTCGTTGTTGATTGCCGCGACACCCGCCGCAGTGAGCTCAACATTGTTACCGTTGATTTGGAAGTAACCATTTGGATCATTCACTAAACTGTGTATCAGTGTATCGCCATCGGGATCCGATGATGTGAAGCTCGCAATGACCTGGTTGACCGCAACCGACTCTTCAGTGACATCATTTGCCGTCACGGTAATAACGGGTGCGTTATCATTGACGCGCGTGATGTTACTCACATCACTACCATTCGTGGTGTTGGTGCCATCGCTGGCTTGTACGGTAATGGTGAGGTTCGATAAGTTCAGCGTATCATTGTTGATCGCCGCGACACCGGCCGTCGTTAATACAACCGTGTTGTCCTTGATGTCAAAGTAGTTATTCGGATCGTTCACTAAACTGTGTGTCAGTGTATCACCATCCGGATCGGATGAAGTAAACGAGGCAATAACCTGATTCACCGCAACCGACTCTTCCGTCACATCATTGGCGGTTACGGTGATGACTGGCGCGTTATCATTGATGCGGGTGATGTTACTCACGTCGCTACCAGTAGTGGCGTTAGTATCGTCGCTGGCTTGAACGGTGATGGTTAAATTGTTCAGGTTTAACGTGTCATTGTTGATCGCGGATACACCGGCCGCAGTGAGTTCAACATTGTTGCCGTTGATTTGGAAATAGTTATTAGTGTCGTTCATTAAACTATGCGTAAGCGTGTCACCATCAGGATCGCTAGACGTAAAGCTGGCTATCACTTGATTTACGACTACAGATTCTTCCGTCACATCATTGGCGGTTACGGTGATGACTGGTGCATTATCATTAACGCGGGTGATGTTACTCACGTCGCTACCAGTAGTGGCGTTAGTATCGTCGCTGGCTTGAACGGTGATGGTGAGGTTCGATAAGTTCAGCGTATCATTGTTGATCGCCGCCACACCGGCCGCAGTCAACTCAACATTGTTGCCGTTGATTTGGAAATAGTTATTAGTGTCGTTCACTAAACTGTGTGTCAGTGTATCCCCATCGGGATCACTGGACGTAAAACTCGCAATGACCTGGTTGACCACAACAGACTCTTCGGTGACATCATTTGCCGTCACGGTAATGATAGGTGCATTATCATTGACGCGCGTGATGTTACTCACATCACTACCATTGGTTGTGTTGGTACCATCACTGGCTTGTACGGTAATAGTGAGGTTCGATAAGTTTAAGCTGTCGTTGTTGATTGCCTCGACACCGGCCGCAGTCAACTCAACATTGTTACCATTGATTTGGAAGTAGTTATTAGGATCGTTCACTAAACTGTGTGTCAGTGTATCCCCATCGGGATCACTGGACGTAAAACTCGCAATGACCTGGTTGACCACAACAGACTCTTCGGTGACATCATTTGCCGTCACGGTAATGATAGGTGCATTATCATTGACGCGCGTGATGTTACTCACATCACTACCATTGGTTGTGTTGGTACCATCACTGGCTTGTACGGTAATGGTGAGGTTCGATAAGTTTAAGCTGTCGTTGTTGATTGCCGCGACACCGACCGCAGTGAGTTCAACATTGTTACCATTGATTTGGAAGTAGTTATTAGGATCGTTCACTAAACTATGCGTAAGCGTGTCGCCATCGGGATCGGATGAGGTAAATGAAGCGATCACTTGATTTGCAGTGACGGATTCTTCCGTTACGTCATTCGCCGTTACCGTAATCACCGGTGCGTTATCATTCACACGAGTGATGTTGCTCACATCACTACCATTGGTTGTGTTGGTACCATCACTGGCTTGTACGGTAATGGTGAGGTTCGATAAGTTCAGCGTATCATTGTTGATCGCCGCGACACCGGCCGCAGTCAACTCAACATTGTTGCCGTTGATTTGGAAATAGTTATTAGTGTCGTTCACTAAACTGTGTGTCAGTGTATCCCCATCGGGATCACTGGACGTAAAACTCGCAATGACCTGGTTGACCACAACAGACTCTTCGGTGACATCATTTGCCGTCACGGTAATGATAGGTGCATTATCATTGACGCGCGTGATGTTACTCACATCACTACCATTGGTTGTGTTGGTACCATCACTGGCTTGTACGGTAATAGTGAGGTTCGATAAGTTTAAGCTGTCGTTGTTGATTGCCTCGACACCGGCCGCAGTCAACTCAACATTGTTACCATTGATTTGGAAGTAGTTATTAGGATCGTTCACTAAACTGTGTGTCAGTGTATCCCCATCGGGATCACTGGACGTAAAACTCGCAATGACCTGGTTGACCACAACAGACTCTTCGGTGACATCATTTGCCGTCACGGTAATGATAGGTGCATTATCATTGACGCGCGTGATGTTACTCACATCACTACCATTGGTTGTGTTGGTACCATCACTGGCTTGTACGGTAATGGTGAGGTTTGATAAGTTCAGCGTATCATTGTTGATCGCCGCGACACCGACCGCAGTCAACTCAACATTGTTGCCGTTGATTTGGAAATAACCGTTCGGATCGTTTTGTAGTGTATGCGTGAGCGTATCACCATCCGGATCGGATGAAGTAAACGAGGCAATGACTTGATTTACGGCTACAGATTCTTCCGTTACATTATTCGCGGTAACGTTGATCACCGGTGCATTATCATTCACACGCGTGATGTTACTCACATCACTACCATTGGTTGTGTTGGTACCATCACTGGCTTGTACGGTAATGGTGAGGTTTGATAAGTTCAGCGTATCATTGTTGATCGCCGCGACACCGACCGCAGTCAACTCAACATTGTTGCCGTTGATTTGGAAATAGTTATTAGTGTCGTTCACTAAACTATGCGTAAGCGTGTCACCATCAGGATCGCTAGACGTAAAGCTGGCTATCACTTGATTTACGACTACAGATTCTTCCGTCACATCATTGGCGGTGACCGTAATCACCGGTGCGTTATCATTCACACGCGTGATGTTGCTCACATCACTGCCATTCGTGCTGTTAGTACCATCGCTGGCTTGAACGGTGATCGTTAGGTTCGATAAGTTCAGCGTATCATTGTTGATCGCCGCGACACCGGCCGCAGTCAACTCAACATTGTTGCCGTTGATTTGGAAATAGTTATTAGTGTCGTTCACTAAACTATGCGTAAGCGTGTCACCATCAGGATCGCTAGACGTAAAGCTGGCTATCACTTGATTTACGACTACAGATTCTTCCGTCACATCGTTTGCGGTAACCGTAATAGATGGTGCACCCGAAGCAATTGGAGATGTGGGCGTCGGTGTGGGTGTTGCACTAGTAGTTGTAGCAGTAACATTCTGCGGCACAATCCCCACAGTATCGTTATCGGTAAACGTTTGGCCAAAGTTATTGTTGTTGACAGTAAAATCCGTAGGTCGTGTATCTACCGTACCTTCACGTCCGTCGCGTTCGTAAGTTGGTGTTTGGTGTAAAGCGGCTGTTTCACCTTGATCATTACCTGCGGCTGTTGGATCAAGCACTTCAACATCTTTACCTTCTAATAAGGCTTGCTGTAGCGTGGTAAGTTGGTCTACCTGTTCGTCTGTATAGCTTGTCGCTATCGAATTTACGGTTTCATCGAGAAGGACTTCAGAATTTTCTGCTACTTGAAGTTTCTGGCCAGTATTAAAAGCAATACTAACTGTCGTGCCTTGCCCTGTAATTAACACATCGCGATCACTGACGGTGTCACCAATACTCACTACCCGGATGAAACCATCAGCAGTACGTATTTGTGCAGAACCTGTTAAATCAGCAATATATCCAATGTTTTTAATAGCCATGTCTTAACCTTCTTATGATTGAAAGCAAATCATAGGTTATTCAAGGGGATGCGGGTATCGTACGATGGTCGTAGAAAGACAGATTAGTTTTAGCTAAGTCTATGATACTTCGTTACTATTTTTAGCCTGTAGAGGACTTATTTGACTTTAAAGAGTCAAACTGGCCCAAATAAATCACCAACGCTACCCTGTCTTTAACATTCAATTTCTGGAAAATTTGAGTGAGATGGGCTTTAACGGTTCGTTCCGCCATATTGCATGTGCTCGCGACCAGTTTATTACTTTTACCCTCTGCAACGGCTAGTGCAACATCACGCTCCCTTTTGGTCAAAACTTCAAGAAGGTTATTTGCGGGAGGCGTCTGTAGTGCAGAGCGTGCCAATTCGAACGCCTGACTTAACAATAGTGGCGGGTACCAACTCTGGCCATTTGTCAGCAAGCGTAACATTTGGGTGTAATTAGGGGCTGACATATACGCATTGAAATACCCTTGCACACCCAGATTGGTATAGGAGAGTAAATCTTCTACACCGGGAATACCGACAGCCACACCAATAACAATATTTTTGAGTCGCGCTTCCTCTAGCCAGACAGGTAACTCTTCAACAAAAGACGGTGCATAGACCAGGCAAACATCCCCGGGCTCGGTGATAAATGGAAATACTGTAGAGCGATGAACTACCTCACCATCAACAACACGGTTGATATGATCAACAAACGATGTTGATTTTGAGTAAATTACTATTGTCATCAGTTTTCTTGTAAAGCTTTACTAAATCCGCGGTTTATTGGTTTTAACAGGTATCCCAGTATGGTCTTCTTGTCTGTAATAATGTCAGCTTCCGTTGTCATACCAACTTTGATTTGCATAGGCTGCGATTCGTGTCCCAGGTAGGGTTTTTCAGGCCTTACCCGAGCAACATAATAACTAACCCCTTCTTTATCGGTTACTGTATCGGCACTCAGAAAAATAACTGAACCTTTCAAACTGCCGTGTATGGCAAAATCATAGGCTGAAAATTTGAGGCGTGTTTCCTGTCCAACACTAATATATGCAATATCGGCAGGTTTAATACGAACTTCTATTAACAACGCATCTTCAATCGGGACGATTTCCAGAACGTCACTGCCTGGCGCGACCACTCCGCCAATGGTGTTTGCATACAAGCGTTGAACTATTCCTTTTACCGGTGAACGCAACGTGGTGCGGCTCACCCTATCTTTCAACGCATTTTGAGTTTCCGCAAAACGCGATATTTCCGCTAACACTTCATTAAGCTCGCGTTTCGCCTTATTGCTAAAGTCCAGGCGGGCTTGTTCCAGCTTTCGCCGGCCTTCTTCCACAGTTGAACGAATTCGAGGAATAGATATACCCACACCTTCCAATTCTCCCTCAGCTTCGGCTTCACGCTGTTGCAGCTGTAAATAATCCACTTCGGAAATTATACGTCGTTGCATTAATGGCAGTTTAATTTTCAACTCCTGCCGTAACAACTTTAGCGACTTGGTTAATTGCCGCTGTTTAGATTGCATCTCTTCCAACGTACTTTGGTGCTGACTCACCTGCTCTTTATAAATACTCAATGTTTTCTGTAATTGCTGGCGGTTCGATTCAAATAAACTTTCTTCCGAGCGGAGTATTTCAGGTAGAACAGCTGCCACTTCTTCATCACGAACAAATTCAGTTTCGTATGCTTCGGCTTTTAGTCTTGCACTCTTTGCTTTGAGTTCAAAGTATTGAAGCCGGTTCTCTTCAAAGGAACTGGAAAAAGCAATATCAGACATTTTTAATAGAGCTTGATTTATATCTACAAGATCACCTTCACGCACTAAAATCTCGGAAACAATACCGCCTTCCAGACTTTGAACAAGTTGTACCTGACGTGCGGGAATAACCTTGCCATTACCGCGTACAACTACATCTATCTCGGCCCAGGCCATCCATAACAGAGCAACAACAAACAATGCCAGCATTATCGAAACCATCATCAGTAAATACTTCGGTGAACGTTGTACAACCGCTGCTGACAAACTTTCCATATAGGCTGTATCAGAGTCACTGAATTTAGATGACGAACTGTAATGGTGATCAGAATTCATTGTTTCCATCCTGTAGTGCTTTTAATACTTTTTCTTTGGGGCCATCCATCACGATTCGTCCATCATCAATGACTACAATACGTTCTACGAGTGCGAGCATTGGGGCTTTATGAGTCACCAAAATCAAAGTCTTATCACGAGTGTAATCAAACAATGTTTTGCGTATCTGCGCTTCAGTTGTGTTATCCATACTGTTGGTTGGTTCATCTAAAATTAAAATAGGCTCATCCAGTAACAATGCTCGTCCAAGTGCAATAGACTGACGTTGTCCACCTGACAAACAATGGCCTTGTTCACCTACGGATGTATCAAAACCTGATGGTAGTTTATTTACAAATTGATCTACACCGCAAATTTTAGCAACCTCAATCAGTCGCGCATCATCAATATGAGGATCTTTAAAAACAAGATTATCTCGAATACTGCCACTCATTAAATTTACATCCTGTGAGAGATAACCAATGTGATGACGTAAATCAGCAGGGTCAATTTGGTTTATATCAATATCGTCAATCAACAGGGAACCTTCAGTAGGCGCATACAACCCCATCATCAATTTAGTAATACTGGTTTTACCCGAACCGACTTTGCCAATAATACCAACATGTTCCTTAGGATTAATTCGCAGAGATATATTCGTTAAAGTTGCACGTTCTGCCTCAGGATATGCAAAATTAACTTGTTTAAACTCCATACCACCTTCAAAAACTATCCGCCGCACGTATTTCTTATCTTCAGGACGTTCTACTGGTTTTTCCATTAATCCGTCTAGCGCCGCAAAAGCAGTCTTGGTTTGTTCAAAGCTGGTAATTAATGTTGCAATCTGCCCCATGGGCGCAACCGCACGTGAAGACAACATCACAACGGCGATTAAACCACCTAATGAAAGTTCTAAATCTGATATTTGATAGATCCCAAAAACAATAATTCCAACGGTATTCAATTGCACTAAAAAATTAGTGACGACCAAAATAGTACCCGACAACATACGCGCACGCATTGACTTAGTCGCAATCTCACCAGATGACTCTTCCCACACCCATTGTGAATGGTGAGAAGCGCCCAGCGTTTTAATCGTCTCAATATTATGCAGGCTTTCAATTAAATGAGAGTTTTTATTTGCCGATGCTTCAAACGTTGCTTCAATACTTTCACGTAGCGGTTTAATCATAAAAAAACTAAACGTTATGAGTAAGCAAATGGTTAGCAATGGAATAAAAACGACTGGACCGCCGATATACCCAACAACTACCAGAAAAATAATCGCAAAAGGTAAATCGACCAACGTTGCCATAGTTGATGCCGTGAAAAAATTACGTATGCTTTCAAAATCCCGCAAATTATTTGCAAAGGCACCAACACTTTTTGGCCACTCGTCCATACGTAAATTGAGGGTCTGTTCAAAAAGTATTGAAGACATAATAACATCACTTTTCTTACCGGCCACTTCCAATAAATAGGTGCGTATATAACGAATCACAGCATCAAAAACATAAACAAGTACCACGCCAACGGCGAGCACCCATAATGTTTCCATTGCATCGTTAGGCACAACTCGGTCATAAACATTCATGGTAAACAACGGCGTGGCAATGACAAATAAATTAACCAAAACAGATGCCAGTAACACACTAATAAAAATTTCTTTCGACCTGGCCAGGGTTCCCCAAAACCAGTGACTTTCACCAACTTTAATCAACCTTAACGGTCGGCTTCGCTTTTTGAATTCACGTTTAAGGAGGTAAGCAAATCCCATGTATTCTTCTTTAAGCTGGTCAAGGTCAACCCATTCTTCGCCCTCACTCACTTCCGGATAAATAACACGTGCACGATTATTTTCCTTATCAATGCTTTCCAGCACGCAAGCATTACGCTCGTTTAAAATAATAATACAAGGTAACAATAAGCCCGATAACTGTTCGAGATCGCGTTTAATCAGTCTTGCTGCAAAACCGGCACGTTTAGCTACCCGTGAAAACAAACCCTTTGAACTTTTAATCGAAAATAATTCTGGTCCTGGTTTGCCTGGCTCTATCGGTAAACCGGAGATGAGTGCATCAATTGAAATGGGGCGATGATAGAGTTTTGCAAAAACAACCAGACACTCCAGCAATGGATCGTAGTGATGATAATTTTCATTCATACAACATCCTCAATTTCGCTCAGAAAATTACCTTGCATCGTCCTCACACCCAATTTATGTAAATTGTCATAGACTTCCTGCGATTCAACACCCACTGCAATTAAGTTAATATCCATCGTCCTGGTTAAAGTAAGTAACGCCTGGAAACCTGCCGGGATATCTCCCAGTGTCATATCGTAAAGCGTTCTGGAATTAATTTTCACATAGCTCGGTCGTACCGCTTGCAGGATTTCCATTGAATACCCAATATTTAAATTATCAATACCAAAAGTATGACCAGCTTTTCTGACAGAGTCAGCGACTTCTGCACACATAACAGGATAGCGTTCAATAATATGATGACTCGCTTCCACGCATAGCCCTGTTGATGACTGTTTAAAGAATTCCAGCAACTGATTAAATTCGACTAAGGCATCTGCATGACTAAATACCGACATGGCAAGGTTAATTGCGACAGGAATATTATCCGATTTTTTACTTAATTCTTTTACGAGTTGAAACACGGCATGATCGACATCTTCACCCAAACCTAAAATATTTGCCATTGGCATAAAGATACCCGCCGGTACAACTTGCCCATCTTCGTTTTTAAGGCGTGCAAAAACTTCCTGATGAATTGCAATACCATCATTATTTAAAACTTTCTGTTTTACCAAAAACAATTTTCCTGCGGAAATAGATTCCTCGAGGCAGGAACGCCATTGTATTTTTCCTTGTGGCAAAGTTATATTCGTCAATAAATTTTCTTTTATTGAATACACCCCTGCTTCTGCTGCCTGCGTTAAAGCGAAATCAGACTCTGCTAGAATTTTACCTACACCATGCCCTACAGTTACGCTACTGATACCGGCAGTTAATGACACATGCTTATTTAAATCTATAACCATCGCACTTGTTTTAAAACGTTCGAAGATGTCTTCTAAATATTTCACAACCGTTTTTTCATCTTCAGATATCAACAACGCAAATTCATCATTTCCAAGCCGGGCACATACCTCGGATATTTGATGTTCTTTAGTGTCGTTTAAAATGTCCGCTAAAGTTTGCAGAACATCATCTGATTTTTTATAACCATAATGATCATGTATATAGTCCAGATAATGAATTTTAATAACAGCCAAACTACCATGAAACATAGACTCTTCAGATTGTGCGCGTTCCAGTTCAGCCATAAAATACTGACGGTTCCCTAATCCAGTCACATTATCTATATATAGTAATTTTTGATACAGACCCAGCGTTTTTTCCTGATCTGAAAAAATCATCTGTACTTTTCCAACCATTCTATTCATTGCTTCCACAACACTACGTAATTCAATGGTACGCGGCAAAGATGACTGCTGCATAAATTGATTATTATGAATCGCCTCAGCCTGTTGCTTGACCTGGGCTAAGGGTTTCATTAGCTGATGCAAAACAAGCCATAACGCCAGCAGACCACATGAAAAAAGCACCACGAACCAGAACAAACTAGCTTCAAGGCTTTTATATAAACTGGAATATACATATCCCGGGTGGAGCGTCAGCTTTAAAGTTCCCAGCAATACCCAACCCCGCATAACCTGTGTTGAACCCGTTGCCGATGATAATGGGACCATCGCTACAAACCAATCCGGTACATTATTCACTTCAAGTTGCCGATATTTTTCAAGTAGTACTTTCCCATCTGGGGCAACAAGTTTAATACTCGAATAATATCCACTATCAAAGACTACGTTGAATAATGTCTCGTAAGCTGCACTATTGGATACCGATGTCGAGTTACTAATAGCAATACCTAAAGTCGTCGCCATATCTTGTGCTGTCGTTTGTAATTGTCCCTCGATAAAGTCACCGGAACGCTTAAAGTCTACAACTGTCGTAGCAAATACGATAAGTAAAAATATCAATGAAACAACTACTGCTATCTGTTTAAATAATGTCATGGTTTTGACCTTTTCATATTAGCCAGCAGTTTCTTCCATTTACTATTTTTGATTTTATCTGTCGGCAAAGAACGACCCAGTCCAGCTGAGGCATTAGAGAGAAATAAAGATTGTGCATTAAAACTATATATCGGTAATAAATCGCGACGTTTATCTGCGCGAAGAATCTTTGGATTATAGTTATCCAGAATGAGGGGTATACTTTGTGGGGTAGGAAAATAACTTAATACCATATGGGCAACATTTTGACGGAGTGCTTTTACATAGGTCAGGTAAAGATGCTTGTCGGGCACCCCCAGTGAACGTAAGGCAAAGTATTTAGCAATAACGTAATCTTCGCAATCACCACTGTTCACACCCAGAAATTCTTCAGGTGTAGCCCAGTAGTCTTTTTGGCCCCACAAGCTCATATCATCTTTGTATTTAAACTGGTTAAAAAAACGATTCACTTCGACTAACTGCTTATTAACTTCTTTGCCTTCAAGTTGATGAAGTAAAGCCTTTAGATTAACGCCTCGCTGTCGCGCCTGAATACTATATTGTTGGTTCAATCGTTGTATCATCTTTTCATCAACAAATGTCTGTGCATAATCCAGACTTGGAACCGTAAACATAAATAAACAAACAATACCGCTGACCAGAACTTTACTATTCCATTTAACCGCCGGACCGAAGGTATTGTAATATCCTAGTGCCACTTAATATTTTCTATCTACGGTTATATCCTTCAAGAAACACCTTTCCAAAAAATTGATACTAATGAACTCTCGAAAAAATTTATGTGCAAGCAAGCCATAGAGTTTACTTTTTTGCACAATTCGCGCTTAGACCTAGCGAGGAGCGTTAAATTTAAAACGCAATTCACCTCGCCGGTTAATCGCTTGACCTTGGGAAGTAGCATTATCTGCTATAGAATTTTGTTCTCCCAGACCAAACGCCTTAACTTTCTTACCATCTATCTTCTGACCAACCAGAAACTTACGTAGTGCAGTTGCCCGACGCTTCGATAAAGATAAATTATATTTCTCTGAACCACGACTATCTGTAAATGCCAGAATTTCTATTTCGGCAAATTTCATGCCTTTAGCCTTTTTAACAATACTCTTAATTTTTTCTTTTGAAGCATCCGTTAGTTCTACTTTGTTTGATTTAAAACTAACAAACTGGGTTCGGCCTAAATCTATTTCAGATTTATCGGCGACTATTACTCTGACTTTAGCCGTAGCAACCGCATCTTTGCCATCGCTGACGGTATAGGTAAAGCTGTCTTGACCGGTAAAGCCATCCGATGCCCGAAAGATAAGATTCTTTCTATTATCAAATGCTATTGCACCATTCTTAGGTTGCGTAAAATTAACCAAACGTAATACGTCTCCATCTTCATCAGTATCATTATTCAGTAACGTCTTCTGATTTATTACAAGTACACTATTCATCTCCAATTCTATCTGGTCATCGCCTACCACGGGAACATGATTTAACTTGTTATAACCGAACTTCATAAACTCTGTATCACGACAACCAAAATCATTGACCGTATTTTTAGCCAGGGTGTTATCACACTGATCTAATGGATTATCCACTTTATCGATATCCACATCGGACTTAAGTGGTAATTCATCCTGCCCTTTAGCTCGAAGGTTTGAGACTACTAAATCGTCCTCCCCCACTTTAAAGTCCAAATTTAGAGCTGGGAATAATGTTCCCATCGCTTCAAGAATACGAAACTTCGCCCCGAGTGAATCATAAAACGCAACTGTATATTCATTCTGCGCTGTATTGAGTTCGCTTTCTGCGTCGAGTAAATCGATTAAATCACGCTGCCCAATAAAGAACTCTTCTCCATAAGACTCGACTGTCTGGCGTGCTTTTTGTGTATGTGTAGCCAGAAATTTGAGTTGTTTAGACAATGATTCATTTGCTACCCAGGCAAGCCGTAAAGTATTAATAACCTGACGGTGGACTCGCGCTAAAAACTCCTGATTTTGATGTACCACACTCACTTTTTTACTAAACTCGGCGCGGTCAGCACCACCACGATACAAGTTATAACTAAGATTTAACACCAGACTAAGTTGGTCAGTATCTCCACTGAAGCCGTTTAGATTAGTCCCAACTTCTTTTGCAAGTCGTAAATCCAACTTCGGATAGTTATTACTTTTTGCCCGATTAGAATCCGCTAACGCCACTTGGACATTATAACTTGCTACTTTTATAGCAGGATGCTTTTTCAATGCACCATCTATTAACTCATTGAGAGATAAATTCGGGAATTCTGGAGGGCTTGGTATAGTCAGTTCAGAAGGTTGCACATATCGGCCCAAAATTTCATGTAGGCGAGTGACGGCATCTTGTAAGTTACTCTGCTGCGCTAATAAACTTGCATGCGCACGTGCGACACGCCCCTCGGTTTGCTGCAGTTCGGACTGGCGGCCAACACCAGACCTGTTTCTTTCACGAATTTGTGACAGGATACGTTCATGGGAGCCAACATTTGTTTCCGCTAATTCAACAAGTTTATATTGCTTGAGCGCACCTAAATAAGCCTGTATCGCTTCTAGTGCAATATTATCTGCAGAATCAAAAATTTCATTGAGTGCCGAATGAATCCGGGCCTGAGTTTGTTGCTGCTGATAGGTGGTATCGAAACCGTTAAAGAGATTCTGGGTAACGGAGAGTTCAACGCGATTACTGTCGTATTCACGTTTTATCTGGTTTGTTACTGGAGATTGGGTATCGTAAGAGCCAGTCGACCCATTTAAGTCAACACTTGGTTGCCAGCCACTATTGGCAATATCCCGGTCGCTGTTTACTTGTCTGAATATATGGACCTGTTCACGAATACTAGGGTGAGCATTAATAGAGTCGGTAACAAATTCATTCAACTCCATCGCTGATAATGCCGTTGGAATTATTAATAAACCAAATGTAAAAAAAAGCCCTTGATAGACCGTGCTGCCTAACCAATGTGTAAATTTCATCATGTGTATATAACTCTTCCAGAAAATTCATAAAAAATAAGCCTGTCACGTTCGACCAGCTTAAAACCCGCTTAATGAATGCATGAGAGTATAACGACTCAAAAATTAAAAACTTTAGTCAAATCGCCCCTAATTATCTGAAAAACTATCACAATATCAAATATTTAGGCTATCCCTATAATTATTGTAAACTGGAAAATCACTTTTTCCTCTCCTCACATTGTAAATTATACGTTAAAACTGAATTTTATCAATAAATTCAATTAGGTTGCTCAGTATTCTAAAGTAAATTATTAGATTTTACCGGTCAGTTCGAGGCAGGGTTTAAAAGGGTACAATTCAAGAAAAAAACGATTGATTATAGTGGGAATTTTTTAGCTTATAAAAGCACATTCAAGCTAATTCAAGGACAGTAAAAGTACAAAGCAAAAATCAGCGTGGAAAATATCAATAGCCCTCTTCACTACGCGTAAAAATAAAGAAACAGGCTGTAAATTAAGTGGCGGTATATGTACTGGCACTAAAACGTGGAGATTACGGGTTGTCAGGCCCTGAACCGGCACTAGCGGGCGGAATCCGGGCAGAGTAAATCCCATCCTGGATTTCGCTATGCTGCATCCGTGCTACGCAAATAAATTACATCATGCCGGGAGGCATTTGTCCTTTCATACCCCGCATCATTTTAGCCATTCCGCCATTGCCCATTTTTTTCATCATTTTTTGCATTTGGGCAAATTGTTTGAGCATCCGATTCACGTCTTGTACCTGAACGCCAGAACCAGCGGCTATACGGCGTTTACGTGAACCTTTAATCACAGCAGGGAAATGTCGTTCTTGTGGTGTCATCGAATTCACAATAGCTATCATACGATTAATGTTTTTAGGGTCGACCTGACTTTGCGCGGCGGCGGGCAATTTCCCCATTCCGGGCATTTTATCCATTAAGCCAGCAATACCACCCATTTTATTCATTTGTTCGAACTGGTCTCTAAAGTCTTCCAGGTCAAAGCCTTTGCCTTTTTTTATCTTTTTGGCAAGTTTCTCGGCTTTTTCTATATCGATATTCTTTTGAACATCTTCAACCAGACTGACTATGTCGCCCATATCAAGGATACGTGATGCCACCCGCTCAGGATGGAAAACTTCTAGCGCGCTGGTCTTTTCACCCACACCCATAAACTTAATGGGCTTACCGGTAATTTGGCGAATCGACAAAGCAGCACCACCACGTGCATCACCATCAGTTTTAGTTAAAACGACACCGGTTAAGGGCAGAGCCTCATCAAAGGCTTTAGCAGTATTCGCCGCATCCTGACCGGTCATGCTATCCACGACAAATAAGGTTTCCGCAGGATTTGCTGCGGCATGAATAGCTTTAATCTCGGCCATCATTTCAGCATCGACATGTAAACGACCTGCCGTATCGACAATCACCACATCCAGGTGTTTAAGCGTCGCTTCTTTAATCGCGTTTTTAACAATATCAACCGGGTTTTGTTTTTCATTACTGGGGAAAAAAGTCGCGCCAACTTCAGAAGCCACCGTTTCTAATTGCTTAATCGCTGCCGGACGATAAATATCCGCACTCACCACCAGGGTTGATTTATTTTTTTCTTCTTTGAGCCACCGTGCGAGCTTGGCAACGGTTGTTGTTTTACCTGCACCTTGCAAACCTGCCATCAAAATAACGGCAGGTGCCTGAACATTGAGCTCCAGACCGCTGCTAACCTCACCCATCATCGCGATGAGTTCGTCATTCACCACTTTTACAAAAGCTTGCCCTGGGGTTAAACTTTTAAGTACCGTATCACCCACTGCGCGTTCGCGGACATGCTCGATAAAATCACGCACTACCGGCAGTGCCACATCGGCTTCGAGTAACGCCATGCGTACTTCACGCAAAGTGTCTTTTATATTATCTTCGGTAATTCGACCCACACCACGTATATCACGCAGTGTTTGGCCTAAGCGTGTCGTTAAACTATCAAACATAATTTTTTTCTAACCCGATAATGAAATTTAAATAATGGAGGAATTATAACCCAATCATAGGGTGAACGTCTTGTGACCTTGAAGAGGATAAATCGCATGGTTGGTGATAGCTTGCATACATTCGTCTAAAATCACCGTTTCTAAACCGGGTTTATTATGTGTGATATAGACATCCGAAGTATGTTTTAATTTTTTAATATCCACACCCAGCAGTTCTGCACAATAATGGCCGGCAATTTTGCATAGCTCTTTATCGTCATTAGCAAAAGCGGCTTCGACAATTAAAAAATCCAAACTGTCATGTTTATTTAAAGCATCCCAAAAAGTATCATTTGTTGTGGTATCACCACTAAATGCAAAGGCACCCTTTCCACCTTGAACACGGTATCCAACGCCTGGAACGGAATGATTAACACGAATCATTTCAAACTGACGACCATCCAAATTAACCACGTCACCCGGTGCCATGGCTTGATATTTTAAAACCGGAGATTCTTTGGGTAAACGTGAAAAATCCGGCCAAATAACATTATTAAAGATATGAACTTGTAATGCATTAAGCGTTTCAGCTTGAGCATGAATCACAACTGGCGTTGAGATACGTTCAAAAATCGTATCCACCAAAAGCGGAATACCCGTAATATGGTCTAAGTGTGAATGAGTCACAAAGATATGCTTGATTTGTGCCATTTCGTCCAGACTTAAGTCACCTAGTCCGGTCCCAGCATCGATTAAAATATCCGAATCAATCAATAAAGTTGTTGTGCGTAAATCAACACCAACACCACCACTACACCCCAATACCCTCAAATCCATCGAGCTTTCCTGATCTCTTTTAGTAATTTATTCACAGTATAAAACATATTTTAATGTTGTCTGTCTTTATAGCGACTTTGTCTGCTAAATGCGCACTGTTTAGCGTTAAATTCAAACTAAAACCCGGATAATTCAATGTTTTTAGCATATAGGTCAATTATTATACTGCCAACTTACTTATAACACACGTAAATCAATCATTTGAGAGTCTATCTCAGCAACAATCTACTTTCATTTGCGCATCAAGCTATGCGATGATTAGCGTAATCAACAATCAACTAAACCCATAGATTTCAAAAATGACTTTAAGCATTGTTTGTATCACTTTTTATTTGCTCTCAGCGGCTATTCTACTGAAACACAGTAGAAATAATATGAGTGATTCGGACCCGACTACAAAAAACCGGTTTTTGCTACCGGGTATTGCTGCCGTTTTCTTGCACGCCTTTATATTGTTCAAATATAACCTCTATACACCTCATGGACTTGATTTAAGTGTTTTTACGGTTCTTTCCCTGGTAAGTTGGATTACGGCGAGCTTTCTAATAATTGCAGCACTGCGCCAACCTGTTGAGTGTTTAGCTATTGTTGTTTTTCCGTTTGCAGCTATTACCTTAATTCTTCGAATGGTCAGCGAACAACATCATTACCTCGCTCAAATATCAAACGGTCTGGAAACACATATTTTATTATCCATTATTGCTTACAGTATTTTAAGTATTGCCGCTGTACAAAGTCTTTTACTTTACATTCAAGACTACCATTTACATAACAAACAACCGGGCGGTTTTATTAGTGCACTACCGTCACTTGAAACCATGGAAACCCTCTTATTCAAAATGATCGGCCTTGGTTTTATACTGTTAACAGTGTCGCTTGCATCGGGCATACCCTATCTTGAAGATATCCACCAACAACATTTAACCCATAAGATTATTTTGTCTTCTATTGCCTGGTTAGTATTCGCTGTTTTAATTTGGGGGCGCTGGAAATTTGGCTGGCGTGGTCAAACCGCGATACGTTGGACTCTCGGTGGTTTTATCATGCTAATGCTAGCTTATTTTGGTAGCAGCATCGTATTACAGGTTATTTTAGAACGCGCCTAACTAAATCCCTGCTTGACAGTTCACTATTATTTCCTAAAACTTAACGAATTAAACAAAACAGGTTGCAACCTCATTGGAAACCCTTTCCTTAAGTACGCTATTTGGCATACTCATTTTTCTCATTCTGGCTTCAGGTTTTTTTTCTGGTTCTGAAACAGGTTTAATGAGTTTAAACCGCTATAGACTCCGTAATCTAGCCAATAAAAAACACAAAGGTGCGCAAAAAGCACTACGTCTTCTGGAAAAGCCCGAACGTATAATCGGGATGATTTTATTAGGCAATAACTTCGTCAATATTCTGGCGGCAACGATTGCGTCTATCATCGGTATTCGTTTACTTGATGATGCGGGTCCATGGGTATCTACCATCGTATTAACGATCATTGTACTCATCTTTGCGGAAGTTACCCCTAAAACACTCGCAGCACTTCACCCTGAAAAATACGCCCTACCTTCTGCTTATATATTGGAACCCTTACTAAAAATATCTACGCCTATTGTTTGGCTGATAAATAAAATCACTAAAGTCATTCTTAAATTATTAGGGATCTCGTCTAATCGACAATCGGCAACGAGTTTAAGCAGTGATGAAATCCGAATTGTGGTGCATGAAGCCAGCGCCATGATTCCTGAACAACATCAAAATATGCTGTTAAGTATTTTAGACTTAGAAAATGTTACCGTTGAAGATATTATGGTTCCACGCAATGAAGTTACGGGCATCGACATTGAAGATGACTGGAAGGATATAAGAAAACAACTTGCCAATAGTCAACATACTCGCCTTCCTGTGTATGCAGGCGATATCGACCATATTATTGGAATTATTCATGTAAGAAATACCATTAATCTATTTCAATCTGAAGATGATAATAAAGACAGCTTGAGAAATATCATACGTGAAGCTTATTTTGTTCCCATTTCAACACAACTGCATACCCAGCTTTTAAACTTTCAAAATGAAAAGCGCCGTATTGCATTAGTAGTCAATGAATACGGAGATATCCAGGGCTTAGTGACTTTAGAAGACATTCTCGAAGAAATCGTGGGCGAGTTTACGAGTGATCCCGCTTCGAATACAAAAGATGTACATCGAATGGAAGATGGCTCGTTCCTGATTGATGGTAGCGCCTCAATTCGCGACTTGAACAAGCTACTAAACTGGAACCTTCCTACTGACGGGCCCAAAACAATTAACGGTTTAATCATAGAGTATCTTGAACATATTCCTGAACCAGGTACCAGTATGTTAATTGCAGAGCATCCAATGGAAATTGTCCACACAACACGCAATACTGTCAAAACAGTCCACATTGATCCAAACTGGAAATCAAATGAAGACCATACAATTACTCCTGAAAGCGATACGGAATAAATGCCCTGTAATATTCTCTAAATGGTAGAAAAATTCTGCCAAAAGGTCAGTAAAGAGTTACAGAATATCAAAATGCCAGCTATAATCCATAATAATACTTATTATTATCATATAATTACCACAGTTTAGGAGTTTTTAGTGTCAAAATTGACGCTCTCATTTAAAGGCCAAGTGCTGAAATTCTTCCCTATTCACCATGGCAATATAGTCATCGGGAGTGACCCTTCGTGTGACATTCGTATCGATAGTCTTGCCATTGAACCGCAACATGCACAAATTGAAACAGAGCAACAAACCTCTCGTTTAAAAGCGCTGTCCCAAGAGAATGGTACTTTTATCAATAAAGAAAAAATTGATACCCACCAACTTAAAGATGGTGACATGATCCAAATTGGAAAACATACGCTTACCTATACTTTTGAAGAACTTTCTGAAGAAGAAATGCTACAGGCAATCAACAAGAATGATGCCAATTTAGAGGAAGTGTCACTACAACCTGATAATGCAGTTCCAATGCCTAACGATACAATTGAAAATAGCACATCTAAAAAGCAAGATGGCTGGTTACAGATAATGTCAGGGCAAAACCTCGGCAAAACGCTGAGTTTACATCGCTCGATGACAAACCTGGGTAAACCTGGCCTGGCAACGGCCGTCATAGCTCACCGAGATACGGGTTATTTTATTTCCCAACTTGAAGGTAAACTTCCTTTACAAATAAATTCGCAACCTACGGATCAACCTACTAGACTTAACCCTGAAGACATCATCCAAATCGGTAATGTCAAAATGCAGTTTTATTTAGAATAATTTTTCCACTGCATCCTCCTTATAACTAGAGCCAATCGGAAACTCAATAATGGAGAATCGACGATTTACCCGAATACCTTTTGATGCTGACGTACAACTGTACGATCCTCAAACTCAAAAAAACTGGGATAGTGAACTTATAGACATCTCGTTAAAGGGTATAAAACTATCTTGTCCTCATAATTGGAATGAAAATTGGGAAACTGCAGAACATTCAAATTTTGAAGTCACCTTAATTCTGGCCAAAGATGAAATCGAAATAAAAATCAAGGCCACTTTAAAACACCATGATGAGGCCGTATTAGGCTTTCAAATATTACATATTGATGTTGACAGTGCGAGTCACCTGCATCGATTGCTTGAACTTAACTTAGGGGATAGCAAGTTGCTTGATAGAGAATATATTGAGTTGATATCGCCCAGTATGCGTTAATTAAATTACGCATTCTCTTTCAACTGCTCACAATTACTATATTTTATTTAATGCTTCATCCAGACGTGTAACCGGATAAATCGTCATCCCTTTCGGAGTTTCACGTGGTGCATTGCCCCTGGGAATAATCGCTTGTTTAAAACCATGCTTGGCCGCTTCATATAAACGTTCTTGTCCATTAGGTACCGGGCGAATTTCTCCGGCCAAACCCACTTCACCGAATACTATCATGTCTTCAGGAATCACTTTACTGCGTAAGCTCGACATGACAGCAAGAAGTACTGCAAGGTCAGCGCCTGTTTCAGTGACACGAACACCACCGACCACATTGGCAAACACATCCTGGTCATGCGTCATAATACCTGCGTGACGATTTAATACCGCGAGTAACATAGCCAAACGATTATTCTCTAATCCCGTGGTTACCCGGCGTGGATTACCCAGATGACTTTCATCAACTAAAGCTTGCACTTCTACCAGTAACGGGCGCGTACCTTCAAGTGTAACCATCACTACACTGCCTGGCACAACCTCATCGTGGCGCGATAAAAAAATTGCTGATGGGTTGGTGACTTCGCGTAATCCTTTTTGCGTCATCGCGAAAACGCCGAGTTCATTAATTGCACCGAAGCGATTTTTAATTGCACGCACTAAACGATAGCGACTACCACTATCACCTTCAAAATATAAAACTGTATCCACCATATGTTCTAGAACACGTGGCCCGGCCAAGGCACCTTCTTTAGTCACATGACCAACCAAAAATAAAGCCGTGCCAGTTTGTTTCGCGTAGCGAACCAGTTGCGCTGCTGACTCTCTTACTTGCGCAACACCACCCGGAGCAGATTGAATCGCTTCAGTATAAACGGCTTGTATAGAATCAATTACCATCACACTGGGTTTTTCAACCTGTGCTATTTTTAAAATACTTTCAATTTGAGTTTCAGTGAGAACGTTTACTTTATCTGTTTTTAAATTTAGCCGTTGCGCACGCATGCTGACTTGTTCCAAAGATTCTTCACCCGTCACGTAAAGAGTTTTAGAGCTCTCCGCTAATGCCACCAGCGTTTGTAATAACAACGTTGATTTTCCTATACCAGGGTCACCACCAATGAGTACCACTGAACCAGGTACCAGGCCGCCACCAAGTACACGATCAAATTCTTCAATACCACAACTATAACGTTGTAATTCACTCGCCTTAATATCGGCGAGAACATGTACTTTACCGTTAACCGCATCACCCGAGAAACCGGTGTAACGTGGCATACGCGATTCAGCTGAAGCCGTCATCGCAGTCACCTCAACAAGAGTATTCCACTCTCCACAATCCATACACTGCCCTGCCCATTTAGGTGCTTGCACACCACAGGAACTACAACTATAAATTTGTTTTGATTTAGCCATTAACTTCGATCTTCATTTTTATATTATTAATATTTATTTTTCACGGAGACTAGGAAGCCCTAAAATCTAATTTGGCGTACAAGGCAAAAGCCAACGAAAAAGCGGAGCTTACAATAAGTAAGTGAGCATTTTGAGGCGGGTTTTCGCGGTACTCCTTCCTTATAAAAATAAATAGGAAGGGGTGAACGCCGTAATTTGTCTTCCTAGTCTTCGTGATCTTGATATTCAAATGCAACGCGTTTGGTCACACCACATAACAACTCATAACCAATTGTACTCGCAGCTGCTGCTATTTCTTCGACAGGCAAACCTTCGCCCCATAAAATGACTTCATCCCCCACTTTTGCATTGGGTTGGTGACGTAAATCAACCATGAGCATATCCATGGACACTCGACCAATTAATGGAACTCGTTCGCCATTCACGAGTACGGGGGTTCCCGTTGGTACATGTCGAGGGTAACCATCACCATAGCCAATGGATACCACTCCAACTAACATATCTTCCGGACAAGTCCACGTGCCACCATAACCTATCGGTTCATCTTTTAGCACAGTATTAACAGCTATTAGTGCTGCAAATAAGGTCATCACGGGCATTAAATTATTTTCTAATTTTAAATTATGACTTTTATCCGGATTGGTATCCAAATCTGAATCTGCCACTGTATCCTGACTGGTACTTTGTTTAGTATATGTAAAAGGATTTACACCATACAACATGATACCCGGTCGCACCCAATGCCCATGTGCTGCCGGCCAACCTAATATCGCAGCAGAATTCGCTAAACTTGTTTCGGCGGGATTACCTGCAACGATATTATTAAATATTTCAATTTGTTGTTTGCTTTTATTATCCTGACGATCATCTGCATTAGCCAGATGCGTCATCAAACCAATTTCGGTATCCACACCGGTTCCCAATAAACGTAGATATATTTTTTTGACATTATCAGGAGCAAAGCCTAATCGATGCATACCCGTATCAATTTTCAACCAGACTTTAAGACTATTGGCTTGTGCTACATGAAGTTCGAGAAGTATGAGCTGGCTAATATGATGAACAACTACGGTAATATCATGTTGTTGCAATAGAGCTAAATCACTTGAAGAATTAAATCCCTCTAAAACGATAATAGAATGTGTAATACCAACTGAGCGTAACATTATAGCTTCATCAATCGAAGCAACAGCAAAAGTATCGGTTTCACTTAACACTTCGCTTAATGCTTTAGAAATGCGCGTGATACCATGACCGTAGGCATCAGCTTTAACAACAGCCATTATTTTTTGTAATGGTGCAGCTTGTTTTACAATACCGAGATTATTTTTTAGTGCGGTGAGATTAATAACTGCGCGCGTGACACGACTCATTATTTATCCCTCAAAAGAAGTAGCGCTATTGCCAACAAAGTTTTCAAATTTGGTGTATTTACCCAGGAAGGTCAGTCGCGACATACCAATGGGGCCATTCCGTTGTTTACCAATAATAATTTCAGCCGATCCCTTATCTGGACTCTCTTCGTTATAGACTTCGTCGCGATATATGAAAACAATTAAATCGGCATCTTGCTCAATCGCACCCGACTCTCGTAAATCCGACATAACCGGACGTTTGTTCGGACGTTGCTCCAAACTACGATTTAACTGGGACAATGCAACCACAGGAACTTTTAATTCTTTAGCCAGGCCTTTAAGCGAGCGTGATATTTCTGAAATTTCGGTTGCACGATTTTCACTATTGCCATGTACCTGCATTAATTGTAAATAATCGATTACGATTAAACCCAGGCTACCGTGTTCTTTTTTAATCCGTCTTGCGCGAGCCCGAATTTCCATGGGGGACATGCCGGGGGTATCATCAATAAAAATGGGAGCTTCGTTTAAAATATTCACCGCCGAAGTTAATCGCGGCCAATCCGTATCTTCTAATTTACCGGTACGCACCTTATTCGAGTCTATCCGGCCAAGTGATGACAGCATCCGCATTACCAGTTGGTCACCCGGCATTTCCATACTGAATACAGCGACCGCCTGCTTGGCTTTTACTGCAACACTTTCTACAATATTCATTGCAAAAGAGGTTTTACCCATAGATGGGCGGCCGGCAATGATAATTAAATCTGAAGGCTGCAAGCCTGATGTTTTTGAATCAAAATCATCGAAGCCGGTTGGTATGCCAGTGTAGGCCGCATCATTTTCAAACAAGGTTTGAATTTTTTCCAGGGTGTCGCCCATTAACTCGGTAACCGTTTTATAACCACGGTTAGTTCTTGCACCCTGTTCGGCTATTTGAAAAACCTGTTGTTCGGCTTTATCGAGAATTTCAGCACTACTGCGGCCTTCGGTATTATAGGCAGATTCTGCGATTTCGGTTGAAACCCGAATCAGTTGGCGCAAGACCGAACGCTCGCGTACGATAGCAGCATACGCTTTAATATTTGCAGAAGTAGGAGTATTCTTTGCGAGTGCACCTAAGTAACTCAAGCCACCGACATTATCTAATTCTTTTTGTTGTTCTAACCATTCCGATAAAGTGATCACATCTAATGGCTGATCTTTTTCAGCCAATGTTGCAATCGCTTTAAAAATTAAGCGATGATCACGCCGATAAAAGTCTGCTTCAACAATTTGGTCCGCTACTTGTTCCCAGGTATTGTTATCAATCATCAAGCCACCCAGCACGGACTGCTCAGCATCGATAGAGTATGGCGGTAATTTTAATTTATCAGCCCGATCATTCGAGGCGCTAGGGAAAACAACTTCCTGCATAATTTCAGTTTCTTCTGTTCGTAATTAAGTTAGATTTTTAGTTAACAATTTGTAATTATTTTTTGAATGTAGTATCTGTGATGCCCCCCCTCTAATACTGCTAAGAGCAATGAGCACAAAAAATAATACCACACGATACTCTAAAAGACTGTTAAATCTTAGTCTCATAAACAATAAATAATATAAGAAATTTATTATATAAAGGCGCTTAAACGCCAGAAGAATTTATGGGGGAATACAACAAAACCCAACACTAATGTATTGGGTTTATTATATTTAGAAAGGATATATAAACTACTATTTAGCTTTATCAGCTAAGATGTTGATTTAAGCAGCTTCTACAACAACTTGAACAATTTGAGCGACATCGCTGTGAACACGAATAGTAATGTCATAGCTACCAATTGCATGAATCGGGCCTTCTGGCATACTCACTTCTAGTTTAGTAACTTCGATACCAGCACTTGTAAGAGCATCAGCTACATCACCAACTGCCACTGAACCAAACAACTTACCTTCATCACTAGCGATAGCTTTAATAGTAACGGCGCCAAGAGCCTCGAGCTGTGCTGCACGGGCTTGAGCGGTAACTAAAATATCAGCAGCGGCTTTTTCTAATTCTGCGCGACGTTCCTGAAACATTTCTAAATTAGCTTTAGTGGCTGGAACCGCTTTTTTCTTAGGGACCAGGAAATTACGTCCATATCCAGGGCGCACATTGACTGTATCTCCCAGGTTGCCTAAGTTAGCTACTTTTTCTAATAAAATTACTTCCATCTTCATATACCTCTAATAAAATCCAGTCAAAACGGTTATTCGATATAACCCTTTAATATGTTCAGGGTTACTGTCTTTAAATTGTTAATTTCTACTAAGTCATGCCACTTACAAAGGTTTTATGCGAATCCTGTAATTTACCCAATTGTCACTTAAGCCAATCAAAGCAATCAAGATTAATTCGTATGGCATTAACAACATCATCATTAAATACAACATGTACAGCCAAACAACTTTAAGTTTACGTACTGCGGCAATATAGTGTGCAATCGCCAGGCCTTGAAATATAAATAAAACCGTTGCAACAGATGCCATACCAATAAATATCTGACCCAACATACCCTCTTTCACGACCACGGCCAGTGCAACCAAAGTCATCGCCATAACAGCGAAACTAATTCCAAAGCGCAACTGCCTGAACTCTTCACCAAAACCCCCTGGATGATAGAGCAAAGATTGCCACCAGCGTGCAATGTAAAGACTTGCGCACATACTTAAGACCCAGTAAGCAGCGCCAAAATGAACCAGCCACCGACCAACATTAAGCAGTAAAACTTTAATCTCTTCTTTAGACATATCCACTTTGGCTTGTTCAAAAGCGGGAAGCAGATTGTCAAGTATAAATTTGTTCCATTCAGCTTCATATGTAACATATAAAGCGGCCATCACAATGGCGGCTAGCATGCCAACAATGGAAGCAGCAATCACAACAAGCGAAAGCGAATAATTTCGGCCTAGTAACAGTGCTAAAAACCAAACAGGTAGCCAGTAAAAAACAACATATTCCAGACCGAGTACTAATTGCCCTGTAAAGCTAGTTATTAATAGCATAAACACAGAAGCAATAACGGTAATGGTAATACCTTGTCTGGCACCGTGCACCAGGGTTACTAAACCGATTGATGCGGCACTAAATAACCCAAAGGGGGTAAAAAATAGTGCCAACGTGGCGAAACCAATGATACTTAATATCGATTGATTCCGCCCACGCAATACAAAGGCAGCAATTGCCTGCATAGACTAAAAACCTTCTGGCTTATTGACTATGCGCGTCTGTATACGGAATTAAGGCAAGATATCTTGCACGTTTAACCGCTGTTGAAAGTTGACGCTGGTAACGTGCTTTTGTACCGGTGATACGGCTAGGTACAATTTTTCCACTTTCGGTAACATTCGCTTTTAAAGTAGCAAGATCTTTGTAATCAATTTCTTCTATTTTTTCTGCTGTAAAACGGCAAAACTTACGACGACGAAAATAACGTGACATATTCTTTTCCTTCTCAATTAGGCCTAAGCGTCAGCTTCAGGGCTGGCAGCTTCTTCAGGTGCGGCTACAGGTGCGGCTACAGGTGCTTCATAAGCAACAGGTGCTGGAGCTCTTGTTTCAGGTTCATCTCGCTTCGCCATAAATGAAGGCTCAGTGATTGCTTTTTTACAGCGGATGACCATGTGACGAATTATCGCATCGTTAAAACGGAATGTATCTGTTAATTCATCTAATGACTCTTGAGCACATTCAACGTTCAACATCACATAGTGTGCTTTATGAATTTTTTGAATTGGATAAGCTAGAAGACGACGTCCCCAATCTTCATGACGGTGAATAGAACCACCTGCTGTTTCGATAGACGATTTGTAACGGTCTACCATTGCTGGGACTTGTTCACTCTGATCAGGGTGAACGAGAAAAACGATTTCATAATGACGCATAAATGCTCCTCATGGTTAATAAAGCTTCCCACCCAACGCCTAAGGCTTTGCTGGTGAAGCAAGGAACTTAAAGTATATTTAAGGCGGCGAATTTTACTTAAACAAGCCCCTAAAAGCAATGAAATAGGCTGTTTATAGTAATTTAATCTGTTTTTAATGACAAAGGGGCGTAGACGAATATCACCAGAACATACTCTGGGCTAAAACAACCCGGCAATATGAGTGTGTCGAGTCACTTGCTAGAAGATAGTTTTGCAATAATTTTTCCATTATATCAATGATTTATAACTACAATCGTTGTCTTAACGCCTCAAAGAGTACCACCCCGGTGGCCACAGAGACATTTAAACTTTCGACCGAGCCCTTCATGGGTAATTTCACCAGAGAATCACAATTTTCTTTGGTGAGGCGTCTTAAACCTTTTGCTTCGGCTCCCATTACAATGGCCAGGGGGCCTTTTAAATCTTGTTGATACAAGTTTGTTTCCGTTCCCAGATCGGTACCGATAACCCAGATACCACGATTTTGTAACGATTTTAAGCAGCGACTCAGGTTCGTCACTTGAACAAAAGGGAGTAACTCTGCCGCACCTGAAGCCACCTTGCGTACCGTAGCGGTCATACCACAGGATTTATCCTTAGGTACCACTATCGCGTGTACACCGGCAGCTTCTGCAGTACGAATACAGGCACCCAGGTTATGTGGATCGGTCACCCCATCCAATAACAAAATAAATGGTGGTTCGTCTAATGCATCTAATAAGGCACCGAGATCCGGTTCATTTTTAACCGAAACACTGGCTAGGCGGACAACTACACCCTGATGACGTGCATCGGGCAAGGTTTCTTTTAAAAATTGACTGGTAACGCGTTTGCACTGAAGGCCTTTTAATGAGGCTAATTCCAGAATGGACTCAACACGTTTGTCCTGGCGTGTTTGCTCAACCCATATTTCAATAATTTTAGCATCACCTTCGAGAGCCGCCTCAACTGCGTGGATCCCATAGATTAAATCACTGCTATCCATTATTTACTTTTCTTTTTTGCCACTTTCTTCTTCGTAACTTTCTTTTTGCTCGCAACCTTCTTCTTGGCGACTTTCTTTTTGGCCACTTTTTTCTTGGTCACGGGTTTCGCCACGACTTTCTTTTTGGCAACCTTTTTCTTGGTAACGGCTTTCGCAGCGACTTTCTTTTTGGCAACCTTTTTCTTGGTAACGGCTTTCGCAGCGACTTTCTTTTTGGCCACCTTTTTCCTGATCACGGTTTTTGCCGCGACTTTCTTTTTAGCCACCTTTTTCCTGGTAACGGGTTTCGCAACGACTTTCTTTTTGGCCACCTTTTTTCTGGTAACGGGTTTCGTAGCGACTTTCTTTTTGGCCACCTTTTTCTTGGTCATGGCTTTCGCTACGACTTTCTTCTTGGCAGCCTTTTTCTTGGTCACGGCTTTCGCAACGACTTTCTTTTTGGCCACTTTTTTCTTGGTCACGGCTTTCGTGTCTACTTTCTTTTTACTGGCTTCGCTATTTACAGGCTGTTTAGTAACTGCTTCCTGGTTTTGATTAGCCGCTTCATTTTTTGCTTTATTCTTTCTTGCATTGCGATTTCTATTGCGGCTTCGATTTCTATTTTTCTTAGGCTTATCACTTGATGGATTCGCAATGCCATTCTCTGTCGTTACGTTTTGGTTTATAACTTTATCGTCGGACGCAGTTTGATCAACTTTTTTCTTATTGAAATTTTTTCCTGCCGACCGCCCATGAGATTTTTTGTTCTTAAAGGATTTATCATCGCCAACTGATTTTTTCTTGTCGAAAGATTTCTTCTTCTTAGGTGGGCGTTTAAAACCAGTGTCAGCTTGCACCATATCAAAGTCAATCTTACGTTCATCCAAATCAACCCGTGCCACTCGTACTTGCACTTCGCCACCGAGACCGTAAATTTTATTTGAATGCTCACCTATGAGTCGGTGTTTAACCGGATCAAAATGATAATAATCATTATTTAACCCTGATACATGAACCAGACCTTCTACAAAGATATCATTTAATTCTACAAATAAGCCAAAGCCGGTAACGGTTGTAATTTTACCATCGTATTCTTTACCAACTTTATCCAGCATGAATTCGCACTTCAGCCAGTCATTGACATCACGAGTGGCTTCATCGGCGCGGCGTTCTTTTTGTGAACACATTTCACCAAAGTGCACCATGTCTTTATGATCATAGGTATAGTTTTCGACGGATTGCTTGCTTAATACATGTTTAATTGCGCGATGCACCAGCAAATCAGGATAACGACGAATTGGCGAAGTGAAATGCGCATAAGCATCATAGGCTAAACCAAAATGACCGATATTATCCGGGCTGTAGACCGCTTGTCTTAAACTGCGTAATAAAACCGTTTGAATCAAGTTGAAATCCGGGCGTTGTTTTATTTGCTCGACCAATATGGCATAGTCTTTCGCGGTTGGTTTTTCTCTACCTGGAACTTGCAAGCCAAACTCAGACAGGAACTTACGTAAATCTTCCAGTTTCTCAACCGTTGGACCTTCATGGATACGGTATAACGCGGGCATACCATTTTTGAGAAGGAAGCGTGCGGTGGCAACATTAGCGGTAATCATGCATTCTTCAATAATTTTATGTGCATCGTTACGATATACCGGCACGATACGATCGATCTTACGTTCACTACCAAAAACAATACGCACTTCGATAGTTTCAAAATCAATTGCGCCACGTTTAGTGCGTTGTTGCCGCATTGTTTTATATAAACTATGCAGATTTTCTAAATGTGGAACGACTTTTTTATATTCAGCACGCAATATTTGATCGTGTTGTTCCAACATCGCGCCTACCTTGGTATAGGTTAAACGCGCGTGTGAATACATGACGGCCTGGTAGAATTTATAATCTTGTAACTGCCCTTGTTTGTTAATTTGCATATCACAAACCATACACAGACGATTAACATGAGGGTTCAGGGAACAGAGGCCATTGGATAATTCTTCCGGTAACATCGGAATAACCCGTTCCGGAAAATACACGGATGTAGCACGATTTTGCGCTTCAGTATCCAGAGCCGCATTGGGTTTAACATAATTGGATACATCGGCAATCGCGACAATTAATCGCCAACCGTTCGCGTTGGGTTCGCAGTAAACAGCATCGTCAAAATCGCGTGCATCTTCACCATCAATAGTCACCAGTGGCAAATCACGAATATCAACGCGGCCTTCTATTTCACTTTGCAGTACTTCAGTTGGTAAATTTCCAGTTTCGCTGTCAACTTTTTTATTCCAGGTATTCGGCAGATCATGCGCACGAATGGCAACATCAATTTCCATACCGGGAGCCATGTGCTCGCCTAGTACTTCATCAACACTACCCATCGCCTGATTGCGATTGGTTGGTTGTTGAATAATTTTAAGCGATACAATCTGGCCGTTAGTCGCACCATTATAATCTTCAGGGGCTACCTGAATATTTTGGGTAATGCGTTTATTATCCGCAACCACAAACCCTACATTGTGTTCTATAAAGAAACGCCCGACCATGGTTTCATGTGCGCGTTCAAGAACTTCTACGATGCGTCCCATGCGACGTCCACGACGGTCTTCACCGGCAACACGCGCCATCGCCCGGTCACCATGGAAAACTTCACGCATATCGCGGGGCGCTAAAAACAAGTCATCACTGTTGTCATCTGGAATTAAGAAACCAAAGCCATCGGGATGTCCTTGAATCCGTCCACAAACCAAATCCATTTTATGCGCCAGACCATAGCCACCATTGCGGGTGTAAATAATTTGACCGTCACGTTCCATAGCACGTAGACGTTTTTTTAATGCAAAAAGATTATCATCCGAAACAAGCTCGAATTGTTCTGCAATTTGTTCACGATTTTGGGGAGCGCCAACGTCTTCCAGATAAGCCATAATAAGCTCTCGGCTTGCTATCGGTTGGTCGTATTTGGTGGCTTCACGCTTTGCGTGAGGATCTATATTTTTTTTCTTGCTCATTGGATAGTCTATTTAATTATAAAGACCCATAGTTTAACGCAATTACCCGATTAAGGTGAGTATTTATCATTGAATTGACAGAATAGCTACTTATTAGTACAGTTCAGGCGTTCGCAGCCGAGGTGGTGAAATTGGTAGACACGCTAGCTTCAGGTGCTAGTTGGGGCAACCCAGTGGAGGTTCAAGTCCTCTTCTCGGCACCATTTTTATACTTTATTTTATTATGCTTTCCATTGCCCCCTTATCTAGCAAAGAAAATATAAGTATGGATTAAGCGCTATACTTTTACGCTTATACTAGAATTAATCTTGGCACAATATAAGCGTAGCTTAAAACCAGGTATTTATACCCACTAAATTTCCATCGTTTGTTTGATTACACTACTTATAATTTCAGCTAGCTTTGAATTATTGGTTTTGGATTTCACCAGCACAGCGCTCACCTTATCCGCATACTCTTGTGTAACATCATAAGCAGAGAATATAACCACTCTCGGTGGCTTAACGTATTTTTCAATGGTCTCTAATAAATCCAGGCCCGAACCATCGGGCAACCCTATATCTAATAACACCAGTTCAAATTCTTCTGTTTCCAACATCTTTTTTGATGCTGCAAAAGTCGCTGCCCAGGTTAAGCTACAATAATTACGCAACAAAGTACTCACAACTTTATGCACATCGGGCTCATCTTCTACATGCAATACACGTGGTAAATTTATAGAACCTGCGGCTTGCTGTACGGCAGCAAGCAAGCGCTGTGAATCGATGGGTTTACTTAACCAGTCCACCACACCGATTGCACCACCATTTAATTCCTGCTTTGCCTCGTCGGCTTGTACCGAAACAACAACAACTGGAATATCATGGGTACTAGTCTCTTTGCGTAAGTCTTCGAAAAAACTACGGCCACTTTTACCAGGCAAGGTTATGTCAAGGGTAATGGCCTTATATTGACCGGGATTGTTGTGTAATAGTTCGCGAGCCTCATCCGTGTTATACGCAATATCACTGCTATAGCCGGCCTCAACCAAAATCCGTTTCAATAGCACTGCCACATCAGCGTCGTCTTCTACTATGAGAACACTAGCCTGGCGCTCGCCTTGTACTTTCCTCGGAATAACATTGTCGTTAGCTGTTATTTCTTCCATTAACTCGGGCAAATCAACGTAAAAGCTTGTGCCCTCGCCCTTCTTGCTAATAAAGCCAATCGTTCCGCCATGTTTTTCAACAATAACCTTGGTTATACTCAAGCCTAAACCCGTTCCACCTTTTTGACGCGTATCAGATGAATCGGATTGAGTAAATTTATCAAACAATTTAGGCTGGAATACTTCAGGAATGCCCATACCATGGTCAGTCACCGAAATACGTATCTGTCCACCATGGCGTTGAGCAACACTAATCTCGACAACTTCTCCGTCAGGCGAAAATTTTGCCGCATTAGACATCAAATTAGCCATTACCTGCATCATACGATCTTTATCCGCAAAGACTCTCGCATTTGGCAACGCGTTCGCAATTACAAACTTAACATCATGTTGGTCACCGTAAGCAGCGTTCTCTGCTATTGCTTGTTCCAGAAAAGACGTGATATCCAGACTCTCGAAACTAAATGCCATTTGGCCTGACTCAATTTTCTGGATATCAAGGATGTCATTAATTAATATTAATAAACGCTCGGTGTTATTTCCGGCGATCTTGAGCATTTCTCGCGCTTGCTCAGGTAACTCGCCTACTGCTCCACCACTTATTAAACCGAGTGATCCTCGAATAGAAGTTAGTGGTGTACGCAATTCATGACTAACAGTAGAAATAAATTCATTTTTCATCTTGTCCATTTGTTTACGTTCGGTAATATCGCGTACTACTCCGGTAAACATTTTTTTACCTTCTATTAACATTTCACCAACCGCAAGATCTAACGGGAAAACACTACCGTCCTTACGTTGGCCCTCAACCTCTCGGCCGATTCCGATAATTTTTTTATTGCGGGTTTGATGGTAATTATTCAAATAACCATCGTGTTCGGAATGAAAAGGGTCTGGCATTAACATTTTAATATTATTGCCAATGACGTCTTCTGCCTGATAACCGAATATATTCTCAGCGGCGGGGTTAAATGATGCAACCATGCCGTTCTCATCCATTGTAATTAAACCATCGACTATATTTTCCACGATACTGCGTTGACGCGTCTCACTGACTTCAAGAGCCTGGGTACGCTCAGCTACTTTGCTCTCAAGACTATAATTCATTTCTTTAAGATTTAATTGTGCTTCTTCTACTTGACCAATCATGTTCTCAAAACTTTTAGCCAATAGACCGATTTCATCCTTCTGATTAACTGGCATAGCGACAGTAGTTTCACGTTGGTTCGTATAGTCATCCATAACTTGGGTAATCTGTTTAATTGGTTGAGCGAGACGATAGGAATAATAAATGGCCAACATTAATATCGGAATTGCCAGTAACAATGCCAGTATGAACGCATCGTTCAATACACCAGATTGTTTCTTTACAATCTCACTGTAGAGTTGAGTAATCCCGACCGTAATAAAGCGTTCCGGACGATAGGGGTCAAAGTTGATTTTGGTAAAATTTGCAACATGTAGATTATCAAATTCTTTCGGTTGTAAAACAATATTCTGATCTTTATTGTCAGGTAAAAATAACCTTGCTAAACGTGGTATATCTTCTTGAACTCTAAAACGCTTACCCAGATCAAAGCCATACGTTTTCGTTCCGTCTGGATGTAACAAATAACCACCATGATCATTTGTAATATAAATACGGTTAGACGCCGTATTGAGATTAATATCCTGAATAGTAATCTCCCTTTGTATTTCACGTAATTCATGACCAATTTCAGCAGTCAGCAATAACAAGCCAGCAACTTTTTGAGTCCACTCATCACGAATGATAGTCGCACTACGCAAAACTTCCTGATGCGGCTCACTCACTTTGCCATATTCACGGTTAAGATTAACCTCTGACAAATATACCTTCCCGACTGAAAGCTTAAGTGTCTCACGAACATAAGAACGATGGGCTTTGTTCTGAAGCTGGTCACGACTTGATGACACAATCTTGCCATTCTCGTTTCCAACAACAACTATCTCTTGTCCGGCATTATCAATAAAACGAATTTTTAAATAACCCGACTTACTACCAAGCATGGTAGCGAAAATCGACTCCAGTCTTTTTTTCCATTGCAGATAGGATGAACCACCCTCAATGTCATACTGTTCTTCATTCAAAGAACGTAAAACACCTTGAATAGGGGGTGTACTGGCTAAAAATAAAGTGTCTTCACGTTGGGTATCAATACGTACCTTCAAGCGATTTCCCGCATTGTTAATTTTAATTGTAATATCATCTAGCGCATGTTCAACCAGTACTGTGGTTGTCTTTATATAGAAAACGCCCCCCACCACCGCGGCACTAAATAGCATTAGAAAAATAGAACTAAAACTAAGTTTATGAATAATAGAAATTTTCATACTTGTACCATTTTATAAAAAAAGATTGGCGGACAGGTTCATACTAATATCTCTGTGATAAATTAATTGGGAAAATGTTTTTTCCAAACTACTTTAATTTATTCAGACAGGCCATAGGATCAAAAAATTTAGCACTTACATCAAGGGGACCCAAGTGCCTTACCCGTACTACAAATTTTCAATTCAAAACCACCTACTAATTTCAGTGCTATTTTTGCAACGGCCTGAATATCCTGTTCATCGTCTACATACAAAATAGTTTTTAATTCTGACATAATATTTAATTCCTGATTCTAATTTATGTGCCGTGCAGCATATCAGTTAGCTACGAGCGATATATTTTGCAGCATACCTCTCCTTTATTTTTCTTTTATCAATACCGCATCTATTGAAGTATAGAATAAATTCACATTAATAGGCTTGGTGATGTAATCAATAAAACCGGCTTGTTTGCCTTTTTCAATATCTTTAGGCATGGCATTAGCACTAATCGCTATTACAGCTGTTTCACGCGTTGCTTCTCGCTGGCGTAACAGTTTAAGAACTTCAAAACCATCGATACCCGGCAGGTTAATATCAAGCAAAATCAGATCCGGTTTATGTGTTGCTGCAAGCTCAAGACCCAGCATCGGCTCATGCGCGCTCCACATATGAATATTCGGCAATCGACTTAGCAACTGGGTTACCAAACGCAAATTAGCCGGATTATCTTCTATATAAAGAACGGTATGTTTTACTTCCGAACTTTCAACTGTTGATTGTGGAGCTTGTTTTTTATCGGACAATTTCTTTTGCTCCGGCACTAGAGAATCGTGTGGCAACTCGATCCAAAAAGTACTACCTTCATTCGACACACTGTCTACACCGATGTTGCCGCCCATAAGTTCAACAATGTTCTTGGTTATCACCAGACCAATTCCGGTACCTTCAATATCTTTCTGTTCTGCACCGATTCGGTTAAAGGCCTTAAACAATTGAGCTTGCTGCTCTTCAGTGAGCCCATCACCCGTATCACTAATACTGATTCGGATTTGATTATCGTCAGTATTATTGCAAGCAATAATAATCTTGCCATTGTCACCATTGTATTTAACCGCATTACTTAGCAAATTTAATAACACTTGCTTGAGACGGGTGTGATCTGCCCGTACAACACTGTGCTGTTCTAATAACTCCTCAAACGTTATCTCGACATTATTCTGCATCAGACTAATTTCAATGCCACGTTTATCGGCTAACGGCGTAATGAGTTGCAATGATTCGGCTATCACTTCATTGAGGGCGATAGTCTCTATCGAAAGGTCAATGCGCCCTGCTTCAATTCGGGAGAGATCCAGCACCTCATTAATAAGCTCTAAAAGATGTTCTCCGGCCTTAATAATCTCCTCAACATTACCCAATTGCGCTCCATTTAATGGCGAGTTTATGTCGATTTGCAGCAGTTGACTAAACCCCATAATGGCATTCATCGGGGTTCGCAGTTCATGGCTCATACTCGAAAGGAATTGTGACTTAGCGCGATTGGCATTATCTGCTTCTTCACGCGCATTGATTAACGCCTGTTCAGCCTCTTTGCGTTCGGTAATATCGATGTGAATGCAGATCATCCGCACCGGATTTTCGTCAGTATCCTGATTCACAACCGTACCACGACACAGTATCCATTTGTAACTGTTATCCTTGCATCGTAATCGTAATTCCACTACATACTTGGGTAATCGACCTTCGAAATAGTCCTGCAGAATCTGTTGCATATTCCCCAGGTCATCCGGGTGAACACTGTTAAGCCAGGTATCCACTCGAGGTACTAATTCATTTTCAGCGTAGCCAAGCATCTCGGAATAGATACGGGAAAACTTCACTGTACCGCTGGGAACATTCCAGTCCCAAACTCCGTAACCAGCACCTTCTACTGCAAAAGTAAAACGTTCTTCACTTTGCCTGAGTTCAGTAATGTCCGTACGCGCTGACACGTATTTATAGGGTTTACCTTTTTTATCCAGAAAAGGAACGATGGTGGAATCTACCCAGTATTCACTACCATTCTTCTTTTTGTTGCAAATAATGCCATGCCAAACTTTACCCTGAGAGATGGTTGACCACATATCGTTATAAAATACATCGGGGTGAGCACCAGATTTCAGAATACGATGATTCTGCCCGAGTATTTCTTCCCGAGTGTAGCCGCTGATTTCACAGAACCGGTCATTGACACTGGTAACTAAACCCGCAGGATCAGTGGTACTGACAATATTATGCTGGTTCATGGTGATAAGTTGAAACTTACTTTCCCTGAGAGCATCTTCCAAATCGGTATTAAGTCGGTTAGCCCAACGTGCCCGTTTTGCCTTTGCTCTAACGGCGGAGACAAAATGTCCCGCTTCCACCGGTTTCAGCAGAAAATCATCCCCGCCAAGATTCATGGCCTCGAGTTGAATATTAAGATCCGATTCGGTCGATAAAAACATAATCGGTATCATTGTCCAGGCATCATCCTGCCGAATAACCTGCGCCAGTTCAAGTCCGGAACACTCCGGCATGTAAACATCCATAACGACAACGTCCGGTCTGAAAGCTGCCAATGCATTTAGCCCTTCCAATGGATTAGACAGGGTTTTAACCTCCATACCGGCATCGCGCATCACTATCTCATAGTATTCCAGTAAGGCTTCGTCATCATCAATAAGCAACACGCGGAATGTTTTTTTTACCGACCTTTCGGTTAAACCATCCATCGTTTGAACAAGTTTTTTTATATCAAGCGGTTTGCTAAAATAACGACGGGCACCTGCACGTGCTGCGGCAAGACGCGCTTCAATATCATCACGTACTGAAATAAAAATAACCGGTGGGAAGGTATTAGCTTTTTCTTGTAATCTGGAAATAATCTTTGCACCGGCAACATCACCTTCTGCAAAAACAATATCCATAATAATCAGACCCGGAATTTCATTTCCATAGTCTGCTTCAAAGTCACTTAATTCGGTGAAGTGCTTTAGTCGATAACCGGATTGATCAAGATTAGTCATTAAATTTGCAGCGAAAAACAAGTCATCTTCGACCAGATACACCAGGTTATTATCGTTATGCTGCTCTTTATGTTCGCCTGGTTTGATATAGGGAATTTCTGAAGGCTCCCATTGAAGAGCGGCATTTTTGAGCTGCTTGAATAGCAAATCCAAATGCTGTTGTGTAAGTAAATCTAACTGTGAGGTTGGTGAAGACATTTTTATTAGTTTTTTCAGTGGCAACTCTAATTCACGCGCTACAGTGCTAACAACCATAGCCCCATAGGTACCACCCGTACCTGCCAGGCTATGAACCATTCGGTGTAAATCGGCCAGCTCCTTGCCGTTTGACATATCCTGGCGCACGGCCAGCCATAGCTGATCGATTGCAGAAATTTTATCCGGAAGTTGTAGTTTAAACATCGCCTGTAATGCAGCGAGTTTCTCTATTACTTCAGAGTGATTAAATAAAGTCAATTCGGATTGCCTTAGTATTTTATTTTTATGAAGTATAAAAAGTGTATTCTGGATTATATCAGTCGCTATTAAATTCTAAGCATAATTCATGGATATAAAGGCAAGTTTTATGTAAACCTTTAATCAAGTAGATACACAACATCTAAAGCTTTACCATCGTCTGAGAATTTAACACTGTCACAGAAACTGTGAATAATAGTTAATCCTCGACCATGAAGTTGGTCCTTTGATTGCTCAACATCATGCCCTTTATAACCCCTTCCACTGTCTTCTATTCGAATCAACAGGTAGGGCTGAGAGGCTTGTGGAAAATATTGAATATCAAAAACAATGGATGCCTGTGTAAGATTTTGAAGCTGCTCGTTTCTATCCCTGTAATACTCGGCAAAATGTTCATCATCCGTTTTTTTATCACTATTTAAATCCAGAATACTATGGTCAAGTGCATTAAAATACATTTCCGATAACAGCACTTGCAAAATTCCTTTGTGCCTTGTCAGAATCGGTAACGAACCCAATAGACTTGATAACTCATTAACCGGATTCAGAGTACGTATTTCATCGACTGACAGAGAGATGGATATATGCCAGGGTAAAATAAATTTTTCCACCTCATCTGCCACTGCAGGAAGCGCATGACAGGTTAGTTCCACTAAGGTAATATCATCATCTTGATTTTCAATATCAGTAAATTGTTTTAATGTATTTAAAACCTGATCAAAACGATTATCACCCTGAGTCAGTAAAAGATCTTTTAGTCTATCGTCACCAAACAAATCACCTTTTGGACTTTGCGCCTCTATCACGCCATCAGTGTACAAATAAATCTTATCGCCATTTTCAACATTAATTATTTGTGTTGAAAAATCAAAATCACTCTCATCCAGAACACCTAAGGGCATATGCTGAGAGTGGATTAAATCTTTTAATTGACCTTCTTTACTTAACCAGTAATTTTCCGGCATGCCACCCATCCATACCGTTAGCATGTCTCCCGTAGTGTTAAGTTCTAATAGTGTTGCGGCAAAAAATAAACTCGGCGGCATTACTCGACGAAGTTGAGCATTAAGTTCAGTCGCAATATCAGCAACCGTTAAGCCCTTATTTGCCATTTTAAAAAATATCATCGCAACCGGTAAGGTGCCCATGGCAGCGGTTAAACCATGTCCGGTAAAGTCACCCATTAACATATACATTGAACCGTTAATGCCACGCTTAACCAACAAAATATCGCCATTAAAGGCCGACATGGATGACATGTGGTATTTGATATATTTATTATCTAAAAAACTTTGTTGCAATGCCTTTTCAAAAAAATGATCAATCAGCTCATGTTCATTTATTAAACGCTGATTGTGACTGACTAACTGCTCGTTTTTATGCGCTATCTGTTGAGTAAGTTCGCGTATTCGAAGATGTGCATTAATTTTAGATTCCAGAACACTGACATTAAAAGGCTTGCTAATAAAGTCATCTCCACCTGAAGCAAGTGCACTGGCAAGAGAGTCTTCTACAGTTAATGCAGTAACAAAAATAATGGGCGTATAATTATCCCCCATTAAGGCCTTAATAGCTTTAGTGGATTGACGACCATCCATTTCCGGCATATTAATATCCATTAGGATTAAATCAGGCGCATTCTCTTTAAATCGGGTAATGGCTTCCAGTCCATTAGCCGCTTCAATAACATCGTAATCTTTAAGCGCACGCAAAGTTTGCCGCAGCAACTTACGATTGGTTGCGATATCATCTACGATAAGGATTTTTACCATCTTAGCTGATGTTAAATTTTTTGCTAAAATGGGTAATAGCAAAAATTTTTGCTACGATCGGATTACAATTAATAATACTAATTTCACCATCTGCTCTTTTCAAATAGCGCTGCATATTAAGTAACATGCCCAGGGCCGAGCTATCGATCGTTGTTGTGTTACGCATATCAACGATCACTTTTGCAGACTTAATTGCATCATCACTGTATGCCTGCCGAAAAACATTTAATGAATTAAAGTCAAAAGAACCACTAATACTAATGGTAAGGACCTGGTTATCTTCAGAAAATTTTGTTTCTACATTCATTGTCATTAATCCCGGTGTTAAATGTTTCTAGAACTAAAATAATATTGAGTATTAAAAAAATATATTGTTTAAATAAAATTTTAAAACAAATCTACGTCACCATGATCTACTGATGATTGTTGTGCAACCGCACGTTGTGAAGCGGGTTTAACCTCTATTTGCTGTTCGAGCACAGCATTTATTCGGCTCAAAACAGTTGCCAGATCACCTTGCTCTATTAAAGGCTGCGCCTGTTTAATGCCATCACCAAGGGCGGTTATCCATAACTTCACATGTGAATTCAATTGCGATGACATGTCTTCGAACTGTAAGGCCATAACTGCTTGACCAACATCAGACTGTATCGCGCTGGCAATACCGGACGAGGTATTCAAGCTATCGGAAACAAAGCGGCTTACTTCTTCCAGTTGCACAATCATCTTGTCTAAATTTTCTTTTCCATCCAGTGCACCTGTCATTTCTAATGATGCAATTTGTCCCACAATTGCATTGGTCTCATCTAAAGTAGACCGACTTAAACTTACATTTTTATGAATTTGCTCATTCAGGTGAACCGATTTTTCTGCAAGATTACGCACTTCGTTAGCAACAACAGCAAAACCCCGGCCTGATTCCCCGGCCCGTGCAGCTTCGATAGACGCATTAAGTGCCAACAAACCTGTTTGGTCGGCAAGATACTTAACATCCCTAAGTAGCTTAAACATGGTATCCATGTGCTCAACCATATCCAGCATTTTATTGGCGGCTTCAATACCCTTGTCACTCACTTTTATAGTGAGATCGACATAACCATTTAGAACATCAGCTGTGTCGACTGCAAATTTGTCAAATATCAGGACATCTTCATCATTCTCATCTTTAATATGCAAATGATCGATAATCTCCAGGGTTAAACTACTCTGACGCTCGGAGTTAACGGTTAAACCGTTAAAACTTTGATGTAGTTTAGTACTCGCATCGGCAACGACTCCATCCATTTGTTCCATGCTCTCTAAAATAGGCGGTAACTCATGCCCGGATGCCTTAATTATATTGTTCAGACATTGCATCATTAGCGCTTCAACATCGCTATCCACCGTATTAATCTGCTCTACAGCAGTATTCGGCAAGGTATTATTAAGTAACCGAAATAGCAATACTGTCCAGGTTCCCGAAACAGCAATAACCGCTAAAACCAGCCACCAGCTAGCATTGCCATCGGTTAAAAACACACCAATTAATATAAAAAGTAAAGATACTAACCATGCTGGCCATATTATTAACATTATTTTTTTCATCATAAGCATATTAAATGCAAAAAAAATGCCACTTTTAGTTTAATTATCAACATATTATACATTTTATTCATTTACATATGGCCCTATTTTCAAACGTTTCATCAGTTTTTGTACGGGGCTATAATCTTTAGGTGTAATCCAGCTAACATATTTGCCAGCACGAGCTACCTTACTATCTTTTGTAATTGACATTAAGATGTCTCTCACTTGTCGAGCATCTTCAGTGGGGACATGCTTTAATGCTGCAAAAGCCCATTCAGGATAAAGCCTGGAGCTCAAGAAGAAAGGGAAGTTTCTCACCTCTTTATTATTCAGAATGCGGAAATAACGCATATCAATTTTACCGACAGCCTCCATACGTTCCAGGCTATCAGTACGCATTACTCCGACTTCAGCCTTGCCATCACGAACGGCATAGACAACTTCAGGCTGAATACCACTTTTTGTAAATAAAAGTCTTTTCAAACTCCTATGCGGATCAAAACCTTGCTCAAGCATTTCTAACCAGGCCACTTGCCACCCCCCAAAAGAAGATTCAGAAACCGCTATCAAACTCTTACCTTTCAAATCGCTTAAAGTCAAAATATCAGTATTACCGGCATGAGTGAAAATTACCGAACCAAATCGACTTTGAGCGGTATTAGCACGTTTATTATTCAGTGTTGCTATGACTTTAGCTCCGTACAACTGTTCAATTTCAACGTAAGAAGACGGGTTGGTAAGGACAAAATCAAAATCAACTCGTCCCGAACGAACTGATATTTCTTTAAGACTCACAATAGGCAGCAAAGTAAATTTATGTTTTGGTAATTGTTTGCTCAGTAGATCAATCGTTGGTTGCCACTTTTGAATGGCATTGTTTATTCCATGATGCGCTCGTACAGCTACTTTATAGTCAGCCGCTACAAGAGCATTGCAAAAGAGCAAGCTTAACAACAAAATCAAAATTCTAATTTTCATAATTCTCACGATTAAATTTTAATTTTTTCGAATATAAGTCGCATTAAGCTAATCAGCTTCTGGTTCAGCATATTTTTCTTTAATAGCGACAATTTCAGGTAATTTCTCAACAAAAATATCCACTAACCGTGGATCAAAATGTTGGCCACTCTCGGATTTAATTAACTCTAGCGACCTTTCCACTGTCCAGGGTTCTTTGTATGGCCGCCTGGAAGTTAAGGCATCAAAAACATCAGCTAAAGCTGTAACCCGTCCAACTAACGGAATCGCTTCGCCTGCAAACCCGTTAGGGTAGCCTTTGCCATTCCATTTTTCATGGTGACTAAGCGCAATATCATGCGCCATGCACATTAACTCGGAATCATCGCCAGCTAAAATATCAGCACCTATCTGCGCATGCGTTTTCATAATTTCCCACTCTTCTGTTTCAAACTTGCCAGGTTTAAGTAAGATATGATCCGGAATACCAATCTTGCCAATATCATGCATTGGCGCAGCGTTTAATAACAAATCACATCGTTCGTCATCCATTCCGGCTGCCTGGGCAATAACAACTGCCATTTTACTCATCCGAATAATATGTAAGCCGGTTTCTTCATCACGATATTCTGCTGCTCTACCCAGGCGACGCACAATCTGCAAGCGGGTATTATGTATTTCCTGGGTCCGTTGTTGGATTTTTTGTTCCAGAATTTCATTTTGATATTTCATATATTTATTTGCCATGTGTACTTCAAGCAAATTACGCACACGAGATAACAACTCCTTCGCATCAAAGGGTTTAGTAACGTAATCGCGCGCACCATTATCCAGTGCACGTTGGCGATAGCTTTGCATGTGCTGAGCCGTTAACACCAAAATCGTTGGGAGCTTCCCGTTGGTTAATGCATTAAGTTGATCCATTACCCCGTAACCATCTAACTCAGGCATGTCGAGATCCAGTAAAATCAAGTCACTGTTATGTTCCTGGTACAACTCCAATACTTGAAGAGGATTCTGAGTACAAACAATATTCCTATAACCAGCCATTTCCAGAATTTTTTGCAAAAGCCTGATATTTGCTCCCTCATCATCTACAACCAGAATACTGGCGAGTTCAGGTTCAAGATTTATTTCATCCATAATATTTCATCTGATTCCGGTTAAGTTAATAAAAGTTCTATCCAAAATGTACTGCCTTTGCCTCTGGTACTCTCAACACCAATTCTTCCATTCATCAATTCAATTAAATGTTTCGTAATAACAAGACCAATACCCGTTCCCTCAACATTGTTAGTTGCATCCAGTCGTTCAAATGATGTAAATAATTTAGTTATGTCTTCACTACTCAAACCTTCACCGGTGTCCGTCACGCTGAGGCGTAAACGTTGGGCGTCTGCAATATTACTATCCAACATAACCTGCCCATGTTCACAATTATATTTAACTGCATTGGATAGAAGGTTCATGAACACCTGTTTAAGTCGAGTAAAGTCGGCCTGTACAACATACCCTTTATTACTGACATGGTCGACCAATTCCAGATGACGTATTTTTACCTCAGGCTGCATCAAGGCAATACACTGTTGCAATACATCCGCAATCTGAACTGCCTCCATAGAAACTACCATTTTACCGGATTCTATCCTTGCTAAATCCAATACTTCATTAATGAGATTTAATAAATGATGCCCGGCATCCAGAATTTCCTTAACACTGTTAAGCTGATTTTCGCTTAAAGGATCTTCATCCAGCTCAAGCACTTGTCCGAAGCCAAGAATCGCATTCAACGGGGTACGCAGTTCATGACTCATACGCGACAAAAATTCTGACTTGGCTTGATTAGCACGCTCCGCCTCGTCTCGGGCAGCTTTCATATCGGCTGTACGCTCTTCTACCTTTAATTCCAGTTGATCACGGTATATATCAAGTTCAGCTTCTATTTCGGATCGTGCTTTCACCATCTGGTTGAAGGCACCGCCCAATTTTTCAATTTCCGGGCTACCGTGTGGAATTATAATTTGGCCTTTAATTTTGCTCTGACCATAGTCCTGTATCAACTGACCGAGCCGGTCTAGTGGTTTGGTCAGCTTGCGGCTAATAGGGACGGCTATCAATAGCCCAATCAAACCAAGCGTAAAGATAATGAATAAAAGCTTTTGATTAACTTCTGCAACCAGTGCCTCATCGGCCTTTTGACTGATACCAAGATGTAATTCTGCCATCATACCATTGATGATTGGGTAGGAAATGTCATCAAAATTCTCACCATCTATGCGGATATCTTTTGAATGATAAGGATCTTGTTTAGCGCTGGTAATAGAGCGGCTATCATCCTTTAAATAACCTGTTCTGATGTGTTCAACAAGTTTTAGCGGAAAACCAGCCTTAAAAGTATGCGCAAAGATACGTCCATTAAAGTCCACCACAAAAGCGTAACTAAGCTCATTGTTTCGCTGCACAATCGTTTCCAGAATCTGACGAATACGATCTGCATTGCCATTAATAGTGTCGTTAGCAATGCCCTCCGATATTGACAGCACCAGTGTTTCACCCCATACCTCATCTATATTGATAAACCCTTGCTTGATAACCTGACTAGACAGTAACGTTGCAAATACTCCCATAAGCAGAGTAAAGGCAGAAATCAGAATAATAATACTTGTGCGTAATTTCATTTTATTTTTTCTATGAATCTGGAACTTGTTGTTTGTTATTCAAGCTAATCTTTAGCAACCACTTTCTTAGAGAGGCGTAGTCATTATTATCTGCCACCACAAAGCCATTAGGCATTTCGGTCTTATTCCAGTTATAAAGCTTAGATGCATCTTTTCCTTTAGGCTGAAAATCAAGCATGGCTTGCATGACTTTTACTATCACGTCCTCTGCGACATCTTTATTAACAGCAACACCACTAGAAGGATAGTACTCAGAACGATGTAAAATACGTACTTTATGCTGACGTTCCAGTTCATTCGCCATAGTATCTTGTAAGCCACATACATCAAAACGTCCGGAGATAACTGCGTCGGCACATTTCTGATGTGATCCCATATAATCGTATTCGCTTAATTGAGAAAGTTTGATATTGTTTTTTGAAAGCACAATACGCGGAATCAAATGTCCCTGAGTCGATGATAAATTCCCAAACGCCAAGCGTTTACCTATTAAGTCATCTAATTTTCGCATCCGGCTGTTCAATCGAACGATAAACATGGAACGGTATTCAGCTTTGTTTTCAGTATTTAACCCTCGTACTAACGGTTTCACATTATACTTATCAGCCGCCAGTATATAACTTACGGCGCCGATAGCGGCGAACTGTACAACACCGTTACCAAGATCCTCTACAATTTCCCCATCTCGTGGCGTAAACCGCAGCTTAAATCGATAACCTGTTTGTTGTTGCAAATAGTTTAAAAAAGAGAGGTACTGCCGCGCGTCTTCTTGTGGACTGGAGCGCAAATCGAATCCAAACAGGAATTGTTGACTACTCCCTTCAGGTTTTACACCCGGTAACTTTAATAATTCACTATCGGATAAACGTTTATCCCGCTTTTCCTGAGCAGGCTTTTGACTAACATCACATCCTATAAACAAGGCTACACATACCAGGCTCAGCATAATAAATTTATAAGTTATTATCATTTGCTCGTTCCTGTTAATAAAAAATGTTCAATAATAAAAAACCTGAAGAAAAACGGTATGGGCCAATATAACAGTCCTCAGAACCGATATCGCTACCAGCTCTAAATCGTACTGATCGGTTATCGCAATACTTAGATCTATATCAACCTCTAAATATACAACATGATTCAACAGCATTAGTCTTATATTCTGTTTCTGATCTAATACTAAAGAAACTAAATTATTTTATTCAACTTTTTATTTACCATTAATAGACAGTTTATTATCAACTGCTTGCAGCAATGCAAGAATATCAATCGGTTTTGTAACATAATCGTCGAAACCTGCATCCATGCCACGTTGTATATCTTTTTGCATGGCATTCGCACTAATTGCTATAACCGGAATATGCCGCGTTGCATCCCACTGTCTTAATTGCTTCAGCACACCATAACCATCCATACCAGGCAGATTAATATCTAATAAAATTAAATCGGGTTTATTAGCAACCGCCAGCTCTAATCCCAACATGGGTTCATGCGCACTCCAAAGATAAATATTTTTTCGACGTGCTAATAACTGGCTCACCAGGCGTAAGTTGGCCGGGTTATCTTCTATATATAATACGGTATGTTGATACCTGATACTATTAGACGGTTGAGAGTCTGTTGTTTTATTTTCATCAGTAACATCTTGTTGTTCTGCAATAATAGTATCAGTCGGTAACTCGAACCAGAACGTACTACCCTTACATTGCTCACTCTCTACACCTATATTGCCGCCCATAAGCTCAACAATATTCTTTGTTATCACCAGACCAATCCCGGTTCCTTCAGTAGCGGATTGTTCAGCACCTAAGCGTTCAAATGCTTTAAATAATTTATTTTTCTGTTCTTGATCAAGCCCCGGGCCTGTATCACTCACGCACAAGCGAGTTAAATCATTCTCTAAAAAATGATACTCAATCGTTATACTGCCATTATCAATATTATATTTAACAGCGTTACTTAATAAATTAAGTAAGACCTGTTTGAGTCTGGTGCGATCTGCACGAACACTATTTTTTTGTTCTAAGAGTTGCTCGAATGTAATATCGCTACCAGCGCTTTTTAGAATAATTTCGATGCCACGTTTTTGTGCTAAAGGTGTAATGAGTTGGAGTGCTTCCGCTATAACTTCACAAATAGCGACTGATTCAACAGAAAGATCGATGCGTCCTGCTTCGATTTTAGAAAGATCCAGAACTTCATTAATAAGTTCTAAAAGATGAGTGCTAGCTTTAGTTATTTCATCTACATTTTCAAGTTGAGACTCTGTTAATACCGCTTCGGTTTCCATTTTTAACAGCTGACTAAATCCCATAATAGCATTCATTGGTGTACGTAATTCGTGACTCATACTGGACAGAAATTTTGACTTGGCACGGTTCGCATTTTCGGCTTCTTCTTTAGTCTTCACCAATACTTGTTGCGACAGTGCTCGTTCCACAACAATAGCGGCAAACTGCGCAAGTTCTTCGATTAATTTCAATTCGTTAGAATCAGGTTCCATTGGATTTTTATAATAAATAGCAAATGTACCCAGTATTGCCCCCGCAGAAGAAAAAATGGGCTTTGACCAACATGCACGTAAACCGGCTTTTATAACCAGCTTTTTAAAGGGAAGCCAATTCGGATGTTCCAGAATGTCACCAATAATCACGCTTTTTCCGGAAGCGGCTGCTTCACCACATGAGCCCACGCCCATACCAATCTCCAGACCGTCGATGGCTTCGTTATAAAAATCTGGCAAGCCTGTCGATACGCCGTTAGTAAAATGTTTTCCAGTTTCATCCAATAATAAAATTGAACAAATCCCGTCTTTTAATAACACTTCTGCATGCAAGATAACAGCTTTGAGTACATCATTTAATACTCCTCCTTTTGCTATTAATTCCAGGATGTCATTATATCTGCGGAGTTTATTTTCAGCTTCCACACGTTCTGTTATGTCCTGCACTACGCCCAACATATGTAAGGGCTCACCTGCATCATTACGCGTAACATCACCTCGCTCCAATACCCAATGTACACTACCATCCGGCCAGACCACACGGTGTTCAATATCGTACTTAACGTGATTTTCCAAACAAGCTTTCACGGCATCATTGACTGCCGCTTGATCGTCTGGGTGGACTATTTTTATAAAGTGTTCGTAGCTAGCTTCTGCAAGATCAGTCGAGTAGCCATATAACATTTTAACTTTATCCGACCAGTAAACTTCATTCTTACGTATGTCCCAGTCCCAGTTACCAATGCCAGCGTAAAGCTGACCACGTTGCAATCGTTCTTCACTTTCTCGTAGCATCGTAAAATCAGTACGCGCAGAAACATATTTATATGGTTTACCTTTATCATCCAGAAATGGAACAATAGTCGAGTTAACCCAATACTCGTTGCCATTTTTTTTCAGATTGCAAATTGTGCCATGCCATACTTTACCATTAGAAATTGTATTCCAAATATCGTCATAAAATGATTTTGGATGATGTGTTGATTTAAGTATACGATGGTTTTGCCCCAACAATTCCTCGCGATTATAGCCACTAATTTCACAAAATTTATTATTGACGCTGGTAATACGTCCGGCAATATCGGTTGTACTAACAATATCATGCTGATCCATCGTTGCAAGCTGGAATTGATTTTCTCGCAATGCGACTTTCAAATCACTATTAAGACGATGGGTCGAACGAGTTCGTTTTGCCTTTGAAATCACCGCTTCCACAAGATGCTCTGCTTTTACCGGTTTCATGAAAAAGTCATCACCACCAACTTTTCTTGCTTCCATCTGAATATTAAGATCGGATTCTGAAGATAAAAACAGGATTGGGATAAAAGTCCATGTATCGTCCTGGCGAATAACCTGAGCCAACTCAAAACCACTACATTCTGGCATATAGACATCTAATAAAATAACGTCCGGTTTAAATTCAGCTAAAGCCTTGAGTCCATCCAGTGATTTGGATATTGTTTTAACTTCAATACCAGCTATGCCAAGTACCGTTGAATAATAGTCCAGTAAGGCCACATCATCATCGATAAGCAAAGCCCGATAGGATTTGTGAGAATCACGTGTAGTTAACCCATCAAGTGTACTCACAAGTTTTTCTATATTTAACGGCTTACATAAATAACGACTCGCACCTGCACGCACAGCTAAAAGCCTAACCTCAATATCATCACGTGCCGAAATAAAAATGACAGGTGGATAGTTATCGGTAGTATTTTTCAATCTAACGCTACAATCAATACCAGCGGTATTTCCCTCGTCAAAAACAACATCCATAATAATAACGGCTGGATGCTGATGTTTGAATTCGGCTTCAAAATCATTCAGATTATTGAAATGACGCACTTTAAATTGTTCTTGTAATAATTTTTCGACTAAACCTGCCGCTAAAAGCTCATCATCTTCGACTAAGTAAATTAAATTGCTGATGGATTGTTTTTTATTTTCATATGAATCGATGCTTGGCGTTGCTTCATAACTATCTTCTGGTTTTATAAAGGGAATATCAGATAGCTGCCAATTAATCGCAATTTTTTTAAGTTGTGCAACTAAAGACCCTATATTTCTCTGTTCATTTGTAGAAAGAGCTACAACATTGTCTTCCGTGTCTAAATGCGAGCGAAGTTTATCATCGATTTCTCGGGCCAAACTACTTACCGCCATAGCCCCAAACGTACCCGCGGACCCTGATAAAGAATGAAACTGGCGGTGTAATTCAAGCAATTTACTATTTGAGGTATCAAATTGAGCATAAACTTGCCAGGACTCTTCAATTTCAGCTATTTTCTCGGGGAGTTGTTGTTTAAATACCTGCTGTAATTTAGCTAATTTATTATACATTCAAGACTTATCCGATGTAGCCATATATCAATTTGATTTAAATTACTAATAATCATAGCTTCGTAAGTACAACCCTCAATAACACCTAATAAATTGATAATAATTACTATTTACCACTGTATGCTATCGGCAGAGATGCAAACAATCTTTAACAATCAGGCGAGTGGATATCAGAATGATTTATATCCATGAAAAGTGTAAGTGTTAATTGATATGCCCTATAACTTATTGAATTTAAAAATATAATAGAATTAATAATTTTTCAATAGGACTAAATAATGCTGCTGTAGAACTAACTAATAACAAAGTATAAAATCGCGGCTACAAACCAGTAAATTAGACCAATGAATTCATACAAAAAGTAGTGCTGGCACGTTATTGTGAAATAAATCAACGTGGACATGTTGTGATTTTAAAAAACGGGGCTGAATACGCAGATAAAACCCAAAAACGTATCAACCAGTATGGTCTAGAGAATTATGTGAATGTTATCCACGCGCCATAAAAGCAGCACCTTGTTCATGCTTGACAAGAATTGTTTTAACGTTTGAGTCATACAAGCTATCTATGTGCACGGGCATACCGAAGATGGTTTCGATGCCTAATCGTTCGATATATTTGACGATTAAATCACTTACTTTAATTTTCATACTATTACACTGTAGTGCGGTTGATTATAGTTATAGGATGGTCATTGCGAGTGCCATTATTTATAGGGCGCGGCAATCTGGTTTCTTTATGCCACTTATTCATTCAGATTGCCGCGCTATCGCTCGCAATGACTTAGATTATTCTATTGTACTGGATACCCGCCTTCGCGGGCATGACGGTACGAGAGTATTTATCTTAAAGTAATGACTCAAAGTAACATTCTTTTATACAAAAAAAGCCTGCTATTAGCAGGCTTTTTTCAGTCATTCACTTTAAATTCTAAACACTGTATGGATCACGAAGAACAATAGTTTCTACTCGATCAGGCCCTGTTGAAATAATATCAATCGGAACACCAACCACTTCTTCTATTTTCTTGATGTACGCTTTTGCATTATCAGGTAACTCATCGTAAGTTTTCACACCAACAGTACTTTCACTCCAACCCGGCATTTCAATGTATTTTGGTATACATTCGGCATAGGCATCTGCACCTATCGGTGGAGCAGTTACTTCCACACCATTACGTTCGTAACCAGTCGCAATACGTAAGGTTTCTATACCGTCTAAAACATCCATTTTAGTTAAGCAAATACCGGTTAAAGAATTTATTTGAGCCGAACGTCTTAAACAGACTGCATCTAACCAACCACAGCGACGGGCACGACCGGTTGTTGCACCAAATTCATGGCCTTGTTTTGCTAAATAAGCACCAACGGGATCATTCAGCTCTTCACCATCATAAAGTTCAGTTGGGAAAGGACCTGCACCTACCCGGGTTGTATAGGCTTTGGTAATTCCTAAAATATAATCAAGGTCACGTGGTCCCACACCTGTTCCAGTACAAGCACCACCAGCGGTAGGATTAGATGAGGTTACATAAGGGTAAGTACCATGATCGATATCTAATAAAGTACCTTGCGCACCTTCAAACATAATATTTTTACCGGCATCATGCAGGTCATGCAACATACCGGTTACGTCAGTAACCATTGGACGAATGCGTTCAGCCATTTCCAGACCAAAATCATAGACTTCTTTGAAGTCAACGGTATCAACTTTAAAGTAATTTTTAAGTGTAAAGTTATGGTATTCCAGTACTTCTTCTAAACGTGCGGCAAATCGACCAGCATCCATCATGTCGCCAACTTTTAAGCCGCGGCGTGAGATTTTATCTTCATAGGCTGGTCCAATACCACGACCTGTTGTACCAATTGCTTTTTTGCCCCGGGCAATTTCACGCGCTTGATCGAGTGCGATATGATAAGGCAAGATGAGAGTGCAGGCTTCACTGATAAATAAACGACCATCGGTATTTACACCACTATCGCTAAGCATGTCAAGTTCTTTTAAGAAAGCATCCGGCGCAAATACCACGCCGTTGCCAATAAGACAATCAACATTATCACGTAAGATGCCAGAAGGAATTAAGTGTAAAACAGTTTTTTTGCCGTCTATAACCAAAGTATGCCCTGCATTATGTCCACCTTGAAAACGGACAACCGCATCGGCTGTATCAGTTAAGAGATCTACAACTTTACCTTTACCTTCGTCGCCCCACTGTGTGCCGACAACTACGACATTCTTACCCATAATGTATCCAACCTATATTTATATAAATTAATTTAGTCTAGTCTTTAAATTTCTTTAACTTGCCAGCCATTACTGTCTTTGACAATTTTCCGATTACAGTTCATCGCAGCGGCATCACCTTGTTGGTCGGGTAACTCCATTACCACACGTTCACCTTGCGCACGTAATTCTGCAATAAATTTTAATAAAGTCGTCTCGTTACTCGTTGCTGCGAAAATACCTTGTACAGGCTTTCCATTAAGACCGGTTAACGAAACCAGTGTTTTCAAATCTGCACTAAATCCGGTTGCAGGTCGGGCAACACCAAAGTCTTTACCAATATCATCGTATCGACCGCCTTGCGCTATCGCTTGACCCTGACCCGGGACATAAGCAGCAAAAATAACACCGGTGTGGTAGTTATAACCGCGTAATTCTGATAAATCATAATGTAAGTTAATATTGGTTACTTGCGTTTTAAATTGTTGCGCGATTTCTTGCAAGTTTTTAATTGCCGCTAAAACATCGCTATTCGCTTCGGAAAAAATATTCACCGCTTTATCAAAAACTTCTTCGCCACCGTTTAAATCCGGCAAGCTTGATAACATCACGGCCATTTTTTTATCAAGTTTCCATTCTGCCATTAAATCGGCTAATTCTGGTTTGGCCTTACGCTGTAACACATCGAACAAACTATTTTCTTGTTCATGACTAAGACCGGCTTGTTTTACCAAACCTCTAAAAATGCCGGCATGCCCAAGATCCAGATAAAAAGTTTCAATGCCGGTAAGCTTTAATGATGCGACCATTAATGCAAGAATTTCAACATCACTTTGTGAACCCTGATGTCCATATAACTCGGCACCAATTTGCAATGGACTACGCGATGCAGAAAAACCTTGTGGGCGAGTATGCAAAACGGTTCCTAAATAACACAAACGTGTCGGTGTATTTTGTTTTAAATGATGCGCTTCAATACGTGCGACTTGCGGTGTCATATCGGCTCGAATACCCATCATACGACCGGTTAGCTGGTCCGTTATTTTAAACGTTTGTAAATCCAGATCATGACCTGTACCACTGAGTAATGATTCCAGGTATTCGACTAGCGGTGGCATGACTAAGTCATAGCCCCAGGTCGTAAACATATCAATGAGATGTCGTCGCAAGCTTTCGAGTTGCATCGCTTGTGCAGGAAGAACTTCTTCGATACCTTCTGGTAAGACCCAACGGTTATTTAGTGTCATTTTACTTTCTTACTTAATATGTTTAATTTTTAAATATATATAGAAGCACTGTACCCAGCACCATGCTGAACAAACCCCATGTTCTTACATGACGATTATCCATTTGTAAAAACATCGACAATGCCTTTTTGTAGCCATCCGGATTTATAGTAGGCAATAAACCCTCTATTACCAGCACAAGCGAAATCGCCACAAGAAAATCTTGCCACATAATGAATCCCGAGAAAAACTAAATTATTTTATAAGGGCACTGAAAATCATCATTTCAGCCCCTTATTGATGATTTTCAGTAAAGACTTATTTTGCCTTTTTAAAATATTTAAAGAAATCAGAGTCAGGCTGTATAACCAATAAATCATTTCGATTTGAAAATGAACTACGATAAGCATCTAAACTACGGTAAAAAGCATAAAATTCAGGATCTTTATTATAAGCTTTAGCGTAAATTGCTGCAGCCTTAGCATCGCCATCACCACGGGTTTTTTGCGCGGCTCTATAAGCTTCAGCTAATAATACTGTACGCTGACGATCGGCATCAGCCCGAATACGTTCTGCTGCTTCTGCACCTTTAGAACGGAATTCTTTAGCAACTCGAGTTCGTTCTGCAACCATACGACGGTAGATTGAAGCACTAATAGATTGCTCATAATCCATACGTTTGACTCGAACATCAACAACTTCAATACCAAAGTTTTTAACCCCGATATTGCCGATATCTTTAGTCTTATTCATTAACTCATTTCGTTCACCTGAAATTACTTCTTTAACCGTGCGGCTACTCATTTCGGAACGTAAACCATCATTAACAATCGTATAAATACGAGTACGGGCGGTTGAAACACTGCCATTCATTGCTTTATAAAATGTTTCAACGTCATTAATTCGCCATTTCACGAAGAAATCGACAAGAACATTTTTCTTTTCTTTTGTAATGTATCGAGCGGGTCGTGCATCCAATGTAAGAATTCGACTATCATATTTTCGAACATTATTCACAAAAGGAACTTTAAAGTGCCAGCCGGGTTTGTAGTCAGATTTAACAATCTCACCGAGTTGAAACTTAATCGCTAATTCTGTTTCAGATACGATAAAGATAGAACCTGAAGCAACAAATAAACCGATGCCCAGAATGACGATAGAAATAATTGAACCTGGTTTCATTAGCGAGCCTCCCGTGTGCGCGAGCGACTGTCGACACGTGTTGAATCTGGTGTCGTTGAGATTGCACCATCATTTTCATCATTCGCAGATTCAGAACCATTCGCGGACGATTTAGAGCGTTGCGAGTTGATGATTTTATCAAGTGGCAAATACATGAGACTATTTCCTTGTTTAACATCAACCATTACTTTACTGGTATTTTGGTACACTTTTTCCATTGTTTCCAAATACAAGCGTTCGCGAGTAACTTTCGGTGCTTTTGTATATTCGGTTAACAACTTGGTAAAACGTTGTGCCTCACCATCGGCGATAGCGATTAACTCGTCTCGATAACCGTTGGCCTCTTGCACAGTACGAGCACCTTTACCGCGAGCTCGAGGTAAGATGTCATTCGAGTAGGCTTGCGCCTCATTAATGAGTCTCTCTCTGTCTTCACGCGCTTTAATCGCATCATCAAAAGCATGTTGTACTTGCTCGGGTGGTTGCGCATTTTGCATATTCACCGTAGTAATTGCGATACCGGCTTTATAGCGATCTAAAATCTCTTGAATTAATTTTTCTGTTGTTGCGGCGATTTCTAAACGACCATCTTTAATAACAAAGTCCATTTTCGCTTTACCGACATTCTCACGCATGGCACTTTCTGTCGCTTGCGCAACGGTAAGGTCAGGATCTTTGACATTAAACAGGAAGTTTCTCGCGTCTTTAATTTTGTATTGCACGGTGAATTCTACATCAACAATGTTTTCATCTTTTGTTAACATTAATGATTCTAAGGATTTACGACCTAAGACAATTTCACGTACATTTTCAGTATTAACAACATATACAGTCTGAATAAAACGTGGATACCAATGTGGACCAGGAGCGGCAATATGGTCGTATTTACCGAGATGCAATACAACGCCTTCGGTTCCTTCATCAACAATATAGATACCCGAGAGTATCCACACACCAACTAAGATAATCGCTATGAAACTTGCGCCAAGACCACCACCGGAACCGGATTTGGTGCCAGAACCGCCATTACCTTTACCGCCGCCAAATAACTTGGTCACTTTATCTTGAAGTTTCTTAAAAACTTCATCTAAATCTGGAGGCCCCTGGTTATTATCACGTTTACCCCAAGGATCTTTGTTGCCAGAACCACCCGGTTCATTCCAAGCCATATATTGCTCCAATAGTATGCATTTCGATTAAATAGTTATGATTAATCATTATAATGGGGATTCTATGGTGCTTCTTCAACCGCTGCAAGTAATGCTTTGCCAACAGAGGAAATACGCTATTTGAAAAGCGGGAGAATTAAGGTCTTTTCTGGATTTACTCCACCAAGTAGCCCTCAAATGCAATGCAATTTAGCTATCTCAACGTGGCAGAGATATCTAAACCAATACTTCGGGCTCATCTTTCTCTAAATTTGACTGTAGCAAATACTGCTCTATCTGGTGCTTTTTACAGAACATATACCAGTCAGCCAATGGTATATCCATTTGTATGCACCAATTACCATTATCATCATATCTTTCACTGTCTATCCTGCCATGCTCATGCAAAAGTGCCACCAAACGACCCTGGCTGGGTGGAATCGATAATTCCACTAATGCCGATAAAGGCTGCAGACGCATTTGAATGGCCTCCAGTAAGGCATCAATACCTCCCCCGGTTTTAGCTGAACACCAGACTCGAACCGGAATTTCTACTCCGGACTCATCCGCTCTCATATCCACCCTGGGCTGTATTCGACTTTCATCATCTCCCAAACGGTCAAGCTTATTGAAAACCAGTAACTGCGGTACTTTACTCGCCCCGATTTCTTCCAAAACATTATTCACTTGATCGATGGTATCGTCACGTTCTTCCGCCGTAATGTCGACCACATGAAGAAGTAAATCGGCATCTTTTGTTTCTTGTAAAGTTGAGCGAAAAGCCGCGACCAGATCGTGGGGTAAGTGACGTATAAAACCTACCGTATCCGCAAGCACCATGGTTTGAGTATTCGGCAAGGCGACTCGGCGTAATGTTGGGTCCAGGGTTGCGAAAAGTTGGTCCGCTACATAAACATTTGCATCCGTTAGTCGGTTAAATAAGGTGGATTTACCCGCATTGGTGTAACCAACGAGTGAAACTGTGGGGATTTCAGCGCGTTTTCGCGAGCGGCGACCCTGGTCTCGCTGTTTTTGGACTCTGGAGAGTTTTTTATTCAACTGACGAATTCGATCGCCTATTAGGCGTCTATCCGTTTCTAATTGTGTTTCACCTGGCCCACGTAAGCCGATACCGCCTTTTTGACGTTCCAAATGAGTCCAACCCCGGACTAAGCGTGTTGATAAGTGTTTCAACTGCGCTAGTTCGACCTGAAGTTGGCCTTCATGCGTTCGCGCACGTTGTGCGAAAATATCAAGAATAAGACCGGTTCTGTCTAAAACACGGCATTCACAATGTGCTTCAAGATTACGCTCCTGGACCGGGCTTAAGACATGATTGAATAAAACAATATCAGCTTCATTATCAATCACTGCCTGTTTGATTTCGTCAGCCTTGCCGGTTCCGACGAAAAATCGCGGATTTGGCGATTGGCGCGAGCCTGTAATAGTCAATAACGGATCTGCACCTGCCGAGCTGGCTAACTCAAGAAATTCACTTGATGCTTCACGATGATGCTCGGACTGGATAGCTAAATGGACAAGAATGGCGCGTTCACCACCCTCTGGACGTTCAAACAAAGAGTTTACTCCTGCATCCGAAGCAATTTGCCCGGAAGTAAATGAAATGTGAAATGATTACGGCGAACACTGCAAAAAGACAATCAAAGAATTCATTGTTTTTCACTGTGTTCGCCGTAGTCTGAATTTACTCAAATTAGCCGAAAGCTAAATGTCACTCAAAACTTAGTACGTTCTAAGCTAGGCATTGCCCTTGCTTTCAGCAGACGAATCATTGGCGATATCATCTGACATTGGTAGTTTAACACTTCGGGAAGGTACGACGGTAGAAATGGCATGTTTATAAACCATCTGACTCACGGTATTTTTAAGTAATACCACGAAATTATCAAACGACTCAATTTGTCCCTGTAATTTAATTCCATTTACTAAAAATATTGAGACAGGTATACGATCTTTACGAAGCGCATTTAAAAAAGGATCTTGTAATGATTGACCTTTGCTCATCGCTAACTCTCCTTATTGTTATTCTTATTTTGCGTACGATTAGCAAGCTAAGACAGAATGAATAAAAAACCCCAGACTCGCTCTAACAAACAAAACCAATATTAGATGACTTACTGAGCAACTTAAATAATAATAGCACAACACCCTAAAATTTAAATGAAGGGGGTCTTCAAATATAGCCTAAATTTTATATATGGGTAGCCACTTAAAATTTCAATCCCTGAATTATATAAATATAGACTTTAATATTTGATTTTTAATATCAGCCTGTTCGCTGTCGAACCAGACAGCATTTTCCTCATTACGCAACCAGGTGAGCTGGCGCTTGGCTAATTGACGCGTTACCACAATACCCCGCTCAACCATACTTGCGTAATCACGCTGATTTTCCAGATATTCCCAAACTTGTCGATAACCCACTGCACGCATAGAGGGCAGATCAAGGTGTAAATCCCCCCTACTGTGTAAGGCTATTACTTCGTCGATAAATCCTAGATCTAACATTTGATGGAAGCGCTGTTCAATCCGCTGATGCAAAACTTTTCGCTCATTAGGGTTAACAATGAATTTTGTAACATTATACGGCAGGCTATTTTCTGCTTTATGCTTAATTTGTAACATCGACAAAGGTTCACCCGTGATTTCAAAAACTTCAAGTGCACGTTGAATACGTTGTGGATCGTTAGGGTGAATTTTCTCAGCCGACAGCGGATCGACTTGTCTTAATTTATCATGCATCGCCGGCCAGCCACGCTCGGCAGCCTGGACTTCTAATTGTTGTCTGACGTTTTCGTTTGCCGCAGGCAATACTGACAGTCCGTCAAGTAGGGCACGGAAATACAACATCGTACCGCCCACTAATAAAGGAATTTTCCCCTTGTTTGTAATGTCCTCCATCGCCTGCAAGGCATCACGTTGAAATTCGGCAACTGAATAGGATTGACCTGGATCCAAAAAATCAATTAACCGATGTGGTGCAATGCTTAAGGTTTTTGCATCCGGTTTAGCTGAACCTATATTCATGTCTTTATAAATTAAAACAGAATCGACACTGATTATTTCAACCGGTAAATTTTCTACAAGGTGCACTGCTACATCAGTTTTACCTGAAGCAGTTGGTCCCATTAAACAAATAGCCGGTGGGAGACTTGATGATGTTTTATTTATATGACTCACATTTACCCAGCAAATAATCAGTTGTCTGAGTGTAGATCAAACGCTACGTTAGTTTGAAATAGTTTATTAACTTCCGTAACACTCATGACACGCCAGAGTTTATTCTTATATGGTGATTCGTTGCGAACAGATTCAAATGTAATTTCGATTAAGCGCAAATATTGATTCCACTGTTCCAAAGTTTGGGATTCAATACCCGCATCGAGTTCAACAAAACGACTTAGTAACTGAATTAACTCAGGCTCAGTTATTCCTTTTTCCATTTGTAAGCTGGTTAATAATTGCTTAAGTAATATTTCATGTTGACTATGTTGCAATACAGCCGGTGCAGCGCGTAATAAAACCGCACTGCTACTTTGCAAGCTTAAATCAAAACCAAGTGACTGAATAATATTTTGCTGTACTTCTATACATTCACAGAGTTGACTATCCAAATCGATACTAATTGGAAACACAAATGGCTTTACATCTACTTTATTTAGATTAAATTGTTTTAGCCAATTTTGTTCAGCAAGGTGTTGGGCCACTCTTAACAAATGAACAACAACCATTCCTTGTAATGAATGACTAATTAAATAATAAGGCTTGCAGAAACCAACCGCATTCCCAAGTAGCAAAGAATTGACAGACTGATTGTTATTTTCGCTTACACAAGAAGCTGATGAAGCATTTTTATGACTATGCGCTGCAGTGCCATACTGCGACCTTCCGTACTTAGGTAAAGACGGTTCACTTAAATCAGGCAGAAACTCTTTTGTCGGCTCATCAAAAACATATCCACGGTCATTACCAGCAGACTGAATATTGAGTTGTGAATTTATTTTTGCTAATGAGTCCTGAATCACATGATTCACAAAATCATGAACTAAACGCATTTGTCGAAACCGCACTTCATGTTTAGTTGGGTGGACATTAACATCAACCTGTTGTGGATCAAGTTGTAAATTAAGAACATAAGCAGGGGAACGTCCCGGCGGTAATAGCGCTTGATAAACTTGTCGGAGTGCATGGTTAATCACTTTATCTTTAACCATCCGACCATTAACATAAAAATATTGCATATCCGTTTGGCCACGAGAATAATTTTTATTACTTAACCAACCCGTCATGGTTAATTGTGATGCCTGGTACGATACTTCTAGTGCATGTTGAATAAATTTTTTATCCAGTAACTTTTCTATTCGTTTAATTTTTAAGTCAGGTGTTATTGCTGCTATTAATCGAAATGCAACGCGTTGATTATGTTTTAGAATAATCTCAACATCAAAACGACTTAATGCAATACGTTTCACGACATCTTCAATGTGCCTGAACTCGGTACGCTCACTGCGTAAAAATTTACGCCGTGCCATGGTATTATAAAAAATATCCCGCACATAAATACTGGTGCCGACAGGATGGGATGCAGGAATCAGATCATCCAGAGAATTAGATCCAGATTTATTGTCGCCATTCCAGGTCCAGGCCATTTCTTGAGAGTTGGTTAACGAGGTTATTTCGAAACGGCTAATCGACACAATACTTGCGAGGGCTTCACCACGAAAACCCATGCTTTCTATCGAGGTTAAGTCATCAAAGTTGGAGATTTTACTGGTGCAATGTGCCTGAACGGCGAGTGCTAATTCTTGTTTTGGAATACCGCAACCATTGTCCCGAATTTTAATTAATTCAAAACCGCCTTTCACTATATCAATTTCGATTATAGTCGCACCGGCATCCAGACTGTTTTCAATAAGTTCTTTGACGATAGAAGCCGGGCGTTCAACAACTTCACCTGCGGCAATTTGGTTGGCGAGTTGGTCTGAAAGTTGGCGGATGGGTGAACGAATGAATTCGGCGGTTTTCATCCACCATAGCTTACCATATTTACTTTTCTAAACCACAACGTAGCGCCAGCTAGTACAAAGTCTACTTTATGGTTAATCGTAGCTAGGATTCACTACTATAAGGAATAACCAAGACTGAGCCGACACGAATACGGTCATTCACTAATTGATTAACACTGCGAATCATTGCAACACTTACACTGTACTGGTATGCGATTGCTGAAAGTGTTTCACCACGCGTAACACGATGTTTTGTATCTTGTAGTGCGAGCAAAGTACCCATTGGGGGATTGGACTGAAAATAATTTTTCACCCCTTTTAAAATCGAACTGGCAATACGTTGCTGATGTTTACCGCTGCGCAATTTTCTTTCTTCGGCTGGATTAGAAATAAACGCAGTTTCTATTAATATAGAAGGGATATCGGGTGCCTTTAAAACTCTAAAGCCCGCTTGTTCTACATTTTTTTTATGTAGATGTGTAATCTGGCCTAAATTACCCAGAATATTTCGTGCAACCTGATGACTCGTTTCCATGGTGGAGTTCTTCACCATATCTACCAGCACCAGCTTTAACAGATCATCATCAATCTCATCAAAATCAACACCACCAATCAAATCCGACTGATTTTCTTTTTCTGCCAGAAAACGTGCGGCCTGACTACTTGCGCCACGTTCTGAAACCACGAATACAGAAGTACCTTTTGCTTTCGAATTTCGATACGCATCCGCATGGATGGATATAAAAATATCGGCCTGTTCTTTACGCGCTAACTTGACCCGATTTTTTAAACCGACGTAATAGTCACCTTTGCGAATCATTACCGGCCGCATGCCACGCTCTTTCTTAACTAATCTTTCCAGGCGTTTTGCAATTGCCATAACCACATCTTTTTCGCGGGTACCACGACGCCCTATAGCACCCGGATCGTCGCCACCGTGGCCTGCATCAATCGCGACAATAATGTCACGTTGACTGTTTTTATATTTTAAATTATTAGTTGGTTTTGGTTTGCTAACGAGTTCATTACCAACCAGATCAATAACCAGTCGATGGCCATATTCACGATTCGGTTTAAGCAAAAAACTCTTGGGACGCACATTTTCAGTTAAATCAAGAACAATGCGTAAATCATCCTTATTCCGTGCTGCATAACGAATGCCTTTTACATAGCTGTTAGCAAAATCTAAATTCGTCGGTTTGCTGCGCATTCGTGTATGGTTTAAATCAATCACAACACGGTTTGGCGATTTCAGGGTCAATAAAGAATGGTCTGTCGGGTCACTTAAATCAATCACTAGGCGTGTAGTATCCGGTGCAGGCCACATACGAATACTTTTAACTTCCGTAGTAGATGCTGCCTCGGCGACAGTAGAAATGCTTATACCCGCAAAGATAATCACAGCCCAACTGACTAGAAAACTTCTGAAAATTTGATTTTGTGTATACACAAACATCTCTACACCCATTTTATATTCAACCCTACCTCTAACCATGGCAAAAAAACGGGGCAATTACAAGATAAAAGAGTATAAATTTTAATGGGATAGAGTGTTTAGTTAAAAGGTTTTCGAGGTTATTAACGATATTGGGATATTTTCGGGTTTAACACTCCCCCTTGGGAGTGACTACTCACTTAATTGACTATTCAGGTGCATATTAGCTATGACCGCCTTGCCCCCTGGGCTTGTAGCCGATAAACAAAAGCGCCGGCCATGCTCCAGATGCTCAATTTTAAGCCATAAATCCATTTCAGGTAACCAGCCAGTGCCTTGCTCCGGCCATTCGATGAGGTTAATCGAGTCTTCTGCAAACATTTCGTGCGCACCGATGAGTTCGAGTTCTTCTGGGTCGACTAAGCGGTATAAATCGAAGTGGTTAACCGTGATATCGCCTATTTGGTAGGGTTCCAGAATGGTATAAGTCGGGCTTTTTACTTTCCCGTGATGCCCAAGTGCATGTAAAAACCCACGAGCGAAGGTGGTTTTGCCTGCACCTAAGTCGCCTTGCAGAGCAATACAACAGGGTGCGCTCACTGCACTGGCAACGCGTGCGGCAAAGTCTTCGGTTTCCTCGAAGCGGTTAAGAACGGTGTCGATTAAGGTCATGAGATAAAAACTAAAATTTGGGATTAACGAGTCGTCTAATTCCGCTCATTAAATCCGATGCCAACATGCCACGTTCGCCTAAAACTTTTGCAGCCTCATCACCGGCTTTACTGTGAATAGCCACACCTAATTCGGTGGCTTGCAGGTTAGATAAGCCCTGAGCTATCAACCCGGCAATAATGCCTGTAAGGACATCACCCATACCACCCGTCGCCATGCCCGGGTTTCCGTAAGGGCATACACTCGGTAAACCCTCTTTAGATTTAATCAGAGTGCCCAGGCCTTTTAGTACTGCAATGCCACCAAATTGCCTGGAAATTTCGTTTACGCTGGTAAAACGGTCACACTGAATTTCAGATGATGATTTACCCAATAAGCGTCCCGCTTCACCCGGATGCGGGGTAAGAATCCAGTTATCATAACTTTGATTGGATTCGGCTAACAAATTAAGTGCATCGGCATCGACTACCAGGGGTAAACCCGATTCTATCGCAACCACTAACAAATCCTGCGCCCACTTGGATTGACCCAGACCAGGACCAATACCAATAACCGAGGCTAAAGCAAGTAATGGAAATATTTCCTCAACTTGATCAACACCGTAACAAATCAGCTCTGGTCGAGTCGTATTTAGCATTGCTGCATGCTCAGGATGCGTCACAATGGTAACCCGACCTGCGCCACTGCGAGCCGCGGCTTCACCGGCGAGACGGATAGCCCCTGGCATACCGGGTGCACCGCCAATAAGCACTACATGACCAAAGTCACCCTTATGTGCATTACGTAAACGGCGCGGCAATAACCTGGTTAACTTCTCATAGTCCAGTTGATAACCCGACGGACTGCGCATATCGTAAAGTGCTTTAGGAAGCTTTAAATCATTAAAAACAACTTTACCGCTGTACTCAGGTCCGTCGCCCGTAATAAGACCTTGTTTAATGCCGACATAGGTTATGGTTAGATTTGCCTTTACGGCAAGGCCCTGGGGCATACCAGTATCCGCATTTAAGCCAGAAGGAATGTCGATTGAAAATACTGGCGTATCCGCTGAATTTAAGACCTTAATGACATCAGCATAATTGCCATCGACATTGCCATGCACACCGGTGCCGAGCATGGCATCAATAATCACGTCATAACTACTGAGCTCCAGATCCTGGGTTGTTGAATAGGTGTGAGGGACGACCCCGCTGCCGAGTAAACGTTGTTGTGCGGCAAGTGCATCACCATGCAATTTATTGATATCCCCCACTTGCATTACCTGAACATCCATTTCCTGTTCAGCGGCCAAGCGAGCAATTACGAATCCATCGCCGGCATTATTACCGGTGCCACATAAAACAAGAAGCCGTTTGGAATTTGGCCATTGCGATAACAATAATTGAAAAGCCGCTTCACCGGCACGTTCAATTAACACATTCCCGGAGATGCTAAAAGACTCTATGGCATAGCGATCAAGTTCTTTTACTTGTGCAGCGGTGTAGATAGTTTGAGATAATTGTTCCATACCCTGTATCATATCCTCTATAACCCAAAAAGTAAGTTTCCAAACTAAGAAGAATAGACTACCCACTGATTAACATGCAAATACCTTCACCTTCCCATCTTAGTTCATCACAATTATTAGCCCTTGCTGAAGATATTAAGCACTGGGGCATTAAGCTTGGATTTCAACATGTAGGTGTTAGTGATATCGAATTGTCCAAAGCAGAAGAAATTTTATTCGACTGGCTAAAGCAGGGGTATCACGGCGATATGGACTGGATGGCAAAACACGGTACCAAGCGCAGTCGCCCTGAAGAACTGATTCCCGGCACCGTTCGTGTGATCAGTGTACGTTTGGATTATCTGCCCGAATCCATGCAAGTCTGTACCGAGTTGCTTAAACAGCCAACCAAAGCCTACATTTCCCGCTATGCGCTGGGCCGTGATTACCACAAACTGATGCGTAAACGATTACAACAACTTGCGGATAAAATTTTAACCACTACTGATAATCTAAATATTGATAATCCAGGCTTTCGTGTTTTTGTCGATAGTGCACCCGTATTGGAAAAAGCGATTGCCGAAAAAGCAGGCCTCGGCTGGATAGGAAAACACACTAACCTGCTACAAAAACAAACTGGCTCATGGTTTTTCTTAGGTGAACTTTATATTAACTTACCGTTACCGGTTGATGCACCCGCTGAGAACCACTGCGGCACATGCACTAACTGTTTAGATGTTTGTCCAACAAAAGCTTTTATTGCCCCCTATAAGCTGGATGCCAGAAAATGTATTTCATATTTAACCATTGAGAATAAAGGTGCCATACCGGTAGAGTTACGCTCCCAAATGGGCAACCGTATTTATGGTTGTGATGACTGTCAGTTGTTTTGCCCCTGGAATCGTTTTGCAGAGCAAACCGTCGAGCAAGATTTTAATCCGCGTCATAACTTAAATGATGTCGAACTTTTAAAATTGTTTAACTGGAGCGAACAAGAATTCTTAAATAATTTACAAGGTAGTGCAATACGCCGCATTGGTTATGATGCGTGGTTGAGAAATATTGCCGTTGCATTAGGAAATGCTTTAGCGACGCAGTCTACTCAGCCTGAAAATCCCGTTGATCGAGAAATCCGTTCGGCTCTGTTGGCGCGCTTAAATAGCGAATCCGCATTAGTCCGAGAACATATTCAGTGGGCCCTGAAACAATAAATAACAGGAACAATAAAATAACAGACGCAATAAAAGTAACGCTAAAAGTAAAAAAAGCCTAATCAAACCGAAACATTAATTCCACTCGAACCGTCTCCATCAGCCGTTACGCTATCAGTCGGTATATCCACTTTTTTTAACTTATCCGCTCCAACTGAATCCAAAACCTTGTCCGCAGCGTTCTTCGCTCTATTAACGCCATTTTGTAACTCCAAAAAGGCTTTCCCAAAAGATGTATCAATTTCCATAGTCCCTAACCTATAAGCTCTTGCATAATTAGCCCTAAAACTGCAACAATTATGCCTACTCTCACTTAAAATCCTCATTATCAATAAAATCATGCCCTTAGAGAAAATAAATATCCATTCGGTCAAACCGCCAACAAAAAAAAGCATTACAGGGCTAATTCTTGCCGGTGGTCGTGGGCAACGTTTTAATGATCAGGATAAAGGACTCATCCCCTACAAAGGTTCAACACTTGCTGAACACGCCATTGCAAGGCTGGCACCGCGAGTTAATACTGTTCTTCTTAGTGTCAATCGTAACCTTGATTATTACAACAGTTTAAATGTTAGCTGCATCGAAGACGATTTTTCAGATTATCCTGGACCTCTAGCCGGCATCCATACCGCCCTTAAACAAATTTCAACTGAATGGTTAGTAACAGTTGCCTGTGATACCCCCTGTTTTCCGTTGAACTATGTCGAAAAGTTATCAGCTTCACTACTTTGCTCCAAATCTAATCCTACATCTAATCTGGCATCTAATTCGCAATCATTATTAGCTGTCGCGCGAAATGAGAATCGATTGCAAAATGTTTTCATCCTGGTACATAAAAACTTATTTGAATCTCTCAACACTTTTCTAAACGACGGCGAACGTAAAGCAAAAATCTGGATCGAACAAAATAATCCAACTCTTGTCGATTTCACGCAGCAGCATGCCTTTTCTAACATTAATACAGCAGAAGATTTAACCAACATAGAAGCGTTACATTGTGATGAATAAATCAATCCCCTTACTTGGCTTTGTCGCATACAGTGGCACCGGCAAAACCACATTACTTGAAAAACTCATTCCGCAACTTCGTAGCCACAATATTCGTATTGGCTTAATTAAACATGCACATCATAATTTTGATATTGATATCCCGGGTAAAGACAGCTACCGACTACGCAAAGCCGGAGCACAACAAGTACTCGTTGCATCCAATACACGCCAGGCACTTATTATTGAAAATCAAAATATCGAGAGAGAACCTGATCTGGCGCAATGCATTGAATCACTACAAACTGATAAACTCGACTTGGTTCTGGTCGAAGGGTTTAAACATATTGCATATCCAAAAGTTGAAGTTAATCGCAGTACACACCCTCAACCTTTTATGTTTCAAGACGATGCAAATATCATTGCGTTAATAAGTGATATAAAACTCGATCTACCCGATAATGTCGCAGGGCTTGATCTTAATAACCTTGAAGAAATCACTGGATTTATTCTGAGCTATTTAAATACGTTCAATAAATAAAAATGATTGGTAAAGCGTTTATTTTTCAAATGAAGTAATACCTATGAGATAATGCTCTCAGTCAAAATCTAAAGCCCTAACAACTGGATATCCCATGAAAGAAATCCCTGTAAATATCATCCAAAAATCCATTCCCACAACACAACCTAAAGCCAAACAAGCTGGTTGTGATGACCAGAACTTGTTATCAGGTTTATTAACACTCGAACAAGCTCGCGCCAAAATGCTTGAGAATATTACACCGATAACCGACACCATTGAAGTCGCGACAATGGACTCTTATGGTTATGTTATTGCTGAAGATATACAGTCACCCATTAATGTTCCAAATTATAGAAACTCGGCAATGGATGGCTATGCGGTTAAAGCAAGTGATTTACCCCTGGCCGATCCACAACCATTTAAACTGGTAGGAACATCATGGGCCGGCACCCCTTACCTCGGTACAGTAAACAGCAATGAATGCATTCGGATTATGACTGGTGCAAAACTCCCGGATGACACGGATACAGTCATCATGCAAGAACACATTTCGAAAGAAAATGGCGACATTGTAATATCCAGCGGCCATAAAGCAGAACAAAATGTGCGCTGTGTCGGTGAGGATATCCAACAAGGCGCGATTGTATTAAAAAAAGGTAAATTAATTAATGCCGCCGAAATGGGTTTAATTGCCTCTTTAGGTTTAGCTAAAGTAAAAGTGCTACGTCAACTCAAAGTAAGTTTTTTTTCAACTGGCGATGAATTAAATGGCGTGGGGGAAACATTAGAAGACGGTCAAATTTATGATAGTAACCGCTACACTATTTTTGGTATGTTACAAAAACTCAACGTGCACATTAATGACATGGGCGTTATCCCTGATGATCGAGAAAAAATTGAAGCTGCTTTTTTAACTGCCGCAGATCAATCTGATGTCATAATTACTTCGGGTGGTGTATCGGTGGGCGATGCCGATTTTGTAAAAGAAACACTAGAAAAACTCGGTCAAATAAATTTTTGGAAACTCGCGATGAAACCGGGCAAACCGCTCGCCTACGGTAAAGTTAAAAGTGCGATTTTTTTAGGCTTGCCGGGCAACCCGGTTTCAGTTATGGCTACCTATTATCAGCTTGGCCTGCCAGCTATTCAGTATTTAAGTGGCAACCAGAATTATAAACCAGTGATTGCCAAAGCGCGTGTTACCGAAGCTTTTTATAAGCGCCCCGGACGTTTGGATTTTCAACGTGCTATTTTTAGTTATGACGATAATGGTGAGATGATTGTTAAAGGTGTTGGTATGCAAGCATCACATATATTAAGTGGAATGAGTTTAGCAAATTGTTTTGCAATTATTCCGGCCATAAGTGGAACGATTAATCCTGGCGAGATGGTTCAGATTCAACCTTTTGAAGGGTTAATTTAAATACTAACATTAATAATACTATACTGGATTCCAGCCTCCGCGGGAATGAAGACTCAGCATAAATATGTAATACCGTGTTCATAAGTCAGATTAAAAGTGAAGTGTGTGGTTTAAAAGTAGAGAAAATTGACTTATACCGTCATTCCCGCGGAGGCGGGAATCCAGTACTATATAAACAGCTTTTTCCATAAATTCCTTGATAAATTTACCAGCCCTTACCCAGTTTCGGTCATGCAAACGTATCTAGGCGAGCAATAATAATTGGAATTTATTAATTATACTTAAGCACCTTCTCCTGATTCTTCGGCCATCTGTTTATGCACATCAGCCATATCCACGCCTTGTGCTTGGACAATAAGTTCATCTAGTTGAGTTTTTTGTAAAGCACCGGGTTCAGAATACAAAATAACTTGTTCCCGAAACATCATTAAGGTTGGTATTGATTTAATCTGAAAACCTGCCGCAAGTTCTTGCTCGTCTTCAGTGTTCACTTTGGCGAAGATTAGATCGGGATATTTTTCAGATAACTCTTCATAAACAGGTAAAAACCCCTGACAAGGACCACACCATGGCGCCCAAAAATCTACGACCACAAAATCATTGTTTTCAATAGTGTCTTTAAAAGACTCTTTAGTTAATTCAATAGTTGCCACAATATGCCCCGGTAATTTAATTAAATAGAAAATCTTTAATAGTGCTTAAAAATCATATTTCAAGGTTATTTTCAATTAAAAATAAATACTTTAATTTCAGCAGGTTAATCGAAGTTCAATTCCTTTAAGGTGTAAACATACAATTGATTCTGTGGGGTTATTTTATAATTCGGTACATCGAGGTTATGGCCGGACTGTTTGTAACTGCGCCCGGCCTTGTCATAGAGATATCCGCTATGACGTTCTTCCGAAAAACCACCATACCACTGCACGTTTGAAATTTGATGACGGGTATAATTTTTTAAACGGTAATTCACCTCAATGCCTAAACGTGGAGTAACTGCATAGGCAATAAAAAATTCAGGCTTCATAGAACGGTGATAGTTTTTTGCAAAATCAGGTTGATTGCTTGAGTTAGAGTCCGGGTCTGACAAGTTAGAGCGAATAGCAAGTAATTCTTTTAATTCTTGTTCTGTACGATGCATTAAAACAATAGGTAAACCATTTTGACGAACAATTCTAACCTCACCAGGGGCCAGCTCGTTTAAGTTAAAACGCAGTAAATAATGATCTTTTTTAACGCTTGAAGAATCTGAATATCCCGAAAAAATAGTCCATACAAATACGACGGCAACAAAAAATAAAAGTACAAAAACTTTAACTAAAGTTTTTCTATGAATAAGGCCAGACTGTGTAAAACGATCTTGTTCTGACATAAATTAATATAGCAACTTTACTACGCCGGTATTTTTATAATGCAAATAATCTTGCAATACTTTAGCGTGATCAAACGCAAGTTCATTTGGCAAAGCGTCAAGAGCAAACACTTTAACATTTTTCGCATCATCCGCCGCATGTGGAACTCCGGTTGCTGTCGCAACATAAACAGCGGTTGCAGTATGTCCGCGCGCGTCACGAGCAGGATCAGAATAAAGCCCAAGTAAACAGGTTAAGGTTACATTCAGGCAGACTTCTTCTTTGGCCTCTCGTATAGCAGCATGCTCCAGCGTTTCACCAATATCCACAAACCCACCGGGTATCGCCCAACCATAAGGTGGATTTTTGCGTTCTATCAAGACAATACCAGGTTGATTATCCGTACCGATTAATTCGATAATCGTGTCCGCGGCTAATAAAGGCGTGGTAGGTCGAAACATATTTACAGTCATAACGAGTTACTTCGGTTCACTGATCAAATTTATTCTTAAAACGAATTATCTTGGCTCGTTCGCGTTTATCAGGGCGTTTTGCCGGTGCAATCACTGCTTGGGACTTATACAGCAATGCCAGGTCTGCTCGCAACTGGATACTTTCAGGACTTTCCAAATAAAGCGTTTGCGCAATGCTTGCTGAGCCACGCTTCTCGGATAACGCCAAAACTTGAAGCGAAAATTTATACATGCCTTTAGTAATAATCATTTCATCACCTATGACTAACTGCCGGGAAGGTTTTACCCGAGCACCATTCACATGCACGTGCCCGCCTTGAACAGCTTCTGTGGCGAGTTTGCGGGTTTTAAAAAAGCGTGCAGCCCACAGCCATTTATCAAGTCGAACAGCCATTCGTTATCTACTGCTGCCTGAAGTATTCGGTAATTGATTTCATATTCATTATAATATCCATTTGTACCAGGTGGTGCGCTAAGGTTAAGTGGATTTATTGATTAGAAATGATAATTGATAAACTTGATTTATTGGATAAGGATAAGGCTAATCCAGTTTATTTCCCGCCACCTAAGCAAGGTGGCGACATTGGCGCAGTACCGTAAGCATCGTGCCATTCAGATTCAGTGTAAGTATGAAGTGCAAGTGCGTGAATTATGCCTTGTAGCTCTTCTTCTAAAATTTTATTAATCATTCGATGCCTGGCGAGTAAGGCTTTACCGGAAAAGTCATCGGATACAAGCACGACTTTAAAATGAGATTCGGATCCTGCAGGAACATTATGATTACTGCTTTCATTAACAACTTCCATGTGTAATGCATTTATTCCATTTGTTAATTTTGATTCAATGGCTGATTGGATTTTCATATTAAAACTGTACTCTATAAATTAATTTTATATTCTTACCTGTCTTGATAAAAACGCATGCCCATCAGATATTCACTCTTATTGTAATACCGATATACAATCTCACCTTTGGCTTGTATAACTTTAACTTTACCTTTGGCACCAATATTCATCGTAACGGTTAGTATCTCACCGACTGATTTGGGCTTATTTGACGAAAAACAAACGCCTTCCAAGGAAAAGTCTGTCGCTGTCATTGTTAGTTTCTCACCTGAAAAATTGGCAACTCTGACAGGCCGCCCGAAAGGTATTCTACGGTGTTTACGTTTTTCTTCAATCATGTTGTTAGTCCCCCAAAACAATCTTAAAAATAATAACCCTATAGCTAAATATAACCCAGGATCGGATATTACACCAAAACTGTATGATATTACTGCAATTATTTTTGTTGCTTATGAAATATACAAATAAGTATAACTAGTTGTTTTACTGAAAATTTACATGAAAAGAGAATAAGAAACTAAGAATCTTATTTTAATGGTTATTAATGCTACTTATCCAGTTGTATCGGGTCATCAAGTACACGATACAAATATTCAAGTGCAATAATTACTTTATATTTATCGATTTATATTCAGCGATAATTGCCCGACTACTATCATAATTAGCATCATTCGCCATATTAAACCTGCTCATACCTGCTTTTTGGAGGATGCTTTTACCTTCAGTTGTACCATTCAAACTTAGCATTACAGTTTGGATAAGCAACTTTAGGTCTTCGTTCATTGATTTATTCACAGCCCATGGAAGTTGAGGGAATGGCTCGCTTAACCCAATAATTTTTAGTTCAGAAATATCGACACCTTTTTGTTTCAAAAATGGAACTTCCATTCCTATATCTCCAATCCCCCCCGCATCCGCCTGTTTTAAATAGGTCGCTATAGTTGCGTTAGGAGGATTCTTAGCAAACTTGGTTATATAGTCAGATCGACTTAAGCCTGCACGATGCAATAACACCGCATTCACAACATAAGCAACAAAGGCTTTTTGTCCCCCACCAAATAAAATAGTCTTTCCTTTTAAGTCTTCAACAGAATAAATGCCGCTGTCTTTTCTAACGACCAAGGCTCCGCGGATTTCTTTAGCACCAAATTCTTCATTTTGCACAATCACTTGATAGCCAAGCTTTGCATTCGATTCAATATAATGCATTTGATTGTAGTGCACGATGTCATACTTACCTTGCATGACATTTTTCCAAAAAGTCGGGAAATTTTTGGCTGTAGTAATCTTTATTTTTCGGCCTGTTTTTACTGACAAGTATTCAGCTAATGGTTTAAACATTCGAATCGTCACTTTAGCATTCCGACGTGGAAATAAGCCCAATGTCAAAGCTTCCTCAGCATGCACAAGTACTGGAAACCAGAGCTCACAACTTAGGAATACTATTAAGGAATAAATTACTTTATTCACATATGTTAACTTTCTTTTTCTTAGGTCGCGATCCAACATTTGTACCTTTGATGATTATAAAACTATATGCATACTGGTATATCGACCTAAAAAAGGATTTATTTAGAATTATCCTGAAGAAACCAGGGTAAAAAAATACATATAAAACAATTAGTTATACAAAATCACTGACTTCACAATAATAACGACTTACTATCCCCAATCTTCACCTCCCAAACATAAAAAAACGGCTCATTAAGAGCCGTTTTTATTAGAAAAGAACGTTAAATTTTAATGTGCAAAATTAATCAATAACTTATTCATTCTGGCCACAAAACCCGATGGATCTTCTAACTGGCCACCCTCACTTAACATCGCTTGTTCGAACAAAGTAAGGGTAAGATCATTAAATTGGTCTGCCTTAGACTCATCTTCAAGAATTTTAACCAGAGGATGTTCCGGATTAATTTCAAGGATAGGGTCTACATTCGGCACTGCATGCCCTGCTTGTTGTAGAATTTTTTGCATACTCACAGCCATGTCTTGTTCTTCAACAACCAAACAGGCAGGTGATTCGGTTAATCGATGCGATACTCGAACCTCTTTAACTTTACCCTCAAGCGCTTCTTTCATTTTAGCGACAAGACCTTTAAATTCCTTTTCAACTTTTTCGGCTTTCTTTTTGTCTTCTTTATCTTCCAGTTCACCCAGGTCAAGTTCACCTTTTGCTACCGACACCAATTTCTTGCCTTCAAACTCGTTAAAGTAAGACATCATCCATTCATCAACACGGTCAAACATCAGTAACACTTCAATGCCTTTCTTTTTAAAGAATTCCAGATGTGGGCTATTTTTAGCCGCGGTATAACTTTCAGCAGTGATATAGTAAATCTTATCCTGACCTTCTTTCATACGACCGATATATTCTTCTAGCGTTACATTTTGTACATTTGAATCGTTATTGCTTGATGCAAATCGAAGCAACTTGGCAATTTTATCTTTATTGGCAAAATCTTCAGCCATACCCTCTTTTAAAACATTACCAAATTCAGTCCAGAATGCAGCATATTTTTCTGCATCATCTTTAGAAATTTTACTTAAAGCGGCTAATACTTTTTTAACCGAACCGGTTTTAATCGCATCAATTTGTTTATTTTTCTGCAAAATTTCACGCGAAACATTTAAAGGTAAGTCATCGGAATCCACTACACCTTTAACAAAGCGCAAGTAGCTTGGCATCAGTTGATCCGCATCATCCATAATAAATACGCGCTTAACATAAAGCTTTATGCCATGCTGTTTTTCACGCTCATACAAATCAAACGGTGCTCGCTTAGGAATAAATAATAAGGTTGTATATGACTGGGTACCTTCAACCTGATTATGCATCCAGTGCATTGGATCTTCAAAATCGTAAGCGACACTTTTATAAAACTCGGAATATTCTTCATCTGTAATGTCAGACTTGCTCCGTTTCCATAAAGCTGAAGCTTTATTAACAGCTTCCAACTCATCTGTTTTTTCGCCTTTATCGTCTAACTTATACATCGAGATAGGCATGGCAATATGGTCGGAGTAACGATTCACAACGGTACGTAAGCGCATATCTTCTAAAAACTCGGCTTCAGCTTCACGGATATGTAGAGTGATTTTTGTGCCACGTTTTTCAAGATTAATATTTTCAAGACTAAATTCACCTTCACCGTCAGATTCCCAGCGAACTCCATGGTCGACAGGATCACCAGCACGGCGAGTTTCTACAGTTACTTTATCTGCAACAATAAATGAAGAATAAAAACCAACACCAAACTGACCAATCAACTGCGAATCTTTAGCCTGGTCACCGGAAAGTGTATCCAGAAATTTCTTGGTACCTGAATTAGCAATGGTGCCGATATTATCAATTACTTCCTGGCGATTCATGCCAATACCATTGTCAAATATTGAAATGGTTTTGGCTTCTTTATCAATATCAATGGTGAGCTTTAATTCACTATCATTTTCAAATAAAGCACCATCTTTTAAAGCTTCAAAACGCAATTTATCGCAAGCATCTGATGCGTTGGAGATTAACTCACGTACAAAGATTTCCTTATTTGAGTACAAGGAATGAATCATGAGATTCAATAATTGTTTTACTTCGGTTTGAAAACTAAGGGTTTCTTTTTGTGTATCCACGCTCATTTAGTGCTCCTGGCAGTTTTTCTTTTTTGTTTCAAGTGAAATAGTTTTAAAGTACAGCTATATTTAATCTAAATGATTAAATTCGGTATTCTTATAAATGGGGTAACAACCCTGTGCTTTCAAGGGATAGAGGTAAATATTTGAAATAAGACGTGGTTTACGTTTTCTACTCAAAATCATATACTTAACTGTTCACTCGTTCATAAACGGCACTTCACCATACGATAAAATAAACTATATTTATATCAAAATGGAAATAACAAAAAATGGACACTTATCACCAGCCAATCCCCGGCAGACAATTAGCTCAGTTAAGTAAAACGGAGTTAAAAACTTTAATCTACTCATCAAGCACCAACATCGCTTCTGTAATTGATGGTTCAGATAACTTTAGAATCAATGGTATCTCGAGAAATCTTGCTAAACAGGAATGTCTACGCCGTGCCAGGGCCTATGAAAGAGTAAGTCAATATTCCGGTATTGCAATTATCGCTTGTCTTGCTTTTATAATGTTGGTACAACTTCTACAATAATTCTAAATTATCAAAGGCTCACCCCATGCGCTCAGTTGTTCTTTTATTTATTCTTGTAGCACTCAGCACCTGGGTAGGCTTTGCGTTGAAACAAAATAACAACCCCAATGCCAGGATCGCCTTTATCATTGCAGGTGTACTGTTACTTTTGTTTCTGGCTGGATTTTTTAAGTTTATATAAAAAAGGCCCAGTCATTTCTGACTCGGCCTTTGTAGTAATAATGAACTATATTTAACTTGCTAATTGCTTTCTGGCGGCCTCAACGGCAACACCACTATTAATTTTAGCGCCCATACCCGTTAAAACTTCATCGAGCGCTTTCAGGCAAAACTCAACATTTTTGGCATTGCTGGCATAACCCATTAATCCAATTCGCCATACTTTACCGGCTAAAGCGCCTAAACCTGCACCAATTTCCAAATTATAGTCTTTTAACAATTTTGCACGTACTGCCGCGTCATCCACGCCTTCAGGAATAGTCACGGCATTCAACTGTGGCAAACGGTCCGCTTCAGCAACAATAAAACTTAAACCCATTGCTTCAATACCGGCACGTAGTCCTTGATGCATTTTAGCGTGACGTGCCCATGAGTTTTCAATGCCTTCTTCTTGCAAAATAACGAGTGCTTCATGTAAGCCATATAAATTATTAACCGGAGCGGTATGATGGTATGCACGCTTTGTACCGGCACCCCAATAGCCCATAACGAGGTTTAAATCCAGAAACCAACTTTGAACCGGTGTTTTACGATTTTTAATCACGGCTGCAGCACGATCATTAAAACTGACAGGGGATAATCCTGGTGGTGCAGACAAACATTTTTGGGTACCAGAATAAATAGCATCGATTCCCCAATCGTCCACTCTTAATTCTGTTCCTGCTACTGAAGTCACTGCATCGACGATGACCAGGCAATCATGTTGATGTGCAAGTGCGGTTAGGGCTTTTGCATCGGATTGCGCGCCAGTTGATGTTTCGGCGTGTACAAATGCTAAAATTTTTGCATCCGGATTCGCTTTTAATGCTTGTTCTACTTTAGCGATATCAACGGCTTTACCCCATTCATCTTCCACCATAACGGCGGTACCACCACAGCGAGTAACATTTTCTTTCATACGTCCACCAAAAACACCGTTTTGACAAACAATTACTTTGTCGCCTGGCTCAACTAAATTGGCAAAACATGTTTCCATACCCGCCGAACCGGGTGCTGAAACTGGAAAGGTTAATTCATTTTTTGTTTTAAAGGCATATTGCAAAAGTGTTTTCATCTCATCCATCATTACAACAAACTCGGGGTCAAGATGGCCAATGGTTGGGCGAGCTAATGCTTCAAGTACACGCGGGGAAACATCTGAAGGACCGGGGCCCATTAATGTGCGTGGTGTTGGCTTAAATGATGAAATTGTCATAGATATACCCTTAATTTTGTAATAATAACTGTCAAAAAAACGACTGGCAGTATACATTAAATCCCACTATTACACTAAGGTATAAACTGAACTTTTATTAATGTAACCTTTATCAGGAGATATGTGTTGCCCGAGTTTATTTTAGTGTAACTTCACACCCGACTCGTTTTATACTGATTAAAATTATCTAGCGTTAAATATTTAAATTAAAGGAATCCCATGGCTGAACTCCCTCTTATTCTTGACCCTGTAATCCTACAGGAGCATCTACAATCTAAATCTGCTGATGAGAATTTTGTTATCCTCGATTTATCTCAACCCACAACGTATTTGCAACAGCATATTCCAGGCGCATTTTTCCTCGATTACAGCTGGATAACCAGGACGCAAAACCCAATCATGGGACTGTTGCCTGAAATTGAACAACTTAACCGGGTTTTATCCGCATTTGGGATTACACCTGACACGCATATTATTGTCTATGATGATGAAGGAGGTGGACGGGCCTCCCGACTGCTTTGGACACTCGACACTCTTGGCCACCAACACTATTCACTACTAAACGGTGGTTTAACATCCTGGATAAATAAACGCCTTCCCGTTAGCGAGGAAATTTTATGGCCTACGCCATCAAGTTATTCAGGGACGATCAATACCTCACCAATAGCCGACAAACAATTTATTCTCGATACTTTAAACGACGATACTGCGCTGGTTTTAGATTGTCGTAGCCCGATGGAATACAGCGGCACCAAAGTATTTGCCGCTCGAGGTGGTCATATACCCGGCGCAGTCAATATGAACTGGATGGATTTAATTGATACTGAAAATCATTTGCAACTTAAATCCAAAAATGAGATGGAGCAGATATTACAAAGTAAAGGTGTAACTAAAGATAAAACGATTATTACCCACTGCCAAACTCACCATCGCTCTTCGCACAGCTATATCGTGTTAAAAAGTTTAGGCTATGAGAAAATTAAAGGCTACCCGGGATCCTGGTCGGAATGGGGGAATGATCCGAGTACACCAATTGAATCTGCATAAGTGTCTCTATCGGAACAGCCAGGATTGTTTTCCTGGCTGTTCAAAATTAAGTCTAATCAGTTGAGCGAATCACACCGGTAACAATTCCTAAAATTTGTACATTCTCATTACGCAAATAGATAGGTGCCATATCCGGATTAGCCGGTTGTAAACGAATACCATCGGCTTCGATAAACAGTTTTTTCAGGGTTACTTTTTCAAAATTGATCATCGCCACAACTGTTTCACCATTAGCAGCTGATTCACGCTTTTCAATCACAACAACGTCACCATCCTGAATATTGTCATCTATCATAGAGTTGCCACGCACCCGTAAGGCATAACAGTTACGCTTAACCATATTCGCGGGCACTGAAACCACTTCATCATTGGCACAAACATCAATCGGTTGTCCTGCTGCAACCCAGCCCAGTAAAGGCACTTCGACGAGTGATTGCTCGATAAAATCAAAAGCTTCAAAGGATTTCTCCCAAACAGCATGCCCTGACTTGCTGAGTGACTTTAACGGAAAATTTTCGACTAAATTAGTCTTTGGAATCAGTAGGTTAACTGTAGACATTGATGCTTTCCTTTAGGTTTTATATAACAATAGCCTGAAGCAGCACAGATTGCAAACCGCTTTGCTTAATTTCCATGGTCAATGTTTTAATTTAGTCTAACGAATACATTCTTCAGGCTCAGAGAATAAACTCAAGGCCAAATCAAGTACACTCAAGTGGCTATACCATATAGAATAGCCACAATACATTAACAATGACTCCGGGTTCAAAATAACAAAATGTCTGACTCAAGCTCAAGCACTCAACATAAAAAAAATATAATGCCACTTATCGCCGTTGCAGTACTCAGTCTTGTAATAGGTGTGTGGGTCAATCAGAGCATATTTAAGGCGCCTGCTGTAGTGCCAAAAAACTTAGAAGCGACACTACTCGATAAATCTAAACCCTTAACCGCCTTTAATTTGATTGACAATGATAACAAGCCGTTTAACCTGGAGAGTTTAAAAAATAACTGGAGTTTTTTATTCTTTGGCTACACCCACTGCCCTGATGTTTGCCCACTTGCGATGCAGGTTATGCGTAAGGTTTGGGAAGATGAAAGATTAAAAGCAGCAACCAAAACTAATCTTAAAATGGTATTTGTGTCTGTTGATCCTGATCGTGATACACCCGCGATACTCAAAGCCTATGCCCAATATTATAACCCGGCCTTTATTGGCGTAACCGGCAAGGCAGACGAAATCGATAATCTAACCCGACAGATTGGTATTTTATATGGCTTTGATGAACCGAATAAAAATGGTGACTACAATGTCAGCCATAGTGGTCAGATTATTTTAATTGACCCCGATGGTAATATGCGCGCAGTTTTTTCACCGCCACTTAATCCACAATCTGTTGCGACTGACTTTATCGCCATTCAAAAATTTGTAAAGGACAACTCATGAAAAAATTATTATCCAGGCTTTTTATACTGATTATGGCAACCAATCTAAGCATTGCAACAGCTGCAGCGAAACCCGATAGTCCGGCACTGTCATTTGAAAAAATTATAGTCCCCGAAGCACCACCGGTTGCTTCTGTAATGATTGCCTATATGACTATTAAAAATAACAGCAATAAAAAACAAACAATTACCCACATAATGAGTCCTCAATTTGAACGCGTAGAAATTCATAAAATGAGTATGGCCAATGGCATGATGGATATGAAGCAAATGAAAACGCTGTCAATAAAACCTGAACAAACGATTGTTTTAGAAACTGGCGGCTTGCATGTCATGTTGATTAAACCCATTCAGGTTTTAAAACTGGACGACAACGTTGAAATCACTTTCACACTTTCATCGGGAGAAATTGCCACAATCAATACCCAGGTAAGCAATGTAGACTTAACCAATTCACACCACCATCACTAAAGATAACTATGAGCCAGAATATACAAACCACATCAATAAAAAATAAAGCCTTTGCCTTAATTCAACGCATTCTTCCCCATCATTTTCTTTCGAGTATTATGTATAAAATTACCCGCATCGAAACCAGATGGTTTAAAAACTTTTTTATTACTCGATTTATTGCACTTTATGATGTGGATATGAACCAGGCACAAAATCAAAATGTGAATGAGTTTAAATGTTTTAACGAATTTTTTACTCGACCACTTAAACCGGAAGCACGACCCATTGCAAAAGGTAGTAATACAATTATTTCTCCGGTTGATGGCACCGTTAGCGAAGCCGGACGCATTACTAACGGACAAATATTTCAGGCAAAAGGTAAAACGTATTCACTTGAAACTTTAGTCGGAGGTTCGCCAGAACGCGCGCAATTTTATAAAAATGGTTATTTTGCAACACTGTATTTATCACCACGCGATTACCACCGTATCCACATGCCTGTCGCAGGTCGCATTCGTGAAATGGTGCATGTACCTGGCCGGTTATTCAGTGTAAGTCCCTCCACTGTACGCAGTGTCAACAGCCTGTTTGCCCGCAATGAACGTGTTGTTGCCGGTTTTACCACTGAGGCAGGTCCCATGGCAATGATACTCGTCGGTGCCATTTTTGTTTCGAGTATGGAAACCGTCTGGGCGGGCACGATTACACCACCAAACGGAAGACATCTGCGTCAATGGAGTTACGATACTCATGAGCCAATGCATTTTGACAAGGCTGCGGAAATGGGTCGGTTTAATATGGGCTCGACAGTGATTCTGTTATTCCCTGAAAACAGCATTCAATGGGAAGATAAATTAGTCTGTGGCAAAAAAATACAATTAGGTGAAAAGATCGGGGAAATTCTTTCTAAAAAGTAAAAAAATGCTCCTGGTCTTATCTTAATTAAATAATGTGATGTCTATGCATTACCGATTGTAAATGCAATGACATCGTGGAGGGAGTCTGCACCGGCGGCAAGCATTAATACCCGATCAAGACCCATTGCTACACCCGACACCATTGGTAAACCACTTTCGAGTGCTGCGATTAAATTCGTATCTAGCGGTACAGTTTGTAGCCCCGCCAACTCTCTTAAACTATTTTCTTTTTCAAAGCGCTGTTGCTGTTCGTTAGCATTACGTAATTCCTGATAGCCATTGGCTAACTCAATGCCATTAATATAAAGTTCAAAACGTTCGGCAATATCGACATCATTCTTTTTAATATTAGCCAGTGCTGCCTGACTTGCAGGGTAATCATAAATAAACACGAGGGCATTTTTCGGTAAACGTGCTTGAATAACATGCGTGATAATTAAATCCAGTAGTGCATCGTTGCTTAACATTACATCAGAGTTGTATAGCTGGATATTATTCGCTTCAACGACCGCCTTGAGCTCGGCCTCAGTTGCCTGTAGAGGGTTAATACCAACAATATTTTCAAAAACTTCTCGATAAGAAAAAAATACCGTTTCGTTTAACGCCAGTTTATCTTTTAATAAACGCCGCACTAAAGTGTCTACTTGTCGCATTAATTGCTGATAATCCATATCAGGTTGATACCATTCAATCATGGTAAATTCAGGATTATGATTTCGCCCTGCTTCACCTTGCCTGAAGACTTTACATATTTGATAGATAGCACCCGCACCTGACGCTAATAAACGCTTCATTGGAAACTCGGGAGAAGTCTGTAAATAATAACGAGTATTATTAAACTGCGTACTAAAACTTTCGATGTTTGGATCGGGTGTTGTTGACTGCGATAAGCTTGGGGTATCGACTTCTATAAAGTCGAGAGATTGAAAAAAATTACGCGCTGAGTTGAGCAACCCAGCCCGTAACTTTAATATTTCAAGTGTTGTGTTCGGTTTCCAATTACTCACAACTGTTATTTTATCCCGTCAATCCCGTCACTGTTTTAGTACGTTACGGCAGACTCCATGCCCTATCATTATTTTCTGAATTCAATCTGGATGGAAATCATGAGTAACATAGACAGATCTCTGTTTAGCTACTCTTTAACTCGCCCCTGGTATTCACCGGTACGCGTGTCGACTTTAATTTTTTCACCGATATCAATAAATAATGGCACTCGCACTACCGCCCCGGTACTACACGTAGCGGGTTTACCTCCACCACCCGAGGTATCACCACGCACTCCCGGATCAGTATCGGATATGGTTAAAATAACGTGATTAGGCGCGGTTACTGCGATGGGATTACCATTCCACAAAGTAATGGTATAAGTGTCTTGCTCCACTAACCATTTAATCGTCTCGCCTACGGCCGTTTCATCAGCAGCGAATTGCTCGTACGTTACAGGATCCATGAAATTCCATGTTTCTCCATCGTTATACGAATATTCCATTTCTGTATCAATAACATCGGCCGCTTCAACCGAGTCACCTGACTTAAAGGTGCGTTCAATGACGCGCCCGGTTTTTAAGTTACGTATTTTGACCCGACTAAAAGCCTGGCCTTTACCGGGTTTTACAAATTCATTTTCAATAATACTGCAAGGGTCATTATCCAGCATTATCTTTAATCCACTACGAAATTCATTGGTACTATAGTTAGCCATGTGTCATCCTGCTAAAATTTTATAATCTAAGTTGTTAAGGCTCTATGATACCGCGAATTGCTCCCACATGTCAGACCCGTTCATGGCAAAAACAACTTGCTGATGCAATAACTTCGCCTGAAGAATTGTTTGATTTATTAAAACTGCCTCGGGAGTTTCTGGATGCAGCCCAAAAATCTGCACAATTATTCCCGCTGAAAGTCACCCACAGTTATCTGGCTCGTATAGAGAAAGGCTGTATTAACGATCCTTTATTACGCCAGGTGCTGCCTTTAATCGAGGAACAATTTGAACACGAAGATTATTTAGCTGATCCTGTTGGAGATCTCGAGGCAGTCGCCGTTCCTGGTCTTTTGCATAAGTATAAAGGTCGCGTACTACTGATGCCGACTGCCGTTTGTGGGATTCATTGTCGATACTGTTTTCGTCGTCACTTTCCTTATTCTGAGCATAAAGCGTCAAATAATTGGCATCAAGCTATTGAATATATTCAACTAGATACCAGTATCCAGGAGGTTATTCTTAGCGGTGGCGACCCCTTAAGTTTAAGTGATGAGAAGCTCTTCAGATTGCTTGATTTGCTTGAGTCGATACCACATGTAACCCGAATTCGATTTCATAGCCGCTACCCGATAATTCTTCCCGACAGAATCGACACTGAACTAAGTAATTACTTACAACAACACCGTTGTAAAATGGTAATGGTGATTCATTCGAATCATCCAAATGAATTTTCAACAGAGGTATCGACTAGTCTTAAGTTATTGAATAATAATAACATTACCCTCCTAAACCAAAGTGTTTTACTAGCCGGGATTAATGATAATACCGACACGTTAAGTCAATTAAGTGAGAAGTTATTTGCCAATAATGTGCTGCCTTATTACCTGCACCAATTAGATAAAGTACAAGGTGCCCAACATTTTTCGGTAAGCGACGCGAGTGCAAAAAATTTAATTGCCTCACTGCGCAATCAACTTCCGGGATATCTGGTGCCATGTCTGGTGCGAGAACATAGCGGTGAGCCAGCCAAGCAACCCCTACTTTGAATTAACCCGTCATTGCCATGCCTAGCCCAAACGGGTTAAATGGCATACTAATTGCTGTAGTATGTCAAGTAAATGTGTCATAATTCAACAGCTTAATTTAAATTATAAAACAATCGACCGCTGACTTGATACTAATAGTTGTTCATTCTATGAGGATTTATTCGTGAGTAAAATGCTCGGCCTAGAGCTTGCTGACCGACCAAAACCACCCAGAGACGCTTTTAATATTAGCTCAAAGAAGGTGGAAAAGTGGCTATCCGAACTTCCAAAGGCCAATGTTGGCGAAACAGCCAAATTAGTTTTCAAAGCCCTGGTTGAAACAAACCACCTAAAATATTCCTACAAAGATCGTGCTCGCTTTTTAGAAGACCTACGCCCAACGACACAGTATGTCACTGCCGCAATGCGCAAACACTTTGTAGGTACCAACTTCCCTTTGCCAAAGAAGAGTCAACGCGTAGCCGCTGCTACACGTGAAATTTACTCTCAACTCGCCCTTGGCTATATTATTTGTATTGAAGACTTACTGGCATCGAGTATTTTATTCACTGATAAAAAGTTACTTGTCACACTCATTCACCGAGCGATAGCATCACTAGGACGCGAACTGTTAACCTCGTACCAGGTCTATTCCCCTTATCCCGATAAGATTTGGTCTAAAATATACAAACTCTATCAATACGCCGAAGAACATAAATTATTACGCGCAGAAGTACTGGATAATCAACGCCTGTTTGTAAAAAAATCATCTGTTAACGAAGAAGTTAGTCGTATCTTGTTATTGTCATTAGCCTCACCGTACCGGCTACGTCAGGGAGAAGTACAGAAAGTTAATAATACCCTTGAACGCTGGACAACCAAGAGTCAATTATTTCAAATTAAACAAGATGAAACCGTACGAGGTAGTTTTGCTGTAAATTTGGAAACGGATAGTCCACCACGTAATATTGCCCTGGTAAACAAGAAATGTAATCCCGATGATTGTCGCAGCATTGATACTGAAATATTAGCCAATACCATTCGTGGCGAAATCCAAAATACACAAGATGCCAGACAAACGACTATCACGGGTATTGAAATGTCGTCTCCTGATTTATCCCATGATTTATTACGCCGACTCCTCACCGCCTGGGCCGTCATTGCAAAACGTAATTTCCCACGCTCCGAGAAGCACGAACGTGTATTAGTCGCAATAGGTCTGAGTGCATCCCATCAAATCATTTGCGACTCCGCAAGACGCCATTCACCACAAGCGAGAAACCGACAAAGAAACAAGGAAAGTGTCAGTCCTTTTAGTGGTAAAGCTCATTTCGACTCTGCAGATGTAAATAATGTCAGTGTGGGGCAACCTGATGTGTGGAATTTAGTTTATCCATCTGATGTATCCACTTACCAACCACTTGATGCTGATAAACTTTCAAAAGTTGCTAACGCTGGCAAAAAAGACGAATTGCTCTACCACGCTGAAAGTTGGTCTATTTTAAATGAGAGTGCTAGCGGCTACTGCATTCAAAATGATTCCAGCACTGAAACCAGCGTACAGGTGGGCGAATTACTCAGTATACGCCGTAGCGGTGACGGGCATACCTGGAAGTGGGGCGTGGGTGTTATCCGCTGGATGAAATTTAGTGATGAGACCGGTATTACTTTAGGTGTTGAAATGCTAACTCCCGATGCTGCTGCGGTGGGAATAAAAGCGGCTATTGATGACGCTGATATCGATTATCAACGAACGCTCATGTTGCCCGAGCTTAATGCTATTAACCAGCCAAGCACTATCATTACCAACCCCGTTCCCTTTCGCGTCGGTATTCAACTGAAATTAAAAATAGTTGGTAAAGAAATCAGTATTAGATTGAGTAAACAGTTGCAAAATACCGGTTTATTTGCTCAATTCCAATATGAGCTGGTCGAATCCACTCCGCCTGAAGAAGATAACTGGAACGATGACCCAGATTTTAATAATGTCTGGTCGATAATATAAAGTTTCCGTTTCTCCGTCTTACGTAAGCATAGTATACTTTGATTCAATACATAGAAAAGTAGAATCAGTGTAAAAAGGAACCAATCATTGAGCAGTGAAAACCTATTACGTTTATTAACTATCTTCGATATTTCTGAGGAAGCAGAAGTTCTCATCAATTCACTTCGTAACTCAGGTTTTATTGTCCGCGATGTTCGCGTTGAAGATGATGAAGATATGTTAGCCGCCTTAGATGATAACCCTATAGATATCATTTTATGCAAACACACTTTACCTATTTTTAGTGCCTCAGCTGCTGCGGAGATTATTGCAAAATCAGGACGAGACTTTCCTTTAATCGTTATTACTCCCCAGCAAGAAGATAATCTGACATTGGAATGTCTAAAGTTTGGTGCCCGCGATGTTGTCAATTTTGAAAACACTAAACATCTGCGTCACGTTCTCGTTCGTGAGCTTGGAGATTTAAAAGAGCGACGAGCCCATCGACGTTGTGAAAAGATGTTGTACGAAACCGAGAAACGTTCACGTTCATTAATTGATAGTTCCCGTGATGCAATAGCCTATGTACATGAAGGTATGCATATATATGTGAACAATGCTTATCTAATGATGTTTGGTTGCGAAGATATAGATGATGTCGAAGGTATGCCAATACTGGATATGGTTAAGCCAGACGATCACGCACATTTAAAAGATTTTTTACGCGCATATTCAAAATCACAATCAGATGAAGACTCGCTTAATTTGCACGGTCTGCATGCGGATGGCAGTACATTTAATATTACAATGGAATTTTCTCCCGCAAGTATGGAAGGTGAAGCCTGTACTCAAATTATTATCCGCGACCAGGCTGATAGTAAAGAACTTGAAGAGAAATTAAATGTTCTTAGTAAGCAAGATTTAATCACCGGCTTGTATAATAAAACCTATCTCATTGAACAATTAGATAAATTTATTTCTGCTGCACTCGAGGGACATGCCCGAGGTGCTCTACTTTATATTTCTTTAGATAACTATGAAACATTAAAAGATGATTTTGGTATTGCCGGACTTGATAGATTATTTGTTGATCTTGCCGGTATATTAAAAACCAAACTAGAGCCATTAGGAATTTTTGCACGTATGGACGGTGATGCTTTTTGTTTGCTTATTAAAGATACGGATAATGAGAAAGCAGATAAATATGCCGAAGGGATATGTTCCACTATAAAAAAACATATCTCGGAAATTAATCATAAATCAGCAACCACGACTGCCAGTATCGGTATAACCTTAATTAATGAAACAATTAGCAATATCCACGATTGTATTAACCGTGCCGAGAAAGGTGCCACCAGTGCCTTCGACAACGGTGGTGATCAATATCAAACTTTTAATCCTTCAATTGAAGATATTGAAGAACATGCCAAGACTTCTCACTGGGAAAAACAAATAAAATTTGCCTTAAAGAATAATCTTTTCAGATTATTATTCCAGCCCACAGTCAGCTTGCACGGGGAACCCGGAGCACATTACGAAGTATATGTGCGAATGCTTGATGAAGAACGCCAGGAGATTCTTCCTGAAGAATTTATCCCTGCTGCAGAAAAAGCCAATCTAATGTCATTCGTTGACCGTTGGGTTATCGCAAATGCCTTTATAGTGCTCGCTGAAAGAATGGAAAGTAAAGAAGAAACACGCATTGCCCTGAAAGTGTCCAGCAGTACCATTGTCGATCCTGAATTCCTAACCTGGGTAAGTGATCGCATAAATGCGTTACGTTTAAATGCAGACTATATAACCTTTCAAGTAAAAGAAGAAACCGCCCTTAATTACTTAAAAGCGACTAAAGCATTTTTTAATGGATTAAAAGTGTTACATTGCCGCACGGCACTGGACAATTTTGGTATTGAAGAGAATACATTCCAGTCAATTAAACACTTTGATCTGAACTACATAAAAATTCATCAAGAGTTAATAAGTAAATTATCATCCAATGTAGAAATGCAGGAAAAAGTAAGAAATATCTCAGGTGAAGTTTCGAAAAAGAATATTCAAACCATCGCAGCCTTTGTAGAAGATGCTAACTGTCTTGCTTTACTCTGGCAGTGTGGCGTTGACTTTATTCAGGGTTACTTCTTACAAGAGCCTGATGTAGTCTTAGAATACGATTTTGAAGAGTCTTTTTAATATTTTTATATCACTACAGAGGCAGCCCAGAAAGGCTACCTGTAACGATTAACAACAATATATAGAGTTTTTAATCCAGCACATGCGAGACTAACCCATCTGCAAGTTTAGGTTCAAACCAGGTTGATTTAGGTGGCATCACTTCATTAGCATCTGCAACCGCCATTAAGGCATCTAAACTGGTTGGATATAGTGAAAAAGCCACTTTCATCTCACCTGAATTAACACGTTTCTCAAGTTCCTTAAGTCCCCGAATGCCTCCCACAAAATCAATTCGTTTGTCTCGTCGAGGATCATCAATACCCAAGATGGGCGTGATTATATAATTTTGTAATAAACTCACGTCTAAACGTGCAACAGGATCTTCTGCCGGATAGAGGTCATCTTTTAAAATCAATTGATACCATTTTCCGGCTAAAAACATTCCAAACATTTTAGCCCCAGTAGGTCTAACTTCTGTGTGAGATTCTTTCACCGTAAAATTCTTTGATACTTTGTCCAGAAAGGCAGTTTCATCCAAACCATTTAAATCTTTCATTACCCGGTTGTAATCCAGTATTTTCATCTGATTATCGGGAAATATAACACTTAAGAAATAATTACTGGAAGCATCCGTATCGTCTTTACTGTTTTTGCGTTGTGCCGCAATACGTGAGGCTGCCGCTGAACGATGATGGCCATCGGCAATATATAAACAATCCATTGCATCAAATGTTGAAGTAATCGTATCAATCATTTGTGTGTCATGAATAACCCAAATCGTATGCTGCACACCGTCATCGGCGGTTAAGTCATATCCGGGTGTTGCTGTACATATTTCGCTTACCAAACCATCGATTACTTCATTATGGCGATAAGTTAAAAATACCGGACCGGTTTGTGCATTTAGAGCATCAATTTGACGAACCCGATCATCTTCTTTCTCGGGGCGCGTGAACTCATGTTTACGAATTCGATTAGTGTCATAATCCGCAACCGATGCAGCAGCAACTAAACCAATTTGCTGATGTTCTCCCATAACAAGCTTATAAACATAATAGGTCGGCGAACTATCGCGGAATAAAACACCTTCAGCAATCAGATTATTTAGATTTTCTGCACCTTTAGCATAAACTGTCGCGTCAAAAGGGTCGGTTCCTACTGGCAAGTCAATCTCGGGTTTTGATATATGTAAGAAACTACGTGGCCGTCCCTTCGCCCGTGCGCGCGCCTCTTCAGTATTTAATACATCATATGGAGGAGCAACAACATCTTCAGCATATTCTTGTTTTGGACGCAATCCGGTAAACGGTGAAATCAACGGCATTTCTCTTCCTATCTTTAGTAATGAACGAAAGATGAATATTAAACGATTCCAGCTCTTTCGCCCAGTAATCTTCCTGTTTTAAGCCCATTTATCCAGAGAATTAAACCAAATACTCCAACAAGGCTAAGTTTGTTGCAAAACCTGAATACGAGTAGGAATTGATGGATGCTATAATAATACGCTTAAAACAAATTGTTGTAGTCTTTCAGATAGCCTGGCCAGACACTCTTCCAATGGCCTATGTTTCGCTGGCCGTAGATTTATGAACCGTACTGCAATTCTGTAAATGGGTTGATGGCATTGCATTTTTATCCGCACTTAATTCATAGGCTTGATTTAGTGTATTTAAAAACATGCAAAGAGAAAAATGCAGAAGTTTGAAAAAATTAATAACATAGCACCATTAGTGTTGTGCCAATAAATTAATAAAAATGAAACTAATTGAGTTTAGAATACTATTGATTTAAAAATTGGGTTGATAAACATTCATTACGATCAAGACATGTAATTTTGAACTACACTTTAGAGGCAGAGCTACTGTAACCCGAAAAGTATTAAATAGCCCTATTAGTCCAATAATGTGAACTGTATCACACAAAATTAGTCCTATACGAATTGCGAAAATATAGCCCAAATCATGCTATGATTGATCATAATTTATGTTGTAAAGACACGGAAAAGTCCAGATTTTACTACTATTCTACTAATATATTTAAAACAAACTGAATGCATGGATAAGCATAGGAAAACGACACAAAATGATACTGGACAAACTTCAAAAATATCGTAATAAGCATCTATTTAACCAGTTTCCTATCGCCTATAAACTCGCCATTATTATTACCATGCTGATAAGTTCGGGAATGATTTTATTAGGTCTCGTTATCGTTTCAAACCAAACCCAATTATTGCGCGCGCAGATGTCCGACTTTGGGCAGACCGTTGCAGGCCAGCTAGCAAACTCTACAAAAGAACTTATTTTATCTGACGACTTATTAAGCATTATGGTCTCAGTAAAAAGTCTCGGTTCTCATAAAGGTATTCTGGGTGCGGTTGTGTACTCTGAAACCGGAAAAAAACTTGCAACCTTAGGCATTTTTCCAGAAACTGATATTTTAAGTCTGTATTCACTATCAAATAACAATCAACAAAAAGGCTATTCCTTCGAATGGCAAGCAAGCTCACCGGAAAGCAAAGAAAAATTAGAAGTCATTTCATTTATTGCCCCGATTCGCTTTCAAAATTTAATCGCTGGGCATGCACTGGTAACGTTTAGTAAAGCATCACTATCACAATCACTCATTGAAACAGTCAATGCCATTATTGCCGCAACTATATTTATGATTATTCTGGGTATTTTTACCGCCTATGCACTAGGGCAACGACTGTCTCGTCCTATTCATCATTTACTCGACGCAAGTAAAGCCATTGATAATGGCGATTATTCATACCGAATTACTGAACAGCGTAATGATGAAATTGGCTCTTTAATTGATGGTTTTAATAATATGGCAAATGGCTTGCTCGAAAAGTCACAAGTTGAGAATGCTTTTTCACGGTTTGTGTCTACCAATGTTGCCAAACAAATAATGGATAACCTGGACAGCATCAAACTGGGTGGCCAACATGTACATGCTACGGCGTTGTTTGCAGATATTGTAGGTTTTACCAGCATGTCAGAAAAATTACCGCCACGCGAAGTGGCCACATTACTCAATGAATACTTTACCTATATATCAATGGCATGTGAGCTTTTTAAAGGTACGATAGATAAATATATGGGTGATTGCGCAATGGTTATCTTTGGTGTTCCTGTAGAAGACCCTGATCATCAATTTAATGCTATTAGTTGCGCGATAATGATTCAACGCTTAGTAGAACGCCTCAACACCATAAGAGTTCAACAGGGTAAGCAAGCAGTATATTTCAGAATTGGAATTAATAGTGGTGAAATGCTTGCGGGAAATATGGGTTCACATGACCGAATGCAATATACAGTAGTCGGAGAGGCCGTCAACCTTGCTGCACGCTTACATACAGCAGCCGAACAAGGTCAAATAGTTATTACAGATACGCTCGTAAAATCAGCTGATGTCCAATGGCGAATTATTGCACACCGGCATAAATCAATAGAACTTAGAGGTATTGCAGAGCCCGTCACAACATATATTGTAACGGATATTAAAGCACCCTATGCTAATGAAATGGACAAACATATAGAAATGATACTGGCTAAAAAATTCGTAGCATGAAACTTTCCATTACTTTAATTACCTTAATAACAATCCACTTGTCTCTAACAAGTTGTGCATACATTTATTCAAAGAGTGACCATGTTGCCACTAAAGTTGAAAAACTAGCAAATGCCGAAAATTATGGTCTCGCCATAGAGACACTTAACTATATACAGGCTGACCACCCGAACTATTCATTTTTAATGACTGAGAAACAGAGAATTAGCTTGCTTGCAGAACAGTACGAAGAAAAATCTCTTCTACAAGCCTCAAATTACGAAAAAACGCATCATTGGGCTGAAGCGATGCATACATACGAAAGTGCTCTTTCGAATTTACCTAAAAGCGTAAAACTAAAAAAGGCTCGTTCAGAATTTATTATCAGACGTGATAAATATTTAAAACAATTAAAAAATAAACTCCTTGTTTCTAATGCTAAAACATTGAGTAAAAAAACAGCTACAACCAAAGAAATTGCTCTCGTAAATCCTGAAGACTCCAAAGCAAAAAATCTATTAAGCTCACATATTCGAGAAGTTAAGCTAACAGCTGATAAATTAATTATTTGTGTAGAAGATGGTCTGAAGAGCAAAGATATTCAATTAGCTGAAGAATGTTTAACTCTAGCTTCAAATCTGTCGACTTCGATAACAACCAACAAGAAAATCAAAGAATTACGTAAAGCAATAAAAACAGCTAAGCGAACTCAGTCAAAGTCACACAAAGAGTCAATTAAAAAAATTACCACTAAACTTTCTCAAGTTAAAACGAATACAGAGTTAAGGCACTATAGAGACGAAGTGCTTTCGATATATCATCAGGATAAATCAAATAAAAAGACTATTCAGCTAAAAAAAGAATTAGATATCCGAATTTCCAAAGCAGTCAAGACAGGAATAAAACAAGGTCAGGATTTATATAGCCAGGGGCGAATACAACCCGCGCTTAATCTATGGAATGAAACTCAACTCCTTGAACCATCTAACCATAAGTTAAACGACTATATAGACCGGGCTGAAAGAGTCCTTAAAAAATTACACAGTTTAAGTTCTAGTCCTAATACGATACCTTTACAACAAACTGGAAATTAGTGCTCTTTAAAAGGCTATAATTACATCAGTGAACAGAATTAGAACTATTCTTCTTCTATCTCAACAACGGGCGCCACACGCCATACATCCCGATACCCTTGTGGTAACTTACGTCCGCGTTGCGCACGCTCACCTTCATACGGCTGCATGTCAGCCGCATCAAAGACTTTATGACGCTTACCAGAATAAATCGAGAGACTATCATCTTCATTTATAACCGTAATGGCCGATAAAAATTCTGCATGATTTTTCGATTTAGCGGGTGGAATATTGAGTATCTTAATTCCTTTACCCTTAGGCAATTGAGGTAGTTCAGCAATATGATGTATCAACATGCTGCCATCATTTGTCACCGCGACAACCCAATTTGTTTCCATATCGGTTATTCGAACAGGCGGTAAAACCGTAACGCCTTCAGGTACTTTTATAATAGATTTGCCTTTTTTGTTTTTGGTTATCATTTCTTCGAAAGAAATAATAAAACCAAAACCGGCATCAGTTGCTAATAAGAACAGTTGTTCAGGATCACCGGCCATAACGCCACAAAAACTTGCGCCAGGAGGAGGTGTAAAGCGACCCGTTAATGGCTCGCCCTGACCACGAACTGAAGGCAGAGTATGCCCCAACGTCGTATAGGTACGTCCAGTAGAATCAATAAATACCGCAGGTTGGTTATTCATACCGTAGGCACTCGTAAGGCAAGCATCTCCGGCTTTATAATTTAATTCAAAGGCATCAATTTCATGTCCCCTTCCGGCGCGCACCAAACCTTTTTGTGACAGTATAATGGTGATTGGATCAGCACTGATTAAGGATGACTCATCCATCGCTTGAGCCGCATCACGAGCAACAATTTTACAACGACGTTTGTCACCATAATTTTCTAAAATAGCTTTAAGTTCTTTCTTTATTAACGATTTTAAGCGAGCTTTAGATCCCAAAACTGTTTCAAGTTCTTTGCCTTCTTCACGTAATTCTTTTTGTTCTGTCTTGATTTTCATTTCTTCAAGACGGGCTAACTGCCTTAATCGCGTGTCTAAAATATAGTCGGCCTGCACTTCATCCAGCTTGAAGCGTTTCATTAATACAGCTTTTGGCTCTTCTTCCTTACGAATAATCCGAATAACTTCATCTAGATTTAAAAAGGCGATTAATAATGCATCTAATAAATGCAGGCGTCTATTAACCTTACCTAAACGGTATTCAAGTCTTCGCGTAACCGTTTGGCTCCTAAAGATTAGCCAGTTTTGAAGAATATCCAGGAGATTCATCGTACCAGGTCGGCCATCGAGGCCAATCAGATTCATGTTGACACGATATGTACGTTCAAGGTCGGTGGTTGAAAATAAATGAGCCATTAGCTCGTCGGCATCAACATCTTTGTTTTTGCGCATAATAACCAGACGAGTCGGATTTTCATGATCAGATTCATCACGCAAATCAACTACCATTGGAAGTTTTTTGGCTTGCATCTGGCTAGCAATTTGTTCAAGAATTTTTGAAGGCGATGCCTGATGCGGTAACGCCGTAACAATAATATCTTCGGCATCTGTTTCATAGACCGCACGCATCCGAATACTACCGCCGCCTTTTTTATACATTGCTGTAATGTCTTTACGCGGAGTAATAATTTCTGCGTCAGTCGGGTAATCCGGACCTTTAATAAATTTACAAAGGTCACTCACTTTAGAATCAGGATTATCAAGTAGGTGAATAGTTGCATTTAAAACTTCAGTTAAATTATGTGGCGGTATGTCTGTTGCCATACCCACTGCAATACCGGTTGTGCCATTCATTAAAACATTGGGAATTTGTGCTGGCAGAATAACAGGCTCGTCTAAAGAGCCATCGAAATTAGGAGACCAATCAACGGTACCTTGAGCTAATTCACCCAGTAATAAATCAGCATACTGAGATAAACGTGATTCCGTATAACGCATTGCAGCGAATGACTTAGGATCATCTGGTGAACCCCAGTTACCCTGCCCTTCTAATAATGTATAGCGATAGGAAAATGGCTGAGCCATTAACACCATGGCTTCATAACAGGCACTATCACCATGTGGGTGAAATTTACCTAGCACGTCACCAACGGTTCTCGCTGATTTTTTAAATTTTGAGGTTGCTTTTAAGCCAAGTTCCGACATGGCATAAACGATACGCCGTTGTACCGGTTTCAAACCATCACCAACATGTGGAAGTGCACGATCCAGAATAACGTACATGGAATAATTTAAATAAGCTTGCTCGGTAAAATCTCTTAATGACAGTTGTTCTACACCGGCATCAAAGCCCGCATTAAAATCAAGATCATCCTTTTTGTTATTCTTCTTTTTAGATCTTGTATTTTTTTTCTTTTTTGAAGCCATTAAATAGTTACCATTGTTATATCTATAGTGTTACTTAAAATAATTTATTTAAACGATTTGTTTAAGTGTTCCAGTTAAACGACAGCCATATCACCTTTTGATTCTAGCCATGCGCGACGGTCTGCCGAGCGTTTTTTAGCTAATAACATATCCATCATTTGATGTGCGTCATCATCGGCGCCGATAGTTAATTGAACCAGACGGCGAGTATCAGGTGACATCGTTGTTTCGCGCAACTGAAGCGGATTCATTTCACCCAGGCCTTTAAAGCGCGTTACACTGACTTTACCTTTTTTCTTTTCAGCTTCAATACGATCCATAATACCTTGTCGTTCAGCATCATCCAGGGCATAAAACATTTCTTTACCAATATCGATACGATACAACGGTGGCATAGCGACATAAACATGACCTTCAGTCACTAAGCTAGCGAAATGGCGTAAAAACAATGCACACAGCAAGGTGGCAATGTGTAAACCATCGGAATCCGCATCGGCAAGGATAATGACTTTGTCGTAACGTAAACTTTTTAGATTATCCGAACCCGGGTCAACACCAATAGCGACAGAAATATCATGTACTTCTTGAGAAGCTAACACTTCAGAAGATTCTACTTCCCATGTGTTTAAGATTTTACCACGCAAAGGCATAATCGCCTGAAATACTCGATCGCGACCTTGTTTAGCCGAACCACCCGCGGAATCCCCTTCTACTAAAAATAACTCGCTGCGTTCTGAATCCTGGCCACTACAATCCGCTAATTTACCGGGTAATGCAGGCCCTTGGGTTATTTTTTTACGAACGACTTTTTTGCCAGCTTTTACTCGGGTTTGGGCATTACTAATGGCGAGTTCGGCAATTTGCTCACCCATTTGAATATGTTTACTTAACCAGACTGCGAAGGCATCTTTAACCACTCCCGAGACAAAAGCAGCACATTCACGTGAAGATAAACGTTCTTTAGTTTGACCGCTAAATTGTGGATCGCCAAGCTTTACAGAAAGAATAAAATTAACTTTATCCCAAACATCATCAGGACTTAGCTTTAAACCACGCGGAATTAAATTACGTAACTCGCAAAACTCTCGAATCGCATCACTTAAACCGGTTCGCAAACCGTTTACATGTGTCCCACCTTGAGCCGTCGGAACTAAATTAACGTAACTTTCATTAACAATAACAGCTGATTCAGGCAACCAAACAATCGCCCAGTCGACCATTTCCATATTACCTTCAAAGCTTCCCATAAAAGGTTCATCTGGTAAAGTTAGGGCACCATCAATCTCGTCAAGTAAATAATCTTTTAAACCATCTTCATAAAACCAGGTTTCTTCTTCATTGGTTTTTTCTTCATAAAAGGTAACCGTTAAACCGGGACATAATACTGCTTTCGCACGTAATACATGTCGTAAACGTCCCATAGAAAAAACGACTGAATCAAAGAATTGCTCGTCTGGCCAGAAACGAATCGTTGTGCCGGTTTCTTTTTTATCAACTTTACCGATAACTTTAAGATTGGTTTTTTTATCACCTCCGGCAAAGCTCATCATATGTTCTTTGCCGTCACGTCGGATAACCACTTCTAACTTCTTCGATAATGCGTTAACAACGGAGACACCTACACCGTGTAAACCACCGGAAAACTGATAATTGTCATTGGAAAACTTACCACCAGAATGTAGCCGCGTCATAATAACTTCGACACCTGGCACTTTTTCTTCAGGGTGCTTATCGACTGGCATACCACGGCCATCATCAGTAACTTCTAACGAACCGTCTTTATAGAGCGTGACATAGATTGATTTAGCATGACCAGACATAGCCTCATCGACACTGTTATCAATCACTTCTTGCGCCAAATGATTAGGCCGTTCTGTTTGGGTGTACATGCCAGGGCGCTTGCGCACGGGCTCTAAGCCGGTTAATACTTCAATATCACCGGCATTGTATGATTTTGTTGCCATAGGGGGTTTCTTATACGCTGTTAATACAAAACGGCTAAATCTTATTATATTTTACGACAGGTTAATAGCCATAAGCAGGGAATTAAGTGATTATTAAGCAAATCGACTCTTAATCGCAGTCATTTCAGTCACTAAAAAGCCAGCATTTGCTGGCTCCTAATAAAAATCAGAAATTTAAACAATAGTTTTACACCAGGACTTATACTTTGAATTTACCGATTATATTTTGTAATTTATATGCTAAACCAGATAATTCTTCACTTGCAGCTGAGATTTGCTGCGAACCTGTTTCCGTTTCATGTGCAACCGAGGATAAGGTGACTATGTTAGTATTTACCTCTTCAGTGACCATGCCTTGTTGACGTACAACTTCGGCAATTTGAGTATTCATATTAAAAACCTCGGTAATGGAGGTTGATATTTCATTCAAAGATACGTCCGCTTGTGATGCTTTATCAACCGTCATCGTTGCCTGATTTTTACTATTATCCATCACTGACACTGCATTTTGCGCTCCCACTTGCAGGCGTTCAATCATCGACTGAATTTCCAGAGTTGACTGCTGGGTACGATTTGCAAGGCTTCTTACCTCGTCGGCAACCACAGCAAAACCACGCCCTTGTTCGCCAGCACGCGCCGCTTCAATGGCAGCATTTAATGCCAACAGGTTCGTTTGCTCGGCAATACCTCGAATTACCTCAACCACCGTTCCAATTTGTTCTGTATCCGATTCTAATTGTTTTATGGTTGAAGATGCATTTTCAACCTCGGACGCTAAGCTATTAATTGCTGTCATTGTTTGTGAAACAATACCACGGCCTTCAGTAGCTTGTTGATCGGCTTGCTGGGTACCTGTTGCAGCTGTGTCGGCATTATGAGCAACTTCCTGAGCCGTACTTGCCAACTCCGTCATGGCTGTGGATATTTGATCCAGTTGATTTTTTTCTTTTATAACATTTTCATTCGCTGAAACCGAGGTTGCTGCTAACTGTTCCGCAGCTGCGGCAAGTTGTGCAGAAGCATCAGTAACGTTGCGTATTGTGTTATGTATTAACTCAATAATGGCATTAAAGCCTTTTGATAAATCGGCAATTTCATCTTTACCTTTTACCACTAAACGTTTGGTTAAATCTCCCTCGCCTGCAGCAATTTCATGCATTGCTGCCACCGTTTCATTAATCGGGTTAACTATCATTCGACTTACCAACCAGGCACCTGCAATACCCATAATAAGACCAACAACAAGCAATGTTGAAACAATACCATTTGCGGCAACGACACTACTTAAAATATCCTGACTTCCTGTTTCAACAGCCTTGCGTTGTTCATTGACCAATTCTTTTATATCTGTTTTTATTGCATGTACCAGCGGGCTAATTTCAGTACGCATTAAATAAGAATCGGTTCGCCATTTATCACTACTGTGAACTACAATTAACTCCTTCATTCCCTCCATATACGGCGTTAATACGCTCTTAATTTCATCAAGTGCTGACTCTTGTTCGAAATTAAGCAACTCACTCATATTATTTTCGAATTTCACAACAGCATCTTGAAAGCCTTGCGCATATAGTTCAAGGTTTGTGACTTCACTCTTGCCACGCATCGCCATAAAAGCGCGATTCGCTATCAGTAAGTTCATCCAGGTTTGGCGTAATTCAGTAACTGCCATCAACACTTTGCCCCGTTCAGTAGACTCCGCAACGTTTTCAGAGGTAATCATTTGGCTCAGGCTTCCCAAAATTGAAGTCGCATAAGAACCCATTTTTTCCTGAGCAACAATAAAACCAGGCTGATTCTTGTTAAAATCACTCGCAAGCTCGACCATTTGATGTCGGTATGCTGCAAATTTTTCTACCTGCAAAGCGGTACGTGCTACGGTTTTTTGAACGTCGGGATTAGAGGTAACCTGGGGCATGGCTTTCAATCTAACGAGAATCTCGTTTACGCTTTTAAGTGAAGAGTCATATGCTTTAAGTTCTTGTGCATTTGAACTTAATAAATAAAAACCCAAGGCCACACTGGAGGAATCGATGGCGGACTCTAACGCAAACACTTCAAGCATCATCGGCTGACTGCCATCAACCATTTGGGTTACTTGTTTATTAATATTTGAAAAATTGATAAAGGCCGTGCCTGACACTATCGTCAACAGAACAAGCATACCAATCGACGCAGCCCATAATTTATGACTTATTCGGAAATTCGCGAAAAATGTTGAAAATAAATTTGAAATTGATTTACCCATACCAAAACACCACTAATAATACTAACTACAGTATTGTTAACGGCTGATTTGAGTGATTCTTGAGTAAAAAGCCGATTTATTTCAACATTCACAAAACCCATTCCAAGATTAAAGGTTTGTTTTTAATGCAGAAATCCGGTTAATCGGGTAAATCAACACCTAAACGGTGAGCAACTTCCTCGTATGCTTCGACGACCCCACCTAAGCCTTGACGAAAACGATCTTTATCCAGCTTTTCACGCGTTTCAATATCCCATAAACGACAACCATCCGGGCTGAACTCGTCACCCAAAATGAGCTCGCCTTTATAGCGACCATACTCGAGCTTGTAGTCCACCAGTAACATACCTGCATCCGCAAACAATTTTTTCAACACGTCGTTTACTTTATAAGTAAGTACTTTCATTTGCTCGATTTCAGTTTGAGTTGCCCAACCAAAAGTGATGATATGTGAATCGTTAATCATGGGGTCGTGTAGAGCATCATTTTTAAGGAAAAATTCAAAAGTTGGTGGAATTAAATCCATGCCGTCATCAACACCAAGTCTTCGAACCAGACTACCGGTACTGATATTACGCACAACACATTCAATCGGTAGCATTTCCAAATTTTTAACAACACACTCTTCATCCGAGATCAACTCCTCGAAATGTGTAGCAATACCCGCTTTTTCAAGTTGTTGCATAATGAAAGCATTGAAATAATTATTCACCATGCCTTTACGATCCAGTTGTTCGATTTTTTCACCGTCAAAAGCCGAGGTATCATTACGGAAATGTAATATAAGTTTATCCGCCTCATTCGTGTTATAGACTGTTTTAGCCTTACCAGTAAAACACTGCTCTTTTCTAACTACTGTAGTCATAATGATTTTTCCAAAATTTTAAATTAATACTCAAGACCCGGAGTCTCTATTCTAAACGATGCCATGCCAACCCCTTATCCTGGTCGGCAATATTTATCCAACTATCTTCCCAATCCAGTACCTTACTTAATGCCTGTCGCGCAAATTCGGCCTGATTGTTTTTATCACTTAAATGCATTGCTGCAATGTATTTTAAGTTCGATGTATCTAGTTGCGCCAAAATTTCAGCAGCTTGTTGATTACTTAAATGTCCTAAGTCACCCCCTACCCGCTGCTTTAACGATTCAGGGTAGTCACTACTAAACAGCATGTCACTGTCATGATTACACTCGAGTAACAACGCATCACAATTCGATAGTCTTGCAACGATGTGAGGGGTGCCTTTCCCTACGTCTGTTAGCAAACCTAATTTATGTTGACCATTACTAAAAACATATTGGCATGGTTCGCGTGCATCATGTGGTACCGGATAGGCTTGCACGCTAATATGTCCAATTTTAAACTCTTCTTCAGCATTAATAAAATACTGTCGACCAATATCGCCTAATGCTTCGGCCTGAGCTGTGCCTCTGGTTGACCATATCGGAATACCAAACTTACGTGATAATGCCCCTGCTCCTTTGATATGATCGCCGTGCTCATGGGTTAATAGTATTGCCGATATATCTTCCGCTTGCTTGCCTGACTGCTCTAAACGCAATAGTGTTTCTCGCATTGAAAAGCCGCAATCAACCATAATACAGGTATTAGCGACACAAATTAAAGTTGCATTGCCTTTACTACCACTACCCAATGACGCAAATTCTAGTACAGGGAAAGACATACTCTATCCCTAATATTTTTACGTAACCAATAACGCTTACAAAACCAGGGATATTTATCCAAAGCGTTTAGCGCAATTGTGTTTGTAATTTCTTGAGAATAAAATAACCGGTCTTACTCGTATCTTTTTCTCCACTACCATTCAATATGTTAATGGTAGTTTTATTTTCAACTTCATCAACACTTAATTGGTATTGTTCAACTTTTAACGGCTCATCTTTAGCTGAAAAAATTGATGCAAACCAACCTTTATCTTTAGCATCTTGATTTTTAATAAAATCTTCGGTTGTTTTTATATAGTAAAGCCCTTTGCTGCGATTGATATCTTCAACAACAAGCCCCATTCGATCCAGTGCAATACTAATTCGACGCCAGGTGCGCGGGAAAATTTCACTCACTTCGATAACATAGTTATTCCCGGACTTATCTTTAATCAGTTTAGAAATTTCGGTATTTTTCTTTTGCATAGTCAACTGCTTGGCCTGCGTTTTTGTAACACCTCTGAAGACTAAAAAGCGCTGCAACATCTCCGCTTCTAATTCAGGATCAGCTTCGCGGGGTAGCCACTTAATACTAAAATCCGTTTCACTCAAATCCCCATAAGATGTTTCTTTTAATCCCTGGTGGGTAATAAATAACAGGCTGACATTATCTTTATCACTGCGTTCGATTCGAATGCGATATTTATCCATTAAGCCGGTTGAAAATAGTCCGCTCAATAATGACGAAAACCAACCCGTTGGTACATCAAAACGATTTTCAAGCCAGTTTGTTTCGAGGAGTCCGTTAACAGGATTTTCACGAACAAAACTAAAACCTAAATCCATAAAGAAACTCCGTGCTTGAGTCCATATTTCATCTGGTTTCGCATCAATTTCCAACCAAAATGTACGACCTTCTCGTACAAAACGAGTACCGGAAGAAGACTTTGGTAAAATATTATTTGTTGAACCCGGTTCTAAATTTGAGTATTCAGAAAAATTTGCCCCGCTACTCGAAAGACCTGGAATGTTGAGCGCATTACTTGAATCTGGCGCAACAAGATCAGGAGGAACTTCAAGAGAATGTTCAGACGTTTTTTTTGTACTATAAACACCTTTATAGTCGTCATCTTCTACTGTCGTAGAAGAGCATGCGGATAGTGTAAACACAAACAGACCAACAAGAAAAATATTATAACTTTTAGTTACTACCAACATTTCAAACCCACATTAAAATAATTAAATTAAACCAGCAGCCTGCATAGCTTTACGTACATCATTATGATGTTGTTCTGACAATACGGTCATTGGTAAACGCTGACCAATTTTGATTAAACCCATTTCGGCCAATGCCCATTTGACAGGAATAGGATTCGCTTCAACAAACAAAGTTTCATGTAAACCCATAAGTACTTTGTTTATTTGTGATGCTTTCACTTCATCGCCGGCTAAAGCGGCTGCACACATATCATGCATGGCTTTTGGTGCCACATTCGCGGTAACAGAGATATCGCCTTTAGCACCTTTTAAAATTGCATCCATTGCTGTGGCATCATCACCTGTGTACACAGCAAAATCTCCGTAAAGAGAAGTATCAGCGCAACGCGTAATGATATCAACGGCGCGAGCAACATTGCCTGTTGCTTCTTTAATACCAACAATATTGTGCAGCTTAGCCAGTCGCTCGACAGTTTCTGGTAACATATCAACTGCCGTACGCCCTGGTACATTATATAATATCTGAGGTATATCAACCGCTTCTGCAATCGCTTTGAAATGTTGATATAAACCTTCTTGCGTTGGTTTATTGTAATAAGGTGTTACCAGCAAACACGCATCGGCACCGGCGTCGGCCGCGCATCGAGTTAAATGTATCGCTTCTGTAGTGGAATTTGAACCGGTTCCAGCAATAACAGGGATACGCCCGTTCACATAAGTAACAATCTGTTTAACGACCTGACAATGCTCTTGTTCGTCTAAGGTTGCTGACTCACCTGTTGTTCCCATTGCTACAATAGCATCTGTACCATTTTCAACATGGAATTCCACTAAACTTGCCAGGCACTCGTCATCGACACGACCGTCCGCAAACATAGGTGTAACCAAGGCAACAATACTCCCTTGAATTACATTAGAAGACATAATTTACTCCATATTTAAGCTAAAAAACGAATCGCACATAGTACTTGCGAGCGCCCATAAACTCAAGCAAAACGATAATTACCCGTACCGTCTGAAAAGGCTTGAAATACTATAAATCATTGTTATTTATAAAGTAAGTTGAACGGCCATTATTTCAGGTATCTTATTGTTTATGTCCAGGGTGTGAGACTTCACAGATTCTCAGTAGAACTGATTTATAATTCTAAAAAAGATACAAGTTGTTGACAAAGCTCTACAAAACCCTTCAAATTAGCTTATGACAATAGAAACTAATAATACAGACATATCAAATAAGAATTTACTCGTTATTACCGCATTAGGCGAAGATAGACCGGGACTCGTAGCCAGCTTAACCGAAGCCATTACCCAGCATCACTGCAGTATTTGTGAGTCACGCATGAGCTTGTTAGGTGGCGAGTTCGCAATTATTATGCTTATCGAAGGACAATGGAACAATATTGCAAAACTTGAGCAAACTCTTCCAAGCCTGCAAGAATCACTAAAGTTAACACTGCAAATCAAGCACACCGAACTACGCTCTAATAAAGCAACAGCAATCCCTTATCTTGTTGAAGTTCTCGCACTTGATAACCCTGGCATTGTCCACCAGGTTACCGAATTTTTTTACAATAGAAAAATCAATATACACGATCTGCAAACCGAAAGTTTTAATGCCGCACATACTGGCACTAAAATGTTTGCACTCAATATGACCATTGAAATACCCATCTCAATGCATATACCCGGACTACGCGAAGACTTCCTGGAGTTTAGTGATGAATTAAACCTGGACTCGATGATTGAACCCTTTAAAATGCATTAAGCGTTTAGAATTCAAAACAATAAATTATTATGTCAAATGTAGAATTAAACAAATCTGTCCCGGCGTTCATATTAGCGGCGACGGGAGAACAAAAAATTTCCCTTACCTCACTCAAAGGCTATAACGTTGTTATTTACTTTTATCCAAAAGACAACACCCCTGGCTGCACTCGTGAAGGCTTGGATTTTCAAGCTAACTTGCTAAAATTTAAGAGACAAAACACTATTATACTAGGTGTTTCGCGTGATAGTGTAACTACCCATGAAAACTTCAAAGCCAAGCAGGGCTTTAAATTTGACTTACTTAGCGACAAGGAAGAAGTTCTTTGTAATATTTTTGATGTTATTAAAATGAAAAACATGTATGGCAAAAAAGTACGAGGCATAGAGCGTAGTACTTTTATTATTGATACAAAAGGTAAATTACGTCAACAATGGCGCAAAATAAAAGTTGACGGTCATGTTGATGAGGTTCTTGCCGCGGTAAAAATATTAAATAAAAGTTAATATAGTCATTGCGTTTTATACTTTAAATATTAGCGAAATCGCTGCAATAAAAAGGGATGAAATTGAAACAATCTAAACGTCTTTTTGCTCTCGATTCAAATGTACTCATGCACGATCCTTCTTCACTGTTCCGTTTTAAAGAACACGATATATTTATACCCATGATGGTGCTCGAAGAATTAGATGCCAATAAAAAAGGCCATTCTGAAGTGGCTCGGAATGCACGACAAGCCAGCCGTTTTCTTGACGATTTAATATCTAAACATGGTTCAGAAAATATCTCTCAAGGCTTACCTCTCGACTTAAATCCTTCGCCAACCAGTGAAATAATACACGGTAAAGTTTTTATTCAAACACAGGCCTTTGATTCAGTACTCCCCGATTACTTACCCGGTCATCTGCCCGATAACACCATACTCAATACGGTCGTTGCCGTATCACAAACCTTAACCGATACAACCATTACTTTAGTGTCTAAAGATATCAATATGCGTATCAAGGCATCGGTACTGGGCATTCATTCTGAAGAATATTATAACGACAAAGTGCTGGAAGACGTTGACCTGTTATACACAGGCTTACATCTGTTAGATGATACATTCTGGGATAGGCATTCAAACGAAATGGATTCATGGGCAGAAGATGGCCACACTTTTTATAAAATAAATGGTCCCGCTGTAAAAGAGTGGACGCCAAATAGTTTTATTTATAACGAAAGTCAAACTAACAAAATAAGTTACCGGGTTAGGTCTATAGAACAAGATAACGCCATTATCGAAACTACGCAAGATTACTCAAGACCCAATAATTCTGTATGGGGCATCAAAGCCAGAAACCAGGAACAAAATTTTGCTTTGAATTTGTTAATGGATCCCGATGTCGATTTTGTTTCACTCATGGGCATAGCCGGAACTGGAAAAACATTACTCACACTGGCGGCCGGATTACAACAAACAGTAGAAAAAGAAATTTACTCTGAAATTATTATGACTCGCGTCACAGTACCTGTTGCCGAAGATATCGGCTTTTTACCCGGCACAGAAGAAGAGAAAATGACGCCGTGGATGGGTGCCTTAATGGATAACCTGGAAGTTTTAACCCAAACAGATGGTAATAGCGGTGCCTGGGCACGAGCTGCAACCAATGACGTATTAAGTAAACACATAAAGATTCGTTCGGTTAACTTTATGCGCGGCCGAACTTTTTTGAACCGGTTTATTATTATTGATGAAGCTCAAAACCTGACGCCAAAACAATTAAAAACCCTTATTACCCGTGCCGGACCCAATACAAAAGTAGTTTGTTTGGGTAACATCTCCCAGATTGACACACCCTACTTAACAGAAACCACGTCAGGCTTAACCTATGTTGTAGACAGATTTAAGAACTGGCAACACAGCGGACATATTACTTTATTACGTGGCGAACGCTCACGATTGGCTGACTATTCGTCGGATGTATTATAAAATATAGTTTAGTTTAAACCTGATTTAGTTCAGCCGATGCTTCTTCACGTCCTATTCTAGGCCATGCAATTAATAAAGCATTTACCAGCGTGCCTAATGGAATGGCGAAGAACACACCCCAGAAACCCCATAGCCCACCAAAGACTAAAATACTAACAATAATGGCAACGGGATGTAAATTAACAACTTTCTGAAACAACAACGGTACCAAAAGATTTCCATCTAATGCCTGAACAATAAAATACGCTAAGATTAAGTACCAAAAATCACTTGATACTCCCCACTGCACATAGGCAATAGCTGCAACAGGTAGAGAAACCACCGTTGCCCCTATATATGGAATTAATACAGAGAGCCCTACAAGCGCACTTAACAACAAGGCATACTTTAAGCCAAATAGTACAAAGACAATATAAGTGGCAATACCAACGATAAAGATTTCCCAAACTTTTCCGCGCACATAATTACCAATTTGTTGATCTACCTCACGCCACACGCCTGACATTAAATCGCGTTGTTTGGGCAAAAACGAAAAACACCATTTTAATAAAATGTTTTTATCTTTTAAGAAAAAGAAAACTAACATCGGCACTAAAATCGCATAAACAATAACCGTTAAAATTCCTGGAATTGACGCTAAGGTGCCTGTAACAACTTGTTGTCCGAAAATCGCAATTTCTTTATTCACCTGATCAAGAATATCGCGAATTTCAGAATCAGTAACATAGGAGACGTGTTCGGGTATTTGCAATAAAGCCTGTTGAGCGAGACCAAAGTACGTTGGCACATCTTTGACAAATTGAGTCAACTGTGACGAAACCAATGGGACAACCCCGCCAAAGAAAAAAACCAAAAAAGCAATGAACAGACTAAAGACTAATATAACGGCACTTAAGCGTTTCACATTACGTGCTTGCATGAAACGCACTAAACCCTCTAATAGGTAAGCAATAACCAGAGCTGCAAGTGCCGGCATGAGCATAACACCCATGTAAATAATTATCGCGAAACCAAAAATAAGCAGAAAAGCCAGAACTACCGCCTGGGGATCGGATAGATAACGGTGATACCACTCCGTCAACGTTTTAATCATTTTTATCGCCCACAAGATTCGCTTGGTTATTTTTTACAATCAACTCATCGTAGAATTTTTTAAATATAATTTCGAGCTCGTCAACGACTTCTTTCGCCTCACGACCTTGTAAAATATGCTGTGACATTAAGCTGGATGCTTCGTGAAGGAGACTATCTTTATTTAGCATATGATAAGTATCGGATAAGCGTCGCATAGCAGCAACGACAGATTCAGCATCTGGTCGAGCAATATCTTTTGGAGCAGGAATTTGTTTGTCTGAAACAGGATATTGTGCACTTAAAAAGTCACAAAAATCCAATAAGCTTTTTTGCGCCTCTTTAGGCAGGTCTTTAAACTGATGGAGTAACTTTGTTTCGCTCTTTTTGATATTATGCACGAGATATTATAGACACTAAGTGTGTTCTTAAGTTTTATGGATTTTCTGTACAATAGTTACGTGCAAAACTAAGCAATTCATCCATTGCACGTACTCTGAATTTTTGTTTTTGATGTACAAAAGAAAATGGCCGTGTTAAAGGTGGATCGAGCTTAATCGCAACCAACGTGCCGAGCTTAAGTTCTTTTACAATAGTTGCACTTGATAAAACTGATACACCCATACCCGCTTCTACCGCGCCTTTAATGGCTTCTAAACTACCAAGCTCCATAGATACACTTAAGTCATCAATACCGGCCGCCTTCATGCTTTCAATCATCACTTCACGTGTACCTGAACCTTCTTCGCGACAAATGAAAGGGTATTTAGTAATGTCAGATAACGAAACGACTTTTTGTTTTGCCAGTTCATGATTTAGAGGAACAATTAAAACGAGTTCATCCATGCGGCATTTTTCAACAACAAGATTTTTATTACTCACCGGGGCTTCAACCACACCCAGATCAATCATATTATTTTCTACCTGAGAAACGATGCCATCAGTATTCGCTACTTTTAATCGAATAACGACATCGGGAAATTTTTCTTTAAAATCCCCTAATAGAATGGGCAACATATATTCTGCAATAGTCGTACTCGCACCCAGAATCAAAACACCACTAATATCGCCGGTTAACTCGCGAACGGAATTGTCCATTTCTGCATAAAGCTGAAAGATTTTTCCGGCACTTTCAAAAACGCGATGACCCGCATCCGTTAAGCTGATGCGGTTGTGTGTACGATCAAATAAACGTGTGTTGAATTGTTCTTCGAGTTGGCGAACTTGAAACGTAACTGCGGGTTGTGTCATGTGCAACTCGTCAGCTGCCTTGGTAAAACTTAGCAAGCGAGCCACTGTGTGAAAGACCTGAAGACGACGATCTGCCATGATATCTGATTCCCGTACTATTGATTGTATCTATAACGATATTGAGAAAACTTAATCGCGCTATATTAGCAAGGATTAACTCAAACAGGAAGAGTTAGGCCTTGTTTCTAATCAGGCCTAACTGGAGAAAACAGGATATTTAATCAAATTTGTTGAGCTATTTCTTATTTATAGCCTCTTCAAATTGGCTAATCATATGGTGAATACCCGTTGCCATCTCGATTAAGCCGCGAGTTGTATTCGCCATTTCATTGGCAGTGGTTTCGGTGCTACGTGAAACCTGGCTGATATTTTCAATATTCTCTGCAATCGTTGCTCCAACAACACCTTGCTCTTCAGTCGCACCAGCAATTTGGGTATTCAAAGTGCTCATAATTTCAACGGCCTGACGCATTTCCTGAATCGCCTCGGATGAACTTGAAACATTCTCTAAACCTTCACTAGATCGTTGCCGAACATCCGCCATCTTATCAACAGCATTTTTAGTACCATGCTGTATTTTCTCAATCATCGACTGAATTTCAGCAGTTGACTGCTGAGTGCGACTCGCCAGGGTTCGTACTTCATCGGCAACAACTGCAAATCCTCGCCCTTGTTCACCGGCGCGTGCAGCTTCAATAGCAGCATTGAGAGCCAATAAATTCGTTTGCTCGGCAACCCCTTTGATAACATCCAATACCGCGCCAATTTCAAGACTATTACTGGCTAAATCCTGAATAGAGTGCTCGGTATCTTCAATATCTGTTGATAAAGATTGAATTACTTTTACCGCAGCAGCTACTTTCTGTGCACCAACACCTGCTTGCTGATTGGCTTTGTCCGCAGCATCCGCCGCTCCCTGGGTATTCCGCGCAACTTCTTGCACCGTTGTTGTCATTTCATTCATTGCAGTTGCAACCTGTTCAAGTTCAGTATTCTGGCGCAACACACTACTACGTGTATCGTCTACTAAATCACCCACATCACTGGCATGATTCGTTAGTGTTTCACTTACTTGATCCAGGCGTTTAAGAATAGTACGGTTCAGTGAATTTAACATTCTCAATGACAAATCTATTTGACCCACTTCATCATGACGTCCGGTATAAACGAGCTGTGTGAGTGGATTATTGATATACTCTTTGGCCGCGCGGGTTACATTGACAAATGGCTTTAAAAATACACTGATTGCAAAATAACTGATTATGCTTGTCGATAACAATACAATTGCGGCAGGAAGAAGTGAGATTGTATTTGTCAGGAATAGGCCAGCCATAGCAAGAAATTGAAAAGAACTGAATAATGCTGTTAATTTAACTGTGTAATCAGGTTTAAATTTTGGCAGTTTAAATTTGTTAGCCCATATAGACTGATAGATTTTGTCGGCACGTTTAATGATCTCAGGGTCAGCTTTTACCCGGGTAGACTCATAACCTGAAGTTTGTCCAGCTTTAATCATTGGTGTCACAAAGGCATCTACCCAATAATAATCACCATTTTTACAGCGGTTCTTAACAATTCCCATCCACGGCTGTTTAGATTTCATGGTATTCCACAAATCATTAAAGGCAGCAGGAGGCATATCTGGATGACGTACTACATTATGGTTTTTATTGATTAATTCCTCATCACTAAAACCACTAATCAATTTAAATGTTTTGTTGGTACTGGTAATCGCCCCCTTTAAATCCGTTGCTGAAATAATAACGTCGCTGTCAGATAACTCATATTCGGTATCTGTAATCGGTAAATTTTTTTTCACTACGGGGGAACTCCAAAAATTTAATTTTTAATCTTTTTAATAACGTGGTATATCGTCAAAATCACTAAAAACTTAAACTTTTATGGCTAATTTCTTTTAAAAAACCCCACTAAATCAAGGGTTTCGAGAGAAGTAATTTTAAAGATGATTTCTAGACGGCCAAAATGCTACTATCGCATTGCAGATTAAACTAACAAAAAAGGTACAAAATATGGCGCAGTACATTTATACAATGAATCGAGTCGGAAAAATTGTACCGCCAAAACGAAAAATCCTGGAAGATATTTCCCTGTCTTTTTTCCCCGGCGCAAAAATTGGTGTACTTGGTTTAAATGGCTCGGGTAAGTCCTCACTCCTGCGCATAATGGCTGGCATCGATCAGGATTATGAAGGCGAAGCTCGCCCTCAAGCAGGCATTAAAGTTGGTTATTTACCGCAAGAACCGGCGCTAAACCCCGCTAAAGATGTGCGTGGCAATGTTGAAGAAGGTGTCCAGGAAATTATAGACAAGTTGAATGCCTTTAATGACATCAGCATGAAATTTGCGGAGCCCATGTCAGATGATGAAATGAATAATTTACTCACTGAGCAAGCTGAATTACAAGACGCTATAGATGCTGCCGGCGCCTGGGAACTTGACCGAAAATTAGACATCGCCGCAGATGCGCTCCGCTTACCACCCTGGGATGCCGATGTAACAACCCTATCAGGTGGCGAACGCCGCCGCGTGGCTTTATGCCGTTTACTATTATCGAACCCCGATATGTTGCTACTTGATGAGCCCACCAACCACCTGGATGCAGAATCCGTTGCATGGTTAGAACGCTTCTTGCACGATTACACGGGCACTGTGGTGGCGGTAACTCATGACCGGTATTTTCTTGATAATGTTGCGGGCTGGATTTTAGAACTTGATCGTGGCCATGGTATTCCGTGGGAAGGTAATTACTCTTCCTGGTTGGAGCAAAAAGAAAATCGATTAAAAACCGAGAAAAAACAAGAGTCTGCTCGCGCCAAAGCCATGAAAGCAGAACTTGAATGGGTTAAAACCGCTCCTAAAGGACGTCACGCAAAAAGCAAATCGCGTTTAGCACGGTTTGAAGAATTATCCTCAAAAGAATATCAACAACGTAGTGAAACTCACGACCTATACATTCCACCGGGACCGCGTCTGGGAGATTTAGTCGTTGAAGCCAAATCCATATCGAAAGCCTTTGGTGACAAATTATTATTCGAAGGCCTTGATTTTAATCTGCCGCGCGGTGGCATAGTCGGCATTATTGGTCCCAATGGCGCGGGTAAAACCACTCTGTTTAAAATGTTTGCTGGTGAAGAAAAACCGGATAGTGGTGAATTACGAATAGGAGATACGGTTAAAATCGCCTACGTTGATCAGTCACGAGATTCACTCTCAAATGACAAAACAGTCTGGGAAGAAGTTTCTGACGGTCAGGACAATATTACGATTGAAAATTACACCGTTCCCTCACGCACCTATGTAGGGCGGTTTAACTTTAAAGGCGCCGACCAACAAAAAAGAGTCGGCGATTTATCTGGTGGCGAGCGTAATCGCCTCCATCTTGCTAAACTTTTACGCAGTGGCGGTAATCTTTTGCTACTCGATGAACCTACCAATGATCTGGATATTGAAACTTTACGCGCATTAGAAGAAGCCATCCTGGACTTCCCGGGATCGGCCGTTGTTATCTCGCATGATCGATGGTTTTTAGATCGTATCGCTACGCATATCCTTGCGTATGAAGGTGAAAGTAAGGTGGTTTGGTTTGAGGGTAATTATGCCGATTATGAGGAAGATCGTAAACGACGACTCGGCGATGATTATAAACAGCCACACCGAATTAAGTACAAAAAAATGGGTGCGTAAATATTACGGAACTCACCAAGCAGCGCTCAGAATTTACTTTGAGCGCTTAAACGCTAGAATTAATTTAACAATTAGTGATATTGCCAATTTGCCGGTAAATAGTCATTTTGAATATGGCCGAGTTCTTCACTATCGAGCTCATCAAACGGACCTCTACCATCATTAGGCTCATCGGCAGGAACGATATCCATCATATACCAAACATCCATATCAAATTCATCCACATCGCCGTCGTAATATTGAATTTCTATCGCATCAAGATCCCATGCAACAACTTCAAAAATACGCCGGTCATCATCTTGATACCATTGGCCAACGGTTGGTTCAAAGGGTGTTGTCATTGCTCTATCCCCAAAATAAAATAAAATAAAGATACAACTTTCCCTTTAACACTAGCATGATTTATTAAAACATACAGATAGATTAGCTAAGCCAATAAACCGACACCTCAACTAATATATTAATTAATTTCACTAAGGTAATGAAGTTACAGGCAAAAAAATGCCCCATATTTATGGAGCATTTTTTGCTTAGAGTAATATTTTTAATTTAAAGCTGGAGTGGCTGGAGAGTCAACTGCCTCAGGTTTAGTTTGTAATGTATTATCCATTGGTTTATCGATTACTTCATTTTCCATTACATCTTGAGTCGGTTGGCTCGGTTCAGTAAATGCAATCATCTCTTCTGAAATAACTTCGTTAGCACCGTTCAAGACAGATACTTTCCAATCACCAGCCCAACCCGGTTGAAAACTTTTCTTGGACCATACGCGCCAACGTGGACCACGCACTTTAAAATCCACTTCAGCAACTACTTTACCTTTATATTCCCAACGGTGTTTCGCAGTCTGGCCAGACATATCACGTAATTCTGTATAATAAAAAACATCTCCTGTTTGTGCAGGCACTTGCTTTACTTTATCAACAGGTTCGCGATTATCAATCAAGGTAGTAAAAAGTGAACGTGCAACAGTTCCACGCGAAAATCCAGTCATTTCTTCATGCGCTTTTTCAGTTGGAGTGGAGTCTTGAGTTTGAGATACTGCTTTGGTATCGTCAGCTACTACAGGCGTGGTCATTTCCGGCATGTTACTAGCCGGCTCACTAGTTTGGTGGAGTTGTCCTTCATTAGAACCCGCGTCAGCAGAATAAGCTTGTGAGAAAATCAAAAGCCCAATCAGGCTGAACAGGAACTGCTTAAATGTAATTTTCATAGCGCATCCTCTTCAATCGTGAATAAAACGATAGAGAATACTCTCAACTCTCAAGATAGCTGTGATTACAATCACATTGTGTGTTAATTATTCACGATATTCCTCGGGATACCTTCAACAAAGGCTTGAATATTATTAATTAAGCCATCAAGTAAACGCTGCCGCGATGCAACGCTCGCCCATGCAATATGTGGCGTAATGATGAGATTATTAAGTCCACTTATTAACAACTTGTCGTTCTTATCCTGCGGTTCAGTTTCCAGGACATCAATTCCAGCACCTGCTATCAGATTTTGTTGCAAGGCATTAAGCAATGCCATCTCATCTACAATTCCACCTCGGGCGGTATTAATCAGGAATGCGGAAGATTTCATTTTTTTTAATTCATTTGTGGAAATAAGGTTTTTTGTATCGGCGGTTAATGGGCAATGTAAACTCACAATATCGGATTCGCATAACAATTCATTTAGTGGGACGCGTTCATCCATTTTAGATACATTCTCTTGCAGGGATTCGGCTATAAGAACTTTCATTCCAAAAGCACGTGCAACTTTCTCAACACCTTTACCTAACTCTCCATAACCTATAATACCTATGGTTTGCTCTGCCAGGTCAGCAATCGGAAAGTCTAACAAGCAAAAAATTTCACTTTGACTCCAGCGTCCATTTGCAACTGCTTTTTGATAGAAAGTTAACCTGGTGTTTAACGCTGTAATTAACATATAGACATGTTGTATAACGGATGAAGTTGCATAACCCGTTACATTACATACTTTTATATTTTTTTCACTTGCTGCAACTAAATCTACATTGTTGATTCCCGTGGCGGCAATACAAATAAGTTTTAATTTATCAGCTTGCTTAATGATTGATGCATCAATCACTACTTTATTGGTAACAACGATATCAGCATCTTTAATCCGTTTGCTAACGTCTTCAGCTTTGCTATTATCAAAAAAATCAAATTCAAAGTTCAAGCCCATTAATCTAGAGAAATCTAAATCACCACAATCCAAACTTGCCTTATCCAGAATAACCAAACGCATTGCAGCTCCTTGTTTCTTATTTCTCGTTATATGATTTGCATATACACAGTGCTAACAGTAGAATCTTGTTCTATGTCTGATGATAATAAAACAAATTATAAGCATGCAACACCTTTTAAAACCGGTGTTTTAATCGTCAATCTTGGTACACCTGATGCACCCACACCTTCAGCTGTGCGACGTTATTTAGATGAATTCTTGAGCGATCCACGTGTTATTGATAAACCTCGTTGGCTTTGGTGGTTAATATTGCACGGCATTATTTTACGCTTACGACCTTATAAAGCAGCACATGCATATCAACAAATCTGGACTGACCAAGGTTCGCCATTACTCACTATTAGTGAAAAACAAGCCTCCAAGTTACAAAAGTTGCTTAACAAAAAATATACGCATGTATCTGTTGCACTTGGCATGAGCTATGGTTCACCTTCAATTCATAATGCTTTAGCTTCATTGCAAAAAGATAATGTAAATAATCTGGTTATCCTGCCCATGTACCCCCAATATTCAGCAACTACAACGGCTTCTGTTTTTGACGCTGTCGCGGCTGTACTAAAAAAATGGCGATTCCTGCCCAGTATTCAATTTATTAACCACTATCATGATAAGCCGCAATATATACAAACACTTGCAGAGTCAATTCGTGCTGCATGGAAAAAACATGGCCAGGCTGAAAAGTTAGTTCTCTCATTTCATGGTCTGCCTAAAAACTATTTAGCGGCTGGTGATCCTTACTTTTGTGAATGTCAGAAAACAGCGCGTTTATTAGCAGACGAACTCAAGCTCAATAAGTCACAATGGATGATCACGTTTCAATCACGTATGGGTGTAGAAGAATGGCTCACACCCTATACTGATAAATCCTTGCTCAAATTGGCTCAACAAGGTGTAAAGAGCATACAAGTTGCCTGTCCAGGCTTTTCTGCAGACTGCCTTGAAACCCTGGAGGAAATTAATATGCAAAATCGGGATATTTTTCTTAAAGCAGGTGGAGAAACTTATGATTACATCCCTGCACTCAATGATTCCGATTCACATATTGATATGATTGCATCACTTGTCGAGCCTCAAATTGAATTGTGGCAACAACAACAAGTGGCAACTGATTTAGAACGAACCAGGAAACTCGCCAGGGCCTTAGGTGCTGATAACTAAAATAATATTGTAAAGATAAAAAAAGCGCTGGCCCCTATTATTATAGAGAAGCAGCGCTTTTTTATTACTCGTTAAAAACTAAATTTAACTCGTAGCACCTAAATAATCGTTCATACCCGGGTTAGATTGCATGCCAACAACTTTAGGTGTGTTGAACTTGCCAATCTTCGCAACTTTTTCATCACGTAGATATTCGGCAACAACGTCCCAAATAGGTTTGCCAGGCGCTTTAGAGCCAACCGTTGCCCAACCTGCAACCATGTATTTTTTATCGGCTTCGATAACAGTACCGTCATCCATGCGCATTTCAGTCACACGTTTACCAATACCTTTGTGTGGATCTATGGTGTAATCCAAGCCACCTAGGCGAACCATATCGCCACCTTGTTGATAATACGGGTCGGTATTAAAGATGTTATCCGCAACGTCCTCTAAAATAAGCTTGAGTTCAGAACCCGCCATTTCTCGTGCATAGGTTTCCGGGTAGGTTAAACATGTTTGGTCTAACACATTTTCCATTGTTATAACTTGACCTTCAGGAACAGTTGTTCCCCAACGGAAACCAGGTGACAACGCAATTTGCGCGCCATTAACAACACGTAATGCATCACAGATTATTTGATCGAAGGTACCATTAAAGTTACCACGTCGATACATTGTAGACTCGGCAACGGCAAGTTCTTCTGTTAATGTTTTCAGATAAGGCTTACGTACATCATCAATATACGCTTGCATTTCTTTATCGGCTTCTAACATTTTAGAAAAGATAGGAACTAAACGGTAACGGAAATCTTGTAACTTGCCGTTTTTAACGTCAAATTGCATGACACCCAGGAATTTACCATTTGAGCCCGCATTAGTAACCAGTGTTTTACCGGCTTTGTTACTGACTACAGTTGGCGCCGGGATACCATCATGCGTATGACCGCCGAAAATAGCATCAATACCCGTAACCTGCGATGCCATTTTTAAATCAACATCCATACCATTGTGAGAGATAACAATGACTAAATCCGGTTTTTCTTTTTCACGCACCATATCAACAGTATTTTGCATTTCCGATTCACGAATACCGAAGGACCAATCAGGAATAAAACGTTGTGGATTTGCAATGGGTGTATATGGGAACGCTTGCCCAATAACGGCAACACGTACGCCACCCAAATCTTTCATTGTGTAAGGTTTGAATGCACGTTGTGTGTTTTCATTAAAATCTTCAAAGTCCTGGTGTTTGTAGTCAAATGCAGCATCATCTTTTACAAAAACGTTTTGGCAAACAAAGTCACCGTTAAAATCTTTGACGTTTTTAATAACTTCATCATCCTGGTAAGTAAATTCCCAATGACCGGTCATTACATCTACACCCAGTAAGTTACAGGCTCCCACCATGTCTTGTCCGCGAGTCCAGTAAGCTGTACCTGAGCCTTGCCAGGTATCACCACCATCAATAAGCAGAGATGGTCCCATTTCAGCACGTAATTTCTTAACTAACGTTCGCAAATGGGCAAAACCGCCAACAGCGCCGTATTTTTTAACGGCCTGTTCATAGCCTAGATAAGTAAAGGCATGTGCTTCTAGCGTATTCGCTTTAATCCCAAAGTGGTTTAAAAGCTTTTCACCGACTAAATGGGGAGGTTGGCCGAGCGATCCGCCAATACCTAAATTCACATTTGGTTCACGGAAATAAATGGGGTTAAGTTGAGCATGGCAATCAGTGAAATGCATGACTGTGGCATTACCAAACTTAGGAATATTGTAGATATCTTCAGGGGTTTTGCCAGTAGAACCCGACTTATTTTCTGAATCTGACTTACTACACCCTGGCACCATGCCGGCAGCAGCAGCCATACCCATGACTTGAATAAATTCGCGACGATTAATCGACATTCGTTTCTCCTCTACGGTCTCTCGCGTAGTTATATTTACGACTCAAATACAGTTTGTCTGTACTAAATAATGCGTAAGTATGCCATAGCCGCATATGTTTAAAAACACCCTGTTCACTAAAGGTTACTTTTAAGGAACTATTAATTAAGATTTCTTATTGATTTTGAAGTAAGAAATGTATCTTATTGTATTTCATACAGATTATAACCATCGGCATCTAACTAAACCAACTTTTACAGCACACTAAAATATCAACTCAAGAATGAGTAATGCAATCTGCAATCTGTATATTAGGTAACTCTAATGCTTTTATTCAACTTTCTATAACTGGTGCTTTTCTACTCGATTCATTGTTAAACCGTAGTATAAATTTGCGTCCACGCTGGCTATGCAAAACCCGTACTAGCATTAAGAATACAAAGAATATGCTATACAAAACGGGCCACCAATAATCCGCTTTCACTAACATAAAGTAATGGAGTAAGACTAAAAGTCCGATTAGATAGACAAAACGATGCAGTTTTTTCCAATAACGACCTACACGTTTTTTCATTGAATTTGTTGAGGTTAGTGCAAGTGATAATAATATAAACCAGGATAACATCCCCATTGTTATGAAGGGGCGTTTTACAATGTCAATCCAGATTTCAGGCCAGTCGAAAAACTGGTCAAACCAGATATAAGTCATTAAATGAATAGATGCATAAAAAAAGACAAACAAACCCAGCATACGTCTAAACTTTAATGGCCAACTCTTTTTAAGTAAGATTTTTAATGGCGTTAATGAAAGTGTAATCAGCAGGAAGCGCAAGGTCCACTCACCACTTTGGCGGGTTAAAGCTTCAAATGGATTGGCTCCAAGTTCATCAAGGTACAATTTATAAATCAATAAACTGACTGGAATCAGGCAGAGAATAAATACTGATATTTTAAATACACGCATCTTTTACTTCAACTATTTTTTATTTAATAAACTTTTCTAAGAAATCCAACTGGAATTATTTATTAAAAATATTTCTTCAGATCCATTCCTTTATAAAGATGTGCAACTTCATCGGCATAACCATTAAACATCAATGTTTTGGTTTTAAAGAAATCACCAATACGACGTTCACGACTCTGACTCCAGCGAGGATGATCAACAGCAGGATTAACATTTGAATAAAAACCATATTCACGTGGTGCCGCACGCGTCCAACTGCTAACAGGTTGTTGTTCTGTAAAGCGCATTGATACAATAGACTTTATACTTTTGAAACCGTATTTCCATGGAACAACCAATCGAATTGGCGCGCCGTTCTGGTTAGGCAGCACTTCACCATAGAGACCAACCGCAAGAAATGCGAGTGGATTCATTGCTTCATCTATCCGTAAACCTTCAACATAAGGCCAGTCAAGGACAGAGCGTTTTTGTCCCTGCATTTCTTCCGGACGGTACAATGTTGAGAATTCTATATACTTTGCTTTGGAGGTAGGTTTAACTTTTTTAATCAGATCGGCTAATGGAAAACCTAACCAGGGGACCACCATCGACCAACGTTCCACACAACGTAAGCGATAAATGCGCTCTTCAAGTGCGTGCTCCTTAATAATGTCTTCTAAATTATAAGTTGCTGGCCGCTCGACATGCCCCTCTACTTTAATCGTCCAGGGGGTAGTATTTAAGGTGTGCGCATTAGCAGCAGGATCAGATTTACCAGTACCGAATTCATAAAAATTATTATAGGTTGTAACATCTTTATATTTAGTAAGGTCTCCATTAACAGAGAATCTGGTATTTTTAGTATGCTCAAGTGATTTTAATCCATACCCCCCTTCTATCGAAGAAAAGACCTCGCCAGAATGTGTCGCAAGCAAACCGGAAGCGGCTAAACCCAGGCCAGTATTAATCGATGACTTTAGAAAAATGCGACGCTGTTCATAAATATCTTTAGGTGTGATTTCTGATGACTTGATGTTTATAGGTTTCTTAAATAACATTGAATGCAACTCCGGTGTTAAAAACTTTAAATACGTACGTTAATAGTTTAGTACAACATATAAAATAAAAGTTCGAGTTTATTTTATATTTTTAACTCAATACTAAACTTCCTAGCTATTCAGGCTTTTAACCTTTATTATCATTCACTGTTTAGCATTAAATATCACAAATCTATAACAGAACCGATAAATGACTGAAAAAAACATAAACTCCCGTCTGGTCCAAAAAAGTAGGACTAAAAGTGAAACTCGTAAATTTGAAGTTTTTAACGATAAATTCATTCAGGTTACTACCAGTAATCTTGTTGAAGAAAAGTCTTTCAATATTAATCTGGGTTTATTGGAGCCTTGGCCGGTACGCCATCGTAAAATTTCTATAGCATGGTTATCAGCTGTACTCTATTTTGCAATTAGTACAGTTATATATATTTTTTATTTAACAACGAATATCGACAGTGATTTACTGGGTAGACTTGTGCCTCTCATTTCAATATTTATTCTGTTAACACTAGCTTCATTAATTATGTTTTATTATCGTTCTCCAAATGTAACTGAGTTTAGAAGTCGATATGCCGGTTGTGTGCTAATCAGCTTTTTATACAACAAACCCTCATCTGATATGTTTGAAAAATTCATTGATGAAATGCGTGGCAGAATCTTAATGGCAAGTCAAAATATTAAAATGGACAAACGCCGGATGTTGGTTATTGAATTAAGAGAACTGGACAGGTTAAAGAAAGAAGGAATTTTGAATACACTCCATCTCAAACATGCACATCATCGGGTAAGTAATTTAAACTTTGCGCCGTAGCTTAAGCATCAAAGCAAACTTCAACATAAAATGTACCCGCTTCACTATTAAAGGGCATTAATATATTTTGTCCTTTTGCTTTGTGAATAACTTCATGATCTTTGCCAGTTACAACAACTGGGGTGGCCATACCGATATCGTAACCCTTTTCTTCAAGTAAACCTTTAGCACCACCTACAATCATATTGGTTAATTCACCGACCAAATCCGTCACGGTATCATCCACTTTAGTAACCTTTTCACCCAACATCCGATTCACAATATCAAAAACAACATTTTCAGGAAACGTAATCGCCATCGAGCCACTAATAGTCGCTGTAGTCATGCCGATAATGCCTGACACATCGCCGCGTGAAACCGTATCATTTTTAAGACTGGGTTTGCCCGGTGTTACCTCGAGCATCGCCATGGTGGATAGCACGTTTGAAACAGACGATAGAAATGGGTTGATAATGTCAGCGTTCATATTATTCCTTGGGAGAATTAAAGGATATTAATAGAACTTATCGGCAACAGACTAGAATGGTTTAGGGGTATATTTTAAAAATGGGACTACTTTCGGGCTAAACTGACAAATAAACAGTTAAAACACGCTAAAACACGTGTGGACTAAATAAATCCACACGTGTCCATGGCATCCTATTTTAAGCTGCTGAAGCTTTATTCGTCAGCTTAGTAAACGTTAGGTCGTCATCCTCAACACCTATTTCAACCGTATCACCTGGCAAAAATTCACCTGATAAAATGGCCTGCGCTAACGGATTTTCAACAAGTTGCTGGATAGCGCGTTTTAGCGGGCGAGCACCATACACTGGGTCAAAACCAGCTTTACCCAATTTATCAAGAGCAGCATCAGAAGTTATTAATACTATTTCTCTATCAACTAGTCTCGCAGCTAAAGTCTCAATCTGGATTCGTGCGATTGTACGGATTTGATCTTGTTCTAATGGACGGAACACAACAGAATCATCAATACGATTAATAAATTCAGGTCTAAAATGCTGCCCCACTTCAACCATAACGGCTTCTTTAATTTCTTTATAGTTCACTTCATCCTTATTCTTGTTCAGGATGAGTTCCTGAATTTGTTGTGAACCTAAGTTCGAAGTCATAACAATAACCGTATTACGGAAATCAACTGTTCGACCCTGTCCATCAGTCAGGCGTCCATCATCGAGTACCTGTAATAAAATATTGAAGACGTCAGGATGAGCCTTTTCGACTTCATCCAACAACACCACAGAATACGGCTTGCGTCTTACCGCCTCGGTTAAATAACCACCTTCTTCATAACCAACATAGCCTGGAGGCGCACCCACTAAGCGTGATACCGAATGCTTCTCCATGAATTCAGACATATCAATTCGCACCATGGCATCTTCTGAATCAAATAGAAATTCTGCCAGGGCTTTGGTTAATTCTGTTTTACCCACACCGGTTGGTCCCAGAAACAAGAACGAACCATTCGGGCGATTTGGATCGGATAAGCCGGCTCTTGACCGTCGGATCGCATCAGATACCGATTTGACAGCTTCATCCTGACCAATGACACGTGAATGTAGCCCATCCTCCATGCGTAACAATTTATCACGTTCGCCTTCCAGCATTTTCGATACTGGAATACCTGTCCAGGCAGAAACCACTTCGGCAATTTCTTCTTCCGTAACAGAATTTCTTAACAGGGTTGTTTCCTGCATTTCGGCTTGCGCGGCCATATCTAACTGCTTCTCTAATTCAGGAATTTTACCATATTGCAACTCAGACATCCGCGTTAAGTCACCGGCGCGTTTGGCAGCATCCGAATCCAGGCGAGCACGTTCAAGTTGTTCTTTAATGTGTTGAGAGCCCTGTAATGCCGCTTTTTCAGCAACCCATATTTCTTCGAACTCTGAATATTCTTTTTCTAACTCATTAATATCGAGCTCTAATTTATCTAATCGCAGTTGAGATGCTTTGTCTTTTTCTTTCGACAAGGCTTCACGTTCAATTTTTAATTGAATAAGTTTGCGATCCAGCTTGTCCATTGCTTCCGGTTTGGAATCAATTTCCATACGGATGCGGCTAGCGGCCTCGTCTATTAAGTCGATTGCTTTATCAGGTAGTTGTCTATCTGAAATATACCGATGTGACAACGTAGCCGCCGCCACAATCGCAGGATCAGAAATATCTACACCATGATGCACTTCATATTTTTCTTTTAAGCCACGTAAAATCGCAATAGTATCTTCGACACTGGGTTCATCGACTAATACCTTCTGGAATCGGCGTTCAAGCGCGGCATCTTTTTCAATATATTGACGATACTCATCCAGGGTAGTTGCACCAATACAATGTAATTCGCCACGCGCTAAAGCCGGCTTTAACATGTTGCCTGCATCCATCGCACCTTCAGCTTTGCCTGCACCAACCATGGTATGAATTTCATCAATAAATAAAACAACCTGACCTTCCTGTTTAGCAAGGTCATTTAAAACGGCTTTTAAACGTTCTTCAAAATCACCACGAAATTTTGCCCCTGCTAATAAGGCACCTAAATCTAAAGACAAGACCCGTTTATTTTTCATTCCCTCAGGAACTTCACCATTAATAATCCGTAGCGCAAGCCCTTCTGCTATCGCTGTTTTACCCACGCCTGGTTCACCAATTAATACCGGGTTATTTTTGGTGCGACGTTGTAACACTTGTATCGCACGACGAATTTCATCATCACGCCCAATAACCGGGTCCAACTTACCTTGCTCGGCACGCTCGGTTAAATCGATAGTATATTTTTCGAGTGCCTGACGTTGTTCTTCTGCATTAGGGTCGTCTATGGTTTGTCCGCCACGTACCTGATCAATTGTTTTTTCCAATGCTTGTTTTGTAGCCCCGGTACTTTTAAGTAATTCGCCAATTGAGCTTTTATCATCCACACAGGCTAGTGCAAACAATTCACTTGCGATGTATTGATCTTTACGTTGTTGTGCAATTTTATCGGTTAAATTTAACAGTCGGGATAAATCATTGGATAAATGTACTTCACCAGTAGCATCACCAATCGTCGGTAATTTATCTAAAGCTTCGCCTAAATGCGAACGTAATAGATTAATATTAACGCCACTTTGCATTAACAAATGACGCACACTGCCGCCTTCTTGATCAAGCAGCGCTGTCATTAAATGAATCGGTTCAATATAAGGATGATCGCGACCCACCGCCAGACTTTGCGCGTCTGCTATCGCAACCTGAAACTTACTGGTTAATTTATCCATTCTCATTAGGCAAAACCTCACACACAATTTATTTAAATTAATAATTTCTGTTATTATTTATAGGGGCAATAGTTTGAAATTCAAGGTGGCAAACACCCTTTCAGAAGATAGCATCAGGTAACTTGATCTCCATCAAGTATATTTAAGTATAAAGTCCGAGTTTACATTCAGGGTCAATAAACCAGACTTTAGAATCAGACAAGAGGAAACTTAATCTCAGGGTAAGGATATAATTCTTCGAGCGGCCGACTTTTACCTGGATTTATAACAATCCGAATGTGTTCACGTCTGAACTCACGTGCATTTGATAAGCCACATGAATGCGCAAGCACATTGACTTCATGATTCACCCAATGCGCATATCGATTTACTCGCTCGGCTTTATCGGCTACAACCAAACCACGCTGACGGCGTTTGTCATGGGTTGTAATCCCTGTTGGACAAGTGTCTGTATGACATTGCATGGATTGAATGCAACCCAAAGAAAACATAAAACCGCGTGCACTGACGATAAAATCAGCACCAACGCATAGCGCCCAGGCGACCTGGGCGGATTGAACCAGTTTACCTGATGCGACCACTTTAACCTGCTGCTTTAAATCATACTCAATAAGCGTATCTACCAATATTGGTAGCGACTCATTTAGAGGCAACCCTACATGATCAGCTAATAGCTGAGGGGCTGCACCCGTTCCACCATCACCACCATCAACCGTAATAAAGTCAGGTGCATAATCTCGTCCAAGGCGATGAATCGCTTCACATAGTTCACGTACCGACCCTTCCGAACCAATAACCGCTTTATAGCCTACAGGGCGTCCTGTTATCTGGCGAATATGATGAATCATCTTTAACAAGTCTTCCGGGGATTTAATATTTTTATGTCGGTTTGGACTGCTTGAAACTTGCCCCACAGGAATACCACGAATTTTAGCTATTTCTTCTGTAACTTTAGCGGCAGGTAAGACCCCACCTCTTCCAGGTTTGGCCCCCTGGGACATTTTTATTTCAAAGGCTTTCACATGTTGACCCACTTCGCGCAAACGCTCATCACTTAGATTACCGTCACTATCACGTACTCCATATTTAGCCGTACCAATCTGAAAAATAATGTCGCAGTTGCCTTCTAAATGATACGGCGATAACCCACCTTCGCCGGTATTCATCCAGATACCGCTCTTACCGGCCCCTTTTGATAATGCCCTCACTGCGGCCGCTGAAATGGCCCCGTAGCTCATGCCGGAGATATTAAATAAGGATTTTGTTTTAAATGGGTGTGAGCAATTTTCGCCAATCACAAGATTCGGCGTTTCGGTATAATCTTCTTCTAATAAAGCATAAGCTGCCGAGGCAAATATAACGGACCCGGGTTCACGTAGGTCATTGGTTGATCCAAAACCAAGTAAACCACCTAAACCTTTGGCTGTACGATATACCCAGGCGCGGGTTGCACGATTAAACGGCATTTCTTCACGATCATGTGAGAAAAAATACTGCCGAAAGTACTCGCCTAACTTTTCAAAGCGGTAACGCATTCGTCCAACTATCGGGAAATTACGTCGTACAGTATGTGTAGTTTGTGTAATATCTTGCACATACATAACGGCAAGCCACACAAAAATACCCACTAAAATAACGAGAACAGTGGTTCCTGCCCAATGATCTAGCCAATCCATGTTTCTGCTCCTGAGACATAATTATTGGTTTTTCAACCCCTTATGTCGGCCAAGATAGAAATAAGTTTAGGCCCAGAAAAAATTTAAATTAGTAAGCTCGGTACAGTTCAGAGGGTAAAATAAGGTTGATTGTGACTTTAATGCAAATGCGAATGTGCAATATAAATAACGGCGACACCTGCACAAATCAGCAGCATTTGTTGCAAACCAACCGAGAGCTGGGTGCGCTTATGTAAACCGGGGATTAAATCAGCAACGGCAATATAGATAAAGCTAGAGGCCGCAATCGCCAGTACATACGGTAAGATGGATTCAAGATTCGCTAAACTATAATATGCTAATAGCGCTCCCACAACAGTGGTTAAGCTGGCAAGCACATTAAACAACAAGGCTTTTTTACGAGAAAAACCACTATTTAATAACACCGCAAAGTCTCCCACTTCTTGAGGAATTTCATGGGTTGCTACGGCGACACTGGTCACTACACCGAGATGAAAATCAGTCATGAAGGCCGCAGCGATTAAGACGCCATCAATAAAATTATGTAAGCCGTCACCGATTAAAACCAGCGTACCGGCAGCTTTGCCCGAATGATCATGATCCAAATGTTCCGGATGCGCTTCACAATGATCGGTATGACAATGACGCCAGATAACCAGTTTTTCCATTACAAAAAAAGCTAGCAGGCCTAACAGAAGTGTCATCCCTAAATGATGTACGTCAAGCTTATGAGGCCCTTCAAGACTATGCGGTATTAAAGCCAGAAGAGCAGCGCCTAATAAAGCACCAATAGCAAAACTAACAAAATGCGGTATTAATAAGGTACGAGCTTTAGTAGGCAAAAGTAAAAAAGAAGAAGCCGCGATAACACTAAGCAAACCGCCCAGGAGGCTGAATATGATGATCCAGAGCAATAAACTCATTTGTGAATAAAACCTTCAAATAACCTGATAAATTAAGCGGCCTATCTTAACGGATTTTTTAGTCAAACACCTAAAGCTAAATACCGCTCTTGCTTTAGTGTTTAAGATTAAATCAAAGGAAAGAATAACCTAATCCAATGATCGCACAGGCAGCCAAAACAGTAACAATACCGACTTTAAATCGGAACAAAGCAATAAATGCAAACAAGCCGATAATCGCAGCAAACCATTCAAAGCCGTCAGTAATACCGCCCCCTGATTCCAATGCAAAGCCCTCCGGCCAAAGCACATGATAGGCAAAGAAGACGGCCAGATTCAAAATCACGCCAACGACGGCAGCGGTGATTCCAGTTAATGGGGCAGTAAAACTAATTTCATGCCGAGTCGCTTCTACCGCTGGTGCCCCCAGTAAAATAAATAAGAACGAAGGCAAAAAAGTAAACAACGTCGCAACACAGGCGCCTGCAAAACCGGCCAGCGCTAGCATGTCCGGACCAAAAATTTCTTTCGTCCAACCACCCACAAAACCAACGAAGGCAACCACCATAATAAGTGGGCCTGGCGTGGTTTCACCTAATGCTAAGCCGTCGATCATTTGCGTTCCACTTAACCATCCATATTGTTCGACGCCACCTTGATACACATAAGGTAAAACGGCATACGCACCACCAAACGTCACCAATGCTGCTTTAGTAAAAAACCAGCTCATTTGAGTGAGTGTTGCGTCCCAACCATAGAGATTAACCAGTAACCCCATCACTCCTAGAGCGATAACCAAACCAACCGTTAAGTAGCTTAAGAATTTACACCATTTAAATCGAGCATGCTCAGGGAGTGGTGTATCATCAGCGATAATCGCCGGGCCATAGGTATCTTTCGAACTACCATGTTGGGCACCCGTAGTGAACTTTTCCGGTGCAAAACGCGAACCCACATACGCCATAATAGCTGCCCCTATTAATATATACGGGAAAGGAATATGCAGTGCGAAGATAGCGATGAAGGCTAATACTGCAATAGCACGTAAAACGTTATTGGCCAAAGCACGCGAGCCAATACGATATGCCGCAAAGAGCACAATCGCAGTCACCGCAGGTTTAATCCCATAAAGTATGCCTGTGACTACGGGTAAGTCACCGTAGGCAAGATATATCCAGGTGAGTCCTGAGAGGATAAACAAAGACGGCAATACAAATAAAACACCGGCCATAATACCGCCCCACACGCCATGCATTAGCCAGCCAATATAGGTCGCTAATTGTTGCGCTTCCGGGCCGGGTAATACCATGGTGTAGTTCAGTACATGCAGAAATCGGTGTTCTGAAATCCAGCGACGGTTTTCAACCAATTCCTGATGCATCATACTAATTTGACCCGCTGGACCACCAAAACTGATAAAACCGAGTTTTAGCCAATAAATAAAGGCCTCAGAAAAAGAAACAGGCTGAGGTTTCTCAGTTGAAATTTGTGAATGATTTAACAAGATTCTATTCTCTTCCAATTCTATATCGATTAATTCTCGCTGTCATAAACTCTATCAGCTGAGCCAGATCAGACTCGCCATTCGACCTGTATCTTTACCGTCACGACGATAAGAATAAAAACGCTCACTATCTTCGTAAGTACAGAAATTGTCCGTTGATATTTGTTGTTGGGTTATTCCATGTTCAATTAACTGAAGTTGTGCGGCATAGGAACTATCGAGCCAATAATGCTTAGCTTCATTTTCCATGAAGGCTTTTTCTAATACAGGATCTTGCTGTACAAAAGCATCTTTAACCTCTTGACCAACTTGATACACATTGCCACTGATAGCCGGGCCAATCCAAAGTTGTAAATCATCCAGGGCACCACCAACCTCATTCGTGTAAATATTTAAGACTTTTATTAAAATGCCATTGGCGATCCCTTTCCAGCCAGCATGGGCGGCAGCAACCCAGGTAGCCTGTTTATTAGAAAATAAAACCGGAAGGCAATCGGCCGTCATCACACCGCAAACAATATCTTTGTCTGTTGTATAGGCAGCGTCAGCTTTAAAAACTTGTTGGAAATTTTGCGGGGTTAAGTGAACAACTTCATTACTGTGTATTTGCTCTAACCAACTCGGTGGGTTAGGTAAGGCGAAAGATTGTTTTAGTAAGTCTCTATTTTTTTGTACATTGTAAGGATTATCATTTACATGAGTCGCTAAATTAAAGCTATCCCATGGATGTCGGCTAACCCCGCCCTGGCGAGTTGTACTTAAAGCTTTAACACCTTCAATAACAGGCCAATTAGGAAAAATAACTTGAGGAGAAGCAGGGAGAGAAGCTAGGGGAGCAGCCGGTAATGGCGGTATATCCAAACTCATTTTTCTTCAAGATTCGATAAAAGCTGTTGAATGTCATCCGCTAAGGGGGCTTGCCAGGACATTTCTTCTTTTGTGACGGGATGCGTCAAAGTGAGTTGATAAGCATGCAAAGCTTGTCGTTTAAAGTGTTGAATCGCAGCGCGCATGGTTTCGCTACAATCTTTAGGCATCCTCATCCGTCCTCCATAAACAGGGTCACCCACGATAGGAAAATGAATGTGGGCCATATGGACCCGAATTTGGTGAGTTCGTCCTGTTTCGAGTTTCACATCTAACAATGTATATGCATGGTAACGTGTACGAATACGGAAGTGGGTTACCGCATGCTTTCCAGCCGAATCCAAATCACCCAATACGGCCATGCGTTTTCGGTCTACTTTATGCCGCCCCATTGGTGCATCGACTGTACCACCAGCAGTGACTTCACCTTGCACCAGAGCAATATATTCACGCGATATTTCCCGTGCCTGTAACGTTTCGACTAAAAAACAATGTGCACTTAATGTTTTTGCTACAACCATGATACCCGAAGTATCCTTATCCAGGCGATGTACAACACCCGCTCGGGGAAGGTTTACCGCATTAGGAACATGATGTAATAAAGCATTACACAGTGTGCCTGATGAGTGTCCTGGAGCCGGGTGAACAACCATTCCAACCGGTTTGTTAATTACGAGGATGTCATCATCTTCATAAATAATATCAAGTGGTATGTCCTCAGGTAACCAGACAACTTCCACATCATCCTCAACCTTCACTACGATACTCTCACCCAGATAGACCTTTTCTTTCGCTTTGCGTTGCTGATTCTCAACAGTGACTCTACCCGACTTAATCCATTGCTGTAACCTGGCGCGGGAATATTGATCAAATAAATGACTTAAAGCTTGATCGAGACGCATTCCTGCAACAGGATCGGTTACTGTAGCGGTTAAAATTTGAGATTCTTTTTCGGGAGCTATTTGAGGGTCTGGCTTCATAATTTTTTATGGGGTCTTTATTGTTAATATATAATATAGTGTGTGGACAGGCATTTAATCTACCGACTCAGAAGAGTATACTAGTTTACTACATCTATTCGTCATAACCTAAATGAAGCATTAAGACATTATGAATTTATCCAGCTCGAACCGTTTTATATCGAATATTCTTTTACTCATCACAATGTTACTCGTTTTACAGAGTTGCGCGAGCGTCGATAGTACCGAACTACCTGAAAATATTACAGCAGCAGAAATTTACAAAGACGCTAAAAAGCACCTAAACGATAGTAATTATCAAGATGCGATTAAATTATATGAACAAATCGAATCACGTTTCCCCTACGGAAAATACGCGCAGCGTGCCCAACTTGAAATGGCCTACGCATACTATAAGGATAATGAGCCTGAAACAGCAATACTGTCTGCTGATCGGTTTATAAAACTGCACCCTAACCACCCTAATGTAGACTATGCTTATTACCTGAAAGGCCTGGCCGCATTTGATGTGAATAGCTCTTTTTTTAGTAATTTATTCAACCAGGATGCGGCTGAACGTGACCCAAAAGCGGCTCGTCAGGCATTCACGTATTTTGCAGAACTGGTTAAGCGTTTCCCAAAAAGCCAGTATCGCAAAGATTCAATAAAACGCATGACTTTGTTACGTGACAATTTGGCACGTTACGAAGTCTTTGTGGCTCAATATTATATGAAACGTAATGCCCATTTGGCGGCCGTTAACCGTGCTAAATATGTATTACAGCATTATCCTAAAACTAAATCGGTTCCTGAGGCATTAGCTATTATGGTCGAAGGCTACCGAAAGTTAGGTTTAAAAGATTTAGAAAGAGACGCTATGCGGGTACTGCAGCTGAACCATCCTAATAATCCAGCCACCTTAAGGGTGATGAAAAATTAATTAGATCGCATCATTGCCTGTTTCACCAGTACGGATACGTATTACTTGCTCTATATTTGAAACAAAGATTTTACCATCTCCAATCTTGCCAGTACGCGCCGCATTCGTAATGGCTTCAACACAACTATCAACAAGTTCTTCGCTAATAACAATATCAATCTTTACTTTAGGAAGAAAATCAATGACATACTCAGCGCCACGATAAAGTTCTGTATGTCCCTTTTGGCGTCCGAAGCCTTTAACCTCAGTGGCGGTCATACCGGCTACACCAATTTCAGATAAAGCTTGGCGCACATCATCTAATTTAAAAGGCTTAATTATCGCTTCAATTTTCTTCATTGCCTGTGTCCTTCGTCAATTTCAAGATATACTCTTCTGTTAACTATTTATGATAGGAATCATGAGCTTAACTGTATTTAATTATAATTGCCATAGCTAAAATATAGCCGCCACAGCTTATCCCCCAAAATACTCATTTTAGACCAAATTCGATTGTCTCTCGCAAGTTCAGCGATATTTTGGCAAAATACTAGCATCAAAAGGTAGTCATTAATCAGGAAAAATAATGTCTCAAAAATTACAGGCTGTAAGAATTGTTACAGAACAATCCATTCGCGACGAAATGAAAGTTTTACCCGCAATTGATCCCGATTTTGAAATACAGCGACGTACTGGATTTATTAAACAGACCCTAAAAAATGCCGGACTCCATAATTTAATCTTAGGTATTAGTGGCGGTATTGATTCATGTACCTGTGGCCGACTTGCTCAACTCGCAATAGACCAGTTAAATAATGAATCTGGACTGAATAATTTATCAAAGCAGCAAAGTGTAGACTTCGACCAGAAACAACAATACCGTTTTATTGCTATACGTCTTCCCTATGGAACACAAGCAGATGAAGAAGATGCCCAGAAATCTCTCGACTTTGTTCAAGCCTCACAGAATATAAGCATTAACATAAAAACCGGAACTGATGGTCTCCATACCGAGACTCTTCACGCACTCAAACAACCAGGCTTACTACCAGATAATGAATGCCAAATTGATTTCGCCAAAGGCAATGTAAAAGCACGCCTGCGTATGGCGGCACAATATGAAGTGGCGGGTATCGTTTCTGGACTAGTCATTGGTACCGACCATTCAGCCGAAAATATTACCGGTTTTTTCACCAAATATGGTGATGGCGCATGTGATTTAGCACCACTATTTGGTTTAAATAAAAGACAGGTGCGGCAAATTGCGAAAACACTCGGAGCACCACAAACAATTATTGATAAAACACCTACCGCCGATCTTGAATGTTTAGCTCCCGGCAAACCGGATGAAGATGCACATGGCATTAGCTATGATGCACTCGATGACTTTCTTGAAGGCAAGTCAGTTAATGATGAGATTAAATCGAGAATTATGAAAACTTACGCGAATACTCAGCATAAGCGTCAGCCTATATTAACAATTTACGATTAAACAGCTAATCAATCTTAGCCGTTCCTTTACCCTACTAGCATGGCATTGAATAACGTATCTTCCATGGAATAGTTAACTGTATCACTGGCCTTCTAGTTCACATAACGCTATGATTAATATCATAAATCAACAACCAAATAGAAATATTAACTATTATGAATCTCATTCGCTTACTCATCATAGCCGCTATTGTCTGGTTAACTTTCCGTATAGTGAAAAACTGGCAAGCTAAGAATACCATTACAAAAAACAAAGCAAGAAAAGATTCAACAATTGGAAATATGGTTCAGTGTGTGAAATGTGGTGTTCACATTCCGGAACAAGAAGCATTAAACTATAATGGCAAATTGTATTGCTGTGAAGAACATAAAAGTTAATAGTAAAAATTTCGTGTTTTTATGACAATAAAAAATACTTTTACACTAAATCCTCCTTCGCTGTATGCCCAAGCAAACGAACAGCATATTGACGTATGGAAACCTTTAACTTACCTAAACATATACCGAACCATTCTTTCTGCATTTTTTCTTTTCCTGGCTATTACCAAAAGTAATTTCCATCCGCTCGGTAGTGTAAACGAAATATTATTTACTCAAGTAAGCCTAATCTATCTTGTTGTTGCTTGTGTCTTCTGGATGGCTATCCAGTTAAAAAAACCAAACCAAACAATACAAATCCATCTTGGAGTTCTTACCGACTGTATTGCAATCTTATTATTAATGCATGCAAGTGGCGGCATTCAAACTGGCCTGGGGACATTACTGCTTATTACCGTAGCGGGAAATAGCATGATTGTACAATTCCGGTCTGCATTGTACTTTGCAGCGCTTGCTACAATCACGCTACTTCTTCACCAAATCTATAGCCACTATGTAAATTCCGCACCCGATTCAAACTACACCTATGCAGGTATATTAGGTGTCGTCTTTTTCAGTACGGCTATTCTTTCTCAAAAACTGTCTATACGTTTAAAAGAAACTGAAGCACTTGCAGTAAAGCGCGGTGTTGATTTAGCGAATATGGCCCAACTTACCGAACATATTATTCAGAGAATGCAAACCGGTATACTTGTTGTTGATAATGACAATGACATTCGTCTGATCAATGAATCTGCATGGCATATGCTCGGTATGCCTTCAACTAAAAGACCACCAAACCTAACGAATATTATTCCTGAACTTGCTCAGCAAATTAATATGTGGAAAGCAAATACCGAGCTTCAGCCACAAGTCATTCGCCCAACTCCTTTGCATGCTAATGTTATTCCACGCTTTGCTAAAATCACCCAGGATAATAAATCAGGAATACTTATATTTTTAGAAGATACCACCGTTATGGCCCAACAAGCACAACATCTACAGTTGGCGGCACTCGGCAGATTAACTGCAAGTATTGCCCATGAAATCAGAAATCCATTGGGCGCTATTAGTCATGCTGGCCAACTGTTAAGTGAGTCGCCAAATTTAGAGCAACATGATAAACGACTTACCCAAATTATTACTGACCAATCTGTTCGAATGAATACCATAATCGAAAATATTATGCAGCTTGGACGTCGAGATCATTCGCGACCAGAAGTTTTTGAACTGAAAAGCTTCTTAAGTAAATTTGTTGCCAGCTTCTTAATCAATCAAAATATTGACGAAAAATCTAACTCGTCTCTCTCTGATGTCAGCGAAGAAACTGAAATTATTCTTGACATAAATCCTGCCGATGTGGAAATTCGCTTCGATATTTCCCATTTGGAACAAATCCTAACAAATCTTTGTGAAAATGGATTACGTCATAGCAAAGCATACCAACGCAATCCAAAAGTTGAATTGCGTGGCGGTATTACGTACGAGTTTAATCGCCCGTTTCTTGATATTATTGATCATGGCTCCGGTATAGATACTGAAACAGCCCAACACATATTTGAACCTTTTTTCACGACTGAGGCAAAAGGAAGCGGTTTGGGTCTTTACATTTCACGTGAATTAGCAGAATGTAATCAGGCGCGAATGAATTACATTCCTATCACAACCGGTGGTAGTTGTTTCAGAATAACGTTCCAGGATCCTAGACGTAGTATGTATTAATGAGTACAAAACAATCCTTTAAAGCATTAATTGTTGATGATGAACCCGATATTCGAGAGTTACTCGACATTACCCTGTCACGCATGGATATTGAGACTCAATTAGCTGAAGACATTACCCAAGCCAGGCACCTTCTAACTCAAACAAATTTTGATCTCTGTTTAAGTGATATGAAATTACCTGATGGTAATGGTATCGACTTTATTCGGCATATCGCCGAAAAGTACCCACAATTACCCGTTGCGATGATTACAGCACACGGAAATATGGAGTCGGCTATAGAGGCTCTGAAAGCGGGGGCATTCGATTTTGTTTCCAAGCCGGTTGATCTTAAAATGTTACGCAACCTGGTCTCCAGCGCACTTGAACTTAAAAATAAAACAACTGATAAGACCCTACACACGGAACAAGCTTTATTAGGCACTTCAAAAGTAATCGAAGACACTCGCAAAACTATTGTAAAACTTGCACGTAGCCAGGCACCTGTATACATCAGTGGCGAATCAGGCTCAGGTAAGGAACTCGTTGCAAGACTTATTCACGACAATGGCTCACGTAAAGATCATCCTTTTGTTCCGGTAAACTGTGGAGCAATACCAACCGAGCTGGTTGAAAGTGAATTTTTCGGGCATAAGAAAGGAAGCTTTACTGGCGCCGATAGTGACAAAGCCGGGCTTTTTCAAGCAGCAGATGGCGGTACACTATTTTTAGATGAAGTTGCTGACTTACCGTTAGCCATGCAAGTTAAATTATTGCGAGCCATTCAGGAAAAGGCCATTCGCCCCATCGGTCATCAAACTGAAATACCGATTAATATACGTATTTTAAGTGCTACACATAAAAACTTACAAGAGCTTGTCGACAGAGATGAATTTAGGAAAGATCTGTTTTACCGAATAAATGTAATTGAATTAAAAGTGCCTTCATTACGTGAACATGTAGAAGACATCCCATTGCTAGCGCAACACTTCCTAAGAAAGATAGCAAAAGATTGGCAAGCAGATATGGTAAAACTCTCGATACCTGCCATTCACGCTCTTCAGGAATATCAGTTTCCAGGTAATGTACGTGAATTAGAAAATATTCTTGAACGCGCCATGACACTCTATGAAGGTGATTCGATTTCGGTGGGAGATTTACAGTTGCCAAAGGAACGCCCCATGAATGATAATTATGGGGATCATAGCAGCTCGGATAACTTAAGCCTCGATCCAACGCTTCTCAATACAGAAAAAGAAGCAATTCTCAAAGCCCTGGAACAAACAAAATATAATAAAACAGCGGCCGCAAAAATACTCGGCATTACCTTCCGCGCCTTACGTTATCGAATTAAGAAGTTAGGAATTGAATAAGGGAAATAGTTTATTAAATTACTTCCCTACCAATTTGATAGTTTTCCATTTGTCTTATATCGATACTTACCCGTTGCGTCACGTTGCCCTAAAAAACGTAAACCTTTCTGTAAATCCTCCGAGGCACTGTTCCTTGCTCCCAAACCTAGATTTACATTATAAACGCCATTGCCTTTCAGTTTTATGCTGCCATTCAAAATCAACGGCCCACCCTGGTCGGTTAATGTAATTTGGCTACCTGAGAGTGCTGGCGCTGATTGAATCAGTATGTCACCGTATTCAATACGCTGTGGCGAAACAAGTCCTGCATGAGACACCACCGTCCGCGCGTTTAAATTAATACGCTTGCCTTTAATAAGCGACAACTCCTTAATATGTAAATTAAGGTCGCCCGTAAAGCGAGCAGGCAGACCGTACATCAATGGTGCAAGTGCGTCTACTGACACAAAAGCACTAAAATCCTCAGCGAATATATCACCGCTTGTAGATATTGAAATATTGCCTGAACCCGAAATGGTATTAGAGGATAGACCCTTATTATTAAAAGTAACGTAAACACTCATTTTACCTAAAAACAAAGGTAACACTTTCAAATCCCATTTTAATTGACCTAAAGCAATACCCGCAATCTGACTACTATCTACTTTTCCAGACCAAATGGTGCCACTAACAGAAGTTAGTTGTATTTGATTATTTAATTGAGGATTATTTTTTACAAATGTAACGGCAATACTTGCAGGTAAAGTCGCCACTAAAAAAAAGATATAACACGTGATGCCAAAAAGACTATAACGAATATATTTACGCCTGGTATCTTGTTTACGTTTTTGTTTACGTGACTCGCGCCGTCTATTTTTAAATTTAAGTCCAATCATGGTGCATCCAGATATACACTAACATTAACATTGCCAATAGTCGGCTGGCGGTCAATATTAAGTTTGCTAACAATGACACCATTCGTTGATACTAATTGATCGAGCCAATTCATGACATTATCAAAAGGTACGTTATCCAGAGAAACACGTATACTATTGTCAGTATCAGATTTAATCTTCAAAGTATTTGATAAACCATTATTCTTTGCTGCAGTCTGGATTAGATTATTTAAAAACTGTTTCCCCGGTTGAACAACAATATTTCCTGAACCACGCAATTGTCGTATTTTTTTTGCCTGCTGTTGCATTTTAATAAACTGTACTTTCTGTGCTTGAACTCGTATAGTTGTATTTTCAACACTTGTCACAAAAGGCTTCCAGATAAATTGGTATGGAATAACCAAGACGAATATCGCAGCCGCTACCAATATCAAATTTCGTTCACGCGCTTCAAGACCATTTAAATACTCTTTTATAGCATTCATGAGCTTGACCTGCTTATTTCAATCCTGCTTACTACTTTATTTTTATTTTGTGAAGCTGATTTTATTTCAACCTTCATACCAGCTTTATCCACCAAGTTTTTTTCTAATTTATTTAACGCCGAAAAATTCTTCATCTCTGATTCAATATCAATCCGGCCTTTCTGATACCGTAATGATTTAAGAACTAATCCTGGTGTTGCACGCAATATAGGCGCAACACTTACTAGCATTTCAGGTAAAGCAATATCGCTATTCCCTGTTTGGTTTTGAAGTTTATCGAGGTATTGCTGCATCTGTACAGCTGCATTAACTACTCGTTTAGCTTCCGGGAAGGTTTTTTTATACAGGTCCTCCATCGATCTGGATAATCGTTCACTCTCATTATTCAATAAAACATAATTAACAATATTTGTTATTACATTTAAACTTAATAACAACACTAACATGATGGCTGCTGGATACCATTTTCTAAGTTGGCCTTTAACCTTTTCTTTACGACTATATTCGCCAGATATTAAATTAATCGGTGATTCATAATCGAAATGCTCAACCAGCCAAATTAAACTATCTTGTTTAAAATTAGTTACATGTAATTCAATGCCTGAGTCCAGACTCAAGTCTTTTGAATTAATATTAACATTGCGACAATCTATAATATCAATTCTCTCTGGCGTTATACCTTGTGCATCAGTTATTGTAGTGCTTAATAGTTGGTTTAAATTGCTATGATCAACCGCAAAACCAGTATTCACGCCGGTGCGTACAATTGAGCGTGTGTCTTCCAGTAAAATAGTCCATGCGCCAGTACTTGTAGATAATGCCAATGAATCCGGTACCATTACATCAACACGTAAACCAAGATCCTCACAAATATCACTCCATATTTGCATACGATCTCGATTTACAATAGCAACGACATAATTGCCGTTTCCTTGGCGTGGCCCGAGTACAAAATGTAACTTGGCAACATCATCAATTAATTGTTCTTCCAAGGCAAAAGGTAGAGCCGTTAATAATCGTTGGCGATTTTGACCCGGTAAATTTACGTCCGTAATAACAACATCTTCACCAGGCACAATGACTATTACCCGTGCATCATGGGCGGCCTTAGCCGCAGCTATCAATGAACCTTTAATCATTGTACCGAGAGGTTTACCATTATTACACAATACCCAACGACCATGCGCTGGACTATCATCACTCGGTTTCTTTGAATCTAAAAAAATAAATAGCTCGCGTGCCACTTATATTCTCCGTTGACTGCGTAATAACACTTTCACTTCTACCTGGCTATTACCTGGATTAACACCACGATGTAGAATACTATATAACTCTGCTCTTGAGTTTCCAATAACCGAACTGGCTGTCAGTAAAAAATAATTACTTCGCAGAGCTATTAAGGATTGATCTATATTATTTGGAACTTGAGATAAATTGGTAAAATCAGCAATGGTTGCAAATCCTGTAGTTCCTCTCTGATCTATAATATCTTTTATTTGACTATCACTTAATCCTTGGACAAGCATTCGAAACTGCATTTCACTTGCAGTATTAATATTAATAGGAGTTGCTTCAGGTAAGGCTATCACATATGGGGCAATTAAATTTGCCAGGCTATAATCAAAACCATTTACTTTAACTAATTCTGATGCACTCGCCATTATTCGATTGGCGGCAACATAAGACTGTGGCCGATTCAAGTATTCTCCATCTTCCGCACCATTTTGAAGGGCGTCAGGATTCGCATCAATCCAATCTAAAACTGCATCGGTCGTATTTGGGATATTTGTATTTTTACTCTGGGCATTAATTGCAACGAACAAATTACGTAATAACGTAATATTGGCTGCATTTGGAGTATCAGTTGCCCTATCTATAATATTGTTAATATTAAACCGAGCCTGAAGATCCTCAATCCTTCCAGTTATTACTCCACCCTCAACTGGTATCGGATTTAAGTTAAAAGCCCACAAATCATTAAGAGAATCTTCTGTTGCATTATTGGAATCTGTGTTGTTATTCGGATTAACATCATCGATTAAAATATCTTTAGCCCAGTCCTCTGCACCCAGTAAATACATATAGGCTTGTTCATTATTTAGCAGGTTTGAAGTTCTTCTGGTACTCAACTTTTGATTTGAAGCGATACCTGTTGCTATAATTGTGACGAGAGCAACGACTAAAAGCACCATTATTAATGCAATGCCTTTTTGTTGATTCATTTTTTGTGTACGTTGTAACATCATCTTAATTTTTATATCACGTCCGGCAAATCAAATAATCGTGTAAATCGGCCCCAATCTTCTAACTCAATTGTTACTTCTATCACTATGGGTAAAGTATTAGTAACCGCGCCATTAACTTGTGATGGCCACGATGTTACCCAATTTGTACCTTGGCCTGTTATTGCATTCGCATTGCTTTCTAAAAATCGAAAATTAAACCCCGTTACATCATTCAATAATAATATCTTTACAGGTTCGCTGTCAGCGGCCCTATCCAGAACTTTCCACCTGTAGCGGTATAATTTGTTATCTTCAATGCCATACGCAACACGTTGTAATGAACTTCGGTTAAATTCTGCTGGATTTGGATAACCATCTCTTGTTAACTCAAGTTTGTACTGACCAATTTCACTTGCTTCCAAAGCCGCTAAACTTGAGTCAAATTGGTCTCGCACTCCTCGATTACTTAATTGCCTTATATCTCGACTAATATGCATAAAGGCTAATTGTAATTCGGTTAGTCTTGTAGTGTATTTATTGGTAGCTGAACGAACTTCAAGAACTTCAGTTAAACCACCAAATATCATTACTGACATAATCGCAAATATACTTAAAGCAACTAATAATTCCAGTAAGGTAAAACCTGTTTGCTTTAATAGGCCAGTTTTACTCATAAAATTCTACCGACTACTTATAAATGTAATAAATCGGATAATCGGTTGTTCTTTTTTATCTTTCTTCTCTTCATCCTTATAAACACTTATTTCAGCTTTACGAATACTGCCTATGTCTGTCTTTATAAATTTTGCAGCCCAGAACCATTGTTGCTGCCCCATCATTTGTTCACCCGCAGCACTATTCGATGTTGGTAAAGTATGTAGTGCTCTCCATTCTGTAATCTTATTTACCGCCACCCATTGAGCAAATGTTTTGTCTCGTAATTCGTTTGCATTATTAACTTTACCCGCAGCACCTTTTACTAAAGAGGTTAGAGCTAACGCAACGATTAATAACGACACCATAACTTCTAAGAGTGTAAACCCTTTGTTATATAGGCCTTTTTTTAAATGACTCTGATTTTTTTTATTATAATCCAGATTCATTTATGCATCCGTCTTCCGTTCTAACTTCAGCTCACCGTTTTCAGTTCCGGTTATTTTATAGTATTGCTCTAAATCATTTATTTTTAACGTTAAATCAAATGCTGTTAATTCGCCGCTCGATAATATGAAAATACGAATTGGAGTTTCATCACTACTTTTGCTTTTAAACTCTAACTTTGTATCTTCAACTTTAAGATCCAGCTCAATACCAGCTGTTAGACTTCGTTTTCTAAATAGCTTATCTCCAACAATGTTTACCCAACTATGCTTATTTAATTTCTCATCAAATTCAGATTCTTTGAAAACATAACCATCAGTTTCTAATTCCAATGCCAACTCTTTTGATTGAAGAATGGATTCTTCCTGTGCTAACTTAATCAAACCATACAAGCGTTGTGATTCTTGTTCCAGTTTGTCTGACAAACCACCATCACCAAACGCCACCATTCCTAAGCCAAGCATAATGCCCATAATTGCGATCACCACCATAATCTCGATCAGGGTGAAACCGTTTGTATGGCCACATACCTTTCTAAAAATAGTTCTCCTGTTACACATCATATATTGCCATTGACGACACGTTGGAACTAATTAATATTCCAATTACCAATATCGTCATCACTTTGTTGTTGATCCGGACCATATGAGAAAATATCGATTGAACCATGTACGCCCGGGCTTAAAAATAAATACGGATTGCCCCAGGGATCGGTTTTTAATTTTTTTATATAGCCACCGGATTTATAATTTTTGGGCTCGGGAGTACCCGCTGGTTTCTTGACTAAAGATTCTAAACCCTGGTCAGTCGAAGGATAGGCATAGTTATCTAACTTATATCGATCTAAAGCTGACTCAAGTGATGCGATATCCTGCTTGGCTTTAACGATACGCGCTTTTCCTGGTTCATCCATAATATTGGGTAACACTACTGCCCCCAAAATGCCCAAAATAACAACGACCACCATGACTTCAATCAAAGTGAAACCCTGTTGTGTTTTGTGCAGCAAATAGCTGCGGTTAAATTTTATATTTCTCATAGTAAGTTCCTGAATCTTTCAATTATTGTACAAGCTGGTTTAAGTTAAAGATGGGTAATAATATTGCCAGAACAATCATTAATACCACAACGGCCATGATAACGATTAACAATGGTTCCAGAATTCCCATCAAAGTTGTAATGAGCGTTTCCAGTTCTTGCTCCTGGTTAACCGATGAGCGTTCTAACATGTCATCTAAATTACCACTAACTTCCCCGCTTGCGATTAGATTAACGACGATGGGTGGGAAATACCCACTCACATCGAGTGATTTTGCTAAATTAGAGCCTTCTCTTACCCGTGCACCAGCATCCAATATAGCACGGCGCATCGGTAAATTTTCGACAACTTGTCCGGATATTTTAAGTGCTTCTAATAAAGAAACACCACTGGCGACCAGGATACTCAGTGTTCGCGTAAAACGCGCCGTATTAGCTCCACGTGTTAACCGTCCTACCAGAGGGAGTTTTAAAAATATTTTATGTATTTTTTCTTTTCCGGCTGCCTGTTTATAAATAGTTCTAAACACAATAACGATAATTATAATAGTTCCAATAATGAGGCCATAGTAATCTCTTAATATGTCACTTGCCGCTATCATTAGAATAGTAATAGTCGGTAAGGTTTGACCTGAGTCTTCAAATACTTTAACCACTTCAGGTACGACATACGCGAGTAGAAAAGACACAATGGTAATCGCCATTATAGTGAGAATGACGGGATAAATAAGCGCCATACGTATTCTGTTTTGCAATACTTGTCTGCTTTCGGTGTAATCTGCAAGACGTTCCAGAACTAAATCTAAATGACCTGTTTGTTCTCCTGCGGCAACCGTTGAGCGATATAGATTATTAAACACGTGTGGAAATTGTTTCATACCATCGGCAAGTGAGTGACCTTCTAATACTTTAGAACGAATACCGAGTAAAATTCTTTGCAAACGTGGTTTTTCAGTTTGTTTGGCAACGGTTGCGGTTGCTTCATCTAAGGGTAAACCGGATTTTGTAAGTGTGGCTAATTGCCGTGTTATGAGTGACAAATCTGCTGCACTTACGCCACGTTTGACATTAAAACTGGCTGATTGTACTGATTCACGTTCTGCAGCTTCATCAACTGAAACAGGTAATAATCCTTGATCACGTAATTGCTGGCGAACCTGCCGCGCCGAATCACCTTCTACGACACCTTTCTTTTTACGTCCATTTGCATCTAATGCAACATATTCATAAGCGGCCATCTGTTATGCATCCTCATGTGCAACACGGGTAACTTCTTCTAATGAAGTATCACCTGACAATACACGCCGTATACCGTCCTTACGCAAACTGGCTGATTTTGTCCGAACATGGGCTTCAATTATTTGCTCACTTGAACCATCGTGGATCATTTTACGTAACGTATCATCGACTTCAATCAACTCGTAAATACCTAAGCGGCCTTTATACCCCAGATTACTGCATTCATCACAACCTAAAGCTTCATAGATAACCGGTGGACTTTCTGGCGCTACACCTAAAGCAATGCACTCAGCCACATCGGCCGTTTTAGGCTGCTTGCAAGCGACACATAAGGTACGTACCAAACGCTGCGCAAGTACGCCTAACAAACTGGATGAAAGCAAAAAGGGTTCAACCCCCATGTCACGTAAACGGGTAATTGCACCAATGGCGGTATTGGTATGCAAGGTTGAAAAGACTAAATGCCCGGTTAAACTTGCTTGCACAGCGATTTGTACTGTTTCCAAATCCCGAATCTCACCAACCATCACAACATCCGGATCTTGACGCAAGATGGCACGTAAACCACGAGCAAAGGTTAATTCTACTTTGGTGTTGACCTGTGTTTGACCAATCCCGTCAATGTAATATTCAATTGGATCTTCTACCGTCATAATATTGCGACTGGCATCGTTTAATCTTTCCAAACCGGCATAAAGGGTTGTGGTTTTACCTGAACCGGTAGGCCCTGTTACCAATACAATCCCATGTGGTCGTCGAATTAAACGATCAATCATAACCGTCGTTTCAATCGCCATACCTAACTGGAATAAATCCAGCCGGCCGGCCTGTTTATCTAACAAACGTAGTACTACCCGTTCGCCGTGTCCTGACGGTAGTGTTGATACACGTACATCAACCGCGCGACCTGCTATACGTAAAGATATTCGACCATCTTGCGGCAAGCGCTTTTCTGCAATATCCAGCTTCGCCATCACTTTAATTCGCGAAGTAATCAGTGGCGCTAAAATACGTTGCGGCTGTAATACTTCACGCATTACGCCATCGACCCGCATTCGGATTAATAAACGATTTTCAAAGGGTTCAATATGAATGTCGGATGCATTTTGCTTAACAGCCTGGGTTAACAAGGCGTTAATAAGGCGGATAATCGGCGCATCATCTTCTGTTTCTAATAAATCTTCTGTTTCAGGCAGTGCATCGGCGAGACTTTCAAGATCAAGCTCATCGCCAATGCCCTCCATCATTTCCATAGCTTCGTCGGAATGCGATTCATAGTTAGCTTGTAACAACTTGTCAAAAGCATCTTTTTCTATCGTTTGTATTTCTAAAGGCACACCGTAATGACGACGCAGTTCTAACAATATTTTTGTATTCACACCCACAACATGAGTTACTTCGACATGTTCATCATATAAAGCGGTGACTAATACACCGTGTCTTTTTGCAAATGAAAATGAAAGTAATGCTCTGGTTCCTGCACTGCGTTCTGTTGTTACAAGGTCGTTCAATGGTATTGCCTCAATTACTCAGCAGGCTCATTAAGTGTTGGCGGTGTCACTTGAACTTCATCAGTCTCTGTAACAAATTGACTACCATTATTTTGTCTTGATATTGCAGCTGGAGGTAAACGAATTATTTCCGAGGAGCTTGCTTTTCCAGACTCATCCATTGCTGGTGGCATTACTATAGTGTTATTAGCCTCATTAGATTCATCATACGCTGGTGGTAAAGTTAAAAACTCTTTAAATTCGGGCAATAATGGAGATTCTGTATCTTCCATTAATCTCACTCCTCGTTCACGAACAGCAAGTTGTTTAACCCGAATATAATTATATTTGTCATTCGTTAAACTTTTCAACATCGCATCATCTTTCATAATTTGAGGACGAATGAAGACCATAAGATTCTTTTTAACTTTTGATGTTTTGTTGTATCGGAACAGTAAACCAAGAATAGGAATATCTCCTAGAACCGGAACTCGTTGCTCACTTTCATTAAGCGTTTCTTCAATTAACCCGCCTAAAACAACAATACCTCCATCTTCAACCATTACAGTGGTTTTTATAGCACGTTTATTGGTAATAAGATCGGCACCGACGGTACTCGGACTTATACTCTCAACCACTTGTTCCACATCCAATTTTACCGCATTGCCTTCATTAATTTGCGGAGTTATTTTTAAAGTAATACCAATATCCTGACGTTGAATGGTTGTAAAAGGGTTACTTGGATTCGAACCACCTGAACCCGTACCACTAAATGAACCGGTAATAAAAGGAACATTTTGACCTACGACAATTTCCGCTTCTTTATTATCCATAGTTACTATGCTTGGCGTTGATAAAATATTGGTATCGACATCTGTCGATAAGGCTCTTATTAAAGCCCCAATACGACTTGCACCAATTAAATCGCCCACTCCCAAGGTTAAACCCACTGCAGGGGGTGGAGTGTCGGATAATAAATTAAGTGCGCTATAGCCATTATCAAAATTAATCAATCCAACAGGACGATTTGAATTAGTTCCACCACCGGCCCATTGAACACCAAGTTCTCTTGTGGCTTCTTCAGAAACTTCAGCTATCACGGCTTCGACTAGAACTTGAGCACTGCGAATATCCAGTTTTTGAATAACCGACTTTAATGAACGCACAACATTGGCTGGGGCAGAGATAACCAATGCATTGGTATTCTCATCTGCTTCAATAATAATATTCGACTGTGTTGCGACTGGCGCTTTACCTTTGCCTTGTGCGTTAATATTTTTACTTATACCCGTTAAAACCGGTACCAAATCTTTCGCGACTGCATTACGTAAATAGATGACATGAGTATAACCACCTGCGTCTAATGGTGTATCCAGATGTGATATCAGAGCACGTGTTCGAACACGTGACGATTTTGGTCCACCTAATAAAATACTATTAGTACGCTCATCTGCTACCGCATTTACATTACTTTTTTGTTTGGCGCTACCGCCACTAAGTTGCTGCATTATTCTGACCACTTCAGTTGCCGATGCATGTTCCAAGGGAATAACTTCAATTTCATCACCCGTTGTTTGATCGATTCGTCGAATAATTTTTTCCAGTCTCATTATATTTGCAGAACTATCGGAAATAACGAGAACATTTGACGCAGGATAGGCGGCTAAATGGCCACGCTGGGGGACTAACGGTCGCAATATCGGCACTAGCTGCGCAGCATCTATATAACGCACTTCGATAACACGTGTTACAAAGGCATCTGTTCCGTTATATATTCTTTTATTCATGAAAGGAATGGCATCTTGTTTGGCATTCACTTCCGGAACAATTTTAGTTATATTTGCCCCAACAACGGCAGCAAAACCATGCACTTTTAAAACTGAAAGAAAAACCTGATAAACATCTTCACCCGGCATTTCTTTACTTGAAATAATGGTTACTTTACCTTTAACTCGTGGATCAACAATAAAATTAACCCCGGTTATTCTAGAAACAGCATCGATGACTTTATTGATATCAGCTTCTACGAAATTTAGTGTGTACGTTTGTTGTTCTACAGTATTATCAAGCGGTATGTTTTTTGAACTAACTAATGGCGCACTATTAATTTGTTGCTGAAATCCCAACAATATTAACAAGACAATAGAATATTTAAACATCTTTTTAGCTAACATCTTCATAAAGTTTCTATCATTAACCTTTAATAATCTTAATTCAAAGTAACGTTTTGTTACATTTGTACATTAACTGTTTGCAGTATACCTTTACGCATAAAGTCTATGCTTAACGGAGTTCCGTTTTTAATCGACGATAACAACTCGTCATATGCAACACTTACATTCGTAGTAATGGATAAACCATTCACGGCTGTTACAACATCTGTAGGCAAGATGCCTAAACTACGCATCACACCCGGGTCATTATGATTAAAGGTAAACCCCTCAGTAGAGCCATCTGCCGGATTAACTACGGGCTCAATGCGAGCGTTTTCCATAAATTTCTGGGGTGACTTATTAATGGCTTCACGGATTTTTTTTAAGCGAAGATTATTTGGCATCGTTACCACTTTACGCTGTCGCGCCGAGCCTGGCGAAGATATCGGAAGATTGTCTAATTTATTTTGCGGTAGATCTAAAGACTCTAAACGCCCGTTTCGGTTTAATATCACCTCAGTTGCCCGTACCTCGTGTAAGACCGCGCCACTTGACAGGCGTTCACCAACCTTATAAGTACGTTCTTGTGCATTACCACTTTCAGCAATAATAGCAAAAGCTTGCTCGGGATTACTTGATGCAAATACGCCTTTCAATACTAGACTCAAATTCGTTTTGGTAATATTTTCCGTTTTAACGGCTTGCTTGCCTTTGGTCATACCAAAGAGGTGTAAACGACTTATTGTATTTAGTCTAGCCTGGGGTTGATTCTGCTGAGTTGAATTGCTTTTTATTACGGTATATACAGTATCCGGCATAAAAATTAACCAGGTGCTATAGGCTGCAGATTTCGCTAGTAAAATAATAAATAGAACGTTTAACCAAAATGGAATATGAGAAACCCATCCGGCTTGTAAAATGGCAACAGGATCCAGCTTACTCAATATTTGAGTAACTTTTTGCTGCAAATCTGTGTCTTCAAGCGCCATAAAGAGAATTCCGTAAAACTAATTACTATTACACAAGGTTGTTACATTATTTATACACTTTACTTTTTACCTGTAATTCATCAAAATATCAATTAGTTATAGAGTATAGTTAAAAATGTTTCGAGATGTAAGAAATAATAGCTTAATTTTGTAAGATAATTGTCGATAAAGTCTAAATATGATAAATCTCTTTAGTATCACTGTTTGGAATATTTTGTACTAAGATAGTTTATTCATTATCGAATCTAATTGATAAATCTATTATATTGTAAGCTATTGTTTCTTATATAATTAATAAAACATGCGCAATCTAGCATTTTTGATACATGCATCTGTAATAGCTCAGGTGCTGTGCTAAGCTATATAAAGGTATTTCGGGTAACTTTTAGCAGGACTGTAATTATGAAAACACCACAATCAAAAAATTCTTATTTAATTCAAGGCTTTACACTTATAGAACTGATGATCGCTGTCGCAATCATTGCGATTTTAGCCGGAATTGCCATACCCGCTTATAATGGTTATATCACTTCTGCAAGAATCACAGAATGTGCTAATGAGGTGACAGCAATAAGCTTGGCTCAAAAACAGTTTTTCCTGGAAAATAACCGTTATTTTCCAAGCCCAAATGCCACCGCGACCAGTAAGGCGGCTGCAAATTATTATATTCCTATCGAAAATGCCAGTGGCGGGTATTTCCGCTCGACTTATCGTGAACATGGTCTACCAGTTTCCGCTGCCAACCCCAAGCTAGTTGCGCATGTACAGTGTGACTATACCATTACCTCTCCAGATCCAACCGGTGCCGGTGGAGCCATTAGCTATCAGCTTCTTGTAGCACCAACGCCAGGGAAAAACTTGGTAAATCAGGCAGCAGAAGTCGCCGCTTTAAGTAGAATAGTAAACTAAAATTTCACACAACATCGACAGATATATTTAGGTTATAACAATAAATGGCAACTCCTAATGCAACAATACAATTAGGCGGTCTGGCGCGAAAAATAGTCCAGGATGGTCTTTTAGACGAAAATACCGCAATTGAAGCCCAGGCTGCAGCATTAAAAGCTAAAATACCTTTTGTCAGCTACGTGGTTGGTAAAGACCTGGCCAAAAGTGCAGATATTGCCACTGCCGCTTCAACCGAGTTTGGCGTTCCAATTGTCAATATAGATGCTATTGAGATTGAACCTGACGTCCTAAAACTTGTAAAAGAAAATCTGGTACGTAAACATAACACCCTGCCGCTTTTTAAACGTGGCAATCGATTATTTATTGCCGTTTCTGATCCCACATTATTGCAATCAATTGATGAAGTGAAATTCCACGTTGGAATGTCAACTGAAGCGATTCTTGTTGAAGAAGACAAATTGCAACGTGTAATCAATACGTCCATGGCGAGCAATGACACGTCATTGTCTGATCTAGCCGATGGCGACTATGACGACCTTGATTATGTTGATGAAGATGCACCAATATCAGATGATTCTTCTGATTCTGAAGTAGATGATGCTCCTGTCGTTCGTTTTGTTAATAAAGTATTACTCGATGCTATTAATAAAGGAGCATCGGATATTCATTTTGAACCTTACGAAAAAAATTACCGAGTGCGTTTCCGTATCGATGGCGTTTTAAATGAAGTGGCAACACCACCTGTCGGGATGGCCAACAAATTATCAGCACGTTTAAAAGTCATGTCGCGACTGGATATCTCAGAACGACGTGTTCCACAAGATGGACGGATTAAGCTTAACTTATCCAAGAATCGTTCTATCGATTTTCGTGTTAACACTTGCCCGACTCTATTTGGCGAAAAAATTGTATTACGTATTCTAGATCCTAATAGTGCTTCAATGGGCGTTGAGGCTTTAGGTTTTGAAGAAGAACAAAAAGCACTTTACCTCAGTGCTCTTGATAAACCATATGGAATGATTTTAGTAACCGGTCCGACCGGTTCGGGTAAAACAGTATCACTCTATACCGGTGTGAATTACCTCAACGTACCCGGCGTGAATATTTCAACGGCTGAAGACCCTGTTGAAATTAACATGCCTGGTATCAACCAGGTTAACGTCAATGTTAAGGTGGGGCTGGATTTTTCGAGTGCTTTGCGAGCATTTCTTCGTCAAGATCCAGATATTATTCTTGTAGGTGAAATTCGTGATCTTGAAACAGCTGAGATTGCAATTAAGGCGGCACAAACAGGTCATTTGGTATTATCAACACTGCACACCAATGATGCACCACAAACATTAACCCGATTAATAAATATGGGTGTGCCTGGCTATAATATTGCCTCATCGGTTCATTTAATTGTAGCGCAACGTCTTGCCAGACGATTATGCCCTCAGTGTAAAAAGGCATTAGATATACCTAACGAAGCGTTATTAGAAGAAGGTTTTACCAAAGAAGAAATAAAACAAGGCGTAACTATCTACGGACCCAATGGTTGCGATCAATGCTCGGAAGGGTACAAAGGTCGAGTGGGTATCTATCAGGTAATGCCAATATCTGAAGAGATGGGGCGCATCATAATGGAAGGCGGTAATGCGATGGTGCTTTCCCAGCAAGCACAAAAAGAAAGCATTCCAGACTTGCGTCAATCGGGTCTGAGAAAAGTAAAAGATGGCCTAACGAGTCTTGCTGAAATTAACCGTGTTACAAAAGAATAATATAAAAGCTTAGCTTAAAATAGCTAAAATCAAGGAAAACAAAATGGCGACAAAAGCAAAGAAACAAGATACTTTTATTTGGGAAGGTAAAGATAATAAAGGTAAAAAAGTAAAAGGGGAATCAGTAGGAAATAATATATCATTAGTCAAAGCAACCTTACGTCGCCAGGGAATTAGTCCAAGTAAGATCAAGAAAAAGTCCAGACCTCTATTCAGCGCAGGTAAGGGTTCAATAAAATCTAAAGATATTTCTATTTTCAGTCGTCAGCTTGCAACCATGATGGATGCAGGTGTACCACTGGTTCAAGGTTTTGAAATTATTGGACGCGGACATGAAAACAAGGCCATGCAAGAACTTTTGTTAAATGTAAAAACCGATATAGAAGGCGGTAGTACCCTTTCAGACTCCCTGGCAAAACATCCGTACCACTTTGATGAGCTTTATTGCAATCTTGTTCAGGCTGGTGAACATGCCGGTATTCTTGATTCTATTCTGGAAAAAATTGCGACATACAAAGAAAAAACTGAATCCATAAAAGGTAAAGTCAAAAAAGCCCTTTTCTATCCAACCGCAGTACTCGCCGTTGCGTTTATTATCACCGCCATTTTAATGATTTTTGTAATTCCAATGTTTGAACAACTCTTCCAGGGGTTTGGTGCAGATCTTCCGGCCATCACCCGCTTTGTCATTAATTTGTCTGCCTTCTTCCAGAAGTGGTGGTGGGCTCTGTTTGGTGGCATTGGTCTAACCATCTATGGAATGATTGAACTGAAAAAACGTTCGGTCAAATTTCAGCATATACTCGATCGCACTATGCTGAAATTGCCTATCATCGGGAATATTCTTGAAAAAGCTGCCATTGCACGTTTTGCAAGAACATTGGCGACTATGTTTGCCGCCGGTGTGCCACTGGTTGAGGCGATGGTATCAGTTTCAGGTGCAGTGGGTAATATCGTATTTAAGGACGCCACCCTGATAATGAAGGATGAAGTGGCAACAGGTACCCAGCTCAATGTTGCAATGAACCAGTCAGGTCTTTTTCCAAACATGGTCGTCCAAATGACAGCGATTGGCGAGGAAGCCGGTTCTGTCGATACAATGTTAAGCAAAGTTGCCGATTTTTACGAAGAGGAAGTAGATAATGCTGTTGAGAGTATGAGTAGTCTACTCGAACCTCTTATTATGGCTATTCTAGGTGTACTTATTGGTGGATTGGTAATTGCGATGTATATGCCTATATTCCAAATGGGTAAAATTGTCGGGCACTAGTACGCTTACAAATAATAATGCAAATATTAGAACTTTTAGACGCTGATTTACTCAGTCAAGAGCAAGGCCTGGTTAGTGTATTTGCGATTGTAATAGGACTTATTATTGGCAGTTTTTTAAACGTTGTTATACATCGACTACCAAAGATGCTCATGTGTGAATGGTCACGCGATTGTATTAACTTTTTAGGTGAGCAAGACGAAAGTTTCACTTATAAGAAAAGCACCTCGACGTCCCCTTACAATTTAGCTTTCCCAGCATCCAGCTGCCCGAACTGTGACCATAAAATAACCGTTTTAGAAAATATTCCTATTCTTAGCTATCTTTTTTTAAAAGGTCAGTGCAGCGAGTGCAAAACCGGAATTTCAATCCGTTATCCATTAATTGAACTACTTTCCGGGATTTTAACACTTGTAGTTATTTTGCATTTTGGTTTGACGTATCAATCACTATTCGCCTTAGTGCTAACGTGGAACCTGATTGCACTCAGCGGTATAGATTTCGACTATCAATATCTTCCCGATTCACTCACTCTCCCTTTTATCTGGTTAGGGTTACTGCTTAACAGTTTTAGTCTGTACACTGACTTAAACAGTGCTGTTATTGGAGCTATTGCGGGATATTTAAGTTTATGGTCTATTTATCATCTCTTTAAGTTAATAACAAAAAAAGAAGGGATGGGTTTTGGTGATTTTAAATTACTGGCAGTATTTGGTGCCTGGTTTGGCTGGCAATCACTTGCAGCAATTATTATGCTATCTTCGATTGCCGGTGCACTGATCGGCATAGGTTTAATTTTATTTAAAAATCAATCTCTCAGTAAGAAAATACCTTTTGGACCTTACCTGGCCATTGCAGGCTGGATATTTATGCTCTGGGGAGAGAAGATTAATTTAATATATTTGCAGTATGTCGGCCTAAATTAAGCTTTAACTAATCAGAAGAATAATAATTTTACAATGTTACTAATTGGACTCACCGGCGGAATAGGTAGCGGTAAAACAACCGTGAGTAACCTTTTTGCCAGCTTCAATCAAAATGAAAATATTGTATCGATAATTGATACCGATATTATTGCGCGTAAAATTGTCGAGAAAAGTAAACCAGCCTATGTAAAAATACTGGAAATTTTTGGAGAAGCTATTTTAAATAATGATGGCACAATCAATCGCAGTTCCTTACGAAAAATTATATTTAGCAACCCATTATTAAAAAAACAACTTGAAGGTATTACTCATCCCGCTATACAAGCAGAAGTCCAGAAAGCTATTTCCCAGTCATCTGCAAAATACGGTGTTATTGTCATACCCTTACTGTTTGAGACCAGTTCAAATTATTCGCTAGACCGAGTTTTGGTCGTCGATTGTGAAGAAGAGAACCAAATCAAACGTGCTTCACAACGAGATCAAATATCATATGACGATGTTAAGCTCATTCTGAAATCTCAAGTATCACGCGAATATCGTCTCAAACATGCCGATGATGTCATTTCAAATAATGGTAATCCTGAAATACTAAAACAACAGGTAGAAAAATTACACCATTTATATTTAAATCTAGCAAAAACGGCTAAATAGTATAAATTACGCAAATCGTGCATATTTATTTAGTAACTTTTTTTATATACTTGCAGACTATGGATGAAATAATAACATACGAATTACCCTTAAATGAACGCATACGTACTTTTATGCGCCTTGAACATTTGTTCAGTCAAGCATCTTACACACTTCGCGGATATTCAACCTGGGATAGCAGAGCAACGCTTTCGTCGCTTGTTAATATTCTTGAGCTCCTGGCCAGAAGTGATTTTAAAACAGAGTTGCTCAAAGAACTCGAATACTTACACAATTCATTATCTGCGCTTTGTAATATTCCGGGTGTTGATCTTGAACAACTTACAACGATTCTTGACCAACTCTCCGAGTCTCTTAGTTCACTCCATCAAGCAGATGGGCAATTAGGTATAAGTCTCCGGAATACTGAAATCATATCGACGCTATTACAGCGAAATACCGTCATCGGCGGCAGCTGTAAATTTGACTTACCGGCCTATCATTTCTGGTTACAGCAACCTGCGGAATCGCGGATTAAAAAAATTGAAGACTGGTATGCTGAACTCAATCTGGTTAACCGTCCAATTGCCCTCATTCTGGGTATCCTGAGAGAAAGTGCCAACCCGAGCCAACAATGTGCCGAAACTGGTTTTTACCAACAATCACTTGATTCAAATGTTGAAACAAAATTAATACGTGTATCAATCAACAGTCAACTACCTTATTTTGCCGAGCTTAGTGGCGGGAAACATCGTTTTACTGTACGTTTTTTAGAACCACGTGAATCAGGCCGTCCAATGCAAACAAACGACAATGTTACTTTCCAACTCAATTGTTGCAGCTTATAAAAACATGAATACCAAAATCCAGTGCCCTACATGCTCAAAAGAACTCCTCTGGTCAAAGGATGAAACATGGCGACCTTTTTGCTCTGCACGTTGCAAGCTTATCGATTTGGGTGAATGGGCTAATGAAAGCCATCGTATCCCGGGTGAACCTGCCTCCATCGAAAATAATGATGAATTAGATAAAGATTTCACCCTATAATTTACAAACGCATTTATTGGTTAGTTTATCTGGATGGGGATGTCTGCTTCAAAAATATTTTTTGATGTTTCAACTCTCACACTCATTTCCCAATCAGATCTTTTACTCACACACACCGGAAGTAGGATGGAGGCTAGCCATGTTTCGGTCTCTGGATCGGTATTCGAGATTTCTTTTCTAGTTAACTTGAATTTATTAAAGCCCATCGCCATTGATTTCATAGTAAATGAGGCTGAAATGGCTGTAATATTTGAATTAAAATTTTGAACTTGTGCTAATAGTTTAAAGGGCCGCATGGTACGTACCGTACCTGATAAATTCAATCTAAGTTTCCTGTTATCGTATATAAACAAACATTCTGATTGCAATAAATTACAGTCACTGTCATTTACTAAACGTACAACCTCCTTAACATTATCATTATTCATATTAGTTGAAGTGAATAAATACTTTGCAGCGATAATAATAGAAAAAACAGAAATGGTCACAACAATGGACTGAGAAATTAATTTCATTACAATTATTTCCAGAATTCACTAATTGCAGCAATACCATAAGCACCACTGCGCCTGGCATTATCCAACATCTCTTTTTTCATTCCACCTAATGCGTAAACAGGTATATTTGAATTGCTCAATAGCTCAGAGAGACCATCCCAGCCTAAAGTCCTTGCACCTGGGTGAGTAGTGGTGGGTAATACAGGTGAAACAACTACAAAATCCGTTTTTATTCTGATTGCTTGTAATAAGTCATTTTTAGTATGTACCGATGCAGCAAGAAGCTTATTCTCGCTAACCGGCCGTGATGAATACTGATGCAAATTCTGGCTATTAAGATGAATCCCATCTATATCACAGAGCTTCAGAAAATCCACATTCATATTAACCAGTAACCGGGCACCCGCTGCATTGCATAATTCTTTTGACTGTTGAGCTAACTCAAGGAACAAGCTAGCATCATCGCCTTTATAGCGAAGTTGGATAAGTTTAATGCCTTTGTCTAAACATGTTTGAAATCGTTGAAAGTATTCTGTTTTATTTTGAAATTCACCGGTGATGGCGTAATAAGCGGGTAATGATAAGCACTTTAAAATCGCCTGGTTTGCTTCGGGAAAAGAGTACTGAGATAGCTCAGGGTAGGACAACCACTTAAGAGCCTGTTGTTGTTGACTCACAGCATCACCTTCATAGTCAGTGACTATCCACACGTCGAGAAGAACACGTTTATCTATATACTGATGTGAAATTTTAATCAGGGGTTCAGCCTGCCTGACAACAATATTAAGTTCTTCATAAAGCTCACGTTGCAATGCAGTCAGTACTGTTTCGTTAGCCTCAAGCTTTCCGCCTGGAAATTCCCATAAACCACCTTGATGCAAATGCTCAAGGCGCTTTGAAATCAGAAACTGATGTTTCTTATTTTTGATAACACCAACAGCAACATGTATTTTTTGCATCACCTGGAATTATTACAAATAAATTAACAAGAAGGCTTAGCGTAAATTATGAACGATATTCTGCATTTATTTTCACGTAGTCATAGGAAAAGTCACATGTCCATATTTTAGAATGAGCATTACCACGATCAAGTTGAACGGTGACTGTAATTTCAGTTTCATTCATAACTTTTTGCCCTAACGCTTCACTGTATAAAGCTGAACGAGCGCCATTTTCTACAATACAAACATCTCCAATAAAAATCTTTAATTTTTCAATATCAAGATCTTTGACACCGGCCCGACCTACTGCTGCTAAAATTCGCCCCCAGTTTGGATCGCTTGCAAAAAAAGCTGTTTTAACCAATGGCGAATGAGCTATCGTATAGGCGACACGATCAGATTCATTTATATTTTGAGCACCACTAACGTTAATTGTAATTAATTTTGTAGCACCTTCACCGTCTCTTACTAACGCTTTTGCCATTGTTTCGGATAATTTATCTAAAGCTAATTGAAATTCCTTGATATTAGAATCCGAAATAACGACTTTACTTTGCCCCGTTGCAACCAGAACACAGGCATCATTAGTAGAGGTATCACCATCAATTGTAATTCGATTAAAGGATTGAGCGACGGCGTTATTTAAACATTCATCAAGTAAAGACTTCTCGACTTTGGCGTCCGTTGTAATATAGGCTAACATCGTTGCCATATCAGGACGAATCATACCGACACCCTTGGCAATTCCACTAAAAGTAACAACTTGTTCACCAATACTAACCTGACAAGAAACGCCTTTGGGAACAGTATCTGTTGTCATAATAGCTTTAGATGCAGCTAACCAGTGATGCGGATTTAAGTCTATGCTTAAATCCGCTATAACGGCTTGTATTTTATCAACAGGCAGATTCACACCAATAACCCCGGTAGAAAAGGGTAGAACTTCCTCGACGGTACAACCAAACTCGGATGCTACCGCTTCACAGCATGCCGTCGCTGAATCCAGACCAGCTTTACCCGTTCCGGCATTGGCATTACCCGCATTGATTAATAAATAACGTGGCGTTATTTTTGCTATATGTTTTTTTGCGATAGTCACTGGAGCTGCGCAAAAAGCATTTTGTGTAAACACCGCTGAGACAGTTGAATCTGCATCTATTTCAATTAAAGTAAGATCGGTTCGGTCTTTATATCGAATCCCCGCTGCAGCAGTAGCCAGTTGTATACCGGCAACAGGAAGCAAATGATTTGCATCTTCTAGTATATTCATATGAATTTATTTTTATTTTCTTTGTGAAAAAAATTAATTAACTTTAACGCTTAATTTAGGCGTCCATGACATTGTTTATATTTCTTACCTGAACCACAAGGACACGCTTCATTTCGACCCACTTTGCGTCCATCTCGAACAAATGGTGCTTGTTCATCATCGGTTGAATTGCCGTCGCTATTCATTGAAGACGCTGCATCATGTTGAAATTGCATGTCACTTTCAAGTTCACGTCGTCTTTGTTCTTCTAAAGCTTCAACTTCATCTTCGCTTCGAACTTGAACTCGACTTAAAACTGTCACTGCTTCACGTTTCATTCTTTCCAATAAATCAACAAATAGTTGAAATGACTCACGTTTATATTCCTGTTTAGGATTCTTTTGTGCATAACTACGTAAATTAATCCCTTGTCGAAGTTGATCCATAATGGCTAAATGTTCACGCCACTGATGATCTAGCACCTGCAACATTACAGCCTTCTCTATATGTCGGATAACTTCTGGACCGGATTCCTGTTCCTTTTTCTCATAAGCCTGTTCAAGTTCGTGTAATACTTTTTCTCTTAATTTTTCTTCAGTTAAAGACTCATCACCTTCAAGCCAGGATTTAATATTCAACTCGAGACCAAACTCATCAGTCATCGTTTCCTCTAAACCTGCTATATTCCACTGCTCCACATGGCTTTGCTGCGGGATATAGCTATTGACGATGGCATTAACAACTTCAAAACGCAGATCTTTAATTTCTTCCGAAATATCCTCTTCTTCCATTAATTCGTTACGTTTTCTGTAAATTTCCTTACGCTGATCATTTGCGACATCATCATATTCCAACAAATTTTTACGTGCATCAAAATTATGACCTTCAACTTTACGTTGTGCGTTCTCGATGGCACGACTTACCCAGGGATGTTCAATAGCTTCGTTTTCCTGCATACCTAAACGTTGCATGATTGAAGCCATTTTCTCTGAAGCAAATATACGCATTAAGTTATCTTCTAAGGATAAATAGAACCGGGTTGAACCAGCATCACCTTGACGCCCGGCACGACCACGCAATTGGTTATCTATCCGACGTGATTCATGTCGCTCGGTTCCAATAATACGTAAACCACCCGCTTCTAGAACTTGCTTGTGACGTTGCTCCCAACCCTGTTTGAGTTTTTCAATCTTGATATCATCAGGTTTATCTAATTTTGCTATTTCACTTTCCAGATTACCGCCTAAAACAATGTCGGTCCCGCGACCCGCCATGTTAGTCGCAATAGTTACAGATCCAGGTAAGCCAGCTTCGGCGACAATATCAGCTTCACGTTCATGCTGTTTCGCATTTAAAACTTCATGTTTGATTTTTTCTTTTTTCAAAAGTCCATGCAAGTATTCGGATACTTCAATTGAAGCTGTACCGACTAATACTGGCTGATTTATTTTCAGACATTCTTTAATATCTTCAACAATTGCTCTGAACTTTTCTTCCTGGGTTAAAAATATTTGGTCAACTTGATCAATACGTATCATGTCTCGATGGGTCGGTATAACCACAACCTCTAAACCATAAATCTGTTGGAACTCATAAGCTTCTGTATCGGCTGTACCCGTCATACCAGACAGAGTGTCGTATAACCGAAAATAGTTTTGAAATGTGATTGATGCAACTGTTTGATTTTCTTTTTGAATTAAAACATTTTCTTTCGCTTCAATCGCTTGATGTAAACCATCTGACCAACGACGACCTTGCATCGTGCGCCCGGTAAACTCGTCGACAATAACAATTTCATTATCTGCAACAATATAATCCACATCTTTTTGGAATAAGTTATGCGCTCTTAATGCAGAGTTCACATGATGAACCAAACCGATATTAACGGGATTATACAAACTTTCACCTTCTGCAAGAAGACCTATTTCCGTCAACAGATCTTCAACATGTTGATGACCTTCTTCCGACAAATGAATTTGTTTATTCTTTTCTTCTACCGAGAAATCCCCTGCGCCCTCTTCAGTTTCTTGCTTGACTAACCTCGGTACCAATTTATTAACTTTCAAATACACTTCAGAACTATCTTCAGCCGGGCCAGATATGATCAAAGGTGTACGAGCTTCATCAATGAGTATTGAATCCACCTCATCTACAACAGCAAAATTATGCCCACGTTGATATTTATCTGATACTTCAAAAGCCATGTTATCGCGCAGATAGTCAAAGCCATATTCATTATTGGTTCCATATGTAATATCGGCAGCATAGGCTGCACGTTTTTCATCAGGATCCTGATCTGAAATAACAACACCGACTGAAAGGCCAAGAAAATTATAAAGTTTCCCCATCCATTCAGCATCTCGTTTCGCTAAATAGTCATTTACGGTCACGACATGGACGCCTTTACCAGCGATTGCATTCAAATAAACAGGCAGCGTTGACATTAAGGTTTTACCTTCACCGGTACGCATTTCTGAAATTTTACCCTGATGCAGTACCATGCCACCAATCAACTGAACGTCAAAGTGGCGCATACCCAGAACACGTTTGCTTACTTCTCGTGCCGTTGCAAAAACTTCGGGTAGAATATCATCTAAAGTTTCATTATTTTCAAGGCGCTGACGAAATGTTTCCGTTTGTTGTTTTAAATCATCATCAGATAAAAGTTGAATTTGTGGTTCTAAATCATTTATTTGATCAACTATTTTCTGAAGTTGTTTTATATAGCGCTCATTCCGGCTACCGAATATTTTCTTTACGACTTTCCCAAACATGAAAAATTTCCTGATTAAGCTACATTATTAGTTGTTATTAGAATGATATGTTCTGATGTTGTTTTATAACAAACGATCACGACATAAAACCCTTATTTTACGCTATACAGACCTACTTTGTCTGATTTGGTTTAATCTATTCTACAATTTAATTATTGGGCTATCGGGCGGTTTAATAGTTATGCTGCCGAATTCATCAATTTCAAGCGGCGTTAATGGAAAATCTTGCTGAGTGAGTTGTTTCATCAGCCTGGCAGCACGATGTTTACTATCTATCTGTGGGCCGCCAGGTCTTATCTGTCTTGCAGAAATAATTTTTCCTGAGATGAAATCGCCGTTTTGGTCAATTCTTATCGACAGAATAGGCGCTAAACCATTCCGACCTGCAACATTAATTCCCAAAGTCGTACAAAAATTGCCAAGACTGTAGGCTATTATTTTACCTCGATATAATTCTATCGCACGCGGTACATGGGGACCGTGACCTAGAATAACGTCTGCACCGGCCTCAATGGCTGTATGTGCAAACAAAGCCACATTCCCCCTATTTTCACCATGAAAGTATTCTGTCTCAAAGGGGATGCGTGTTTGCGTTTCACCTTCGGCTCCGGCATGAAATGAGACCATAACAATGTCATGCTTTAATGCTAAATTTTCGATTGTCGCTTTTACATAGTCCAGGTCTAAAAAGTCATGCGCACCGCGAAAAGGTGCAAACGCTATCAACACAATTTTTAGCCCTTTCATCTCCCAGCGTGCAATATCATCCATGAGACCTGAATGTTTAATACCTTCATCATCCAAAGTCTGCATTGTAAGTAAGCGTCCACTGTCACCGAAATCCCTGGTATGATTATTCGCCAGGCTCATAACATCAAATCCAGCTTGTTTGAGATACCCGGCATAGCGAGGTGGCATTCGAAAAACATAGCACCGCCGGACATCCGGACAATCCTTTTCAGATTTACCAGCGCTTCCAAAGGTGCCTTCTAAATTGCCAAACGTTATATCGGCTTGTGATAAAATAGTAGAGACGCCCTCAAGTAAGTCACGACCATCGTTTGGTGCTAAACGGTAATCCGGGTAGTCGGTCCCCAGCATCATATCGCCAACAGCCATTATATTAAGCGTTGCTTTCGGTGGAATACGTTGCTTGTTTGTTTTGGAATATGGATCAGGAGGGAATCTTTGGCCTGTATCGGATTGAGTAGATTGCCTTTCCGGCTTAACTAATTCAATGGCTTGTGGCGATTCAATAACTTCTGTCTTACTTTCAATATTTGAACAAGCCGGTATAAAGATAGTTATAAAAGTAACGATCAATAGAATGGCTTTACGTTGATTGTTATTAATAATTTGAGAGGAGAATGTCACGGAAAAGTATCGCAACTCGTTATATGTAACGCAGTGTTCGAGTGAATTAGACTTATTCTAATATATTAAATATAACCACCAAAATGAGCATGGTGGTTATATACGTAGATTACTTATATTATTTTTGCGCTTTTATTTAGCACTGGCACGTAAAATATACTGTTTAGGATTAACCGCGCGGCCATTGTTTAAAACTTCAAAATGAACATGTGGACCTGTTGAACGACCTGTTGTACCCATTTTGGCAAGAACCTGGCCTTTCTTAATTGTTTCGCCAACTTTCACATCTATCTTTAAACAGTGCCCGTAACGTGTTGAGTAGCCTTTACCATGGTTTATTTCAACTAAATTACCATAACCTGAGCGACGACCGGCAAATGTAACAACACCGGCTGCAACAGAAACAATGTCTGAACCAAGTTTACCGGCAAAATCAATACCTGAATGGTGTACTCGACGACCCGTAAATGGATCGGTACGAATGCCAAAATACGAAGATAACCAGCCACGCGCTATAGGGCGTCCGGCAGGTTCAACCTCAGCCTGAAGATTATTGGTCATCATCATTGTTTCTAATACATTAAGCTGCTGACTTCGATTATCTAATTGACTCGAAAGGTCAGACAAGGCACCTAAAAAGTCGTTAACTTCCATAGGATTACCTTGTAATTCAAGCGCATTCACTGGACCACCCTGTGCAGGAGGCTGGGAAAAATCGAATTCACCGCGTTCTAATTTAGCCATCGATGTCAGTCGCGAACCGAGAGCATCCAGGCGAATAACATGAGCTTGTAGCTGACCCAACCTTAAGGCCAATGCATCCATATTTTCACGTGCGTCAAGTGTTGCTTCATCAATTTTCAATCGCTGAGAGTCAACTTCTGTTTGGTAGGCTAGATTCATATCATCTGGATTTGCGCGCATATTTTGTGCGCCCATTTGAAAACCAAGATAGAGTAAACCGACAGGTATTAGTAAAAAACAACCCACAACAATAGTCGCGAGCTTTTTGGCATCCATGACATAAAGCCCTGAACACCCTTGTTTTCTCCTAAGTAATACTATATTCATATGCAAACAACCTTAAAAGCTATATATTGTTAACGGTCAATCCCATTAATTCTTTAATAAATATTAGCATGTACTTTCATGCTGTAAAGTAAGACGTACATTTAAGTTCTAATCGCAACCTATTAATTAGTATGAAATTACCCAAACAAATTAACAAGCTACTTCAAAGCAAAAATTCAGGAGTTGCGGGGCTCATCACACAAGCTCGGAAGCTCGAATTTTTAAACAGCAAACTCCTGGACTTACTGCCAGCGCCCTTACCACTACATTGTCAGCTAGCTAAAATTGACAGGCAGACGCTTGTTATTATTGTTGACTCACCAAGCTGGTCAGCACGTTTGCGATATTCTATCCCTGATCTACTTACTAAACTTAAATATCACTCACAGTTCTTTATCCCAATAAAGAATATTGAAATAAAAGTGCATCCAAAATGGCATACACAGGCTTACCATATTCCATTAAAACCAAGGCCAATATCTTCTGAAACTGCAAAATGTCTCAAAGAAACAGCCAATTCAATTGAAAATGAAGCAATTAGAAATGTCTTATTGAAACTAGCCTCCAATATACATGAAAAATAACTTACCATTATTCGCTAATAAACTATTGTTTTATATTAATTTTTTCTTATATAGATGCTACTAACTGTAAGATATTACCTACAGTTAGTAGTGAAATCAAGAGGGAGGATGCTTAATTACGAAGCTGAAACTGGTTGAATGAATGAAATAGGAGCTTCTTGAGGGTCGGCAAAGCTTACTTGTTCCCAAGCATCTTCTTCAGCAAGCAGAGCACAAAGTAACTTGTTGTTTAATTCATGGCCTGATTTATGACCTGAAAAGGCACCAATCAAGCTATGACCTAATAAATATAAATCACCAATAGAATCAAGGATTTTGTGTTTCACAAATTCATCTGCATAACGAAGACCGTCTTCATTTAATACTCGAAAGTCATCCATAACAATAGCATTATCAAGTGTACCGCCAAGGGCAAGATTTTTTGAACGAAGCATTTCAATTTGATTCATAAAACCAAAGGTACGTGCACGACTAACTTCTTTAACAAATGAAGTCGTAGAAAAATCAATTTCAGCAGTTTGCTTACCTTGATTGAAAGCAGGATGGTTAAAATCAATACTAAACGATACTTTAAACCCATCAAATGGCTCAAATTGTACCCATTTATCACCATCTTCAAGACGGATCTTACGTTTAATTCGAATAAAGCGTTTAGGTGCTTTTTGTTCTTCAATACCCGCAGACTGAATTAAAAATACAAAGGGACCTGCACTGCCATCCATAATTGGCACTTCAGAGGCATTAAGATCAATATAAGCATTATCAATTCCTAAACCGGCCATAGCAGAAAGTAAATGCTCTACCGTGGAAATGCGAACGCCATCTTTAATCAATGTAGTTGATAGTGTTGTATCACCTACATTCTCGGGTGTAGCAGGAATTTCTACGGGAACATCTAAATCAACGCGACGAAATACTATCCCGGTATCGGCCGCTGCCGGGCGTAATGTTAAATAAACCTTTTCACCGGAATGAAGCCCTACACCTGTAGCACGAATTATGTTTTTTAATGTGCGTTGATAAATCACGTAATATTTCCTCTAAAAATCACTACCGTTATACCATAAACAAGCAAATAACAGGCCAAGTTACAACAAACCAATTTTATGCAAGCTGCTAATAATAATCTAAAACCTACAACTATAGCAACACGTAAACAATTAGCGACTAAAATCCTAAAATCTTGAAGGAGTTAGAATAAATAGTAACCAAATAGTTCCAAGTTTAGCTACTTTATTAGTTTATTTTGGGACCTTTTATCAAATTTTGTATACTAGTCTGCCTGGCGACGTAAAAATGCCGGAATATCAAGGTATTCTAAATTCGCATCCGCTCCTGTGCGCGTATCAGTTGTCTCTTGTCGACGTTTAATTGTTGGTCTATCGAGTTGAGCGTAGTCCACATCGCCATTAATTGTTTTATCAACGACCAAAGTTGGGATTTCTTGCTTAATTTGTACTTCATTACCTAAACCAGTCGCAACAACGGTGACACGGAGTTCACCACTCATATCAGGGTCAATTACGGTTCCAACAACAACGGTTGCATTTTCAGAAGCAAATTCTTTTACTGTATTACCCACTTCTTCGAACTCACCAATGGATAAATCCATACCGGCGGTAACATTCACCAAAATTCCACGAGCACCTGATAAATTCACATCTTCTAAAAGTGGACTTGCAATCGCAGCTTCTGCAGCTTCTTGAGCACGACCCTCACCCGTTGCGCGGCCAGATCCCATCATCGCCATGCCCATTTCAGACATTACTGTTCGTACATCGGCAAAATCGACGTTAATTAAACCAGGACGAGTAATCAATTCTGCGATACCTTGCACTGCGCCTAGTAAAACATCATTAGCCGCTTTAAAGGCATCAAGTAAGCTCATATTCTTACCCAACACGCTTAGCAACTTCTCATTTGGAATAGTGATTAATGAATCTACATATAACTTAAGTTCATCAATACCGTTACTTGCAATATCACTACGCTTTTTACCTTCGAAAGGAAATGGACGCGTAACAATGGCAACTGTTAAAATTCCCATTTCGCGTGCGATTTGTGCAACGACTGGAGCCGCTCCCGTTCCTGTTCCACCACCCATTCCGGCGGTAATAAATATCATATCCGATCCTTCCAGAACTTCAGCAATACGTTCACGATCTTCTAGTGCAGCCTCGCGTCCAATTTCAGGATTAGCGCCTGCACCCAAGCCTTTAGTAATACTACTACCAAGTTGCAATACCGTGCGGGCAGAAGAGTTTTTAATAGCTTGTGCATCCGTATTTGCGCAAATAAAATCAACACCTTCCAATTCTTTATTTACCATATGCTCGACTGCATTACCGCCACCACCACCAACACCGATGACTTTAATAATCGCACTTTGACTATATGTATCCAATAATTCAAACATCTTAGACCTCCTCACTGCATTACAGTGGTTTAATAAAATTAAAAATTCCCCTGAAACCAACTCTTCATACGTTGTACGACACTGTTAAACCCATTCCCCATCCGTGCTTCTGATTCGCGCATGCTGCGGTTTTGGTTGCCAAACAACAACAAACCAACGCCAGTCGCATGAATAGGTGTTCGTACAACATCAACTAAACCCGTAACATATTGGGGATATCCCAACCGTACCGGCATATGAAATATTTCTTCGGCAAGTTCTACGGCACCTTCCATTTTTGAACTGCCACCTGTTAAAACTACTCCCGCTGCACATAGATCTTCAAAACCACTTCTACGCAACTCGGCCTGAATTAAGGTAAATAATTCTTCGTAGCGTGGCTCAACAACTTCAGCAAGCGTTTGCCTTGCCAGGCGTCGCGCAGGGCGATCACCAACACTAGGAACTTCGATTGTTTCTTCGATACTTGCCAGTTGAGTTAACGCACAAGCATATTTAAGTTTTATTTCTTCTGCATATTGAGTCGGAGTCCGTAATGCAACGGCAATATCGTTTGTTACCTGGTCACCCGCAATAGGTATCACTGCGGTATGCCGTATTGCTCCTTCCGTAAATACTGCAATATCAGTTGTACCTCCACCGATATCAACTAAACATACACCTAATTCTTTTTCATCTTCAGTTAAAACTGAATGACTTGACGCAAGTTGTTCTAAAATAATGTCATCAACTTCAAGACCACATCGTCTTACACATTTAATAATATTTTGTGCAGCACTAACCGCACCTGTAACCATGTGAACTTTCGCTTCTAAACGAACACCCGACATACCAATAGGTTCACGAATACTTTCCTGATTATCAATAATAAATTCCTGAGGAAGAATATGAAGTATTTTTTGGTCAGCTGGAATTGCAACGGCACGTGCTGCATCAATCACACGTTCGACATCAGCGATAGAAACTTCTTTATCACGAATAGCTACAATACCGTGTGAATTTAAACTACGAATATGGCTACCTGCAATGCCAGCAAAGACAGAATGAATTTGGCAGCCAGCCATTAATTCAGCTTCCTCAACAGCACGCTGAATTGATTGAACTGTTGATTCAATATTAACAACCACACCTTTTTTTAAACCTCGAGAAGGATGTGAACCAATACCAATAATTTCAATTTCACCGCCTGGGGTTATTTCACCAACAATAGCAACCACTTTAGATGTGCCAATATCTAAACCGACTATTAAATTTTTCTCTAGCTTTTTAGACATGCGTCTTATCACTCATAACTTTATTATAATGCTCGGTTGTTGCCTGATGCTGCTTCCACTTAACACTAAACCCATTTGTGTATCGCATATCAACTCGCTCAATAAGGCTTACACGTTTGCGTAATGTTGAATAAACCTGAGTAAATCTTTGTAACCGATATAATTTATTTTGCCGGCCTAAACTAATCTCTAAATTATTAGTCAATGTTAAGGTCAGGGCTTGTCTGGCATTGAACTTAACCTGTGAAACTTTTAAATTAATGGGTTCAAACATTTCACTTGCGTCTTTAAAGTAACGCAAACAGCTTTCTGAAAGTCCTTCTGTCGCAACAAAACGCGGCAAACCTTTAGGAAAGCTATTTAACTCAGGATAAAAAATTTTACCGACAGTATTCACTAAACCTTTATCGCCCCAGTATGCAATGGGTGTATGTTCTACAACTTCTATAATCAATGTATCAGGCCATACTCGTTGAACGGATGCCTGTTTGACCCATGGCATTTTTTCAACTCTAACTTTAATGGCATCAACATCAATATTAAAGAATCCTTTATTCTCAAAAACATTCACATTTATATTGTCATTGTCAGTCCTCGCATTCGATTCCATAGCCTCATGTAACATCTTTTCCGTTACGAAACTAAAATCGCCCAATGCTCGAATTTTTGTAATCGGCAATGTCGATGGATCATTTATTTTTATAAAACTCCAATAACCTATAATAACCATCAGGATAACTAATAAAGTAATTTTCAACCATTCAAAAGCACCAGTGAATACGCCTGGTTCCGACAAACTAACTGCTTGATGGTTACGATTAAACACTTGCTGTACCTTTTAAAACATTTTCCGCATGACTATTCAAGACATCGATGGTTTGTTGCAAGATCTTTATAACCAGTGAGTCAAAATCAAGCCCATATATTTTTGCCGCCATTGGAACCAAACTATGATCTGTCATTCCCGGTACAGTGTTTACTTCAATAATCCACGGTTGGTTACGTGCATCACACATCAAATCAACACGCCCCCAACCCTTAGCTCCTACTGTATTAAATGTAGTCAACGCCAATTGTTGCATGGACTTTTCAGCTTCTAATGGCAGGCCACAAGGACATAAATATTCTGTATCATTTGACAGATATTTTGCACTGTAATCATAAATGACATGAGATGTTTTCAATTGAATGACTGGTAAAGCTATATCACCCAAGATTGCAACTGTATATTCAGCACCTGTAATCCACTGCTCAATTAATACATCACCAGCAAAATTTTTGGCATTCTCATAAGCTGCTTTTAACTCTTCAACTGTATCAACTCGCGCCATCCCCAAACTTGAACCTTCTAACGTTGGTTTAACAATTAATGGGAAACCTAAGCTGGCCGCAATAGCGTCGCAGTCAGTATTATCATCCATCACTGTAAATGCTGGCGTTGGTAAACCAATGCCACCCAATAGTTGTTTAGTGCGTAACTTATCCATCGCCAGCGCCGACGCGGCGACACCACTTCCGGTATACGGCAAGTTTAAAACTTCAAGTATTGACTGAATAACACCGTCTTCACCACCCTTGCCATGTAACGCTATAAACACGCGGTCAATTTTTTCATTCATCAAATCTTTTAATACTGTTTCTTTTGTTACGTCAATTGCGAAGGCATTAACACCTTTACGCAATAAGGCATCTAATACTGCTTGACCACTTTTTATGGAAACAGGCCGTTCCGCAGACCAACCACCCATTAACACCGCAACTCGGCCAAAGTTTATTTTTTTAGGATTAATAACAGTGCTAGCCACTATTGTTCACCTATTATTCGTACTTCGTGAATCAAACTAATACCACTCTCATCTTCTACAATTCTTTGAATATGGTTAATCAAATTCTCAATATCCTTTGCAGTTGTGTCTCCGGTATTAATAATGAAATTTGCATGTTTATCTGATACACATGCGCCACCAATACAAAAACCTTTCAAACCTGCAGATTCAATCAGGCGTGCAGCATAGTCACCTTCTGGATTTCTAAACACTGAACCAGCGTTAGGCTGTTGTGTAGGTTGTGTTGCACTACGGCGCGCTAGGTGTGATTTTATTTTTCCCTCACTTTCTTCACGTACTCCTTGTTGCAATTGTAAGGTTGCACCAATAAACCATTCATCTTTACCGATAGTGAAACCTAAATCTGATTTGGCCTTAACCGAACGATAAGCAATATCGAAATCTTCCGTATTACGTATATGCATCGTTCCATGTTTATTAATCGTTGTTACATTCTTAACAATCGACCAGGTATCTCCACCCATTGCACCGGCATTCATTGCAAGTGCCCCACCAAAAGTACCAGGTATCCCGCATAAAAATTCGTTACCCGTTAGCCCACTTTTAGCTGCAACCCGTGCAAGCTTGGGACTCGGTGCTCCCACTTCAGCATAAAGGCTAAAATCTTCATTATTTAAAATAATTGTATTTAATACACTGCTAGTACAAATAATTATTCCATCTACACCTGAGTCTCTAACGAGCAGATTACTACCCAAACCAACAAAAGTAATATTAATCACTTCATCTTGTAAGCTTAAGAATAAACATAAGTCATCAATATCCGCTGGCTTATAAAATATATTTGCCACACCACCAACACGCCATGACGTATGTTTCGCCATGGGTTCATTACGTAATAATTCCCCACGTAAATTTTGATTTTGTTTTATATTCATAGCTTGCATCATTTACTTGGTATCTTTATAACCTGGTATCTTTATTACTGGGTATTTTTGATAATTCCAGTAATTCAATTTCTAATCTGGATGCGGCTAAACCAACACTACCCGCACCTAGTGTCACTAACACATCATCGTTATTGGCTACGCTATTAATTGCCGAGGCCAGATCCGAAATATCTTCTACAAAGATAGGATCAACCAGTCCTCTGACACGAATTGCCCGGGCAAGTGAACGTCCGTCCGCACCCGGAATCGGCGCTTCACCTGCCTGGTAAACTTCTAACAAGATTAAAACGTCCGTCGTTGATAATACTTTTGCAAAATCCTCAAATAGATCTCTTGTTCGTGTATAACGATGCGGCTGAAACACAACTACAAGCCGATTGTCGGGCCAGCCTTTTCTTACTGCATCAATTGTTGCGGCGACTTCACTCGGATGATGGCCATAATCATCGATATGTAAAACAGAACCATTACTTGTTTTAATTTCACCATTAATCTGAAAGCGACGCCCTATCCCTTCAAATTTTTCAAATGCGCGTTTAATAGCGACATCATCTACATTAAGTTCACGCGCTACTGCAATTGCGGCGAGGGTATTCAATACATTATGCTCACCTGGCATATTCAATTTAATATCTAGTTTTTTATCTGTTTTCTTTGATACAACTGTGAAGGAAGTTTGATTTTTAACCTGCTTCAGGTTGATAGCTCGAATATCAGCGTCATTACGAATACCGTAAGTAAGCACAGGACGGGTTATCTTTGGTAGTAATTCTTTAACTACAGGATCATCAATACATACAATCGCAAGTCCATAAAAAGGTAAATGATGCAGAAACTCTAAAAACGTTTGTTTAAGAATTTCAAAATCACCTTCATATGTTTCCATGTGGTCTGCATCGATATTGGTAACGATTGCCATCATCGGTTGCAAGTGCATAAACGAAGCATCACTTTCATCTGCTTCAGCCACCAGGTAATGACTATCACCTAAACGTGCATTTGAGCCAACACTGTTTAACTTACCACCTATAACGAAGGTAGGATCTAACTTGCCTTCGGCTAATACGGTAGCGGTTAAACTTGTTGTTGTCGTTTTACCATGCGTGCCCGCAACCGCAATCCCGTATCTAAAACGCATAAGTTCCGCTAACATTTCAGCCCGGGGTACAACAGGAATTCTATTTTTAAGTGCGGCAGAAACTTCAGGATTCGTCTTATTCACTGCGCTTGAAGTAACAACAACGTCACAGTTTTTTATATTTAATGCGTCATGGCCAATAACAATACTCGCACCTTGAGATTGTAAACGTTGTGTTACTGCATTTTCCTGTATGTCTGAGCCTGATATTTCATAACCCAGGTTTAATAAAACTTCGGCAATACCACTCATACCAATACCGCCGATACCAACAAAATGAATGCGACGAATTCGTCCCATTCCTAATCGGCCTTCACGTTCAGCTAAATTATCCATACGTTCAGACATGTGCTACACCTTGCCCGGAAGGTTTTCCAGATTTTAAAATTAAGTTACAACATAAATCGGCAACCTGACTGGCGGCATTAGGCATAGAAAGTAAACGTGCACTTTCTGCCATATCTAATAATTTTTTACGGCCGCTACATATTAAATCTTCCATGATTTTTACAAAATTATTTGACTGCATTTCTGACTGACGTACTACAATCGCTGCATTGCCATCAACCAGATACATTGCATTATGATATTGATGATCATCAACCGCGTAAGGGAATGGAATTAAAAGAGCTCCTAAACCTGCCGCTGATAATTCTGATACCGTCAATGCACCCGACCGACAAATTACAATATCCGCCCAACTATAAATATTCGGCATATCTTCGATATAATCCACAACATCAGCGTTAATCAAGGCATCTTGATAAAACACTTTCGCGGCATTTAAATGCTTCAATCCAGTTTGATGAACAATATTCATTGAACATCTGGCTTGAACCGATTTAAATACACGAGGTAGTTGTTCATTTAATGCTGTTGCACCTAAACTTCCACCTAATACCAGTACATTTATTGCTTTATTTTTTCTATTATTAAACCGTTCTTTAGGTGAGGGGATATTTTCTATATCCCGACGAATTGGATTTCCAACATGAATAGCATTAATTTTTTGACTAAAGGTATTTGGAAATGCTTGCGCAACATGTGTTGCAAAGTGAGCAAGCGTTTTATTAGTCATTCCAGCAATGGTATTTTGTTCATGAATAACCAGTGGCGTACGCAATAACCATGATGCAATTCCACCTGGACCGGAAACAAAACCTCCCATGCCAAGAACAACATTTGGTTTTTGTTTTAATACTATTCTCATCGCTTGAATTAACGCCAGGGATAATTTAAATGGGGCCAACAACCATCCCACCAAACCTTTCCCACGCAATCCACTCACTGAAATAAAATAAAGAGGAATCGATTTTGAAGAAACAATCTTTTCTTCCATTCCTTTACGTGTTCCCATCCAGGATACTTTTACGCCACGTAGTATCAATTCTTCCGCAACCGCAAGTGCAGGGTACACGTGGCCACCAGTTCCTCCCGTCGCTATTAGCACGTGCATTGGTAAGCTGTGGTGAGATATGCTCATGCTCTCACTCCGTACACATTTTTAACTTGTTTATCATACTGGCGGGTTTCACAGTTAACCCGTAGTACCAGACCAATCGCAATACACATCACAACAATACTGCTACCACCATAACTCATAAATGGCAGTGTTAAACCTTTCGTTGGTAACACACCCATGTTTACGCCAATATTAATAAAAGCCTGTAAACCTATCCATAAACCAATACCGTAGGCTAAATAGCCACCAAAAGGATGATCATGCTTTTCGGCACGCAATCCAATATGCAGGCAACGCAACACAACAAAGGTAAAAAGAGCAATTACGATGACACCTGTTATTAAACCCATTTCTTCAGACATAACAGCAAAAAGAAAATCTGTATGCGCTTCTGGTAAATAAAACAATTTTTGGACACTTGACCCTAAACCTACACCAAACCATTCGCCACGACCAAAGGCGATGAGTGCCTGAGTAAGTTGAAAACCACTATTAAAAGGATCGCTCCACGGGTCAAGAAATGTCGTCAAGCGTTGCATTCTGTACGGTGATAGAACAGCTAACAGTCCAAGCAAAGAAATCAATGCCATTATGAGTAATAAAAATTGCCAGGGTTTTGCCCCACCTAACCACAACATACCCATAGTGGTAGCAAGTAAGACAACAGCGGCACCAAAATCCGGTTCCAGCAATAATAAGAAAACAACAATAGATAGAAGACCCAAAGGTTTTAAAAATCCCGTTGAACGACTACGCAATACATCGTTATGTCTGACTAAATACCCGGCAACATAAATAATCGCGAAGAGTTTTACAAATTCTGAAACCTGAATACTAAACAGACCAAGATTAACCCAGCGAGTACTTCCATTGACTTGTTTCCCAATTCCCGGGATAAAAACTAACGTTAATAATATCAAACTAAAAAAAATCAAATACAAACCACTCTGACTCCAAAATTTAAGTGGTATTCTATAAACTACATAAAGAGCACTAAAGCCAATTAAAAGATAGGCTAATTGGCGCCAGAAATAATACAAAGGATTACCCGTTAGCTGATCTGCTGTTGACACAGATGATGAACCCACCATAACCAGACCAAGCATTGCTAAACAAATAACAACAAATAACAACTGATAATCACATAAAGAAAATATATTTCCTTGATGACTATCAATGGGTCTTGATGTTTGAGCTGCTTGCATAGCGACCATTAGCTGCACAACCTTTTAACAATATTAATGAATGCTTGACCACGATGCATATAATTATCAAATTGGTCAAAGCTGGCACACGCAGGTGAGAAAAGTACAACTTCACCTTTATTTGCAGTTTGGCTTATAAATTCGACAGATTGTTCTAACGTTTGCATACTCATTAATTTAATGGCGGTTTTATCTTTAAACGCATTTACAATTATTGTGGCATCTTCGCCATAAATTATTATTTGTAATATATTGCTGGTTAGCACAGGTAACAATTCTCTGAAATCCTGCCCCTTTCCTTGCCCGCCTAATATGAGGTGAATAGAGTTTTTAGAAAAACCTTTTAGCGCAGCACTTGTCGCGCCAATATTTGTAGCTTTTGAATCATTGACCCATTGTACGCCATCATTACTGAAGACAACCTGACTGCGGTGCGGCAAGCCTGAAAAATCGTTAATAATATTTTGTGTTTTAGTCAGATCGATATCAAATACTGAACACAAACTTAACGCAGCCAAAATATTTAACTTATTATGTTGACCAACAATTTTAATATTGGAAATATCAATGACAGGTTTGTTATTATGGAAAACCCACTCGCTTCCGTCCTGAATATCAATAAAGAAATCAGCTTTAGCACTTGCGCTTAAACTAAAGGTTATGCACTTATTCTTACCAGCATTAATCTTACTTACATCTGCTACAAGTTTATCGTCCAGATTAATAATGATATTTTTTGAATTTTTTAATATTTTCTGCTTGGCCTTACAATAATCTGAAAATGAAGCATAACGATCCATATGGTCTTCACTTAAATTTAAAATCACACTCGCATATGCGCTTAAATGTGATGTTGTTTCAAGTTGGAAGCTTGATAACTCCAGTACATAACAATCCGCATTATCTTCCAGCAAAAGATCCAGACAAGGTACACCGATATTCCCACCGATTTTCGTATTGATATTAACTGCATTCAGAATTTCACCAACCAATGTAGTGACGGTACTTTTACCGTTTGACCCGGTTATAGCAATTATAGGTGCGTCAACTAATCGACAAAATAAATCTACATCACCAATAACTTCTTTGCCCTGGTGTGGCGCTGCTTGAATGAAAGGCTGCTTTATTGATACTCCCGGACTAACAATAAGAATATCGGTATCACTAAAATATTTTTCCTGAAACTCGCCGAACACGATTTTATATTGCTGCTTAATGTCTTCTATATTTGCAACGCTGGTACGACTGTCAATAATTTCGAAATCAAATCCATGTTTACTTAAAAAATTGGCGCACGATATTCCAGACGCTCCACAACCAACAATCAGGATGTTTTTGTCTTTCCATTCTAATTTTAAGTCAGAAATTTTCATTCTTGCTTTATCATTACCTGAAATTGATTTTTCATTTATAAACATTGTTATCGTACTTTTAGCATCGCTAAACCGACTAACACCAGTATGACGGTAATAATCCAGAAGCGAACTATAACTCTGGGTTCAGGCCACCCTTTCAACTCAAAATGGTGATGCAAAGGAGCCATTCGGAATATTCTTTTACCTGTTAATTTAAATGACGCTACTTGTAATACAACAGATAAGGTTTCAACGACAAAGACCCCACCCATAACAAACAAGATAAGTTCTTGTCTAACCAAAACTGCAATAATACCTAATGCTGCACCTAAGGCTAACGCACCAACATCACCCATAAAAACCTGAGCAGGGTAAGTATTAAACCAAAGGAAACCTAAACCAGCGCCAACGATTGCGGCACAGAAAATAGCAAGTTCACCGATACCTGGAATGTAGGGAATCGATAAATATTTAGCGAATTCAATATGCCCGGTTAAATACGCAATAAATCCTAATGCTCCACCCACCATGACGGTTGGCAAAATGGCCAATCCATCCAGCCCATCAGTAAGGTTTACTGCGTTACTAGATCCAACAATGACAAAATACGTAATTAGTACAAAGGACAAAAATCCAAGCTGTATTGTTATATGTTTAAACACCGGAAAAATAAATTGTGTCTCAACAAGACTTCCTGTCTTATATAAATACACACCGACTACTAGAGCAATAACAGATTGCCATAAATATTTATAACGTGATGCCAACCCCTTTGGATTGCGTTTTACTAATTTTTTATAATCATCAATCCAGCCGATGACACCGTATGCAAAGGTTACTAATATAACAATCCACACATAGCGATTAGTTAAATCCGACCAGAGTAAAGTACTGGCACCTATCGCAACCAAAATTAAAGCCCCACCCATCGTTGGTGTGCCAGCCTTAATTAAATGCGTTTGTGGTCCATCGTCTCTGATAGGCTGACCAATATTATATCGACTCAGGCGCGCAATCATAGTTGGGCCAATAATGAGTGAAATACTCAAAGCCGTTATAACACCTAAAATAACGCGTACAGTGATGTAATTAAAAACATTAAATCCACTATGAAATTCTTGCAAGTAGTGAGCTAAAGCATATAACATTTACGCTTCCTCCTGATCTGGTTCTGGTGCTAATGAACAAATCGAATTAACGATTTTTTCCATTTGCATTGACCGCGAACCTTTCACAAGGACTACATCATTTGGTTTAATTTTTTTACTTAACTGCTCAAGTAATTCACTATGAGAATGAAAGTGGATCGCTCCTTCACCAAACGCTTCACTGGTATACTGACTTTTTTCACCAATGGTGTATAAATATTTAGCTTTGCCCTCTTTTATCAAATGAGCTGCCTTTTTGTGCAATGCGATACTGTCTTCCCCTAACTCAGCCATATCACCTAACACAACGTGATAAGTTCCAGTAAAACAAGACATCGCTTCAAGAGCAGCAGCGAGTGAAGCAGGATTTGCATTATAGGTATCATCTATAACAATACTATTATTAACACCGGGCTTCTTAATCAATCGACCAGGTACCGGTTGCATTGATTCTAGGCCTTGTTTAATAAACTTAAAATCTATATTTAAAGCAATTGAAGCCGCAATTGCAGCTAACGCATTTATTATATTATGTCGGCCAAGCAATGCTAATTTGAGTTCAAAACTATCAGAATTTTTTATCTTAATTATTAGTGCTTTGTCTTTAAAATAAAATGAAACGTCCGCTTTATGGTCAGAACCAAAACTAAGCATTTTTATACTGCCAATTAACTGTTTCCAATACGAATAATGAGGGTCATCGTAATTAATAATGGCCACACCATCATCAGCAAGTCCTTCAAAAATTTCTCCTTTAGCTTCAGCAACACCATCAAGACTACCAAAACCATCTAAATGTGCAGCCGCCGCATTCGTAATGATGGCGACATCTGGCTGTACTAATTCAGTTAAATAGGATATTTCTTTCTTATGATTCGCACCCATTTCAATCACGGCACTATCATGATTTGAGGTCATTCGATATAAAGTGATCGGCACACCTATATCATTATTAAAATTACCTTTAGTTGCTAACACATTTCCTTGTGTGGAAAGAATGCTATGCAGCATTTCTTTGACCGTGGTCTTACCATTACTTCCAGTTACCGCTACTACCGGATAAGTAAATTGGCTCCGCCATGATCTTGCAAGTTCCCCAAACGCTACTCGTGAATTTTTCACTACCAAAACCGGTTTGACGTCAGTAATTTCATGCTCGACTAAAAATGCCGCCGCACCACGATCAGCTGCGTGAGTTATAAAATCATGTGCATCAAAATTATCCCCTTTTAGCGCAACAAATAATTCACCTTGTTTAACGGTACGGCTATCTGTATTAATACCGCGCACAATGCATTCAGATTCAGATGTTGCACCAACTAACGTAGCATTAGTCGCATCCTGAATTTCTTTTAATGTCATTGTAAACATTGTTATTGGATATCCTAAATTAACTGCCGGCAAACTCATTACTTCTCACTTACTATTTCTTTAGCAACTTCTACGTCATTAAACTCAAATTTATTCGAACCAATGATTTGATAATTTTCATGGCCCTTACCTGCAATAAGCGCGCAACCAGACACATTCGTAGCCTTTATTGCTTTAGTAATCGCAGCCTTTCTATCAGGTTCAATTATGACTTTATTTTTATTACTAATACCCTGTTCAATTTCTGCAATAATATTTTCTGCAGATTCATTTCGAGGATTGTCATTGGTTAAAACAATGGAATCTGCATAAATATTCGCTATAGCCCCCATTTTGCTACGCTTATCTTTGTCGCGCTCGCCACCACAACCAAACACACAGGTTAAATTACCTTTAAATTGTTCTGATAATGTTTTTAATACATGTTCCAGAGCATCGGGAGTATGTGCGTAATCAACTATTATCACGGGAAAACCATTTGCGACTATTTTTTGCATTCGACCTGTCACAGGTATAACGTTTTTAATTCGTGCTGCAATTTCTTCTAACGAATATCCTAGAATTTCCAGATAGGTACATACCGCCAGCAAATTACTAATATTGAAATCACCTATAAGTGACGAAGTTATCGCTACTGAGCCTCGTTTGGTATTTAAAACAAATTCAGTACTATCGCTGTGGTAGTGAATATCAGAAGCATAAACATCCGGTGAGTTACGTTTTTCATCAAGGCCATACTTGATAATATTTTTTCCAGCAGCCGCTTCAACCACATCAATTCCATGTGGGTCATTGACATTAATGATCGCGGTATTCACAGTTACTCTCTGAAAAAGTTTAATTTTCTCATTTAAGTACGCTTGCATCGTTCCATGATAATCTAGATGATCCTGGGTTAAATTAGTAAAAATTGCTACATCTATATCCACTCCATCAATTCGACCTTGCGCTAGAGCATGAGATGAAACCTCAATTGCTGCAATCTTTGTATTACGCTCTACAAAATCAGCAAATGTTTTATGCACAGTGAAGACATCCGGCGTTGTATGTGAACCAGCTGAAATATTCGGGTAAATACCCGTGCCTAACGTACCAATCAATCCACAAGGGTTATCAGAACCTAATGCTTGTGCTATAAAATTAACACATGATGTTTTTCCATTTGTACCGGTGACAGCAACAACATTGAGTGATTCAGATGCTTGATGGTATACACGATTAGCTAACACGCCTAAATTTTGTTTTAAGTTAGGGATTGCGATAAGCGGGACTTTCTTATTTATTCCTGCCCATGCAAATGGAATGGCATCGACTTTTGCCTCCCACAATACAGCCACTGCGCCTTTGGCAACTGCAGAATCAATATAATCCTGCCCATTAACGGCAACGAACACATCACCTTGTGTAACTTGACGACTATCAAGTACGACATTCTTAATCTCAACATTATACTCGGCAGGTAACGATAAAATACCGGCCAGGAGCGAACTCAAATTAGTAGCGAATGACTGTTGGTTGGCTGTCATCATTGTATTCCAGCCATTCTAGTTACATTCACTTGTGTCAGCGAATGCTCAGGTGAAGTTGTCGATGCTATTACTGGTTTGGCTGAAAATTTAATATTTGTATTAATATCATCAGGTGCGATGTCTAGAATTCGCAAGGCTCCTGCCATAACCTTGGCAAAAACTGGTGCAGCAACTTCACCACCATAGTAACCCCCGGTTGATGGTTCATTGACCGTTACAACCATAACCATTCTTGGGTTAGATGCAGGCACTATACCTGCAAAAATAGATATGTATTTTTTCTCACTATAGCCACCTATTGCAACTTTTTTCACCGTACCGGTTTTACCTGCAACACGGTATCCGGGGATACTAGCTAAACTTCCTGTACCTTCTTTTGTAATCACGGCTTCCATCATTGTTAAAATTTGATGCGAAGTATTTTTAGTTAATACCGTTTTTTCTGGTACATCATCATCCACGCGTACAAAAGTAACCGGTACTCGTTTGCCTTCGTTGCCTATTACTGCATATGCACGCGCTAATTGTAGTGCTGTAACGGATAAGCCATAGCCGAAGGATAAAGTTGCCCGCTCAATTTCCTGTTTATCTGTAATAGGATTTACAAAACCATTTACTTCACCGGGAAAACCGCTATGGCTACTCGTACCAAAGCCTACATTGTTATGCATACGTGTAATTTGTCTTGCGGGTATGGAAAGAGCAATTTTACTCATTCCAACATTACTTGATTTCTGAATGATTCGTGTTAAATTCATAACACCATAGTTTCTGTGGTCATGGATTACGCTGTTACCAACATGTAAAGTGCCGGGAGAAGTATCTATTTTAGTTGATGGTCGATAGCTCCCTGACTCCAATGCAGCAGCCATAGTAAAAGGCTTAATAGTTGAACCAGGCTCGAATATATCGGTCACCGCTCTATTTCTAAAGTTATTACTTTTCAATTTTTTTCGGTTATTAGGGTTATATGAAGGTTGATTGACCATTGCCAAAACTTCACCCGTTTTAATATCTAATATAAGCGCTGAACCTGATTTTGCCTTATGCTTGTGGACAGCTTTTTTTAATTCTCGATAAGTTAAATATTGTAAGCGGCGGTCAATACTTAAAGTTAAATCTTTACCTGGCTTAGGTTGGTCGATTAACTCTACATGCTTTATCACACGACCAAGCCTGTCTTTTAATACGCGCTTTAATCCTGGTGTACCTTTTAACCAATCATCATAAGCAAGTTCTAGACCTTCCTGGCCGGCGTCATCAATATTTGTAAAACCAATAACATGCGATGCTACTTCTCCTGCGGGGTAATATCTTCGATATTCTCGCTGTAGAGAGACACCCGCAAGCCCTAAAGCCATAATTTGCTGCGAAACTTCCGGAGCAATATGTCGTTGTAAATAGACAAAATCCCGGTGCTTCCGCTGCATCACTAAGGTCGTAATCAGAGACACATCTATTTGTAATATTTTTGCTAACTTGGGCCACTGAGCTTGCTCGGTTAAAAATTCTTTAGGATATATCCACACCGAATTCACTGGGGTGCTAATTGCAAGTGGCTCGCCATTACGATCTGTAATCATTCCTCGATGTGTTGCTATAGGAACTTCCCGTAAATAGCGCGCATCGCCCTGCCCTTTTAAAAAAGCATGATCCAAAATATGTAAATCAAACGCTCGCCAAACAAGTACTAAAACGCTTAAAACAATCAACATCACTATCACAAACATGCGATAGAATTTAACCGGTGTATGTACAGTTACACTCATAGTTTTATTATGACCGTATTAACATATTCGGCATTACGCATACCTAATTTTTCAGTTGCAATTTTTTCTATGCGACTGTCCGTTGCCCAGGTACTTTGCTCTAATTGCAATTGACCCCATTCAATATTCATTTTGTCACGCTGTGCATTCAGACGTTCCAACTCTACAAATAATAGTCGGTTATTGTGTTTGCTATAAACGACTAACATGGCCGAAGTCATTACCGTGACAATTAATAACCCGTTAAAAAGTTTTAATTTATCACTAAGGAATTGTGTTAACACTTTACGCATTAACTATACCCTCTCCGCTATACGCATTACGGCACTGCGTGCACGCGTATTTTGTTTTACTTCTTCGTCTGACGCTTTAATTGCTTTACCCATACGACGTAGCTTTGAATTCACTTCAACATGCATCACTGGTAAATCAATGGGTAGTTGCTCGCCTTGTTCCATATTACGAATAAAATGTTTTACAATTCGGTCTTCAAGCGAATGAAAACTTATAACAACCAGGCGTCCACCGGGTTTTAAAATATTGACCGCTTGTAGCAAGCACTGTTCCAGCTCTTCTAACTCACTGTTGATGAAAATTCTTATCGCTTGAAAACTACGCGTTGAGGGATCTTTTCCTTTTTCCCACTTAGGATTGGCAGCCGCTACAATGGAGGCCAATTGTTTAGTCGTTTCTATCGGTTGTTCTTCTCGCGCATTAACAATGGCGCGTGCAATACGTTTGGCAAAGCGTTCTTCACCGTATTCTTTTAATACTTTTGCTATGTCCGCTTCACTCGCTTGTGCAACCCATTGCGCGGCGCTTAATCCCTGGTCGGGATTCATGCGCATGTCTAATGGACCATCATTCTGAAAACTAAAGCCTCGAGCAGCGTCATCGATTTGAGGGGATGACACACCCAGGTCTAATAACACACCGTCCACGTTCCCGTGCCAACCATATTGCGTTATTACCGCTTCTAATTCGGCAAAGGACGATTGAGTAATTGAAAATCGTGTGTCATCACTGAATTCTTTTTCGGCCGTTGTAATGGCTAAAGGATCTTTATCAAAGCCTAATAAATGTCCGTCTGGACCAAGTTGTTCAAGAATCAATTTACTGTGTCCACCTCGACCAAAGGTGCCATCAACATAACGACCAGCCGAATTGATATTTAAAGCCTCCACGGCCTCATTCAACAAAACCGTGGTATGGGCTAAAGCCGTACTCATAAGGATATGCTCTCAAGGTCAGAGGATAAGGCTTCACTGTCCGATGCATTCAACCAACTATCACGTTGCTCATTCCAAATTTGTTCGTCCCAAATTTCGAATTTTTTACCTTGCCCGATTAAAGTAACCCGTTTATCTAAATTAACGCGTTCGCGAAGTAACGGCGGCAATAAAATTCGGCCGCTATTATCAAACTCGCATTCAGACGCATGGCCGATGAGTAATCGCTGTAATTTACGCGTTTGTGGATTGATGTTCGGCAGGCGGACTAATTGACGCTCAATTTCTTCCCATACAGGCAAGGGGTATAGCAACAAGCACGGGTCGTTTAGATCGAGCGTGACCACAAGTTGACCACTGCATTGCGCAGTCAGGCCCTCTCGATACTTACTGGGCATCGCCATACGCCCTTTCGCATCCAGATTAAGTGTGTTGACACCTCTAAACAATTTAGATAACTCCCCTGCTAACCGCTCATAAAATATAACAGTGGATCCAATAATCCCCACTTAGATCCACTTTTATACACTATAGAGAGCATATCACTACAAATCAAGTGATGGAATACACATAAACTAAAAAAGTTTCTTTTATGACAATGACTTAGGAGTGTTTACGAAACGAAATGAGTGAAATTTATACAGATTTATGAAATTAAAAAACATTGAATTTCAATAAGTTACGAATGGCAGTTAAAGTGAATATTCATGTAAAGAAGGGGGAGTTAGCCGATAAGCCGGGTTCTGTCGAGAGTAATCATTCATCTGGTATACACGTTACCGTGCAACTCAAGCGACCTACCCAGAAACCATACGGGCCGCATGTTACCCGAAGGCATGTTTCTCTATTTGGTCTTGCTCCAGGTGGGGTTTTCCCTGCCACTCATGTTGCCATGAGCGCGGTGCGCTCTTACCGCACCATTTCACCCTTACCTTCCCATAAATGGAAAGGCGGTATATTTTCTGTGGCACTTTCCGTCGGTTTGCACCGCCCAGACGTTATCTGGCACCTTGCCCTATGGAGCCCGGACTTTCCTCCAGAATTTAGCGAACTAAATTCCAGCGATTACTTAGCTAACTCCAAAAACAATTTTCGCAGAAACACGCCGATATAGCCAGAGGTTAATGAGTAACCACTCACACTCAAGCGTTATCTATAAAAAATAATTACTCAGAAGAAAGACTCAGGGCATGTTGATAGAGTTTATTTTTCCGCAATCCGGTAATGTCTGCCGTTAATGCTGCGGCTTTCTTGGTAGAAACTTCTTTTAGAAGTAATTTAAGGATACGTTCACTTTCCAGGTCAATCTCATCACTTTCTGGTTCCGTAATTGCTCCTTGCACAACTATCGCAATCTCGCCTTTGCGTTGATTACTATCTTCGTTGACAAATTCATGTAAAAACTCAAGTGTACCGGCTTTTATCGTTTCAAAGAGCTTGGTAAGCTCGCGCATATAAACAGCTTCGCGACTCGAGCCAAAATACTCGACCATATCCGATAAGGTATGAATAATTCGATGCGGGGCCTCAAAAAATACCAGTGTATCCGTTGCTACGGCTAATTCTTTTAAGCGCGCAACCCGTTGGGTTGATTTTGCTGGCAAGAAACCTTCAAAGTGGACCCGGTTGGTGGGTAAACCTGCTGCACACAATGCCGAGGTTAAAGTACTCGCTCCAGGAATAGGAACCACTGTAATACCAAGTTGATGAGCTTGGCGAACTAAATGGTAGCCCGGGTCACTAATAAGGGGTGTACCGGCATCCGATATCACGGCAATTGATTCGCCTGCCTGTATTTTTAGGAGTAAATCCTCACAAGCGTTTCGTTCGTTATGTTCGTGCAGAGCTGTTAAACTGGTGGTAATACCAAATTGTTGTAACAAAGGACGGCTATGTCGAGTATCCTCAGCGGCCACAAGATCGACATTTTTTAAAGTATCAATAGCGCGTTGTGACATATCTCCTAGATTACCAATAGGGGTTGCGACAATATATAAAGTACCTGATAACTTACTCGCTGACTGATTCACGCTATAATCCAGAAATTAAACTAACATTGAATATTGAAAAGATAATCTAATGACACTAACTTTAAATACTACCCTTTTTAAACATACCTTATTATTGCTCTCATTCTTTTTATTTACGGCATGCGGCACAATCACCACTGACCAAAATGCACAGGAAGATAGTATAGTCGTTCCTGAAGTCAGTGCGGCCTCAATACAGAGCAATACATTGCTGATTAACCAGCAGTATCAAACAGCTGTCGATTTTTATCAACAAGCATTAACAGAAGTCGCGTCTAATAATGACCTGGAAGACCAGGCCGACCAACAAATATTAATTCAATTACGCTTAGCAGCAAGCTATGCACACGTTGGAGAACTACATCAATCGAGACAAATCCTAAAAAATCTCTCCACCAATATACTTTCAATATCTCATCAACAATTACTTCTCCTGGCTAAGGCGAATATTGCCATCGTAGAGAGAAATGCTGAAGAAGTATTACGATTATTACCGACAAGTTTTATGCCGAACACAGATGCGAGCCTACTTGCTGAGTATCATTTACTCCGAGCTAAAGCCTTTTCAATGTTAGGCCACTCGTTAGACTCGGCGCAAGAACGCGTGTACTTTGAAAACTACATCACTGATAGCGCTTTAATACACACAAACCAAGAGAAAATCTGGGGGCTATTAGCGAACTTATCGATACGTTCACTACAACAATTATTGCCGGCCCCTGCGCCGGATATTCTAAGCGGGTGGATGGAACTCGTTAGAATTGCAAAAGTTAATCAACTTAGTCCTATTGATTTAAAAATCCAGATTAGCAAGTGGCAACAAAGCTATACCGATCATCCTATTCAAGCTGCAATGCTAGATAACTTAATGCTTCGTAAACAAGAAGATGTTGCTGTGCCCGATCATATAGCACTGCTCTTACCCTTATCCGGAACCTTTGCTAAAGCTTCAGATGCCATTCGCGATGGTTTTATTGCAGCCTATTATTCTCAATCATCAGAACGTAAGCAAACCATTAAGATTTACGATACATCAGATCCTTTAAAAAGTTTTACCGACATTTATCAACAGGCCGTCAACGAAGGAGCTCAATTTATTATTGGGCCGCTGCGCAAACAATCTATACAACAACTACTAGTACATGACATATTACCGGTTCCTACCATGGCATTAAACTATGTTGGTCTCGATTCTCCACCACCCAGTAATTTATATATGTTTGGCTTGTCTCCTGAAGAAGAAGCACGTCAGGTAGCACAACGGACCTGGCTGGATGGACACATTCATGCTGCGAGCATTTATCCGTCAGGGCCATGGGGTGAACGTGTCTATGCAGCTTTTAAGACACAATGGGAAAGCATTGGTGGCGTCGTTGTAGCACACCAAACCTATGAATCAACTAAACGTGACTTTTCACAACCCATTCGTAACTTACTTGAAATTAATTCAAGTCAGCAACGTTTTCGTAAACTAACGACAGTTTTACATCGTAAAATTAAATTTACTGCGCGGCGTCGTCAGGATATCGATTTTATCTTTCTTGCCGGTTATCCCAGACAGGCAAGACAAATTCGTCCGCAGATAAAATTTTATCATGCTGCTAATATTCCAATTTATTCAACCTCACATGTCTTTACTGGAAATTTGAATCAGGAAAGAGACCGCGACATGGATGGAATGATATTTGGTGATATGCCATGGGTGCTCAACGAAAGTACTGCCCACCACGGCTTGCGCGGCGATATAGAGTCACTTATCTCAGATGCAGGTAATCGGCTACAACGCCTTTATGCTTTAGGCATTGATGCATTTAATATTATCCCTGCATTGAATACATTAGGGCAGTATTCATATGAACGTTTTGATGGTGAAACCGGCAGTCTAAGCCTGGATGAGTACCGGCGTATTAAACGCCAGCTTACATGGGTTACATTTCGCAGCGGAAGACCCAGTTTAATTGGAAGTAATTAATCGTTTCATAATGTTTCAATGACTCTACTTAAAAAAGCGCAACACTTACTAACCGGTGAAACTGCCGAGCAAGACGCTTGCCAATTTCTTATTAAAAATAAGTTGAAACTGGTCAGCAAAAATTATCGCTGTAAATTTGGTGAAATCGATTTAATCATGTTAGACAAGCAGTCGCTGGTTTTTGTCGAAGTACGTTATCGTAAAAATAGCCAGTTTGGTAGTGGTGCCGAAAGCATTACCAGTAACAAACAACACAAGTTAATCAAAACCGCCAGCTACTATTTACAACAGAATCCGCAAGCATTTCAATACGCGGCGCGTTTTGATGTTGTATCAATGTCCCCAGGAATTACTTCAAACAACCCAACCAATCCAGAGAATGAAACGAAAATTGACTGGATAAAAGATGCATTTCAAGCGTAAAATCCGTAAGCGCATTAAATTTAATATAACAAACAGCAGTAGAGCACCATTATGAGCCAGAGCCAGAGCCCGATTCAGAACCAGACTCAAACGATGTCCAATATTGAAAAAATGTTCGATGACAGTATTGCAACCAAACAACAAGCAAAAAATGTTCTCGCTGAACCCATTGCAAAGGCAGTGTCGCTGCTTGTTAATGCACTACAGGATAACAAAAAGATCTTGATTTGTGGCAATGGCGGCTCAGCAGCAGATTCACAACATTTTGCCGCTGAACTGATTTGCCGGTTTGAACGTGAGCGGTCTTCACTACCCTCTATCGCCCTCACCACTGATACCTCAGCAATAACGGCGATAGCAAATGATTATTCATTTAAAGAAATTTTTGCCCGACAGGTTGCCGGCCTTGGCCAACATGGTGATGTGCTTATCGCTATATCAACCAGTGGCAATTCAGAAAATATTATTCGCGCAATTCAGGTTGCTCACGAAAAAAGTATGTCTGTTTTAGTTCTTAGTGGCTGTAATGGTGGGAAAATTGCCACGTTACTTAAAGATAACGATATTGAAATACGTGTTCCTACTGAATCAACCGCTCGAACGCAAGAAGTACATATTCTAACGTTACATTGCTTATGCGATCAAATTGATACGCTAATGTTTGGTTCATAACACGACTCACCCACAATAAAACTACCTATAGTCAAATCCCTGTGAATTACATCCCAAACAATATCATCCCAGCTGAGTTTTTAGAAAAATTACAACGCTGTGTTGCGCCTGAATCATTTTTCAGCGATCCATCCGATTGCTACGCCTATGGTTATGATAATAGTCGACAGCATCAGTTGCCCAATGCTGTCGTTCTTCCCTGTAATACAGAACAAATACAAAACATAGTGTCGCTTTGTAATGAATATAAAATAACTTTAACCGCGCGCGGGCGTGGTACAGGCACTGCTGGAGGCAGTGTGCCTGTTCGTCAGGGCGTGGTTCTTTCTACCGAGAATATGGCTGCTATTATCAACATTGATCCTGACAATCGCGTTGCCACCGTGCAACCGGGTGTTCTTAATCAAACTCTACAAGATGCGCTACTCGAGCATAAATTATTCTGGGCACCGGATCCAACCAGTGCCGCCTTTTGTAGTATTGGTGGAAATCTTGCCGTTAACTCGGCCGGACCCCGTGCAGTTAAGTACGGCACAACCCGGGATAATGTTTTAGGCCTAAGCGCGGTAACCGGCGCGGGTCATCTGATTAAAGCGGGAGTAACAACCACCAAGGGCGTTGTCGGCTATGACTTAACCCGTTTAATCGTTGGCTCGGAAGGTACTCTTGCCATTATCACCCAGGCCGATCTTAAACTACTGCCATTGCCTGAAACCAAAGCAACCTTACAAGCCTTTTATAAAGATATTGAATCCGCGACCCATGCCATTACTCACGTTATGGCTCAACCCATTACGCCCTGCGCTCTTGAGTTTATTGATTCAGCCTGTCTGGATATTATTCGTAAATATTCACCTGATGTCTATTTACCCGATACAGCAAAAGCGTTGCTTATGATTGATGTCGATGGCGATAACGAAACCATAAAAGCCGCGAGCAATAAAATATCGCTGAGTTTAAAAAATGCAGGTTTGATTGAATTAAACATTGCCGAATCAAAACCAGACATTGAGAAAATCTGGAAAACAAGAAAAGCCCTCTCACCTGCCCTACGGACCATTGCGCCTAAGAAAATCAATGAAGATGTAGTCGTGCCGGTTTCAAAAATTCCCGACTTAATCGGGGGTCTTAAAATTATATCCGGGAAATACAGTATTCCCATTGTTAACTTCGGTCACGCCGGTAATGGAAATATTCACACCAATTTATTACTCGATGAAACGAATCCGTTGCAAGCCAAGAATGCCCAGGCCTGTTTAAGCGATGTATTTGAATTGGTTTTAGAATTAAATGGCACCATATCCGGTGAGCACGGCGTTGGCATGGAAAAGCGCGATTACGTCGGCAGAGAAATAGACAGCGCTACCCTCAACCTTATGCGACAAATCAAAACCCAGTTTGATCCGAATAATATTTTAAACCCGGATAAGATGTTTCCACTCGTTAAGTAATATAGCAATACGTGTTAGCTCAACAAGATTGCCGCGCTAGCGCTCGCAATGACCGTATTATTTTAATGCTTCAGTAAATTTAAAATTTAGAGATATTCTGAGGGATAACGAGAGGCTAAAGTACAAGGCGAAGAGGTAACGAAAAAGCGGAGTTTACGATGAGTAAATGAGCATTTAGAGTTGCCTATTCAACGCAGTAATTTAGCCTCTCGTTATTCCTCAGGCGGATGAACCGCTCAGGGCTAGGTCATTCCCATTAATAAAGTCAACATCCAACTCTTCAGTTTCATATCCATTCTGTTCAATAATATCAATAACCATCTGCAGATCGAATTGTTGAAAGGAAGTAATCATTATTAAATTATTTTCTAATGAAACCCTTACACTAATACCTTTTATTTCATCTAAGTCTGCTTGTAATTGTGCTGCTTGATGAGGGTAAATCAAACCATAAACTTCAAATGAAATAATTCGCATTACAAAATCCTGTGAAGGGTTTATTTGTTTTCTAACGACCAAAACGGTTTGTTATTATAATGATAAACTAACAGTTTTGTATACAAAGTAAACAACTATTGTATGGAATTATTTTACAATTTTAAGGCTTGGCTTTTTAGGAGATGCTGAAGAACCTGATGGGCCTGAACCCCTTGGATTTGGATCACGGGGATCAGGGTCATTGGGATCTGTATCGCTAGATTTCAAGCCAACGGGCTTTGAGTAGGATACTTTAGGCTGATCTGGACTTTTTGGCTCGGAATTTTCTGGATTTTTTGGGTCTGGACTATTCTGCTCGGTCTTGGTTTGACCAGCTTCCATATCAAAGGCGTCACCTTTAAACATCATGCCCCGGCCATTCTCTTTTGCGTAAATAGCCAGGACCGCTTCAACAGGAAAAGAAACTTCCATGGCTTTACCATTAAACCGAGCACTAAACAGGACATATTCATTCCCCAGGTTCAGATTCTGGGTAGCACCTGGACTAACATTTAATAAGATCTTACCATCATCAATATACTCTCCTGGAATAATAACATCGGCATGATTAGCATCAACCAACGCGTATGGCGTTAAGTCACAATCAATAATCCATTCATGCATCGCTCGAATTAAGTAAGGTCGACTCGTTTTCATATAGGATTAACTAAGGACGTAATTCCTTTTCTGTTTCAGTTAAACTTTCTATAAATGCTTCTCTTGCAAACAAACTATCAGCGTATTTAATTAATGCTTTTGCTTGAGGTGGCAAGGTGATGCCATAAGAAGGTAGACGCCACAGTAAAACTGCTAAGGCACAATCAATCAGAGTATATTCATCACTCATAAAAAAAGGTTTTTGTTCGAATACAGCTGAAGTGCCCACTAAACTATCTTGTAATGCTTTACGTGCATTTTCAACATCTTCACCATTAGTGATTTTAGTCGACAAGACAATCCAGTCACGCTCAATACGTTGTAGTAGCTGGCGAATACGTGAGCGAGACACCGGGTCAACCGGCATTAAAGGAGGATGCGGGAAACGTTCATCTAAATATTCAACAATGACGCGGTGATCATACAGAGCAAGTTCTCGATCAACCAATGTTGGTACTTCATTATATGGATTCAGTTCTTGTAAACCTTCAGGTGTATTATCTAAATCAACAAAACTTGAATCATAACTAATTCCTTTTTCGGCAAGGACTAATCTCACCATATGACAGTAAAGATTGCTATCACTGCTGAAAAGCATCATTGCTAAGCGTTTGTTTGCTACTTGTACCATTTTAAATACCTATGAACTTATAAAATAAGAATTTCTTAAAAAAGAACTTAAAAACAAAGTAACCTTTTATCAGGTTACAGAAAATGAAAAACAAGAAAAGAGGGCGTACCCTCTTCTCTTAAAATAACTATTTTATTCTCACAGTTTAAAATATATTAAATCGTGAGTATTAAACAATTACTAGTGAACATCCTTCCAAAACTCTTTCTTCATTGCATATGACACAATAAAGAGCAGGAATAAGAAACCAAGAACATATACACCCATGGTGTAACGAACTAACTTAGCTGGCTCACCCATATATTCAAGGAAGTTAACTAAATCAGTTACGGCACCATCATACTCGGCCGCATTCATTGAACCGGCCACAACTGTTTCAAATTTAATGGTTTCAGTTACATGGCCATGCTCATCAGTATGTTTGGTCTTAACGGCTTTTTTCAAACCCTCAAGTTCCCACAATACATGTGGCATACCAACAGCAGGAAAGGTTGTGTTATTAACCCCGAACGGACGAGACTCATCAATATAGAATGATTTTAGATAAGTATAAATCCAGTCTGCACCGCGAGAACGAGCAACCACTGACAAATCAGGAACTGGCGTACCAAAGTAAGCTTTACCATCTGCATCTGACATAGCAACAGTCATCAACTGTCCCGCTTTTTTAGGCTTACCATTTTTATCTTTCGAGAAATCAGCAGGGAAAATCATATTTTCCGTCACCTGTGCGTCACTTAAACCAATATCTTTTGCCATACGGCTATACCGCATATAGCTCGCGGCATGACAGTTTAAACAATAATTTACAAATAATTTAGCACCACGTTGTAATGACGCTTTGTTATTTAAATTAATTTCGACTTCTTCCAAATGTGCTCCACTGCTTGCCCAAGCCATATTAGGCAGTGCAAAAATAGGCGCCAAAGAAATCAAGAGTGTTGCGATTAAAGTTTTCATTATCCTGTAACCCTCTCTGGAACGGCTTTAGTCTGTGTAGATGACTTAAACATAACCGGAATAACCAATAGAATTGCAAAACAAACAACAGGGATAAGTCCTGTTTTAAACATCATTGCAACTTTTTCAGCATCACCACCACGTAAGATATCAAGTAACACTACTGTGCCAACTAAAACCACTAAGCTAGTTATATAATATTTAGCTGAACGCTGCGCACTGTATATCCATAAGAAAATAAAGAATGCAAAATAGAGTTCCGTAAAACGGAAAGCAAGTTCAGATAGAATACCAGTAGAAGGTTGCGTACCTAAGTAACCTAATACAATGAAGCTCACAATAAAGATAAACATATTCACTTTAAAGATAGGTTCACGGTAGCGCATAGATTTAACCGGGTGTCTGTCTAACCATGGAAGGAAGAACAAGAACACAATCGCCATTCCCATTGCAATAACACCCGGGAATTGTGATTCCCAAATCGGTGGTATCGCACGCAGAATTGCATAGAACGGTGTAAAGTACCATAAAGGCACAATATGTGCTGGTGTTTTAAGTGGATTAGCCGGAATAAAGTTATCTTTTTCCAGGAACCAACCACCTAACTCAGGTGCAAAGAATAGTACAGCAGCAAAGAACATTAAAAATACAACCACACCCACAATGTCTTTCACAGAATAGTAAGGGTGGAATGGAATGCCGTCTAATGGAATACCGTCCGCACCTTTAGTTTTCTTGATTTCGACACCGTCAGGATTATTTGAACCCACTTCGTGTAAAGCAATAATATGCGCTACAACCAGGCCAGCTAAAATAAAGGGTACTGCAATAACGTGGAAAGCAAAGAAACGGTTTAAAGTTGCATCCGATACAACATAGTCACCACGAATCCAGACTGAAAGTGATTCACCTACCCAAGGTACTGCGGCAAATAAGTTAACAATAACTTGTGCGCCCCAGTAAGACATTTGTCCCCAGGGTAATAAGTAACCCATAAACGCTTCAGCCATTAACGCTAAGTAAATTAACATACCAAACAACCAGATTAATTCACGCGGTTGTTTGAACGAGCCGTACATGAGGCCACGATACATATGTAAATAGACCACAACGAAAAATGCAGAAGCACCGGTTGAATGCATATAACGAATCAGCCAACCGAAATTGACATCCCGCATAATATATTCAACCGAGGCAAACGCTAAGCTTGCATCCGGTTTGTAATTCATTGTTAAGAAGATACCGGTAACAATTTGAATTACTAGAATAAGTAAGGCTAATGAACCAAAGAAATACCAAAAGTTAAAGTTCTTTGGTGCATAGTATTTGGCCATGTGGTCTTCCCACATTTTTGTCATTGGGAAGCGTGCGTCTACCCAACCCATAAAGGCCTGTGCTTTAGTTGTCATTATGCAACTCCTCCGTCTTCACCAATCACTACAACCTTATCGTTATTTTTATACATATAAGGTGGAATAACCAGATTAATAGGTGCAGGTACGCCTGCATATACACGGCCAGCTAAATCAAATTTTGAACCGTGGCATGGGCAGAAGAAACCGCCTAACCAGTTCGAATCAAAACCAACATTTCCCACATCAGGACGATATTGAGGAGAGCAACCGAGATGTGTACAAATACCGACTACCACCAGATATTCCGGTTTAATTGAACGGTATTTATTCTTCGCATAAGCGGGTTGATCAGAAGAATTCGAATCGATATCCGCTAATTTGTCTTCTAATTTCGCTAAATCATCGAGATTTTGTTTTGTACGATGTACAACCCAGACCGGTTTTTTACGCCATGCAATAACCAGACGACGGCCAGGCTCAAGTTTCGATATATCCACCTCTACTGGCGCCCCAGCAGATAAGGCACGTGCACTTGGTAGCATCGAACCTATAAATGGAACAACTGCCGCTCCAGCTCCGATAGCTCCAACCACTGTAGTAGCAGCGGTTAAAAAGCGACGTCTGCTTTTATCAACGTCTTGTTCACTCATTAAAAAATCTCCCAACTAGATTGAATCACTGGTTATCGACAGTTCGCCGAGTTTATTGACTCATTTGTCTCATTACTGAATAAGAACTTAATATTATAAGTTTGAAATATACTTAAATAGCTAAAATTTGCGGCGTAATTCTGACCTAAAGCCTTACTAAGGTCAAGTGAAAGGTGAATTTTGTTTTACTAATCAAAAAGTTAGATAGGGTTATCAATATTTATAAACTGCTGATTTACCTCAAAATGTTGCCCTAAATGCTCGCCAAGCGCCTTTACTCCATAACATTCGGTTGCATGATGGCCTGCGGCGAAGAAGTGAATTCCGCATTCACGCGCAATATGGGTTGTTTGCTCGGATGCCTCGCCGGTAATAAAGGCATCAACGCCTAAGTCCACTGCTTGTTCAATATAATTCTGGGCTGCACCGGTGCACCAGGCGATAGTTTGAATCGAGCTATTCGCCTTTGAATCGGCTGGTATATGCAATACTTGTCGATTTAGTACCTGGCTAATGTGCTGAGCAAAGTTTGAGGCTGCTGTCGGCTCGAATATCTTGCCATACATCCCAATCGCCTGGACACCACTCCCGCCAAAACGCCCCTGTACCTCGATATCTAACCTATTGGCCAGCTGAGCATTATTACCCAGTATAGGATGAGCATCGAGTGGCAAATGATAACTAACCAAACTGATATTCTCCTCGATTAAACGTTTAATTCTGCGAAACTTCATCCCAATAATCCTTGGGGATTCGCCCGGCCAAAAAAATCCATGGTGTACCAATAACATATCGGCTTTAGCATCAACTGCAGCATCGATTAAAGCTTGAGAAGCCGTAACGCCAGTAACGATATTAGATACTTCGCGTCGGCCTTCAACCTGAAGGCCGTTGGGGCAATAATCCTGAAACTGAGTTGACTCAAGTAAATCATCACAATAATTAATAATATCAGTTAATACTGCCATTTCCATGCCTTCATTTATAAATGTTTATTATTTAACTCAACTGACTTCTTCAACAGCTATCTGAGAGGGTACACTGGATGTTTCGCTGCTACATTATAAAGTGGCATCATACTAGCGGCTAATTGTCGCAATGTTTCCTGTCTGTTACCCGGCGATGGATGGGTGCTCATAAATTCCGGCAGCGTCTTCCCACCGACCTTACCCATTTTAGCCCATAAACTTGCTGCCGCATTTGGGTTGTAGCCCGCTTTAGCGGCCAGTTCTATACCCATTCGGTCAGCTTCACGTTCTGCAATTCTACTATTTGGTAGCTCTATAGCCACTTTAGCTGCCAGTGCAGCACCGGTTAAGGCAAGGCCAGAGTTCTCGCTATTTTTTACACTAATGGCAACCGCAACCATGCCTAATTGAGCCGCCATTGCTACAGACATCTTTTCAGCGGTGTGATTGGCCAATGCATGTGAAACCTCATGCGCCATAACCTGGGCTAATTCATCATCCGTTGGATTTATTTTTTGTAACAATCCTGTGTATATCGCCATCTGACCTCCAGCCATACACCATGCATTAACACTTTCAGGATCATCAATCACTTTTACACTCCATGACCAATTGCTGGTATACGGATACTGCAAAATGGCCTGGCTAATCAAACGACCTGTTATTTGCCTAACGCGCCTGGAAATAATCGGGTCGTTATCGACTTTACCTTTGTCACTCAATGGCTTTAAAGTTTGAATATAAGCCTCTTTGGAGGCAGTAATTGCTTGCTCAGGAGACACCAACATTAACTGACTGCGACCCGTCGGACTGGTACTGCAGCCACTCAGGAAGACAGCCAATAACAGACTTATTTTAAACCGCCACTGTTTCATTTTAAGTTGATTCATTTGGACCCCTTTAAATTAAAAATATAGACACCATAATTAAAACTAATTACCTTTGCCAGTTTATGCGTGATTCGGGTAAGATTATTTAAATGTCATTATCCCTTTAAATACCTTAGAAATATAACGAAACACTATGAAAATCACAAAAAGCCTCAGTTTTATCCTCCAATTTGCAACCGTGGGTCTCGCTGTTGCATTTATACTTATATATATGTATCCAAATTTACTCAATTCGGAGCAAGCTCCACAAACGGTTGAGATAAAAGAATCGCAACACACTCACAAAGTAATTGGTACACAACAAGCCGTTATTTCGTATGCCGATGCGGTTGATACGGCCTCACCTGCTGTAGTAAACATTCAAACCTCAAAAATTATTACCCGGCAGGCTAATCCACTTTTAAAGGATCCCTTCTTTGGTCAATTCTTCTCAGACCGAAATCAATCTAAAAGTCGCCAGGAAATTGAATCCAGTCTGGGTTCCGGCGTTATTATCAATCAACATGGTTATATCTTAACGAATAACCACGTTATCGCGGGTGCAGATGAAATTTTAGTTGCACTAAAAACCGGAGTCGTTAAAAAAGCAAAAATTATTGGCACCGATCCCGAAACCGATCTTGCTGTACTTAAAATAGAAGGCGATGAACTTCCTACAATTACTTTGGGCAAAGATACCCAGGCACGCGTTGGCGATGTAGTACTTGCCATTGGCAATCCCTTTGGCGTTGGGCAAACGGTAACATCCGGCATCATCAGCGCAACCGGCCGTGACATGCTCGGTATTAATACCTTTGAGAACTTTATCCAAACTGATGCCGCCATTAATCCGGGCAACTCGGGTGGTGCTCTCATTAATCCTTACGGCGAACTTCTTGGTATTAACACTGCGATATTTTCGCGCAGTGGTGGCTCACAAGGAATCGGTTTTGCAATACCGGTCAGCCTCGCAAAAAATGTGATGCAACAAATTATAGAACATGGCCATGTGATCCGGGGCTGGTTAGGCGTTGCGATTCAAGGTATCGACCCTAAAATGGCAGAATCACTAGAGTTAAAATCAACTAACGGAGTCATCATTACTAACTTAATAATCAATGGCCCCGCTGACCAGGCAAAATTAACTCGCGGTGATGTTATTACCAAAATAAATGGGGTTGATATAAAAAATGTGCGACATGCACTGAACACCATTAGCTTATCCAAACCCGGCGAAAAAATAACAATCGAAGGTATACGCCAGGGTAAGGTATTTGATGCAACAGCAATAGCTTTCCAGCGCCCACCACCCGTAAAGTCTATTTCTAAACGTTAACCTTTATAGCGAGCACAAATAAATTCAGTCTAAGACTCTGCTTACTAAGCTATGCATACGATGCTATAAGGCTTGGCCTAGAAACATATCGGCGACCTTCCAATAAATCACGGTGTTGCTCAAAAGCCTCAAGCATAAAATCAATAAAGGCTCTTACCCGAGCCGTAGCCCGAAGATCTTCGTGGGTTAGAATCCACAAATCACCACATGCTCCACCCTCTGAAATTAATTCCAGCCGCTCAAGCGATGTAACTGTATCCGCTAAAAAGCAAGGTAACATAGCAATACCCATGCTTGCTTTCACCGCTTCAAGTTGTGCCAGTAAGTCATCTGCTTGATGCACTACCGGCGAGGCTGCATAGCGACTTCCCCTATTCCATTGCGTTTTAGAAGAAATTTCTTCCCAACCAATCCAGGCTAATCCATCCGGATTTCCGTTGATGTCGTGAGACTTCAGGTAATCACTTGAGGCATAAACACCCTTTGCGGGGTGTAAAATGCGGCGACCTACCAGGTAGTCGGGAGGATTTGGCGTCAAACGTATTGCTATATCTGCTTCACGTTTACGTAGGTTAAATTCTTCATTGGAAAAAGCCAGCTCTAAATTAATCCCGGGATAGGCCTTTGTAAATTCAGCAATATCAGGCATTAATAAATGGGTTGCTAACGCGGTTGGCATGGTCACCCTTAACACACCATTTAATTCTGCGTCACGTCCAATGACTTGTCTATCGAGTTTTACAATCTCATCTTCAACGTGTTGTGCAGACTTCATCATTTCTTCACCCGTTGCCGTCAACACATAGCCATTGGGTAAACGCTCAAATAACCGCACGCCTAATTTTTTTTCAAAAGCCGTAATCCGCCGTGCAACAGTTGAGTGGTTAACAGACAAAGCCACCGATGCGGCGCGAATAGAGCCTTTGCGGGCTACCGCTAAAAAGAATCGTAAATTATCCCAGTCCATACGGTGCATTATTGCACTTAGAGTTTGCGAATATCAAGAGTTACATCGCATAAATGCAGGAGATAGTATGTGAATTCCAAACCAAACAGGGAATTCGAACATGGCATATGAACTTTACTGGGGAGCTGGCAGCCCAAACTCTTGGCGACCTTTACTGGGACTTGAAGTAAAAGGACTCGAGTACCACTCCAGAATACTGGAGTTTTCCAAACGAGAACATCAATCACCTGCAATGCTGGCAATGAACCCACGCGGGCTTTTACCCATCCTCAAAGATGGCGATGTGGTTGTTTATGAATCCATTGCCATTCTCACTTATTTAGATAAAAAGCATCCCGAGAAACCATTATTTGGCTCAACGGCAGAAGAAACAGCACATATATGGAAACGAATATTCGAGATCGAAAATTATCTACGTGAAGACCTTGAAGGCATTATCCGGCCTGTTTTCTTTGACGATGTTAGTGACAGTATTGATTCTATCGAGAAATCTACCCGTTATGTAGATGCGGAATTTAAAACGATTGAATCTCAACTTGAAAATTCTGACTACCTGGCAGGAGATAAAATTTCAGCCGCCGACATTATTTTATTTCCCTTCATACAAGCTCTATTGCGCGCAATGGAATTAAAAACAGCGGAACCGCTTGATCTGAAGTTTAAACAGCTCGATAAACATTTTCCTAATATAGCTCAGTGGCTAACCCGTATCGAATCCATACCGGGTTACGACAACACCTATCCACCAAACTGGAAAGATTAATCTTTAGAGTTAAATAAACCTACTTATTATAAAATGGAGTTTTCAAATGCAAGATGAAAATTTAGACACTAGCAACCGCACAACAACTTTTGCACGCTGGATTGTTCAGCATCGATGGAGTGTTATTGCTTTAACAGTACTAATCGTAATCGCGATAACCAGCGGAATGCGCAACGCCGGCTTTACCGGTGATTATCATGTGTTTTTTACCGCTGACAATCCACAAATGCTTGCTTTTGAACGCCTGGAAAAAACCTATACCAAAGATGACAATGTATTAATTGTTCTAGCACCCAAGGACGGTACTGTTTTTAGTACACAAACGTTACAAGCTATAGAGCAGATTACAAAAATGGGTTGGCAAGTACCCTATTCTTCTCGTGTTGATTCAATCAGCAACTTTCAGTATACCCATGCAGAAGGTGATGATCTTATCGTTAAGGATCTATACCGAGATGCAAAATCACTAACCGTTAAAGAAGTCAGAAAGTTAAAGTCAATAGCACTTACCGAACCATTATTGGTTAATAAATTGATTTCACCTGAAGGAAATGTCGCTGGCATTAACATTACAGTACAGCTTCCAGGTAAGAGCCCGGAAACAGAAATGCCAAAAATCACTGTTGCAGTGAATAAAATTGCTGACGAAATACGCCAGCAATATCCACAAATTGACGTTTACATGACGGGGATTGTATTACTCAACGACGCCTTCTTTTCTGCGTCAATGAAAGATATGTCGACACTTGTTCCACTTACTTTTTTAGTGATTCTTATTGCAATCGGTTTATTTCTACGCAGTTGGACCAGTACCTTTAGCACCTTATGGATCATAGTTTTTTCAATTATGATTGGCATGGGATTTTCAGGCTGGGCCGGGATAAAACTTACTCCGCCAAGTTCAGTCGCTCCGACCATCATTATGACGCTTGCCGTCGCAAATGCCATTCATATATTGGTCAGCATGTTTCACGCAATGCGCCAGGGCACTGAAAAAAAAGAAGCTATTATTGAAAGCCTACGTATTAATATGCAACCTGTTTTTCTTACCAGCCTCTCAACGGTCATTGGCTTTTTAGCCATGAATTTTAGTGAGTCACCACCATTTCACGATCTCGGGAATATTGTTGCTGTTGGCATGGGAGCTTCATTTTTATTATCTATTACTTTCTTACCTGCAGTAATGTCGTTATTACCGGTTAAAGTTCCTAAACAGAAGCTTGATGATAACTCTACAATGTTACGCCTTGCGGAATTTGTTATTCGGCGTCGCACACCTCTATTGGTTGGTATGAGCCTGGTAGTGCTGACATTAGGATCTTTTTTACCGCGAAATAATTTAGATGAAAATTTTGTTGAGTATTTCGATAAAAGTATTCCATTTCGTGCAGCCTCGGATTTTGTGTCTGAGAATCTGGGCGGTATGTACCGGATTGACTATTCTGTTGACGCAAAAGAAACCGGTGGAATTTCAAACCCGGAGTTTCTTAATAAGCTCGAAGCCTTTGCCAATTGGTATCGTGCACAACCCGAAGTCATCCATGTCAACACACTAACCGATACCATAAAGCGATTAAATAAAAATATGCACGCAGAATCAGATTCGTTTTATACATTACCTGAAGAACGTGATTTATCTGCGCAGTATTTATTACTCTATGAAATGTCATTGCCCTACGGCCTTGACTTAAATAATCAGATTAATGTTAAAAAATCAGCTACTCGCATGAGTGTGACGATCAAGAATATAAACACTACCAAGATCCTTGCACTCGAAGAGCGTGCACAAACCTGGTTACGAAAAAACGCTGCCGAAATACAAAGTGACGGCTCAAGTACCACTATTATGTTTGCACATATCGGCAAACGAAATATCACAAGTATGATTCTTGGTACAACAGTTGCGTTAATACTCATATCGTTTATTCTGATATTTGCACTACGCTCATTTAAGACCGGTTTAATCAGCCTGATACCTAATTTAGTTCCAGCCGCAATGGGCTTTGGACTATGGGGTTTATTAGTAAGCGAAATTAATGTTGGTCTGTCAATTGTTACCGGTATGACGTTGGGCATTGTCGTGGATGACACGGTGCATTTTTTAAGCAAGTATCTGCGTGCGCGACGTGAAAAAGGACTCAATGCTGAACAAGCTGTACGTTATGCCTTCTCAACTGTTGGCACTGCACTTTGGGTTACATCCGCGGTCTTAATATCGGGCTTTATGATACTTACGTTATCAACCTTTAAATTAAATTCTGATATGGGGTTATTAACCTCCGTTGTTATTGCTTTCGCATTACTCGCCGATTTTTTACTATTACCAGCAATACTCCTGAAAATTGATGCTAAAAAAGAACCAACTCCAATTAACTCTCAAGTTGTCATTGAAACAAACTAATAAGGAAGGCACAGATGAAAATTCTTACTCCAATACTTTTAACTTTTATTATGGCAACGGCACCAATTGTAACCGTCAATGCCGACACTAATGAAGATAAAGGTCTTAGCATTGCAAAAAAAGTAGATAGTCATGATCAGGGTTGGAGAGATTCAACTGCTAGTTTGAAAATGATACTACGTAATCAACAAGGTGAAGAAAGTATACGAACAATTCGCCTCAAATCTCTCGAAGTAATCGGAGATGGAGACAAAGGGCTTACTATTTTTGATAACCCACGTGATGTAAAAGGTACCGCATTTCTATCTTTTTCTCATGTCATAAAACCTGATGACCAATGGTTATATCTTCCTGCATTAAAACGGGTAAAACGGATTTCTTCGGCTAACAAATCAGGTCCATTTATGGGTAGCCAGTTTTCTTTTGAAGATTTGGCTTCGTTCGAAGTTGACAAGTATCATTATAAATATCTGCGTGATGAGAGAGTCGATGGTCATAAAAGCTTCGTCGTTGAAAATTATCCTAAATACAAATATAGTGGTTATACTCGGCAGGTTGTTTGGGTTGACCAGGAGCGTTATATTCCACTCAAAATTGAATTCTATGACCGCAAAAATGCTTTATTGAAAACATTGCTCTTTAACAATTATACTCAATATCTCGATAAGTACTGGAGAGCTCACGAGCAGAAAATGAAAAACCATCAAAATGGAAAAACAACGATTCTTACATTAAGCAATTATCAGTTCAACAATGGTCTCAGCCCACGAGATTTTGAGCGAAATAGCTTAAAACGAGCACGCTAAAAGATTCTTAATACGGAATGTAACATTGATGAATAAAATTTCACTTAACCCTATCCTTACCTCTGCCCGGCGTCATTTACGAAAAGTTGATCCTGTGATGGCAAAGTTAATAAAACACAGCAGCGCTATAACACTTATGCCTCATAACCGACCGTATTACCATTCTCTTGTTCGCACAATCATCAATCAACAACTTTCAGTTAAAGCTGGACAGACTATTGAAAAACGTCTTTTAGATAAAACCGGTGGTCGTTACTTTAAGGCGGAACATATACTCAATGTAAAAAGTAAGGTTCTACGCGAGTGTGGCTTATCATGGAATAAAGTTCATTATATCCAAACACTTGCACAGGCGATTTTCGACGGTGAATTAAATTTTAGAAAACTAACGAAACAAGACGACGAAACCATTCGTAATACTTTGATGCAATACCCTGGTATCGGGCAATGGAGTGCCGATATGTTTTTAATTTCCGCACTTCGCAGGCCCGACATTTTTCCCTTGGGGGATCTTGTATTACGAAAATCTATACAACACCATTATCTACTACCAAAGGACGCAGAACATCATCAATATACTTCCATAGCAAGAACCTGGCAACCTTACCGTTCCATAGCGAGTTACTATTTATGGAACACCGTTTAGTGACTATTAGACACAGCCTTTCATCATAAACTTGGTTTTTATTTTCGCAATAAAAAAAGGCCGAGGCTCCTTTTTTATCTTAGATTAAGCTGATAGTTTACACACCCACAATACTTTTTGCCCGGTTAAGGTCACCGAGATTGTAAATCCCCTCAATTCCAAACTCTTTCAGTTTTTCAGTAGCAATGTGACTACGCGTACCACTATTACAGAACAATAAACATTTATCACTTTTAAAAGTTTCTATGTGTTGTTCCAGATCTTCTAAAGGCAAATTAAGCGCACCTTTAACAGTTTCTTTTGCATATTCATTTTGACTACGTACATCCACTAAGGTCACACCGTCTTTTAACATCAGTCTTGCTTCAAACTCATCGACTGGTTGATGCCATTGCCCGAATAAACGCATCACTCCCTCGTATATCCAGGACAGAGTACAAAAATGGGTGAAAATAACAATCGCCTGTAGTGACAATAGACTAACACCAACAACGATCGCCGCTGTCGGCATTTCATAGATCAAGAGCACTGCTGCAGCAATATTCATTAGTCCTGCAGCAAAGCAGGCTAAACGGCGTTGGAATGGGTTTTTAGGCAACTTAACTGCACCAAACATTGGAGCAATTAGATGATTATAAATTAAATCCATAGGATGGCCAGCTGGAAAAATAAATGCCCATATGCCAAGTAAAGCCACTAAGAATAAAATCGCAGGTTGTTGTGCATATAAACCGTATGCTGCGATAAGAGAACAAATAGCAGGTGTAAAACGTAAACCCCACTCCAGCTGCTTCAATTCAGCCGGATTATAACGCTGAAAACCTTGTTGAAATAAACTTCGTTGCTGGAAAGATAAATTACATTCCTTGGACATTGCTTGCTACCTCGGGGTCAATCTATTTGAAAGAATCTATATTATAATTCTCTAATATAGGTTTAGCAAGCTAAGGAATTCTTAAATTAAACTTTAGTTAAGCTATTGATATTATTGACTATTAAAAACAGAAGTCGAGGATGTAAAACCTTATGCTAAGACTCTCACAAAATGAATGTAGCAATTAATTATTAGAATCAATTTTATCGGAATACTCAGTCACCACAACATCAAGTTGCTGAGTACTTACGGCTATGTCAGTTACGTCATTGATGGTAATTGCAAAATTATCAACGTCACCGCTTGCAGATATTAAGGGGATAAAGGTGATATTTTGATACATAAAGGTTGCAACTTTTGAACGACTGCGGATATTTTTAAATTGGAATAAATATGGCTGTTTTTCCCATGTGCTTAACAGTTTCTTCTTTTGCTCAATACTCTGTTGCGCTAGTGCACTAAACCACTGTTCTGAAATATCCGGGAATTGCGAAAATAAATTATTACCCATTACTGAATCGGCACTTAGGCTGCTGTGGTTCACCATGAATAGGTTCCAAACTCGAATGTTGTAGTGCTTATCGAGAATAACCAAGCCAATATCCGATGAATTAACAACGGCCATTAAATCCTTAAGATTATCAGATTCTAAATGCGTCATTAAAGAGCTTGTTTTAGCGCTTTTAGAAAAGCGGCATTCTCATTTGGCATGCCGACGGTTACCCGCAGACAATCTTGTAACGCGCCACCAACGGGACTTAAATTTTTAATCAAAACCCCAGCATCTTTTAATTTTTCAAAAATAATGCTTGCCTGATTTTCTTCAGTGCGGAATAAAATAAAATTAGCTTGAGATGGATAGACTTGCAAACTTTCGAGCTTAGATAGTTCTGCAAAAAGTAATTCTCGATTGTTACGTATTATTGTAGTTTGTTCATCCAGTACAGACTGATGAGCTAATGCAAACTTGGCCGTAGCTTGAGTTAAAACGTTTAAATTATAAGGCAGTCGTACTTTGTCAAACTCTGCTAACCATTGTGATTTACCGGCTAACAAACCTAACCGTAAACCCGCCAATCCCATTTTAGATACAGTACGCATCACCAGTAAATTATCAATATAGCCTGCTTCGGACATAAAGCTATCTTCAGCAAAGGCATGATAAGCTTCGTCAATCACGACAAGGCCAGGGGCGGCTTCAATTATTTGTTGCAGTCCTTGTCGATCGAATAAATTACCGGTTGGGTTATTTGGGTAAGCAATAAAAATAATAGCTGGATTATGTTGTTTAATTGCATTTAAGAAAGCTTCGATATTTAAACTGAAGTCTTCATTTAGTGGTGCACTGGCATACTTCATCCCGGCGTAAGTAGCTACCATATCGTACATTACAAAACTGGGATTAACCGATAGTACAGTTTTCTCTTTACCCGCAATAGCCATCAAAATCATTTGAATGAGTTCATCAGAACCATTACCTAATAAAATATCTGCTCCCTCTGGCACCGACATACTTTTTCTCAAGCTGTCTTTTAAAGCTGATGCTGAAGGATCCGGATAGCGATTAAGTTCAACATCTCTCACTAAACCTAGCCATTCATCCACCATACTTTCAGGCCATTGATAGGGATTTTCCATAGCATCAAGTTTTATACAGTTGGATGCAGGCGGCACATGATAAGCATTGAGTGCGCGAATTTCAGGACGAATCCATTGCAGGATAGAAGCATTAATGTCGTTACTTGATTTATTATTATTCACTGTATTTCCGTTAATCTAATTTCCAGATTTCATTAAGGGGGATGTAAATATAAAAAACCAGTTTGTCATTGCCGCGCCCTCATATATAAAGGCGCTCGCAATAATCGCTTTCTTTATATTCAATATAACTAAATCAATAAACTCAGTCTTTTTTAATTCGATACTCAGCAGAACGGGCATGTGCAGTTAAACTTTCACCGCGCGCTAAAACGGAAGCAACTTTCCCTAATTCGGATGCACCTTGTTCAGAACACATAATTAAACTACTGCGTTTTTGAAAATCATATACACCTAGAGGTGAACTGAATCGTGCTGTGCGCGAGGTGGGCAAAACGTGATTTGGACCTGCACAATAATCACCAAGTGCTTCCGCAGTATAACGCCCCATAAAGATAGCGCCGGCATGGCGAATTCTACCAACCATCGCTTCGGGATCATCAACGGCAAGTTCTAGATGTTCTGGTGCGATATAGTTTGCAACCTGGATGGCTTCATCCATAGTCTTAACGTGAATAAAAGCACCCCGTTCATTGAGTGATGTGGTAATAATCTCTTTACGTTCCATTTCAAGAACCAGTTTACTAATACTGGCTTCAACGGCATTTAAAAATTCTTTATCGGGTGATACCAATATTGATTGGGCATCTTCATCATGCTCGGCTTGTGAAAATAAATCCATGGCGATCCAGTCTGGATTACTTTTACCGTCACAAACAACTAAAATTTCAGATGGACCCGCAATCATATCAATGCCGACTTTACCAAACACCATCGACTTTGCAGTTGCTACATAAATATTCCCCGGCCCTACTATCTTATCAACGCCAGGAATGGTTTCAGTTCCATACGCCAACGCTGCAACGGCTTGGGCACCGCCAATCGTAAAGACTTTGGTTACGCCTGCAATTTCGGCAGCGGCCAAAACCATTTCATTCACTTCACCATCGGGCGTGGGTACAACCATGATAATTTCTTCGACACCGGCAACCTTTGCCGGAATGGCATTCATTAATACCGACGAAGGATAAGTAGCCTTGCCACCGGGTACATACAAACCAACACTTTCCAATGCCGTGATTTGCTGACCTAACATGGTGCCATCCGCTTCAGTGTATTGCCATGAGGGCATGAGTTGTTTTTCATGATACATTCGCACACGCTCAGCCGCTGTTTCTAATGCCTGACGTTGTGTTGGATCAAGATCTTTCAAAGCCTGTTTTAAGCGTTCAGGTGGAATAGTTAATTCATCCATTGAGGTAACTGATAAACGGTCAAACTTATTACTTAACTCAATAAGTGCCTTGTCACCTTCAGCACGAATATCTGCAATAATATTTTTTACAGTAGTTAATACTTGTTCATTAGAAACACTTTCCCAGGCAAGCAAATTATCCAGTGCTGGCCAGAAATTAGAATCAGAAATACTCAGTTTTTTAATTGAAATTGTCATACGCTAATTTACTTATCTTGTTTTGCTTAATAATTTTAAGGAACTTACTTAACTTTATTTAAACCTGTTTATTTAGAAACGGCTTCCGCAATTTTATCAATAAACTGTTGCATGGCTTCGTGGTTCATTTTCATCGAAGCTTTATTGATAACCAGGCGCGAACTAATATCGGCAATATGTTCCATTGGCTCTAGACCATTAGCTTTTAAGGTATTACCAGTATCAACTAAATCTACAATTCGATCAGCTAAACCAACGATAGGCGCGAGTTCCATTGAGCCATAAAGTTTTATTATTTCAACCTGCTTACCTTGTTCGGCATAGTAGCGACGTGCACAGTTTACAAATTTAGTCGCGATACGCAATCGACCTACAGGTTCAGGCGCACCTTTCGGACCTGCGGTCATTAAACGGCATTGCGCGATTTTTAAATCCAAAGGCTCATACAGACCTTCTCCGCCATGTTCCATGAGTACATCCTTACCTGCCACACCGATATCGGCCGCACCGTATTGCACATAAGTGGGAACATCCGAGGCACGGATAATAACCAGTTTAATGTTATCAATATTCGTATCCAAAATAAGTTTTCGACTTGTTTCAGGGTCGTCTAATGGCGTTATACCGGCATGTGCTAATAATGGTAAAGTTTCTGTAAAGATGCGGCCTTTGGATAAAGCAATGGTTATACGTCTAGTCATTTGAATACACTTTATTTATCTTAAATTGGTTTTTTAAATTTAATTTCTAATTCGATTTAAATTAATCCGGCACTCGTCGAATTTTAGCACCAAGCTGTTGTAATTTTTCTTCAATACATTCGTAACCACGATCAATGTGATAAATACGTTCAACAATCGTTTCACCTTCAGCAACTAAACCCGCAATGACCAATGAAGCCGAAGCACGTAAGTCTGTAGCCATAACCGGTGCACCAGTTAATTTTTCTACACCATTTATAATTGCAGTATTACCTTGTAATTCAATATTAGCACCCATGCGTTGTAATTCCTGTACGTGCATAAAACGATTTTCAAAAACCGTTTCGGTAATAGTCGATGCACCATCGGCTAGCGCATTTAAAATCGAAAACTGTGCCTGCATGTCTGTAGGAAAAGCAGGATAGGGTGCAGTGCGTATATTTACTGACTTGGCACGCTTACCCTTCATATCTACTTCAATCCAGTCTTCTCCTGAAGTTACAATGGCGCCGGCTTCTTGCAGCTTTACCGTAACAGCGTCGAGATATTTCGGTTCAGTATCTTTTAATTTAACCCGGCCACCGGTTACGGCAGCTGCAACCATAAAGGTACCGGTTTCAATTCTATCGGGAAGAACTTTATAAGTGGTACCGTGCAAGTTTTCAACACCTTCAATCGTTATAACATCAGTGCCAATGCCGGTAATTTTGGCTCCCATTGCATTTAAGAAATTCGCCAGATCAACCACTTCGGGTTCACGTGCGGCATTTTCTAAAATGGTAATCCCATCGGCTAATGTTGCGGCCATCATCAAGTTTTCGGTACCGGTAACGGTATTTATGTCGAAAACGATTTTAGCCCCTTTCAAACGTTCCGCTTTCGCTTTGATATAGCCATTCTCAACAACAATGTTGGCACCCATCAACTCCAAACCATGAATATGTAAATTAACGGGGCGAGAACCAATGGCACAACCACCGGGTAATGAAACTTCGGCATAACCATGCCGCGCTAACAACGGTCCTAAAACCAGAATTGATGCGCGCATTGTTTTAACCAGATCATACGGCGCCACATACTTGTTAATGGTTGAAGCATCTACTTCAACGCTCATTTGTTCGTCCATGGTAATCGACACCCCCATACGACCTAATAATTCCATGGTCGTGGTAATGTCATTCAGATGCGGGATATTACAAATTTTAACCGGCTCATTTACGAGTAGCGTCCCCATAATAATCGGTAATGCCGCATTTTTAGCCCCTGAAATTCGGATCTCGCCTTCTAAGCGTGTTCCACCAGTGATAATTAATTTATCCATTGTAAAAATAGCCTGTTAATATTTATTTTCGTTTTAACCGATCTGTAATTTTTTCGCTTTTTCCCATTCCGCTACGGTATAGGTTTTCATAGTGAAAGCATGGAGTTCGCCACTGGTAATGAAAGCATTGACTGTTTTATACACGAGCTGTTGCTTCTTAACCGGCATCAGGCCTTCGAATACATCACCAACGATTCTTGCGTCAAAATGACCATTTTCACCTGTCACTGTCACATCACATTCGGGCAAGCCCGTTTTAATTAGCTCTTCTACTTGTTTTGGTTCCATTAATACACACCTTTATATATACACCTCATACACGAGGACAATTCAGGTCGCTATTTTAGCCTGTGAACAATATTAAGGCACAGAGTTTTATGCTTTATTTGCGGGGAATTCGCGAAAATCTCCGCGAAAAAGAACAAAAATGGAGGAAATGGTATAAAAAATCCGCTGAATACTGTGTAACAGGATTTTATATATCAAAAACCGTACATACCGGTTTATTGATTAATAGGCAGGATTTCGAGTAAATCACTGGCCTTAGCAATATCCAATATCTGCTGTGGTAAGTGTAATAGATGGACTTTAATATTCTGTTGTTTGGCTTTTGCCAGCCATGCAATGATTAATGCTACAGCTGCACTATCTGAATTTTCAACTTCAGAAAAGTCGATGCTAATGTCGGTTTGCGTATCAAGACAGTTCGATAGTTCATTTAATATTGACATCACGGTGTGCATCATTAACACCCCTTTAATACTAAAGGCTTCATCCGATACTTTCTTAAGTTCAACCGCAGCCACTAACCTTACGCCTCTGTTTTATTATTATGTTTTTGTAAACGGCCAATCAGTGCATCCAGACCGTCTTGTTTAACTTCTGAAGCAAAAGTCGTACGGTAGTTCGAAATCAAACTCACGCCTTCCACTGAAATGTCATAAACCTTCCAGCCATTTTTCTTTTTATGCAGACTATAATTAATCGAAACAGGATCACCTTTACCCGTTTCCGCTTGTGTTCTAACGGTTACATCACCTTTACTTTCATCATCACGTAATGGTTTGTATTTAATTTCTGTATCGGTGTATTCGAGTAGTGCCACAGAATAGGTACGCACCATCAATTCACGAAAGGCTTTTATAAAACTTATTTTTTGTTCTCGTGAGGCATCGCGCCAGTTTTTACCTAACACCCATTTCGACATGGTAATAAAATCAAAGTGTGGCAAAACAATTTCACTCACCATGCCATAAATAAGATCGGGGTTTTGATCCAGATTCTGTTTTTCAGCTTTTAATTTGGTAAACATTTTTTCAGTTGTATCTTTTACCAATGCTTGTGGATCTTGCATCGCATCTTCCGCAGACACAAGTTCTGGATTTAGCACCGTAAATACAAGTGCAAGTAAGCTTGCACTCAGAATTAGATGTATACGTTTGTGCATATTCATTAAATCTGATTTCATTGTTTGAGTTGTCATTCCATTATTTATCATTTTTTAGCATCCTTATTACTGTCAGATCCTTTATTGTCATCTCCCTTGTCATCAATGAATTTAGAAATGAATTGACCGATTAATTTTTCTAACACTAAAGAATCTTGCGTCAGTTTAAGTTCAGAACCTTGCTGCAAGACACTGGGCTTACAGTCTTTATTAGCGGTTTCGTCTATTATTATTTCGCCGCTATCATTCAACGAAATTTCTTCACAGTCATTCGAACCAGCACCAGGCTCTAATCCAATATATTTCTCACCTAATAATCCCGCTGTATAAATACTTGCAGAAGAATCATCTGGCAAAGTATTGTATTCACCTTCTATTTCCATTGTAACCAGAGCACTTAAGCGTTTTTTATCAAACTGAATATCTTTAACCCGTCCAATGCGAACCCCTGACATCGTCACGGCTGAACGCACTTTTAAACCACTTATGTCTTCAAAATAAGCGGTAATATCATAACCATGCTCGGAACTATAACTACTTAAGTTACTCACCTTCAGAGCCAACATCAACAATGCTGCTAGTCCACATGCAACAAACAGCCCCACCCAAATTTCTGCGATACGCGTTGTCATTTGTTCATTCTCCTAAAACCAAATATATAATCAATTAAACATGAGTGCGGTTAAAATAAAGTCCAATCCTAAAACGGCTAACGATGAATGCACTACTGTGCGTGTCGTAGCACGGCTGACACCTTCTGATGTGGGTATCGCATCATAACCTTCAAAGACCGCGATCCAGGTTACAACAAAACCAAACACTAAACTTTTAATCACACCATTATAAATGTCATCATAAAAATCAACGGACGCCTGCATTTGCGACCAGTAAGCACCGTCGTCTACACCTAACAAACCAACACCTACAAAAAAACCGCCTAATACACCAACAGCACTGAACATGGCCGCTAATAGTGGCATTGATATAAAACCAGCTAAGAAACGTGGTGACAGGACCCGGTGAACCGGATCAACGGCCATCATTTCCATTGCGGATAATTGTTCAGTCGCTTTCATCAAACCAATTTCTGCGGTGAGAGCAGAGCCCGCTCGGCCGGCAAATAAAAGAGCCGTTACAACCGGCCCTAATTCACGTACTAAAGATAAAGCTACCATCACACCCAGAGACTCTTCAGCGCCAAAATCCACCAGGGTATTGTAGCCTTGCAAACCCATAACCATGCCTACAAAAAAACCGGAAACAATAATAATTATGAGAGATAACACACCCACAGAAAAAACTTGTTGAATAATTAAACTCGGCCGAATAAAAAGGGCTGGCAAACCTTTTAAAACATCAAAGATGAGTATATGGCCACGACCGAGGCGTTGAAAAAATTCTAAGCCTTTATGGCCAAGTGACTGGATAAAATCGATCATATTATTACCGTTGACATATTTTCCATTACCCTATATTAAGGTCGCTTGCATAAGGTTCCGATGGATAATGAAACGGTACAGGTCCATCAGGCAGGCCCTTCATAAACTGCTGGGCCCATTCAGAATCAGAATTTGCTAAATCTTCAGCGGTACCGCCCGCCACAACCTTGCCGCCCGATAATAAATAGATGTAATCCGCTATTGACGTCGCCTCTTCGATATCATGCGATACCACCACACTGGTTAAACCCAATGCGTCATTCAAGTTTCGAATTAAGCGCACCAGTACACCCATTGATATTGGATCCTGACCCGTAAAGGGTTCGTCATACATGATCATCATAGGGTCAAGAGCGATCGCTCGGGCTAATGCTACACGTCGCGACATGCCCCCTGATAATTCTGCAGGCATTAAATCTCGCGCACCACGCAAGCCAACGGCTTCTAGCTTCATTAAAACGAGGGTTCGAATAAGTTCTTCTGAAAGATTGGTATGTTCACGTAGCGGGTAGGCAATATTTTCAAAGACGCTTAAATCCGTTAACAAGGCGCCATTTTGAAATAACATACCCATACGCTTACGTAATTCGTATAACTGTCGATGGCCTAAAGTAGTCACTTCTTCGCCATCCACTTCAATGGTACCTTCAAGCGGTTTAATTTGGCGGCCAATAAGCCTGAGCAGGGTTGTTTTACCTGTACCACTGGGGCCCATAATCACCGTGATTTTCCCGCGTTGAATATCCAGATCAACACCATCAAAAATCATGCGCGAGTTACGGGCAAACTTTAAATTGCGGACTTTAACTAAGGTATTATTTTTTTTCATACAAATACTTTAAATGTGGCCTCTTATATTTCTTCATCACATTGTGCCTTGCCTTAGTCTTCCTTGCAATGGCTTATGCTTATGACAAAGCACCGAACTGATTAAATCACATAATATCAAGCATAATATTTGCATTGCGCACAGCTTCTATTTTCGGTGGAGAACCGTCGATAATGATAATATGTTCGCGTGATAATGATTCACGTTTTAGTTGTTCTGCTATCACTGTCTTTAATTGTTGTAGTAGCGCTTTATTATCTTGATTACTATCGCAACGTGCCAACCAAAGCCTTGAGGCTTCGGGGACGATAACACCCCCTTGCCCTGACCAACTGACACTCATCGAATACAGTTCACAAAATGCAATTAGCTCGGTTAAATCTGATTCTTCGGTTGCATCTTTAAGCTCGATACAAACTTTAAAATGATTATTCAGTGATATTATTTCATCTGTAAAGTCTTTACGGTTAAACGCAGCTATATCCGCTGACACTAACAAACCGCTAACATAGGATTCAATTTGGCTTAACGTCGCAACCCGCACTGCTAGCTCCTTTTGAAGCGTCAGATCCCCTGCCAAATGCCTCGTCAGATCAAGTTCAAAAATACATTTGAAGCCGGGCGTTGCTTGTTCGTTAATTTCAACAACAATCTGTTCAGTAGCCTTTAAGTCTTGCCACTGTTTTTCGGGTACCAATGCAATCGAAAACTCGTTAGCATAAAAAGATAAATACCAGTCTTCGGGCAAGTCTTCGGGATAAAAGACTTCATTACCCCACTGCAAATGCCGCCAACCCGCTGTCCCTATTAATATTCGATAATTTCTTTCCGACACGTAATTTCTCAATCTAGCTGACTAAAAGTATTTTCTATTATGCCTTACCCTGACTATACTTTGTTAATCTCCATTATATTTACGAATCTCTCACACTATGGCCGACATACTTCCCTTTAAAATTCCCAAGCCTAAAGACAAACATAAAGGCAAAACGTTATGCAAAAGTGGTTTCCATAAATGGCAGCCAGTAAACGAAAATCCATTTGATACCAAACAGGGGAAGTTAATCAGCCAATACCGTTGTTCTCGCTGTGGTGTATTACCAGGAACAACGCTAAATAAAGCTATTCAATATTCCCGATTGAGCTAAATTTAACGCAGTGATTGCCAACACTCTTAGAATCGCATAAAGTATCGCAATAAAATCATCATCTTAGCTAAATATTAGGAATGCGTATGCGTGCGTTAAAATCATTATTACTTACTTTCATCATAGCCTCTACAACGGCAGGATGCGCCTCGGTAAATGGCCCCTCTCCGGAACACGATCCTTTTGAGTCCTACAACCGCGCGATGTTTGCCTTTAATGATGCCTTTGACAGAAATCTACTCAAACCGGTTTCTGAAGCTTATAAAGATTATGTGCCAAGCCCCGTTCAATCGGGAGTATCAAATTTCTTTGGTAACATTGGTGACATCCTGGTTGTATTAAATGACCTCCTCCAGGGTAAATTCGCCCAGGCTCGTGATGATACTTTAAGGGTTTTTGTTAACTCAGTTTTTGGTCTATTTGGTCTGTTTGATGTCGCTTCACATATGGAGCTACCAAAACACCATGAAGATTTTGGCCAAACCCTGGCTGTATGGGGTGTTAGTGATGGACCTTACATCGTGCTCCCTTTTCTTAATGCCAGCACACTTCGAGACACCGTTGGCTTACTTGTCGATAGCACTGTCGATCCTATTTACGACATTAAGGATACCGAAGCACTCTATGCCACTATTGCTTTGAAGACAGTCGACAAACGCGCTGAGTTACTGGGCGCCTCTAAAGTACTAGATCAGGCTGCTTTTGACCGCTATGCCTTCTTACGGGATGCTTACTTACAACGGCGTAAACACCTAATTTATGATGGTGCGCCGCCAAAAGATAAAAATAGCCAACCCGCACCGACGACTAATTCGGCTGAAGACCAATTACTGGAAGATGACCTGGAAAAAGCATTACAATAAGCACTGATTTACGAAGGCTTCTTTCCTCTCTACCCCGGCTAACCGCTGGTAAAACTCCAGTCACAGGATTTTAAAATACAATGTTAATGTCACTTTTCTACCCATCATTAGCCATTATTGGTGGATTTATCGTATTAGTCTGGGGAGCGGATCGATTTGTGCTCGGTGGTGCCGCAAGCGCTCGTTGTCTTGGCATTTCGCCTTTAATCATCGGCCTCACCGTTATTGGCTTTGGCACTTCAGCCCCGGAAATACTGGTTTCAGCCGTCGCGGCATTAGATGGAAACCCTAACCTGGCGATTGGTAATGCCATTGGTTCCAATATTACCAATATAGCCTTAGTACTGGGGACAACGGCCTTAGTGACCCCGTTAGTCGTTAAATCACAAATACTAAAACGCGAATACCCCATATTGTTTATGGTTATGTTACTTGCCCTGGGGTTAATGCTGGACTTAAACCTTAGCCGTACGGATGGAATAATACTGTTGATCGGCCTGCTACTCGTAATGGCCTGGATGGTACAAATTGGCTTAAAAGATAATCGAGCTAGCAAGAAAAAGACCAAGTCCAACGACGAGACATCTGACCCGCTTGAATCAGACTTTGATTCCGAGATCCCGCGACTCTCACTCGGTATGGCACTACTCTGGCTGGTCTTCGGTTTTGCCTTATTGCTTATCAGCTCGAAAGTATTGGTGTGGGGGTCAATCGAAATTGCCCATATTTTCGGTGTCAGTGATCTTGTTATTGGCCTCACTATCGTTGCCCTCGGCACCAGTTTACCCGAATTAGCTGCAACGATTGCCAGTGCGCTTAAAAATGAACATGATATGGCAATTGGCAATATTATTGGCTCAAACATATTTAATTTATTAGCCGTTATTGGTATACCAGCTATCATTAGCCCCATTCAACTTAATGAAGTCGTACTCCAGCGTGACTTTTTAAGCATGTTCGTCATTACCGTTACACTTTTTATAATGGCCTATGGCTTTAAAGGTGACGGCCGAATCAGCCGCGTTAAAGGCTTTATATTAATCAGTACCTATATTGTGTATATGAGCTGGATTTATTTTAGCGCAACTGCAATTTAACTTTGTGGCGGTCTGACTTTCGCAGCAATTCTCTTTTAAAGATAACTGTAAATGCAGTATCCTGAGCAGTAAGGAGTTCCACAACAATGAAACTAAAGAATATCAACATCGGCAACGATCAACCCTTTTTCGTGATTGCTGGCCCCTGTGTCATTGAAAGCGAAAAGCTCGTTATGGAAACCGCCCAGAAGCTCAAAGAAATTACTGAAGCCTTAGGGGTTGGCCTGGTTTTTAAATCGTCTTTTGACAAAGCGAACCGTTCATCGCTGGATAGCTTCCGCGGCCCCGGCATAGAAGAAGGCTTACGCATTTTAGAAAAAGTTAAAACCGATATTGGCATACCCGTTTTAACCGATGTTCATGAAGATACCCCGTTAGACGAAGTTGCCAGTGTAGTTGATGTCATGCAAACACCAGCCTTCCTCGCCAGACAAACCAACTTTATTCTTAATGTCGCCAAACAAGGCATACCCGTAAATATTAAAAAAGGCCAGTTCATGGCACCCTGGGATATGCAAAATGTGGTCGATAAGGCCAAAAGCACCGGTAACGATAATATTATGCTGTGCGAGCGCGGTACCAGTTTTGGCTACAACACTTTAATTTCGGATATGCGCGGCCTGGCTGTAATGCGCCGAACAGGTTGCCCGATTATTTTCGATGCCACCCACTCGGTTCAACAACCCGGCGGGTTAGGTAATAAATCCGGCGGGGATAGAACCATGGTGCCATTATTGGCACGCTCGGCAATTGCCGCCGGAGTTGCGGGAGTTTTTATGGAAGTGCATCCCGATCCAGATAATGCCTTAAGTGATGGACCCAATATGATCCCCTTAGGTAAAGTTAAACAGCTTTTAAGCCAGCTTGCTGAAATCGACAGGGTTATAAAAGCATCTGGTACACTTTTAGAAGACGAGTTATAAATAATGCCATTCACTGATAACGACATCATTCAGTTTGCCCAACTAACGATCGATATCGAATCTAACGAACTTGTGCTGTTAAGAAATAGAATCGATGCCTCTTTTGTTAAAGCGGTAAAATTAATTGATGCCACAAAAGGTAAATGTATTTTAATCGGCATGGGCAAGTCTGGCATTATCGCGAAAAAAATTGCCGCTTCACTGGCCAGTACCGGTATCCCGAGTTTTTTTATTCATCCTGGTGAAGCCTTTCATGGCGACCTGGGGATGATAGAACCTGCCGATATCGTTATTCTATTATCCAATTCAGGTGAAACCGACGAGATTCTGAAAATCATGCCGTTTTTAATAAAGCATGACAATAAAACTATTTCGATTACCGGCCGGCCTGATTCAACCCTTGCTAAAAATACTACTTTACACATCGATGGCTCGGTTTCAAAAGAAGCTTGCCCAATTGGTCTTGCACCCACGTCATCAACAACAGTGGCACTTGTCATTGGTGACGCCTTTGTTACCACCTTGGTTAAATTACGCAATTTTCAGGCGGAAAATTTTGCGCTGTACCACCCTGGTGGTGCATTAGGTAAAAAGCTTTTGACTCAGGTAAAAGATCTTATGCGTACCGACAACTTGCCGCTTTGCGAAGAAAATACCGATATAACTACGCTTGTACACACGGTTTCCGAATCACGCCTGGGATTAGTGGTTGTACAAACAAGCAATAATAAAATTAAAGGCATCATTACCGACGGCGATATTCGTCGCACCATGGAATCTAAACAGGAAAAATTCTTTCAGCTTAAAGCCCGCGACCTGTTCACTCAAAGCCCGAAGGTTATAGAACCGACGATGATGGTTTCCGATGCAGAAAAAATTATGTTTGATAATAAGATTACCAGTGTCATCGTGGCCGAAAACAATGAATTAAAAGGTATCTTGCAGCTTTATCAATTAAAAAACAATTAAATTACTTAAAGAATGAATTTACCTTTTAAACAACCACCAACAAGTATTTGTATCTTACGCCTCTCTGCTATTGGCGATATCTGCCATACCTTACCGATTGTTCGCACAATACAAATACACTGGCCAACCACCCACCTCACCTGGATTATAGGTAAAACCGAACACGCACTGGTTGCTGACATTCCCAATATCAATTTCATTATTTTTGATAAATCAAAAGGCATGAGAGCTTACAAAGATATTTACATGCAATTAAAAAATCAGCAGTTTGATGCTTTATTGCATATGCAAATGTCATTACGCACCAGCATTATTAGTATCATTGTGAAATCAAAAATTAAATTAGGTTTTGACAAGCAACGTGCAAAAGATGGCCAGTGGTTATTCACGAATAATAAAATCCCTTATAAACCAAATCAGCATGTTATTGACAGTTTTTTCGGCTTTACTGAAACGCTTGGAATAGCTCAACACGAATACGTCTGGGATATACCTGTTCAAGCGCATACCCCGAAACTTAATTCTGAACAACCTTATGTCGTCATCAGTCCATGTTCAAGCATGGCCTACCGTAACTGGAGTAGTGAAGGCTATGCAGCCATCGCAGATTGGATTCAGAAAAAATATAAGCTGCAAGTCATTATTAGTGGTGGCCACTCTGCAATTGAAAAAGAAATGGGGAATGCCATTGCCAGTAAGGTGAAAATTCCTGTGATTAATTTAATCGCAAAAACAAATTTGAAACAATTATTGAGCCTGTTACAAAACGCGTATTGCCTTATTAGTCCTGACTCCGGTCCGGCACATATTGCTACCGCAGTGGATACGCCGGTCATTGGATTATATGCAACAACTAATCCGGATCGTGCGCGCCCTTACTTAAGTAAGGAATGGACTGTAAACCGCTACCCGGATGCTATTCAGCGAAAATTCAACACCACCGTTGAACACGTAAAATGGGGAACCCGTGTACGTGACACATGGGCTATGCCACTCATTAGTATTGACGACGTAACCGAAAAGTTTAACAAACTCATACAGGCAAACCCTGTATACTGAAACAGCATACCTAAATTAGATACAAGCTACTAAATATAAAATTGTGAAAAAATAATGAAAGAGATCCTTGAACGCGCAAAAAAAATAAAACTGGTCGTCTTTGATGTTGACGGCGTATTAACAGACGGCAGCTTGTTTTATGGTGATAACGGCGAAGAGTATAAAGCTTTTTATGCCAAAGATGGTTTAGGAATGAAACTACTCATGCGTACGGGTGTCCAAATAGGAGTTATCACAGCACGGAGTTCGAAATTAGTACAACACCGAATGAATAGCCTGGGTATCGAACACTTATACCAGGGACGTCTGGATAAACTGAATGCCTTTGATGATCTGATTAAGAAACTTAACCTGAGCTATGAACAAACTGCTTTTGTTGGTGATGATGTTGTGGATCTTCCTGTAATGAAAAAAGTTGGGCTATCGATTACCGTTCAGGACGCACACCCATTGGTCATTGATAATGCACACTGGCAAACACCATTAAATGGTGGACGTGGTGCCGCTCGAAATGTTTGTGAATTGATTATGCAAGCACAGAATACTTTAGATGAACAACTTAATTCCTTCTGTAAATGAACCGTATCGGCTATATCATTTTTTTTATTATCATTGTTGCGATTGCAGCAACCAGTAGCTGGCTGCTGAAAAGAGTAGAACTACAACCCTTTAGTATAATCGAGCCACCACGCCATGATATGGATTATTTTCTGACTAACTTTAATGCAACAATAATGCGTAAAGACGGTGCTCCCCATTATATTATGAAAGGAACTCGTCTCGAACATTTTCCTGATGATGGCAGTATCGATATTACTTTACCTAACATAGATTTATTTCGCAGCAAGCTTAAGCTCAGACCGTGGAAAATTAATTCTGAACAGGCTAGGATATTAAATAGAGGGGAACTTATTTATCTCAATGGAAAAGTTTCTATGCTGCGTCAAGCAAGCGATAGTGAACCTGAAATTAAACTTGAAACCAGCAATTTAACCATCAAAACGGATCTTGATTATGCGGAAACTCGTGATGCGATTTATATTCAATCAGAGAAACATCACATAAAAGCAATCGGAATGCGCGTATACCTGGAAGATGGTCGGCTTGAACTATTATCAAAAGTTGATGGATTTTATAATGTTACAAATTAACAAATTTAGTGTAATCACTTTTATTCCATTGTTTATATCTATGGTACAACCCTCATTAGCTTTTGCTCTGGCAACTGACCGTGAACAACCCATAAAGATAAAAGCAGACAAGGTTAGCATAGATGAAAAAACCGGGGTTAGTCTGTATGTCGGGAATGTCACCTTTACTCAAGGCAGTCTTATTCTAAAAGGCAGTAAAGTCGTTATTCATCAGACTGATGGCGGTGTAAGCAAAATTATCGCGTCAGGAAAACCCGCCACCTTTCAACAGCAACAAGATAGCACAAATGAACTTATACAAGCTCAAGCTGGCAAGATGGAATATATCACCAAAGACGAAAGAGTGTATTTAAGCCAGGATGCCTCCATTTCTCAAGGAGATAACCTCCTCAAAGGAAATGAGATTGAATTCAATACACATACAAGTACGGTGACCGCTAAAAAAAGTGATGCTAACACTAACCGTGTTCATATTGTTATCGAACCCTCTAAAAATCCGTTATCATCGCCGGAAAAAACACCTCAGAAAAAAAGTAAGTAAGCCCATGTCGATTCTAAAAGCAATCAATCTTGTTAAAAGCTATAAAAAACGTGAAACGGTAAAAAACGTAAATTTTGAAATGAGTAGCGGTGAAGTGGTCGGTTTACTTGGCCCTAATGGCGCGGGCAAAACCACCTCGTTTTACATGGTCGTTGGGTTGGTAAAATCAGACAGTGGCACGATTGAATTAAATGGTCAGGATATTACCCAGTTACCCATGCATCTACGGGCACAGCGAGGCATTGGCTATCTACCTCAAGAAGCATCAATTTTTCGCAAGTTATCAGTAGCGGACAATATCTTAGCCATTTTGCAAACACGTAAAGAACTCGCTCCCTTTCAACAACAACAAAAACTCGAAGAATTACTGGATGAACTACATATTGGTCACATTCGCTCTAATATAGGCATGAGCCTCTCTGGTGGCGAGCGCCGTCGTGTTGAAATTGCCCGGGCTCTGGCAACCGAACCACGTTTTATTCTATTAGATGAGCCTTTTGCTGGTGTAGACCCAATTTCAATTCTTGATATTCAAAATATTATCTCGCATTTAAAAGAACAGGATATTGGTGTTTTGATAACCGACCATAATGTACGAGAAACACTCGGGATCTGCCAGCGTGCTTATATTATGAATAATGGCGAAGTTATCGCCCAAGGTGATCCAGATCATTTACTCCAGGATAAGCAAGTGCGTAAAGTATATTTAGGTGAACATTTCAAGTTATAAAGGCTCTGCATTTAGTTTAAAATACGCTAGACTATACAATGTACCAGTACTAATGATGTCGGGAATAATGCACTTTAAATCCAAAACTAACACCCTAATTTCGACCTCCAACACATTAAAGCAGTCTGGCTGAATAAATACTTTATGAAACAAAGCTTACAATTACGTATTGGTCAATCGTTAACGATGACCCCCCAGCTTCAACAAGCTATCCGCTTATTGCAACTCTCTACACTCGAATTAAGTACTGAAGTTCAAGAGGCGCTTGACTCAAACATGATGCTTGAGACTGTTGATGATAGTGATTCTTCCGTTCCAGAAACAAAAACTGATAAAAGTACTGACGACAATACCCAAGATACCTCCACTATTGAAAGTAATTTAAACGAAGATAATACTATTCCTGACGAGCTTCCAGTCGATACGGTATGGGATGATATTTATGACTCCATGTCACACTTACCCACAGCAAGTAGTGGCCCTTCAGATCTGGGTGATATGGAAGTTATTTCTATTACCGGTGAAAGCTTACATCAACATCTAGACTGGCAGCGAGAGTTAGCCCCTTTTAGCCAAACCGATTCAATGATCGCACAGGCCATTATTGATTCCATTAATGATGACGGATTCCTCGCCGCCTCAATTGAAGACATTCATCAGGGTTTGGTCGACGAATATGAAATCGACCTGGATGAAGTTGCTGCCGTCCTCCGTCAAATTCAAAATTTTGATCCTCCGGGAATAGCAGCTCGAGATCTACAAGAATGTCTGATACTTCAATTAGAGCAATTCGACAATACCGTCGACAACCTGCAGTTTGCCAAACAACTCATACAGCAACATTTTGCACTCTTAGCCAGTCGTGACTATGCGCAAATTATGCGCCAAATGAAACTCTCCGAAGAAGAGCTCAAAGAAGTTATTTTACTGGTGCAATCGCTCAATCCCCGCCCGGGTAGCCATATAACCGATACTAACCCGGAATACATTGTGCCCGATGTGGTGGTTAGTAAGCTTAAAGATAAATGGGTTGTCGAGCTTAACCCTGATGCTGCACCTAAAATCCGCATTAATAGCCACTATGCGAGCTTAATCAAACAAGTTAGCAACAGTAGCGATAACACCAATATGAAGAACCACTTGCAAGAAGCTCGCTGGTTTATTAAAAGCTTACAAAGTCGCAATGAAACATTGCTTAAAGTTTCAACCAGTATCGTCAATCGCCAACTTGGTTTTTTAGAACATGGTCCCGAGGCCATGAAGGCGTTAGTACTGCATGACATCGCCGAAGAAGTCGAAATGCATGAATCTACAATATCGCGAGTAACCACTAAAAAGTATATGCATACGCCACGCGGTATATTCGAGCTTAAATACTTTTTCTCAAGTCATGTAAGCACCGATAGTGGCGGTGAGTGTTCAGCCACTGCAATTCGCGCCTTTTTGAAAAAATTGATTGCCGCCGAAAACCGCAATAAACCCTTAAGTGATAGCAAATTAGCCCATATTCTGGCCGAACAGGGTATTCAGGTTGCAAGACGCACTGTGGCAAAATATCGAGAATCTTTATCAATCCCTTCGTCTAACGAAAGGAAACAACTTACTTAGTCTGTTTAATAGGCGAGTAATAATCAAGAAAGACAATGAAAGTAGTCTAACAAAGGAGATAATATATGCAATTAAATGTAAGTGGTCATCATGTAGATGTTACTGATTCATTACACAACTATGTATCCTCTAAATTTGATAAATTAGAACGACACTTCGACCACATGACAAATGTTCACGTCATTCTCACTGTTGAAAAATTACGCCAAAAAGCTGAGGCAACCCTGCATTTAAGTGGTACCAGTGTATTTGCCGAATCAGAAGAGACTGATATGTATGCTGCGATTGATTCATTAACCGACAAACTCGATCGACAGATTAAAAAACATAAAGAAAAGCTAACAAACCACCACAAACAGGATGGTCGGCAGCACAAACAGGTAGACGGCTCTATCGAAGAGGACTAAAATCCACTTCACTTTTAAATATAGAAATGCCACAGCCGATATGCAACTACTGGCATAGTTTTGAAAACAGGGTATATAATAGTAAAATGCAAGTTAGTGAATTTATTCAAACTGATCGTGTTCTTTGTGATGTTGAAGCAAGTAGTAAAAAACGGGCGTTTGAAACGCTCAGTCAACTAATCTCGAAAAATTGCGACGGTGTTTCCGCTAATGATGTATTTGATAGCCTGGTAGCCAGAGAAAAACTCGGTGGAACAGGTCTGGGCTATGGGGTTGCTATTCCCCATGGCCGGCTTAAAAACATCAACGCCACTCGCGGTGCATTTATTAAACTAAAATCGGGTATAGACTTTGATTCTATTGATAAAAAACCCGTCGACCTCATGTTTGCTCTACTCGTACCCGAAAATGCTGAAAAAGAACATTTGCAAACACTCGCACTACTCGCAACCATGTTGAATGATGAGACCTTAAGAGAAAGCCTACGTCATGCTACAACAGCAGATGAAGTTCAAACCACTTTTGATAATTGGCAAAGTTCCCACTAAAGAATTCCCGCATGTCGTCAATCACAGTAAATGATATTTTCAAAGCACACTGTGACAAACTACAACTAAAATGGATTTGTGGTCAGCAAAATGCAAATCTTGTCATTAGTACATCCGGACAACACCCTGCGCTTTTAATAGGTTTCCTGAGCATTATTCGACCAAATCTCATTCAGGTTGTGGGCCAAACAGAACTTCAATATTTTAAAGGGCTCGGTAAGAACTCGCTTAATGATGCCATCACCCGTATATTTGCCTGTAAACCCGCCCTGGTTATTATGGCGAAAGATCTAGAGCCACCCAAAAAAATGATGCAACTTGCAGAGACATCACAGTCCGTATTAGTGCAATCATCCTGCAAGGGTAATCAAATAGTTGAACATATTCAATATTTTTTAGCTGACAAATTAAGCGAATACATCACCTTACACGGTGTTTTTCTTGAGGTACTCGGTGTAGGAGTATTACTATCAGGCTTAAGTGGTATAGGTAAGAGTGAACTTGCGCTAGAATTGGTTACTCGCGGTAATCGCCTTATTGCAGATGATATTATTGAATTCCGTAAAATATCACCCGATACGGTAGCGGGTACGTGTCCTGATATTTTAAAAGATTTTATTGAAGTTCGTGGCTTGGGGATATTGAATATACGTGCAATGTTCGGCGATAATGCTTTAATTAATAGAAAAAAACTCAGTTTAATTATAAACTTGCAACTATTAAAAGATACTCCCCCTTCTGCAATCGACCGGCTGGATGGCGGACATAAACATCGTACCGTGTTGGATATTGCAATACCTGAAATTACACTGCCTGTCGCTATTGGTCGTACTTTAGCCGTTATCGTAGAAGCAGCCGTACGAAACCATATACTGACAGTGAATGGTTACAATGCAAGCAAAGATTTTATAACAAGACAACAAAACTACATTGATACTAAAACGGCCGTGACAAGTTCCGAAAAGAAAAAAAATATCTCAACCGATAATCTTACTAAAAATAAAAATAAGACAGCAAAATGAATCTGATAATTGTAAGTGGTTTATCCGGCTCCGGCAAAAGTATTGCGCTTCACCTGCTTGAAGACCTGGGGTATTATTGTATCGATAATCTGCCCATCAGCATGCTCCCTGCGCTTATTAATGAATTTAATCCAAAGTCATCTGAAGGGATACAGAATATAGCTATCGGTATCGACTCCAGAAACATGCCCGACAGTCTTCAAAATTTCGATGCTTGTTTGGATGAGTTAACGAAAAAGGAAATTAAATACAAAGTTTTCTTTTTAGAAGCCAACGATCAAGCTATCATTAAACGTTACAGTGAAACACGCAGAAAACATCCTCTTAGCAAACCCAATATGTCCCTTGAGGAAGCGATAACCCTGGAAAAAAAGCTACTTGAACCAGTAGCTTATAATGCAGACCTCACGTTTGATACAAGCTTAACCAATGTGCACCAATTGCGGGAACGGATCAAAGAGCGACTAATAAATGAAAATGATACTACCGTTTCTATACTAATTGAATCTTTTGGATTTAAACACGGCGCTCCAATCAATGCAGATTTTGTATTTGACGTAAGATGCCTTTCCAACCCTCATTGGGTACCAGAGTTACGCTTACAAACCGGCCAGGATAAGGCGGTAATCGATTTTCTGGAATCGAATAGCGATGTGGAATCAATGTATAATGATATATTGTCTTTCTTAAAAAAATGGCTGCCGAAATTTATTGCCGAAAATAGAAGTTATATGACTATTGCCATCGGCTGCACTGGTGGACAGCATCGCTCTGTTTACTTAACCGAAAAGATAGTCGCAACGCTTATTAAAGACTACCCCAGTATTTTAATGCGGCACCGGGAATTAGAACTAAAACACCATGAATATCACAACTAGAAGATACAAGAGAACGGTAGTATGAGCGTAAGTCTTCTTATTGTGACTCATGGCAACATCGGGCAAGCGATTCTGGATACCGCCACTGAGATAATTTGTTCTTCTCCTATCGCAACCCAGGTCATTAACATTGATATGAACGGGGACTACGACAACTTATTAAATGAAGTTAACGCCACTGGAGAAAAGCTCAATACTGGTGATGGCATTTTACTATTAACCGATTTATTTGGCGCAACGCCCAGTAATCTCGCAAGTGCTATGACAAATAGAAATTGTGTTGTCGTTGCCGGTTTAAATTTACCCATGTTAATCCGTGTTATGAATTATCATAATTTACCATTATATGAACTCAGCAATAAAGCTGTTGGCGGAGGTAAAGACGGGATACTGGCTTATTATCTCGATAAAGATAAATTTCAAGATGCAAATACAAATTAAAATTATAAATAAACTCGGTTTGCATGCGCGTGCCGCTGCAAAATTTGTCACGCTTGCAAGTAAATATACAAGTGATATCTTACTAAAACATCAGGGAAAAGAAGTGAATGGTAAAAGTATTATGGGAGTAATGATGCTGGCGGCCTCCAAAGGTACTGGTCTCATTCTGATTGCAAATGGTACCGATGAACAAGAAGCAATAGATGCTTTAGTTGAACTTGTAAATAATCGTTTTGATGAATCCAGTTAATATAATTTAAACCGAAAAAAATTTAACCCAGAAAAAAATTTAATCAAGTCGAGAAAATATAAGATATGACCTTATGTTTACATGGAACGCGAATAACTTCTGGTGTTGCGATTGGTCCGGTGCACATTGTAAGACAACATGAGTTTGAAATTGAAGAACACTGTATACAAGAGTCATTTATTAACGAAGAAATTGAGCGCTACAAAAAAGCGCTGTCACATGCAAGAATACATCTAAGCTCTATACTTGAAAATATACCAAGCTCCACACCCTCAGAAATTGTTGCCTTTATAGACTCACACCTACTGATGCTAGATGACGAAATGTTATCCAATGCACCCATTGAAATCATTCGAACTCAACACTGTAATGCAGAATGGGCATTAAAAATTCAACGCGATAGTATCGTCAGTGTTTTTGACGCCATGGATGATGATTATCTTCGCACTCGTCGTGATGATGTCGACCATGTTGTAAATACCATCATGCAAACTTTACTGAGTGGTCCAATTCATCATGGAGTACACCATTCTCAGGAACAACGCTTAAGTGGTTATATTATTGTGGCCGATGATATTTCACCATCAGAACTTGTGTTAATGCAGCATCAAGGTATCGCCGCTATTGTTACTCAAACAGGTGGACCAACTTCGCATACCGCTATTATTGCCCGCAGTTTAAATATTCCTGCGATTGCGGGCATTCATAATATTCACTCTTTAATGCACCAAGCTGAAACAATCGTGGTTGATGGACGCTTCGGTATCATCCTGACTAACATCGATGATGGCTCGTTATACCATTACCATCGCTTACGCCGCGAACAACAAATACAACTAAAACATTACAAGGAATTTCCTCACCTTCCCGCAATTACCGATGATGGTGTTGAAATATGTATAAACGCCAATATTGAACTACCAGAAGAAATTTCTCTCTTAAAAGATATGGGTGCAAATGGTATTGGTTTATATCGTACCGAGTATTTATTTATGAATCGCTCAAGTATCCCTGATGAAGAAGAACAATTTAAGGCCTACGCAAATGTATTGGAAAAACTAAATGGTAAGTCCTTTACAATACGCACTCTGGATTTAGGTTCGGATAAACAAGTCGATAGTGGTAAACTACATACTCATGCCATCACAAACCCGGCACTAGGGTTGCGTGCAATTCGTTTATGCTTAAGTGACCTCTCACTTTTTATTCCACAGCTACGTGCAATATTACGCTTGTCAGCATTTGGTTCCGTTAAAATGATGATTCCAATGTTATCTAACATACATGAATTACAACAAGTATTACGCTTGATAAAATTGACTCAACTTACACTACAAAAAGAAGGCATTGACTACGATCCTAATATGCCAATTGGTGGCATGATAGAAGTTCCTGCCGCAGCTATCTGCGCTGAAATGTTTGCTTCCGAACTTGATTTTTTATCCATTGGCACAAATGACCTCATTCAATACACACTCGCAGTAGATCGCATTGATGATGAAGTCAATTACTTATACGACCCACTCAACCCAGCCGTTTTAAGACTTATTGCTCAGACCATTCAAGCAGGAAAACAGGCAAAAATACCCGTTGCAATGTGCGGTGAAATGGCAGGCGACCCTCGTTATACCAAATTACTGTTGGGTCTTGGTTTACAAGAATTCAGTATGCACCCTAATTCGCACCCTCCAATCAAGCAAATAATCCCCTTATGTAACATTAAGAAATTGCAGAAACAAGTTAAACGCCTGCTTAAAATAAATAATTACTCTGAGTTTAGCCAGCAAATCGACAAACTTCTCAATTAGTACCGTCCTAATCAAGATTTTTTTTATTTTACAGCCATTGCCTGTTACACTTGACCTGCGCGCAGAAATCTCTACTTCCAAAAAAATAAATCCAGCTAAATTCTGAAAATTCGGTCCCAGCATGACAAATGCCACAGAAGAACAAAAAGATTTACTCCAAATCATCTATGAATGCATTGATAATAGTGATTGCGATCAAATAGACTTACTCCTTAAAGAACTTCATCCTGCTGAAATTGCACATGTTATTGAAACGCTGTCAGTAAAACAGCGTGAATATATATGGCAACGTATTCCTACTGAATACGAAGGTGAAGTACTTATAAATCTTAATGAATCAGTAAGAAGTCACTTCATTAAAACAATGGAGCCTTCGGCTTTATTGGCGGCAACTGAATCTCTGGATACAGATGATCTTGCCGACATATTATCTGAAATCCCACAAGCGGTTAGCCAGGAATTACTGCTTAGCATGGAGCAACAAGACCGCGATCGTCTGAAATCGGTTCTATCATTTGATAAGGATACTGCCGGCGGTTTAATGGACTTGGACACCATTATAATTCGTGCCGATACCACCCTCGAAGTTGTTTTACGTTATTTACGATTCAAAAGTACCATACCTGAAGGCACTGATACCCTGTATGTTGTTGACCGGGAAAATTTATACCTTGGCTTATTACCACTAACAACACTACTCACTAGTGATCCTAATTTGCTGGTTGCCGACACCATGAATGCCGGTATTGAAGCTATCAATGCGGGAACAAGTGTACGTGATGTTATTAATATATTTGAACATCGAGACTTAATTACCGCACCCGTTATCGATAACAATGGCAAACTACTTGGTCGAATAACCATTGACGACGTTGTTGATGAGATTCGTGATGAGGCAGAACACTCTGTCATGAGTATGGCAGGCTTGAACGAAGAAGATGATATGTTTGCGCCGGCATTTAATAGCACAAAAAAACGCTCAGTATGGCTTGGTGTCAACTTATTAACTGCACTTCTCGCATCAGCCGTTATTAGTCAATTTGGTGCGACTATTGAAAAACTAGTTGCCTTAGCGGTTTTAATGCCAATTGTCGCTAGTATGGGTGGCATAGCAGGTAGCCAGACACTGACTCTGGTTATACGCGGGATGGCTCTGGGTCGAGTCGGCAAATCAAATGCAACAAGACTGCTACAGATAGAGCTCTGGGTAGGACTATTTAATGGCCTTATTTGGGCTATAATTATTGCGGCCGTTGCCGGACTCTGGTTTGATAGCCTGCAATTAAGTTACATTATTGGTGCTGCAATTATAATTAACTTATTTGTGGCAGCATTAGCCGGTGCAAGTATTCCACTGATACTAAGTCGATATGGCATAGACCCCGCATTGGCGGGTACCGTTATTCTTACAACCGTTACAGATGTCATCGGATTTTTTGCCTTCTTAGGCCTCGCAACACTAGTACTTATATAAAGAGATTTAGCATGTCAAAGAAAAACCTTTCAGATAACCCCGATGAATTTATCAGTAACTCTCAATTAAAACGTGATGCCCAGGCTCTCACTGATCTCGGTACTAAATTATTAGAACTGTCACTCGATCAGTTAGGTAAATTCAATTTACCCACCAACCTGATGGAGGCATTAAAAGTTGCCAAAAATATTAAAAAGCATGGTGCCTTAAAAAGACAAAAACTCTATATAGGTAAAATTCTAAGAAGCGTTGATGCCAAACCAATTGAAGCTCAATTTGAAATGCTTTTAAGCCCACATAAAGAAGATGTAAAACAATTTCATGACGTGGAAAAATGGCGCGATGCGATTATCGAAGATCCGAATAAAATAAAGGAATTCCTTGCACTATATCCAACGGCACAACGCCAATCACTTAGTAAAATACAACGTGATACCATCAATGTGAACCCGCAAATTTCCAGCAGGGCAAAACGTAAGCTATTTCTTTATATTAAAGATTTTGTATTTATCCAAACAAAAGGTGCTGAGCCAATATTGGAGCCCGAAACCAAAATAGAATCTGAAGTTAGCCCGGATAATCAGGATGATTTTTTATAACACTCGAGTTTTCGATGTTCAATAGCTGGAAATTGTTTCCGAATGAGCTTGGTTTTTTCTTGATCCAAGTCTGCGATAACAAAACCCGAACCACGTGCCAGTCTGTCTTTTATCTCACCCCACGGATCAACTATCATACTATCACCATACGTCTCACGACCATTAGCATGATAACCGCCCTGTGCGGATGCAACAACATAACATAAATTTTCAATTGCACGTGCTCGCACAAGTGATTCCCAATGTGCTTTACCGGTTAATGCGGTAAAAGCAGCAGGTATCACAATTAAATCTACACCTTGATCAACCATGCGCCGAAACATTTCCGGGAAACGTAAATCATAACAAACCGCAAACCCCATACGCCCAAAAGGTGTGTCTTGTACAATAATATCATTTCCAGCTTGAATAATATCTGATTCGGCGTAGCGCTCACCATCTTCCAGACTTACATCAAACAAATGGATCTTGTCATAGCGACTTACTATTTCACCATCAGGATTAATCAAGAAACACGCAGCCCGGACATGCCTGGAATCATCGGTTATGATCGGTACTGTACCTGAAACAATCCACACCCGATGCTTGTTGCACATATTCATTAAGAATTCTTGAACTGGACCTACACCTTGTGATTCTTGAATACTAAGCAGATCATTTTGCTGCATCGCCATAAGAGCAAAGTTCTCAGGAAGCACAATGAGATCGGCACCGGCATCTACGGCATAACTTATCCATCGACCCGCTTCATTTAGATTTGCGGTTACATTTGGACCAGAGGCCATTTGAATTGCAGCAATACGTTTCATTATTGGTCCTGTGTAAATTAATGTGAAATTATATTATTAACAAAAAGTTTTAATCCATCAGATTTTGAGCTTCCGCTCTCAATTTTAATCTGCTCTGATGAAACACCAAGGGATACTAGCCAGCCTTTCAACTCAGACGCCCACAAAATACCAACCTCACCCCCTGGATAGCGAATCATGAGCTTCTTTTTTTTATATTTCAATAGACCTTGCATAACCGACCGAAGAGCGGGCATTTTTAAGATAGACTGCGCACTTTTAGGAATAGACCATTGTTGTTGAGTTAAAATAAAACTCTCATTTACTGAATCTATTTTTTTTATAGATTTATCTGATACAGATTGATCAGGCATATGTTGCTTTAACTCAGATTGTTCTGAGATTTGAATATTAGAAAATATTTTTGCTGGTACTGATATTTCTGACATTGGTTTAGTAGCACCAGATGTCGTTGTGATGGTTGTATTTGTCGTTGCAGCATGACTGATATTGTAAAACAATGCCAGTGCATAAATTGCAAGGGTATATTGTAGCAAAAATTTAAAATTCATCTTCTACTCTTGAGCTATTATCAGCTTCGGTCTTTGACTTGATCTTATCATCATTTTTATCGATACGAGTTGTTATAGGCTTGTCCCAAGTTCCTGTTAAATGATAAATACGTTGAGAGGATTCATCAATACCGGAACCAAATAATTTTTTAAAGAAATAAACAACCGCTCCAACTTGTGGCCCGAACAAGAATCCACTGGTTAAAGGAAGTGTACCACTAACATTTGGTACAACAGTCAAGTAATGGTTAAAATCACGCGCCACTATTCCGGTGCGACCGGTAACAAGTATATTAGCCGCTGGCCCGCTAATACTGACATTATCAGAATAGGCATTACCATCGAGAATTTCATAGACGCCAACAATACGGTCAAAATTAAATCCTGTCTTAAAGGCATCACCGCTTAATATCATCCCAGGTAACGATTCAATACTTAACAAGCCCAGGAGTCGGCCAGCACCGGCATCAACTTTGGTAAACACACCATTGGTAATATCCATGGTAATAACCCCATTCAGGATTCCCCATTCAAAATTACCAAAACCCCCTTTCCAATTAAAGTCACCAGAAAAATTAGCATTACCATTTTCAATAATCGAAGCAAAACCAAGACTAGTCAGTAAATTACCGTAATCTGTAGACGTTATTTTCATCGTCAGTTCTGTTGACTGGTGTTTCGGGTGGTAATGCCAGTACGCACTCCCTACCACGTCAATATATGGTGAAGTAATCGTAAATCTTTTTAAATTCATACCACCTTTTTCATTAACAGTTTTAAATTTGAATTTCCCGTAAGGAAAAGTATCGTATTCAAAATGCGCTATTTCTCCCTCAAACGTTGGCAGTTCACGCGGATCGGATGGTTTTCGAGAGGGTAAATCTTTGGCCTTAGCTAAATGCAGATTATCCATGGCCACTTTAACAGGAATTCCAAAAAAGCTTTTTTTGTTCTTCTCCGATGTTGAATCTAAAACATCTAACCAGTTACGCATTGAGAAATCTCTCAACGAACCACTCAAAAGCAGAATTTCTTCATCTGGTAACATAGCAACGCCAGGCTTGTAGCGAAACTCACCACGCTTTAACTTTGCATTTTTTTCATCACTTAAATCTATATCCATGGCAAATGACATCGACTCACCATAAACAAGATGTAACAACATATCGTTATTTGAAACATTATTTATAGTCATGTAAACGGGAATACTATCATTCGCTGCTTTTGTCATCGGTGCTGGCAAATCAATAACAACATCACGCATATCTGCGACAACCTGAAAAAGTGGAGTTTTCGCTATTTTGTCCTGTGTATGCCCTAGTGTATAAACGCCCTGCCAATCGGTGTGCCCGCTAACTTTGTCGTAACCCGGTAATTCGAACAACTGCATCGTTTTACTAACATCAATATTACCTTGCATAATAAAGCGAATCGGATGTCCACCATATTGATGACTTGTAAAAATATCAATTTCAGATTTACCACCTAATATGTCCGCTTTGAGCCCCGTTGCAGTTGCAGAATTTTCAGTAAGATTAATAACGCCATTAATCTTCTTTGCAAAGAGTTTATTCTTTGCAGTCGATAAGTTCGCATTAATCAATGTAGCTTTAGCTTTAATATTCAGCGGGTATAATTTTTTCAATCTATCTATTAAAGGAATATCTATATATAGGTCAATGTTAGTTTTACCTGAAAAACTTGATTTCTTAACAAAGTCTCGAGATACTTTCAGAAAAGTGTTAGATGAAAACTGCGCAACATCATCTAAATTACTTTCTATAGAAGCCTTCATTTTAAGCAGTGGGTTTTCAAGATCATCTATCCTTACTTGAAAATTATTTGCAGAGCTCTTTAATAATTCAACATGCTTCACATCAATCTGCATTCCCTGACGGGTAAACACAACGTCTCCTGCACCTTTTTTAATATGAGGCCAATCTCGTTTATAGTTTAATTCTATATCTTTAGCTGATACCTGCGCTTCAAACACTCCCTCCTGATGCTTATACGGAAACGTATCCAGGCGTCCATTTATAATAATACCTCCACTTTCAACCAACCCGGATACAAATGCCCTATCCATCCATTTTTTTAATTCACCCTTCATTATGATAGTAGGCAAATATTTTTTTATTGCAGAAGCCTTTCCATCTTTCAAGCTTGACTGCAAATCAAGATAGGGCGAAGCGCCACTTTCAGGTATATTCAAATTGAAACTTGTTAAAATCGAGACATCATCATTATTTGCTTGTAGTTCTTTACTTGAGAAGTTCCAACCATTGTCATCATGTAACCACTCAATATTACCAGTAAGCTTACCAACTGTTATCGGGTTAGCTAAAATTTCTTTGAAATCCAGTTGCGCATCTTTTGTATTAATAGCGAGCACCCCTGAATTTTGATTGCTAAACATTTCACCTGAAACGCCTTTAAGGCCGGGGACTTTCTCATAAGCCTTTAACGACAGGTTAGTGACTTTTGCCGAAAGGAAAAATTCATTGACTTTATTGTCGCGGCTAGTCTCTTGATACTCTATATCCTTTAATTCTCCAGAGGGAGTTGCATGTTGCAAATAGTTAAATACCCGGTCTTCTACATAACCACTTTTAATCAATAAATCTCGAATATCTTCAATACGGCAGTACTGTACTTCTGTTTTAATTATTTTTGTATTATTTATATCGTTATATTTATATGCCACATTTACTTGTGTAGTTGGCCAAGCACCCTTGTCAGATGTGAACTGCAAGTCTTCTATTGATAAATGCCAGTCTTTTACATCTTTATTCCATTTTATTAAACCACTTAAGAGAGGCACATTTGCTATAGCTTTATTACGTAGTCGTTGTATAACTACATCATGAGCTTTAATGTTCGCCTCTATTTTATTTAGCTCTCCAGCAACCCAGTCCCCCCATAACTCAAAGTCCAGATTCCCTTTTTCTACCATCACGTCCATAATGACAGGATTAAAGCCCCATTCGGACGCTTTTATATTTTTACCATTAGCATAAAATTTGCCAACCCATTTAATAGGATCAAGCATATCCCCGTAGACATCGAGGGCAAGATCTAATCGCTTGGGTTTAGTTTTATCTTTAGTCGCTAGTGTAAATTCGCCATTAAACTGATGTCGATTTTGATTGTTTTTAAGTGTCAGTGTTACATTTTTAAAACGAGTAGGTTTTGTTAAACGTTTTTGGTCATGCCAAATAATACTACTATTTTGAATTACCAAACTGCTTCGGTTAAATAGCCATTCGGATAACTCAGTATTAGTTGATAATTCCTGATCAGATATGGCACTGCCTAACTCGGCAACATCAACATCTTGTATAAGAATTTTTCCGTCTTTTTTTCTGATTATTGCGAGCTCAGCACCATCTATCGTATAGACACTGGGTACGGCTTTACGTTCTTTTATTGAACGCCACAATGAGAAGCCGATTTTTATTTTGTCGATTTCGAGTAGTTCTTTATCACCTTTGCTTGACATCAATTTAACATCATGAAAAATAAGTATGGGTGTTATTCCTGATACTAAGGCATTTAAATCACCAATTTTAACCGGATGTTCAAGAACAATAGCAAGCTGCTCCTCTACATAGGAACGATAATAATTCACATCCGTTAATAATACGCGTGCAGCAGAAAGAACCACTGCTATTAAAATAATAAGTGCAACAATGGAATAAAGGATAAAGTTTCTAATCTTATTAAACATTCACATCTATTCAGTAGATAGTTGGATTCATTAGGACTATGAGTCTTGGGCCAGTATCATACTGGACTGGCATCATATTATTCTGGCATCACATTGGTACAACATCAAATTGCTCTTGTGAATATTCTGTTTCAACTTGAAAGCGGATTGATCTACCAATAAATTCTTCTAATTCAGCAACCCCACTCGACTCATCATCTAAAAGATTATTAACCACAGCATTTGAAGCTAATACCAAATAATTTTTCGCATCAAATTGACGCGACTCTCGTAGTATTTCACGAAAGATTTCATAACTAACAGTTTCGACGGTCATGATCGAACCACGCCCCTGACAGGTAGGACAAGACTCGCATAATATATGCCCCAGACTTTCCCGGGTTCGTTTCCGCGTCATTTGAACCAGACCAAGCGATGAAACTTCACTTATATTGGTTTTTTCCGGATCTTTTGCTAAAACTTTTTCAAGACCACGCAATACCTGGCGCTTATGTTCTTCATCAATCATATCGATAAAGTCAATAATTATAATACCGCCTAGATTTCTAAGCCGTACTTGTCGGCAGATAGCCTGGGTTGCTTCTAAATTTGTTTTAAATATTGTTTCTTCTAAATTGCGCCTGCCTACAAAGGCCCCTGTGTTTACATCAACGGTCGTCATTGCTTCTGTTTGATCGATAATTAAATAACCACCCGATTTTAATTGTACTTTTGGCTCTAATGATTTTCGTATTTCGTCATCTACCCCATACAAATCAAATATTGGACGTTCACCGGGATAATATTCAATACAATTGGCTACTTCAGGAATAAACTTTTTTGCAAATTTTTCAACGCGTAAAAACGTTTCACGCGAATCAATACGTATTTTTTGTATGTCGGTTCCACCAAGGTCACGCATCGTTCGCATCACTAGTGGTAAATCTTCATATAATAAGTTAATAGCTTTCTTAGCCGTATCTTGCGTAGATTTAGTTTTTACGGTGTCCCATAATTTTTCCAAAAAGACAATATCCTTACACAGGTTTTCTTCGCTAACTCCTTCAGCCACTGTTCGTACAATGTAACCATTATACTGCTCGGAATATTCTTTAAGATGATTACTAATGGTATCTTTTAAGCGTGTTCGCTCTTTGTCTGATTCAATCTTTTGCGAAACACCAATGTGGTCCGAGCCTTGAATAAGAACAAGGTAGCGTGAAGGTATTGAAATATTTGTCGTTAGTCGGGCTCCTTTGGAACCCATTGGATCTTTCACTACTTGAACAATGACTTGCTGTCCTTCAGTGAGTAAATCGCTTATATCCGCGACAGTGTCTGAAGTATTTTCATCCACTTTATTTTTAATTAAGCGCTGATGATTATCGGCAATATCCGCAGCATGTAAAAATGCAGTGCGTTCTAAACCTATATCGATAAAGGCGGCCTGCATCCCGGGTAAAACCCGCGAGACTTTGCCACTATAGATATTCCCAACTAACCCTCGCCGTTTAGACCGTTCAATTTGCACTTCCTGCAACATACCGTTTTCAACGTAGGCGATTCGTGTTTCTTGCGGCGTTACATTGATTAATAATTCTTCACTCATGTTTACGATTCTTTATTCATTAATTTATGACTTCAATACAGGTAAAATTTGAACTCCCGATTGGACTAATAACTCGGCGGTTTCAAACAATGGTAAGCCCATAACCCCCGAATAACTGCCTTGTATATTTTCTACAAAAATGGCCGCCTTACCTTGAATAGCATAACTACCCGCCTTATCTACACCTTCATTAGTTGCAATATAGCCTATTATTTCGCGCTCGCTTATGCATCTAAAGGTCACTAAAGTTCGTGATAACTTAGTTAAAATACACGAACCACTTACTGAAACACCGGTAAAAACTTCGTGTGTTTTAGCTGAAAGTTGCTTTATCATTGTGATGGCATGTTGAGTGGATTCCGGTTTCCCCAGTATCTCTCCATCACACACCACAGCTGTGTCTGCACCAATTACTAGTCCCATTGTGGCGTGTTTTTTTGTTGATTGCCAACTACTTAGCTCAATTTTATCTGTTTCACCCAGCTTTCCTTCTAACCGTGCCATACCAGCTTTTGCCTTATTAATGGCCAGGCGTTGCACATAATCAGCGGGGGATTCGTTCGTTAGACTCTGTTCCGGTACATCAACACCCAATACCTCATATGCGACACCAATTTGGTCTAATAATTCGCGCCGACGGGGTGAATTAGAAGCAAGATAAATGGGAATTAATGACAATCCTGAATACTCCTTTAAACGATTTTACTTATGGTAGGGGTGATTTTTAGTAATCATTAAGGCTCGATATAACTGCTCGGCCAGAACAATTCGCACCAGGGGATGGGGTAAAGTTAAATTTGATAGCGACCATTTGTCGATCGCTATATCAATACAGGTTTGTGTCATACCATCAGGGCCACCTACCAACAATGCAACATCCTTGCCAGAGCCCATCCAAACTTGCATCTTTTCAGACAGAATTTCTGTGGACCAAATTTTGGCTTTCACTTCCATAGCAATCACAATAGAATTATTTGGGATAGCGGCCAGAATGCTTTTTTCTTCCTGCTGCATGGCTTGCTTGATATTTTTAGATTTAGAGCGCTGACCTAGCGCTAACTCAATAAATTTAACCTGACACTCACCAGGCATTCGACGTAAATATTCATCCACGCCCTGTGTAACCCAGGACGGCATTTTTGTTCCAACAGCAATAATATGAATAATCATTTATGGATTAACTAGATTCCATATATTAAAAGAAATTTTAATAACAAACGAACAAGTTATAACTGAGTGTTATCTAAAATAACAATGCAGGTACGCCTTTGGCTGCCGTTGTCATTAATTTATTTAAATACTAAAAAATTTATTCAGCTGCTGCTTCTGTTCCAACATCGGGGCTATCCTTACCCCATAGTTTTTCGAGATTATAAAAATCACGAATTTCAGGTGTCATTACATGCACTACAACATCGCCAAGATCGATTAAGATCCAGTCAGCGACTTGCTCGCCTTCCATACCCAAAGGACGGATGTTATTTTCTTTCACGACTTTTACAACATTGTTAGCCAATGACTTAACCTGGCGGGTCGTATTACCTGTTGCGATAATCATGATATCCGTCACGCTGGATTGTCCAAGGACATCAAGGACTTTAATATCTACTGCTTTAATATCTTCCAATGCACTTACTGCTAAATCACAAAGTTGCTTACTATTCATATTCTATTTCTAACCTGTATATAATTGCTGTTGTTGAATAAAGTCATTCACAGCGGCTGGAACTAATTTATCAATGGATTGATGTTGTTTAACTCTTTGGCGTATATCGGTTGCAGAAATATCTAGCTGCGTAACCGGCATAAACAAAAGCGCTCCACTGTCTTTTTTATTCATTAACTTTTCTGAATCGACCTGACGTTCGTTGACAACTGTCACTAAATCGGGAGGTAGTGTATCAAGATTAAATTCACAACCCGGCCGGTAAGTAACGACACAATTGGCCAGCTCGAAAATCTTTCGCCATTGATGCCATTGATCCAAACCATAAAATGCATCCATTCCAATAATTAAACACAGAGCAGATCCGTTTAACTCATTGTGTAAACTTTGCAACGTATCCACCATATAGGAAACACCTTCACGGTGTAACTCTCGCTCATCAACAATGCAGCCGTCATAACCGTCAACGGCAGCATGTAACATCATTAAGCGCTGTTCTGCCGTTGCAACAGGTATGGCACGATGAGCCGGAATGGAACACGGTATAAAGCGAAGTTCATCGAGTGCTAAACGCTGCTTTACATCCAGCGCGGGTTTGATGTGCCCTAAATGTACCGGATCAAAGGTACCGCCAAAAATTCCGATCATTTGCGGATATGGCCATCACCTAAAACAATATACTTTTGTGATGTTAAGCCTTCAACGCCAACCGGACCACGCACATGAATTTTATCGGTGCTAATGCCTATTTCGGCACCCAGGCCATATTCAAAACCATCGGCAAAACGCGTGGAAGTATTGACCATGACCGAGCTTGAATCGACTTCAGCCAGAAATCGGCGCGCCCGTGAGTAATCATCCGTCACAATCGATTCAGTATGTCCTGAACTATGTTGATGGCAATGTTCAATCGCTGCATCGATTCCATCAACAATGCGAATGGATAAAATAGGCGCAAGATATTCTTCGTCCCAGTCCGCTTCGGTTGCGGCAATTGCATTAGCTAAAATCTTGCAGGTTTTTTCGCAGCCGCGTAATTCCACCCCCACATCGGTATACATTTTACCGAGCGTTGGCAATATGGTTTGTGCAATGGCTGAATCCACTAATAAGGTTTCCATGGTATTGCAGGTGCCGTAGCGCTGGGTTTTAGAATTAAACGCTACCGCGAGTGCTTTATCAATATCGGCTTTACCATCAATATAAACATGGCATACACCGTGAAGATGTTTAATAACCGGTACGGTCGCTTCTGCACTGACGCGTTTAATTAAACCTTTACCACCGCGCGGTATGATCACATCAACATACTTTGGCATGGTAATAAGCAGGCCGACAGCTTCACGATCGGTTGTTTCAATAACCTGCACACAATCAATGGATAAACCGGCTGTCTTTAATCCGGCTTGAATACATTTCGCAATCGCCTGGTTAGAATGTGCTGCTTCAGAGCCACCACGTAAAATTGCGGCATTACCCGCTTTTAAACATAATGCGGCCGCATCGGCAGTAACATTTGGCCGCGATTCATAAATAATACCAATGACCCCGAGAGGCACGCGCATTTTACCCACTTGAATGCCAGACTCGCGATAACTAAGATCGGTTATCGAACCTATAGGATCGGCTAATGCGACAATTTGCCGAATACCTTCAGCCATACCTGTTACACGTTCGGGATTAAGTGCTAAACGGTCTAACAAGGCCTCGTCTAAACCATTTTTCTTACCCGCTTCCAGGTCAATGGCATTAGCTGCCAACAAGTCTGCTTGTTGCGCTTCAATTTCATCGGCCATCGCAAGCAGGGCTTTATTCTTAGTACCACTATCTACGCTAGCGAGCCGTCGTGAAGCAGCGCGAGCTCGTTCGCCGACTTGTTGCATATACGTTTGAATGTTCACTTTCGCATCCATTATTAAAAACCTGTGATTATCATGTTATCGATGTCGTTATATCAAGAAATTGACGGGTTAGCGATTGTTATAACCGGCCTGTAATTCAAATGCGTTACTCAATGACTTAAAGATACGAAGAGTAAGCTACCGGCTTAGGTCGCTGTGTTGGCATCAAGGGATGACCTGCCATTTTCATGAGTAATTGTATCAACTCGTGCCAAATATTTCCTGCTTTCAAGCCCTTATTCAGCTTATCCAGCTCACTTATTTGCCATAGGAACAATCGCCACTGGCGTGAGTTATGACGAGATAAGGCCGCTTTGATACAATTTTGCCGGTTTTGCCACACATGAAAAGACTGCATCACTTTGGCGAGAGGTGCATCATTCATGGCCAACGACATTGAAACCAGCGAGCGGACTTCACGGGCTAAAGCCCACACAATAATCACCGAAGCCACTCCTTCGCCTTTTAAGCCTTCCAGTATCTTCACCGCCTGACCCGCATCGCCGCTTAAACAGGTATCAACCAACTGAAACACGTTAAAGCGGGAACTGTCGGCGACCAGATCACGCACCGCTTCCGAGTCAATTTCACCTTGGCCATTGAGTAGAAATAATTTTTCCAGTTCCTGCTCGGCCGCTAACAAATTCCCTTCAACCCGATCGCTTAGCAAAGCCAATGCGTCAGGCGTGGCGTGCATCTCCAAACGCGCCAACCGCTGCGCTATCCAGCGCGGCAGTTGAGCTTTATCAATCGGCCAGATTTGAATACAAACCCCGTTCGCATTAAGCGCCTTAAACCATTTAGAATTTTGTTGTTGTTTTTCGAGCTTACCGCTAACCATAATCAACATCACATCATCAGGGCATTTTGCAACAAAAGCTACAAGCGCTTTACTGCCCTTATCACCCGGCTTTGTCTTTGGCATCCGCAGTTCAATAATGCGTTTGTCACCAAACAAGGACATGCTTTGACTTTCTGCAAGCAATAAACCCCAGTCGAATTTATCATCAACATCAAGCACGACCCGTTCGGTAAAACCTTTTTCCAGTGCTGCCTGGCGTATTGCTTTAAGCGCTTCATCTTTTTGCAAAGGTTCATCGCCAGACAGATAATAAACATTGTTAATGTTCTGCTGTAGATTCGATTGAAGTTGTGGTAACTGAATATTCATACGACTTGTTATTTTTTAACATCAACTGATTTGGGTAAATCAACTGAAGGTGTTGTCTTATCGTATAAATGAGACTTTAGATTAGTATCAGGAAGCGCCAGTTGTTTGAGTTTAATCCCAATGCGGCGCATTGATTGGCGCACAGCTAGCGCAATCATTTGTAGTTTAATACTTGCTTCCTCATCACTTTTCGCCAGAGCATTATTCAGATCATAAATATAATTTCGATTTAAACTCACAGTCCGTTCAGTCACCAGTACCTTTCCTTTTGAATCTAAAACACGCATAGAATATTCAAATGTTAATTCATATTCATTAGCCCGACCAGACGAATCAACTGATAAAACCCGTTTCAAAAATTGGTTACGTAACACAACAAAATGTAGCGTATCGACATCGGCTTTAGCAAGGACTTTGGCTCCGGATGACACTAGCTGTTGTTTTATCGCCAGACCAAGATCACTGTATTGTGCTACACCATCAATCACTGCAAATTCCACAGTATTCGGCAGTTCACTCGCGCCACGCAAATGAAAACCGCAGCTCTGCAATAAACCCATTACATAAATCAGAATAAAAACCTGACCAAATAACAGAATATTATTTTTATACAACGCCATTTTCATATCGATTATTTCGCTTTATTTAACCACTATATTAACTAAACGCTTAGGCACAACAATAACCTTCACGACATTTTTATCTTCAATAAAACGTTTTACGTTTTCATCCTCGAATGCTAGCTTTTCAACCTCATCTTTCGAAGCTTCATTTGCCACTGTAATTTTTGCACGTAACTTGCCATTCACCTGAACGATCAATTCCATCTCATCCTGCACTAGCGCAGCAGGATCAAACTTAGGCCAGCTATGGCTTACGATATTCTCATCATGTCCCAGAGCTTGCCAAAGCTCATGAGTGATATGCGGAACGATCGGGGATAATACCAATACCATCATTTCCAGACTTTCTTGCATTACCACTATTCCTTGCTCGCTGCTATCCTCAAATTTAGTAAGACTATTCATTAATTCCATAACCGCAGCAATGGCGGTGTTGAAGGTGTAACGACGCCCAATATCGTCGGTTACTTTTTCTACCGTTTTATGCACCTTCATTCTTAAATCACGCTGTTCAGCAGATAACGTATCTTTATTCAATTTAGCCAGGCTAGTCAAATCTGTATTCCGGGCGTTTAAAATTTGGCAATGTTTAACCACAATATTCCAAACACGCTTAATAAAACGATATGCACCATCCACACCCGCATCAGACCATTCTAAAGACTGCTCGGGAGGTGCGGCAAACATCATGAATAACCGCGCGGTATCCGCACCGTATTTTTTAATTAACGCCTGTGGATCGACTGTATTACCTTTTGACTTCGACATTTTACTGCCATCTTTTAACACCATCCCCTGGGTTAAAAGATTCGTAATGGGCTCATCGTTATCAATTAATCCTGCATCGCGCATTAACTTATTAAAAAATCGCGCATACAGTAAATGTAAAATGGCATGTTCAATTCCGCCGACATATTGATCTACTGGCAACCAGTACCTGGCGCGCTCATCCACCATCGCTGTGTCCGAATCGGCTGAACAATAACGTGCGTAATACCAGGATGACTCCATAAAGGTATCAAAGGTATCAGTTTCGCGTTCTGCAGCGCCTCCACACTTCGGACAGGTGGTTTTATAAAAACTCGGCATTTTCTTAAGCGGTGAGCCGATACCTTCAAACTTAACCTCTTCTGGTAAAACAACCGGCAGATCTTTATCGGGCACAGGAACCGCACCACATTGTTCACAATTAATAATCGGAATCGGTGCACCCCAGTAACGTTGCCGGGACACACCCCAATCACGTAAGCGATAAGTTGTGCGTATTTGTCCCTGGTTGTTAGCCTGCAAGGTTTCAGCAATTTTTGAAAAAGCATGTTCTGAACTTAAACCATCAAACTCGGCCGAGTTAACTAAAATGCCTTTTTCAGTAAAGGCGGCCTTCTTGAGATCAATTTCGGAGTTGTCATGGGTAATAACTTGCTGAATAGGTAGACCGTATTTTTCAGCAAATTCCCAATCACGTTGGTCATGCGCTGGCACCGACATAACCGCACCTTCGCCATAACCAATAAGAACAAAGTTCGCAATAAAAACCGGTACTAATTTACCAGTCATTGGATGTACCGCTTTAAAGCCGGTATCGATACCCATTTTTTCCTGGGTTTCAACTGCGGCTTCGGCAGTGCCAGTAGTAATACATTGCTTTACGAAGGCGGCGACATTGGCATATTTTTCTACAGCTAATTTTGCCAGGTCATGTTCCGCAGCAACCGCTAAATATGTCACGCCCATTAAAGTATCCGGGCGGGTGGTAAATACTTTTACGGTTTTATCTTGCTTCGCTATTCTAAAACTGATTTCCACACCTTCAGAACGACCAATCCAGTTCTTCTGCATGGTACGTACTTGTTCCGGCCAACCACTTAATGTATCCAGTTCTGTTAACAATTCTTCGGCATAGTCGGTGATTTTAAAAAACCACTGTGGAATTTCTTTACGTTCAACTTCGGTGTCACAACGCCAGCATTTGCCGTCGGTGACTTGCTCATTCGCTAAAACCGTCACGTCTTTCGGGCACCAGTTAACAGCGGCGGTTTTCTTATAAACCAATCCTTTTTCATATAGACGGGTAAACAACCATTGTTCCCAACGATAATAATCAGCATCGCAGGTTGCAAGTTCCCGGTCCCAGTCATAACCGAAACCAAGTTGTTTAAGTTGCTCACGCATGTAATCAATATTGTCGCGGGTCCAATTCGCAGGAGGCACATTATTCTTGTGTGCTGCATTCTCTGCCGGTAAACCAAACGCATCCCAACCCATCGGTTGCAAGACATTTTTACCTTGCATACGTTGATAACGGCTTATTACATCACCAATAGTATAATTTCTTACATGCCCCATATGTAATCGGCCACTGGGGTAAGGGAACATCGACAGGCAATAGAATTTTTCTTTGCTGGTATCTTCAATGGCTTTAAAGGTTTTGTTTTTATCCCAAAATTCCTGCGCAGATTTTTCAATCGACTGGTGCTGATATTCTTCGTTTATTTGATGTGACGACATTAATTTGCTGAACCTGCTGCGATTTAATTTTAAAGATAGTGTCCGTTAAAAAGTGATATTGATGGTGTCGTTAAAAACAGTCTTAACACAAGATTGCCAGGCTAAGCTTTGTTGCTAATCCGACAAGTAAACAAGTCCATCCGAACAATCCGGTTTAGCCTGATATTTTACGCATTATCGGATTGCGCGTCAGGTATTTTTAGTTCTATTCGCGTAAATAATCGCACCAAACAGTAGTAAAAAGCTAAAGCTGATAATGGGCCAATTCCCCAAACGTACGTAGGGAGTCGCTCCGGTTCGCGGTTGCACCGTATAGGTTAGAACCGTCGGTTCAAACTGCGGCGCTTGAGCAACGATCTGTCCTTTGTGGTCAACAAAGGCTGTAATACCATTGGTGGTTGCACGAATGAGCATGCGCCCGGTTTCAATTGCCCGCATTTGGGCAATTTGTAAATGTTGATGTGGGGCAAGTGAATCACCATACCAGGCGTTATTACTACCATTCATAAGCACCGTGGCTTCGGGTAATTGCCTAATTAACTCTTCGCCAAAGGAGTCTTCATAACAAATTGAGGTGGCTAGTGGTTCATCGCGCATTTTTAACAACGGCTGATTTGGAGAACCCTGGCTGAAACCGGACATGGGTAAATCAAAAAACTTAACCAGACCACGAATTAAACCGGCCAGTGGAACATATTCACCAAACGGTACCAGGTGCACTTTATGAAAAACACCTGAATACGAATTGTTAGCCTTATCATCGGCAGCAAAACTTACCATACTGGAGTAATATTGTTCCGAGTTGAGATCCATAAAAGGTATCCCTACTATCAAATCAGTATTTGATTCACGTGCTTCTTTTGCCAAGGGTAGTAAGAAACTTTTTTCAATTTGATGATAGAGCACTGTCATCGAATTTTCAGGCCACAGTATTACGTCACTATCCCAATGTTGTTTCGTTAAATTAGCATAGGTGTCCATACGTAATTTAATCTTATCTGCATCCCATTTGGTAATTTGCTCGGCATTACCTTGCACCAAACTGACTTTAATATTTTTATTTTTTTGCTGGGTCCATTCAATTCTGGATAATCCGAATCCCGTTAATAAAATAATGGATAGTATCAATATGACTTTCTTATAGCGGTTTTTTCCAGTTGCATGCAATGCGAAAAATAATAATCCGCTACTAAAGATACTAACAAAGGAAACCCCGTACACACCCAACACAGGAGCATAACCGGATAGTGGTGGCATCGAAAAAGCATAGCCTAGATGCAACCATGGCATCCCGGTTAAAAACCAGCCGCGTATCCATTCAAACAGTAGCCATAAAACCGGTAAAATAATCAAAGCTTCAATCATGAAGGGAATGTTGTAGCGGTGAATTAATCTCGCTCCTAACCAACCTTGAATAGCTATAAACAAGGCTAGATAAGCTGCAAACAAAGCCGTCATGATGATGCCTAACCATGCGGGTGTTTCGCCATAAACATGGATGGCAACATATACCCAGGACAGGCCAAATGAAAAAAAGCCAAAACCGAACACAAAGCCAAGTTTAAATGCTTGACCAGGCATTTTATTTTGCCACAAGCTAAACAAAATAATAGGCGATATAAAAGCAAAAGGAATCGCATAAACAGGAGCAAACGCGAGTGGCAAGCATACACCTGCAATCAGAGCGAGGGCATACTGCTTTAAATTGCTTAGTTGCTGAATATTTTTAAAGATAGCCAATACATCCATTGTAGATGCGGCCTAATTTAGTTGGTTACTTGATACGTCAGCGCTATTTGTGTCTGTATTTTGTTCCAAGCCCGAGTCAGAAATGTTCGTATCATTTACATTCGTGTTATCCGTTGTATATTTCACAATATCACTTGCCCGGGTAACTTCAAGCAAGTGTATACGCCGACTACTTGCACGTAATACTTTAAAATCAAACCCATATTGAGATGCAATTTCACCACGCTTGGGCATATGACCAAGTGCATTAATTACAATACCGCCAATGGTATCAACCTCATCACTTGTTATATCCGAGCCAAAATGTTCATTGAAATCTTCTATAGGTGTAATCGCTTTTACAATACTGGCTCCATTGGTATGCTCATGAATAAACTTATCTTCTTCTATATCATGTTCATCTTCAATCTCACCAACAATTTGCTCTAACACATCTTCAATAGTAATTAATCCTGCAATTCCACCATACTCATCAACCACGATCGCCATATGATTGCGGTTAGCACGGAATTCATCGAGTAATACATTCAAGCGCTTACTTTCAGGAACAAACACTGCAGGACGCAAAATTTCACGCATATTAAAGTTATCATCGGTATTGATTTGCGTCAGCAAATCTTTTGCTAATAAAACACCAACAACTTCATCTTTATTTTCACCTATAACAGGAAAACGCGAATGCGCAGAATCAATGACAGTGGGCAATATTGTTTTTAAATTAGAATCACGTTCAACGACAACTATTTTTGAACGTGGAATCATTATATCACGCACTTGCATTTCGGAAACCTGCATGACGCCTTCAATCATTATCAATGAATATTGATCCAGTAAGTTATTCTTTTTAGCTTCTTGTAAAACACCAATAAGTTGTTCCTGGTCTGTCACTTCATTCTGAAAAAATTGTGTAACCCTTTCAAACCAACTACGTTTATTGGCTTCAGTTTGAGCATCGGTATGCTTGAGTGAATCATTCATGTACTAATTCCATATACGGGTTTTGGTAATTAAGCTTTGAAAGAATCTTTACTTCTAATGCTTCCATTATAGTGGCGTCTTTTTTATTAATATGATCGTATCCGAGCAAATGCAATACACCATGTACCAACATGTGCGCCCAATGTTCTTCGATGGTTTTATTTTGCTGGAGGGATTCCAGTTCAATAATTGGTGCACAAATAACAATATCACCTAAAATATTTGTCGCCTGATGCTGTTTTAAAATCTCAGGAGTTTCAAATGGAAACGAAAGTACATTGGTTGGTTGGTTTTTTTGTCTATATTGAGCATTGAATTGCTGGCTTTCGGCTTTGTCAACGACGAGAATTGATAGTTCGAATTTTTGCTTGGTTAATAATTTAGCTTCAACAAGGAAATAAAGTGTTTCAATGACCCATTGCTGGAAAGTTTTGTCGCTTGGCACAGTAACATCAGCATAAAAACACTGCACATCAACATGACATGCGCATTTCGACGGAGGTTCTGCTGAAGAATTATTTTTCATTGTTCTTGTCTATATTTTTTGGTACTACGGATTGTTGGTCTGTATATTGCTGCCCTGAATTTTGCTGCAGGCGGTCTTGCTGACGAGCAAGTTTCCGTTCTGTAGCCAGTTCCGTTTCTGCATCTTCACTTGCTTGATACTCCATCACGATACGTTGTACCAATGGATGACGCACAACATCTTTTGCTTTAAAAAATGTAAAACTAATTTCTTGAACGTTACTGAGAACATCGATTACATGACGCAATCCGGATGTTTGGCCGCGAGGTAAATCCACTTGCGTCACATCACCGGTTATAATGACTTTAGAACCAAAACCAATTCGGGTTAGAAACATTTTCATCTGTTCGACCGTTGTATTTTGTGCTTCGTCTAAAATAATAAAAGAATCATTTAGTGAACGCCCTCGCATATAGGCAAGTGGTGCGACTTCAATAACATTGCGTTCAATTAATTTTGCCACATACTCAAAGCCCAACATTTCATACAAGGCATCGTATAGAGGACGTAAATAAGGATCGATTTTCTGAGATAAATCTCCAGGCAAAAAACCTAAGCGTTCACCACTTTCAACCGCTGGTCGGGTTAAAATAATTCGGTCTATCTGTTCTTGTTGTAACGCGGCAACAGCACTGGCAACCGCTAAATAGGTTTTACCGGTTCCCGCAGGCCCAATACCAAAATTAATATCATGTGACTGAATGCGCGACAAATAATGTTTCTGATTAGGGCCACGGCCACGAATATTGCCATGTTGGGTTTTAATCGCAACATCTTCAAAAACTTCTTCTGTTTCCTTTAAAAATGATTCCATTCCAGCTTGCTGCAACGAAAGATTTATAACACTGGAATCCAGTTCAACTGTTGCGGTGTCGTTATAAAGTTCACGCAGCAAGTCTTCGGTTGCCTGTACTGAGTCGGCTTCACCAATCACTTTAAAATTATTGCCACGATTATTAATTTCAACACCAAGGCGTTGCTCTATTTGACGCAGATGTTCATCAAACTGGCCACACAAATTCGCTAACCGACGGTTGTCGATAGGCTCCAGAATAATATTGTTTGATTGGGTGATTGTATTCAATGCGGTATAGGAAGATTAATAGAATAAAGTGCCAGGGTTATAGATAAAAGTTAATGCGAACGCTCGGTGGGGATAATAACTTCGCCCTGGAGAGAATTGGTTCGCGCTTCAAGTATGTTCACGTCTACAAAAGTACCGATTAAGTTTGGATTTCCGATAAAGTTTACCACACGATTGTTCTCTGTGCGGCCTGTTAACTGAGATATTTCACTCTTCTGACCTAGTCCCGGGCCGGCATCAAAAACGACAGCAACGGCTGTATCACTGCCATAAGCACTTAAATCGACCTGTTTTTTCTGTTTGGGTGACAAACCTGTCACTAAAATCCGTTGAGAGGTTCCCGTCATTTTACGGCTGATACCCGCTGACTGCTGACTTAAGCGTTGCTGTAAAAGTGCAAGCCGTTGTTTTTTAAGATCTAAAGGGACATCATCAGCCAGATCAGCAGCCGGTGTTCCCGGGCGTTGGCTATAAACAAAACTATAAGAATGGTCAAAATTCATTTCGGCGATAAAATTCATTGTGTCTTCAAAATCTTGTTCGGTTTCTCCTGGATAACCGATAATGAAATCGGATGACATACTAATATCGGGACGCAGTTCCCGTACACGACGCACTATATCCCGATAATCATCAGTAGTATGGCGGCGCTTCATCGACTGCAGGATTGAATTAGAACCGGTCTGAATCGGCAGATGCAGGTGACTTACCAGCTTTGGTATCTCGGCATAACACTGAATAAGACTATCACTCATTTCAAGCGGGTGTGATGTGCTATAGCGAATCCGCTCGATAGTATCGATAGCTGCAACATAGTGGATTAACAAAGCAAGGTCGGCTGTTTCGCCATCATGGCTCTGGCCTTGATAAGCATTGACATTCTGCCCTAGTAAGGTCACTTCCTTTACGCCACGCTCGGCTAGCTGCGCTATTTCAGATATGACATCATCAAATGGACGGCTAAATTCTTCACCACGGGTGTAAGGAACGACACAGAAGGTACAGTATTTACTACAACCTTCCATAATAGATACATACGCGGTTGCACCATCTATACGGGCCTCGGGCATATGATCGAATTTTTCAATCTCGGGAAAGCTGATATCAATTTGAGATTTTTTCTCTTTTAAGGCTTTATCGAGTAATTGTGGCAAACGATGCAGGGTTTGCGGGCCGAATATTAAATCAACATAACTGGCTCGCTTTAGTATCGCAGCGCCTTCCTGACTCGCTACACAGCCACCCACACCGATTATCATCGCAGGTTGTTTAGCCTTTAACTTGCGCCAACGCCCTAATTGCGAAAAAACCTTTTCCTGGGCTTTTTCCCGAACCGAACAGGTATTCAGCAATAGTACATCAGCACTGACTTCATCCTGCGTCAATTCCAGGTCATGCGAGCTCTTGAGGATATCCGCCATTTTACTGGAGTCATACTCATTCATGGCACAACCGAAGGTTTTGATAAAAACTTTTTTACTCATGATCTCTTTGCTCAAACCTACGGGATTCCCGATAAACAGGGCGGGCTAAGGTATCACTAAGGGCTGCAAAATTCCAGCTTCAAGTGGTTAATTGCGCTGATAATCGTTGTAGATAACCTTCTGCACATAGGGATATTCCTTATATCAGGATATCGACTACACTTTTAATTATCACTTAACTACGATAGGAGGCACTTAAGTGAAATCTTTAATTCTACTACTCGGGCTGGTTATCTTTGTAGCGGTGTTATACCAAACGGTATTTACACCGGCTATCAAGACACCAGCGCAAAAGCAGGAGGTTCCAAAAAACTCACCCGCATTGCAAACATTAAAACAAGCTCAGGAGCTAAAGAAAATATTAAACAAACAAACGAAAAAATCAAATTATGAGGATAAATTAAAACAACATTGAGTTAGTCGACTATAGCAATAAGCTTCTTATGCAGCTCTGCAAGTTTTGAGTTAATCTCAACCCCTTTATAAAAAGAATTATTGATTCGGACTAAACAACGTTGAGAAATGTCCAATATACTCTCTTCCTGATGCTCGGTTAATCCAAGCAGCGTTAAAGCCTCTTCCATATTCTCCATCATGTCTTCAAGTGCGGCGACATTTTCTTTTTGTAAAACCGAAAACGATGCATCAATATCTATCATAGTTGAACTAACCATCTCAACCACCTCTTGTTTTTGTTTTGCGGCCGAATGGACTAATAAAATATCGACACGTGAATCAATCACATCAGACAGGCTGCCCAGTATATCTTTGAGACGACCATATTTTTCAGCATCTTCAATCGGCATGTTTTTAATCAGGAAAGAAAACCTGGCATAATTAATAATCGTACGTCTGCCAAAATCATAAAGCCGCGTTTGATCTCGGGCTAAAAGCATAATATCACTTTCTATAGGGGGAAGCTTTCCGCCGTCACTAAAACCCATTGCTTTATTATTAAAGTCATAAACCTGAAGTGAACAATTCAGACCCAACATACGGGTGGTTAAAAATAAAGAGTGCGCCAAGTCTTCAAATGATTTTGCTAGTGCACATGTTTTAGAAAACTCAAGAACTTGTCCTAGTTCACTTGAGTAGGTCATAGCCTGCATGGCCGTTTGATAGTAATTATCTAACTGTTCTTTAATTTCACCATTTTTCTGAGAAGTCTCGATGAGATATTTTACTTTTAATATGAAGACACCAAAAACAATCGGCTTATGGATATAGTCAACAGCTCCTAATGAATAAGCTTCAACCAACTCATCAAGTCCAGTCACTACGGAGACAAATACAAAGGGGATATTTTTAGTCTGCTCGTTTGCTTTTACCTGGCGGCAAAATTCATGGCCACTCATTCCCGGTATTTCAACATCAGAAATAATAAGATCGACGGTAACCTGCTGTAAAATGGTTAACGCTTCTTCCGCATTCTTTGCAGCGACGGTTTGATAATCCTGTTCCTTTGCATGCAGTCTATATAAATTTAAAATATCAGAATCATCATCAACGGCTAAAATTGTTGTTTTTCTTTCCATCTTTCAAAAATGCTCTCAAACTGCCCATATTAATAGCGGCAATAATTCCCTTAACTTTAGTACTGTTTCTAAGCCTTTGAAATACCAAGCTAAAGCACATCGATAATGGATAAATTTTAATCAATATCTGATTCAGCAGCAATTTTGTGAATACTTAAGTCTGCGCCCAAATGCTCTTCTTCGGCACTTAAACGAATACCGACCATTTTCTTAATCACACCATAAATCAGGAAACCACTGACAGTTGCAACCGTAATTCCCATTACCGTACCCACCAGTTGTGACATAAAGGTTACACCGCCTAAACCACCTAAACTCTTTAGTCCAAATATACCGGCAGCAATCCCCCCCCATGCACCACAGATTCCGTGCAAAGGCCAAACCCCTAACACATCATCAATTTTCCATTTGTTATGACACTGAGAGAACATCCAGACAAACAAACCACCAGCCACTAACCCCGTTGCCAGTGCACCCAGAGGGTGCATTAGATCAGAACCCGCGCACACTGCGACTAATCCGGCTAAAGGCCCATTATGTACAAAGCCAGGATCGTTCTTACCCACCACAAGGGCGGCTAAAATACCTCCGACCATCGCCATTAATGAATTAAGCGCCACCAAACCACTAATACCATCAATGGTTTGTGCAGACATAACATTAAAGCCAAACCAGCCCACGGTGAGCACCCATGCGCCTAATGCTAAGAACGGGATGCTTGAGGGCGGGTGTGAAATGGATTTACTACCACCTTTAGGCAGTCTACGGCCCAGTAACACCACGGCTCCTAATGCCAGCCAGCCACCCATGGCATGCACTACGACAGATCCAGCAAAATCATGAAAATCGGCACCAAAACTTTTATTAATCCAGGCTTGAACACCAAAGTTGCCATTCCAGACAATTCCTTCAAAAAACGGATAAATCAAAGCAACAATAATGAAAGTCGCTAATAGCTGAGGATAAAAACGTGCGCGCTCGGCAATACCACCCGAGATAATAGCGGGTATCGCAGCTGCGAAGGTGAGTAAAAAGAAGAACTTCACTAACTCATAACCGTTTTTCAAAATCAAGGTTTCCGCACTTTCAGTAAAACCAAGCCCATAGGCTACTGAATAGCCAATAAAAAAGTACGCTATGGTGGATACAGCAAAATCAACAATGATTTTAACCAGCGCATTGACCTGATTCTTTTTACGAACCGTGCCGACTTCTAGAAATGCGAATCCCGAATGCATGGCTAAAACCATGACCGCCCCTAATAATATAAAGAGCACATCAGTTGCTGTTTTTATTTCCACGAATTATCCCCTTCTGCAGCTTAAACGCCTGATTATTTTAATAAGTAATTATTTAGATCACTCAACGATGGTTTATATTGGTGCGAAAACGCAGTGCATATGCGCACTCATAATGAGCATATTATGCCGTAGGTTCATTTGTTATGTAAATCAATGATTAAAATAAAGGAAGGAAAGCATATGTTGCACAATAATAACTCGCGGTATCTATCTGTGAATGCAATTCATCAATATCAAAGGGATGTTAAGAATAGTTATTAATCGCAATTAAAAAGGTCTACCACGCGGCAAAATTGATTCAAGCGCATCGATAAACAAGGGTCCGGCTTGTTTTAAAATTGGCTCAATCACCGATTCATCCAAACCCGTCATATCCCATGCAACCGGATCAATAGGTTGCACGTTAATTTCAACATCCACGTCCAGCTCTTGTTCTGCCATACCGGTAATGATATTGGCGATGTGAATTAAACTCACTTCCATCGCAAAATCGTCTGCTTGCCCAGGCTCATGATGATAGCGCAGTGCATATTCCAATGAGCTCGGCATTTGCCAAACCTTGATTAATTCACCACCCACATCGGCGTGATCAAAGCCAATAATGTCTTGCTCGACTTCAAAATCTAATAACTTGTCAGTTTTCAGTTTATCCATCACTGTACGCGCTTGAGTTGGCAGACGATGGCAAATAATCAGCTTGCCAATATCATGCAACAGTCCCGCGACAAATAAGCGCTCACTGTGTAACACATTGCAGCGATCTGCTAATAATTGCGCAACAACTCCACAATAAACACTGTGGCGCCAAAATTGCACCATATTAAGAATATCATTAGGAATTTTAGAAAATGTTTCAATCGCAGAAGCCGCAAGTACCAAGCCACGTAGTTCACGCAAACCAATGACGGTAACTGCACGGGTAACCGTTTCAATTTTTGAAGGGAAACCATAAAACGAGCTATTCACAATTTTAAGTAATCGTGCCGTTAAGCCAGTATCCTGACTAATGACTTTACCAATATCAGAGGCTGAAGTACTCGCTTCATCCATCATTTCATTAACCCGGATACACACTTCAGGAAGTGATACCAGGCGTACAACACCGGAGACTAAATCGGCGGCTTTTAATCGCTGCCCTTGTTGTTCGGATGAGATAGTTTGATTGTCTTTCATTGTCTATATTAACGACAATATCAAATATATCTTTAGTGCTATTCTAGATAATTTTGGTCTTGTTTGATTGAGTCCGCTGAATTGGCTTCGTTTTCCATGCGCTCCAGAGAGTGTGCTGCAATCGCTTGCACCTCGGGATCACTATCACTAAGTAAGGTTTTAAGTAGTGACACACTTGTATTCAGGTTTCTCGCCACTTCAAGACGAATTTCTGCCGATTTATCTTGAGCCAAAACAGCTAGCGCCTCAACCGGCACATATTCAAAACGCGCGACGACACTTTTAACAGATTTATTTATGTCCACCGCTAAAGTCATAAATGTTTTCGTGTCAGTTGATAAATTTGTAGCAACGGCAATACGTACGCGCTCACTTGGATCTGCGGCCAACATAAGTAAAGCCGCTGACTTCAATTTACGATTTTGAGCTAAGGCTTCACGCACATCGTCAGAAGGATGTTTTACTAAAGCCTTAATCTCGTTAGGCATAATTAAAGGAGAACGCGCCAAACGATAAGATGATTCAAAAGAATCAGCTGCGAATACTGTACTACTTACAAGTAAGGCAAGAATTAATAAAGATTTCGATAATTTATTTTGCATCCACAATAATACCTTTGTATGTTTTCACCACATCCGCCAACGCGTTTTTAAAAGCCATAGCCAATAGATTCACATCCATCATATTTCACGACACTCACACAGCAAAATTGTACAGCTTCAGCATGCGCAAATACTTGTTCAATCAGCCAGATATCTAACCGGTTATGTCCACCGTATTGCCAATTTGTGGCCCACCATTCACCTTGATTCCTCTACCCCTGATTGCACAATCTAAAGCAATACGAACATTCTTATAACTCCCTTCGACCTTAAAACTTAAAGCCTGTAGTATCAAGTTTTACATCTGCTGCATATACAACTACACTTACTAAAAAATTGCAATTAAAACAATAGGCTAAGCTAGGATATTGTTGTACATTGTTAGTTTCCTGCTAATAATTGATTTCATATTGCAATTTCAATATATCCTGGATACGGGTATACGATATGATCGTAAGAATAAACACACATTCACCCAAAGTGTACAAAAAACGAATACATTGAAAACCATATGGCTGATCCTGAAAATTTAAAACCAAAAATACTTGCTGTTGACGATTCACGTGTTATGCGACGCGCGATCGGTAAAATATTATCGGCAAGTTATACCGTTATTGAAGCAGAGCACGGTGAGGACGCATGGTCATTACTGCAACACCATGATGACATTCAAATCGTATTCACGGATTTATCCATGCCATACCTCGATGGTTACGGTTTACTGGAACGAATCCGTACAGCAAAAGACGAACGTATTTCTACATTACCCGTTATCATTATCACGGGTAAAGAAGATGATGATGCAGCAAAAATGGAAGCACTTGAAAAAGGTGCCAATGATTTTATAGCCAAACCATTCGACAAAGCCCAGCTGCAAGCTCGTGCTCTGGCTTATATTAAGTTTGAAGAGACGTCCAAAAAATTATCCGAAACTGCAGATAAACTTGAAAAACAAGCTGCAGTTGATGAATTAACAGGTTTAGGTAGTCAACGCTATTTTCAGAGAGCAGCCGATGAACAACTTTCATCTTTAATTAGACATAAAGGCCATTGTTGTCTACTACGGATTGATATCGATAATTTTAATCAATTATTTATCAAACACGGCAAGCAGATAGCAGATGAAATTATTCAAATTATTGGACAATGTTTAAATCAACATGTGCGAAAAGAAGACATGGCGGCTCGTGTTGGCCTGGCAAAATTCGCTCTGTTTTTAAATCATACCAGTTTAAAGAAAGCTCAAGCTTTAGCCCAGCGTATTATTGATGAAATTCCAACGCGTAAATTAACCACCAAGAATTTCAAATTTACGGCCAGCGCTGGTATATTTGAACCTGATATCTCTAGAGACAGTGACTTTGATCAAATTTATGACCAAACTGAAGAGTGTTTAAAGCAAGCAATAAATGCTGGCGGTAATACGCTGGTTAGCGAGAGTCATTTACCTGTCATTGAGATGGAGACATTCGAACCGCTAACAGTCGATCAAGCTCTTAAATTACTTGAACAAGGAGAATCCGATGAAGTTAAACCCCATTTAGAAGACCTCTTTAATCAATTAACCCCACTACTCCAACTATTTGAGCAGATATTAAAAAAATAAGTTCAGACCGAGGTATTTTCATGTTTCATCTAAAAGATATAAGTCGTAAGCAGGCTTTTCTATCTCATTTGGGATTAAGCCTAATTATATTTTTAATAGTTTTATACTTCATAGTATTTCACTGGTATCCACAACCTTTCTTTACAACCGACGGTGGCTGGCAAGGTGTGCGCTTAATTGCTGCGGTTGATATTGTCCTGGGGCCTCTTCTAACTTTAATAATATTCAAACCAGGTAAGCGTGGCTTAAAATTTGACATTGTAATTATTGCAGTTATTCAATTTGCAGCATTAGCATCTGGTTTATATATCGTCCATAACGAACGACCCGTGGCAAAAATATTCCAGGATGGTAATTTTTATATTGTTACAGGTTATGATATGGCTGAGCGCAATATAACGCTTGATGATTTAGAAAAATATCGGATTAATGGCTCCATTGCTATCTATCTCGATTTGCCTGATAACCATGCAGAGTTTGAAAAACTACAGCGTCAAGCTGTACAAAAACGAGAACCCTTATTTTTAAATACCGCTTTATATAAAAAAATTGATACTGGAACCATAAGTAAAATGCGTCGCTACTCAATTGATATGGAGCGTTACATTAAAGATACTTATAGTGACAAAGAACTTAAAATATTCCACAATTTTCTAAAAAATCACAGTGCTAAGGTGAATGACTTTATTTATATCGGGCTACATTCGCGTTATAAACACGCAATTACGGTTTTCGATCCTAAAACATTAAAGTTTATTGATGTCTTACCTGTCATTAACATACCAGAAGTTGATCAAATTCATAAATATATCGAATTCGATATTTATCGAAATGAATCTTATAAACAACAATTACGCGAAAAAATGAAGAAAAAAGAAAAAGAAAAATTATAAACCTAAGTTTTCATTTAAAAGACACACATAAAAAATCCCCGCATAAGCAGGGATTTTTTAATATAAAAATTAAAGACTTATTTATAACGTTGCAGAATCAAACAAGCATTCGTTCCGCCAAAACCAAAACTATTAGACATCACGCAATTTAAATCAGCATTTTCTACCAACTCACGCACAATCGGCACTCCGTCCGCACCAGGGTCAAGCTCGGTGATATTCGCAGAGGCACTGATAAAATTATTTTGCATCATTAATAACGAATAAATCGCTTCATTCACCCCGGCTGCACCTAAGGCATGCCCGGTTAAGGATTTAGTTGAAGCAACCGCTGGTATCTTATCGCCAAAGACTTCTTTAATGGCTTCGAGTTCTTTAATGTCACCAACAGGTGTACTGGTACCATGTGCATTGATGTAATCTATATTTACACCTTCAGGCACCGTCGCTAATGCTTGTTGCATACAACGTACCGCACCTTCACCAGATGGTTGAACCATATCTAGACCATCAGACGTGGCGCCGTAGCCAACCACTTCGGCATAAATTTTTGCACCACGTGCTTTGGCATGTTCAAGTTCTTCTAAAACAAACATACCGCCACCACCAGAGATAACAAAGCCATCCCGACCAGCATCAAATGCACGTGATGCTGTTTCAGGTGTTTCGTTATACTTCGACGACATTGCACCCATTCCGTCAAACAAAACCGAAAGAGTCCAATGCAGTTCTTCACCACCACCGGCAAAGACAATATCTTGTTTACCAAGCTGGATGAGTTCCGTTCCATTACCAATGCAATGTGCGCTGGTAGAACAGGCCGATGTAATTGAATAATTAACACCTTTAATTTTAAACGGTGTCGCTAAACAAGCTGAGTTAGTGCTCGACATACCGCGCGTCACCATATACGGACCAACACGGCGAATACCTTTTTCACGCATCACATCAGCGGCTTGTACAATATTGGATGTTGATGGGCCACCAGAGCCAACCACTAAACCTGAACGAATATTTGAAACATCACTTTCATCCAGACCGGCATCTTCTATCGCCTGCTGCATCGCAATGTAATTATAAGCCGCACCGTCACCCATAAAACGTTTGAGTTTACGGTCAATTAATGCATCAAGATCGATGTCCAGATCACCATGCACATGCGAACGAAAACCCATGTCGGCATATTCTTGTGAAAAACTTAAACCTGACTTACCAGCTTTTAATGCTTCAGTCACTTCTTTTTGATTGTTACCAATACTGGAAACAATCCCTAAACCTGTAATAACAACACGACGTAATGACATTGATCTTAAAACCCATCAGTTGATGTAAATAAACCAACACGCAAATCTTTTGCAGTATAAATTTCACGACCATCCACTGTCATATGTGCATCGGCTATACCCATTGTAAGCTTGCGCATAATGACGCGCTTAAGCTCAATACGGTAAGTAATTAATTTATTTTTTGGAGTTACCTGGCCAGTGAATTTAACTTCACCTGAACCCAGGGCTCGACCATGTCCAGGGCCTCCGAGCCAGCCAAGATAAAAGCCGACTAATTGCCATAGTGCATCCAAACCTAAACAACCCGGCATGACAGGATCACCCTTGAAGTGGCAATCAAAAAACCATAAATCAGGGTTCACATCCAACTCAGCAATAACCTCGCCTTTTCCATATTGGCCACCGTTTTCATTAATTTTAACAATACGATCAAACATGAGCATTGGCGGTAAGGGTAACTGCGCATTACCTTCGCCAAATAATTCTCCACGACCACATTGAATTAACTCGTCACGATTAAAACTTGATTTACTTTTTACTGCTGAATTGACTTCTACACCCACAATTTTATCTCTACTATTTATACGAATATTTTGAATCGGCAATTTTAGCGGTAGCCTAGCCCAGAATAAAGCCCTGATTGCCTTTTTATACTGTTTTATACTTAATTAATTGATACAAATTAGGTTATTGAATTTAAAGAAATTTTATAAAACTGGATTAATTTCGCTCAACTCGGTGAAATCCCCGTTTAGATCGCCCCACGAATTCAGATAACTCATTGATTAAACTGGATTTAATTTCAGAAAGGGCGCTTATTATTTGCTCCAAAGGTAAGCCGGAACTAAAAATCAGACGATAAGCCTGTTTTAAATCTGAAATATCAGATTTTTTAAAACCGGCACGTTTTAACCCAACCACATTAATCCCTTTTACGGATGCAGGGATTCCATCCGTTATAAAATACGGCAAAACATCCTGAGTAATCTTGGCATTGCCACCAATCATGGCGTATTCACCAATGTGCACAAATTGATGCACCATAACGCCACCCGAAATAAAGGCCCGCTGACCCACATGCACATGCCCGGCTATACCAGAACTTATGACCATAATAATATTGTCAGCCAGGACACAATCATGCCCTATGTGTGCATGCGCCATTAAGTAATTATTATTACCGAGTATGGTCACACCGTTTTCTTTTAAAGTCGCACGGTTAACCGTCGTGTATTCACGAAATTCGTTGTTATTACCAATTTCAACCTGAGTCGATGCTTGCTTGTCAAAACCCGTATCTTGCGGTAGCCCTGCCATCACCGCATACTCGTAAAATTGATTGTCATTACCAATTCGGCAACCATTTTTTAAGACAGCGCCTGTATGCAAATGGTTATTGTTGCCTAAGGTAACATCGGCTTCGATAATAGAATATGCGCCGATAATATTACCGCTACCCAGTTCAGCTTTTGGATCAACAATGGCCGTAGGATGGATGGTATTCATAATGTCAGTTTTTTATTGAGATAGTTGGGGGTTGATAATCTGCGGGGCGAATCGCTACCGTATTCTTAATATGGGTACACTCTACACCATCTGCCCGATAAAATCCGTATTCAAACGTTGGTGTACTACGACCTTTACTTTGTAAATCGGCATGAATTTGTTTTTCAATTTCGGGATCAAAATCAAAGCGTAATTCCAAATCCGAATTACCGACATAACGAAAATCGACTTCCTGATAACGTGTCCACACAGCATATTTTCGATTTAAAATCCGGTTGCAGGCCAGTGCCGCAATCGGATCGGCTACAGCCGTCTGGTAACCACCGAACATAGAATCCCCCATATTTCGCGAGAAAATATTTAGCGGCAGCTTAATCTGTATATGTCGCCAATCACTACTCAGCAAAATAACTTTAATGCGCATAAACCAAAATGGCGGGTACCATTCCAGGCGCTTTCTGTCTGATAGAAAGCGGCACTTTGACATAAATCGGAGAAAATTAGGTTTCATCGTTATACCAACGGGTTTATCGTGTGCGAGAGCTTACTAACAACCTATTTCTGAAATGAACTTTAGGTACATTTTCCCATTTGTAGGCTTTTGCTGACAGACAAAAGTCTCTATTATGGTTAATATTCAGTCCTAAAGAGTTAGTTAGCATCACAGTTAAAAGTTTAATTCTTCGTATTTAGGAAAAGTCATGACTGTAGTACCCATTGGAAAACAAGATTTACACCATTCACCGCGTCAGGGTGAAGAGCTCGCGGTTCCAACTCGCTCAAAACGCTATTTCACAGTCGAAGCTTCATGGTATTTCAATACCCGTGAAGATCAAGCGCAAGGTCCTTTTAAAAACCTGGGCGCAGCAAAAGATGGCCTAAAAACTTACCTGCGTCGTTGTGGCATCATTCACTTTAACGGCTAACAACTTTAATTAAACGACCTGACAAACACGGTCATAGTCTAAACGCGCCAGGCGTGGATATAATTTAGATTCATCCCCATAACCTAACCCGCAAATAAAGTTCGATTTAATTCTGCCATCTGGAAAAAATTCGGCGTCTAATACTGTATTGTCAAAACCGGACATTGGCCCACAATCTAGACCCATACTCCGCGCAGCAATCATCATATACGCCGCTTGCAAACTACTATCGCGAAATGCAGCTTGTTTAATTTTTTCCGGTTTACCTGCAAACCATGACTTTGCATCGGTATGTGGAAATAATATTCCAAACTCTTCATAAAATTCCATATCCATACCAATAATCACAACAACAGGTGCTGTCATCGATTTTTCGATATTACCTTCTTGTAAACTCGGTTTTAACCGCTGCTTGGCTGCGTCGCTTGTTACAAACACCAATCGTGCAGGGCAACTGTTTGCGCTGGTAGGTCCCCACTTCATTAAATCGTAAACTTGTTTTAATTGCGCTTCACTAACCGGTTTATCCTGCCAACCATTATGGCTACGCGCAGTACGAAAAATTGTATCCAGTGCTTGATCATTTAATGTTTCATTATTTTTCATTATCATTTCTCTTTGATTTAACTTCTTCAATATTTATTATTAAGTCTCATTACTTTAAATTTTGGTACATCAAATCAACCTCTGCATTTCTATATTCAACAGACTCGATAAAACGCCAGCCTCGGTGTTGGTAAAAATCAGTTTGATCTTCAGTAAATAAATAGATATTTTTATAACTATTGGCTTTGGCATAGCTTACAACATGTTGAATCAGTTGACTGGCAATTCCCTGCCCTCGGCTGTCAGGGTCAACATATAAACTCGCTAACCAGGGCGTTAAACAGGCGCGCGTATCCATATCGTCTTTAGCTAAGGTGACTGAACCTGAAAGCGTAGTCCCATTATAGGCAACAAAAATTTCCGGCAATAACTCTGTTTCAATACTAACACGATATCGCTCTAATCTTGACGCCAGTGTTGCTCCAGGATTCAAGTGCAACCACTCATTATGATGCCACTGTGCTAACTGAGATAAAAAACGCTCTAATTCACTGTTGCCTAATAAACGTCTAATGTCACGTAAGGCCGCTACTGTTGTTTCCATGAGCTAGACTTCTGCGCCCATTTTTTTTGCAATGGCTACAACAAGTCCTTCTGGCGGGTAATCATTCCCTGCTGTTTGTAAATAGGTTAACCACTCTTCGTGTTGCATGGCCATTTCAATATTGGTAATACGACAGCCTAAAACATTAAAGACAGTATTATTAATTCGCCACGGACCTTCTCCAGTAATATCACCTTCAATTAGATGCACCGCATGTTCAGGTTGGGCGAGGTGCCAATACAGATCAAAATAGAGTAACCCTTTAGGATGCTTGAAATATTCAGCAACGACTTTTAGACCTTGACCTTGTACTCCTGAATCGTTTGTTTCAGGGCAGGTGTTCTTATCCTCAATATCTCTTACTGTAATTGGAGCGGTCAAACTAAAAATATCGGCCATACTCGTTGTGAATCCTGTTATTTTTTTCTTACTAACGTTAAACCATCAGCAATCGGCAACATACTAATTTCAATTCGAGGATCGGCATACAGTTTTGTATTCAATTCCCGAATGGCTATGGTATCCGCTTGCATATCATTCTGATCTGCGACTGCACCACTCCAAAGAACATTGTCGATTATAATCAAACCCCCGGCACGAACCAGCTTCATACATGCCTCAAAGTAAGCGTTGTAATTTGTTTTATCCGCATCAATAAAAGCAAAATCAAATGATTCAGCTAAGCCTTCTTTTATAAAGAACGTTACACTCTCTAAAGCTGGAGCCAGGTGGAGAGTTATCTTGTGGTTAACCCCCGCCTCATCCCAATATTGTTGCGCTTTTTTGGTTGCTTCAACATTAATATCACAGGTTACCAGTTGCCCATCTTTTGGCAAAGCGAGTGCCATCGCTAAACTGCTGTAACCAGTCGAGGTACCAATTTCCAACACGCGTTTGACACCGAGCAGCTTTACTAACAATGCCATAAACTGCCCCTGTTCTGGTGCAATTTGCATAATCGAGGTTAAATGATCTTGGCTATTTTCTAAACGAATCTTTTGCAAAACGGCATGTTCATAAACCGAGTTTTCAAGCAAATAAGTATACAAACTGTCGGATAGTTGAATCGTTTTATTGGACATATGGACTCACTGAAAGTTAAAAGTTAAGTAACTGGCATAGTTGCTGCATATTATCATTTCAAGCGTCAATAATATGGAGATTAAAATGAAAACCGAACTTGTTGAAACCGTTCCTTTACAACTTCTCACAATCCAAACAAAAGATGGTCAACGCTGGATATTTGTAGGCAGTCCAGCCGTGATACCTTCTGAGCCAGATTTAAGAAATGCCATTGTCGATGTTTGGTTTTCAAATATCCAGGATATCCCTCAGGAAGCTTCCATTCGCAGTCTAGTTGAAATGATGGAAAAACAAAACCTGGGAACGAATCCAAATACTACCATCTACTCTCCGAGTACCGATACTTTGCAATAAGCCATTGTTGAATAAAGCTGGTATGCTACAGAAAAGATACTTAACTTAAGTATCTTACTCTTTGATATCACTTCCAGATTATATTAACTTGGCAAAATGCAGACGGATAACGCTAACAAGACCAATCAACACAAGCCTGATGAACGAGGGCGGAACATCGGCCACTACGATTGGCAGTACATTTTAACCGTAGCACGCGAACATAAACGTGTACTGGTTATTGCCAATATCATTGCACTCCTTGCTGTTATTACCACCGTTCCTATTCCTTTACTCATGCCGTTACTGGTAGATGAGGTTTTACTAAACCAACCAGCCAAGCTTGTAGCCTTCACCAATTTTTTTGTTCCCATTCAGTGGCATAGCCCGAAGTTATATATTCTCGCCATTTTGGGCGTTACAGTATGTTTGCGCATCAGCGGCCTACTTTTATCCGTATGGCAAACTCGCCAGTTCACTTTAGTTTCTAAAGACATTACTTATCGGATTCGGCATGCCCTTCTCTATAAACTGCAACGCATTTCCATGTCTGAATATGAAACACTCGGTAGCGGCTCGGTTAGCTCGCACTTCGTAACTGATATCAATGCCATTGATGAATTTATTGGCGCATCCATAAGCAAAGCACTGATCGCGGTACTTAGTTTAATCGGCATTACGGGTATTCTGTTATGGATTCACTGGCAACTTGCGCTATTCATACTCTTCATGAATCCGATGGTTATTTACTTTACGGTAATCCTGGGTAAAAAAGTGAAAACCCTAAAGAAGCAAGAAAACAGTGCTTATGAACTATTTCAACAAGCATTAATAGAAACACTTGATGGCATCCAGCAAATACGCGCAAGTAATCGCGAGAAACATTATATTCGACGCGTTGCAGACAAAGCCCTGCAAATTAAAAAACATTCGGCCGCGTTTAGCTGGCGAAGCGATGCCGCTAATCGTTTATCCTTTGGTATATTTTTGATTGGCTTTGATGTGTTCCGCGCATTGAGTATGTTGTTAGTTGTGTTTTCGCATTTAACGATTGGAGAAATGATGGCGGTATTTGGTTACCTGTGGTTTATGATGTCCCCGGTACAGGAAATTCTCAATATTCAATACGCCTACTTCGCGGCTAAAGCTGCGCTATCCCGGATTAATGTTTTGCTAGCTTTGCAACAAGAACCACAATATCCCCATAATCATAATCCGTTTGCCAACAAAAAAACCGTTGCGATTAATATTGAAAATATTCAGTTTGCCTATGGTGATAAAGAACCGGTTTTAAATAATGTAAATTTGAATATTAAAGCCGGCGAAAAAATTGCCTTGGTCGGAGCCAGCGGCGGAGGCAAATCAACCCTGGTGCAAGTTTTACTGGGCATGTACCCGCATCAACAAGGCATGATTTATTTTGATAACGTTCCTGTTAACGAGATTGGTTTGGATATAGTGCGCGATAATGTTGCCACCGTGTTACAACACCCGGCTATGTTTAACGAAACCGTACGTAATAATATTACCCTGGGCATCGATGTTGATGATGCGCTGATTTGGAATGCACTGCATGTAGCGCAACTCGATACCGACATTAAAAAACTTCCCGCACAACTTGATACGCATATTGGCCACGATGGCGTCCGCCTGTCCGGTGGCCAGTTACAGCGATTAGCGATTTCAAGGATGTTATTGTCACAACCTAAAGTGGTTATTCTCGATGAAGCCACCTCAGCTCTGGATACTCAGACAGAAAAGAAACTTCACCTTGCACTCAATACAGCGCTAAAAGGTAAAACAACCTTAATTATCGCGCATCGCCTAAGTGCGGTGAAACAAGCCGATCGTGTGTATGTCTTTGAAGACGGCCATATTATAGAACAGGGCTCGCATGACGAACTGATTAACAATAACGGTTTATACAGTCGACTGTATAGTCAGCATTCAGGAAAGCACGAATGAAACAAACAACTTTAGCCATACATACAACCGGTCGTGGCAGTTATAACATAACAACAGAAATACAAAATAATGTCCGTAAGTCAAATATATCAACAGGCTTATGTAATATTTTTGTACAACACACCAGCGCATCGTTAATGCTTTGCGAAAATGCCGACCCACAAGTAAGAGATGATCTTGAAACGTTCATGGCTCAGCTCGCTCCTGATGGCGACCCTATGTTTTTGCATATAGATGAAGGTCCTGAGCATATGTCCGCTCATGTACGAACCGTGCTAACGGCAAGCAGTTTAACTATTCCGATTAGTAACAGGCGTTGCGCTTTAGGAATCTGGCAAGGTATTTACTTATGGGAACATCGCACTGCAAACTTTGATCGGAAAATTATAATTACGCTTAGTCCTTAACATTTGCGTACAGAATGAAGAATCGATTACTCCTCCAAATCACGCTCTTCCGCATAGCGACGGCGTTCAAATTCTTCTTTCAGAGCAGCGTCAATGACACTCATGACATCGTCCACACCGATAGGAACAGCGCTTTCTGCAAACTGACCGGTAAGTTTGATACCAGGGAGGAGATTTCCGTTTTCGTAAAAACTCCAGATTTCCTTGCTGTATGCAGTCGATAATAATTCAGGTGCGTATTCGCCAAAGTAAGTGCGTAAGTTATCGATGTCGCGCGCCAGCATCATGTAAGCATTGTTATTCCCCGCAGCATTCACGGCCTGTGGCAAATCGATAATGACCGGGCCATTATCATCAACCAGAATATTAAATTCTGAAAGATCCCCATGTACCAGTCCTGCGCAGAGCATCCGCACAACTTCACTAATCAATTTATTATGGTATTTAATTGCCTCATCTCGATTAAAGCGTACTTCGCTAAGTCGCGGTGCTGCATAACCCTCGCCATCGGTAATGAGTTCCATCAATAACACACCATCAGTAAAACCATATGGCTGGGGTACTCTCACTCCGGCATCAGCAAGTTGATACAAGGCATCCACTTCGGCGCTCAACCAGGCTTGTTCGCTTTCTTTTTGTCCATACCGGGTACCCTTCTGCATGGCACGGTCGCGACGGCTATTCTTTGATTTCCGGCCTTCCTGATATTGCACGGCTTGTTTGAAACTACGCTTGTTGGACTCTTTATAGACCTTGGCGCAACGCACACTTTCACCGCAGCGAACCATGTAGACCTGCGCCTCTTTGCCACTTTGTAATTCACAAATAACATCGTCAATCAAGCCATCTTCGATGAGTGGTTGTAATCTTTTGGGTATTTTCATTGGGTGCTTTGCATGTTAGTAGCTGCCTATTATAAAGCAGATAAGAGCGCTTGTATTAGGTCTTTGGACTTATTTATAACTGAAGAAGGACACTTAACTGGAAACCAGGCTGAAATAGCCAGTTAATATCCAGGAGGTGGGGTGCTTAGTTGATCTGAGTCTGATACTTATGACTTATCCCAGGAACGCCTCTTTCGAATTCAAATAATTTAACTCTGCTTCAGAATTTTTACGACCAAGAATTTTATTCCGATGCGGAAAACGTCCGAATTGTTTAATAATGTTGTGGTGGTGTTCCGCAAATCTGAGGTTATTTTCCAATCCTGGTTGATTAAACAAATTCAATGACGCTTCTTGATCGTTTATATCCTCACTGTGCATAAACGGCATATATAAAAATGCTTTTTCCTCGGCACTTAACTGCGTATCCAGTCCCTTTCTGATAGCTTCTCTTGCCACATCACGCGACAGAGCTTCGGTTGCAAAACTTTTCGCTAAGCCTCGAAACATGTTTAATGGAAACTGGTCAAGAACAATTACCAGCGCCAAAGCGCCATTTGCCGTTTGTTGCCATGAGACTAATTCTAAATTCTGGGCTGCGTTATACACATCAAAATACTTTTCACGCAAATTCAAATCAAACTCAGCGGTTGATTTAAACCACAACGGTCGTGTTTTTTTATCAAACCAAAAAGCAATAATGTCCTGATAGGTTGTCATATCAATGTTTTAGAGCGCATACTTGAGATTAAGCCCACCCAAACCACAATAACCATTGGGGTTTTTTGCCAGATATTGTTGGTGATAATCTTCAGCATAATAAAATTCAGTCGCATCAACAATTTCAGTTGTAATCGCATCCATACTATTTTTTGACAGTACCGCTTGAAATTTTTGTTTGGACGCTTCCGCTATCGTCTTCTGTTCGGCTGAATAACAATAAATACCACTGCGATATTGGGTTCCGCGGTCATTACCTTGACGCATACCCTGGGTGGGATTATGAGACTCCCAAAAGACTTTAAGTAATGCTTCATAGGCAATAATTTGGGGGTCATAAATAACCAATACCACTTCATTATGGCCCGTCATCCCGGAGCAGACTTCCTGATAGTTTGGGTTCGGCGTAATCCCTGCTGAATACCCCACCAGGGTTGAGTAAACACCATCGAGTTGCCAGAATTTCCGTTCCGCTCCCCAGAAACACCCCAGGCCAAACAGGGCTTTTTGCATTGAGTTCGGGAAGGGTTCTATTAAGCTCGAATTCAATACATAGTGTTGCCTGGAAAAGTTCGGTTCTGCTTCTTGCAGGGCCTGAGCACGGCCGGCTAACGCCTCATTTTCAGTGGGTGACATATTTGGATTCCTTGGTAAGTGACTGTAATAGGGTCTCTCGCGGGTATTTCACAGATTAGCTTATTGTTTCTATCGGATAATATATACCATTTATCTCTTCGAGTAGGCTAGCACTTTACAGCAAGCTCCCCCTTACCTATATATAGTATAAATCGTTACATTTAAACCAGAAGAGTCCATAACGACTCAAAACTGAAGGGCTCGAAAATGGATATGCTAAGAAAAGGTGAATCCGGTGTTATCCCGTTCAGGTCTGGACGATTTTTTAATGTAGAAACCCAATGGTATTTCACCTCCAGAGAAGGTATTGACCACGGTCCATTCGACTCAAAACACAACGCTGAAGTCATTCTTGATGTCTTTATTCATAACCTTCTCTATGCCGATAAACAAATGAACGCTTAAGTCCCTTCTCTTTACAATCTATTAGCCTCTTTTAGTTAATACTCACACTTCAATATCCAGATAGAACTTTGCATTACATTAAGCTTATAATTGCTATATCTAAATTTTATGAAGATTCATTGTAATATCTAAAGATAAACATGAAGCCGAACAAATTGCTTAAAATTGGCTAAACGATGTAACCGATACAGTTGCCGCCAAAAACTTAACGGCTCGCCTTAATTTGATTTCCAAAACAGTTAATTTAACCGGGGGTGCCCGGCTTTGGCGCCACTAGTATTATGTTCAAAACCAATGAAACTGTTGAAGCATCCGATAACAGTATCAAGGCACAAGGTATTGAAGTTATTATCGAAAAAGATGACGATAACCAATGGCGCGTAGTACAAGAACGCATTATACCTGATGATGAACTCAAGCACGATTAACTCCTAAACTCTTAATTTCATTCATATAATTTAAGCTACTCTAATATTCAAACCCGACTTGAGAACTGCTGCGCATTAATTAAGCAGTATGCGAGATAACATCTCAATTGAAATCACTTATAGCAATAATAAGAAGTGATACCAACGAAGCCCCCTCAATTTTAAGCGGAGAATACGGAATGTTTGATATTAATGAAATGAAAAAAAACGTCAGTGATAAATTCAACAAAGTGACTGACACAAATTCAGAACAAGCCCAAAAACATCAAATTCAAAAACAGGAAACAGCAATTAAAAGTCCTGTTGCCAGCACACAACTTGCCTCTATCGGCCCATCAATTCACTTTAAAGGTGAACTAACGGGTGAAGAAGGTTTGATTATTGATGGCAAAGTAGAAGGCACTATCGATTTAAAAGGCAATCAACTGATTATAGGCAACAATGGCGAAATTAAAGCGGACGTTTACGCACAAACAATAATAGTAAATGGTTCACTCACAGGTGAATTGCATGGAAAAGAAAAAGTTCACATTAGCAAAACCGGAAAAGTTAACGGAAATATATTTTCACCTCGAGTTTCATTAGAAGATGGTGCCAAATTTAAAGGCAGCATTGACATGAGCGAAACTAAACACGAAAAACCTTCTGATAAACACATACAAGACAACCAGCTGAAACGAGCTTAACGCTATATAAAACATTAAACGCAATGCTACCCAAAATACAACCTGCATTATCTGACTTTTATTCAGATAATGCAGCACCCCTTACAGCGCGCATCTTCAGTTCAATATGGAAAAACTTTGAGTCTAAAAGTAAACCACGAATATTAGATCTGGGCGAAGCACAACCTGATAGTTTTAATTTTTACTCTGAACATGCCTGTTATTTAACCATTTCAGATTGTATTCAACAATTAATAAATTTACGCTGGCCAAAAGGGGATAATCCCAATCAAGAATTAACAGAAAAAATTGAAGCCAGCATTCCTTTTTCCAATACTCGATATGATCTAATCCTGGTTTGGGACAGTTTTAATTATATAGACCCTAAAATATTACCATTTTTGCATAACCACTTATTAAACTTTTGCACCAATAAAACTATAATTCATGGATTCAGTTACACTTCAGAATATTACCCAAAAGAAACCGGTATCTTCAAGATTTTAGACTCCGACAAAATTCAGCATCAGGTTACAAGTGCCGATATTATTCGTCACTCTCCACTTACTCCACACGCAATAAACAAAGTTATGCCAAATTTTAAGTATGCACGTTCAGTATTAATGCGAAGTGGCTTACAGGAATTCATGTTAACCACAAAATAAGATCCTACGAGTAACCTAGTTATCAAACAGAAGCTTAGAATAATACGGCTTTAAATTCTCAAGACTAAATCTCTCAATATCAATTGCATCCAATTCAATTTTATTACGCAAGTTATCCAGCTCGATTAATTTATCTCCCATTTTTCCCGCCTCATTTTCGGGTAATAAAAGATCCGAGGTATAACAGTATTGTTCCGGGAAAATTTCAGTATAAGCTAATCGTGAAGGCACAACAGGTATGCAACCCGCTACCACAGCCTCTAATATAGCCAGCCCCTGAAAGTCATGTAACGATGTTGATAAAACAAAATCCGACGACGCCAGGATGTTTTTATATTCGTCACCCGACTCAATAAAACCATAATTTATTAATACATTTGGGAAATCTTGTTTTATTTTCAGCAACGCTTCAGGTAGTACTCTAAACTGCAGCCCAATAAGATTGAGCTTAAATGCAAACTTGCGCAGCTCCAGTTCAGCTAAAAGATTATACAGTTGCTGCGGCCCTTTATCGTATTCCCAACGATGGTTCCATAACAACACTGGCACTCTGTTATTGCTTTTCTTCATCGCTGTAGTTTCATTAACTTTAATCGGAACTGGAATAATTTCACATTTTCGTGTAATCGACGTAATCGTTTCTAGTGGCACCTCATCAGGCATTTTTTTTAAGAACGAACTCAAACCGGAAATAAAGGTGCAATAATTATATTGAGTATTAAAGACTATTTTGTCTGCGCATAATGCGTTATACAAACTGACCATTTTAGGTTCGGTATGGTCATTTCTGGAACTGACTGGATACGCAAATTGGTTTTCATGAAAATAGACCCGCCACGGGATAACCGCCAGCTTAGGTACAAGACCACGCAAAGTAGCACAATCAACCATCGAGGTTGCCAAAACCAAATCGTATTGTTTATCCAGAACTTCGCGCTGGCCCACTCCCCAACTTAAGGCGTTACCACGAATCCGCCAGTTAAAATAGCGTCCCGGAAGGCTCAACAAAGTCCATTCACACTCGGGGAACATTGCCATGACATTGTCACACCAGCTCTGGTGACTTTGGGCGCTGTAGGCTGATAATAGTAAAATTCGCATAAGACTCCATAATTTGTGTATTTCACAGTGAATCAGTGAGTTACATTTTTATAATGATAAAAACTGATTCAGTTAGCATTCAGTATCGCCGGAGTAAACTGTACCTAACGCTGAAAAAGCAATTATTGAGATCTGGAGTGTAAGCTATGAAAACAACAAATAAAAACGTAATGATGACAACTTTAGCGGTAATGATATCTACAATACCCTTGGCTCAAGCCGGTCATAATAACAATTCTCGTTATAGCAGCAATGATGATTATGCTACTTCCCCAGTAAGTGACTATACGGTAAAAGCAAAAGTTGTGAGTGTGACACCAATATTCAGATACTTCACTATCAATACCCCAACTGAAAGTTGCTATAAAGAACCTGTGACCTACACCAATTATAATGATGGTGATCGCAACGGCAGAATGCTATTAGGCGGATTAATAGGTGGAGTCATTGGGAATAATATAGGCCATGGCAAATCACGTAAGGTCCGAGCCGCGGTTGGTGCATTAATTGGAAGTCAAATTGGGAGTAATATCGCTAACCAACATGCCTACTCGACGCAACATACGGGCTATGAACAACGCTGCGAAACTCAACTAGTCAGTGAAACTAAAAAACAATTAGAAGGCTATACCGTCAGCTATCGTTATAATGGTCGTATTATGACAACCCAAATGCCTTATCACCCTGGTCGTAATATAATATTAAAGGTGAATATATCACCTGTATTCGACTAGATTTTGTTCTTCGGTTGTTGGAGGAATACTTTAGACAAATACTCTAGCGAAACAATATAAACTATTGTTTCGCTTTTTTATTCCGTTAATTAGACTAAAACAAGATTGTCTCGGTGAATAATCTCATCTTCATTGATATAACCAAGGATCTCAATTATTTTATGACTCGGTTGCCCGGCCAGGCGCCGAATTTCGTCTGCGTTATAATTGGTTAAGCCACGCGCAATATGCTTGCCACTAAGTGAAACACAGGCGACAACTTCACCGCGATTAAAATCACCCTCGACACTTTTAATGCCAACGGCAAGTAAACTACTACCTGACTTATTCAATACTTTTTCAGCACCATCATCAATAACGATGCTGCCACGCATTTGTAAATGCCCAGCAAGCCACTGCTTATGTGCGGTATCCGGTTTTTTATCTGTGAATAGAAGACTACCGATTTTTTCTGCGGCATATATCCGCATTAAATTATTTAAATTACGACCACTGGCAATAATAGTATTAGTACCAGAACGCGCCGCTAAACGCGCCGCGCGCAATTTAGTTAGCATGCCGCCACTACCAAATTTACCACCGGTCGATTCAACCATTGAATCCAGCAAAGTGTCACTCACATCTGCTTGATGGATGATTTTGGCATCAGAATGGTTGCGTGGATTTTTATCAAACAAACCTTCCTGGTCGGTTAAGATAATCAAATGGTCAGCTTCAATTAAGTTCGCGACTAACGCACCTAACGTATCATTATCACCGAAACGAATTTCATCAGTCACCACGGTATCATTTTCATTAATAACCGGAATTACATTCAAGTTAAGTAAAGTACGAAGTGTACTGCGTGCATTTAAATAACGTTTACGGTTTGATAAATCATCGTGGGTTAATAACACTTGAGCGGTATGAAGTTGGTATTGACTAAACTCAGATTCATAAGCCTGTACTAAACCCATTTGCCCGACTGCAGCAGCTGCTTGTAACTCATGCACCGCTTGTGGGCGCTCGGTAATGCCTAAACGACTCATTCCTTCAGCAACAGCACCAGAAGACACTAAAACAATTTCAAGACCTTTTTTTTTCAGGTTAACAATTTGTTCAACCCAAATTTTTATATTTTCTTTATTAAGTCCGGCACCGTCGTCGGTCAGTAAGGCACTACCAATTTTAATCACCCAACGACGGGATGATTTTAGTTGTTCTCGGTATTTGCTTTTTTCACTGTTCATTGTTTTTTATCGCGGAGTATTTTACCAATTGAGGCTATTACTTTTAGGTTAAGTCTACTCGATTCAGTAATACTTTATTCTTCTTTTGTTGTGTCCGCAGAGCATTTTACCAGTTAGGGCTATTATCAGCCTGGCTTTTTTTAAGATTCTTAGCTTCAAGCTTATGTTCTTCCGCCAGTTTCTCTTCTGCCAGATTCATGGCCAACTGTTCTTCCACATGCGCCATAATATCAAAGCATAGAGCTTGAGTACCCTGCTTCTTTATCGCTGAAATTTTATAAACGGATCCAGTCCAATTTAAACGTTTAATAATGTCATCGCAATAAGCTTTCTGCTCATCTTCAGGAATTAAATCAATTTTGTTTAACACTAACCAGCGCGCATAGTTACTTAAATCCTGTCCGTACTTGTCTAATTCGTTTTCAATAACTCTAACACTATCAACAGGGTCAACCTCATGATTAAAAGGAACGGTATCAACAATATGTAACAATAAGCGTGTGCGAGAAATATGCTTTAAGAACGTTATTCCTAATCCCGCGCCTTCTGCAGCACCTTCAATAATGCCTGGAATATCCGCCACCACGAAACTACGGTGTTCTTCAACACACACCACCCCAAGGTTGGGATAGAGTGTAGTAAAGGGATAGTCAGCTACTTTTGGTTTGGCTGCGGATACTGAACGGATAAAAGTCGACTTGCCTGCATTCGGCAAACCAAGCAAACCCACATCAGCGAGTACTTTTAATTCTAAACGCAGCGGGCGTTCTTCACCTAAGGTGCCAGATGTAAACTGACGCGGTGCACGGTTGGTACTACTTTTAAAATGCACATTACCAATACCATGCTCGCCGCCTCTTGCAACGATGATCTGCTGACCATCTTTAACAATATCGCCAATGAGCTCATTAGTATCATCATCATATATTTGAGTGCCGAGAGGAACACGAATAACTTGATCTTCACCTCGCCGCCCGGTCATCTGGCGTCGGGCGCCACCTTTACCATGCTCTGCTCGATAATGGCGTACAAAACGGAAATCTGCGAGGGTATTTGAATTGACATCGCCCACCATAATGACGTGGCCACCGTTGCCGCCATCACCACCATCAGGGCCACCAAATTCAATAAATTTTTCACGACGAAACGTAGCCGCGCCCTTGCCGCCATTACCAGCCTGAACTTTAATAATCGCTTCATCTACAAATTTCATCGTGTGTACCTTTAATATCGTTTCTATATTTGCGGCTTTAAAATTTAAGTTTATATATCCTAATAGCAAAAAACCCCGTCATCGACGAGGTCCTTTGAGAAGAGATAAACTAAAAAGTTCTTAAGCCGCCGCAACAATACTCACTTGCTTGCGTCTTTTAGGACCTTTAATCTCAAACTGCACAACACCGTCTGTTTTTGCAAACAAGGTATCATCTCCACCGCGACCAACATTCACACCAGGGTGAACTTTAGTACCACGTTGACGAATAATTATACTACCTGCTGTAACGGCTTCACCGCCGTAACATTTAACACCTAGACGTTTCGCCTGGGAATCACGACCATTACGAGTACTACCACCAGCTTTCTTATGAGCCATATTATTACTCCTTAACCCGGCCTAGCTTGCGCTAATGCCAGTAATTTCAATTTCAGTATAATGTTGACGGTGACCCTGCGTTTTACGCGAGTGCTTACGACGACGGAATTTAATAATCCGAATCTTGTCGCCACGACCATGACTTCTGATCTTTACCGATACTTTGCCACCCGAAACATAAGGTGCGCCGATTTTAATGTCGTCGCCATTAGCAACCATTAAAACTTTATCAATATCAAAGCTTCCGCCTTCATCTATATCAAGTTTTTCAACTTTTAAATATTGGCCTTCTGCAACTCGATATTGCTTACCGCCGGTTTCAATTACCGCGTACATTGAATCTTCTCCAGTAAAGCCCTGCCCGATAAAGAAAAATAATTCGACAAAGCTGTGTTAAATTGAGCCGGCAATTGTATCCGTTCATCCCGCATGGGTCAAAGACTTTAAAGCTATTTTATCTGGTTTTTTGAGCTTTTTTCACTCTAAGTACCAAAATCCTGTAAAGAACATATATAAAAGGAAACTTGACAGCTAGCAGCCCGACCCCTAGCATTCACAGGCTTTATAATTTAACAAATAAAAACAGGCCCCAGACACGGATAGCGAGAGGCCAGAGAACAAGGCACAAAACCACACGGGAACTCCATAAGTGCCAGTAGAAACAGAAACTGGCACTAAAAAAGCGGAGTTTACACGCAGTAAATGAGCATTTTTTGTGGTTTTGTAACGCCGTTATCTGGCCTCTCGCTATTCGTGAAGATAATTTATGAAAATTGAGACTATTTACGATCTTATTACTGATGACATGAAGCAGGTCAACGCGACTATTTTAGAACGCTTACAATCTGAAATCGTGCTGATTAACCAGGTCGGAACCCATATTATAAACAGTGGTGGTAAGCGCTTGCGCCCGGTTATACATCTACTCTGCGCCCGGGCTATTGGCTATACTGGAACGCAACATATAGATATTGCAGCTATTATCGAGTTTATTCATACCGCCACCTTACTCCATGACGATGTTGTGGATGCCTCCGAATTACGCCGCGGCCAGGAAACAGCCAATAGCCTGTGGGGAAATGAAGCGAGCGTATTAGTAGGCGATTTTCTCTATTCTCGCGCCTTTCAAATGATGGTCGATGTAGGCGACATGCAAATTATGTCGATATTAGCCAATGCCACCAATACCATTGCTGAAGGTGAAGTGCAGCAACTACTCAATGTACATGACCCCGATACTACCGAACAACGTTATTTAGATGTGATTCACAACAAAACAGCTAAATTATTTGAATCCGCCTCTGAACTCGCTGCAGTGTTAAATAAAGAAGACCCTGGCGTTACACAGGCGATGGCTAAATACGGCATGCACCTCGGCACGGCCTTTCAACTGATTGATGACGTGCTTGACTACAGCGCTTCTAGCGAAGAGATGGGGAAAAACATTGGTGATGATCTTGCTGAAGGTAAGCCGACACTGCCTCTTATTTATGCCATTCAGCATGGCACCCAGGAGCAAGCCGCTATTGTGCGCAAAGCCATTGAAGAAAATGGCCTTGAGTATATAGACGCCGTTACAGAAGCCATTCATGCTACTGGTGCAATTCAATACACCGCTGACTGTGCTAAAAAAGAATCTCAGCTCGCAATTGATGCTTTAGAAGGTGTTGCCGATTCGGACTATAAAACCGCATTGGTAGCGTTAGCTGAATTTGCCGTGAGTCGGAAATTCTAGATTAATAAAATCTATTCTCATAAATTCTAGTATCATAAACACTAAATGTCTGCCTTTGCCCTCATTCCCGCGAAGGTGGGAATGACGACTACCAAAATTACAACCGTCGCTTAATAATATCAGCAACCCGAAAGGCATTCGCATAAATGGTCCAGGTGTACGGCACACTCCCGCCGGTTGGCATAAAGCTTCCATCACTCACATACAGATTATCAACATCATGAGCCTGGCAGTTTGAATTTAAAACAGATGTTTTAGGATCATCACCAAAGCGGCAACCACCCGCAACCAGGTTAGCCGGCGGTGAGCCACTAACACTGCTGCTAATATTTTTTGCTTTCATTTGTTTTAAAACCGTTTCAGCTTTATCCGTTAAATATCGCGCTACGACTAAATCATGGTCATGATAACCGATACGCACCTTGGCAACTGCTGAACCCCATTTATCTTTAACGTTGGTATCTAGCGAAACAAAACAGTCATCGGTAGGTAACCAGTCATTAAACACCTCAAATCGAAACTTTTGTTTTTCGGTAAACTCGGTTTTCAATTTTGTCTTTAACGGCGCACCCCAAATCAGCTTTCCATCTTCATCCCATTTCGAGGAATCAGCACGCGTGGTGGGGTTAGGATGACTTAATAAATAATCAATAGTACCGCCTTTTAAAGCTGAATTAAATTTCTTGTCTTTAATAACATACCAGTCCTGTAAGCCGCGATTAATAAACGGCCCACGAATTTTAAAGACATCCGCTTGTTGTGATGACATGTCTTTATAATAAAACTCTCCCGTTCCCGAACCACCCGCAGAGAATAGTAAGTTCTTTCCAACTTGATTTTGATTATTTGCTAGACCGTTTGTATGTTTTGGTCCAACCGAGGCAAGTAACAAGCGGGAAGTTTCAATTGCATGGCATGCCACCACGAAAATTTTTGCAGATATTTGCTGTTGCTGATTATCTTTATCAAAATATTTTGCGTGAGTGACTTTACCCTTAGCGTTACTATCTAATTTATAGACTTTTGCATGTGGAATAATTTTGCAATGGCCTGTCGTTAGTGCTTCATCCAGTAACGCCGCACGCCCGCTGCCTTTTGCGCCAGTAGCACAACCGTAACTGCCACAATACCCCGAGTACTCACAGCCCCGACGATTACCAACGGCATAGGGCAAAACCGCGCGCGGTGTTTGTAAGGCTTGATAATTCAACTCCCGACATGCTGTATCAAAAAAACCTGCTATAGGATGCTCCAGCGTCGGTGGGTAGGGGAAATCCTTTGTTGAACGCGGCTCGGCAAACTCATGTTGTACGGTATGCCCGGACACGCCAATCAATTTTTCGACTTTAGTATAATACGCTTCCAGGTCTTTATATTGTATTGGCCAATCCACTACATTAGCGCCAGCAATCGGACCAAACTCGGATCTCAACTGAAAGTCTACCGGCTTTAACCGATAAAAATAACCACTCATAAAATTGGATGCACCACCAACGCAATTGCCGTTCCAGAAGTCCCAGCCGGATTCCAACGTTGATTCACTTGCCCACTTATAATGTCCATTACTGTCTTTACCGTTATAATCCTCAATAACGTGCTGCTCGTCTTTTAATTGCGGGGTGTATACGCTGCGCCGACAACAGGCAAGTTCATCTTTATAAAAATTTTTTTCGTCTAACCAGGGACCTTTTTCTAACACCACAACAGAAAAACCGGCTTTTGCTAAAGTGTATGCCACAGGACTTGCACCTGCACCACTGCCGACAATACAGACATCATAATCTTTCATTTAGCCTCACCTGATTTTATAGCGAATGGCTTTTCTGACTTTTTCCCGTCTAGCAGCCAGTACTTTTTGTTTTCTGGCGGACGCGGAAAACCCGGTTGATGCTCAAGCCATTGCCAGCCTTTACTATCAGTATTTCCTCCATAAACAGGATCCGTCAGTAAGGCTTCAAAAATATAGCGTAGTAAGGTCGACAACCAGGTTTCGCCTGTATCACTCTCGCTTATCTTCTTTAATACGCGTTCACGATCTTGTTCATTTAATTTTATAAACGGCGCACCCGTCATCGTATCTGCCATACCATCTAACCAATTAACACCTTTAATAATAAATTTTCGTTCATCTACATCTGCATCGGAGGTATGTAACATGGTATATAAATAGCCAATGGCATTGATGTCTTTTGCGCCTGGAGAAAAATCACTATTCGTGTTGCTATGCTTTATTTCTACTGTTCGCGGAAAAAGATGTTCCTGTACTTCAGTCAGCGTTAACCATGGTTGGGTTAATGTACTATTTTCTACTTTATATTTTTCTACCTGTGCATTCTTCATTTTTTCCGAAACAAATGCCGGCATTGCAACTGCACTCATCAAGCCAACACTCTGACTCAGAAACATTCGTCGCGATGTTAACTGTTTCTGTTTTACAATCACTGCAGCAGTGACATCATTTCCCCAGGCTAACAGGATTGCTGACACGGATTTACTCTTTGCATGGGCGGGTTCATTTGTAAGTCTGAATTTTTTCATTTATTTGCAACCTCACTCACAGGTTTTGTTTGCCACTTATTCAAAAATGCCATAAATTTCTGTTTTGAATATTTCAACTTAACCAGAAACTCGCCTGTATCTTGTGAATGCACAACCCGCCCAGCACTTTCGGTAACATACATGTGTGGATAACCTAATGTTTTCGGAAAGCTTGATAGAAATTTTTCATTCGAATTCTCATCACTCACGTTCACTTTCAACACTACAAAAGTTTTATGTAAGGTTTTTTCTATTTGTGAATCGCTTTTTATAAACTTATCCAGAATATGACACCACTTGCACCAGTCGCCGCCCACTTCAATGAGTATACGGCGTTGCGTTTTAGTTGCCAATTCAATCGCTGCTTTGCCATCAACAAAGGGATCACGTCGCGGATCATATTGAGTGCTATAAAGGGGATAAGCTTTAGTCAAATAAGAATTTGCTTGGATAGGTTCAGCTTGAACGCTACCCAACAAGAGTACAAAGCTGGCGAATATTGGAAATATCTTTATCATTGTTTATAGACAATTAATTTAAAATTTAATTCTGATTTTTATCTTTTGAGTACGTTATAGTAAACTCATTAAAACATAAAACAACAATTTCAGGACAAAAAATGAATATTGGCACCCCCCTATCTGATACAGCCACAAAAGTTATGTTACTGGGCTGCGGTGAACTTGGCAAAGAAGTGATTATTGCCTTACAACGCCTTGGTGTTGAAGTGATTGGGGTTGACCGTTATGCCAATGCACCCGGGCATCAGGTTGCTCACCGCGCTTATGTCATTGATATGACTAATGCTGCCGAATTAAAAGCGCTAGTTGAAAAGGAGAAACCTGATTTCATCATTCCAGAGATTGAAGCCATCGCAACCGACATGTTAGCTGAAATTGAAGCTGAAAAACTGGCAACGGTTATTCCGACTGCGCGTGCTACCCAGTTAACCATGAACCGTGAAGGTATCCGCTGTCTGGCGGCTGAAGACTTAGGGCTTGCGACCTCCAAATATGCCTTTGCTGAATCTTTCGAAGAACTCAAAGCCGCTATTGATAATAGTATTGGTTTCCCCTGTATTGTAAAACCGGTGATGTCATCATCAGGAAAAGGTCAATCAACAATTAAAAATGCAGACGATATTCAAGTTGCCTGGGACTACGCAATAAGCGGTGCCCGGGTTGCAACTACACGGATTATTGTCGAACAAATAATTCACTTTGATTATGAAATTACTTTACTCACTGTGCGTTCGCTCAATGCTGCAGGCGAAACAGTAACGTCCTATTGCGAGCCTATAGGCCACATTCAACAACAAGGTGATTACGTTGAAAGCTGGCAGCCACAACAAATGAGCGCTGCAGCTTTAGATAAAGCCAAACATATTGCCAAAACGGTTACCGATAATTTAGGTGGCCGTGGCCTGTTTGGCGTCGAACTTTTTATTAAAGATGATGAGGTTTATTTCAGTGAAGTTAGCCCGCGCCCGCATGATACCGGCATGGTCACCATGATTACCCAAAACCAGAATGAATTTGAATTGCATGCGCGTGCCATACTCGGTTTACCTGTTTCAACCGCACTGCGTACCCCTGGCGCAAGCGCAGTTATCTATGGTGGCATGGATAAAAAAGGTATTCAGTTTGAAAATATTGAAAAAGCCTTAGCTATTCCACAAACGGACCTACGTTTATTTGGTAAACCGGAAGCTTTCACTCGCCGGCGTATGGGTGTAGCGCTGAGTTATGCTGAATCGACTAGCACAGCTCGTAACAATGCGAAACAGGTGGCCGCATTGGTTAAAACAAGTTAACAATCGATAACAGTGAAAATTAAAAGCCAGAATGACTTTTTTATTTTGAATATCCAGATATGTATCAGGCTTCTGAATATAGAATCATAAAATATAAACAAGGCTCAATTACACCACGGTGATAGTATGGTATAAGTAGCTACAATTTAATAAACACCGGCACATTATTTACCCATCTTAAATGTGATGCTTCTAAGTAAATCATACGTGAAGATATCACCACGCATAAACCAAGATATAAAATAATAATATATGAATATTGCTAACCGAATATCTATAAAAAATAAAACCTATCTTCTGGTTTTATTAAGTGTATTTGTCGCAGTTATTCTTTCTCTGGTTTCCAATAATGGGCTCAATACTATTCGCCTTGAACTGGATGACTTGATCTACTCAACAAAAATCGAACGCTATACTAATCAACTCATACTGGAAGAACAAAAGTATCGTTTAAACGCCAATGGCTCAGTATATAATTCCACTACGGCTAATCAGGCTTTTGAAAATGCTCTTAAAAATGTCAATGAAATTCACCAAACACTTGACATGATTGATACTCTAGGTTTGAAAGACAATGATTTATTACTAAAGAACTTGCACAACACCCGTCGCTCAATTGATGAATATAAAAATCTGTACTTGAAAGCCGTATCACTATTAACGGAATTAAATAAGCAGGCAAATATTCTGGAATCCAATGGTGAATATATTACCTTGCAAATTCAGCAGTATGTTGAATCTAAAAGGGTAGAAATTAAAAACGACCTGGACCATAAAATAATTGAAAAAATCAATAATGGATCCAATATCTGGCAATACACTTATGTCACCAGGCTGCATGAAAAGAAATATCGATTAAGTCCTGATGATGGATTGTTTAATGCATTCAGAAAAGACTTCCAGTTTATGATGAGTGAATGGCAGCGCTTAAAAAAAATATCTGATCAGAAGTTTGAATTTGAAAAACTAACTACTTTTAATACCTCGGCACAAAAATATAACAACGCCATGCTGTTATGGGTTAAAGTCAATGAACAACTAGTAACAGAAATTTTACCGGAAATGAAACTACTGGGAAACAACATTATTATTAGTGCCATTACATCAGCAGAGCACTCTGTTAAACACATGGCGGAAAAACGTAATAATATTGCCATCACATTACTGGTAGTGAGCTTACTCACTATTCTATTAGGAATAATATTTGGCGCTGTAATAGCCAGATCAATTTCATCAGTCATTACTTCATTTCAGAATGGCCTATTGAATTTTTTCGAATATCTCAATCAACAACAGCAAACAGCGCAGCCAATTATCGTACATGGGCATGATGAAATATCAGTCATGGCTGAAGTTGTTAATGAAAACATTATTAAAATTCAAAATGTATTAAATCGCAAAAACAATTATCAACAAGCCCTACTGGAATGGTCCATAGTAGACTATCAAGATGACCATCTCACTATCCACAAAGCCACCGAGTTATCGTCAAAGGCATTACATGTAGAACGAGTTAGTATTTGGCTATTTAATACTGAATTAACCTTATTAACCTGTGCGGATTTATATTTAAGTGAATCAAACAAACATGAAAGTGGCGCGACATTAAGAGAAGAAGACTATCCGGAATATTTCAAGACCATTCGCTGTGGTGAAATACTGGTAATTGATCATGCTCAGGAAAATCCGAGCACAAATGAATTAAACAATAATTATCTTATACCTTTGAATATTTATTCAATGCTTGATCTACCAATAATTCATGATGGTAAATTGCTTGGTGTAATTTGTCATGAAACAGTTGGCGAAGTAAGAGCATGGAAACAAGACGAACAGGATTTTGCTGGCTCATTAATCAATGCAATATCACTATCTTTAGAAATCAAGAAACGCCGTATCATTCAGGAAGAATTAAACGCACAGAAAGATATAC